>Ga0209643_1000110_pt1 | contig 199862 bp, 170 predicted proteins | sample AutmiccBRH37_all_FD_187383 | JGI IMG/M metagenome (GOLD analysis project Ga0209643, IMG submission 187383) | Deep subsurface microbial communities from Mt. Terri, Switzerland - Autotrophic microbial communities BRH/37_all (SPAdes) (version 2) | ecosystem: Environmental > Aquatic > Deep... | reverse complement strand
ATATTATAACACATTACGCAAAATTACGCAACATCTATTGGAGAAAATTTGACAGTTTTCCAATAAAAAAAGCCCTGTTTTCAAGGCTTGCAGAGATTTCTATATTAAAGCAAGTGTCAAAGACCCGTGTATATCAACGTATAAACCTATTTTAGGCCATTTTGTCAACTTTCCTTGCTCCAAGCAGGGTTATGTGCTATAATTTGTTAGCCAAAAAATGCATATATTTGGCCTACCCTGCTCTACGTGCTGGCGGATGCCACAGGCAAACCGCTGCTAAAAGTAGGGCCTTATGTCCATAGGGAGGAGGTGAACATCGTGCGTGGGTACGAGCTGGTTATTATTATCAGACCCGACCTGGACGATGAAGCAACCGAGGCGGTAATTGAAAAGGTACGGTCCATGATTGAGAACAATGGTGGAGAAATTGTCAAGTTTGATAAGTGGGGCAAGCGCAGACTGGCCTACGAAATCAATGACTTGCGCGACGGTTTCTACGTTGTAATCAAATTCAAAGGCGAAGCCGCTGTGTCGGCTGAACTTGACCGGGTACTTAAAATTACCGATGCGGTATTGCGACACATGATAGTGCGTGAGGAAGAGTAGAACTAGTGCCTTGACTGTGATTAATTATTGCACAATCCAGGTTATATATTCAGTTCATTCCTTGTAAAAAACCGTTTTGAGGCGGCACTAGGTATCAAAGGGGTGCAGTTAATCACAAAAACTCCGGTGTGTATTTTTTATTTTAAAGATACATTAGCCCTTGTTTTTGCACTATTACTGTACAAAATAAAAAACGCTCAAGGCGGTGACTTTTAATGTTAAATAAAGTAATCTTGATTGGCCGGTTGGCTCAGGATCCCGAATTGCGCTATACGCCTAGCGGTGCGCCCGTGGCCAGCTTTGCGCTGGCGGTTGAGCGCACTTTTACCACCAAACAGGGGGAAAGAGAAACCGATTTCATCAATATTGTAGTTTGGCAAAAGTTAGCAGAAAACTGCGCCAACCATTTGGGTAAGGGCAGACTGGTAGCGGTAGATGGCAGACTCCAAATTCGTTCTTACGATGACAACCAGGGTATTAGACGCAAGGCTGCCGAAGTTGTGGCCAACGATGTCCGTTTTTTGGACTGGCCCAAGGAAGGCCGTGAAACACCTGTTGCTGCTGGCGGTAGTAAGGCCAGTGGGGAAGGTTTTGCCAGTGAGATTAGTTTTAATGAGGAGGAAATTCCTTTTTAAGGGGTGTGTGTTAGTATGAGACGTGAACGTGGTCGTCGGGGCAAAAAAAGGATCTGCAGTTTTTGTGTGGATAAGATGCAAGCTGTAGACTACAAGGATGTGTCCCGTTTAAAAAAATATATCACTGAGAGGGGTAAAATACTCCCCCGCCGTATTTCCGGTAACTGTGCCCGGCATCAGCGGATGATGACGTTGGCAGTTAAACGGGCTCGGAACATAGCACTTTTACCGTTTACATTGGAGTAAAAATTATTATAGATTTATTTGAAGGCAGGGGCAGTGTTATATCCCCTGCCTTTATTACTTCTGGCACCTGGGGTAACAAATAACAGGGCCCGTCAGCGGCTTACGGGAAGGAAATTAGGCCGGTGCGCAGAAATATAGAACAGTTCAAGCATGAGTCCAAAGTTTAAAGCCGAAGGTTATACAAAAAATTTGAAACTGTTAAAGCTTTTTGACTTTTGTAATTTGGATAGAATTAGCTATGGTAATAATTGATTTTTAACCTTTGACTTTAACCAAAAGTTTTTGTTGGCTTTGAGGTGATTCCTTGTTTCCTGCTGATAAGCGTCCTAATTATGTCGAAACCATGGCTGTAGTGACGGTTACTGTGTTGCTCGGTTTGCTGACCCTAGTGGTACCGTTGTCTTTTCTAGCTATTTTGTTATTGCCTCTACCCATGGTTTACTTAATTGTTAAAAGGGATCTTAACCAGGGTTTGTTGGCGCTGGTGCTCGTAGCTGTATTTGTTTTTCTGGCCGTTGGAAATGTGTCGCTGATTTTACTGCTGCTGTTGCATATTGGACCTCCGGCTGTTGTTATTGGCCTGTTAATTAAAAACAAGGTTTCTGTTGGAAAAAGCGTTTACGTGCTTTTTTTCTGGGCGCTGGTTGTGGCTGGCATTAATCTTTCATATTTAACTGCATCCGGGGTTGCCGGGTTTGATAATGCTACCGGGGAAATCAATGCAGTGGTTGATCAAATGTCCGAACGCTACTTGGAAAGCGATACCACCAATGACTCTGAACGACAGCAATTAATGCACCTGACGGAACAAATTGCCCGCCAGGTGTGGCTTTTTTTGCCCGGCATGGTGATTGTCTGGACTTATACGGCCACATTAGGCACTTTTTTTATTGCTAGACGATTGCTGGGAGGCTTGGGTTATGCTATGCCCGGGGGAAGCCCATTTTCTCGGTGGTGTCTCCCCTGGTATTCCATTTGGCTGGTGATTACAGGCCTGGCCTTGACGTTGGCAGGCGAAGAGTTTTCCATTGCCTGGACCGGTGTGCTGGGTAAAAACATACTTTTTGTTTCCGCTTTTATTTTTTTTGTACTGGGTATATCCGTAATGGTGTATTTATTCCAGGTGTGGAAAATGGCGCGGATTGTGAAGATTATAATAGCAGTTATAATAGTGATGTACCTACCATTTATTATTCTGGCCCTCGGTGTGGTTGACCCTGTCGCCAATGTGCGTCGACTGTCCGGCGACGGCAGTGAGGGGAAATAAGGAAAGGGGACACACCTCAACTTATGGGTCAATCTTTGGGGTAGAGGAATGTCCCCAACGTATAAAGGGGACACACCTCAGCTAAATAAGGTATGGGGACACACCTCAACTTATGGGTCAGGCTTTGGGGTAGAGGAATGTCCCCGATAACTTGGGTTCGAGGATGCCCCTAATGAGGGAGGTTGTATAAATGCGGGTTATATTGTTGGAAGATGTAAAAAAGCTTGGTCAGAAGGGCGACGTGGTGAATGTGGCCGAAGGACACGCCCGGAATTTTCTTATTCCCCGGGGGCTGGCCGCTGAAGCTACCCAGGGCAAGATTAATGAACTGGACAGGCAAAATCAAATTAAAGCCAATAAGCACAAGAAGGCCGAAGAAGATGCGCGGCTGTTAGGCCAGCGGATGGACGGCCTGAAGGTAACCATGTCCGCCAAGGTGGGTGACGCCGGCAAATTATTTGGGGCCATTAGCAGCAAGGACATAGCTGATGCAGTCAAAAAGCAACATGGCCTCAGCATGGATAAGAGAAAGATTTTGCTTGAATCGCCCATTAAAATGCTGGGTGTGCATGATGTAGCGGTGAAACTACATCCGCTGGTACAGGTGAGCATCATGATTGAAGTGGTGGCAGAATAATATTTGTTACGGGCCGGCGCTGAAAGGAGCAATTGAAATCGATGAAAAGCTTCCTAAAAAAAATCAAAATCAAAAGCGAACCGGGTACCAAATTTAAAGAGCAGGATCAACTACTGAGGCAAGTTAATTCACTTTTTAATGTATTAGCTGATATCTACGGCTCAGACAAGATAGTATTGCGGGCAGGTAAAATGAACGTATTACAAATGATGCGCTCCGAATACCTACCTGAGCGGGTACTGGCCTTGCAGAAACTGGTTTTTGAAGACCCTACGCTGGACACAATACCTGAACCGGATAAGCTGCCGGAGTTATTGGACCTAATTGAGGATGAGATAGCTGATATTATTGCCAGGCGTACGGTAGAGGACGAACTGGACAAAAAAATTAACGAGCGCATGCAGCAGCGGCACGAAGATTATGTACAGGAAATCAAAATGCAGATCGTCAAAGAAAACGCAGGTTCGGAGAATGCTCAGACGCTTAAAAAACTGGCTATCTTGGAAAAATTGGAGCAAAAGAACCTGGTTAGCTCGGCCATGGATGTGTTAAGGCCTGCCAGTATTAAAGAAATCGTAGGCCAGGAACGACCGGTGCGGGCGTTGCTTTCCAAACTAGCTTCACCGTTCCCGCAGCACATATTGCTTTATGGGCCACCCGGGGTGGGTAAAACCACTGCCGCCAGACTGGCTTTGGAAGCGGCCCGGGCCACGACCCACAGCCCATTTGAACAGGAAGCGCCTTTTATAGAGGTGAACGGTACAACATTGCGCTGGGATCCGCGTGAGGTGACCAACCCACTGCTGGGTTCTGTACATGATCCTATCTACCAGGGGGCGCGGCGGGATCTAGCCGATACAGGAACCCCGGAACCTAAACCCGGGCTGGTAACTGATGCTCACGGCGGAGTGCTTTTTATCGATGAAGTGGGGGAAATGGATCCTATATTACAAAATAAACTGCTTAAAGTGCTGGAAGACAAACGGGTCTTTTTTGAGTCGTCTTACTATGACCCTACGGAAACCAATATCCCCCAGTACATTAAGAAACTTTTCGAATCAGGCGCTCCTGCCGATTTCATCCTAATCGGCGCTACCACCAGAGACCCGGAAGAGATTAACCCGGCCATTCGCAGCCGTTGTGCGGAGATTTTCTTTGACCCTCTTACTCCGCAGGATATTCGTGAAATCGTATTGCAGGCCGCCCAAAAATTAGATGTGTCTATGGAAAACGGTGTGGAAAGCGTAATTGCCGAGTACACCATTGAAGGCCGTAAAGCGGTAAGTATACTCGCCGATGCTTTTGCGCTGGCTTGCCAGCGGTCTTGTGGCAGGCAGGGCGCCTCCATAGCGCTGTCGGATATTTATGAGGTAATTCAAGTTAGCCGCCTGACTCCTTACGTAACCAGACGGGCCTCATTGAATGGTGAAGTGGGTCGCATTTTCGGTTTGGGTGTAGCAGGCTTTTTGGGCTCGGCGCTGGAGATAGAGGCGGTGGTGTTCCCGGCCCGCAGGGAAAGCGGCGGGGTAATCCGGTTTAACGAAACTGCTGGCAGCATGGCCAGGGATTCGGTGTTCAACGCCGCCTCGGTGCTGCGCAGACTCACCGGTCGAGACCTGCATGAATTTGATGTGCATGTTAACGTTGTCGGCGGTGGTCGCATTGACGGCCCTTCGGCGGGGGTGGCCATATGCCTGGCCCTGTACAGTGCACTGGAAAACCGCACTATACCCCAAAACATTGCTGTAACCGGCGAACTCTCTATCCAGGGCCTGATTAGGGCTGTGGGTGGGGTGCCGGAAAAGATTTATGGAGCCAAACAGTGCGGCATCGACACTGTCTTTGTACCACAGGAAAATGAAAACGATATCCCCGGTGATACCAGGGGCATTAAAGTTATTCCCGTGCAAAACGTGGAAGAAATTATAGGTCACATTTTTCCCGCAGCACCAAATGTTAATTAATTAATAGCTTAACGTAAAATAATACAGGAATCAGGAGTCCATAATTCAGGAGTCAGAATAACAGAACGGTTTCCCTCGATTCTAATTATCTGACTCCTGACTCCTGAATACCTGTTTTCCGGGCAGGTGTACGCATTTATGTGGGATAAGGTACCTCCCCACAATATAGACGCCGAACAATCGGTGCTGGGCGCAGTGTTTTTGGATAACTTAGCCATTCCCAAAGTGGTGCGTCACATACGTGCAGAGGATTTCTACATGGAATCCCATCGGGTAATTTTCGAAATTATCCTCGAGTTGGAGGAAGGCGGTCATGCCGCCGACTTGGTAACCGTCACTGATATCCTGCGCCGCAAGGGCGAATTGGAGAAGGTGGGGGGCATTTCTTACGTGGCCACCCTGGCCAATATCGCGCCTACCGCTGCCAACGCTGAATATTACGCCCAAATTGTTGAAGAGAAGGCTTTGCTGCGTAATTTAATTAATTTGGCCACCCGTATTGCAGGTATGGGTTACGAAGGTGGCGAGGATGCCGAACGCCTGATGGAAGAAGCGGAAAGAATGCTGATGGAACTTGGTTCCCGCCGCACTTCCACGGTATTCACCGAAATTAAAGATATCCTTAAAGATGCCTTCAAACAACTGGAATACCTTTACAAACACAAGGGTGAAATTACCGGAGTGCCCACCGGGTATACGGATCTGGACAGGATCTGCCAGGGATTCCAGCCCAACGATTTGATTATCGTAGCTGCCCGCCCTTCCATGGGTAAAACAAGTTTCGGCCTTTGTGTAGCCTACCAGGCAGCAGTCCAGACCGGCAAACCGGTGGCTGTGTTTAGCCTGGAGATGTCCAAGGAACAGTTGGTGCAGCGGATGCTCTGCGCCGAGGCCAAGGTGGATCATCATAAGCTGCGCAGAGGGGAAATGGGCGAGGAAGACTGGGTGAAACTGGCCCGTCAGGCCAGGGAAATGGCCAGGTTGCCCATATTTATCGATGACTCGGGCATGCTTACCGCGCGTCAGTTAAGGGCCAAATCAAGGCAAATTTACATGGAAAAGGGCCTGGGGTTAATCGTTATTGATTACCTGCAGTTGATGCACGGTGGTAAGCGGACGGAAAACCGGCAGCAGGAAATTGCAGATATATCACGCTCCTTAAAGAGCCTGGCTAAGGAATTGAATGTACCTGTGGTGGCGCTGGCTCAACTCAGCCGTTCGGTGGAGCAGCGCCAGGACAAACGACCCCAGTTGTCCGATTTAAGGGAAAGTGGGTGTCTGGCTGGCGAATCGCTTGTGCAAATGTCTAATGGTGAACGTATTCCAATAATGAATTTAAGCACCAGAAATGACACCTCTCAAGTTATGGCCTTAAATGAAACAACATGGAAACTGGAACCGGCTAAAATACGCAAAGTATGGTGCACAGGCACAAAGCTGGTTTTTCGGCTTGTTACTAAATCAGGCAGGGAAATTAGGGCTACAGCCAACCACAAGTTTCGTACTGTAGAAGGCTGGAAACGCCTTGACCAGCTTAAACTAGGTGACCATCTAGCATTGCCCCGTTCATGGGAAAGGCTGCTTAAAAAGGCAACAATGACAGAGGCAGAAGTATCACTACTTGGACACCTAATCGGGGACGGTTGTACTTTACCAAGACACGCCGTACAATACACTTCTAATGAAATTGAACTGGCTAAAACGGTTGCAGATTTAGCTAAGGATGTTTTTGGAGAGTTAGTAATACCACGTATTGAACGGCAAAGCACCTGGTGGCAAGTATATCTAGTTGCGTCATCACATTTAACTCATGGTAACCGAAACCCTGTTGCTAAATGGTTAGATAGTTTAGGGGTTTGGGGATATCGTTCACATGAGAAGAGAGTTCCTCAAAAGGTATTTCAACAACCGGTGGAAATAATCAATAAATTTTTACGTCATTTATGGGTAACCGATGGTACATTAGGCGTTGTTGGGCACAAGAAACCCAGACCAGTAATATACTATGCAACAAGTAGTAAGATGATGGCTTATGACATTCAGCATCTACTTCTGCACTGTGGGATAATTTCAGTTATTCATCGTGTTCCACAACGCGGAAAGGGTCGCGATCAATGGCATGTTGTTGTAACTGGAAAGCCTAACATTATTAAGTTTATTAATGAAATAGGAACTATTGGTGTAAAAGCAAAAAGAATTAAATCTATTTTAGATTTCTATCGATCCCGTGAGCATATACCTAATAATGATATTATACCTGCAACCGTCTGGCGTACTTTAGTTGATCCTGCTAGGCGTGAAATGGGATTGAGTCAGCGCAGCATGCAGTGCATGTTAGGGGTTTCTTATTGCGGCTCAACGTTATATAAGCATAATTTAAGTCGGAAAAGGGCATCTACAGTAGCTCAAGTAGTACAAAACGAATTCCTTAACCGGCTTAGTAATAGCGATGTCTTCTGGGATCGTATTATCAGCATCGAACCTGAAGGTATGGAAAGGGTTTATGACTTAGAAATTCCCGGTTACCATAACTTCATAGCTGATGATGTTGTTGTTCACAATTCACTAGAGCAGGATGCGGACGTGGTGATGTTTATCTACCGGGACGAGTACTACAACCCGGACACAGAAAAGGCTTCGATAGCTGATATAATTGTCGCCAAGCAGAGGAACGGCCCTACGGGGACGGTGGAGTTGGGCTTTATTAAGGAATTTACCCGGTTTGTAAACCTGGCCCGGCGCAGCGAGCGGGAACAGGAGTAGGCGTTAGTGCCAGGTGTTGCAAGTTGCAAATTGAAAGCTACAAAATGCGCATCTTACAATTTGCAACTTGCAACACCTGGCACTAAATCTAACGGCCTGACCTTGACAAAATAAGTTCTGTTTTGATAGTATGGTATTGTTGCGCGGTATGCGGATGTCAGCTGCGCGACAGCGATGAAGCAGACTTCACGGCATATATTCAAGCGAGTATCAACGGACAGGCGCAACCGACACAAATAGTATAAGCGCGGTTTACCGGGATACCCTGATGAATTAGTTAACTCAAACAAACAATGTCTGTTTGGGTTATTTTTATGCTGGTGACACAGAATATGAGGTAATAAACAGGAGGTTTGACCAGTTGTCGCAACAATACGACGTAATTATCACCGGGGCCGGCCCGGCCGGTATTTTTGCCGCCCTGGAACTGACCCGGGAAAAAGAAGACCTGCGCGTATTAATCCTGGAAAAAGGTAACGACATCTCTCAGCGTAGTTGTCCGTCACGGGAAAAGGGTGGCGTTTGCTTCAATTGCAGCCCTTGTTCCACTGTCTGCGGTTGGGGCGGCGCCGGTGCTTTCAGTGACGGTAAACTTACTTTGTCCTCAGAAATCGGTGGCAGCCTGGAACAGTATCTGGGCGAAGAAAAGCTACTGGAAATGATTAAATATGTAGATCGGACTTACCGCCAATTTGGTGCCCCCGAGCATGTTTACGGCCTGGAACACCAGGAGGAAATCCAGGAATTTCAACGTCGGGCCACTTTGGCTGAACTAAAACTTATCCCGGTGGCCATCAGGCATCTGGGCACGGGGCGTTGCCAAGAAATACTGCAGCTTATGTACGACCACCTAAAGGGCAAAAATGTGGAAGTACGCACCCGCTGTGCGGTGAAATCAATTATTGTCAAGGACGGCAGCGTCAAGGGAGTGGAAACTGCCTCCGGCGAAAAAATAATGGCCAAGTGCGTTATCCTGGCTCCCGGACGAGAAGGCGCCGAGTGGCTGTCCCGGGAAGCTTACCGCCTGGGGCTAAAAACCGCAAACAACCCGGTTGATATTGGCGTACGGGTGGAAGTGCCGGCAGCCGTAATGGAACCACTGACCAGCGTATTTTACGAATCCAAGCTGATTTACTACTCACATACCTTTGACGACCGGGTTCGGACATTCTGTATGAACCCTCACGGGGAAGTAGTAATGGAGAACAACGACGGGCTGGTGACTGTAAATGGACACAGCCACGCTTTTAATAAAACCGACAACACCAACTTTGCGGTGCTAGTCAGTAAGACCTTTACCGAACCCTTCAGAGAGCCCATCTCTTACGGCAAGTACGTGGCCAGACTGGCTAACCTTTTGGGCGGCGGGGTGATGGTTCAGCGGTTGGGGGATCTGCTGGACGGACATCGATCAACAATGGAGCGGATGAAAAAGAGTCTGGTTGTGCCTACCCTTAAAGAAGCTACACCCGGGGACCTCAGTCTGGTATTCCCTTACCGGCACCTGGTGGGCATCGTGGAGATGCTAAAAGCACTGGATAAGATTGCGCCCGGGATTTACTCACGCTATACACTGCTTTACGGCGCTGAAGTCAAGTTTTATTCATCCCGGCTGGCCCTGAGCAGCGGGCTGGAAACAAAATATAAGAACCTGTTTGCTGCAGGGGACGGTGCCGGTGTCACTCGGGGCCTGGCCCAGGCTTCCGTGGCCGGCGTGGTTGCCGCCCGGGAAATTCTCAACAGGTTGTAAGGGGGATTACCAATGTCTACTATAGTATTAGTTGGCGCACAGTGGGGGGACGAGGGCAAGGGCAAGGTAACAGATTTCTTGGCTCAACAGGCAGACATGGTGGTACGTTTCCAAGGCGGCAACAACGCCGGCCACACCGTGGTGGTAGACGACCAAGTCTTTAAGCTGCACCTAATCCCTTCGGGCATTTTGTACGGCCAAAAGCAGTGTCTGATCGGCAATGGGGTGGTTATAGACCCCGCTGTGCTGCTGGAAGAGATGGATACCCTGGATAAACAGGGCGTCAGCACAAGCCAACTGCGCATTAGCCCCCGGGCGCATGTAATATTTCCGTACCACAAAAGCATTGACCAGGCCGAGGAAGATTACAAAGGCAACAGCAAAATAGGCACCACCAACCGGGGCATTGGCCCGGCCTATACTGATAAAGCTTCCCGGGTGGGTATCCGGATGGTAGAACTGCTGGATCAGGAAGAGCTGGAAGAAAAACTGCATTACGCGGTGGAAATAAAAAACAGGCTGCTGGCCGGAGTTTACCAATCAACCGAGCGAATTGACTATGGTCAGGTGTTGGAAGAGTATACCGGGTACGCCCGGCGGCTAAAGAAATACGTGGCGGATGTTTCGGTGCTGGTGAACGAAGCCATTGACCAAGGCCAAAAAGTCTTGTTCGAGGGTGCCCAGGGCGCGCTCTTAGACCTTGATCACGGCACCTATCCATATGTTACCTCCAGTCATCCCATTGCTGCTGCCGCTTGTACCGGTGCCGGCCTGGGTCCTACCAAGATCAATACCGTGCTCGGTGTGGCTAAGGCCTATATCACCCGGGTGGGTGAAGGCCCCTTCCCCACTGAATTGCACGATGATTTGGGCAGCCAGATTCGGGAGCGCGGTCATGAATTCGGCACCACCACCGGGCGCCCGCGCCGCTGCGGTTGGTATGATGCTGTGATTGCCCGCTACGCCGCTAGAATTAACGGTTTAAGCTACCTGGCGATCACCAAGCTTGATGTTCTTTCGGGCTTGGATACCCTTAAAATTTGCGTGGGATACCGGGATAAGGACAATGATGGCGAGATCATTACTGAATTTCCCGCCAGCCTAAAAAAAATGGCCGGCTACGAGCCTGTGTACAAGGAATTTCCCGGCTGGCAGGAAGACATTTCCGGCGTAACAGATTTCGGCCAACTGCCGCAAAACGCCAGGGACTACATTAAATACCTTGAAGAATTATCTGGGGTACCCGTAGCCATAGTGGGCGTCGGCCCTGGCAGGAAGCAAACCATGGTGCTAAAAGAACTCTTTTAGCATTAACGTTGGTGACATGGAAGCAAAAGAACCGTCCCCTTGCTTCCATGTCACCATGCCACTTAATTCTTATTGACACCTTAGTCAACTTGCTGTAATATATAAAACTGTACGAGCCATTAGCTCAGTTGGTAGAGCACCTGACTTTTAATCAGGGTGTCCCGCGTTCGAGTCGCGGATGGCTCACCATAAGGCCCCATGGTCAAGTGGCCTAAGACACCGCCCTTTCACGGCGGTAACCCGGGTTCGAGTCCCGGTGGGGTCACCACAAAAAAGCAGAACGGTCATCAAAATGATGACCGTTCTGCTTTTTGCTTTATAAAACCGGTGAATCCACCACGTTTTGGTAGATATAAGAAGAAATGAGTTTTACCGTACGTTCCAGGTCTTGTGACGAGTCAACCACCAGGCAGTTTACTCCGGTATAATGGGTGACCTTGAGCAATATGCGCTTAAGGTATTGCTCGTAGATGCGCATTTCCCGTTCGGCTTGGCCCAAAGACATTCTGTCAAAACGGCTTTGCAGGCCCGGGCGCTGCATTACCCGCCCGGCGGCGGCTGTAACGTCAACGTCAAAGTATACAAGCAGATAAGGGGCTTTTATATTACTGTACAAGCATTTTACAAGGCGCAGCAGGTGCCTGTCAGGCGGAAAACTGCCGGTCAAAGCGATGGAACAGATGGCTTGGGTAAATCCCTGATCCAGAAGTATTAAATCATAGCCGCCTTGCCTGGCCGTCTTGATTACGCGCTGCAGTCCCCCGCGCATAATGATTAGTTTAACAGCACGTTTTAAACTAGTCATATTAACCGGGGTGACCTGCAGGGCGAATATACAACACCAGGCCAGCATGCAGATATGTGCAAGCACAAAAAAGATGTTAATTAAAATTTTTTTAGCTAACACCGCAAAATGCCGGTTGGAATTTACAAACTGCTCCCGTCCAAAACACTTGTATCCATCTAGCTCCAGCACCTTAATTATCTGTTCGGCGGCAGTTGTTTTGCCTGCACCGGGAAGTCCGGCAAACTCAATGATTACAGGGGTTGGTTTCATTGGCTACTTCTCCCTTTTTAATTAACCGAGCTAAAAACCCAAGCTGCCTATACTGGGCCAGCTCATTAAGCAACCATATGCCATCCGTGCCGAAAAATAATTTTGGGGCTAAGCGTAACATGGCGGTAAAGGTAGCCAAAATAATAACTAACACCACACAAAGAATTGCAAATTCGGCCAATCCAATGCTCCTGGCCCCAACGGCTGTAAACCAGGCTTCCAAAAAGACGACCGTCGTTAGCAAGGCGGCGGAGCCATGCGCGGCTATAAAGTCTTTCCAGGTTAACGATGTCAGTTGCAGGCTTAACTGAGCCATAAGCACAAAGTTTATTAACAGAGCTCCGAGGACACCATAGGCAACACCACTTAACCCCCAATGCTGCCCTACCCATGCTCCCCCTATAACCATAGCGGCATAAACTATTTGCCGCCAGGCCCTCCGGTACACGGCACCCTTGGCCCGAGCCAATGAATCGCTCATCTTGTAACTTGATCTAAAAAGCATCCCTACCGCCAGAATTTTAAACGGAGCAATTACCCCTAACCACGCATCCCCCAGAAGAACGTTAATCACCTCCGGGGCCAGGATAAACATAACCGCACTTACCGGCATCACCACCATGGCAATTAACGCAATGCTGCGGCGGTATGCCGTCGACAGCCTTTGAGGTTCGGCCTGCACTTTGGCCATCGCCGGGAATAGTACCTTATCCAGTGTTTGGCCAAAAAGCGTTGCCGGCATGGCCATTAATTGATACGCACGTCCGTATAGGCCCAGTGCTGCCGCACCCATCCAACGGCCTACAACCAGGTTGTCGCCCTGTACGGCTATGAAATTGGCTATGCGGGCGATGGTATATCCCCCACCGAAATACATCAACTCACCAAACGCGGCCCGGTTGAGTTGTGGTATTTTAGGGTGCGGCATGGCTATCATGGCCATAACACTAATCAGGATCTCCTGAGCCAGGTAAGCCAGTACCAGTGACCAGACACCGAACCCGGCCAGGGCCAGAATAATGCCGACAGCGCCGTAACCAAGGGCATATGAAATAACCTGAATAATAGCCAGCCATCTAAACTGCATATCACGCTGCAGCAGTGATTCTGAAATCCCCGCCAAGCCCTTAAAAAAAAAGGCCAGTGCAATGACCCGTAGGACGGGAACAAGACCGTCCATACGAAAGAACCCGGCTATGTGGGGGGATAGAAGCCAGATTAACGCCACCAGGGATGCACCAAACAGCAGAGTGATGGTAAACCCTGTCCTGATGTGCGTGGTTGACAGGTTGGGCCGTTGCACAATTGCAGGGCCTATGCCCAGTTGGGAAAAGATGTTGGAAAACCTCATTACCACCAGGGCAGCACCCACCAGTCCAAAATCTACCGGTGTTAAAAGGCGCGCCAATATGGCCAGGACAAGCAGTTGTAAAACTGACTGGATGCCTGTACCCGATAACATCCAAAATAAACCACCCAGTGTATGACTGGTTATATTCTGGGGGACACGGTTTTTTGTCCCCCCTGGACTGCCAATTCCGATTTAAACCATCCCCGTCCGAAACCCACTTAACCCCGGGCTCATATACGAACTAAAGCAAGGCTTGCCAAAACACTAAACTAAGCCTTCAATTTAAGTCACGTAAAGATTAGGCGTTAGCTTTAAACCAGCTAGCAAACTTTTGGATACCTTCATCCAAAGCGGTGTTCGGTCTATAACCAAGGCACCGTTGGGACTTGGTCAGGTCGGCCCAAGTTCGTGGTACATCTCCCGGTACGCTGCTTTCCCACTTGACCTGTGCTTTTTGACCCGTTACCCGTTCCAGGAGGTCAATTAATTCCCCCAATGTTACTGTGGATGAATTGCCCAGGTTAAAAACATCGTAGGGCTGGGGGGCATAATTTATGGCTGCGCAGATACCTTGGATGATGTCGTCAATGTAGGTATAATCGCGGCTGGAACTACCGTCTCCATACAAAGGCAGCGGTTTTTGGGCATACATATAACGCATAAATTTGTGGATAGCCAGATCCGGGCGCTGTCGCGGCCCGTAAACGGTAAAAAATCGCAACGCCACCACCGGCAACCCGTGCAGGTGGGCAAAGGTATGGCCCAGGGCCTCGCCGGCTATTTTAGTAGCGGCGTACGGAGAAATGGGTTTTAATAAAGGGTCTGTTTCAGCAAACGGCACTTTACTGTTGATGCCGTATACCGAGCTGGAAGAAGCAAAAACAAATTTCTCCACATGGTGTTTAACTGAGGTTTCCAGCATGTTCATCGTGCCCTGTATATTTACTGATTCGTACAAAAACATCTGTTGTACCGAAGGCCTCACGCCAACTCTGGCCGCAAGGTGGACAACAATCTGGGGTTTAAAAGCGGCAAAAGCCAGTTCCAATGCGCCGCTATTTCTGATGTCGAACTCTTTTAAGGCGAATAAGGGGTTTTGTGCACAGGTTGCAATATTACCCCTTTTTATTTTTACGCTGTATGAATCGTTAAAATCATCTATACATAGTACTTGATGGCCTTGCGCAAGCATCCTGCTTACCAGGTGACTGCCAATAAAGCCCGCCCCGCCGGTGATTAGAACCCGCTTATCCTCCCCAGACATAGTTATATTTCCTCCCATTGGGAAAATTCCACAAGTTATATCACTTAACTTGGGATGACCAAACACTAAGATTTTCTACATGTTTAAACTACGCTAAAAAAAATAATTTGTTACTGCAAAAGGCTTTAATTCCTTAGTTTAAGCCAGCAACAAACGGGACTTCCCTGCGTCCGGTCTTGTTAGGCGGGTATTAAAAGTAACTACCCTACCCGAAAGCGCGTAATATAGCAAGATACTGTTTACATCAGGGGTGGGGCTAGTGAAAAAAATTTTTGTTATGAGTTCTGTTCACCAATGGAACGACGGCAGGATATTTTACAAAGAAGCATCATCCTTGGCTCAAAAATTTAAGGTTCAATTGCATGCATTGGCCGATTTTGAGCTAGCAAAAAAAAATGGTGTGGATATCTACGGTCTGCCCCGGTATAAAAAGCGTTATTTAAGGCCAATTAACTGGTTGCGTCTTTTATGGCGGGCGCTAATAGCCAGGGCCGATGTTTACCATTTTCATGACCCGGAGTTAATTCCCCTGGGGTTGGTTCTAAAAGTGTTCGGGCGTAGGGTTGTGTTTGACATGCATGAAGATTACACCGATGCCATTAAGCATAAACAGTGGATACCGCGCGTGATGAGGGGTTGGGTTTCAAAGGCTTATAACTACCTGGAGAAAATATGCTGCCGGTTCTTTGATGCCGTAATCTTTGCTGAACTGGCGTATAAAGACAGTTATCATAGTGTAAACGTGCGCCAAGAAGATATTCTGAATTACCCTGTTTTCCATTACCAATATATCTCGAGGGGCCACACAGATACCCGGTTTAATCTGGTTTATGCCGGTACTATAAGCGAAACCAGGGGAGCCGTGCAAATGCTGGAGGCCTTGCACCTGGTACTAAGATCAGGGACAATGGCGCACTTATATTTAATTGGCCCCATCTACCAGGCCGGTCTGGAAGAGAAACTTAAACGAATGGTCAACAGCTTAAAATTAAATGGCAGCGTTACCCTTACCGGTAGAGTGACGCCTGAGGAAGTCTACAGTTATTACAGTCGGGCCGATATAGGGCTAGCGCTGTTGCACCCGGTTGAGAATAATACTAAGTCTCTGGTAACGAAACTATTTGAATATATGTCCGCAGGTATACCCGTGCTGGCTTCAAATTTTCCAAGCTGGCAATCTTTACTCAGCGAAGTAGGCGCAGGGGTAACGGTTGACCCTCTAAATCCTGAGGCCATAGCTAGTGAGATTAGGTATTTGGCCGATAACCCAGCTATAAGGTCGCAAATGGGTAAGCATGGCTGCAGCGCTTATAGAACCCGGTTTAACTGGCAAAGCGAGGAAAAAAAACTCTGGGACCTTTACCGGGTGCTTTTATCAAGGCAGTAGTCAAGAGTCAGGAATCAAGAATCTAGAATGGTATAAGAACAGTTTGTCTGCTCGAACATTCTGAATTCTGACTCCTGACTCCTAAAGATTAAAACCGAGATTAGCGGGAAGTGGTTATGATGAAAAAAAATATTTTATACCTGGTACCCGTATATGGTTTGCTTATTTTAAGTCTAATACTGTGTGTAGTTTTTAAAACACTGCTTCCCCTAGGGGCAGTTATAATAATTTTGTTAATGTCGCTAATAATCTGGCGACCGATTTTTGGCTTATACTTGATAGTATTCTTAATCCCCCTGGAGCACCTAACGGCACTCAACAGCTCATTAACACTAGTTAAGTTAATTAGCATAACTACCTTCTGGGGTTGGCTGATGCAATTGCTGATGGGTAAAAAAACGGTCAAGCCAAGTTCCTTTTTGCTGCTGCTGGCGGCTTATTTTCTGTGGGCATGCCTATCCGTTACCTGGGCCATGGAGCCGGAACCTGCTTGGAAACGAATTATTTCTGACGGCCAATTGGTGTTGTTTCTTTTTCTGGGTTACAACCTGGTAGAGAACAAAAAAGAAGTGTATTTTTTACTGGGGGGCTATTTACTGGGGGCGCTAATTTCCGCTGGCCTGGGTATCTTTGAAACATACGGCGCCGGGCTTAGCACCAGGGCGGCCGTCTCTGATTTGCAAAACCCCAACTTGTACGCACGGTTGCTTGGACTGGGGCTGATCTTCGGGGTCTACCTGTTTATTACCCAGAGGAATACAATCATACGTGCGTTATGTTCTTTAAGCTGCCTGGCCATTCTTTGGGGGGTGTTATTATCGGGCTCCAGGGGTGCCTGGGTGGCCATTATGGTGGTTGTGGTTATGGGCATCTTTTTATACCGGGATTACCTGCTTAAACTAGTTAAAAAACCACCGGTTTTAGTCGGGTTAGTAGTCATTGTTTTGGCTATGGTCATCATGAGCCCGTTCTTGGCCCGGCACGTTCCGGCGGTAGTTTTAGAGCGTGTGCCATCTTTTAATGCATTAGCTGAAGACAGAGGCACCAGCCGGTTAGATATATGGCTGGTAGGCATCGAGGCAGCCAGGGACAATATTTTTAAAGGAGTAGGCATTGAAAACTTCCCTTATGCTTATACCAAATACTTACAAGAAACCGAGGGTGCCGTACAGGAGATGGGTGTAAATAAAAGCCCGCATAACATCTTTATCGGCACCCTTACCGAGTTGGGTATGCCCGGTTTAATAATGTTAATCTGCCTCTTTATTGCCATGTGGCGCCTGGGGGGGCGCACGGAAAACCGTGCCGACGCTGTGTTATGCAAGCTCATTGTGGTTTTTTTGGCTGTAGCCGGTTTAACAGGGGGAGATCAACACCGCAAGTTTTTCTGGCTGGCCTTGATGCTTCCTGTAATCATGGCCCAGTTTGGTGTATTGGGGGGCAGCAACCCGCCGCTGGTCGGGCAAACTAAAATGCTGTTCTTGGCCCCGGTTTTTCCTAACCGAAACAACCCCGGTTACGGGATTTTTGTCTTCCGGCTGGTGCAGAGTCTGGTTGACTCAGGTGTCTCGGTCAGTGTGGTGGCGCCTGTACCCTATGCGCCATTTTTGCTTTGGTTTAATAAAAAATGGCGTCAAATGGGGCGTTTGCCGGTCAAGGAGAACATTAATGGCATCGAGGTTATTCATCCCCGCTACCTGTGCCTGCCCGGGGGCAGGTTCGACTGGTGGAACATGCTATTCATGTATTGGTCGGTTTACCCGGTGGTTCGTGTCATGGCGGACAGGTATGCATACGATGTCTTGCATTCGTACGGTTTGCTGCCGGGCGGTTTTGTAGGCCAGCAAATGGCTCAGCGTTTAAATCTGGTGACGGTTGCTACCATTATGGGCGGCGATATTAATGTTGCCGCCAGAAAGTCGTCCATGATGCTTAAAAGCGCCCGTTATGTGTTAAATAAATCAGACCAGGTGGTGGCGGTGGGCGATGACCTGGCGAAAAAAGCAAGTGCACTGCTTACTACCAATAAAGGTATTAAAGTAGTTTATAATGGCGTCGATACCGGCATGTTTGATACTTGCATGAACCAGGCGCAGGCCAAAACAGATTTGGGTTTTGCACCGGCTGACCGGATTATCCTGTATGTGGGTAGAATAATCCGGCAAAAGGGTGTTTTCGAACTGCTTGATGCGTTTACGCGTCTGACAGAAAAAGTTAGGGAAGCGCGCCTGGTTTTTGTGGGGGCCGGTGAGGACGAAAGAGCCCTGGGTGCCCAGGCTAGGGAAAGTGGCGTATCCCCACGAGTATATTTTGCAGGTACACAGCCGCACGAGGAACTGGTTAAGTGGTATACTGCTAGCGAGATGGTGGTACTATTCAGCCACCACGATGGTGTTCCTAACGTGCTCAAAGAAGCCATGGGCTGTGGCAAACCCGTTGTGGCCAGTAAAATATCAGGTATCCCGGAGCTGGTTGTACACGGTGAAACCGGCCTATTGGTAGAACCGCAGAATATTAACCAGATGGTAACCGCAATGGAAAAACTGCTATCAGATCCCGAACTGGGCCGCCAAATGGGGCAAAACGCCCGGGAGGTCATTACCAGCGGGCCGTTAAACTGGCAGGAAACGGCGAAATCCTATCGCATAATTTACAACCAGTTAATTAACTAAAAAACATAGTTAAAATTAACTAAAGAAACCCGGTTAAGTTAACCGGGTTTTGTCTGTTCAATTAAGAGGACAAGGCCCAAACCGGGGACAGGCTGTTTTTTTTAGAAAAAAACAACCTGTCCCCGGTTTGCTTTTTTTGACGATTAATTGCATGCCTGCTGCATTAAATTGGCAGTCGTCTGTGGCAGGCTTAAAACGGTTAATGTCGAAATTTGTAACATATCATCAAAAAAAGGGGGCTTATCCTAGCGAATGAGAAAAATGAAATTGATTAACATTTTATTGATTATGGCACTATTGTTTACGTTGGTACCCGCGGCAAGTGCTGAGGCTGCTGTGACAACCGATGCTGCGAGCCTCAAACAACTATTTGACCGAGTAGATGACAAAAGTAAATGGGATTGGTATATGAACCAGTCTCCGGACCAAGGACATATCGCCTTCGGAGAAGCTTTTGTAATGAAAGCTTACGTGCTGATGTATGAAGCTACCAAGGACAAGCGTTACCTTGATGATTTTATTAAGGTTGCGGACAGCGTTTTAGACCGGCGAGATAGCGTTAGAGGCGTTAAAGATTACCGGGGCCTTAGCTTGCCGGCCTGGCGCACTAACAAGTTTTCTTCTGAATACAAGATTTATGCTCTGCATACCGGGTTAATTGTCACCCCGATGGCCCAGTTTGCCAGCGTGGTGAAAAAAGACTCCAATCTGGCATCCTATGGCAGCAAAGCTAACGTATACCTGCAAGCTGCCAAAGACGGCATTGCTGTTCATTATGGGGACAACATTCGGTATCCGGATAATAACAGCACCTGGATTGAAGATAGCAATAAAATGTATCTGGAGCGGCCGATTAATATGAGCTTGGGCTTGGGCAGCGCCATGCTGGCTGTCTATGAGGCCACGGGGGACAAGACTTATTTGGACAAGGGTACTAAAATAGCTAACTTCCTGAAAGGTTATCTTAAGGTTAACAGTTCCGTGAATGGCTATGTTTGGGGTTATTACCCAAATGATGCCCGTAACCGTTTTACCAATACCATGGAAGACACCAACCATACTATCTATGACATGGAATTTGTCAACCTGGCCTACCGCAACGGCATTTTTAGTTCAGCCGACATGCAAATGTTTGCCAATACCGGCAGCAAGTTAATGGTTAAGAGCGGAGGAACCATCGCAGATGCAGTTGACGGGAGTGGCACTTATGATCACCCGGCCGAGTTTGCCAACTGGCTTTGGTTTGAACCTTGGGCACCTTCCTTGTTTGACGTTTCCTATAACCTGCTAGAGGCAAGAAATTCAATATCACCCAAGGAACTGGCTGGCGCCGCCATGTTGAACTATGCTTATGCCCGCAAAAATGGTTCGGCACCTGAACCCAACCCCGAACCTGAACCAGAACCGACGCCAAACCCAGCGGGAAACATAGTTGTTAACGGTGATTTTAGCGCCGGAACAACTGGTTGGATTAATTTAAACAATTCCGGTACGGTACAAACCGCATCCGACGGGAACAAATACCTGGCCAACAGCTATAACTTTGACTTGATCCAGGAACTAAACCCGGCGCCGGGAGTCTACAAGCTGAACGCCAGAAGCATGAGCGGCAGTTCAGGTTCGGGCGCCAGGATCCTAATCCAATACCGTGATGCCAGCGGCAACAAGACAACCCCGTACAATTTCGAGTACAGTAACAGCGGTAGCGGCTGGGAAGCCATGCCGGAAATGACCTTGGACGTACCGTCCAGCGCGGCGGTAGTCAGGATCTACCTCTTAAATGCAAGTAAAAGCGGTTCCCATTACTTTGACAACGTGACCCTGGTGCCTGCTGGAGGGACTCCAACGCCTCCCGCCCCGGCACCTGACACCGAAGCCCCCACGGTGGATGTCACCGCCCCATCAAGCGGTAGTGACCTGAAAGGCACCGTGAACCTTGATTCCCGCGCCGCAGATAATGTAGGCGTAAGCAGTTTGAGCTTCGCCTATGCTGCCAACCCGAATGGTACCTGGACTCATATTGGGGATGCACAGCTGGCCACCGATGCTGCCAAAGACGGCACCTGGCGGTTAGCCTGGGACATTACCAACATCAACAGCGGCACCTACTACGTTCGCGCCACTGCAGTCGACGCAGCGGGGAACAAGTCAATATCTGAACCGGTTGCCTATAAGTTAAACAGTATTTCCAATAACATGCTCACCAACGGTGACTTTAGCGCCGATACAACTGGTTGGATTAATTTGAACAACTCGGGTACAGTAAGAACCGGGTCGGACGGCAACAAATACCTATCCAACAGCTATAACTTTGATTTGATCCAGGAATTAAACCCGGCGCCGGGAGTCTACAAGCTGAACGCCAGCAGCATGCGCGGCAGTTCAGGTTCGGGTGCCAGGATCCTGATCCAATACCGCGATGCCAGCGGTAAAAAGACAACCCCGTACGATTTTGAGTACAGTAACAGCGGCAGTGACTGGGAAGCCATGCCGGAAATGACTTTAAACGTACCGTCCAGCGCGGCGGTAGTCAGGATCTACCTCTTAAATGCAAGCAAAAGCGGTACCCATTACTTTGACGACGTGAGCCTGGTACCGGCAGGGGGCACTTCTACACCGCCTCCCGCCCCGGCACCTGATACCGAGTCTCCCACAACGACCGTCACCGCCCCGTCAAGCGGTAGTGACCTGAAAGACACTGTGACCCTGGAATCTAGCGCTTCGGACAACTTGGGCGTGAGCAGTTTAGCATTCGCTTATGCTGCCAACCCGAATAGTAACTGGGTGGATGTTGGGGATGCACAGCTGGCCGCAGGTGCTGCCAAAGAAGGCACCTGGCGATTAGCCTGGGACGTAACCAACATCAGCAGCGGTACCTACTACGTGCGCGCTACAGCTGTTGACGCGGCGGGGAACAAGTCGGTATCCGAACCGGTTCCCTATGAGCTAAACCCCGACACTGATTCTCCCACGGCGGCGGTTACCGCCCCGTCAAGCGGCAGTGACCTGAAAGGCACTGTGAACTTGGATTCCCGCGCCGTGGATAACGTAGGCGTGAGCAGTCTGGCCGTCGCCTACGCCGCCAACCCGAATGGTACCTGGACACATGTTGGGGATGCACAGCTAGCTGCCGGTACTGCCAAAGAAGGCACCTGGCGGTTAGCCTGGGACGTAACCAATATCAATAGCGGCACCTACTACGTGCGCGCCACCGCGGTTGATGCGGCGGGGAACAAGTCGATATCCGAACCGGTTGCCTATAAAGTAAACCCGGTAACCGCTCCGGTTAACATGATTAGCAACGGTGACTTTTCTGCCGGTACTGCTGGCTGGACTAACCTAAATAATGCAGGTACTATCAGGACCGCATCTGATGGCAACAAGTATCTGGCCAACAGTTATAATTTCGATGTTTTTCAGGAATTCAGCCCGGCTTCGGGAGAATACAAACTGAATATTAAAACCATGCAAGGCTCGGCCAACACCGGGGCCAGAGTGGTAATTCAGTTCCGTGATGCCGGCGGCAACAAGACGGTTCCGTACGATTTGGAATACACTAATAGAGGCAGCGGCTGGGAAGCCATGCCTGAAACGACCGTCCAAGTACCAACAGGTGTAAAGGTAATGCGCATCTACCTACTGGCTGGTTCCGGCACCACCGGCACCCAATACTTCGATGACGTAACACTGTTACCGGCCAAGTAATAACTGGTTAAGAACAAAAGGAGGCAGTGCTCTTCCGAGACACTGCCTCCTTTTTTTACCCTAAAAAAGGCTGTCATCCTAGGCGCTACGAAGGAACTAGATTCTTCACTTCGTTTATAATGACAGAATACTTTTCGGCTTTAAGCTGCGGGTTGTACGGAGGAATCAAAGGATAAAATACTGGCCAGCCGTGGCCCCAGCATTTCCATAGAATGCTCATGCTCAACGTAGGCCCTTGCTTTTTGACCCAATGCAGCGGCGTGCTCGGGTTGTTCCGCCAGATCCAGCAACGCCCGGGCCAGCGCTGGTGCATCTTCACCGGGCAGTACATAACCGCCGCCACTTGCCGTTACCGGGTTTGAGTAAGCACGGTTACATAAAAAAATAACCGGTAAGCCTGCAGCCATGTAATCAAATATTTTGTTGGGGCTGACCCCCCATTGAAACACCGGGGAATCTTGGAAGGAATGGATGCCCGTGTTTACCTGGCTTAAAAGAAATGGGATGTAATCCTTGGGCAGCGGGTCTACAAAAGTAACGTTTATTAGTTGCTCCTGGGCGGTTCTCTGAATTAGGCGCGTTTTCTCCGGGCCGTTACCTACTATTAAAAACTGTATTTGTTGATTCCCATGCTGTTTTAAAATTGCTGCGGCATCAAGCAGGGTATCAAGGCTGTTGGCCATCCCAAGTGTGCCGGTGTAGGCAGTGACAAACTTACCCGTCAATGAATTGGCCAGCTTTTCTAACTCTACATCCAGGGGTTGCAGGATTTCATGATAACGCGCGAGGTTAACCCCGTTGGGCAGGTAAAAAATTTTTTCAGCCGGGATGCCGAATTGCACCATGTATTCGCTGGCTCGTGATAATAACACGATAATTCGGTCTGCTCTGCGGTATAGGAAAAGTTCCAACCGGCGCAGCACCCATACCACGGGGTGCTTTTCGGAAACCTTGCCTATGTCTATAAGTGTTTGGGGCCATAAATCGCGCACCTCAAAAACGAACCGGCATCTGTGGTGTTTGGCCAGCACAAAAGCCGCCCAAACTGCAAACAGGTGTACAGACGAGCCGATAATCACTCCGGGACGCTCCCTGCTCCAACCCAGCCGAATAGCCAGAATTGTAAATACAAGCATGTTCCAAATCCTGCGCCACCCGTTATCATAGTAAGCCGGGGTTCTGAGCCAGACAAAGCGCACCCCGTGCCGTACTTCTTCGCTCATTTTTTCACCGGGTAGCAGCCGGTCATCACGGTGCTGCTGGTGGTTGAAGGACGCCGCCATAATGCTAACATCCCACCCCATACTCACCAACTGGCGGGCCAGGTCATAATGCCTGGTGCCCCCACTGTCTCCCGGCCCCGCTGCATAATGGTTCAGTATCCACAGTCTACGCATCTTTAATCTCTCCCGGAGCAGCTTTAATTTCACTAAGGCTTTGTTTGATGGTCTGGCACACATAATTTATCTGTGACGCAGTTATTTCAGCATCCAACGGCAGGCTCAATATTTCCCGGCTGGCTTTTTCTACGGCCGGGAAATCCCCTTCCCGGTAACCAAGGTGCCGGTAAGCGGGCTGCAGATGGAGTGGTAACGGGTAATGGATGCCAGTGGAAACCCCGGCCCGCTGTAAATATTCTATCAACACCGGCCTGTTTGCCACCCTGATTACGTACAGGTGATAGACGTGTCTGGCCCCTGGGGTCACCAGTGGAATGACGATGCTTGGTAACTCAGCCAGTGTGGTTGAGTATTGGTTGGCGTTGGCAATCCTTTGCCGGGTCCATTCATCCAAATGGTTTAGTTTTACCCGCAGTATCGCGGCCTGGAGTGTATCCAATCGGCAGTTATAGCCTTCCATCAGGTGTTCATATTTTTTGATCCGGCCGTGGTTTCTGAGCATGGCAACCTTGTCGGCAATTTGCTGGTCGTTAGTTACTACTGCCCCGGCATCCCCGTAGGCACCCAGATTCTTGCCCGGGTAAAAGCTAAAACATGCGACGTCCCCAAGGGTGCCGGTTCTCTTGCCTTTGTATTCTGCCCCGTGGGCCTGAGCCGCGTCCTCAACTACACGCAGTTCGTATCTTTGGGCTATCTGCTTGACGGCTTCCATATCACAGGGGTGTCCGTAAAGGTGAACAGCAATGATGGCCTTAACGGGGGCATTGATTGACCTGAGTTTTTGCACCGTTAATTCTAAACTGTCGGGGTTGATAACAAAGGTCTCGGGATTAATGTCTACAAACACTGGTTGGGCACCTAACCGGGTGATGGCCTCGGTGGTGGCAATAAAGGTGTTGGGTACCGTTAAAACCAGATCCCCGCTGCCCACATCAAGTGCATCAAGGGCCAACAGCAGGGCGTCGGTGCCGTTACTAACGCCGATACAGTGCCGGGCCCCGCAAAAGGCTGCAAATTCCTGTTCGAAGAGGGTAACTTCAGGACCCATAATAAAGTTGGCCGAGTCCAGGACATTATTGATAGCCTGAAAAATCTCAGGTTTTATTTTTTCGTACTGGGAAATTAGGTTCATAAATGGAATTTGGAGCATCCATCTCATCCTTCGCTTAGTTAATAAGGGAGATTTTTTATATCGTTAATGATTCGGGCAGGATTGCCTGCCACGACCTTGCCGTCGGGTACGTTTTTGGTAACCACGGTTCCCGCGCCCACCAGGCTGTTGGTGCCTATAACAATACCGGGAAGCAGGGTGCTGTTTGCCCCGACCTTGGCTTTTTTCTTGATGTGCGCCCCTTTTAGGCTGTCCTTGGCACCCGGCGCCAGGGGGTAGGTGGCGTTTGTTACCACCACGTTTGGTCCTATCCAAGCCTCTTGCTCAATGGTAGTGTACTCCGGTATAAACGCCTTGGAATGAATGCGCACGCCGTCGTGCAGGTGCACGCGGTGCTCTATCACGCTGCCCGTACCGATACTGACGTTGTCACCGATGACGTTCATTTCACGCACCAGCACGTGATGGCCGGTTTGAAACCCGGCCCCAATCTTATTGCCGGCGTAGATGACGGTATGGGAACGGATAACCGCGTTGTCTCCGATAACTGTTTCCAGTTCCCCGTCTTCCCTCCCGATCGGCGGTAGCCCGATAATTACATATTCGCCCAAGGTTGCGTTTGAACCAATTCTTACGTTTTGATAAATCCTTTTTTCTAACATGCTAAACACCTCTTGGGTAGCGATTTAAAGCCATCGCCAACTTTAATCCTGGGGCCGGGGCGTTATAAATTTCTGCTCAAGATAGGGCTGGCCTGATTAATTCTTTGGATTAATTCCAGGGCCATTTTGCCGTCAACACCTTTAACCATTGGTTCGGTGCCATTTATAATGGCCAGGTTGATGTCTTCTATAAACTTGTAGTGGCCGTACCACTTGGGCAGCTCAAGTTCATGCACGGCTGACAGGGCGTCGTTGGCAGCCATCCCCTGCACCTGCCAGGTTCGAAAATCGTTTAATTTGCTGCCGCCCAGGATTACACTGCCTTTCTCGCCGATTACGGTTACCGTTTCCTCCAGGTTGCGTGGGAAGGCGCAAGTAGTTGCAGTTATCGTACCAATGGAACCGTTTGCAAATTTTAGGGTAACGGCAGCGGTGTCCTCCGCTTCGATATCATGACCCAGTGTAGCCCTATATGCCTGCACATCTTCAACATGCCCCAGGTAAAACAACAGCAGATCAATATGATGAATGGCCTGGTTTAAAAGGACGCCGCCATCCATGGCAACTGTCCCCCGCCACCCGCTTTCGCGGTAATAGCTCTGCGGGCGGTACCAGTATACACAGGCGCTGCCATATATCAGGCGCCCCAAGTAACCGTTGTCGATGGCCTGTTTTAAATACCGGGTAGCCGGAAGAAACCGGTTGTTAAGTACCGTAGTTAAAATACGATTGGCTTTTTGGGCAGCCTGGAGCATTTGATCAGCCTGTTCTAGTGTTAAAGCCATTGGTTTTTCCACGATGGCATGCTTTCCTGCACCTAAGGTATCAATGGCCACCCGGGCGTGCAAACCGCTTGGTGTGGCAATGATTACGGCATCTACTTGTTCATCTTTTAAAAGACTCGCATAGTCGGTGTAATACGTACAGTTTAGTTTTGCGGCCAGATCTTGTGCTCGATCTGCGTCATTGTCAGCCACAGCGTGCACGCAGGCGTTTTCTAGGCTGCCGAAAACTTGGACATAACGCTGCGCGATGGCGCCACAGCCTACAATACCGTATTTTATAGCCTCACCGGGTTTATAAAGCGGCAAGTTATCCTCCTCCCAACGTTTATTGACAGTTCCTTGCTCCAAAACAGAAAACATTTGGCTTTTTTAAACTACGTGCCAGAATGTAAATTGTTACTGATAATCGGCAGCGATATGGAATTTTTATCCGAACAAAAAAAGAGGCTGCGCCGGGGGAAACGCTCCTCTTTTGCCTACTGCGGGATATCGATTATTTGGCCCTCAAAGATAAAGTTTGGGTTAGCCAGGTTGTTTGTAGTTATTAATTCCTGCAAATCAACGCCAAATTGCAAGGCAATGGCAGATAGATTATCCCCCTTTTGCACCGTATATTGTATGGCAGTAGACTGTTCCACTCCACTGGTGCTTTCTTTTTCCACCGCCGCCGAGTCTTCTTTTTTTGTTTGTTCCTCTGGCGCTGATGTTTTTAAATCCGTGTCTTCTTGTTTAACCCCGGGTGCTGCTGCCCCGTCCCTGTCTACTTGTGCCTCTCCGGGTATTTCGGTTTTAGGCGGTACCTGTTCGGTCGCACTGGTCGGGCTTAGCTTTAGATTATCGAAACAATGGTAACCGGCTTCGCTATCGGCTAACAAGTAAACTCTGGCCGTCGCCGTGTTAGCGGGCACCGGTATGTTTTGGGGTGGAATGTCTTCCCAACCGTCACTATGATGTGTGTGCAATAGGTCAACATATTGCGGCAGTTTATTGCCCGCAGTGTCGTAAAAGACAAAGGTTATTCTGGCCGGCCCGGACGCTGACCCCTTTTTGGTGCTGGCCTCAAATATATAGGTGCCCCCCGGTTCCAAAAGCAAACTCTGTCTTACCGACCAACTGTTGTTGTTAATTAAGTAATGGTTGCCATTGGACTCAATTTGAATGGCATGTGGGTTATCCCAGCCCAGTCGGCCCTTCTCGAAGTCGCCGTTAAGCACAGCCCAGGGTTCGCTTGGGTTGCCGGATATGTTTGTTGCGGCACCACCATTTTGGACCACCAGGTTTAACCCCATCCAGACAAGCATGGCCGACTCAAAAAGGATGCTCAGCACAACCACCATAATTATTCTTTTAACTGTAATAATCTCACCCCCTGTCAGGTACCATCCGGCGATGGTGATATCCCTAATTTATTCTAAAAGGTTTATTTTGCTATTGTTGGCTTTAAGTAAACTCCGGGATCCTTATGCACCTTTGCGCACTTATTTCCATATCATAGAAATTAAACAGTTACTTAGCAAAAGAGAGGGAAGGCTGTGCAAAAGGATAATATCAGGGCATTGATAGTCGGTGCCGGTTTTGCCGGCAGCTTGGCTTACCAGGCCTTGCAGGAGCATAAAGATGAGCGGGTTCCGGTAGGTTTTGTTGATGATGATGATCAAAAGAACGGCTCCGATATTGATGGGCTCCCGGTTTTAGGGAACCGGTTCGCTATTCCCGCTATTGTTAAGAAGCATAAAGTTAATGAAATCATCATCGCCATGCCTTCAACCCCCTCGGCCGAAGTCAGTAAAATAGCGGAAATTTGCAAGAAAACAAACGCCAGGGTTAAAATTTTGCCCGGAACTTATGACCTGATTACTGGCAATATTCAACTGGCGCCAATACGTGATGTTCGGCTGGATGATCTGCTGGGCAGAGAGCCGTTATTGCTGGATACCGAGGAAATAGTAAAATACCTGCATAACGAAGTGGTTTTAATAACCGGCGCAGGGGGTTCGGTGGGTACCGAACTGGCTGTCCATGCCGGCAATAATAACCCCCGCCAGCTGATTTTAATGGGGCGGGGAGAAAATAGTATCTTTGAGGTCGAGCAAAAACTTAGGTATAGCCATCCGCATGTTAATATTGTCAGTGAAATTGGGGATATCAGGGATCAAGGCAGGATGCGCAGGTTGTTTTGTAAATATGAACCCGGCGTTGTATTTCATGCTGCGGCCCACAAGCATGTCCCCTATATGGAAAGGAACCCGGAAGAAGCCGTTAAAAACAATATTATTGGCACCAAAATCGTTTGTGAAACCGCGATGAATACGGGCTGCAAGAAATTTATACTGGTTTCCACCGATAAAGCAGTGAAGCCAACCAGTGTGATGGGGGCCAGTAAAAAAGTTGCGGAAATGATTGTACTGCTAATGAATGATCTGGGCCCGACCAAATTTGCCGCAGTGAGGTTCGGCAATATTTTGGGCAGCAGGGGAAGTGTGCTGCCCTTGTTTGAAAGACAAATAGCCCAGGGCGGTCCGGTAACTATTACGCACCCTGAAATGACCCGCTATTTTATGACGGTAAACGAGGCCGCTCAACTGGTAATCCAGGCGGGAGCAATGGCCGTAGGCGGCGAGGTTTTTATCCTGGATATGGGTGAACCGATCTGCATCAAAGAGCTGGCCCTAAAGCTGATTAAAATGAAAGGTCTGCGACCGTTCAAGGACATAGCCATTAAATATATTGGAGTCAGGCCCGGTGAAAAAATATCCGAAATTCTAACTTCGGAGCAAGAAATAGTTGAAATTACCAAGCATAAAAGAATTTTATCTGTGCTCAACAAAAAAGTAGATCATCGTCAAGTTAAAGACATGCTGTATCAATTTCAGCATCCGCAGTTTACCTACCGGGATGAAGAAATTGAAGCTTTATTGAAAACCCTGACTGATTAGGCACAAACCTGGTTACCAGGCGCTGATTGTCATGGCGTCGGTAACCCGGTTTTTTTATGCCAGTTCCATACCCCGGCGGGCACAGGATAAAGTAACACAAAAATGGCCTCCTACATAATCTATAAAACATTACAAATTAGGAGGAAAAAGGTTATGCAGGTAACCATTGCCGGGGCTGGTTATGTTGGTTTAACCACCGGGACAGCCCTTGCTTTTTTGGGTCACCAGGTAACCCTGGTTGACAAAAACATAGATATACTCGACAAGCTTAGAAACGGCGAAATCACCATCTATGAGCAGGGGCTAGAACAATTAATGAATGATAATATCGCCAACATTACCTTTGCTTCATCCTTTGCCGGTGTTAGTGCATCGCAGGTGGTGATCATTGCCGTGGGGACACCTTGTAAAAACAACGGGGATGCTGATTTAAGCTACCTGGAAAACGCGGTACTGGAACTTTCAAGCCAGCTTAAGGGAACTCCGTGTCCTTTGCTGGTCAATAAATCGACGGTGCCACCGGGGACAGCCCGCCGGGTTAAAACACTGGTGCAAAACCACCTGTCAGGCAGGGTGGTTTGTACCCCTGGGGTGGCATCAAACCCTGAATTTTTACGTGAGGGAAACGCTTTAATTGATGCTTTGTACCCGGATCGCATTGTCGTTGGTGCCGATAGTGAACTTGATTTTGAACTGTTGCAGGAGCTTTATGAACCCATTCTGAAGCAAAATTTTGTACCGCCCGCTTACCTACCGCGACCGCAGGGCATGCAAAAACCGGTATTGTTTCAAACCGACCCCACCAGCGCAGAGTTAATTAAATACGCCGCCAATGCCTTCTTAGCTATCAAAATATCTTTTATTAACGAATTTGCCGGGTTGGCGGAACTGCTTAACGGCGACATCGGTGCCATTGCCAGGGGTATCGGGCTGGATCGGAGAATTGGCCATGCTTATCTCCAGGCCGGTGTGGGCTGGGGCGGAAGTTGTTTCGGCAAGGACGCCAGGGCTATAACCTATACCGCCAGGAAGTATGGTTATTCCCTGCCCCTGGTTGAGGCAGCCCTGGCGGTCAACGACAGGCAACGGCAGGCAGTGGTGTGGAAACTGCACCAGGCGTTAAAAGCCATTCCCGGCAGTAATATAGGCATTCTGGGACTGGCCTTCAAGCCTGACACCGATGACGTGCGTGATACCCCCGCCGCCGACGTTATCAGGGAACTGCTTAACCTGGGCGCCCATGTCAAAGCGTTTGATCCCATGGCTACCGAGAACTTTAAAATAAACTTTCCCGGCTTAAAAGTTGAGTATCACGACACGGTTGAAGACCTGGTGGCGGGTTGTGACGCCCTGGTATTGCTTACAGAATGGGGTCAGTTTACCAAACTACCCTGGCCCGAGTTGCGCCGCTCCATGCGCCATAACGTGTTTATAGACGGCAGGAACTGCCTTGATGAACAATCCCTGGTGCAGGCCGGGCTGGTGTACTTAGGTATGGGGCGCCGCACCAGGTTGTAGCCGGCGACCGCTAGCAGCTGAACAAATGCCCCGGCCACGGCATAGAATGCTTTAATCGTGGGAGTGACTTTAAAGGCAAGAGGGAACGCTTATGACCCGGTGGGAGGCTGCCATCAAGAGAATACTGGATGTTTTGATCCCGTGTGCGCTGATCTTAATACTGCTGCCCTTGTTTATGATGGTGGCGCTGTTGATAAGGCTGGATTCCCAGGGCGGCGTGATTTACAGGCAGGCCCGGGCGGGTAGAAACGGGGCCCCTTTTTACTTGTATAAGTTTCGCAGCATGGTCGTCAATGCAGAACATCAGGGCGCCGGGTATTACTTCTCCGGGCCTGATGACCCCAGAATCACCAGGGTGGGCCGGGTGCTGAGGAACACCAGCCTTGACGAGTTGCCGCAGCTTTTTAACGTATTAAAAGGTGACATGAGCATTGTTGGCCCCAGGCCTTGCCTGCCCTACCAGGTGGAGCTTTTCAATGTCCGGCAACAGAGAAGGCTGGAGGTAAAACCGGGGATTACTGGCTGGGCCCAGATTAACGGCCGCAATAATCAGAGTTGGTCTAAAAGAATAGAGTATGACCTGTGGTATCTGGATCATTACAGCCTGTGGTTGGACTTTAAAATCCTCTTTAAAACTATCGGGGTGGTTTTTTCGGGCAGCGGCATCAGCTATGACGTAACCCCCGAGAAAATGGAGGATTTCGGGCCCCCGGGGGCACCGAAAAAGGACGGTGGCAGTGAGGTCCGATCCGTTAGAGGTAAGTAACCGAAAGGGGATACCATCTGCCAATGGCTCTTAATAGCAAAATACTTGTACCGGGCTGTAGCCTACCCGGTGCTATCCCACTTACTGAAAACCATGTCCACACCACCTTCAGCGACGGGCGAAACACCGTGGAAGAGTACGTAAACGCCGCTTTGCAGCAGGGAATCAAAAGTATGGTCTTTACCGAACACGTAAACCGGGGTTGTCCCTGGTTCGACGATTACATTAATGAAATTAAAAGAGTACGGCGTAAATACGTCCGGCATATTGAGGTTTATGCCGGCATCGAGGCCAAGACGCTAGATTTTAACGGCAGCATCGACGCTACCAGAGAGATGATGGCGGCCTGCGACGTGGTGGTGGGGGTGGTACACCGCTGTCCCGACCCCGCAGGTGGGATGCTGGAATACACCGAACTTGACGGTTCGACGGCCCAGTATCTGGAATATAGGGCGGCCAAGGGTTTGCTGGAAAAAGGGGACATTCATATACTGGGACACATGGGCGGCATGCACGAGTATTTTTACGGTCCCTTTCCCGACCCGCTGTATTTAAGCTTAATCCGTATCGCCCACAAGAAAGGCTGCGCTGTTGAATTAAACGGCAGGCACCACCCCCGCCTGAGCAAACTTGTGGCCTACTGCCGCCGGTATAATCCCTGGGTCTCCCTGGGTTCCGATGCTCATGATACCGGGGAAATCGGGTTAATCCACCGGCGCCTTAAGGAGTTGAACATTTAGTGCAAGATACCATACCGGTTTTAATTACGGGCATGGGCGGTGCCCTGGGGATCAGCTTTCTTAAAGCCTTGCGTATGTCCAGTTTTCCGTGCCAAGTTTTTGGTACCGACGTGGAGCCACTGGCCGTGGGACTGCACATGTGTGACGCCGCCTATATTTTACCAGACTCCCGCACCGAGCCCGACACATACCTGGCCAAACTGGTTGAACTATGCCGGGCCCAAAAAATACGTATTCTTTTTGCCGGTTCGGAAGTCGAAATGCGGCTGCTGGCACGGCACAAGAAAAGGTTAGAAAAGGAATCCGGGGCCGTAATGTTGGTCAACGGGGCGCAAGTAACTGAAACGGCCTGTGACAAGTGGAAGACAGCCCAATTCCTGCAAAAAAAAGGTTTGCCCGTACCGGATTCGGTGCTGCCCGAGCGCCAGCAAGATCTGGCCCGGCTTATTGAGCGACACGGTTACCCGCTCATTGTAAAACCCAGGTCTTCATACGGCTCCCAAGGGCTTTATTTGGTGCCCGGGGAGCGGGAGCTAAACGCGGCCCTGGTGCTGGTTAAAAAGGCCATCGTTCAGGAATACCTGACCCCGGACGACCAGGAATACACGGTGGGCGTGTTTATGGATCAAAAAAGCCGTCCCTTGGGATCAATTATCTTCCGCAGGTGGCTGGGCGGCGGGCTTACCCACAGGGCCATCGTGGTTAAAAACCCGGTCATTGAACATACGGCCAGGCAGGCCGCCGCAGCCTTTAAAGCCGTGGGCCCCATCAATGTGCAACTGCGGTTGACGGCAAGAGGGCCGGTAATCTTTGAAGTTAACCCGCGGATGTCCAGCAGCACAGTAATGCGCGCTTACTTTGGCTTTAATGAACCCGAACTGGCTATCAGACAGTTCGTGCTGGGCGAGCAAATAACCCCGCCCAGAGTTAAAGAAGGTATCGCTATGCGCTACTGGGAGGAGTTGTATATCTAGACGTGCCGTATTACTTGCCGGTGCGCGCCGGGAGGAAAGACATTTGAACATAACCTGGTCCTTGATTCGTGAGCTGGAGGAAAAAGTAGGGGGAGGATCGTTTTACCTGCTGGACTTGGCCCGGTTTAGGCAAAACTTCCGGGACTTATTGACATCCTTTACCGAGCGGTACCCGGGTAGCAGCATTGCTTATTCGTATAAAACCAACTATATTCCGCGGTTGTGCAGGCTGGTTGAGCAAATGGGCGGGTATGCCGAGGTTGTCTCACTTTTGGAATACGAGTTGGCCGAACGCATCGGCGTCAACCCCCGGAAAATTATTTATAATGGGCCCTGTAAGGGGTTGGCCGGCATTGAAAAAGCCCTGCTGGCCGGGTCTGTTGTCAACCTGGACTCATTGGGTGAGGTGCACCTGGTGGAAGACGTGGCCGCCAGGTACCCCGATCGTCTTTTTCCCGTGGGCCTGAGGTGTAATTTCCCGGTGGAACCCGGCCTTGTTTCCCGCTTTGGTTTTGACATTGACGGTGCGGAATTCGGGCGGGCATTGAAAATTATTGGCGGGATGGCTAATTGCCGCCTGAGCGGGCTGCACTGTCATTTCCCCACGCCGCATAAAAGTCCGGCCTCCTACGCCCGGCGTACCGCTAAAATGGTGGAACTTTACCGTGCCCATTGCCGGGGCGGCAACGCGGGGTTTTTAGACATTGGCGGGGGGTTTTTTAGCCGCATGAATGATTCCCTGGCCGCGCAGTTTCCCTTTCCCATACCTGGTTTTGATGATTATGCGCAAGCTATTGCGCCACAACTGACCAATGCTTTTCCCGACGGCGGGGGCCCTGAGCTGATACTGGAACCTGGAACCGCGCTGGTTGCTGATACCATGTACTTTGTAACCAAGGTCGTTGATTGCAAGGAAGTGGGCACCCAAAGGGTGGCCCTGGCCGCGGGCAGTGTGCATAATATCAAGCCCACGCTGCATAATAAAAATCTACCCCTGCAGGTAATCGGGAAAAACGGTTTCGGTGGCCAAACAGGGGGCCGCTGTACGGACATAACGGGCTATACCTGTCTGGAGAACGACTATTTATACCGGGGTTACGATGGAGCAATTGATGCCGGGGACTACCTGGTTTTTGGTAACGTGGGTGCTTATACCGTCGTGCTTAAACCTCCGTTTATCCGCCCCTCCCCCGCCATCGCAGCCTATGATGCCGGCCCGGGTAGTTGCGAAGTCGTAAGGCGGCCTGAAAGTTTTGCCGATGTGTTCGGTACTTACGTAATTTAGGAGACATTAGTAAATAGTCAGGAGTCAGGAACAAATATAGATTGTTTACGGTGTTTTTCATAAGCCAGACCTATTTGCAAGAGGTTAGTTAATTGCTGTAAGTATATTTTTTTTAATTCTGACTACTGACTACTGACTACTGACTCCTAAATTCTAAAATATTATTACTTGGCCGGGGAGTGTCATCTTTGATTAACATTCTGGTTACCAGCGTAGGTAAAAGAGTAGAATTGCTGCGTTATTTCAAGGCTGAACTGGCCGGTATAGGCGGAAAACTGGTTGGCGCTGACCGGGACCGGATGGCGCCCGGCCTTAATTTTACCGATTTCTCCTATGTAATTCCCGGGATATACGACCAGGATTACTTGCCCAGGTTGTTGGATATCTGTCGTAAGGAACAAATTAAGGCGGTATTGTCGCTAATTGACCCGGAATTATCGGTGCTGGCCCACAACAGGGCGCTATTTGAACAGGCCGGCGTATGCCTTGTAATTCCCGGCGCCGAAGCGGTGGAGGCCTGTTATGACAAGTACGCTACCCAGGCTTTGCTGATGCGGCGGGGGATGGAGCACATTAAAACATACCGCGGTCTTGACGAGTTCAACGACCGCAGCGCTGCAGGGGAAGTGGCCTTCCCGGTGGTCGTTAAACCCAGCTTCGGCAGCTCAAGTCAGGACGTTTATATTGTGCAAAACCATCAGGATTTGGTGTGTTTATATAACCGCGTGGACCGCCCGATTATCCAGGAGTTTATCGCCGGCCGTGATTATTCTGCAGATGTTTACGTTGATCTGGTAACCAAAGAGCCGGTAGCGGTATTTACCAAATTAAAACTAAGCGTTACCGGTGGTGGAGCAGATAAAGCCCTAGGTGTATATGAACCTGTTCTAGAGGAGTTTGCTGTGCATATGGCCCAGGAATTTGAACTGTTGGGGCCGGTGGACATGGATTTCTTTTGGTCGGGTAACAGGCTGGTTTTAAATGAAATAAACCCCAGGTTTGGGGGTGGGTACCCGCTGGCGCATCATAGTGGCTTAAATTTCATTAACCTGTTAATTAATAATTTACAAGGCACAGCTAACAAAACCGCCCTTGGCAATTATAAACCTGGTGTAAGCATGGTTAAATATGATGGTTATTTTTTTAAAAATGAACCAGATTGTGCCCTCATCTGCCCCGAGAGTGGTGAGTCCGGGTGAAGGTTAAAAATTCATTAGTTATTATGGTGTCTATCCTAATTTTACTCCTTGCTGCAGGGGCAACAGTGGCCTACGTTACCGGTTGGGTACCGGGTTCGCAGAATTCTCCCGGTATAACTGAGCATATTTCCCCCGCCGTGGACGACGGCATAGACCAACAGTGGCTGGAATTTACGCGGCTTGAAAAACCCATGAACGTACTAGTAGTGGGTATTGATAAAGCCAAGTCCATTAAAGGTGCTGCTCGGCCGGGCCCCTGGCGTTCAGATGTGCTCATGTTAATCCGGGTGGAACCGGTGGACGGATATGTTAACCTGCTGTCCATTCCCCGCGACACTAGGGCCTCTATTCCAGGCCACGGAACAGAAAAAATTGCCCACGCACACGCTTACGGGGGACTCCCTCTGACTGTGACTACGGTGGAAAACTTTTTGGGTATCAAAATCGATCATTACCTGAGTGTTGATTTTGATACTTTCTTACACATAATCGATCTTGTCGGTCCTGTAGAAGTAGAGGTGCAACAAGAATTAAAAACACAGCACTTTCAATTTTTCCCCGGCAGGCAAGAGATGGACGGTAAACAGGCTTACGAGTACGTGACCAACCGTGACGAACCAATGGCCGATATTGCCCGTATCCAGAGACAGCAACATTTTTTGCTGGCCCTACTGGAAATTGTGCAGCAAAAGGCAAACAGTCTGGATTTGTTAAGGCTGTATATGGAATATGCCAGACATGCGGAAACTACGCTTACTTTTACTGACGTGGGAAGGCTGGCGCTTATAGCTCTGGATATTGCAAAGGATGAAGTAGTGCTGGTTACGCTGCCGGGCAAACCGCAATATATTAAAGGCGTCAGCTACTGGGTAGCTGATGAGAATTCCCTGGCCGAAATGGCCGGGATGTTCAAATAAGGGACTCAAATCGGGGGAAAACAAATGAAAATGGATGTGCCACTCTCCCTGCCGGATATAGGCGAGCGGGAGCGGGAGGCTGTTGATGAAGTGTTGCGGAGCCGCTGGCTGAGTATGGGTCCGGTGGTGGCGGCCTTTGAGAACAAAATTGCTGAATATGTCGGGGTGCGGCAGGCCGTGGCCATTAACAGCGGCACCTCGGGTTTGCACCTAGCGGTGCGTGCCCTGGGGCTGGGTGAAGGTGACGAGGCCATCACCACTCCCTTTAGTTTCGTGGCTTCGGCCAACTGCCTGCTATTTGAACGGGTGCAGCCGGTTTTTGTGGACATTGACCCGCTGACATTAAATATTGACCCCGAACTGGTGAAGGTTAAAATTACTTCCCGTACCAGGTGCATTCTTCCGGTACACGTATTCGGACACCCGGCTGAAATGGATGAACTAACCAACCTAGCCAGGCAAAACGGTTTGTTTATAATAGAAGATGCCTGTGAAGCCCTGGGCGCTAAGTATCACGGTAAGCAGGCCGGTAGTATGGGTGACATGGCCTTATTTGCCTTTTACCCCAACAAACAACTCACCACCGGTGAGGGAGGGGTAATTCTCACCGACAGCGATCAACTGGCCGGGCTATGCCGCAGTATGCGCAACCAGGGGCGGGACGCCGGCGATGAGTGGTATGAACACTCCCGTCTGGGCTATAACTACCGCATGGATGAGATGAGCGCGGCGCTGGGTTGCGCGCAATTGTCCAGGGTAACCGAAATTTTGGCTAAACGACAGGCAGTGGCCAAGATGTACAACGAAAGACTGAGCGGCCTTGACGGTGTTACCGTGCCCTATGTGGCGCCCGGCGTTGAAATGAGCTGGTTTGTATATGTAATCCGGTTTGATCCGGCAATTAACCGGGATCTGGTGATGAAAGAAATTGCCGGTCGGGGGATCGGCTGTCGGGCCTACTTTCAACCTATTCACCTGCAGCCTTTTTACCGCCGGAGTTTTGGCTTTGGGCCGGGCGATTTCCCGGTTACAGAAGCCGTAGCAGCCACCACCTTGGCCTTGCCTTTTCATAACCACCTGACTGCAGAAGAAATTGATTATGTGGTAACAAACCTGGCCGAAGTAATCGGCCAATGCTAATCAAACCGCTTATGAGTATTCAACAGCCGTATTGATGTTGTGCTGTGGAAAAATGGCATCTGAAAAAAGGGTTTTGAAATATGAAGCAACTTGTTATCATTTGCGCTGGTGGAATTGGCAGAGAGGTGGCCTGGTTGGTTGAAAGGCTCTATTTGGCTGACCATTTTCCTTATAGATTTGTAGGTTTTGTTGATGATCAAGTGAGGGATACGGTTGAGGGTTACCCCATCCTGGGTAATATTAAATGGTTAGAGTCCCAAACTAATAAGCCTGATATTGTTTGCGCTTTGGGTGACCCAATAAAGCGTTATACGGTTTGTAAGAATTTAGAAGCTGCCGGGTTTAAATTTGCAACACTAATTGACCCTTCAGTGCAAATGTCAAAGCATGTTTATGTTGGCGAAGGTTCATTAATTTTTGCAAACTGTGTCCTGACTACCAATGTAACAATTGGAGCCAATGTTATAATAAGTCCTTCCTGCACAATCGGTCACGATACAACTATAGGTGAATACGTTAGCATTATGCCAGGGGTTAATATTGCCGGGAATGTAAATATTGGCAAATATGTTTTTATTGGCATAGGTGTAAGAGTAATAAATAACCTTAAAATAGGTGATGAGTCATTAATTGGTGGTGGTGCAACTGTCACTAAAGATATACCGAATAAAGTTGTTGCCGTTGGTACGCCGGCAAAGCCAGTTAGATAATTATTATATATAATTCATTAAAAAACGGAGCTTAAATAAGAAAAGTGGCCTAGTAGGCCACTTTTCCCTTCTAAAGCGAGTCGCGAAGTCTATTCAAAACTGTGGCGAATTGCCCCCAGGTGACGGGATCCGAGGGGCTGTATTCATTGGCCACCAAGCCGTCTCTTCTCAACCTTTCAATTTCCCCTTGGGGATCCCAAGCGTTAAGCGGCGGCTTCGGTTCGGGGTCAGGTTCCGGGGCGGAAGGGGATATCGAGGTGGTTAGATGCATAGCACCAGCTATCCCTAAACCAATTCTTTCTCCCAATCGACCGGCAAAGCCCGGTTCGCGCAACTGATCCAAATCCCTCTGGTTATCGATAAACAGGTTCTCCAATAATACGGCCGGCATAATTGTATTCCTCAGTACATAAAAATTTGCCCGCTTCGTGCCCCGGTCGGGGAACCCAAGGGCTTGATAAAATTCTGCCACCACTTTATGCACGGCCTGTTGAAAACTCTCGGTACCTGAAGAAACATTGGTATAGATATAGCTTTCAAAACCGGTTCCTCCGCCGGCGTTAATATGGATAGACACAAAAACATCTGCGCCAAGATTATTGGCAATATTGACCCGCTCGGCAAGGTCTACGGTGCTATCCGAACTTAGGGTCATGTGAATTTCCGCGTTGTAATTTGCACTTAGGTAATTTTTTGTCTCTCTGGCTATGGCCAGATTGAAATCTTTTTCAAAATAATTGTTGTAAACGGCCCCGGAATCCGAACCGCCGTGCCCCGGGTCAAGAACTATTATAGCCATATTTAATACCTCCTTTTTCCATAATATGTAATGGCTGTTCCTTTTGTTAAACCCCAAAGGCGTACTATGACCCGGTCGAGAATGGGGTTGGATATTTCCAATTGGCAAAATCAGGCATCCCAATCAACTTGACTTGCGTTGTAGAAGTGTCTATAATTAAATATTGCAGGCGGGTGTAGCTCAATGGTAGAGCATCAGCTTCCCAAGCTGAGGGTTGAGGGTTCGATCCCCTTCACCCGCTCCAATGAAATCAAGGCTTCCGAGGATTTACTCAATCCTGTGGAGGCCTTTTTGGTGCTCGAGGGGGTGTAATTTTGGATTTCCTTGGTGCAGGTACCCAAAACATCACCCACTAAAATAAGCCGCCTGACCGCTGAGAAAAAGTGAAAGAGCTCATAAAACACTAGCAGACAAAATATGGCTGGGAGTTCATCTTCCTTGGCGCAAATATTGCTGCTACAGGATTTCTAATTTTAGTATTAGTTAAAATCGGTCAATATGTAAAAGGTTTCATTACACATAAGTAGTAAATAGAGAGGTAAATAATATTATTAAATCTATAAATGGAGTGTGTTTCATAATGGTTGGAGTAGAAATAGATATGGTTGTTACAGACAGCTTGAAAGCATTGGAGTTATACGAAGAAGTATTCGATATCAAGCGTGTTGAGGTTTCAGATTTTCCCAAAGGTGAAAATGAAGTCATTTTTACCCTATACGGAGTACGCTTTCACATGTTGGATGAAAACCCCAAATTCGAGTTGAAAGCACCAAACCCAGATGAACCTAAAACAATTTGGTTCAACATCCTTGTCCCTGACATCAAGGAAACATTTTCAAAGGCAATTAGTGTGGGCTGCACGGAGGTGCAACCGGTGACTAAAATGCCTGATTACGGAGTGTCAAATGCCATATTTAGCGACGCTTTCGGCTATCTTTGGATGCTGCATCAAATACACAAAGAAGTGAGTTTTGAAGAACGCACACGACTTTGGGAGGAAAAAAGGGATACTCCCATAATTAACAAGTTTATTCCAATAAAATAAAACTAAAATCAAGGCCTCCGAGGATTTACTTAATCTTTGGAGGCCTTTTAGGTGCCCGAGGCTCTTCATTTTTAGTTATGGTGCCCATCATATCATCTAGTTTATTAAATTGGACATGTAAGACATACCGTTAGAGGATGCTGCCGCCGCCCCCCCCGCCATAAGGTGAAGCCGGGTAGGTAACCTTGACTTCCTTGGTGGTCGCAGTCCAGTCTACCTTGCAGCCCAGGTTCTCTGCGATGAACCTTAATGGCAGCATTATCCTTCCCGGGGGCAGCGTAACCGGAGTAACGTTTGGATCCATCGAATCCAGCAACTTGGCGACGCCGCTTACCCTGGCTGTATTGCTGCCGACCCAGACTTCAACAACCCTTCCCCTCAGGGATACCGTTGCTTTCTTGGTGGCGGGGTCCCAGGTAATGTCGGCCCCAATGGGGTTGGCAACGTATTTGATGGGCAGGAGGGTGCGGCCGCTGTGGGAGATCGGCGCCACGTCCATGCCCAGGAGCGAATCGTTGATATAGTAGTCTGTGCTGCCGATGTATAGCCGAATCACTGTCTGCGCGGGTGTCGGGCCCGGGATCGGCGGGATTACCACTTCAACCAGTGTGGTTGCGCTGTCCTCATTAGAATCACTGGCACCGAAACCGTTGTATGCCTGAACCTTATAGACGTATTGGGTTTCGGGATCCAGACCGGTATCCTTGTAGGTCGTCTTGTCGGTGCCGAGCGTTTTAATCAACGTGTAGGCTCCGCTTACGGTCTTCCGGAAGATTTTGACCCCGGATTCATTGTTGGAATTATCCTGCCAGGAAAGGTTAATGGCCGACGACGACGAGGCGGTGGCCGTTAGAGCTGCCGGGGCAGCGGGAGGGAACAGCACAGGGTAGATGGGTTTAACAATCAGCATTTTCCATATTGTAAAGTCCGCGTCGCTTACATCGTTCTCGTGTTTGGGCACAGGAAATCCGCCCATTATCCCGAGCTTGACAGTTTTAACCCTGACCCTAGCTTTAGTGGTCGGAGTGTCGGGCACCGTCCACTGATAAATGCCGATATCAGCCCCCTCGTAGGTCAGGTTCCAGGTCGCACCCGAATCGGTAGAATACTCAACCGTAGCACCCAATGAACCACTAGGCGTCCAGGTAATATTGTATTTGTTCCCCACTGCCCAGCTTTCTCCACCGTTCGGGGCATTCAGGGTGAGTGCCGCCTCGGCCTCATTTGCTAGCGCCAGACCTCCAAATACCCCGCAGAAAACCAGTACAAGAACCAGTAAAACTAATCTTTTCAATTGAATTTCCTCCCCAATTTAAGATGTGGGAACGACCGCTGAACTCCACCTAATAACAGCAAACTGGTTGTGGGGAGAGATTAAAATGTTTTCATTAACTTTGGTGAAGGTTTTGTTTCCTGTAGTTCCAATAATGCAGTTTTAAGCAATTCGTATGAGCGTAGTTCCCCAAAGACAAGCCTCCCTCATTTTTTCCCATCCTGATGCCGAACCGCACCGGCAACAGGTCACTACAAGCATTACCGTTCTGTCAGGTTAAGGCGCCGGGTAGGTTACGTTTAATTTTTTATTACAGTAATTGAACAAGTATAATATTTATATTCCAATCAACAATATTTTAGCCCTTTTTATGATAGTGATAGTGATAGTGATAGTGATAGGGATAGAGGTTCTTAAGATTAGGTTAACCATTCGGTTCATTTGGATAGCTTATTGTGGGTATATTTTCCTTGGGTGGAAGGATTATGTGTATGGGGGCTCGAATTTATATGTCACCTTTAAACAATTATTGGAGGCTCTAAACATGTACATAACCCGAGATAAAAGCCTTTATAACATTATGCGCAAGACCGCGCCGGCTGAATTTAGTTTTCCAGTCGAGGTGCTAAAGAACAGCATCCCCTTTAACCTTGCTGATAACATTGTTGCCCAGATTTGTGCGACTCTTAATTCCGGCAAACACATCATTTTCGTCGGTGCCCCGGGAACTGGTAAGACAACGGTAGCCCAATCGCTGTGCCGGGCAGCGTATTCCTTGTCCCTGTCGTTGGGCAAGGGGATATTTACGACCGCTACCGCTGACTGGACTTCTTTTGATACCGTGGGCGGGTATATGCCGGATGTTGAAGGAAGCGGCCGACTGATATTCAGCCCCGGTATCATCACCAGGGCGATACTTGATCGGCAGTGGCTGGTTTTGGATGAAATAAACCGCACTGATATTGATAAAGTTATTGGTCCTTTTTTTTCTATACTGAGCCACCAAGAGGTTATATTGCCTTTTAAGAATAGCTCGGGGGTTAATTATGCCATCCGATTGGGGACGGCGGAGCCCACGGAAACTGATTTTTACGTGCACCCGCACTGGCGGTTAATCGGTACCATGAATGATTATGATAAGCTTTCCCTGTACAAGCTTTCCTACGCTTTGATGCGGCGTTTTGCCATTATCCGGATCCCCACCCCCGGGCCGTCTGAATTATCCGGTATCCTTCAATCCGAGGTGCCTGAATGTAATTTAGGCCAGGGGATGTCAAGATTACTTGAAATTATAACCTACAGGGATATAGGCCCCGGTGTATTCCTTGATATGGCCCGCTACATAGTAAGCCGCTGTCCGAAACCAGAAGCCCAAACCGAAGATTACACCCGAGAGGCGGTAGAGTTTTACCTGCTGCCACAGTTCCAGGGGCTGCCCCGGGCGGTAAACAAAAAAATTGCTGAAATAATTTGTAGTGCGTTGCCGGAATTTTATTTTGACGGAGATAGTATGGAGTTTACTTATAAATGTAATTAATACTCGCATTGAGTTTAGTTATCCAACCTTTCCTTAAAATTACTTGCTAAGAAACTAAACCTTAGCATATAATTTAACCAGTCAATGTATTAAGGAGGCGACAAGGTTGGGCAAACATATAAAGACCATTAGCGGGCGGACGCTGCAGAGCACCGTGCGTGACGGTGGTTGCGGCGAGTGCCGGACTTCCTGTCAGTCGGCATGCAAGACCTCGCTGACCGTCGGCAACCAGGCCTGCAACAAGAAAAAAACTAAAAACGCCTGATCCCGAAAGGGATGAGGCCTTTTTTTCGTCAGTGGATGAAAAATTAAACGTACGAACCGATATCACTGGAGCGCCAGAACGATTAACTTTTTAAGTTATATCAGGGTAGGATGGTTGTAAAAGTACTGAAAAGCGCGCAAAGTGGAAAGGGGACACACCACAGTTAAGGAAAGGGGACACACAACCCTTCAGAGGAATGTCCCCAACGTATGAATGTCCCCAATTAAGTTGCGTGTCTCTCTTTTAGAAGGGTTGATGTTGAATTGATTCATGCCTATGTCTTTGATGAAACTTTTATAGTGCTGGACGTCAATAGTGGCTCACTACATGTAGTGGATGAACCCGCTTATAACATAATTAAAGCGTTGGAGATAGCGCATCAAGAAGACGTGGCTACCCGGTTTGTACCGGTTTACGGGGCTGAAACGGTAAAAGAAGTGCTGGCCGAGGCCGCGGATTTAAAATCCAATGGTTTACTCTTTGCGCCAGACCCTCGGCCCCATAATTTTAATAATTCTAATACCGACGGGGCGGTAAAGGCTCTTTGCCTGCACTTAGCCCATGATTGTAACCTGCGGTGCCGGTACTGCTTTGCTAGCCAGGGAGATTACGCCGGGGATCGGGGTTTGATGTCAAAAGAGGTGGGCCAGGCTGCCATAGACTTTCTGATGCATGCTTCCGGCAATAGAAAACATGTGGAAGTGGACTTTTTCGGCGGCGAACCCCTGTTAAACCGTCCGGTGATGCAAGACCTGGTTGAATACGGTCGCCTTCGGGCCGGGGAGGCGGGTAAGGTAATCAAATTTACCCTAACCACCAATGCTATTTTGCTCGATGCCGAGGTGCAAAGGCTTATCCTAGATAACGATCTGGCAGTGGTACTCTCGGTTGACGGCAGGCCACAAGTGCATGACCGTATGCGGCCGACACCAAGCGGCGGAAGCAGTTACCGGCGGGTAATGGAGCGCTGTGCAGAATTCGTGCGCTTGCCGTTTGATAAGGAGTATTATATTCGGGGTACGTTTACTCGTCACAACCTAGATTTTGCCGCGGATGTGCGTCACCTGGCAGAAGCCGGTTTCGACCACCTGTCGGTGGAACCGGTGGTTGCCGGAGCCGGGATGGATTATGCCCTGCGCGAAGAAGACTTACCAACAATAATGGATGAATACAATAAACTGACCCGGTATCTATTGGAACGACATCGTCAGGGCCGCCCGGTGGAATTTTTCCACTTCAATATCGATTTAGATGACGGCCCCTGCCTGGCCAAGCGGCTTACCGGGTGCAGCGCAGGTACGGAATACCTGGCGGTAGCGCCAACCGGTGAGATGTACCCCTGCCACCAGTTTGTAGGCCGACCTGATTTTCAGGTGGGATCTGTATTTAATGGGGTGGAAAAAGATACCACAAATATGTTCAGCCAGGCACATATATATAATAAAAAAGCCTGCCTAAAGTGCTGGGCCAGGTTCCACTGCAGCGGAGGCTGTCATGCCAACGCCCTGGCTTTTAACGGTGATTTGTTGGAACCATACAAACTGGGCTGTGAACTGGCTAAAAAACGCTTGGAATGCGCGCTTTACCTGAAAATTTGCACCACGGCCTGATAGTCTGACTTTTTCTATGCTATGATTCTATCGGCCCTCTTTTTTCGTTCATTTTCTGTAGTTTGCGACAGGGTATTTTTTATGGTATAATTTTCATGTTTGGCATAAGTACAGCTTTATATCAGGGGAGTGGTACTTTCTATTGAGTAAAGCAACTGGTTGGTTAACTGAAAAATTAAGTAATTCAATGTCTATAGGTCGTAAATTATTGGGATCCCGTCCTGGCTTTAAAGTATTGATGCTGGTGTTTGTTCCTGTGATTGCAGTGCTGGCTATGTTCAGTCAGGCAGGGTGCGCGATAGTTATAAACCAGGAAGTTGTCGCCGTTGCTTCAGACCGCGGCGATGCCGAAGCTGTTGTACAGAATTACATAACCTCGCTGGAAGAGAGCTCCGATTTACCGGTATCTGTTGGCGAGGAAATTAAATACCGCCCGGCCTGGCGGCTAAAAACCGACAAACCGGAAGAAATCCGTCGGCAGTTGGCCCAAAAATTGGATCACCAATTTGGGGCTACCGGCATTTACGTTGATGGAAAACTAGTTGTCTCGATCAAGGACAAGGTAACCGGTGACCAGGTTATCAACAAATTACTGGCTACTTACGACAATAGTGGTCAATGGGATGTTGACTTTAAACAGAACGTCGAAATTAAACCGGTTCAGGTGGATAACGTTAAATTAATGGATGTGGAAGAGGCTGTCGAGTATTTCCGGTTCGGCGGCCAAGGCGTCAGAACTTACCAGGTTAAGGACGGGGACAATCTCTGGGATATCGCTTCGGCGGTACAATTGCCGGTGGATGAACTGGTACTTTCCAACCCTGAACTACAGCCTGATACACTGCAGGTGGGTCAGGAAATTAAGATTTCCCGTACCACGCCGCTGGTGGATGTAATTACCACCTATTCCGATACCCGCCAGGAAGAAATCCTATACCGGGTACAGGAAAAGGTTGATGATAACCTGTTCCTCGGTGAACGCAAGGTTATCCAGACCGGCAAGCCTGGCCAAAGAGAAGTGGAATATCAAATTACTCTGGAAAACGGCGTGGAGATAAACAAGGAAGAAATTAAGGAAGAGATTATCGTAGAACCGGTACACCAGGTGCTTGCCAAAGGCACCCGCAAACTGCTGGCTTTCCGGGGCGGCAACGGCAGGTTGGCCTATCCCACCGGGGGTGGAGTTGTATCTCCCTTCGGCAGCCGCTGGGGACGTTCTCACCTGGGGGTTGACATTGCGGCCAACCATGGCAGCCCTGTGGTGGCAGCAGAGGCCGGGACTGTGATAAGTGCCGGTTATCAGGGCGGCTACGGACTGCGCATAGATATTAGCCACGGCGGTGGAGTTGTTACCAGGTATGCTCACCTGTCATCAGCAACGGTAAAATCCGGTCAGAACGTTGAACGTGGTCAGTTTATCGGACGGGCAGGCTCTACGGGCAATTCCACCGGGCCACACCTGCATTTTGAGGTTATAGTTAACGGTGTGCATAAAAATCCGTCTTTATTTATTTAACCTCTTAAACACCCGGCATAAACGGTGCGTGATAAATTTAAAAGCCTGTTCCAGGTAATGGCGTTTTAATTAATCCTAGGTTTCATGTATAATGTTTTTAGTTTGTATAAAAAATTATTGCTTTTTAATAGACCGGGAGGTAAACGCCATGTTCAAAAAGACATCCGGCAAATCCGGCAAAAGCGATCCCTTTTCTTTTGTCAATATAGCCCGGCGGAGAAAAAACCAAAAAATAGTTTTTATTGTCCTCACCGCTTTTCTTGCTTTGGGACTGGTGGGTTCTTCGCTGTTAGGGCTTTTTAGCCCGGACAGTAATCCTGCACAGGATGTGGGGCAGGTACAGCAGGGAATTCCGCTGGATCAACAAATTGCCGACCTGGAAGGTCAACTGAAAGATAAGCCTGAAAACCCCGAACTACTGGGACAGTTAGCCGGGCTTTACTGGCAGGCGGGCAGGGGACGGGACGCTGTGGACAATTACCAAAAAGCTCTGGAGATTGTGCCGGACGACATTAATCTGCGCCAGGATCTGGCGCTGGCCTACTATCTGCTGGGGGATTACAATGATGCCGTACAACAGATAGAAACGGTTTTGGTAAAGGATCCCCAAAATGCAACCGCCCATTACTACCTGGGCCAGTTTTATGCTTATCGCAGCGACGATGGGCGTGATGTGGAAAAAGGGATTGAAGCGCTAGAGAAGTTCATAAGCTTGGGCCAGGAAGGGCTGGACGTAGATAAAGCTCGACAAATGATCAAAGAATTGAAGCCCGAGTCAAATTAGCCGTTGGATGTTAGAGATAAAAAGCTCATTAAGAGAAACTTGGTTGTGTCGAATTCCAATAAATAGTTAAGGACGCGCATAATAGAATCTATAAAGGCGCGCCTTTCTTGTTTTTCCAGGTATTAACTTGGTTTTTTTTACTCAATTAGTTGTATAATTAAATTGCTAATAATTGCAGAAAAAGGTGAAATTATGTCAGCCAGGCGGCAGCTTTCCCCACACTCCGTTGAAGCCCGAGCGCCCCGACTGGTATCAGTTTTATACGCCACGCTGGTGCTGCTGTTTATGCTGAGTGCCTTTTTGCTGGTGCGGGTGCCGGACAGCGTGAAAGGTTACATCTACGGGTTGTTTAGGGAAATTGCTCGGGTTCAGATGCTGCTGCGTACCCAAGGATGGCAGCAGATGCAGGATGATTTATTTATCGTGCGCTATCAGGATGACGAGTCCGGTGCTCGCTTGGTGCAGGAAACGAGCCGGGTATTTTATGACCGGGTGTACGAAGATTTTGCTTATTTGCCAGGCTTAAAGATTCCCCGTATCCCCGTTGTGGTTTATTCATCCCGGGAAGAATTGAACGCCAGTTTCGGCTGGCCGGCCAGTGAAAATGCCATGGGGGTATACTGGGGTGGTGTAATTAGGGTTTTGACGCCGCAAGCCTGGGTTAATGAAGATGACCCGCGGGCAGTGCGGCAGGTTTTCCAGCATGCTGGTCCTATGGCCCACGAATTAACCCACCTAGTGCTGGATTATGCGGCCCGAGGTAACTACCCCCGCTGGTTCACTGAAGGAGTAGCTCAGTACCAAGAGTATAAAATTACCGGATATATATTCGGATCCCAAGAAGGAATTTGGGATCGGGGGTTGTATCCCTTAAAAAAGATGGATCGACAGTTCGATAAGCTTCCCAACCAAGCCCTGGCATACAGGCAGTCCTTATCGGTGGTGGAATACATCGTGACGGTCTACGGCGAAGAAGGCTTGCATAATATAATAAAAAATCTGGCCCGGGGGACAAATTTTAACGATTCTTTGGATATTGCCCTGGAGTTGAACCTTGAAGGATTAGAAAGGGAGTGGCGGGAATGGCTGGCCGGGGAGCTGCAACAGCCGTTGTTTACAAAACGGGAGGATCAGCTTTGACAATGGACAAACTGATTATCAGCGGAGGCGAACCTCTGCAGGGTCGGGTTCGGATTAGTGGCGCCAAAAACGCTGCTTTGGCTGTAATATGTGCGTCTGTAATGTCTGCTGATAAGGTAAAATTAGAAAACGTTCCCGATATCAGCGATGTACAAGCGATGATTGAAATAATCAGGCACCTGGGATCCGAAGTGACGTGGCTGAACGAATCTACACTGCAAATTAATCCGCCATCCCGTCTAAAAGCCGATCCGCCATGCCACCTGGTGAAGAAGCTGCGTGCCTCCAACCTGTTCCTGGGGCCGCTGTTATCAAGATTCGGATATACCAAGGTATCGTTGCCCGGCGGTTGTAATATCGGCGTCAGACCTATGGACCTTCACTTTAAAGGTTTGGCCAGTATGGGTGCGGATATTAAAATTGAAGGCGGTTTTGCCGTGGGCCGGGCACCAAGCCGGCTAAAAGGAGCCCGGATTTATCTCGATTTCCCCAGCGTAGGGGCAACCGAGAACCTGATGATGGCCGCCTGCCTGGCGATAGGACAAACCGTTTTGGAAAATGTAGCCAAAGAGCCGGAAGTGGTGGATTTGGCAAATTTCCTTAACTGCCTGGGAGCAAAGGTGCGGGGAGCCGGAACCGACATCATCAAAATTGACGGGGTACCCGAACTGGGTGGTTGCTTACGCTATACCGTTATACCCGACCGTATCGAGGCCGGTACCTTTATGGTGGCTGCAGCAGCCACTCGCGGTTCACTGGTACTGGAAAACATTATTCCGCCACACGTGGAACCTATTTGCGCCAAGTTACGGGAAGCCGGAGTCGAAGTTCTGGAAAACGGTGACAGTATCAGGGTCAACGCTAAAGGCAATTTGCAGCCTCTGGATATAAAAACTTTGCCTTATCCCGGGTTTCCCACCGATATGCAATCTCAAATGATGGCTATGCTTACAATGGTAGATGGTACCAGCGTAATTGTAGAAAATATTTTTGAAAACCGCTTCCAAGTAGCCGATGAATTTAAGAGAATGGGTGCCCGGATTAAGGTAGAAGGGCGGATGGCCGTGGTGGAAGGGGTATCCGAACTACATGGGGCCGAGGTCAGGGCTACTGACCTGCGGGCAGGTGCAGCCCTGGTGATTGCCGGCTTAATGGCCCACGGACAGACAGGCATCTCCAACGCACGCTACATTGACCGCGGCTATCACAGGTTGGAAGACAAGTTGCGCTCTCTGGGGGTTCAAGTATCACGGTCGCAATAATTAGGCAAGGGCGCTCAGGCGCCCTTTTATTCGTTTATAGCCCTTCCTATTATGTAATTCTAAAATTCAAAATATTTTCAGGGTAAAGCAGGGCATATTAATGCACAGCTTTTTGTTTGCCTATTGGTAGGAGTTGTCCACAAATGCGTGTAACGATAATCGCTGTAGGAAAGCTAAAGGAAAAATATTGGCGTAACGCAGCGGATGAATATGTAAAGCGTGTTAGCGCTTATTGTCGTCCGGAAATTGTAGAGGTGGCCGATGAAGGTTTTACTGCCGAACCAAAGGCTGCGGATGAAGAAAGGGTAAAACGGCTGGAATGGGATCGGGCTTCCCGGCGTCTCCGGGCAGGAACTTACTTGGTAGCCCTGGATGTGCAGGGAGAACATGTAGCATCGGAACAACTTGCGGGGCGTATTGAGCATCTAGCCGTCACCGGTCGTAGTGATATCACCTTTGTCATCGGCGGTGCCCTAGGTCTGGATCAGGAAGCATTAAAGCGGGCGGACTGGCGCCTGTCTTTTTCGCGGATGACTTTTCCCCACCAGCTAATGCGGGTGATTTTACTGGAACAAGTATACCGCGCCTTTAAAATCATCCGGGGGGAACCTTATCACAAGTAACAAAGTTTAAACTATCATTTTGAACAAAAGGATGTTAGCAAAGTATAAAAAATAAGATAAGTTAAATAATAACAAGAATATAACAATAATAATAACAGGGGGTGGATCTCGATGGCATTTAACCTATCTCAAAAAGAAAATATGTTGCTGCAAGATCAGAAGAAACATGAAGAACTATGCGTACAAAAGTATCAAACCTACGCTCAACAGGCTCAGGATCCTCAACTTAAACAGCTATTTAATTCGCTGGCCCAACAAGAACAACAGCATCTAAATACTGTAAATCAGCTATTAAGCGGTCAGGTTCCTAAGCTACAACAAAGTCAACAAAGTCAGAGCCAAGGTCAAAACCAATACACACAAGCAACTGCTCAGAACAAGACCCCGGGCACAGTAAACCAAAATGATATTGGATTGTGTAACGATATGCTGATTACTGAAAAATATATTTCCAATACATACGATAATACAATTTTCGAATGTACGAATACCAATGCTCGACAGGTATTAAACCACATTCAAAAAGAAGAACAGCAACATGGCGAGGCTATCTTTAATTATTTACAAAGTCAAGGCAAGTATAATGTACAGTAAACATTCTTAACAGCAAAGCCCGGGAAAATTCCTGGGCTTTGCTGTTTTTAGTGATGTTTGCAAATGGATATTGTAAACAACTAAATCGCAAAAACAAGGGGTGCTGTGTTTAATGAACAAGGCGTTATATATAAAAAAGAATGTTGGCCCGGTAGACCAGTATATTCGCATTACACTGGGTGTGGCATTGGTAACTGTACCTGCGTTTCTTGAATGGTCAGCTTGGACGATAGCCGCTTTAGCAGCATTCGGCGGGGCGCAAATTATTGAAGGGATTATAGCTTACTGACTGGTATTAGATCTACTAGGGTGGTCTACCCTTAAAGGAGTTGAATCTTAAAAAGGGTTCGGAAACTGCCATGGTATGAAACGGTTGTCCCCTTTTAGGGTACCCCGTTGTGAAAAAAGGATAGACGACCGTCGGGGAAGAAAACTAGTCTATTACTTGTCACGCATAAATCGTACCGTGTGAGGTGTGTAAAATTATGACAAAGAGGGCAAAAGGTTTTTTTGCCGCCCTAATTATTCTAACCGTGTTGCTAATCGGTTTACAGGTCGTGACTACACCCGCCGCAGCCAGCGAGATCGATTATCGACCCCTGGGGGAGGAGCTGCGTGATTACCTGGTTTTGCAAAAAGGTCTCTATGGCCTATACATATTGGATATCAAAAGTGATGAAAAACTTGGAATTAATGAACTGGAAGAGTTTCATGCCGCCAGTACCTTTAAAGTGCCCATGGCCATGTATGTTTACCGTCAGGTGGCGGGAGGAAAGTTGGCACCTAAGCAAATGGTGTCATTAAGTTCGTCCCATATGGAGGGTGGAACGGGATTCTTGCAGTTTAGCACCCCGGGCACCAGAAAAAACGTTGACGAGCTGGTGCGATATGGTATTGTTTACAGCGATAACGTGGCTACCAACATGCTTCTGGATTTGGTGGGCAAGAAGGCGGTGAAAGATTATATGATCTTGTTGGGCGGTGACGTAGTTAATTATGAGAAAAATGTGACCTGCCCAAAGGATATGGCTATTTACATGCAGGAAGCGGTGCGGTTTGCCGGAGAAAATTCATGGGGCGAAAAGCTATTAAGCCATCTTCGCCATACCGTATACACTGACCGGATACCCAACCCGCTACCGGATGTGCCCATAGCCAATAAGATTGGCAACTGGCCACCCACGGGAACTTACAATGATGTTGCTTATGTAGAACATTCCGAAAGGCCGTACATAATATCTGTGTTCAGCCGCAACACCGCCGGGTACAACGAGGCAGTAAGGGTGATTAGGGAGATTTCCCGCCGGGTGTATGCATACCAGAGTAGCCCTGCCCTTAAGGTTGGCCTTACTCTGGACGACAAAGACCTGGTTTTGGCTGAACAACCATTTATCGTCCGGGGAGTTACTCTAGTACCGCTGCGGGCTTTGGCCGATGCAGTGCCTGAAATTAGTCTGGGCTGGGCAGAATCAACCGATGCCATCACTATTAGGTCTAATTTGAATGGGGTAAAAAAACAAGTAATGCTTAATCGGGAGGATGAAGTGGAAATTATCAAAGGCCGTAGTTACTTGCCGGTGCGAGATCTGTGCCGCCTGCTTAATCTCGGTCTGGTATGGAATCCTGAAGAGTTGTGCATCAATATTTCTACGAGTGGGTCGGTAGATAATTGGTCTTTACTTAACTAGCAAAATAGTTATTAAATAATAAAAGTAAGCAATTACAATAAAACATCCTCCCCGGAAAAGTGTTATAATCTCAGGTAACGTTGTTACCACACATTTCCAGGGGAGGATTGTGCATGGGCGAAAAAATATATTTATAAGGAATTAAATAATTGGAAAATGAATGGGAGGGAAAACAATGCGGAAACCATTATGGTGGGTACTTATTGTTCTGTTGCTAGCCGGGTTGTTGTTAGCAGGTTGCGGTGGTAAAACCGAAAGTCCGCCGGCAGTAGACGAAGGGGCAACACAAAATGAACCCGCTGCCGAAGAGGAAGATGTAGCGGCTTTAGACATCATATCCAAGGGTCAGAACTTACCTGGCGCATATTTTGAATCTGAGATTGAAAACCCTATGGGAGAAGGCACAATAGTTACTAAAACATGGATTAAGAAAGATAATGTGCGCAGTGAGATGGAAAGTCCGGATGGTACATTCGTCACCATAGTAAAGAATTCTGAAAATGTTGCCTACATGTACCAACCCGAGCAAAATACGGCCATGAAAATTGATATGGCCCAGGCCCAAGAAAGTGCGCCGGATCCCACGGACGAGATGGATCCGGTAAATATGAAGTACCTGGGGCGAGAAACTATCGACGGAAAAATATGTTTGGTTTATGAAGTCGGCGAAGCAAACGAAAAGAATAAAGTATGGCTGTGGGAAGAATATGGCTTCCCGGTGCGTATGGAAACAACTGTCGACGGGCAAAAAATGGTTATAGAGTACCGTAATATTGAAATCGGCGATATTCCGGACGACAAATTTGAACTCCCCGCAGGGGTAGAGGTAATGCAGTTTTAAAAGTATCGTATTTAAATTGGCGAAAATATAAACCCCCTTACTTTTATGCTGGTAAGGGGGTTTATATTTGGCGTTTAAACCATTTGTCTGTATCTGGATGGTGAAACACCTGTTTTTCTTTTAAATACGGCAGTGAAGTGGCTCAGGTTATTAAAACCGCAAAGATAGCAAATTTCCGTAATAGTCATCTCTTTTCTATGGGTCAGCATGTCTTTGGCTCGGCTCAGTTTTATATCAAGCAGATACTGAAATGGAGTATTACCTGTTTCAGATTTGAATATTTTTATAAAATGAAATGGGCTGTAATTGGTTAATTGAGCCATATCCTCAAGCGTTAAGTTTTCCGTGCAGTGTTCGGTCATAAAATCAATAGCCTTACGGATACCTTTTACGTCTGAGTATTGACGCCTGTTTATTTCGTCAGGCAGGTTGCTTTTTAATTCTCGTAGCAGCATAACAATAATCTGAATTTGTAATATATTTAAAACGAAATCGTAACCTGATTGTTTGTTTATTGATTCTTCGATAAATGTTTCGAGCAGATTCAGCAATTGTCTGCTTGGTTTATGGTTTTCGTTTGCAAATACAACCTCAGTTTTGCCAAATACAGTATGCGATGTCTGCTGCAGACATTCTCTTTCTATGAAAATAGGGATGTAGAGACCGTTGTTTTGGGGTTCAAGAACCTGATGGTGCTGATTGGGATTTACCGGGAAAACATTATTTTTTTGCAATTTATGTTTACTTTTTTCCACCTGCACCGGCGGGAAAGAGGCAAGCGGTAAAACGAATTGATAGCAATCAAAACATCCGACTTCAGGAAAAACATGTTTGGTTTGAATAATTGTCATTTGGTCTGTTGAATACTCTTTATGTAATGCTGGTTGTACTGGCGGTAACTGGTTAAGTAATTTACTGTAAAAAATACCCATATGTAACCACCCAAAAATTATTCTATACAAAGCCAAAGGATTACGCTCAAGAAAAAAAATGTAATTATAGAAATTATAAGCTATGACAGCTTAGATGTAAAATAAATATCAAAATTTGTCATAAATAATTACCTGCCACTAGCGAGGTCTGGTCGGGGTTGAACCGTAACAGCTGAGGCAGTTTTTATTTTATTATTGACATTTGTTCATAAAAGCCCTATATTAGTAATGAACATATGAACACAACTAATAGGGGGTGGCGATTATGCGCAGGTTCATATGCAATGCCTGTGGCAAGGATATTGAGGTAAACTGGTATACCAACGTTAGAACTGATGAAAATGTGATTGGTTTCCGCCAGAAACACGTTAAAAAAGGTTCGGGCTGCTGCCGGGGTAATAGCACCGGTCTGAGTAGGAGGCGGTCCGGGTGAGGATTGCGGTGAGTGCCGTGGGCCCAGCCCTAGATTCTTCTGTTGACGAGCGCTTTGGTCGGTGTGCCTTTTTTGTGGTGTTTGACGAACAAACCGGGGATACTGAAGCTATCCCTAATGATGGAGTAAATGCCGCTGAAGGTGCCGGAATTAAGAGTGCCGGGTTATTGTTGCGTAATCGCGTAGACGTAATTGTAACCGGCCGGGTGGGGCCCAAGGCGATGCAGGCATTGTTGGCGGGGCGATTGGCAGTTTATACCGGGGTTGAGGGAACTGTAGCCCAGACAATGGAACAATACCGCAGCGGTTCGCTTAGCCCGCTGGGTGTCCCCAACGCCCGATCCCATAATGGTATAACCAGTAAGGAGAAACCGGTCAAATGATTATCGCGGTGGCCAGCGGCAAAGGCGGAACGGGCAAAACCACCGTTGCCACCGGGCTAGTCCTGGTTCTGCGCGACAGCGGGCACAAGGTAGCCTACCTGGATTGTGACGTTGAAGAGCCCAATGGGCATATATTTATGGCCCCACAGTGTAACGAAAGCGAGGACATTTTTATTGAGGTGCCTGAAATTGAGCAGGATAAGTGCGCCCTGTGCGGTAAATGCGCGGAGTTGTGCGTTTTTAATGCCCTGCTGGTGACCTCTGATGAAGTTATTACCTTCCCCGAACTTTGCCATGGATGTGGCGGATGCCGTTATTTTTGTCCGGCCCAGGCAGTGCGGTCGGGGCGAAAGAAAATTGGTACCGTAGAACGGGGTACTGCAGGCCGGGCTGTTTTTGTGCGCGGCGAACTGCAGGTAGGTACCGCCCTAAGTCCGCCGCTGGTAAACGCGGTAAAGAAGAACCAGCTTTCCCGGGGTATTAACGTGATGGATGCACCCCCCGGTACGTCATGCCCTGCTGTAGCGACGGTAAGGGGGGCAGATTTCTGTATACTGGTTACCGAACCCACGCCTTTTGGATTACATGATTTGGCTTTGGCCGCGCAGATGGCCAAGAGCCTCGGTGTACCTTGTGGTGTTGTTGTCAATCGGGCTGGGGACGGCCGGGAATTGATTGAAAATTTTTGCCTGCAGGAAGGCTTGCCCCTGTTAATGAAAATCCCTCTCAGCAGAACCATTGCTGAAGCCGGCTCCCGGGGGGTGCCCTTAAACCAGGCCGAAGTGGGTTGGGATCGGATGCTTCTTCTTTTATACAGTGATATCAAGGGGCTGATCATGAGTGAAAGAGCTTACGGTAATCAGCGGTAAAGGTGGAACAGGTAAAACCAGCGTAACCGGCTCTTTTGCGGTGCTGGCCGAAAAACATGTGCTTGCGGACTGTGACGTCGATGCCGCTAATCTACACTTGATTCTCAACCCGCAGGTGCAGCATAGAGAGTCTTTCCCGGGCATGCCCATGGTGGAAATAATAACCGAAAAATGCACCGGTTGTGGGCTGTGTGAACAATTATGCCGTTATGGAGCAATCAAGGACGGAGCGGTGGACGAAATGTCCTGTGAAAGGTGTCTGGTTTGCTACCATGCGTGTCCGGAAAAGGCGGTGCAGTTGGTGGATAATGTAGCCGGAGAATGGTTTATATCCCATACCCGTTACGGCCCCATGGTACACGCCCGCCTTGGTATAGCCCAGGAAAACTCGGGTAAATTAGTGACCGAGGTACGGCGTAGGGCCCGAACCCTGGCTGAAGAACAGGGTAAAAACCTGATTATCACTGACGGCCCGCCGGGCATCGGCTGTCCGGTGATTTCCGCGTTGGGCGGCTCTGACCTTGCCCTGGTGGTAGTTGAGCCCACTTTGAGTTCCATACACGACTTGTTCAGGGTGTTGGAACTAACCGAGCATTTCAAGGTACAGACTGCTGTTTGCATCAACAAGTGGGATATCAATCCAGACAACACCAGAGAAGTGGAGAATATTTGCCATAATAAAAAAGTAACCTTAGCCGGCCGGTTACGTTACGATCCCGCTGTAGTGGCCGCCGCTATGGAAGGCAAGCCGGTAATCCGGTTGCCCAGCACGGTGGCAGGCGATATAGTATCACTATGGGATTGCGTGCGGCAGGAATTGGGTGTATAGTTGATATTTGGTTGGGTTTCATTTAAGAAAAAGGGGGAAGAGTAACGTGTCAACCAACGAAAAATGCGGCACCTGTAATGATAAAACGGATGGGTGTTCACCGGACAAATGTGGGGTAACGGTATTACCACAAAATGATGTAAATGACATTAAACATGTAGTAGCCGTCATGAGCGGTAAAGGCGGGGTGGGTAAGTCTGCTGTATCTGCTCTGGTGGCAGTTGGCCTAGCCCGCAAAGGTTACCGGGTGGGCGTTCTTGATGCCGACATCACCGGTCCCAGTATCCCCAAAATGTTTGGGCTTAATGAACGGCCGGTCAATGCAGGCCAGTTCTTGCTGCCGGTTAAAACATCCACCGGCATTGCCGTTATGTCACTAAACCTGCTGCTGGAGCGCGAAGATCAGCCGGTACTTTGGCGGGGGCCGATTATAGCTGGTGCCGTTAAACAATTTTGGACCGACGTGGCTTGGGGCCGACTGGACTATCTGGTGGTGGACATGCCTCCGGGCACCGGTGATGTACCCCTGACAGTGATGCAGTCGCTGCCTCTTGATGGTGTGATAATTGTTACCTCACCTCAGGATTTGGCCAATATGGTAGTAAAAAAGGCTGTCAATATGGTGCACCAGATGGAGGTGCCTATTGTCGGCATGGTGGAAAACATGAGCTATCTGCGTTGCCCGGATTGCGGCCGGGAGATTAAGATATTTGGGGACAGCCACGCTGATCAGTTGACTGCTGGCGGGCTGCCCTTACTGGAAAAACTACCTCTGGATCCGGAACTGGCGCAACTTTGTGACGCCGGCCAAATTGAAAAATATAAAGCGGAACTGTTTGGTAACCTGGATAAACTTATTGGTAAGCTCCCAGCCCGTAAAATCAGCTAAACTTAAGCCAAGGGACTGCTACCATGTAGCAGTTCATTTTGGGGTGTCCTAAAATAAAAAAACTGTAGTGTTGTGGCTCTTGCCATAACCTGCTCCGTAAAGGTTGAGCCCGGGGTTAGGCCCCCGGGCTCAACCTTTTTTAAAAACATCCACCTGGAAAGAGAGTCTAGCGTTCTTAAATTCGATTAGAATGGCATAAAACTGTATTAAAACTGAGAAGGAATTTAGAAAGTATATAAAGAAATAATTAATACGGTGCTATTTATTTGCTAAATTATTTGCCAAATAGCGTCAATTGCGTTGATCTGGCAGGTACTACCTGTAGAAACCCGTCGGTTAATTGGTTAAAATTAAGACATGCCTTATTGAGGCCCAATGTTTTAATCCTAATCCTAGTTCTAAAAAATTGGTGCCAACGGGAAGGAATATTGCAATAAATAACGAATAGTTGATTTAAGGCAAACGGCCAGTAAGGCGTTAATGCCACTCGTTGTAGATACTGGCCCGCGAAACGTTTTTTTTGGGGACGTTGGTTGGGGCTGGGTTTTCGCGTCTTTGTGACGAATTGAACAGACGCGCAAACGAGTGCAAACAGCCTAACTAACCGGCATTAATTATGACCCGTGTAATTTTTATCACAAAGAAAATTGCACTGATATTTTGGAAGGGGGGGATTGAGGCTATAGTTAGCCGTGATACCGCACCAGGGGTAATTTTGTGGTATTAACACATTCAGTATTCAGCTGAAGGAGGTATTGAGGTGGCTTTTGAACCTAAAGAACTACAAAAAGAAATAAAGTACGAAGAAATTAGGATTTATAGCGATGCGGAACTGAATAACTACACCGAAGAAGAGCTTAAAAACTTTAAAATTAAACACGACATTCCCGACCTCGATGATCTGGAAAAGGGTCCATGGCCCAGCTTCGTGGCCGATGCCAAACAGGGTGCCCTGCATAGAAGAAAACTCGCCGACGACCGGATGCTAATCGATCGGGACGTTATTGAGGACATGCTCGGCCAGCTGCAAATATCCTTTGACGAAGGCGAGACCCACTGGAAGCACGGCGGCATTGTGGGTGTGTTCGGTTACGGCGGCGGTGTTATCGGCCGTTATTCCGATTTACCGGAAAAATACCCTTCCATCGCCCATTTCCATACTGTCCGGGTGGCTCAGCCCTCCAGTAAGTTTTACGATTCCAACTTCCTGCGCACTGTGTGCGATTTGTGGGAATACCGGGGCAGCGGTTTAATGAACCTGCACGGTTCCACCGGCGACCTGGTACTGCTGGGTACTACCACCGAGCAGTTGGAACCCATTTTCTTTGAACTGACCCATGAAATGCAAGTTGACATCGGCGGCTCCGGCTCCAACCTGCGCACACCTGAATGCTGCATCGGCAAGGCTCGTTGCGAGTGGTCCTGCTACGACACCCAGGATTTGTGCTACGAACTGACCCAGTACTATCAGGACGAGCTGCACCGCCCGGCGTTCCCCTATAAATTCAAGTTTAAGTTTGACGGATGCCCTAACGGCTGCGTGGCTTCCATCGCCCGTTCCGATATGTCATTTATCGGTACTTGGAGAGACGATATCCGCATCGACCAGGAAGCCGTCAAGGCCTACATTGCGGGAGAAGTCGTCCCCAACGGCGGCGCCCACAAGGGGAGAGATTGGGGTAAATTTGATATTCAGAAAGAAGTTCTCGACCTTTGCCCCACCAAATGTATGTGGATGGAAGACGGCGAACTGAAGATTGACAACGCCGAATGCACCCGCTGCATGCACTGCATCAGTGTTATGCCCAAGGCCCTGCGGCCCGGCACCGACACCGGCGTCACCATCCTTTGCGGAGCCAAGGCTCCCATCCTGGAAGGCGCCCAGATGGCTACCCTGATTGTACCCTTCATGAAAGCCGAACCGCCTTACGATAACATCAAGGAATTTATTGAGAAGGTTTGGGAATGGTGGATGGAGGAAGGTAAGAACCGCGAGCGCCTTGGCGAACTGATTCAGCGGGCCACACTGCCCAAGTTCCTGGAAGTTCTGGAACTGCCCGCTATGCCGCAATATGTTAAAGAGCCTCGTTCCAACCCGTACATCCTTTGGAAGGAAGAGGATGTGCCCGGCGGCTGGAGCAGGGATATTAAAGATTACCGGGCCAGACATAAGAGATAGGGGGTTAGTGTTATGGCGTTATCTATTGAAAGATTAGGCAAATATGATCCTAAGAATCCACAGGAAAACCGGCTCACTGACCTTGGCCCCAGGCATTTTTGGCAGTACTTCCCGCCTGTTGTCCAAGAGAACTATGGTCAGTGGACCCACCACGAAATTCTTGAACCGGGCATTCTGGTACACTACTCTGAAAAAGGCGGCAAGGTTTTCACCGTCCGTTGCGGCGCTGCCCGCTTTATGACTGTTCAGCACGTGCGGGAAATCTGCGACATCGCCGATAAACACTGTGATGGCTTTGTACGTTTCACCACCCGGAACAACATTGAGTTTCTGGTAGACACTGCTGAAAAGCTTGAGGCACTGAAGAAAGATCTTCAAAGCCGCAAGTTTGTTTCCGGCAGCTACAAGTTCCCCATCGGCGGAACCGGCGCCGGCGTTTCCAACATCGTGCACACCCAAGGTTACATCCACTGCCATACACCGGCCACGGATGCTTCATCCATGGTTAAGGCGGTGGCGGATGAGCTGTTTGAAGAGTTCCAGACCATGGCCCTGCCCGCTAAAGTCAGGGTTTCCATGGCCTGCTGCCTGAACATGTGCGGTGCCGTGCACTGCTCTGACATCGCTCTTTTAGGGTACCACCGGAAGCCTCCCATTATCGACCACGAAGTAATCAGCCAGGTTTGTGAGATTCCGCTGGCCATTACTTCCTGCCCGGTGGGCGCTATTTCGCCCGACAAGACTGCGGAAGGCAAAAAGACCGTAAAGATTAAGAACGAGCGTTGCATGTTTTGCGGTAACTGCTATACCATGTGCCAGGCCCTGCCTCTCTCCGATAAAGAGGGTGACGGCGTGACCATCCTGGCCGGCGGTAAAATTTCCAACCGCATCAGCATGCCCAAGTTCTCCAAGGTTGTTGTACCCTGGTTGCCGAACAACTTCCCGCGGTTCCCGGAAGTGGTCGACGATGTCAAGAAAATCCTTAACGCTTACGCCAATGGCGCCAACAAGTACGAGCGCCTGGGCGACTGGGCCGAGCGGATTGGCTGGGAGAAATTCTTCGAGAAGTGCGAACTGGAATTTTCAGATCACTTGATCGACGACTACCGTCTGGCTTACGACACTTGGCGGACCAGCACCCAGTTCAAGTATACTGATGCCGCTTGGGCGGTTTCAAAAGCGGCGGGTGGAATAGAATAATAATCTGCCCGTAACTTGCCTGGTATAAAGGAGATGTTATCATGGAAGAGCTAAAAAAGGCGATCATTGAGTTTGCCGAGTCCAGCAAGAAAACCAAGTTCTATTTCAAAGACATAGAGAAGGCCGTGCAAAAGGTTAATCCTGATGCAAAAATGAGGGAAATCAAGAAGGCTTGCACTGCTCTGATCAATGACGGAACTATGATCTACTTCTCAACCGGCAGCAGCACTATGTATGGGCTGAAGGGCAGAGGCATGACCGAGGATCCGGAATAGAAACATGCAACACCAGAGGTTGCCGTCCGTGTTGGATGGCAACCTCTTTTTTTAAAGACAGAAGTCAGGAGTCAGAAGTCAGAAGACAGAAGACAGGATCAGAATAAACTACCATACAGTTACGTGCTGATGGGAAGAATGAAAACATCGTTTTAATGTCATTCTGAACGCAGTGAAGAATCCTGGTTATATCCTTCGCTTACGCTCAGGATGATATTCAAGGGTAATTTTCGAGGATAAAAGAATGGTTTATCTTGTAGTTATTCTGAATACTGACTCCTAACTCCTGAATACTGTATTTTAGAAAGGCGGATAACATGAAAACACCACAAGGTTCCAGAGAGTTTATTGATGAACAAGTACAGATGCTAAACGAAAATCCAGAGTGCGCCAATGCTCAGTACAACCTGGGTGTCACCGCTATGCAGAGCGGCCAATTTGAAGAAGCGATTCAGTTTTTCGAGGAGGCCATCAACAACAGCGGTCGCATGTTCGAAGCCTGCGTCAATTTGGGGTACATTTATTTTAAATTGGGCAACCTGGAACAAGTTGTGGAAGTCAACAAAAAAGCGGTGGTGATTGAACCCCGTTACGCCCGTGGTTTTGCGAACCTGGGGTTTGCCTATTTGGAAATGGTTAAAACCGATGAGGCTATAGAAGCTCTAGGGAAAGCAATTGAGTTGAACCCTGGTATTGCCCAGGCCTGGAGCAACCTAATCAACGCTTACATTCAAAAGGACGCGCTGGACAAAGCCGTGGAAACCGGTGAAAAAATGCTTAGTGTAGCGCCGGATTTTCCTCTGGGTCTGAATAACCTGGCCTATGCGTATTTTTTGAAAGAAGAATTTAACAAGGCGATTCAATATGTGGACCGGGCAGCAGAACTTGGTTTTGCCGTACACCCCGAATTTATTAAGGAACTGGAGCGATACCGTTAATATGGCCAACTATGAACACCTTTTTGAGGAATACGAAAAACTTGCAGCCAAAGCGGACCGGGCCTTCGATGAAGTCCAAAAAGAGCACGAACCGTGTGTGAAGTGCGAAGTGGGTTGCTCTGATTGCTGTCACGCCGTGTTTGGTCTTTTCCCCATCGAATCTATGTACCTGAACCACCATTTTGGCGCCCTAAAGGACGATATTAAAGAACAAGCTTTAAAACAAGGAAAGACTGCGGATAGTGAACTGCAGGAAATGCAAAAGCAGTTGGAGCAGTGCGGAGACGACCACGCCAAAATGAACCAGGTAATGGCCCAAACGCGGGTTCGCTGTCCCCTGCTGACGGATGAACACAAATGCCTTATCTACGACCGCAGGCCTGTCACTTGTCGTGCCTACGGCATCCCCACCAGTGTGGGCGGTCAGGCCCGGGCGTGCTGGAAAGCGGGTTTTGAAAGCGGGAAAACCTACCCCGTTTTTAACTTGGACGGCGTTTACCGTGAATTACACCGTCTGTCTGGTGAGGCGCTAAAATTGTCCGGAGAAGCAGACCCAGAAAAGGCAGGTTTGCTGGTATCAGTCTCCCAAGCCATTAAATAAAAAAGTGTGTCACGGGACCGGTTCCCCTGACACACCAACGCTTTTAATCGGCTGTCACTTGTTTTGTTCCGACGCCTCTTCCACTATTTCACCCACTGTTTTTCTTACTAATTGCCCGGCCACGTAAATCTGTAACTCACCAGTGTCTTCCCGTAGTTTTTCAAGATCGTCGCGGGTTTCCCGGGCATTTAGCAGCCCTAAAAGCATCGCGGCGTAGCCACGAGTTTCCGGGTTGTTATCCTGCAGGAAAGGTACAAAATAAGTGGGCCGTTTGGGCAGCAATTTAGGGTGTGTTTCAGCGACCCGGCCCAGGGCGCGTAACACCCGGGGTTTAAGTGATTCGTCCCCCAGAAACTTGTATAGCTCCGGGATGTAGCCCGAAAAAATACCGGGTACCGCAGCGATAACCTCTCCGGCGGCGTCCACGGCGCCCCAGCTGGAAGATGCTGTATCCTCCAGGGCGGTAAAAAGCCTGTGCAGTAATTTGGCCACCGCTCCGGAGTCTCGGCGGGATATTACCGCGGCCGCGTGGCCCAGGGTTTCCGCGGCCCTGAGCCGCAATAATTCATCGCCCGAATAAATCAGGCGCTGCAGATCCCTGATGATTCTGTTATCAATTGCTGCGAATTCAAGTAACGGTTCCAACCGGTATTCATTTACCAGCTGCGCTACTTCTTGCTTGGTGAATGACCTCTTTACTATTCCTCTGGCTGGTTTTTTAGATATTTGTTTTACCGGCCTAGCCCGTTCCAGTTTTTTATGAACTCCTTCCTCGGTGGCCTCGCGGATATCATCATGCAGTCGAATAAAATACAGGGCCCCCGGTATTTTTCGACCTTCAAGGAAACCGTCCGGTACAATGAGGTTGGTTTCGTCGTCATAATTCTCTACCAGTGATTCCAGGTAATCATCATCCGGTAGTAGGTTCCAGGCCAAATCCCAGTCCATGTCGCAGCTGAACACCAGGGCTTCTGAAAATGCCGAGCCCAGGTTATGTCCGCTGACGTCATAAGCGTATACTGATCCGCAGGAACATGAACCCACCGGCATCTCACCCAGTCTGTGGGTATTCAGTTCACTGGGTCTCTCAATAGCCAACCCGCAAAAGGGGCACTTGGCTTTTTCGGTTACATCCCGTCCGAACGGCCCCTTTTCAATGCTATACCTGTTATCTTTCATTGATAGCCTCCGGATTAATCGTCCGGCCCCGGCAGTTCAAAGGATGAACAACTGTTGCCCGGGCTGCATGATTTGGTTTCATACTTGGGTTTGGCGGTGCGACCGCCGGATTTCATTGCATAATTAGTACTGCTGATGACCCTCTCAAAAGTATCTGATTTACATTCGGGGCACTGAAGCTCGACTTTGTCGTCGGCTTTAACGAATAGTTTTTCAAAAATATGTCCGCATTTTAGGCATCTAAACTCGTATATCGGCATAAAAATCTACTCCTTTTGTTAATGTAAACCTAGGCTGGTGAACGGTTATCCACACCCCCAAACTTAAGTATAACAGCTTGGTTAATTTATCGTCAAATGCACGCATCTTAAGGATTCAGGATTCCTTACTTTCGTTTAATATAAAAGTAGACAATATAAAGTGATTGTCTCAAAAGGGAAAACGCTGGCATATTGTGCTCGTTGACAGGCTAATCAATGACATGCTAATCTAAAAACGTATAGTTGTTAGATTTATTATGCCTTAGACTGCTGTTTAAAGGCGGAAATACAGCTAAAAGGGTCGCAGTTTTAGTGATGCGCGCTTGATATTTATAGTAGCCGCCGTTCTTTGATGCATTAAAAGCGGCGGTCGTTTTATCGCTGCCATGCTATGGGACAAGGTCCGGCAGATTATGAGCGGTTTAATATAGCCATGAAAAAATATGCGGCTAGTGCCTTTAGCCGGAAGGAATAATTATGTGGACAACGAATATTTTAAAGGGGATTTATCTGTTTTAGCCCTTTGATATTTTTTTAGGACGTTCTGCCCGGGGAGGAGAACCTTTAAATGGGGGGCGGGCTGTCCACAAAGAGAAAAGAATTTTTTAAGGAGGTGAGCCCTATTTTTAAGGTTGCTATCGATCTAGACAAGTGTGAGGGTTGTGGTGAATGCACTGAATCCTGTCCGGCTGACATTTTGGAAATGCAGGACGGTAAAGCTGCGGTAACCGACCCCGAAGAGTGTCTTGGTTGCGAAACATGTGTTTCCGTGTGCCCAACCGGCGCCATTACCGTGGAAGAAAGCTAACCGAACCGATTTTACTAATTAATTAATACAACCTGGACACATAATGGTTATGCTCCGAGGGAGGTGCACTTGTGAAATTATTAATCGGACAAATACTACCGTATATTACGGTAACCCTTTTTACCCTGGGGGTACTTTATCGCCTGGGGCGCTGGGTGGGACCGCGTATAGTCCATAATATTACGCTGTCACCCTGGCCGAAAACCAATACCGAAGTGGCTATCAGGGTTGGTTCGGAGGCATTCTTGTTCCGCAACTTATTCCGGTTTGATAAAGCCCTGTGGGTTGGTGCTATTATGATGCACCTGGCCCTGCTGAACATTATCGGCGGGCATGTGGTGGGCTTCGGCTTTTTAGGCGAACAATTTGCTCTAATCCCGGGTCTTGGTATTACCCCGGAACTAAGCACGGAAATGTCTGACATGCTGGGCACAGTATTCGGGATCTTGCTGTTTGTTACCCTTCTGTACCTGCTTTTCAGGCGCCTGACTATTCCACATGTCAAGTTGGTCTCCAAGCCTAGTGACAACATGTGGTTGATTTACTTGATCGTGCTGGTTGGTGTAGGAAACATCATGCGCTTGTTCCATGACTTTGGCGTTGGATACGAACAAGTACGTGATTACATTGTGGCGCTGGCCCTGTTCCAGCCTGTCACGCACATGGAACTGCTAAGCAACGGTTTTTTCCTTACTCACTACCTGTTGGTGCAAATACTATTGATCGTTTTCCCGTACAGCAAACTGATGCACCTGTTCGGCATGTTCGCCGAACGCTGGATCGTCAACCGGGTATACAAGGATCCTGCCCCCGGTATACCTAACATAGATGTAGCGGCGGCCCGCAAAGCCGGCATCGGTATTCCGTCCGATGACGCTGCAGAAGAGGGGGTATAAATTATGCCAGAGTATAAAGGAATGGTACAACCGCTTAGAGCTACACCGGACGAAATGCGTAAAATATTTGCCGAGCCTGTGCCCGATGAGCAGAAGCCGGAAAAAGCGCTGGAATACCTGGATGAAATCCGTAAAAAATTCCGTTCCTTCGTGGTGGCCATGGAATCTTGTGTTAAATGCGGTCAGTGTGCGGAAAACTGCCACACTTACCTGGGCACCAGGGATCCCAACAATATCCCCGCCAACCGGGCGGAGCTGATTCGCAAAATCTACCGGCGTTATTTTACCCTGGAGGGTCGCTGGTTTGGTAAACTAGTAGGTGCCGAGGATATCAGCCTGGATGTTATTGAATCCTGGTATTCTTACTTCTACCAGTGCAGCCAATGCCGCCGCTGCGCCCATGTGTGCCCCTTTGGCATTGACACCTGTGAAGTAACCTTTATCGGCCGTCAACTCCTGCACTGGCTGGGCATCACGCCCAAGTTGCACGCGGCAGTGGGTGGCGCCATGGAAAAAGTGGGTAACCATACTGGTTTGCCCAAGCCTGGTATCATTGACACTCTGGAATTCATGTCTGAAGAAATTATGGACGAATTCGGTGTGGAAGTGGAATTTCCCGTTGACAAGCCGGACTCCGATATTATCTATATCCCGTCTTCGGCTGACTTCCTGTTAAACCCGTACACCCTGATGGGTGCGGGCATGTTTTTCACCTATATTGGCGCCAACTGGTGCATTCCCAGTACCGTTACCGAGGCGGGCAACTTCGGCTTGCTGTTTGACCAGTATTATACCCAACGTGGTAACGTGAATAGATTACTGAACGCGGCCCACGAACTGAACGCCAAGAAAATTGTCTGGGGCGAATGCGGTCACGGCTGGCGGGCGGCCAAGATGTATGTGCCGTCAATGGCAGACCGCCCGGTACGCTGGCCCCTTACCCACGTTCATGACGAGGCGGCGGAATTAATTCGCAAGGGCGAACTGAAGCTCAACCCCGAGAATAATCCATACCCCACTACGTTGCATGACCCGTGCAACTATGTGCGCGCCTGCGGCCTGAACGACAACATGCGCACCATTATCAAGGCCGTAACCGTGGACTTCCGGGAAATGACTCCCAAAGGCGAAGATAACTTCTGCTGCGGCGGCGGGTCAGGCATCCTGTTCGACGACCCCGAGATGTATCAGCGCCGGATTCAACTTAGCCAGAAGAAGGCCGACCAGGTGAGGGCCACCGGCATCGGCAAAGACGGCCACGGTATCCTGTGCGCACCATGTTCCATCTGCAAGGCCCAACTGTACCCGATGGTAGAAGAGCATGATTTGGGCGTTGAGGTCAAGGGACTGGTCGACTTGCTGGGCAAAGCCCTGGTCTGGAAGTAACCAGCGAGTGGAGGTGTATATGCATTGCCCTGCTTAAACGTAAACGGCGTGGAAATAGAGCTGGACGAAGACGGGTTCATGATTGACCCCGATCTATGGAACGAAGACGTGGCCAGGGCTTTTGCTGCCTCCGAGGGAATAAACGAGCTTAACGAAGACCACTGGAAAGTGATTAACTACCTGCGGGAATATTTTAAACAGTACCATATTGCACCCATGGTTCGGAAACTGTGCAAGGAAACAGGTTGCAGTTTGAAATATATCTATGACCTGTTCCCTTCAGGCCCGGCCAAGGGGGCCTGCAAGTTGGCTGGGTTGCCTAAGCCCACCGGTTGCGTGTAGCGAGGCAAAATTATGTTCCCGCAAGCAGTTTTTTATTTTGGCATTTTCGAAAAACCAGGCACAGGTTGCGTCCGGCGCTACGCGTCGGTACCACCGTGCCTGTTATTTTTCAGGTCTTGATTATTCTGACTCCTGACTTCTGATTTTGAAAGGCGGTGAAACCATGAGGCAATGCGGAATACCCCGGCTGGTGATTGCTGCGCCCCACGGACGTTCGGGCAAAACCATCACCACCATCGGACTGCTGGCGGCGCTAAAAAAGGCCGGCTACACTGTGCAACCATTTAAAAAAGGACCAGACTTTATCGACCCCAGTTGGATGACTAGGATTACCGGGCGATCCTGCCGGAACCTGGACAGCTTCCTGATGAACCGGGAAACCATCCGCGCCTCTTTCGCGCGTAGCGCCGGGGACGCCGATATCGCCGTAGTGGAAGGGGCTATGGGCCTCTTTGACGGCGTGGATCTGGATGGCAGCGGCAGCACTGCCGAAATAGCCAAGGCCATTGAGGCGCCGGTGGTTCTGGTAGTAGATACCACCAGGATGACCCGTAGTGTGGCAGCCATGGTTTCCGGGTACCAGCATTTCGACCCCGAAGTACGTGTGGCAGGAGTAATCCTTAATAAGGTGGCCAGGCCGCGCCATGAACAGATGCTTAAGGGGGCCATTGAGCGTTATTGCGGCATTCCGGTGCTGGGAGTCATCCCCAAGGGGCATAAAATGGACATTCCTGACCGGCACCTCGGCCTGGTTCCGGCTAAGGAAAGCGATGAGCTGGCGTTAGCTATCGACGAGGCCGGCAATTCAGTTGGTGAATACCTAGATCTTCCCGCCATCATCGAAGTGGCTCGCAGCGCGGCACCATTGGCAGTTGAACCGCCTAGTCTGGCGGGTCTGACATCAGCCGAGCCCCGGGCCCGGGTGGCAGTGTTTATGGATCAGGCGTTTAGCTTTTATTACCCGGAAAACCTGGAGGCCCTGGTAGCTGCCGGTGCAGAAATAGTCCGGGTCAATGCCCTGGCCGACACCTACCTGCCGGATGTGGACGCCGCCTATATCGGCGGTGGTTTCCCCGAGGTTCTGGCCGCCAATTTGGCGGCTAACCAGGCGTTGCGCAGCGACCTGCGTGGACGTATTGAAGATGGTCTGCCGGTTTACGCCGAGTGCGGCGGTCTGATGTACCTGGGACGTAAAATTTCCTGGCGCGACCGGGAATATCCCATGGTAGGTGCGCTGCCGTTCGACGTGGTTATGATGGACAGACCTCAGGGTCATGGTTATATTACGCTGCAGGTGGAAAACGAAAGTCCCTTCTTCAAGATTGGGGAAAAAGTAAAGGGGCATGAATTCCATCACTCCCGAGTAGAAAACCTGGATCGGGAGCAAATTCGCTATGCTTTTCGGGTCACCCGGGGTAACGGCCTGGACGGCCGGCATGACGGAATAATTTATAAAAACGTACTGGCCTGTTACACTCACCTGCACGCCCTGGCCACACCCCACTGGGCGCAGTGCTTGGTGGCAGCGGGGATAAGACATAAACTTAACCGCCAGGGATAATCAATAATCAAAATTTCGGAGGGACATCCTGGAGATAACACCAAACCCTTCGGATAAGAGAATAAGAACGCCGGTATATGCAGCTACCGGCGTTTTTTTTTGCGTGTTTCGGCATAAACGCCGTATAAAAAGGCCGCTGTTCCGGCCACAGCCAGAAAAACCAGGAAAGCAATCGTGCTGGTATGCAAAATAAAAACCCCCACCGGTTAATGATCGATACCGCTATTGTTTATTTTCCCTTCCTCTTCCAACATTTCCGTCACCAGGCGCAGCACAGCCACGGTATTGGTGATCAATACTTCATAAAGTAACAAGGGTAGTACATCCTGGATAGTGGCTTTTACCTCTCCGTCGGCCACTTTTTGTTTGACAATGTCCCCCGCCCGGTTTAGAGCAGTATTCACAAGATATTCAATTTCTCCCTGTCTATTTTTTATAAATTTATCCACATCTATTCGCTGGTTCAGGGTTTTCACCCCCTTTTGAGATCAGTTTGGTTTTGGGAAAGATCCGAAGCATTAGACGGTTACTTGCTCCTTGCTGCTAAATATTCTCGTTTTAGCCTAATAAATCCTTGCTACAAATACTCAAAATATTACACATTAGCACATAGTTTTTTCTTTTCTTCAAAAACTATGAAAAATGATCAGGAGGTGCATTTTTTGGCCGGCCGGGTAAAACAAAATAAGAGTTTACTTTTAATCCTTGGTGCACTGTTTGTTATAACCTTCGCTATAATTGCTTTCAACGGTTACGAGGCCAGTGCCCAGAACAGGACGTTGCACTGGGGCAGTCGAGGCAACGAGGTGTCTACTGTACAACAAAAGTTAAGGCAGTGGGGTTATTACCACGGTTTTACTGACGGATTATATGGTTCAGCTACTTACAATGCGGTGCGCGAATTCCAGCGTAAAAACGGCTTGCGGGCGGACGGAGTAGTCGGCAAGTCCACCTGGGCCGCCCTTGGCTACAGTGCCGCGGCAGCCCAAAAACCCAGTGCACCGGCAGCGGCTAATACCGATGTTTCACGGGGGGTGGTAAGAACCTCTCAGGATGTTATGCTGTTGGCCCGGGTTATCGAAGGTGAAGCTGCAGATGAACCAACGTCTGGCAAAGTCGCTGTGGGGGCGGTAATCCTAAACAGAATCAGGAGTTCAGCGTTTCCCAATACCCTGGCGGGAGTAGTCTACCAGCCTCTAGCTTTTGAATCGGTAGCCAACGGTCAGGTAAACCGGCCTCTCACCAATGATTCCATTAGCGCGGCTAGGCAGGCCATGGCAGGTTGGGATCCCACCGGGGGCGCCACCTTCTTCTGGAACCCCTCCAAACGGGTCAGTTCATGGATTTGGAGCAGGCAGATCATTGCCCGGATCGGTCGACACGTCTTTGCCCGCTAACACATGGTGTCAGACTTTCAAGACACTATTGTGACATTCTAAACGAAGTGAAGAATCTTTCTCCATAAAAATTATTTTCAGGATAGACCACCATGCCGCGTTCGGCACCATCAGAAGGATGAAAAACCAGCCTTCGCGGCGATCCGGTGATATCCGAAGCGAACGGTGCACCTGGATGCGTTGATTAGCCCGTCATAGCCCCGAATTCAGGCTGCTTAGGGCGTAGCCAAACGGTTAAGCAGTTTGTGCCATGCGGTAACAATAACCCGCTCCGATAACAACAATAAGAATTGCAAGAGAGAGCGGAGCGATATCACCGGAGCGCCGCGCCCACTACAACCAACTTTAATTATATTTTCAGGATAGGATAGGGTTAAGTGGTATGGAATTAATCTGTTCCCGAGGAGTGACTTTTTCTTGTACAGAAGATGGATACTACCTATTGGCCTGCTAACCCTGGCCTTAGTGGCAGGTTACTGGGGTTACTGGCAGCATGATGAGAATCGCCAACTCAGGGTTGCTATCGGCAACAACTACCAGCGCGCTTTTTATAACTTATCTGACCACGTGCAAAATGCCGAAGTTATGCTTGGCAAATCCCTCGTATCTACAGACCCCATTCAAAGCCAGAAACTTTACGAGCAAATTTGGGAGCAGTCCAATCAGGCTCTGGACAGCTTGGGCCAACTACCGGTTGGGGACGCACTTTTGGGCCGGACTGCCAAATTTATCACCCAGCTTGGGGATTACACTCGAACGCTGTCCGAACAGGTAGCCATGGGCAAAGCCACCTCCCAGGAACAGTGGGAGACATTAAACCAGCTATATAACCAGGCTTCCAGCCTGAACAGTGAGTTGGGCAAAATCCATGCCGCCACCATCGACGGCAGGTTCAATTTTAGTGAACTTGCTGTCAACAGTTCCTATCGACTGGCCCGTGAAGGGCGGATGTTGGCCAGCGGAAACTTCCAGACTATTGACCGGCAGATGCAAAAATACCCCACCCTAATTTATGACGGGCCATTTTCCGATCACATGGAACAGGGTAAGGCGCAGGGCGTCACCGGTGAAAACATATCCCAGGCCCGGGCTAGGGCGGTGGCTATGAAGTATATGGCTCCGGAAGAAAATGAGGATATCATAGCCCGGGTGACCGGTTCAGTGGATGGAAGTATACCCGCATACCGGGTGGAGATGACCCGCCGAAACGGGGGCAAGGTTGTTGGTGAACCTGCAGTGGCCGATGTTTCCAAGCAGGGGGGGCACCTGATATGGATGCTCAACCCGCGCAACATCGCCAGTTCGGGGTTAAACCTGGCAGAGGCTCGCCAGAATGCTGCTGCTTACCTAAAAAAACAAGGCTACAGCCCGATGAAAGAAAGTTATTACCAGCGCAATGATAATACCGTTACTTTTAATTATGCCTATATGCAGGATGGGGTAATTATTTACCCTGACCTGGTGAAGGTTATCGTGGCCATGGATACGGGGCGTGTTGTGGGAATTGATGCCCGCTCTTACCTGATGTCCCACCGCAATCGGAACCTGACGGAACCCAAGTTGACAGAGAAGCAGGCCCGGGAAATGGTGAGCGACAGGCTAAATGTAGAGGAGCAGGGCAGGCTGGCCCTGATACCTATCGGACCTGATAAAGAACAGCTGACCTGGGAATTCAAGGGCACCCTGGATCAGGACACCTACCTGGTGTACATCAACGCCATGGACGGAAGCGAGGTAAACCTGCTCCGCCTAATTCAAAATAACGACGGAGCCCTGACCTTGTAAGAAAAACCGAGGTGCCAGGTGTTGCAACACCTGGCACCAAAGCCTACCAACTTGCAACAAATTCAACTTGCAACACCTGGCACCTGGTGTATAATTGAAAGCAAGGTGACAGGAGATGATCCCTTGCTTTCAGCCGTACATTATCTAAGCTTTATATTTACCCTGACTTTGGTTACGGCCGTGGGGGTTTTTTCTTTTTTTAAGGTTAAAAATGCAGATGATTTTTCAGTAGGGGGCAGACGTTTGCTGCCGGCCGGTGTGACCGGCGCCATTGTGGGTTCCTTTGCCGGTGGCACGGTCACCATTGGTACCGCACAAATGGCTTACTCGCTGGGCTTGGGAGCCATGTGGTTCACCATCGGTGCCGGCGTATCCTGTTTGCTACTGGCTTTGATTCTGGTTAGGCCGATGCGTGAAAAGGAAGTAGTTACTTTAAACGGGTTTCTAGTGGCCGAATACGGGCCGTCAATTCGTATGTGGGTGGCCCTTTTTACCGCTTCCGGTATGTTTGTTCAGACAGCGGTGCAAATTATGGCCGCGGTACCGGTTTTAAAGGGTATGCTGCCGTTATCCTCAGTAACGGCGGCTACCTTGACGGTGTTGTTAATGATCTTATTCGTTGCCGGCGGGGGCATCTGGGGCACCAGTATGGTGGGATTGGTTAAAGTGATTTTACTCTCGGTAACTCTCTTTGCCGGCGGCTACTACAGCTTTTCCCACTTTTACGGCCCAGGTGGCGTGTTACAAGCCCTACCCGCTGCGCATCTACAAAACATGCTGCCCCGGGGTGCCCTGGTTGATCTGGGCGGAGCCTTCTCGGTCATTGTAGGGTTTGCCTCCACCCAGGCCTTTCTGCAGCCCCTATTCGCCGCCCGGGATGTGCGATCCGCCCGGCTGGGCGCTGTTTACTCGGCGGCTTTAATCCCATTATACGGGGTGGCGGGGACTGCGGTAGGCCTTTTTATGCGCGCCCGGCACCCGGCCATTGAACCTGCTTCAGCATTGCCGGGGTTTATCTTCGCGTATATGGATCCATGGTTGGCAGGTATGGCCGCTGCGACTCTGTTGGTTTCCCTGGTCTTAACCGCCGGTGCTCTTACCCTGGGGGTCAGCACCGTACTTACCAGGGATGTTTATTGCTGTTTTCGCCCCCACGCCGACGATGCTAAGTTGCTGCGCCTGAGCAGGGGTTTTATCCCCTTGGCCGGTCTGATGGTACTTTTACTGGCCTTAACTTCTTTGAACACGCTAATTCTGGATTGGACCTACTTATCCAATGCCCTGCGGGGCACTGCGGTGTTTTTGCCGCTTTTAGGTGCTGTGCTCTTGCCCGGTCGTTTTAATGCCAAAGGAGTTTATTGGGCTGTAATTTTGGGTCCGCTGGCCACTCTTCTGTGGGCCGTATTTACGCCCCTGGATGTGCACCCGCTTTTCGTAGGACTGCCCGTAGCTCTGGTATGTATTGCAGTTGGCCGCAGGGTGCCAGGTGTTGCAAGTTGAAAGTTGCGTTATTTGCAGCTTTCGAATTGCAACACCTGGCACCAAAGCCTACACCCAATATCTACAAATAACCAATTAACTATACATTATTGACACCTGCCCACAAACCATGCTAATATTGTTTTGATTTTTTAAATTAACAGTTATGAAGGGGAATAAGGGTCGTTTAGTCCAGCAGCGAGCCGGGGAGGGTGTAAGCCCGGCGGATGACAATGCCTCGTGCCGCCCCGGAACTGCGGGCTCAAAAGCGCTATAGCGCCCATTAAGCCATGCCGGCTGCCTCCGTTAAAGGCTCCGAGAGGATCGTTTGCAATCCCGGTATGTAATGCCGGCGGTTAATGGGAGCGGTCAATTAGGGTGGTACCACGAGCATATACCTCGTCCCTTTTCAGGGGCGGGGTTTTATTATTCCTTTAAAAAGGGAAAAGGGGTGAAATAATGGACGATTTAACCAAGCAGATACTGGAACTTCTAGAGGATAACGCCAGGCTTACCGCCAAAGAGATATCCGTTATGCTGGATGTTGACGCGGCCGAAGTACAGTCTGTAATCAGAAGCCTGGAAGATAAAAAAGTTATTTTGAAATACTTGACCCTAGTTAATTATGAAAGGCTAGGGGAAGAAAAGGTCAGTGCGCTAATTGAAGTGCGCATTACCCCCCAGCGTGATGTTGGTTTCGACGGTGTGGCCGAGCGGATTTACCGGTTCCCGGAAGTACGCAGCATGCGCCTGATGAGCGGTACTTACGACCTGGCGGTTTTTGTTGAAGGCCGTAGTATGAAGCAAATATCTCACTTTGTATCCACTAAGTTGTCCACCATTGAAGGCGTAATTAGTACTACTACTCATTTCGTCCTTAAAGCCTATAAGCAAGACGGTGTAATTCTGGAAGACGGCGAGGAAGACAGGAGGCTGATGATTTCACCATGACCATAACCCGCACAGACTGGTCGGAAAAAATTAATCCCACAGTACAAAACATTCCGCCCTCGGGAATCAGAAGATTTTTTGACTTGGTCACTGAAACCAAGGGTGTCATCTCCCTGGGTGTTGGTGAACCCGATTTCGTTACCCCCTGGCATGTTCGGGAAGCCTGCATTTATTCCCTGGAGAAGGGTTACACCATGTATACCTCCAATTCCGGCCTCCTTGAACTACGTGAGGCGTTGGCAGTCGACCTGGATAATACCTATCATGTCAAGTACAACCCCCGTACTGAACTGCTGATTACCGTGGGGGTAAGCGAAGCGCTGGATCTTTGTATGCGGACATTATTGCAGTCCGGTGATGAGGTACTGATCCCGGAGCCTTCTTATGTGTCCTACGCCCCATGCACCGTCCTTGCAGGCGGGGTGCCTGTGTTTATGTCCACCGGTATGGATGATAGTTTTCGCATTACTGCAGACCTAGTGCAAAGTTCCATTACCCCCAGAACCAAGGTATTGCTGCTGTGCTACCCCAACAACCCCACTGGTGCGGTAATGGATCGGGATGAACTGGAGAAAATCGCCGAAGTGGCGGTGGAGCATGACTTAATAGTTATTTCCGATGAAATTTATGATCGACTTACTTATATTGGCAAGCATACCTGCATGGCCGCGCTGCCCGGCATGAAGGATCGCACCCTGCTGTTGAACGGGTTCAGCAAGGCCTACGCCATGACCGGTTGGCGGGTGGGCTATGTGGCCGGCAACCCTGATTTCATTGCTGCCATGACCAAGATTCACCAGTATTCCATGCTTTGTGCCCCCATCACCGGGCAAATGGCAGCGCTGGAAGCGTTGAAAAACGGTCAACCCGGTATGCGCCGCATGGTAGAACATTATAACCGGCGTCGTAACATGGTGGTGCAGGCTTTTCGCGACATGGGCCTGCCCTGCTTCGAGCCCGGTGGAGCTTTTTATGCCTTTCCGCAGACTTCGGTTACCGGCCTGTGTTCCGAGGATTTTGCCGAAGAATTATTAAAGGAAGAACAGGTGGCAGTGGTTCCTGGTAATGTCTTTGGAACTTCCGGTGAGGGATTCGTACGGGTATCCTACGCCGCATCACTGGATGACCTCAGCGAAGCCTTCCGCCGCATGGGACGGTTCGTGCGAAGACGCGGTGTTCGTTCCCGATTGATCTCTGCTCCGATCAAAATTCAGCGTCCTGAACGGGCAGGAATAAGTCAAAGTTTGTAGAATAAATATTAGATTAATTTGTAGTATGGGAGAATGGTTAAAGCCGGGGTAGTTTGGTTTTTGCCGCCCTGGTTATTTTATTTTACCTCACTCCTTTGGTGTTGGTGCACCTGGCATCAACACCAAAGCCTACCACTCAGCCATACTCTTATCAGGCTAGTTTTCTAACTAGCACCTGGCACCAGTAGATTAAAAGGAGTGTAAGCTAGAATGATTTGGGATCCGAAGCATGAAAGCATGGACAGAGAGGAACTGCGCTCACTGCAGTTGGACAGGCTAAAAAAAACGGTGACCCTGTTATACCAGCGGGTTCCCTATTATCAAAAGGCCATGGACGAGGCAGGGGTACGACCGGAAGACATCCATTCCCTGGGCGACGTATCCAGGCTGCCTTTTACAGATAAAACCGCCTTGCGGGATAATTATCCCTACGGGCTTTTTGCCGTACCCAAAAAAGAAATAAACCGACTGCACGCCTCCTCCGGCACCACCGGCAAGCCTACTGTGGTGGGCTATACCAAGCAGGATTTGGAGACATGGGCTGAACTGGTGGCCCGTGTAGCCACTATGGCCGGGGTAACCGATGAGGATGTGGTACAGATTACCTTCGGTTACGGTTTGTTTACCGGCGCCTTCGGGCTGCACTACGGTCTGGAGAAAGTGGGCGCTACCATCGTGCCCGCCTCGGTGGGCAATACCGGTCGTCAGATTATGCTAATGCAAGATTTTGGTGCCACCGCCCTAGTAGGCACTCCTTCGTACGCCCTACACCTGGCTGACACAGCCCGGGCTATGGAGATAGACCCGGCTGACTTGGGTATTCGCAGGGGACTCTTCGGAGCTGAAGCCTGGACCGAAAACATGCGCGCCGAGATGGAACGCACCTGGAACATGAAGGCCACCGACAATTACGGTCTCAGCGAGGTGATGGGCCCTGGTGTTTCCGGCGAATGCACGCATGCCGCGGGTCTGCACATCAACGAAGACCACTTCCTGGTAGAGATAATCAACCCGGTAACGGGTGAACCGCTGGGGCCGGGGCAGGAAGGGGAACTGGTCATCACTACTCTGACCAAGGAAGCTATTCCCATCCTGCGTTACCGAACCAGGGATATAACCGTCATCAACGAGGACAAGTGCGCCTGTGGGCGCACCACCGCCCGAATGCGCAAAGTGTGTGGACGCACGGACGATATGCTGATTATATCCGGGGTCAACGTATTCCCATCCCAAATTGAAACTGTACTAATGAATATAGCTGGACTGTCACCGCACTACCAAATCCTGGTCAGCAAAAAGGGTTATCTTGATGTCCTGGAAGTACAGGTGGAACTGACCGACGAAATGTTCACCGGCTCGTTCAGGGATCTGGAAGCTCTGGAAGTTATGCTGCGGCAGAAAATATTCAGCGTGCTTTCGCTGAATTGCCGGGTGCGCCTGCTGGAACCCCGCTCACTGGCCCGCAGTGAAGGTAAAATCAAACGTGTTATTGACTCCCGCTAAGCTTGCTAGGTGCCAGGTGTTGCATGTTGAAAGTTGCGTTATTTGCAGCTTTCAACATGCAACACCTGGCACCATAGCCTACCGCTTGACTTTACTCACAAAGTGGTTTACAACTTGCAACAAATTCAACTTGCAACACCTGGCACCAAAGCCTACCAAAAACGGAGGGGAAAAATTTGAAAGAACTGCTTTCCGGTAACGCCGCTATTGCCCGCGGCGCCATTGAAGCCGGTGTTACGCTGGCCTCCGGTTATCCGGGAACACCAAGTACCGAGATACTGGAAAATCTATCTCGCTGCAAGGATGTTTACAGCGAATGGGCACCCAACGAAAAGGTAGCCCTGGAAGTGGGCGTGGGTGCCGCCATGGCCGGGGCACGGACACTGGTCACTATGAAGCACGTGGGGGTTAACGTGGCTGCCGACCCGCTTTTTACTGCGGCCTACACCGGTGTAACCGGCGGTCTGGTGCTGATTTCCGCCGACGACCCGGGTATGCACAGCTCGCAAAACGAGCAGGACAACCGCCATTACGCGCGGTTTGCCAAAGTGGCCATGTTGGAACCGTCCGACAGCCAGGAAGCCAAGGATATGGTGGCCCTGGGTCTGGAAATTAGCGAAAACTTTGATATTCCCGTCATGTTGCGCATCACCACCCGGGTGGCCCATTCCCAGGGCATGGTGGAACTTAACGAACCCCTGCCCAGGGAAATAAAACCATACAGCAAGGACGTTAAAAAATACCTGATGGTACCCGCTTTCGGGCGGCTGCGCCGGCTTAGCCTGGAAGAAAGGCTGACCCGGCTTAAAGAGTACAGCGAAACCACCCGGGTAAACTTTATCGTGCCTGGGGATAACAAGGTGGGCATAATCACCAGCGGTATCAGTTACCAGTACGTGCGGGAAGTGTTGCCCGGTGCGTCGGTGCTGAAGCTTGGCCTGACCAATCCCCTTCCTGTTCAACTAATTAAACAATTTGCCGAGCAGGTGCAAACCCTGTACGTGGTAGAGGAATTGGAACCTTTCTTGGAAGAACAAATTCGTATGCTGGGCATTAAGGTGACCGGTAAGGAGATGTTCCCGGCCACGGGTGAGTTTAGCCAGGGCTTGCTGCGGAGCAAGTTTGCCGAAGCCGGTCTACTGACGGCCCAGCCCCGGGAAGATTGGGCCACGGGACTGCCCCAGGCGCCGCCCCGCCCGCCGGTGTTGTGCCCGGGTTGCCCCCACCGCGGGGTATTTTTCACCTTACGCAGCATGAAACTCACCGTTACCGGTGACATCGGCTGCTACACCCTGGGCGGCCTGCCACCACTTGAGGGCATCGACTGCTGCGTATGCATGGGGGCCAGCATCAGCATGGCCCACGGTATTGACAAAGCAGTGCCCGGGTTAAAGGAAAAAACGGTAGCCGTTATTGGCGACTCCACTTTCCTGCACTCTGGAATCACTTCGCTGTTAAACGCGGTATACAACAGCAGCGATATTACGGTGCTGATTTTGGATAATCGCACCACCGCTATGACCGGACACCAGGACCATCCCGCCACCGGGCGCACCCTAATGGGCGGCGAAGCCCCCGAGGTCGATCTAGAAGCACTATGCCGGGCCTTGGGCGTCAAACAGGTGGAGTTGGTGGATCCACTGGACATGGCCGCGGTAAAAGAAGCCGTTAATACCGGGCTGGCGGCAAAAGGCCCGTCGGTGATTATCGCCCGGCGTCCCTGTGTGCTGCTGAAGCGGGAATCCAAACCCGTGGTCACCGTGGATCAGGAGACTTGCAACGGCTGTAAGGTATGCCTTAAACTCAGCTGTCCGGCCATTTCGGTCAGCGATAAGAAATCATCTGTGGATAAAACTCTCTGTGTGGGCTGCAATCTGTGCGTACAGGTATGCAAAACCGGAGCTATGAAAGGTGGTAACGCCGATGCTTAAACCAATTAACGTTTTTATGGTAGGCGTGGGCGGCCAGGGAACCATCCTGGCCAGCAAGGTGCTGGCGGCTGTCGCCCTAAAAATGGGCTATGATATAAAGGTATCGGAAATTCACGGTATGGCCCAGCGGGGCGGCAGCGTGGTTACCCAGGTACGGTTGGGTGAAAAAGTGTATTCCCCGGTTATCTCTGAAGGCGAGGCCGATGTAATCCTAGCCTTCGAAAAGTTGGAAGCGTTGCGCTGGCTTTCCTATCTCAAGCCTGGCGGCACCGTGATCATCAACAGTCAGCAAATCTCCCCTGTGCCCGTACTAGCAGGCGCGGCCGAGTATCCCGAAGATATTACCGGTAAAATCAAAGAGCGGGTGGCTGACTTACAGGTGCTGGACGCCCTGCAAATAGCGCTGGAATGCGGCAACGCCAAGGCCGCCAACGTAGTACTTTTAGGCGCCATGGCCAAAAAACTCCCGGTAGACGAAAAAATCTGGCGCGACGCCCTGGCCGACACCGTCCCGCAGCGTCTATTAGAAGTAAACAATGCTGCCTTTACAGCCGGCTTTAGCGCCTAGCCCTGGTGCCAGGTGTTGCAAGTTAGTTTTGTTGCAAGTTGCTGGCAAATTTTACCAAACGTTGCTCAACCTGGGGAGGCACATCTTTATTTGCCCATTTTTCCATCACCCTGGTTACCTGGGATCGGTTTTTATCCAAAAACACGGCGACATCACTGCGCTTGATGCCCGCCTCCCCAACGGCTATTCTAATTAACAGGCTTCTTGCCTCAGTTACGTGGCGCTGCTGCAAATTGCTAATCATTTCGGTTAATGTAACTCCGGTTTCTTTAATTACCCACTCGGTAATCTGATTAATTGTTAATGGTCTGGGAATTTGATTTTTCTTTGGTTTAATCCTGGGTTGCTCAATATGACTATTAAATGGCCTGAGGTGCCATTTTTCTTTTTGCTGCTTTTTGTTGAAATCCGGATTTTCAGCAGCCTTTTGCTGTTGATCAATTCCTTCCCGGGTGAAACTGATCAATTCATGTCTGGCCTTCGTAGTTTCGGGGCTGAAATTACTCAGTAAAAAAGAAGTGTTCAGGATCGTGTTTTCGTGACCGCAGTAGCCGGGAAAACTGCTCCAGGGATAGTGGTTTACTTCGCTAACCAATCCCGCCCGAATAGGGTTTAAATGAATATACCGTGCTAGTACCAGCAGGTAACTGTCCGTGTCGCAGATTATTGATTTATATCGGTCTTGAAACAAATGCCCCACCCGTTCGTGTCGGTGGTTAAACCATTTCGCATAAGTACTGTGCATACGGTGCATTATTTCCCACAGGGGAGTCAGTCCGGTTTTAAGCAACCAATGCACGTGGTTGGGCATCAATACATAGGCGTAAACCTCAAAATCCATTTCCGCCTTATACTTATGCCATAAATCAAGGTACTTAAAGTAATCATGGTTGTCCAAAAAAATATCCTGACGATTATTCCCGCGACATATTACATGATATACTGTATCTGGTGTTGGGTAATTACGGGAAGGACGACCCATAATAAGCACCCCCAATTTGATTTTATATCCTAATTTTACATATTTATCCCTCAACTTGCAACAAAATTAACTTGCAACACCTGGCACCAAAGGAGGTTGGATATAATTAACATTGTAGATAAGATGCGTGCCTGTTTAAGGCAGGCTATGGAGGAATCGGTGGCCGGGGCGGTGGCGGCGGAACAGTTGCCGCCGGTGGAACTGCCCGAATTTTCGGTGGAGGTGCCCCGGGAGCGGGACCATGGGGATTTTGCTGTCAACCTGGCGATGTTGTTGCCCAAGCAGGCCCGCATGGCGCCTAAAAAAATTGCCGAATTGCTGGTTGAAAATCTGCCCCACCAGATTCAGTGGCTGGAACGGGTTGAAGTGGCCGGGCCGGGATTCATCAATTTTCATCTGGATCCCCGCTGGGTGCTGGAAGCTGTGCCCCTGGCGGTAAAGCAGCAGGCTGATTACGGCAGGCTAACGCTGGGTGAAGGTCAAAAGGTGCAAGTGGAATTTGTCAGCGCCAATCCCACGGGACTTTTACATATGGGTAATGCCCGGGGGGCGGCATTGGGTGATAGTATAGCGGCTATTCTGGACTTTGCCGGTTGGCAAGTTGCCAGGGAGTACTATATAAATGACGCCGGCAACCAAATTGAAAACTTTGCCTTATCCTTAGAGGCACGGTTTTTTCAGTTACTGGGCCGGGAAGGTGAGATACCCGAGGGCGGCTATCACGGGCAGGACATTACCGACACGGTGCGCAGTTTTATTGATGAGCACGGGGATAGCCTGCTCCAGGCGCCGCAGCGCACCAGGCTCGATACCCTGGCCCGTTATGCCCTGGCGGAAAAAATTGGCGGCATCAAGGAAGCCCTGGCTGAGTTTGGCGTAAAATATGATGTATGGTTCTCCGAACAGTCGCTGCACGAAAATGGCCAGGTAGATGAGGCTATCAACCTGCTTAAGGAGCGGGGACATATTTACGAACACGAGGGAGCCCTGTGGTTTAAAGCCAGTGCCTTTGGTATGGAAAAGGACGAGGTGGTGGTGCGCAAAAACGGCATTCCCACTTACTTCGCCGCTGATATTGCCTACCACATGGACAAGTTTCAGCGGGGCTTTAATTGGGTGATTAACATCTGGGGGGCTGACCACCACGGGCACGTGCCCCGGATGAAGGGGGTCATGGATGCCCTGGGTTACAACCCCGACGCCCTGCACGTAATCCTGATGCAATTGGTGCGTTTATTCCGCGGCGGTGAAATTGTACGTATGTCCAAGCGTACCGGCCAGTTTGTCACCCTGCAGGAGTTGATGGAAGAAGTGGGGCTGGACGCCGCCCGCTATTTCTTTGTGATGCGCAGTGCCGACAGCCATTTGGACTTCGACCTCGACCTAGCCCGTACCGAGTCCAACGACAACCCGGTATACTATGTTCAGTATGCTCATGCCCGTATCTGCAGCATCTACCGGCAGTTGGCTGAGCAGGGGCGGGCGATGCCGGCACCCGCAGAAGTTGATCTAAATCTGCTTAAAGAAGAGACGGAGTTGGTCCTGGCCCGGCGCCTGGCAGATTTCCCGGAGGAAGTAGCCATGGCGGCCCGTCAGTTGGCCCCACACCGCATTGCCCGGTACGTGCACGAAATGGCCGGGTTGCTGCATAGCTTTTATTATGCGTCCCGGGTGATTACCGATGATGCCGGGTTGAGCAATGCCCGGCTTCTACTTGTGGAAGCCACCCGGGTGGTGCTGAAAAACGCCCTTGACCTACTCGGCGTTCGGGCACCCGAAAAAATGTAAATGGGGGGATTCCCTTGCGCGAAGTGTTACTGGCCACCCTGGCAGGTTTAGTTGTCGGGCTGCTGTTTGCCCGTTTAAAACTGCCTATCCCGGCGCCGCCGACAGTGGCGGGGTTAATGGGCATAGTGGGCCTCTTTCTAGGCTATGTTATAGCCACACGCTGGTTCGGCTGGGATTGACATTCCTCGACCCATTAACAGAGGTGTGTCCGTTTTTATTGATGACTTGTTGGTATGGCAGAAAGCGCAATTTGTTTATACCAGCGGCGAATATGCGGAGGGATTTCGTAAACGCAATGCGAAATAGAAGCATATCCCGGGATATTCTTGAATTCTAAAGCACTGAATTCCGAATACCTAAATAGTCCTTAATTGTATTGACATGCAGTTTCAACATGATAGAATAAAAAAGGATTTTTTAAGGAAATTATGTCAATAGGAGGCGCTTTATGGCCAAGTTCATCTTTGTTACCGGCGGCGTGGTATCGTCCCTGGGTAAGGGGATTACCGCCGCGTCCCTGGGTCGACTGCTTAAGAGCCGGGGTTTAAAAGTAGCCATCCAGAAACTGGATCCCTATATTAACATAGATCCGGGCACCATGAGTCCATACCAGCACGGTGAAGTGTTCGTCACAGATGACGGGGCGGAAACCGACCTGGACCTGGGTCACTATGAACGGTTCATTGATGCCAGTCTCGGTAAAAGCAGCAATGTTACCACCGGCGGTATCTACTGGTCGGTAATCAGCAAGGAGCGAAAGGGTGATTACCTGGGGGCAACAGTGCAGGTCATTCCCCATATCACTAACGAAATTAAAGAACGGGTACACCGCATCGCCCGGGAACTTGAACCCGATGTGGTAATTATTGAGATCGGTGGCACCGTTGGTGATATAGAGTCATTACCGTTTCTGGAAGCTATCCGCCAGTTAAAAAGCGACCTGGGTCGGGACAATGTAATGTACATCCACGTGACCCTGGTGCCCTACTTAAGAGTGGCCAACGAATTAAAAACCAAGCCCACCCAGCATAGTGTGAAAGAACTGCGTAGCATCGGCATTCAACCCGATGTGGTGGTATGCCGCACCGAAAAACCCCTTTCCAAAGAAATGGTGGACAAGCTGGCGCTGTTTTGTGATACCGACCGGGACGCCGTGGTGCAAGCGGTGGACGCCTCGCATATTTACGAGGTGCCGCTAATGCTGGAGGAAGAGGGCCTGGGCGATTTTACCGTCAGGCGGCTGGGACTGCAATGCAATTCCCAACCGGACCTTACCCAGTGGCGGGCAATGGTGGAAAACATGAAAAACCTGCACCGGAGCATCACTATCGGGCTGGTGGGCAAGTACGTGGCCTTGCCGGACGCATACATTAGCGTGGTTGAGGCCCTGCGCCACGCCGGGTTATACCATGGTGTTGCGGTGGATGTTCGCTGGATCAACTCCGAGGAACTGGAAGAACAACCTGCGGAAAAGTTGCTGTCCGATGTTGATGGGGTGGTGGTACCCGGCGGTTTCGGTGACCGGGGCATTGAGGGCAAGATTAACGCCATTAATTACACCAGGATAAACAAGGTACCCTTCTTAGGCCTGTGCCTGGGCATGCAGTTGGCGGTAGTGGAATACGCCAGGAACGTTTTGCATTGGCAGGGAGCTAACAGCACCGAATTTAACCCCGATACACCTTATCCGGTAATTGACCTTTTGCCTGAGCAAAAGGAACTGGACAAGATGGGCGGCACTATGCGCCTGGGCAAATACCCCTGTCGCTTGATGGAAGATACCCTGGCCAGCAACTCTTACGGTGAAGAAGTTATATACGAAAGGCACCGCCACCGGTACGAACTGAACAACAAGTTTCGCGACGAACTGGCCGATGCGGGAGTTGTCTTCAGTGGCACCCTACCGGATCGTTATCTGGTAGAGATTATCGAACTTAGCGATCATCCCTGGTTTTTAGCCACTCAGTTTCATCCCGAGTTTAAGTCCCGGCCTTACAGACCGCACCCGTTGTTCAGGGAGTTCATCGGTGCAGCCCTTAAGAACCAATCCTAAACGTTATAGAAGTTTAATAGGTCTATAATTTAAAATGCTCAACGTAAACATTCAGCTTTGGGATATTCCAAAGCTTTTTGTTTAGGAATTATCGCTACAAAAGCCATTGTAGGAGGTTTTCTAAAACCTAACCAAGACTTCTGAAAGGCAGTGAGAGACATTTGAAACGCAAACTGATAGCCGGTATCATCATTGGGGTAGCGATGCTATCCCTGGTGGTTGCCGCGGTATTCCAACCGCGCGACGGCGCTACGTCCGCCCGGGGGGATGGCGGAAACGCCGTAGGTGTGATTAATATTTCCGGCACGATTGTGTCCGGTTCAAGTTCCGGCGGGTTATTAAACACAGTGGCCGGCTCGGATACCATCATGGCCCAGCTGCGCCAGGCAGCCGAAGACCCATCCATTAAGGCAGTGGTGTTGCGACTGAACACACCCGGCGGCACTACGGCGGCTTCCCAGGAAATTGCCCTGGAGGTGGATCGTCTGAGGGCTTCCGGCACAAAGGTAGTGGCTTCCATGGGCGATGTGGCCGCATCGGGCGGTTACTGGATCGCGTCCCGGTGCGACCGGATTGTGGCCAATCCCGGCAGTATCACCGGCAGCATCGGAGTAATTATGGAAACCACTGACATGCAGGGGTTATATGAAAAAATAGGTTTAGACCCCACAGTGTTTAAAAGCGGCCCGCACAAGGACATGGGTTCACCGGCCCGTGACGTTACATCCAATGAACAGGCTATTTTCCAAAGCATGGTTGATGACATTTACCAGCAATTTGTGAACACAGTATCCCAGGGACGAGGAATGGATTTAGAACAGGTAAGCAAAATAGCGGACGGTCGAGTTTTTACAGGTAGCCAGGCACTGGAAAACGGTCTTGTGGACGAAATGGGTAATTTTTATGATGCACTGAGAGTGGCATCCCAGATGGCTGGACTTGGTGACGAAGCCAATGTTGTCGATCTGTCTCCCAGACGTCCTTTCTGGGAGACATTCAGCGGTGTCAACCTGGGGATTAGCGGGCCGGCATTATATCCAGCGGCCTGGTTGCTGTATGCGCCGGTCACCGAATAAAGAAGACTTGGTTCAGGTGGGGTTTTGACCCATACGTTGGGGACATTCCTCCGAGGAGGTGTGTCCCCTGACCGCTAAACCTTAGTCGCACTTATTTCGAGCTTGCAGGCTGTGCGAAGATAATTTATCGGGGAGGGCTGTGTTTTGGAAGGCCAGGATAAAAATGATCAGGGACACACCTCAATCTCCAATGAGGATGTCCCTAATGAAATTATTCATAGTGATAATGTAAATGTCCCTAGTGATGTATATACAGGGGCTTTAGGGGAAAGTATCAGTAATGCGGCAAGGGAAGACGGAAGCTGGGATAACCCGTATGAAACCCGGAACAAAGAAGGTATCCTGGAACTGGTTTACGGAGTACTGTTTGAACCGGTGCGCACCTTTGCGGGGCTAACCAGGCAACCGCCTGTTTTGTCCGCGGTGGTTATAGTGGTACTTCTCAACCTGGCGGAAGCTCTGATGGGGCTTTTTACTACGCCGCAATACATGCGGGGATTGCAATTGCCCAACCTGCCGGAATTGGATGTGCTGTATTCAATGCTAATTCCGCTGGTTGCGGTAGGTGGCTTTTTCTTCGGTTTTGCCAAGTGGTTTTTAATGGCCGGGGTTTTGCACTTGCTGGCGGAACTTTATGGCGGTAGGGGCAGTGCCCGGAGCGTTTTTACCGTTTATGGATTGGCCGGCATTCCAGCTGCATTAATGATTCCGGTACAGCTTTTAGGGGTTTTCTTTGCATCCAGTGCGGCGTTCAACACTATTACCGGACTTTTAAGCTTAGCAGTATTTATTTGGTCCGTGGTACTTCTGATAATCGGTATTCGCGAGGTGCACGGGTTTGGTACCGGTAAAGCGGCGTTGACCGTTTTCACCCCTGCTCTGGCAATTGTTTTAATGTTTATTGTCGGGTTAATCATGTTTGGTTCCGTTATATCTACCATCCCTGACCTAAAGTTTTAAATTTTTTTCTGCGAACATGGGTATAAGAATACCAGAACAGAAGGGAATTTAACCCCATTGGCGAAGTATATCTTGGAGGTTCTGCAGTCTTGACCTTCAAGGAGGAAGGCATATGGCGATTAACTCGGGAGATTTACTTATTGTAGACGACCAGATGGGCGTACGCAGATTAATTAGCGAGGCGCTGCTTGAAAGAGGATACGTTGTTGATCAAGCCTCCTGCGGTAGGGAAGCACTAGAGATGCTAAAAGGAAAAAAATACCATTTAATTATATTGGATGTCAAAATGCCTGGTATGAGCGGTATAGAAACTCTGCATGAAATCAGGAAAATAAACCCTGGTGTGTCGGTAGTACTGATGACGGCTTACGAGGAGCTGGATGTCGTAGAAGAGGCCGGAAAATTAGGAGTAAAGCACTACCTGTGCAAACCCTTTGACCTTAACGAATTACGTTCACTGGCACAGCAATTAATTCCCTCTTCGGATGCAATTCCGGCGCCTGTGCAATAATTGAGACCGGCTTATCACCCGGCAGTCTTAAAAAAGGATTTGACAAACAGGTGTCGAATTGCGATAAAGAGCTACTGTTACGGTTTTGTTGACAGACAGAGTTTTTTATACCAGGACTTTTGGTCGCTGCACTAAAATGGCAGGAGGTAAGCCATGATCATTGAAACCGGTGCGCTTCTGGCCATGCGTTGCCCAGAATGCGGCAAACTAGATTATCATAAACTTTCAAGATTCGAATTTGGCCTGCGTAAAAAGGTGGAAGTAGCCTGTAAATGCGGGTTTATTAAGCTTGTTGTAAATACCAAGGATCGCAAGGATTACATGCTACAGGTGCCGTGTGTAGTTTGCGAGTCCAAACATATGCGTTCTATTAGCAGCAGAAGATTTTGGTCAGATGATGTTAACTACCTGTTTTGTCAAGAAACCGGCCTGGAACTGGGTTACCTGGGTCCAGAGGAAGAGGTCCGGGAATTGGCCGAAGCCCAGGAAGAGAGTATTGAGTCCCTGGCTACCGAATTCGAAGGTGAGGACAGGTATTTTAATAACTCCGAAATCATGTACGAGGTGCTTAACCGTCTGCATGACATTGCCGAGCAGGGAGCCCTTTACTGTCAGTGCGGCAACCTGGATGTTGAAGTGGACATATTCCCTGACCGGTTAGAACTGCACTGCAAGGAATGCGACAGTATAAATATTATTTATGCTGAGACTGAAGATGACCTTAGAGTGATTAAAGATGTAGAAACCATTGAGCTTACCCGCAACGGATTTGGGTACCTGGACAGCCTGGCCAACATGGACAAGACAGGCAAAAAAACCAAGCGGAAACGGAAATAAATTAGGGGTACACCCTGTATAATGGGTGTATAATATTTTATAAAGTATATCCAAATCAAGGAGGATTCGGGTAAATGGGTTTGGTTCCGATCAGCGACTTGCTCAAAGATGCTGAGGCTGGCGGGTATGCCGTTGGCGCGTTCAATTGCAATAACATGGAGATAGTGCAGGCCATTGCTGCTGCAGCACAGGCGGAACGGTCGCCCGTGATTATGCAGGCCAGCCAAGGTGCTATAAAGTACGCCGGTATTGAGTATATCACTGCCATGGCCAATGTGGCCGCATCTATGGTGGATGTACCGGTGGCACTGCACCTGGATCACGGCACCAGTTTCGACCAGGTGATGCGCTGTATCAGGTCTGGTTTTTCTGCTGTTATGATTGATGGTTCCAAGTTGACTCTGGACGACAACATTGCCCTGACCAGACAGGTAGTGGCGGCGGCCCGGCCGGTGGGGGTATCCGTAGAAGCTGAACTGGGTAAAATAGGCGGTACCGAGGACGATATTCATGTGGATGACGCCGACGCTTTTTTCACCGACCCGGAAGAAGCCAGGCGGTTTGTTGAAGAAACCGACGTAGATGCCCTGGCCATTGCCATTGGCACTGCCCACGGTCAGTATAAGGGTGAACCTAAGCTTGATTTCGCCCGGTTGGAAAAAATTCGTTCCCTGGTAAGCATCCCCATCGTATTGCATGGTTCTTCCGGTGTGCCGGACGAAGCGGTGCGGGAGGCTATTCGCCTGGGGGTGCGTAAGGTGAACATTGACACCAACATCCGTGAAGCTTTTGTGGACGGTTGCCGGCGGGTAGTAGCAAACAGCCCCGACGAAATAGATCCCCGCAAAATCCTGGGCCCGGCCCGGGAAGCAGCGGTAGCACTAATCAGAGAAAAAATCCGGGTTTTCGGCAGTTCCGGCAGGGCGTAAGGGAAGCAAGGGGACGGTTCTCCTGCTTCCTCATGAGGAAGCAGGAGAACCGTCCCCTTGCTTCCAAACACAACTTGCAACAAAATCAACTTGCAACACCTGGCACCCTGTAATATAATGTAATAAGTGGTTTATCTTTCCCGGAGGTGTTAGCGATTAAACTGTTTATTGATACCGCCAATGTTAAGGAGATTAAGGACGCTGCCGAACTGGGTGTAATAAGTGGCGTCACCACCAACCCGTCTCTGATAGCCCGGGAGGGCCGTGATTTCGTTGAAGTAGTCCGTGAAATCACCACCATTATAGATGGCCCGATTAGTGCCGAAGCGGTCAGTATTGAAGCCGTGCCCATGATTGAGGAGGCCAGGGTGCTGGCTGCTATTCATGAGAATATTGTGGTCAAAATACCTATGACGGCAGAAGGGCTAAAAGCGGTGAAGGTTTTATCCCAGGAAGGAATCAAAACCAATGTTACCCTGATATTTTCTGCTAATCAGGCCCTTTTGGCCGCCCTGGCGGGCGCTACTTACGTAAGCCCCTTTGTAGGTCGCCTGGATGATGCCGGTCAAGAAGGCATGACTTTGATAGATGAAATAGTCTCCGTATTTGACCTGCATCAACTGGATGCGCAAATAATATCCGCCAGTATCAGGCACCCGCTGCATGTAACCCAATCCGCCCTTGCAGGTGCGCATATCGCCACTATTCCCTACAAAGTACTAATGCAGATGATTAACCACCCTCTCACCGACCTGGGCATCGAAAAGTTTCTAGCTGATTGGGCCAAAGTGCCCAAGAGTTAAGGAGGACATGCATAATTGAATCTAGTAGGGCGCCTGAAAAATCATTGCAGCCGTGTAATGGACATTCCGGATGCGCCCCAAAAAATAGCCCGGGGTGCAGCGATTGGGCTGGCCCTGGATTTCTTGCCCCTTCCTTTAATCAGTATTCCCATTGCCTATCTAATTGCCAGACTGGCAGGCGGCAACGGACTTGCCGCTGCCCTGACGGCCGCCCTTTTTAAACTGGCGGTACCTTTTTTCTACGTCTTGAACATGGTCACAGGTGGCTTAATGCTGGGTTACAATGATTTTGACAGCGTTGAGCAGGTGGCGGAGGTTTTCTCCCAAACCCAGGTCGGTTGGCTGGTAAAGTTTACCCTTCTTGGCTATCCCTTTATGCTCGGGGCGTTTCTTAATGCAGCCCTGGTTCTTGCTATCGTTTACATGGTTCTCCTCAAAGTGCTTCTGTTAAGGCAAAAACGCCGGCAAACCACTAAACAGGTATGAACCCGCAAGGCCATGGCAATAAATCTAATACAATTAATTGTCAAAAGGGGGTTAACCCTTGAACCATACGGACTTAGAAAGTAAAACGCTGGCTGAGCTTTATGCCATGGCCAAAGAATTGGACTTGACCGGGTATTCGAGGCTGCGTAAAAAGGAACTTGTGGCGGAGATAATCAGAGCTCAGGCCGAAAAGAGTGGGCTGCAGATCTCAAGCGGTGTGCTGGAGATCCTGCCGGACGGTTACGGTTTTTTAAGACCTTATCACTTTTTGCCCAGTTACGATGATATTTATGTTTCATCGTCCCAGATCAGGCGGTTTGACCTGCGTAGCGGAGACCTGGTGGCCGGGCAGGTGCGCAAACCCAAGGACAGCGAACGCTACTCGGCATTGCTGCGCGTGGAAAAGGTAAACGGTACCAACCCGGATGATTCTCCCAAGAGGCTGCACTTCGAAGGATTTACTCCCCTGTTTCCCCAAGAGCGAATTTCTCTGGAAACCGATAAGGATAAATTGGCCGCCCGGATCATAGACCTTATTTCACCGATCGGCAAAGGCCAGCGGGGTTTGATAGTGTCCCCACCCAAAGCTGGTAAAACATTATTACTAAAGGCCATTGCCAATAGTATTTCTGTTAACCATCCTGAAATCAGCCTGATTGTGCTGTTGATTGACGAGCGGCCGGAAGAGGTTACCGATATGGAAAGGTCGGTTAACGGCACAGTAATCAGTTCTACATTCGACGAACCGCCGGAAAACCACGTCCGGGTGGCGGACATGGTGCTGGAACGAGCCAAGCGACTGGTGGAACACGGCCGGGACGTGGTCATTCTTATGGACAGCATTACCCGACTAGCCAGGGCACATAACCTGGTGGTGCCTCCCAGCGGACGCACTTTGAGCGGCGGTGTTGACCCGTCATCTCTGCACAAGCCCAAACGCTTTTTTGGTGCCGCCCGCAACCTGGAAGAAGGGGGTTCGCTCACCATTCTGGCTACTGCCCTGGTGGAAACCGGCAGTCGAATGGACGATGTTATATTTGAGGAATTCAAGGGCACCGGTAACATGGAATTAATCCTGGATCGGCGCTTGGCCGAACGAAGGTTATTCCCCGCAGTAGATGTGTCGCGTTCCGGCACCAGGCGTGAAGACTTGCTCCTTAGCAAGGATGAGATGGAAGTCAACTGGTACTTCCGGCGGGCCACCACAAATATGCATTCAGCAGAAGCGCTGGAGTACATGCTGGAAAGGCTGAAAAAAACCCGTTCCAATGCGGAATTGGTTACGGCCTATCAGAATATCAAACGCAGTAATGGCAACAAACATCAACAAGCCGATTTACCTTAAAGCATACTAAATCAAACAGGACAGGCCTGCGGTTCGCTCTGTGAACCGAGGCCTGTCTTTTTTTTCGCATTATGAATTTTTGGGTAGTAATGGTTCCGGAGGTATATTAATAGCCCCGGGCGGGTATAATTTAAGGTGGAATGCCTTGTTTAATAATGGCAGAGGTGGAAAATTATGAACTTTACAAAATTAACATTTAAAAATCGGTTTAAGCCGGCCCTAAGTAAGATAATCTGTTTTTCAGTGGCAATGTTGCTTCTAACAAGTTGGGCACTGGCTGAACCATACCCGGTTCAGGCCAGGTTGGATGAACTGGTTAGGGTTGATGCCCCGTATCCAGCCCCACCCGCTAAAGAGCCGCAATTAGAATCCGGCAGGTCGGTGGCAGAAGCGTCCACCCGGGTGTATATCGTGCGCCAGGGTGATACCCTGGGCGCTATTGCACGGCGGTATGGCTTCAGTGAAGAAAAACTGGCTCAGTCGAATCACTTGCGAGACAGCAACCATATCTTCGAGGGACAAGCTTTGATGATCCCGGGCACCGTACTGCAATACCGCGTTAGCGGCGGTGAAACCCTTAGTGCTATCGCGCATAAATTTGGTGTAAATAGTATAGAATTAGCCCGCATGAACGGACTAACCGACCCGGATCACCTGCGGGAAGGACAGCAATTATCTATTCCTGCAGGACAAGGCGGGGGTAGTCTGCAAGTTTCACGGGCCTTACCGCTGGATCAACTTATTTGGCCGGTACAGGGCTGGATTAGTTCCCATTACGGTATGCGTGACGGTGCCATGCACGAGGGTATTGATATAGCCGCCGACCAGGGTCAGCCAGTCAGGGCAGTAAAAGACGGCCGGGTGGTGTTTGCCGGTCCTCGGGGTACCTATGGTGAAACTGTGATTATCGACCATGGCAACGGTCTGCGCACCCTTTATGCGCATAATTACCGCCTACTGGTGAGCGAGGGGCAGCGAGTGCTGGCCGGGCAGTCCATTGCCCGAGTTGGCAGTACCGGCCGGTCTACCGGTCCACACCTGCACCTGGAAGTGCTATTAAACGGTGTGCCCTTTGACCCGCTGCTCTGCCTGCAGCGCACCTACGCCTGACACGAGCAATGATGTCCTATTTGGCGTAATTTAAAAACAACCAGTGTCCCGGTTAGCCGTGGCGCTGAAGACGGGGCCTAAAAAACCCTGTCTTTTTTATGCAATAAGCGTTCAAGTCAAGACCGTCCCCAACTTGAATAGTGGTGTGCTTTTGATTACTGTGATGCAAAGTTGAGAGCACAATGATAAAATAGATTAATCATCACCAGGCTAACACCTTGGTATTTGGAGTGTTGCTAACAGTGTACAGATCACTGTATGCCGACGGACAGGGGCGTATGTTCGATTTCGCCATGGGGGCGGTGGGACGCACCGGGGATCGGTTGGTAGAAATATTAGACGAGGATGTTACTCCGCTGCCTCAGGGGGCTTCGCTGGTTTTATTGCCCGGTAGTACTCCGGTGGGCATAACCGGCAATGGGGCATTTAAACTGCTGGAACAGGCGCCCGCAGGCGGCCCGGCCCGGGCTGTTGGGGCACTGCTGCCCCAGGGGTACACCCGCACCCTGCTGCCCGGTTACCGCCGGCAGGAAACCCGACCGCTACCCCTGATGGGCTATGCAGCGGTGGCTTGGCGAGAAGGCAAGGTTTATGTCGCCGCCGTCCGCACTGATAACCCCGACCCCTGGGATCCCGGGCATTACAACTCGGAAGATCTTAATATATTAGTCCGGGAACGCCTGGAGTCAGCGCCGAAGAATCGCCTTCTAAGGCATCTGGCCCACTGTGCCCTGGATTACAGTTGTTATACTGCCCAGAATGTTTTTTATACCCGCTGGGAAGGGGGGCTGCCCATTTCACCAACGTGCAATGCGCGCTGTCTGGGCTGCATATCACTACAGCCGGCCGAGTGTTGCCCTTCCCCCCAGTCCCGTTTGGATTTTCGCCCTACCCTGGAAGAGGCCGTTGAGGTGGCCAGGTATCACCTGCGGCACGCCCCCGAAGGCATAATCAGCTTTGGCCAGGGTTGCGAGGGGGAACCCGCGCTGGCAGCGGAGAAGATAGCCGCGGTGATTAAAACGGTGCGCCAGGAAACTGGCCAAGGCACCATCAATATGAACAGTAACGCCGGGTATACCCGGGGTATTGAAAATATTTGTGCCGCCGGACTTGATTCTCTGCGGGTAAGTATAATCAGCGCCCGAGAAGATGTTTACAACGCCTACTACCGCCCCCGGGATTACCGCCTGGCAGATGTGGCCCGGTCCGTCAGGTCGGCCCGGAAGCGGGGCGTATATGTCTCTTTAAACTTGCTGGTATTGCCGGGTTTGAACGACCTGGACACCGAGCTGCAAGCACTAACGAAATTTATTACACAAAATGATGTTAACCAGGTGCAATTGCGCAACCTGAACATCGACCCGGAATATTTTTGGAACCACATTAGCGCAGAGGGAGAAATACTGGGTATTTCGCGTTTTGTTGGTGAGCTGAAGAATATACAGGGACTGGCGGTGGGTAATTTCACCAAACCGGTGGGAAAATGATTACGCCTATATTAATTCTTGCCTGTAAAAAACCGTTATGCTATAATATTTAAGTGTCTATGCCAAAAAACCAAGGCGTGACCTGTATTTTATACACGCTTAAATAGGAAAGAGGTGAACCCCATGAAGGAAAAAATTCATCCCCAATACCACGAGACCAAAGTGTCTTGTGTGTGCGGTGAAAGCTTCGTCACCAGTTCCACAAAAAAAGAACTTAAAGTAGAGATTTGTTCCAAGTGTCACCCATTTTATACCGGTTCCCAGCGTAGTATAGAAACCGGCGGCCGGGCAGAGAAATTCCGCAAGAAATACGGCATGAAGTAAATTTTTGCAATAAGCTGGATGGCAGGGCGGGCGCTCTGCTTTTATTTTATGCTTGGAAAATGGTAAGTTTAATTATGCCCCCACAATTTAGGTCTGGCGGCCAGGCCGTCATCTAAGGGGTTATGTGGGGTACCGTGCGCAAGGGCGACAGGGGTGAAGTCGGTGTTAGATAAACTGGATCGGTTGGAAAGAAAATATGACGAACTAAGCGAAATGATTGGCGATCCCGAAGTTATGGGCGATCAGGTTCGTTGGCAGCAGTACGTCAAATCTCACTCGGATATTAGTGAAGTAGTGGGTGTTTACCGCGATTATAAAAAAACGTCGGCTGAACTGGCGGACGTTAAGCAGATGCTGCAGGACAAACTGGACTCCGAAATGCATGATTTGTTTGAACTGGAAGCAGATGAGCTGACGGAGCAAAAGGAACAGTTGGAGCAAAAGCTGAAGTTTTTACTGTTGCCTAAAGATCCCAAAGACGATAAAAACGTAATTATGGAGATCCGGGCCGGCACAGGTGGAGAAGAGGCGGCCTTGTTCGCATCAGACTTGTTTCGGATGTATACCCGGTTTGCAGAAATTAAGGGCTGGCGTACCGAAATTTTGGAATCAAATTTAACTGACTTGGGCGGTGTAAAGGAAGTTGTTTTTCTAATCGAGGGACGCGGCGCATACAGCCAACTGAAATTTGAAAGTGGCGTGCACCGTGTGCAGCGGGTACCCTCTACCGAATCCGGCGGACGCATTCACACCTCTGCTGCTACGGTGGCGGTGCTGCCCGAGGCCGAGGATGTAGAGGTGGACATCAACCCCAACGAACTTCGGGTCGATGTATTTTGTTCCACCGGTCCGGGCGGGCAATCGGTTAACACAACCCAGTCGGCGGTACGCATTACCCACTTGCCCTCGGGTATCGTGGTGTCCTGCCAGGATGAAAAGTCACAGCACAAGAACAAGGATAAGGCCATGCGCGTAATGCGGGCCCGTCTTTTGGATCAGGCCCAGCATGAACAACAGCAGGAAATGGCCAGTGCCCGCAAATCACAGGTGGGCTCTGGTGATCGCAGCGAACGGATCCGCACCTACAACTTCCCGCAGAACCGGGTTACCGACCACCGCATCGGCCTGACCCTGCACCGATTGCAGGATGTTTTAATGGGCAACCTGCAGGAAGTGGTGGACACACTAAACACCACCGACCAGGCGGACCGGCTGCAGCAGGTGGACTAAAACAATGCCGAGGAGAACTTTGGGGGAAGCCGTTAACCAGGCGTCTCGCCTGTTACAAAAAAAAGGTATTGCTTCACCAAGGCTGGACGCTGAAGTGCTGCTGGCTCACGTGCTGAACCAGGACCGGGTCTACCTGTACCGGGAAGCAGGGAGCCGGTTGGGCACGGGTGCTGCCGGTCAGTACAGTAACCTGCTGGAGCGGCGGGCCACGGGTGAACCGGTGGCTTATCTAACCGGGCACCAAGAATTCATGGGGCTTGACTTTTTAGTCGGGCCCCGTGTTTTAATTCCCCGGCCTGAAACCGAGCTGATGGTGGAATACGCCCTAGGTTTACTGAAGGGGTGGAGCGGCCTGCCGGTTGCCGTGGATGTAGGTACGGGTAGCGGGGCGGTGGCTGTGAGCCTGGCTCGGCTGGCGCCGGGTTGCGCAGTGTACGCCACTGATGTTTCGCTAGAAGCTCTGGTGGTGGCCCGGGAAAACGCCAACCGACACGGCGTTCAGGTTTATTTTGGTCACGGAGATCTGTTGGGCCCACTACAGGGAGTGCTGGAACCCGGTGCGGCGGCAGTTATTGCAGCCAATCTGCCTTATATACCCAAAGGTGACATACCCGGTCTGCCCCGTGATGTGCGGGGTTTCGAACCCCACGAAGCTCTGGACGGCGGCTCGGATGGCCTGGAACTTTACCGCCGCCTGGTGCCCCAGGCACTGGTTCTCCTGGCTCCAGGTGGACATTTACTCATGGAAATTGGCCCCGACCAGGCGCAGGAAGTATTGCATTTGACGGCGGTTAACCACCTTTGGGATACCAGGGTATTGCCTGATTTGGCCGGCCGCCTGCGACTGGCAGTAGCGCGTAAAAAATAAAACTGCCCACCTTTAGATCGATAGGTCTTGATCATTTCCCGAAGCATGCTCATCTGTAAAAGGCGGTAAATCTACATTAAACCTAGCTCCCTGGCCGGGAGTGCTTATAACGTTGATAGAACCGTTATGATCGTGTACTATTTTACTGGTGATAGCCAAACCAAGCCCGGTGCCCTCATCTCTAGTCGTAAAATAGGGATCAAAAATACGTGACTGCAGAGATTTATCTATTCCCGGGCCGTCATCCTCCACCGACAGTCTGGCTCCATTCTTGTACCTAAGGGTGTTAACCCACACTGTGCCCTTGGGGCCGGCAGATTGGATAGCGTTATTGGTCAGGTTGATAACTAACTGTTTAATCATGTCGGCGTTGCCAGTTACCGGGGGCAGGCCGGGATCCTGAAATCTGGACATTTTAACTTCCCGCAGCACAGCTTCATTATGTAGCAAGTCCCATATAGAATCAATAATTTCATTAAGGTTAACCCGCTGCATCTTCATTTTCCCGGGGCGGGCCAGTTTAAGAAATTCCACTACAATGGCGTTAATGCGGTCTACCTCGGACAATATAATTTTAAAATAGTTTTCCATGTCTCCAATGCGGTTTTCCTTCTTTTCCTTCATTAGTTGTAAAAAACCCCGTATAGAAGTAAGGGGGTTTCTTATTTCATGGGCGGTTCCGGCGGCCAGTTCGCCAATGGCTGAAAGGGTGGCTGAGCGCTGCATTTTTCGCTCTATTTCTTTTCGATCACTGATATCGTTAATAATGCAAACATTGCCGATAATTCCCCCACTCTTGTTGCAAAGATCCGCGCAATTGATTAGTAATACCCGATCCCCCGACTCCATTTCATAATTATCAGACTTAAACGGCCCGGCGGGTCTTCCACCCATGCGGCCCAGGTATTCCGGCAGGTTTTGATTTAGCACTTGCTGTCTGGTCGTGCCCAGTAGGCATTCGGCCTGTTGGTTCAATTCTATAATACTGCCCGAGGCATCAGTAAGAATTACCCCGGCGTTAATAAAATTAATAAAATAACTGGTAAGAACCTTTTCTTGTTCCAATTTTTGAGACAAGGAAATGTCGTGAATACATATAAAGGTGCTGCCATCACTATCCAACCCGAAATTAACCGGGTACACAATGCATTGAACAGGGATCAACCGTCCCCGGCTGTCCACAGCCTGCCCGAAAACCGTGTTAGGACCATAATTTTCGTTCCGGGATTGAAAACTGTCCGTGTTGATGAAGGGCAGGTGCCTGGCTGTGATTTCGGAAATTTGTTCGTCCCCTTCAATATCTGCTTTAATAAGCTCACTAAAACGCTGGTTACTGTGAAAAACCCGGCCCCGGTGATCTACGTGCAGGGTGGCGATGCCCAGGTTGTTCATGGTTTGCTTCAGATGTTTATCGCTAGACCAAAGATGGTAAAAAAGGGTTTTTGTATACTCAAAAGACTGGCCAATGAACCATGCGGTTGTAGTTAGCAAGGCCAGAAGTAGGATCTGTTCGGTGATATAATTGGTATTAATACCGGTTTGTATAATGCCGGTTGTAATTGTGGATAGCGACATCACAAGGGCTGTAGCCATGCCGTAAACAGTTCCACAGACAATGGAAGTTAGTATAACAGGTACAATGGTAAGTATACTAAGTTCCGTCGTAGCGATTACCCCGGTAATGATAGGTACATATATGGCACAGATGGTGAATGTATACAATGATTTATAGATGTGCAGGTGCTGATGATCTCTATGAAAGGTTTTAGAGATTATTTTATGCTGGGCAGGTACCAGGGCCAGGGCGGCGAGCATGCATATAAACCAGAGCAGGTTGTATCCGTCGGCCAGCTGCATTTGGGTAGTCCGCAGCCATCCTACCAAGCAGGTAGCGGTTAATATGCAATAGGTAAGATGGGCGAAAATGTAACAATCCTTTAGACGGTTTAATCCTGCTTCCAAGTTCTTCATGCTGCCCTCCGCAATGTCAAATATAAGGCACGGCTGATTACCGTGCCTTATATTTGTGTAGTTTGCGAACCTATTAATGGTTTGTCGGACGAATTATTTCTTCCCTGCAGATACCAGTTTGAACGTGAGATTACTAAGGCAGTCAAGCATAAAAGGATAATTTTAATCCAGGCAAAAATTATCCAATAAAACATATTTTGCGCCAAGTCTTTTATATCCATTTCAAAGATATATTTAATTACTACAAATCCGAACAATTCAAAGCTGTTTAGAAATAGTAACCCAACAACAGTGGCAATCAAACTTGCTAACTTGGGGACTTTAAAAAAATGAGCTATCAACAGGGCCATTATTATTATAGCTGCAGCTGTATGAATACCGGTAATGAGTAATTGTATGCGAAAAATTAACACTATTGTGGCAGTAATGGCACCAATGGCAACAATAATGCTCCATTTATACTTGATTCTTAATAGGGTAACCGTAAGTAAAGCCATAACAATACCTTCTGGTAGACCAATGGTTAGTAAGTTAAATAACTCGTTAGAGATGTTATCGATCATCTCATTGCCTCGGGCACTTCGGGTTCATACCACTGGACAAAACATGCTGATGCCGCACTTACTTGTGCGATCCACAGCAGTGCAGTAGACAGTAGCACTATTAATACCTTTTTCACTATAATCCCCCCTTTCTTGATTATAATTTAATAACATTGGTAAATCTAGGTTTTTCATGTAGCAAAATGCCCTGTTGCTGGGTAAAGCTGATAGAAAATCAACTGTTTTGGCTAAATTTGTAAGGTAGTATAAACAAAGACTGAACGACCAGCCCTGCTGTTACGCCCAGCGGTAGTATAGGCTGATCGAAAATCCCATGCAGCGGCGCGAATGCTATGGTGGCCCAAAAAACCACTACTGCTACGGCCGCCATTTTTAACTGCCGCCTTTTAGATGGCGTAAATTGTTTACTGGAAATGGTTACCGGGGCGCTGGTGATCACCGTAAAAAGAGCCAATACCAACCCCAGAGCGGTGATTAGCAGAACGTATTCGCCTGTTGCCCGGGCAAAGGTATTTACTAAAAAACCTAGCATGGTAAACACCCCAACCGTAAGGATCCAGCATGTCATTGGCCCGGATTGATGACGTCCGCCCGCGAAAAGGCGCAGGGAAAAAGCCGCCGCCCAAATGAGGACGCTGGTATGCAGTGAGCCCAGCAACCAGGAAAATAATATAATTCCGGCTAACGCTGTGGCATTTAGCACCAGCACCTTTATGGCATAGGCATAAACCTCGGCAGTATGGCCCGCACCGGCAGTATAACAGTTTTCACTGGCTAATCGCCGGGAAAGACTTTGTATTGAATGCGTCATTGGAAACCACCCTTCTTTTTAATGTCGTTAAATATGTATTTTTGTTCGTTTTGTAAAAATCTAAGACTTTAATGGAACAATTTGTACAAATAATTGCAAAAACCTGCCTAAAAATGCAAAAATATTCCTACAAATAAATGCAAATTCCGAAATATTTCGAGCCTTTGCTGCCGTGCCGCCGTTTCTTTTAAGCCGGCTTCCTTTGTGATATACTACCTGAGAGAAACTGGAGCGTGGTAATACATGGAACAGGGGCGTTTGCCCACCCGGGTTATGGTGGTGAAATCGGGTGAAGAAGATAGCCCGACAGTAATGGAAGCCGGTGCGGTGCTGCGGGCGGGAGGGCTGGTGGCCTTTCCCACTGAAACTGTTTACGGATTGGGAGCCAGCGCCCTGGACGAGCAGGCAGTGGCCGGCATATTTAAGGCTAAAGGCAGGCCTACAGATAATCCATTAATTGTACATATAGATTCCTTCGCCAGCCTGGGCCAATATTTCCAGCGGGTTCCGGAACGGGCTCGGCTTTTGGCAGCGCATTTTTGGCCCGGGCCTTTGACGCTGGTTTTAAGGGACGATAACAGGTTTCCCGCCGTAGTATCGGGCGGGCTGGGCACAGTGGCCGTTCGGGTGCCCGCTCATCCAGTTGCCCTGGCTTTACTTAGAGCCGCCGGAGTGCCCGTAGCTGCTCCCAGTGCTAATGCTTCAGGAAGGCCCAGTCCCACCACGGCTGCTCATGTGCTGGACGACCTGGATGGTCGCATCGACCTGGTGCTGGACGGCGGGCCTGCAGGACTGGGAGTGGAATCTACAGTGTTGGATCTTACTGGTGAACAGCCGGTAATCCTACGACCTGGCGGGGTAACCCCGCGTCAGTTGGAAGCACTACTGGGTCCGGTAAAACTGGATCCGGCCGTAAATGGTGCGGCAGGGGACGAAAAGCCGCGTTCTCCGGGCATGAAATATACCCATTATGCTCCCCAAGCGCCGGTGATGCTTTTTGACGGGAATGACAGTGCCCGTATGGCGAAACGGATTTTGGCCGAAGCAGAAAGACTGGCGGTCCGGGGGCAGCGGGTAGGCATTTTGGCCTGCCGGGATAATGAGTCAATGTATCAGGGCAAGGGATACGCTGTGGTTACTACCGGGTGGCGGGATGAACCGGGAACCATTGCCGCTGCACTATATGAATCACTGCGCTGTTTCGACCGGCAGTCGGTGGATGCTATTCTGGCCGAAGGTGTGTCTACCGAGGGGTTGGGCCTGGCGGTAATGAATAGACTGCTCCGGGCTGCCGGTGGAAACGTGGTTAAGATATGATGCAGTGAACAGTCATTTTGAGGATTATCATCCTTGAGCTTGCATAAATATTTGATAAGCATACCGGGACAACTTTACGGCATTCTAAATGAAGTGAAGAAATCTTAAGATCCTTCGCTACGCTCAGGATGACATTCCCGAATCCTTTTTTCAAAATAAACGTGAGGTTTTTTTAATAGATAAGCATTGAACTTAATGACTTCTATCTTCTATCCAGAAACGTTATGGGGAAAATGCATTTGGCGCATATTTCTTGACGGGGGAATGATATTGGGTATTTATACGATCTTTGCCCTGGCGGTGGCCTTGGGAACCGACGCATTTTCCATGTGTTTGGGCCTGGGTATTGCCGGAGTCACGATCCGCCAAATTTTGTTGATTAGCTTTACTGTACTTGTTTTTCATATTCTGATGCCCCTGGTGGGCTGGTATGCCGGCGGATTTGCCGGTGCACTAGTGGGCCGGGCGGCCGCCATTGCCGGCGCCCTGCTGCTGCTATACCTGGGGGTGAAAATGATTCGCTCGTCCCTAAGCGGCGGAGATGCCATGGATCCCAAGGTGGTGCTGGTGAACACCTGGGGTTTGCTGTTGCTGGCGGCCAGTGTGAGCATGGACGCGCTCAGCGTGGGTTTTTCGCTGGGAACCAGACAGGTTAACCTGCCCCTGACCGTCGGTGTCATCGGTCTGGTGGCTGGTGTGATGACTGCTGCCGGGTTGTTGTTAGGCCGGTTTGTGGGCATAAAAGTGGGCGAACGTGCCGTGCTGGGCGGCGGTATCCTGCTGGTAGCCATTGGGGTGCGAATGATCATACCTTAGTCAGCTATATTTTTTAATAAGTTGGACAAGCATACGTTTTGATTACTAAAATCCTCAAGGAGTCTGAACCGGGAATGACATTAAAGCGTTTAATTAAAAAGAAAATACTTTTTGTTTGCACCGGCAACACTTGCCGCAGCGTCATGGCCGCAGCCCTGGCCCAAAGGGCTTTGGCAGGCATGTCCCTAGAAGGGATGCAGGTGGAGATTGCTTCGTCGGGCCTGGCAGCCATGCCGGGGGACAGCGCGTCCCCGGGTGCCGTAACAGTAATGCGGCAGAAGGGGATCGATTTAAGCGATCACCGAGCAGCGTTGCTAACCAGACGGGATGTTGAGGATGCGGACTTGGTACTGACTATGACATCCGGTCACCAGGAAGCGTTATGCCGGTTGATACCTTCCTGCACGGGTAAAATCCACACTCTGGCCCGGTACGCCGGCGCCGTTGGTGATGTGTCCGACCCGTTTGGTCAGAGTGACCATATTTACCGCCAGGTGGCTGCTGCGTTAGAGGAATTGGTGGCGTCCGCGTTGCAACGTTTTGGGGATGAATGTAGCGGCATAAAAAGACTATAATTTCATAACCCATAACAGGAACTGCCGCGAATTATGTAGAATACTCCTGGTTATGGTTTCAATAATTGCGACAGGGAAGTGTTGACATTGCGAGTAGCCATAGGAAGTGACCATGGCGGATTCAATTTGAAATCGGAAATAATAAATTACCTTAAGGAACAAAACATTGCTTATCATGATTTTGGCACCTACTCCACCGACTCGGTAGATTACCCTGATTTTGCTGCGGCAGTGGCCGGGGCGGTAGTCGGGAGTGATTTCAAACGGGGTATTTTGTGCTGTGGCACCGGTATCGGTGTTAGTATAGCGGCTAACAAGGTGCCGGGCATCAGGGCAGCCCTGTGCCATGATACATTCTCCGCTCGGATGGCCAGTGAACATAATATGGCAAATATCATCACCCTGGGGGAACGGGTAATTGGGCCGGGCCTGGCCAGGGATATTGTCGGCGCTTGGCTTGGTACTGATTTCGCCGGGGGCAGGCATGCCCGGCGATTGGAAAAAATAACCGCTTTGGAGAATAAATGCGGCAAGTAAATTTAGCGTCTGGTTATGCGCAGTTGTATCCCGGGCCACGCAGCAAATAGCAAGATCTTTATTTTACGGCAGCCGGAAACTGTTAAACTACTTGGGAGGAAAGAAAAATGACTTTTTACCGCCCCCTGGAAGAAGTTGATCCTGAAATAAGCCGGGCTGTCCAGCGGGAACTGGACAGGCAGCGTAACACCCTGGAACTTATCGCTTCCGAAAATATTGTCAGCCGGGCCGTTATGGAGGCCCAGGGTTCAGTACTAACTAATAAATATGCCGAAGGACTACCGGGACGGCGTTATTATGGCGGCTGTGAGCAGGTGGATGTTGCTGAAGTATTAGCTATCGAGCGGGCCAAAAAACTTTTCGGTGCCGAACATGCTAATGTCCAGCCCCACTCCGGTTCCCAGGCCAACACCGCGGCGTATTTTGCCTTGATTGAGCCGGGTGATACAATTTTGGGCATGAACCTGTCCCACGGTGGTCACCTGACCCATGGCAGCCCGCTGAATATATCCGGTCGATATTTCAAGGTGGTCTTTTACGGGGTGGAAAAAGAAACCGGCATGATTGATTACGACAAAGTCCTGGCCGCGGCCCTGGAATGCAAGCCCAGGCTAATCATGGCCGGAGCCAGCGCGTACCCCAGGGAGATAGACTTTGCCAGGATGGGGGAAATAGCCCGCCAAGTCGGGGCCTACCTGGTGGTGGACATGGCGCACATTGCCGGCTTAGTTGCGACGGGGCTGCATAACAGCCCGATACCCCATGCCGACGTGGTCACCACCACCACACATAAGACGCTGCGCGGACCTCGGGGTGGTTTAATCCTGTGTAAAGAAAAGTATGCTGCCAAAATTGACAAAGCGGTATTTCCGGGTATTCAGGGTGGACCGCTAATGCACGTAATCGCCTCCAAGGCTGTGGCCTTCGGCGAGGCTATGCAACCCGGTTTTAAAGAATATCAGCAGCAGGTCGTTAACAATGCCGGGGCCTTGGCCTCAGCACTGGTAAAACGCGGATTTGAACTTATTTCCGGTGGTACCGACAACCACATGATGTTGGTGGATCTGCGTAACAAAAACATCACCGGTCGGGACGCTGAAAAGATCCTGGATCTGGTGGGGATTACAGTCAACAAGAACGCTATTCCCTTTGACCCGCAGCCGCCAGTAGTTACCAGTGGTATCCGCATCGGCACCCCGGCGGTAACCACCAGGGGACTAAAAGAGCCGGAAATGGATCAAATAGCAGAAATGATACACCTGGCTATCAGCTTCGGCGAGGACGGGCCTGGCCGCAAGCAAGCCGCAGATATGGCTGCCGGGCTATGCCGTCGGTTCCCGATTTACGAAGAAGGTGGAGTATATGCCTCGTCCCGCCTGGGATGATTATTTTATAGAAATAACCGGCCTGGTGGCCAAACGTTCCACTTGCCTGCGACGCAATGTGGGGGCCATTATCGTGCGGGACAACCGCATCCTTACTACTGGATATAACGGCGCTCCCTCCGGCCTGGCCCACTGTTTGGATATCGGCTGTATGCGCCAGCGCCAGGGTGTCCCTTCCGGGGAACGGCACGAACTGTGCCGCGGTCTGCACGCCGAGCAAAACGCCATCCTGCAGGCCGCGGTGCATGGTATTACCATTGCTGGAGGCACCTTTTACGTCACGCATCAACCCTGCGTGCTGTGCGCCAAAATGATGGCCAACGCCCGGATTAAAAGGGTGGTCTACCAGGGCGGTTACCCCGACCCGCTGGCCCTGGCCATGCTGGAAGAAGCCGGCATCGAGTTTATCCCCTTTGGTGCCAGGTGTTGAAAGTTGATTTTGTTGCAAGATGCCTCACAGTAGTCAGTAGTCAGTAATCAGAATGAGATAAACGCTATAACATACATTGGGAATTTCCTTGACCCAAAAGCCTGACCAATAATCAGAGATTTGAAAAATATGAGACCTAACGGTTTATGGCATTTAGAATTCTGACTCCTGAATTCTGATTACTGATTACTGATTACTGAATTAAGGCCTGACCCCCTTTAGGAAGCTGGTGAAACAGTGCAAAAAAAAATCGTGGCTTTGCCCAGACTGAATAACCTCACTCCCACCATGGAATCTACCGCTCTTAAACTGATGGAAGAGGCCGGTGAACTGGCCCAGGCCATCGGTAAGTTGCGGGGCATGAGCGGAGAACGTTGCGAATTTAACGAGGGGGAAGCGCTGGATCGGATTACCAGGGAACTGCTGGACGTGGCCCAAACCGCCGTCTCCATGATGTTCGTGCTGGAAGAACACTACGGGGTGAATATTGAAAAAGCCCTGGATGAACACATCGAAAAGCTAATCCAAAAAGGTTATTTGGTGCCAGGTGTTGAAAGTTAAGTTTGTTGCAAGTTGCGGGCAGGGTTCAGGCGTCGGACGTCAGGCGTCAGGAGTCGGGAATGAGAAAAATGGCGTAAACATACTTTAGGGACATTCCTTGACAAAGCCCAACCAATTTGGCTGAAGGCGCACTAGTACGTGCTTTCGGTTATCGTCCATCCAAGTGTTTCGAAAAGTGTGTTATAACAGTTTATAGCATTCTAAATTCTAATTACTAAATTCTAATTACTAAATTAAAGTCTGACCCCGTGGGGGTGTTTTGTTTTTATGAAGGTTTTAGTTGTGTTTGGCACCAGGCCGGAGGCCATTAAAATGGCTCCCCTGGTAAAGCTGCTACAGAAGGATGACGCCCTGGACTGCCGGGTGGCGGTGACCGCCCAGCACCGGGAGATGTTGGATCAGGTGCTGCAGTTGTTTAATATTCGGCCCGACCATGACCTGGATATTATGCGGGCGGGACAAACCCTGTTCGATATCACCGCCCGCGCCCTAAACGGTCTAAAGCCCGTGTTGGAAAAGGAAAAACCGGACCTGGTGCTGGTACACGGTGACACCACCACCACCTTCGTAGCCGCGCTGGCCTCTTATTATATGCAAATACCAGTGGGGCACGTGGAAGCGGGACTGCGCACCGGTAACAGGTATTCTCCGTTTCCCGAGGAAATGAACCGCCGCCTGACCGGGGGGTTGGCCCAGTGGCATTTTGCCCCTACTACAGGCGCACGGGCCAATTTGCTGCGGGAAGCCGTGGATCCCGAACACGTCTTTGTCACCGGCAACACTGTGATTGACGCGCTGTTGACCACAGTGCGCAAAGACTACCGGTTTGGCGCCCCGCTGCTTGATCAGATGGATTTTGACCGGCACCGGGTGTTACTGGTAACCACACACCGCCGGGAAAACCTGGGTGATCCAATGCGGGATATTTACCTGGCCCTGCGGGATATCATGGAACAGTTTCCCGATGTGCGGGTAATTTTTCCCGTGCATAAGAACCCGGCGGTGCGCCGGGTGGTGAACGATGTGCTGGGCGATTCAGACCGAGTGCACTTGCTGGAACCGATGGATTATGAACCATTTGTTAACCTAATGTCCCGCTGTCACCTGGTGCTTACTGACTCAGGCGGTATGCAGGAGGAAGCACCCTCGCTGGGTAAACCGGTGCTGGTGCTGCGTAATACCACCGAACGGCCCGAGGCGGTGGATGCAGGTACCGTGCGCCTGGTGGGCACCGACCGCGGCGCGGTGCGGGATGAAGCAATTCGCCTTCTTGCCCACGAAACCTATTACCGTTCCATGGCTGAAGCAGTAAACCCCTATGGCGACGGTAGGGCTTGTAAACGAATTGTGCAGGCTGTCAAATACGCTTATAAGATTGCCCTGGAAAAGCCGCCGGAATTTATGTGATGCAAAAATGCAGTTATTTAACGCCGCTAATATAAAGACATGCTTGGTTAGTTTGGCAAAAATGCATCGGTAATGCATTTTATCATCAGCAAAGACTCCGCCGGGAGTCTTTCTATGTTTGAATTAAATCTGTCAAACATAGTATTTATTTGACTTGGGGCGGTTTTTAACGCCCAGCATGCTTATGGCATGGATATTGCAATGTGTATTCTTGTAAGTTGCCAAAAGGGCTGTTTAAGCCTGGAAAATAAGCAAGGGGGTTTATAGTAAATGGATTTTGGCTTAACAGAAGAACAACAAATGGTACAGGATATGGCTCGTAATTTTGCCGAAAAGGAAATTGCTCCTTTTGTTGAAGAGGATGAAAAAAACCATTACTACCGCAGAGAGATATTAACTAAAATGGGTGAATTGGATCTGTTGGGTTGGAGCCTGCCCGAGGAATACGGCGGAAATGGCATGGGTTGGATGGAAGGTTGTATAGCACTCTATGAAATAGCCAAGGTTCATACTTCCTGGAGACTTGCAATCAGCGGTAACAACTGGGGCCCGGCAATGACCATTAATGAATATGGTACTGAAGAACAAAAACAGAAATATATCCCTGGACTGTTAGATGGGTCAGCGGTAGGTAGCTTTGCTATGACCGAGCCTAATACCGGTTCCGATGTAGCCAGCATGAAGACCTTTGCTGAAGATAAGGGTGACCACTGGTTGCTCAATGGTACCAAGACGTGGATATCCGGAGGGCACACTGCCGATACTGGTCTACTCTATGCTGTAACTGAAAAAGGCGCCGGTGCTAAAGGGTTATCCTGTTTCGTGATTGACTATAACAATACCCCCGGCGTTACCAGAATTCCTATTCACGAGAAAGTCGGTATGTTCTCTGCTCCGACTTCGGAACTAATTTTCGAGAATGCAGTGGTTCCTAAAGAAAATCTTTTAGGCCCATTAAACAAGGGCTTCTATGTTTGTATGTGGCAATTGAACAATACCCGCATGGGTTGTGCCACTGGTGCTGCAGCTCTTTCCAGGGCCTGCCTGGATGGTGCTGTTCAATATGCTAATGAACGCATCCAGTTTGGCAAGCCAATCGGTAAACATCAAATGATTCAAGCTCAGATTGCTGAAATGATATTAGAAGATGAGGCAGCCCTAAATCTCACTTATCGCGCTGCATGGTTAAAAGATAATAAACTACCCAGCCAGCAGGCAACTTCTATTGCTAAACTAGCAGCTTGTAATGCAGCTGTTCATGGTGCCAACTTAGCAATGAAAATTTACGGTTCATACGGCTATTCCACTGAGTATCCTTGTGGCAGATGGCTTCGCGATTCTAAACAGTTTGAAACCCTGGAAGGAACATCCAACATGCATCAGCAGATCATCGCCAACATTGAACTTGGTTACGCGCCCAACCGCTAATACAAAAGTATCCTTAATGGCTAACTAGCAGACCCAAAAACCAGGTAACATAAGTCTAAAGTCCAAAGTCAAAGATTAGCCGAACAATATTGCAGTCCGGTTAAAATACTTTGACTTTTGGAAAGTAGACAGAATAGTTCCAGGGTACGCTAAGATAAGGTTAGTGCGATATCATTTAAAAAAAGTGACACATTCAGGGAGGTTCAGTATGAGTAAGAAATACGAAGATTTTAAGAACAGGAAAGAAACAATTTATCAAATGGGCGGCGAAAAAGCCGTTGCCAAACAGCATAAGGACGGTAAACTTACAGCCCGTGAAAGGGTGGAGTATTTTTTTGACCCCGGTACTTTTACCGAAATCGGTACTTTTGTAAAACACCGCATAACCAATTTCGGCATGGAGAAAAAGAATGTTCCCGCTGAAGGGGTTGTATGCGGGTACGGTAAAGTTAACGGCAGAATGGTTATGGTGGGTGCCGAGGACTATACCGCTATGGCCGGAACTTTCGGTGAATACCATGGTAAAAAGTTTGCCGCAGCCATCGACATGGCCAAGGATATGGGCATTCCCTTTATTGGCATGAACGATTCCGGCGGTGCCAGGTTGCAGGAAGGTATTGACACCCTGCAAGCTTACGCTTGGCTGTTTAAGTCCCAGAATCTAGCTTCGGGGATTATTCCCCAGTTGGCGCTGCTTTTGGGCCCCTGCCTGGGCGGGCAAGCTTACCACCCCGTGATGCAGGACTTTGTCATTCAAAGCCGGGACCACGGTTATATGGGCATCGCCGGCCCCGCCTTCGTTAAAGCCCAGCTGGGCATTGATATCGACCTGGAAACCCTGTGCGGCGTTGAGGCGCATGCTGTAAAATCCGGCTGCACGCACATTGTTGCCGGAGACGATAAGGACTGCCTGGACAAGACCAAAGAACTACTAGCCTATCTGCCTCAGAATAACATGGAAAAGCCTGCCCGGGTAAACACCGGTGACGATGCCACACGCCTGGTACCGGAAATGGACGGCATGATTCCCGAACAAACCAATATCCCTTACGACATGCACGAAGTTATTTATAAGCTCGTTGATAACGGTGAATTCCTTGAAATTATGCCCGACTTTGCCAAAAATATAATTGTTGGTTTTGCGCGGTTCGACGGGCGCAGCACTGGTATCGTGGCCGCCCAGCCCAACTGGATGGGTGGAGTTATTGACTGCAACGCAGCAGACAAGGTGGCTAGATTTGTCCGGTTCTGCGACCTGTTCAACATTCCGCTGGTGAACCTGCATGACACACCGGCTTATATGATTGGCCCCGACCAGGAATGGAAAGGTATTCTGAGACATGGTGCCAAGATGCTATTTGCTTATATCGACGCCACCGTACCCAAAATTACGGTTATCATGCGCAAGTCCTTTGCCGGCGCTTACCTGGGTATGTGCTGTAAAGATACCGGCGCGGATATAGTATACGCCTGGCCTGAAGCCACCATTACCATCGTGGGGGCTGAAACCGCCGCCAGCGTAATATTCGCCAAGGAAATTAGAAACGCCGAAAACCCGGACGAGGTTAGGGCCCAAAGGATCAAGGAATACAGCGAACTTTACGAAAATCCCTACCATGCCGGTGAGCGCGGTTATGTCGATGACATTATCCTGCCTTCGGAAACAAGGAAAAAGATTTGCGCCAGCCTGGATCTGCTAGAGAACAAAAAAGTGGCCAGACCCTGGAGAAAATTCTCCAACATCAATATGTAAAGATTGGATTGTCAATCTGAACGTAGTAAAGGGTCTCTACCTAAACTAACGTTCAGGATGACAGCTTGACCCCAATGTAGGGGCAGGTTCCTGTGCCTGCCCGGGCAATCACAGGAATCTGCCCCTACAAGTATTTTCTCAATAGAACACCATGCCGCTATGCGGCTACCATCAGAGGATTAGAATCTGCTGCATTGTCATTCTTAACGAAGCAGGATCACATCTTTAAAGTATATTTTCTTTGTATTACAGTAGGTTGCAGGTATTATTCAGCATATGTCGAAATTTCGATTTTAGACTGAATACATCAGGAGGTAAACAAAATGGTTGACTGGGGTGCAGCTACAACGGTGGCCGTGTCAGGAATACTATCTGTTTTTGCGGTACTAATGATACTGCAAATATCAGTGCAAACCACCGGTTGGGTCGTTACCAGCTTGGATAAAAAAAAGCAGGAAAAATCAAAAGCAACTAATTAGGAGGTTGTATAATTATGGTGCAAATTTGCGCTCCCATGGTAGGTAAAGTGGTTTCGGTAGACGCAAAGGTGGGCGACCAGGTAAAGAAAAACGACGTGGTAGTAACCCTGGAAGCTATGAAAATGCAAATTAAAGTCTATGCCCCGTCAGATGGGGAAGTGGCCGAGGTTAACATTGGTGCCGGTGATGTGGTCAGCACGGAAACCGTACTAGTAGCGCTGAAGTAGTAGCAAGTTCCCCCTTAAAAAACAGGATGCCGGGGTTTGGTATTATCGGAAGAGATTACACCAAACCCCTCACCAGGACTTAATCAGGAAGCACTACCTACTATAAAAACATAAAAGGAGCAAAGGTATGGATCAGCTGTTAGAAATTTTTATGAGCATTGGGGTATTCAGCCTGACCCCTGGCAACGTCGCAATGTGGCTGATCGCCTTTGTCCTCTTTTACCTGGCGATCAAAAAAGGAGTTGAGCCGCTGCTGCTGTTGCCCATTGGGTTTGGCATATTCGCGGCCAACTTCCCTCTGACCGGCCTTACGGAAGAGGGCGGGCTATTTTATATTTTCTATCATTACGGCATTGAAACAGAACTAATACCACCCCTAATTTTTCTGGGGCTGGGGGCGATGACAGACTTTGGTCCGGTAATCGCGAACCCCAAAACATTACTGTTGGGAGCCGCGGCCCAGGTTGGTGTATACGGAGCATTCCTCGGCGCACTCCTGATGGGCTTTACCATTAACGAGGCAGCCACCATAGGTATTATTGGTGGTGCGGACGGGCCTACATCGATATTCCTATCCGCCAATCTGGCCCCGCACATGATGGGCGCTGTATCAGTGGCCGCATATTCTTATATGGCCCTGGTGCCCGTAATCATTCCGCCCATTGCCAAAGCGCTTACCACAGCCAAGGAGCGGGCCATGGTAATGACGCAAATGAGAATGGTCAGCAAGACGGAAAAAATAATCTTTCCTGTTGCCACTTCCATTATTATTATGTTATTAGTTCCCAAGTCTGCACCGCTGATTGCCATGTTTATGCTGGGCAACCTGTTCATGGAGAGTGGCGTAGTGGAAAGACTAACCAATACCAGCCGCAATGAACTAATGAACATCGTGACCATTATACTGGGTGTTGCCGTTGGCTCTACCATGAATGCAGAGACTTTCTTAACCTGGAAAACTATCGGCGTATTTGCCATGGGTGTTGTGGCTTTCGCTTTCGCCACCGCCAGCGGTGTTATGCTGGCCAAATTTATGAACCTATTTGTCAAGAACAAAGTGAATCCGCTAATTGGGGCCGCTGGTGTATCCGCAGTTCCCATGGCGGCTCGGGTGGTACACAATATGGGGACGGAAGCCAACCCGCAAAACTACCTCATGATGCACGCCATGGGGCCCAACGTGGCCGGGGTTATCGGTACCGCAGTAGCGGCCGGTGCATTCATCGCAGCTATACTTTAGAGCAAAGATACGGGGTCAGGCCTCAAATAATTAACTTATTGGCAAAATAAAAGCCAATAAGTTAATTATTTGAGGCCTGACCCCCTTTTTTATATCTCGTAACCTTCCTGTTTGATGCGGTTTATTTTCCTGACAATGGTGGACTGGTCTACGTGCAGTGCTTTGGCAGCCTTATATGTGCTGCCCAATTGTTTAATGGCGGAGCCGATAAGCTGGCGTTCCAACTGAATTTGCGCCCTTCGCAGGGGAATGATACCGTTAACGGTTACCTCGCTGTAATCCGACTGCGGCTGGGGGGTAATATCACTTGGTATTTCAGCGATATCAATATTTTTACCCGGGGTAGTAACTAACAGTCGTTCTACCACATTTTTAATTTCCCTCACGTTGCCGGGCCAGGGATAATTCTGCAGAGCCTGGTATGTCTTGGACGAAAAGTCCTTTTCTAATCCGTACACCTGTTCAAATTGCTTTTTAAAAAAATACACCAGTGGTATGATGTCGTCTCTTCTTTCTTTGAGTGACGGTACCCTTATAGGAACCACGTTTAGCCTGAAATACAAATCCTCTCGAAACTTACCCTGTTCGACCAGCTCTTTTAGCCTCTTGTTGGTGGCAGCTATGAAACGCACATTTATGGAGCGGGGCTTTATGCCGCCCACCCGGGTAATTTCTTTTTCCTGGATAGCCCGCAGTAATTTAACCTGGAAAGAGAGGGGCAGGTCTCCTACTTCGTCCAAGAAAAGGGTGCCGTTATCGGCCAGTTCAAACATGCCGGGTTTTCCTTCCTTGTTGGCACCGGTAAAGGCGCCTTTGTCATAGCCAAATAACTCTGATTCCAGCAAGTTTTCGGGTATAGCGCCGCAGTTAACCGTAATAAACGGTCCTTCGCGTCGCTTGCTGTGCCGGTGAATGGTCTTGGCCACCACTTCCTTGCCCACACCTGACTCGCCAAGCAGGAGCACTGAAGAGTCCACCTGACCCAGGCGCAATGCTACGTCCATAACTGTTTTCATAATTGCAGATTTAACCACTACGCCGTCCTGATCCAGGAACCTGCTGCGCAGCTGGGTTAGTTCGCCATGGTATCGTTCGCTAAGGGCCAGGCTTTCTTCAAGCTGGTTTTTAAGGTTGTTCAAGTCAGTCATATCACGGATGTTGATTACCACCCGTACTATCTCTCCCTGTTGGTTAATCACCGGACTCCCGGTGATTAACAGGTCATTGTTGTCAGCTGTTTGCTCCGATACGGTTACAACTTCTCCTTTGTCGATCACGCTCTCCACGACCGAATTGGTATACACCTGTTTGTCAACCAAATCCTGAATGGTCATATCCTGCAGAGCATCCCGTGGTATACCGGTAATTCTTTCGTTAGCCCGGTTAGCGCGGATTATTTTACCGCTGTAGTCGGTAATCAGGATCCCGTCATACGAAGATTCGATAATGGTTTCTAATTCCTTGTTTAATTGTTTTACCGAGTTCAGTTCCTCAGAGATGAATTCGAATTCGGAAATATCCTGGAATACGCCGATGGCGCCTACAACCTTGCCGTTTTCTACAATGGGGGTACGGTTGGTCAGGTAGGTGTGGGTGCCCGAAGAGAATTCGACGGTAAACTTTAAATGTGATTGGTATAGGCCTTCCCTAAGTACGTCCAGTAAGCCCTGGGGAACAATTACCTCGGATAGGTGGCGTCCCATAGCCTCGCTTTTTCCTCGCCGGGTGATTTTTTCCGCGGCCTGATTGAACATGGTGACAATGCCGTTTTCATCAACGGCGACAATGCCGTTATGGGCCGCATCCATAATGGTATCTATCTTCTGAAACATGCGACTGGCTTCTCTGAATAGGGCCCGCCCCACGTCTGAACGATCCAGGACCCCGGTAGTACGCCCCTTGTCGTCAACCACAGGAAAAACGTTGTTCGGCATAGTCCAGGAGTCGGATATGGGTGTATTCTCTTTTAGAACCATTACGTCACTGCACATGATGGATTGAACAGATATTACGCCCGTAAGTGCGTGGGGGCCGGCCTGAATAATTTCATCTTGGGAGACGATACCCACCACCTGCTCATACTGGTCGGTTATCGGTACGCCGGGCAATTTGGCGCTAATAATAATATCCCATGCTTTAAGTGCGTAATCATCTTGTTTTAGTGTTAACTCGCTTTTAATCATGATGTCTTTAACCAGCATTATATCGCCTCCAATATTTCACTACGCGAAACTCGGATTTTTATTTTCATAAATCATAATGTATATGCACCTGCCATATATTTGGGAAAAAATCAATAAATAATGGCTGGTAGTTGAATTGAATGATCTGGTGTAATTTTCGTATGTGAGGGGCTTTACGTTACTATTAAGTCTAATTTAGCCTTAATTTAAAGTAAAATCAATCTTTTTAATAATATCAATTTTTAAAATGCCTTACATATCTTAACAACGTTGGATTTGTTAAATAAAAAAAATTCAAAATATACTCAACATTAAAAGGATTTTCAAGATTTGCGTTTAATCTAATTAATTAAATTTTATGAAAAGACAGTTTTATCTGATGAAACAATTAGGGGGAGGCGACTCTGTTGAGAGATCTTGACTCATCAACGGAAGGTAAGTCTGCTTCAGGCGTACGGGCAGTGGAGCGGGCCGCCGATATTCTAGTCAGCCTAGGCGAAGGGGAAAAAACTTTAACGGAAATCAGCAACGGGCTGAACCTCAATAAAACGACCGTTTACAGGCTGCTTGGCACATTGCAAAAAAAAGATTTCGTTCTGAAGGACGCTGAAAACGGAAAATATTACCTACACTGGGGCTTGATTGGATTGTTTCACACCGGTTTGGAAAGGAGTCAGGGGTTAGTACAAAACGCTTATCCCTACATGGAAAAATTATGGAAGTTAACTGGTGAGACAGTTACGCTGTACATAAAAAAGGGGTATTACCGAATTTGTGTGTCTGAAATAGTAAGTGAGCACCCGCTTAAATTTGCTGTGGGGGTAGGAACAGTGGTGCCGATAAATGCGTATACCGGTTCGCCTGGCAAACTGTTCTTAGCTTATATGACCAGGGAAGAAGTAAGCGATGTTCTGAATCATGAGAAGACAAGCCATGGTTTTAAAATCACCGATCAAGGCTTGCTGCTTAAAGAACTGGGTGAAATAAAACAGAGGGGGTGGGCTGTCAGCTACGGGGAAAGGATTAAGGGTGGATCCAGTCTGTCGGTTCCCATATGGAACAGGCAGGGGGATGTAGTATCGTCACTCAACATACTGGGGCCCTATGCCAGGCTGAACGAAGATGTTTTACTTGGGTACCTTGATTTGTTAAAGGAATGTGCGCGGGCTGCTTCGGTTCGACTTGGCGGTGCACCGGACAAAATCTGGGGAGGTGAGGACGAGAATATCAGCTTTTACACGCAGAGATGAGCGTCTGAGCTAAACTAAAAGTCCAAGGTCAAAAGTCGAAAGTCGCAGATTCTATTAAGTAAGTACTAATCTTAGACATTAGTCCTTGACCTTAGACGAAATTACTAAATTAATTCAGGAGGGAAAACATGTTACGTTTAAAGAAATCTAACCTTTTTACCGTGGTGTTGATGGTTGCTTTACTGTCCCTGTCCCTGGTTGTAGCAGGTTGTGGCGGAGGCGGCGGCGATGAGAAAAGCGGTGATGGCGGCTCCGCCAAGCTAGAAAGAATCTCCATTGCTACCGGCGGCACCGGCGGCACCTACTACCCATATGGTGGTGCACTGGCAGGCATAATCAACAACAAGGCCGAGAACGTTGAAGCGACTGCTGAAGTAACCGGGGCCTCCGTTGAAAACGCCAGGCTGCTTGATAGCGGTGAGGCACAACTGGGCCTGTTGATGAACGATGTAGTGTTCCAGGCTTACAATGGTGAAAACCAATTTGACAAACCCATTGAACTACGTACCTTTTTGGGTATGTACGCCAATGTTATGCACGTAGTTGCCCTAGAGGGCAGCAGTGCCCAGGGCATTGCAGACATTAAAGGCAAGAAGGTTTCAGTTGGCGCTCCGGGCAGTGGCACCGAGAACATGGCCAACCAGGTTCTGGATGCATTAGGTATCACTTATGATGACATCGACGAATTCCGCCTGTCTTTCGGTGAGAATACCGAAGGTTTACGCGACCATGTTATTGATGTTGGTATATGGTCGGTGGGTGCTCCCACTTCATCCATCATGGATTTGGCTACAACCCACAAAATTAATATCATCCCCTTTACCGACGAAGAAATGGCCACAATTACTGCTAAATACCCATACTATAACGCCACAACTCTTCCTGCCGGCACCTATTCCGGATATGACGTGGAAGTTAAGACCCCCGCTGTTTGGAACAGCGTTGTAGTGCACAAGGATATGTCCGAGGAACTGGCCTACAAGTTAGCTAAAACAGTGTTTGAAAGCAATGCCGATCTGGTAGCCGTTTATGCCGGCGCCATCGAAAGCACGCCTGAAAATACCATCGCCAGTGCCGTTGTGCCCCTGCACCCCGGCGTAATTAAGTACTTCGAAGAAATCGGTGTGGATGTTCCTGACGAACTGATTCCTCCTGAAATGAAATAAATGAACAATGCATTGCGGTCCGCCCGGCCTATAGAAAAGATATTTTCTAGGCCGGGCCGCCCCTTTTTTTTATTTGCCGCAGTCTTATTTATTATCGCATTCATTGCCTGGGGGACGGCCAACCGGGATGTTCTGGTTGTTCGGGACAGTAAAACTGGGCACACGCTTGAAATTGGTCCCATATCCGAGGGAGAAACATTTGAGCTACACTTTATGCATTCGGTTGATCACCTCCCCGTGCAAGATTTTTTTGTCTACCGCAACGAGGGGCTGGTTTTAGATCAAACCAGGTGTATTTCTTTCGGGGCAGGTCTGGGATATGCCGGGCAGGGGAAATTAAAGGGCGAAAACGGTTGGAACATTATTGATAACATGAACAGGCAGGTGGGAACTTTGCCTCTGCGGGTGGGAACCATAGCGAATCACAGGATTATTTACAGAGGTGAGGAATTTCGCCTGGCTCAGTACTTTGCGCCTAAGTCACTGGTACTAATAGGAGTTGAACATAAATGGCGTTTTTAAAGGGGGAAAGTAAAATGAATAGTGACAACGTAGGGAAAACAAATGACGGGCCAAGTAAGAAAAGACTTACCCCCGCTTTGATTTTAATTACAGCGATGTCATTAACTTTATTCCACTTATACACCGCCGGGGTGTCAATGTTTGGGGCCTGGATTCAGCGCGATGTTCACCTGACTTTAATCCTGGTAATAGTTTTTTTGATTTTCCCAATGACCCGCAAGGGCACTAAGGAAAAGGCATCTGTTATTGACTATTGTCTGGTGCTGCTTGCTTTGGCATCAGGGTCGTATATTGTCCTCTTTTATCAGCAAATTGTGTTGAGAGCCGGTGCCGCCACCACCATGGATCTGGTTTTCGGCGGCATCCTAATCCTGCTTATTCTGGAGGCCACCCGGCGGGCTACAGGCTGGGTGCTGGTGGGGATAGCAGGCGTATTTCTATTGTACAATTTTATCGGGCCATACATACCGGGCCTATTGGGGCACAAGGGTTATTCGCTGGGCCGGGTAATCTCCCAGATGTACCTCACCACCGAGGGTATTTTCGGCGTGCCACTGGGTGTCTCAGCCAGTTATATATTCCTGTTTATATTCCTGACTTCCATGCTGGAAAGGTTGGGGATGGGCCAATTTCTTCTGCAACTCGCCATGGCGTTAATGGGTCGGTATACCGGCGGGCCGGCTAAAGTGGCAGTTATGGCCAGCGGCTTTATGGGTTCTCTTAACGGTAGTGCGGTGGCCAATGTGGTGGGCACGGGTACTTTTACCATACCACTAATGAAAAATAACGGTTACCGGCCACACTTTGCCGGCGCAGTGGAATCTTGCGCTTCGTCCGGCGGTCAGTTGATGCCTCCCATTATGGGTGCTGCCGCATTTATAATTGCTGAATTTTTGGGCATCCCATATATCCAAGTGGTGGTGGCAGCTATTATCCCGGCCGCACTTTATTACCTCTGCGTTCTTTTTGGGGTCCATTTTGAAGCCAGCAGGCTTGGCTTGGTAGGGCTGCCCAAAGCGGAATTGCCATCGGCCAGGGCGGTACTAAAAGATGGCTGGTATTTCCTGCTCCCTTTGTTCGTGCTGGTGTTTTTCCTGGCGGTGTTGCAATACACCCCCATCAGATCTGGTTTTTATGCCATTATCAGCATGTTTATCATTTCTTTTGTCAGCAAGGACAGCCGCATCAATTTCGAACGATTTAAAGATGGCGCCATAGTAGCATCACGCAACACCGTGACAGTTGCGCTGGCTTGCGCCGCCGCCGGCCTGGTCATCGGCAGCATTAACCTCACCGGTGCCGGTTTGAAAATCTCCGCCGCTATAGTAGCAGCCTCAGGTGGCGTTCTTTGGCTGGCCCTGCTGCTGACGGCCCTGGTGGCCCTTTTAATGGGTATGGGACTGCCAACGACGGCGGCCTATATTGTTACCGGCACCATGGCTGCACCCGCTCTAATTAATATGGGGGTACTGCCACTGGCCGCCCACCTGTTTGTGTTCTATTTTGCCATAATTTCCGCCATTACACCTCCGGTGGCTTTGGCCGCCTACGCGGCATCCGGCATAGCCAAGGAGGATCCGATGAAGATAGGTATTACTTCTTGCAAATTGGGTTTGGCCGCTTTCATTGTACCTTTCCTATTTGCTGTCGAACCAGCCCTTATTGGCGTGGGTGACGGCATGCATATTGCATGGGCATTTACTACAGCCGCTATTGGCGTAATGGCTTTGGCGGGCGGAAATATCGGTTATGTAATTACCAAAGCAGTTTGGTGGGAAAGGTTATTGCTAATAGGCGGGGCGTTGTTATCGCTGCACCCACAATTCTATACTGACATTGCCGGCCTGACAATGATTGCAGTTGCCTTGGTGGCCAATTTTACCAGGGGCAAAAAGCCAGGGGCGGCGATTTTATCAGAAGTTAAAGCTTAAATATTAACTTAATGCGTGATCACTGAAAGCTCATCATTGGGGGAGGAACTGGGTTTGAATGGCAATAATAATGCAAACAAGCAGATGACATTAAAAGATGCCATAGGAAAGTTTGTAAAAGACGATTGCAGTATCACTTTCGGCGGGTTTATCGGCAGGGACTGTGTCGCTGCCGTGCATGAAATAATCAGGCAGGGCATTAAAAACCTTACGGTTATCGACGACAGTAAAACAGATATGATGGATTTACTGGTGGGAGCCGGCGCGGTTAAAAGGTGGGAAGGTGCCTATCTGGGTTACGGAGCCATTGGCTTAGCTCCTAACATCAGACGGTCGGTGGAAAAGGGGATTCCCGCCAAGATCGAAATGGAAGACTGGTCCAATGCGGGAATCAGCATGCGTTACCTGGCCGGCAGCTTGAACATACCGTTTATGGCTACCAAATCAATGCTGGGTACTGATATCGTCAAGTACAACCAGCGGATTAAAATCATTAACGATCCTTATGAAGGCGAGCCGGTGGCTCTGGTGCCGGCTGCTCATCCGGACGTTGCCATTATCCACGTGCAGCGGGCGGACGCCATGGGCAACGCCCAGGTATGGGGTTTTACCGGCAATGACGAAAACAAGGCCCGGGCCGCCAAACATACTATAATTACTTGTGAGGAAATTGTTTCCACAGATGAAATTAGGCGCCAGGGCAACATGACTTTAATCCCCTTTTATTGTGCCGACGCTGTTGTACAGGTGCCTTATGGCTGCCATCCGCAGTCCTGTTATGGCTATTACGCCTACGATGTGCTGTTCTGTGGCGACTACCACGAATCAGCCAAGGACAGGGACCAATTTCTGCGCTGGCTGGATCGTTATGTTTTCGGATCAGCAGACCATGCCGATTACTGTGCCAAAGTGGGCTGGAGCCGGCTGCAGAATCTGATGACCATGGAACGCCATTTCAACCGTATCCCGGGTTAAGGAGGATCAAGATGGGCAATCAAAAATACACGGCATCTGAATTAATGGCCATAATGACCGCTAAAGAATTCAGGGACTGGGAAGTGGCATTCGTTGGAATAGGCATACCCTTGGTAGCCGGCATCACCGCCAAGCGTTTTCACGCCCCCAACTTGAATATAGTCTATGAATCCGGCTGCATTGGGCCGCAAAAATACAGGGTCGATTTTAACGTGGGTGATTCCTCGGCTGCTGACGGAGCACTGTGCCTTACCTCTGAATGGCGGGTATTCAGTGACATGCAGTGCGGTTACTATAACGTGGGCGTGCTTGGCGCGGCTCAGGTGGATAAATACGGTAACCTCAATACCACAGCCATCTTTGGCGACCAGGACTATCACTCGCCCAAAGTGCGTTTGCCGGGCAGCGGTGGCGGGAACGACATCGGTTCCAATATCGGCCGCGTAGTGGTGATGCTTAGATTGGAGCCTTTGCGGTTTGTCGAAAAGGTGGATTACCTTACCACCCCGGGTTTCCTGGACGGGTCGCCGAATGCTAGAAAGAAGGCAGGCCTTTTGGGCAGCGGCCCTGCGGCAGTGGTTACTGATAAGGCGCTGTTTAGATTTGATACATCTACTAACGAAATGTACCTGGATACCATTTATCCGGGGGTAGATGTCCAGGATATTAAATCCCTGGTGGGCTGGGAGCTCAAAATTGCTCCTGACCTAAAGGTGGCCCCGGAGCCTACCGATGAAGAACTTGCCGCAGTACGGGCGTCAGATCCGGCCAACCTGATTATGGGCGGGGTTGCCGCCCGAAAAAGGCTGTCGGGTCTGGATGAATATATTGAGATAACCATCAAGAACTCAGGCAAATAGTGAGAAGTTGGAGGTCAGGCTCTTAAAAGCCTGACCTCGCTTTTACCATGATCACGTATTTTTAATGATCGATATTTAATGTCCATTGACATTTATTTAATGCTATATGGCATTATTCATTAAAGTAGTGGCTGACTGCTTGGCATAGTTTTGCGTAATAATGTAAATGCCCATATGCATTATATCTTTAGCCTGGCGTGTTAATACTAGCTTTTTTCATGTTCTCGGAATAGTGCAGGTAGTAGTTTTTATAGTAGTTTTTACTGGTACTCTGCCGTGATTATGGAAAGGATGCGTTTTAGTGGTAATGGATACATAAGTACTAGGCTTAATAGAAGAAAATACTTGTGGAAGTGATGGATTATGCATGATACCCAAAACTTTACCGTAACAGTTGACTTGGGCATAGCTTTGGCCAGGCATGTTACCGTTGAACAATACAAGCAAGCTAAAATAAATATGCAGTTGCAGCAGCCAATTACGCTGCAACAATTAATTATGCGGCTAGGCATTCCCCCCGCATACATTGGTTTTATAGCCGTCAACGGCGAAAGGCGCAGTTGGGATGTCTTGCTGGAACCAAACGATTCCATCGTTTTAATTCCGTATATCACCGGAGGATAGACACCCATGCTGCTAACGCGGCACCAGCAAAATATGAAAAACTAGCCTTCGCCCACTACAACCAACATTAAAAGTATTGTCAGGCAAGACATAGCTGCAAAAATAAAGCCCGGGAGTTACCCCGGGCTTTATTTTATATAAAAGGCCGTGCTTATGAATTATCACGTACCTTTTCATTCAACAATCGGTCTGCCTCATTACCATGTTTCATCTTGGCAAAGATATAAAATACCACGCCCAGCGCCATCCAGCCCAAAACTATGACCCATTCATATGGCCACACCAGTGCCGACGGGCTTCCGGGCAGGTACATAATGGCCATGCCGATACTCATTAATACGGCAATAAAACCGACCAGTTTACCGTTGGAAACTGTAAAAGGTCTGGGCATATTGGGCTCCCTATACCTAAGTACCAGGAAGGATAACGCCACTGCCAGGTAAGCTACTACAACACCAAGTCCGCCGGCATCTACCAGCCAAACTAACATACTTCTTCCGAAAAGGGGTGCTATTGAGGATATAACGCCGATAAGAATAATTGCATTGTAAGGGGTTTTATACTTCGGGTGCAGCCGGCCCAAAAATTCGGGCAGCATCTTGGCCTGGGACATAGCGTAGAGCAGGCGACTGGCCCCAATATAAAAGCCGTTCCAGCTGGTTACAATGCCGGCAATGCCGGCCAACACCAGAAGTTTTCCGGCCCATGCTCCGCCAAAAAGAGCCGTCATGGCGTCCGCCGTGGCCAAACCCGTGGTTTCCAGTTCGGCAGGGCTTAAAGCCCGGGACACGCCAAAAATAATTAAAACATACCAAACTGACGCCATTAAAACCGAGGCAATTAAAATTCTACCAATGGTTTTATGCGGAATATCCATTTCCTCCGCAGCCTGGGGGATAACGTCAAACCCCACAAACATAAATGGAGTCATAATTAATACTGTAAAAATACCGGCCATGCCTCCGGTGAATAGCGGTTGCATGTCAGCCGTGCTGCCGTTAAAAAGGCTGCCTGTGATAAGCATGATACCGCCGGCGGCAATAAAAATCGTGAATACAGTTTGCATGAAAGCCGCCATTTTAACACCCACGTAATTAACAATACAAAGCACAATGGAACCGGCTATGCCCACCAGTGCCCAGCTGGCGTATACATCCCACCCCGCCACTGTCCAAAGGTAACCTTGCTTGTACCCGGGGAATAGGTATTCAACCACGGTAGGCAGCGCCACGGCTTCAAAGGATACCACCGAAATGTAACCTAATACGATGGTCCAGGCACATATAAATGAGGGCAAAACCCCCAAGCCGCGGTAGCTGTACAACAATTCCCCACCGGCTTTGGGCATTGCGGAAGCCAACTCGGCATAGGTTAATCCAACAAAGGTAACTAAAATTCCGCCGACTACAAACGCAATCATAGCTCCGACTGAACCCGCAGCACGAATCCATTCTCCGGCCAGTACCACCCAACCCCAGCCGATCATGGCACCAAAAGCCAGGGCCAGGACGTCGCGCCTTGACAACACCCTTGCAAAACCTGAATTATTAGACAAAAAACTCACTCCTTCCATTAGAATAACTAGGCATGTACATTACTACAACAGTTTTTTGGCATTGTTTTGACCTTTAAATTCCTATTCATTAGTTTTTTTGTCCACCGCCTCCCTGTTATAATTGTCTAAAAATAAAATAAATTCTTTTGAATATTGTTTCAAATTACATGCCAACAAATTATTACATTGATCGACATTAAGTTTAAGGATTTGACTTTTCAGCGGCTAATCCCAAGGGCATCTCAAACTTTTAATGCATCTATGCATTAATCTAGAGATCTATATCCGTTTAAGCAGGTTAGACAACGGTTTTTATTACCAATACGGCTGTCTACTGGAAACAATCTTGACTATCTGCCATATTAATGGACTTTCTAATGTCACCGCTTGGTGCATGGGCTTTTTACAATTCAGGTAACGATTTTGCATGTATAATTTAAAATATAAAGACAGTTCCGTTAAAAGTAAAAACACCTTGTACTAAAAGGTAATATTAACGACGGAGGTAAAAAAGATGACTAGAACCAATGATGAACTGTTAGCCAGGAAGCAGCAATTAATAGCCAGAGGTATTTCCAACACAACCAACATATTTGTCAAAGAGGCCAAGGGTGCATCCATCATCGACGTGGAAGGTAACGAATATATTGATTTTTACGCCGGAATCGGTACTTTAAACGCCGGCCATTGCCCGCCCCCGGTGGTAGAGGCCATTAAAAACCAAGCGGAGAAACTGCTGCATACCTGTTTTATGGTTACCATGTATGAACCTTACCTGGACCTGGCGGAGAAATTGATTGCCATTTCGCCAGGCAGTTACGACAAACGGGCCATGTTTATCAACAGCGGCGCCGAGTGTGTGGAAAACGCAGTAAAAATAGCCCGGGCTTACACCAAACGTACGGGTGTTATCTCATTTGAGTGCGCCTTCCACGGTCGGACGTTGATGACCATGACCCTGACCAGTAAAGTGAAGCCCTACAAGTTCGGGTTTGGGCCTTATGCGCCGGAAGTATATAAAATACCATCGGCTTACTGCTACCGCTGTTACTATCGCTCCACCTACCCCGGTTGCGGTATGCACTGTTTAGAACAGTTTGATCGCATGTTTGCCGCCGAAGTGGCACCCGAGAACGTGGCAGCGATGATCATCGAGCCTGTACAGGGTGAAGGCGGTTTCATTGTGCCGCCCAAAGAGTTTCTGCCCGGGCTGCAGGAAATTTGCCGCAAGCACGGCATAGTCTTTATCTCCGACGAAGTACAAACCGGTTTCGGACGCACCGGCAAAATGTTTGCCAGCGAGCACTGGGGACTAGAGCCTGACCTGATGACTGTGGCCAAGTCCATTGCCTCCGGCATGCCGCTGAGCGGTGTTGTGGGCCGGGCGGAAATCATGAACGCACCCGAACCCGGACACGTTGGCGGCACTTATGGCGGCAACCCTGTTTCCTGTGCCGCGGCGCTAGCAACTATTGATTATATGGAAAAAGAAAACCTGGTTGAACGCGCCCGTCAGATTGGCGAAAAAACGCGCGCCCGCATGCTTGAGATGAAGGATAAATACCCGGTCATTGGTGACGTACGCGGACTGGGTGCCATGAATGCTATTGAACTGGTTAAGAACCGTGAAACCAAAGAACCGGCCAAGGATGAGGCGGCTGCCGTATCCAAGTACTGCATTGAAAACGGTGTCATTGTAATCGGCGCGGGCATTTTTAGTAACGTCATTAGAACTCTAATTCCGCTTGCCATTACCGATGAGCAGCTTAACCGCGGATTGGATGTCCTGGAACAAGCCGTTGCTAAATGCCAAGGTTAAATTTGTTAAGATCCACCCCGGGGAGGTGTTAATTAATGAAAGGTTTTTACGGTAAACTACTGCGCGTTGACTTAACCGGGAAAACATATGCGGTAGAAGAGATTCCGGAACAAGTGCTGCGGCAGTACCTGGGGGGCAAGGGACTTGGGTCATATCTGCTGCTGGAAAACGTCGGCCCGGGAGTTGACCCCCTGGGACCGGAAAATAAACTGATTTTTACTACCGGCGCCGCCACCGACACGGTTATGGTAGGCAGCAGTCGTTACGGCGTTTATAGTCGCTCGCCACAGACGGGTGGCTACGCCGAATCTTATTCCGGCGGCCGGGTGGCACCGGTCATGCGCCGCACCGGCTACGACGCCATAATTATTGAAGGTATTGCCAGTGCACCCGTCTGCCTGGAAATAAGCGACGGCGGGGTGGTATTTCACGATGCCTCATCGCTTTGGGGTATGGACACCCATGATGCCGAAGAGGCTGCTTTAGCCAAAGCGGGTGGGTCGGAGGCCCAGGCTCTGGTAATCGGTCCGGCCGGTGAAAAATTAGTTAGTTTTGCTTGCATCGAAAACAACCGCTGGCATTCTGCCGGGCGAACCGGTATGGGTGCTGTAATGGGAGCCAAGAAACTAAAAGCTGTAGTTTTTCATGGCCGTGCTCAGGCCCAAATCGCAGACCCGAAATTGCTAAAGGAAGTAACCAAAAAAATCCGGGATGCCGGCAAGGATAACCCCGGAGTGGAAAATTATCGTACCTATGGCACTACAGTAATGGTGCGAATCATGAACGGAGCCAAGGCCTTCCCCAACCGCTACTGGAACCGGGGCGTAGATCCCAACTGGGAGAATCTCAGCGGCGACACGCTGCTGCAGCAGCACAAGGTTAAGCCCGGCGCCTGCCCCAACTGCTTTATGGCCTGCGGCCAGCACACTGTTATTGCTTCCGGTGAGTACGCCGGACTGGAAATTGAAGGGCCGGAATACGAAACAATATTCGCTTTCGGGGGTCTTTGTTCAATTAATCGGCTGGACCAGGTGGCTTATCTAAACGACTTGTGCGATAGGCTTGGTATGGACACCATCACCGCCGGCAATTTGGTAGGTCTGGTAATGGAAGGGGTGGAGCGAGGCCTTATCGACGCCCCGGTCAGATACGGTGATATGGACGCTGCCGTTGAACTGGTCAAACAAATCGCTGAGCGTAAGGGCCTTGGTGCAACCCTGGCTCTGGGCATCAAAGAGGCAGCGGCCCGCCTGGGTCTTGAGGAATTAGCTATCCATGTAAAGGGTTTGGAACCCTCCGGTTATGACCCCCGGGTGCTTAAAGGAATGGGTCTGGCTTATGCCACCTCCGCCAGGGGCGCCTGTCACTTGCGGGCCACCTTTTACAAGCCCGAACTGGCGGGTATGATTGACCCGTCCACCACCGAAGGCAAGGCTGAGCTGTTCATTGATTTTGAAAACCGGCTCACCATATTCAACGCCCAAATCCTGTGCGTATTTTTTAGGGATCTAATTCCCTGGGAACTGCTGGTTGATTTGAACAAAGCGTTAACCGGCTGGGATTATACCAAGGAAGAACTGTGGGCAGTGGCCAACCGGATTATTGACTCCAACCGCGCATTCAATCTGCGCCAAGGATTCACCAGAGCCGACGACAATCTGCCGGCCAGGTTATACAAGGAAAAGATTAACGACGGGCAAAACGGGATTACCCAAGCCGAACTGGCGCAGATGGTGGATGATTACTATCGCTTGCGCAATTGGATCTAAAAAAGTACTTTGTATGCCGCTGCATCACGAACGAGACAGTGTCTTACGTGTGAGACTGCATGGAAAACCGAGCGCATTAATTAAGTAACCCGGTCTTAGAGTCACATATGTGTTCAAGAATGTATGACGCGTGATGTTATTTACAGGTATGCATTGAGAAAACAGTTGGCGCATTTTTTCAACATTTAATGCCTATGTGTATTGTGAGCATACAACTTCGGCGTCTCATGAATGAGACAGTCCGGGCCGGCTTATTGATCAACAAAAGGCCGGATGACAGGCATAATGCGCCTTTTAGCCACCCCCATAGGGGGTGGCATTTTGTTTGCTTAAGTTTTAATCTTTAAGAAAACTAAACTGTTGCAATATAAATGAACAAAATGTCTGTGGGGAGGAAAAAATGAATAAGAATTATGACAATATAATTGCTGCATCACAAAAATATTTGAATCTGATTGCCCGGGAAGAGCTGACCACCGAGGAAAAAGAATGGGTGGTCAAAGAGGTTGTAGAAGGATTCCGGGAAAATGTGAACCCGGGGTTCTTAGACTATCGCAAATCTGTATCCACCGACTACACATCCGTAGAATGGAAAGACTCCGGTTCCACCTTCACCGATATCTGGGGCAAGGAATTTATAGACTGTCTGGGCGGTTACGGTATTTATAACGTAGGACACCGGCACCCCAAGGTAATGAAAGCGGTCACCGACCAGCTTAAACGCCAGGCCCTGCACAGTCAGGAACTTCTGGATCCGCTGCGCGCTTTTTTGGCTAAACTGGTGGCCGATATTACTCCCGGTGACCTGCAATATGTGTTTTTTGTCAACAGCGGCACCGAATCTGTTGAAGCCGCCATAAAGTTTGCTAAAATGTACACCGGCAGGCGCGGCTTTATATCCACCACCAGGGCTTTCCACGGTAAATCCCTGGGGTCGCTTAGCGCCACCGCCAAGGGCGTATTCCGTAAGCCCTTTCTACCGCTAATGCCGGGTTTCCATCATGTGCCTTACGGTAATGCCGATGCTGTGGCCATGATGCTGGAAAGCTGTGCTTTTGTAGGTGAAGACGTAGCGGCGGTAATCGTAGAACCCATCCAGGGTGAGGGGGGCGTAATCATACCGCCGGACGACTACTTGCCCAGACTGCGCGAACTTTGCGACCAGTACGGCACCCTGTTAATCCTGGATGAAGTGCAGACCGGGATGGGACGCACCGGAACAATGTTCGCCTGTGAGCGCAACAATGTAGTGCCCGACCTCCTTTGCCTGGCCAAGGCTTTTGGCGGTGGAATTATGCCCATCGGTGCCACCGTGGCCAGAAAACCAATATGGGAAAAGTTAATAGAAAATCCCTTCCTACACACCACTACTTTCGGCGGCAACCCCGTGTGCTGCGCGGCAGCTATCGCTAATATTAATGTACTGATGGAAGAAAAACTGCCTCAGCGTTCCGCTGAATCAGGTGCTTATATGATGAGCAAACTGTTGCCGCTGGCCCGGCAGTACCCGGCCGTGGTTGATGCGGTGCGGGGCAGGGGCCTGATGATCGGCATTGAGTTTGTAAACGACGAACTGGGTTATGAAGTGGCCAAAGGATTGTTTGCCCGGGGCGTACTAGTTGCCGGCACCCTGATCAATGCCAAGTCCATCCGTATTGAACCACCCCTCACCATTAGTAGGGAACAGCAGGACCAAGTAATTGAAAGGTTGGCTGACACGTTAAAGGAAGTTAACGCCAGCCTATAAAACAAAACAGGAGTCAGGAGTCAGGAGTCAGGAGTCAGTATAAAAAATGCCAAAAATCTCTTAAAACAGTCTCGTGTTGCGAATGCTTAAGTAACAATGTTTAAGTTTTATAATCGCGAATTGAGCTATACTCAGGTCATTCTGAATTCTGACTACTGACTCCTGTATACTTGAGAATTTTATAAAGGAGGCTGTGCTGTGAAGTTTAACTACCAGCCTGAAAAATGTATTGGCTGCCACCTGTGTGAACTGGCCTGTTCCGGGCACAAGGAAGGGCAATTTAACCCGGGCCTGGCGCGGTTGCAGGTGATTTCTTGCTATCGGTCGGACACGCTGGTTAACGAAGCTAGGCTCTGCGACCTGTGTCTAAATTGCGTGGAAGTCTGCCCGACGGGCGCCATCCTGTCCGGTGAGCAGGGGTTGACCCTGGATCGAGACCAGTGTACGAGTTGCGGCACCTGTGTGGAGGCCTGTCCCACCGGGGTTCTGCGGGCCGACAAAGAGGGTTTTCCCCTGTTATGTGACGGTTGCCAGGGCAATCCGCGCTGCGTTAATTGGTGCCCCCATGGGGCGCTAACCGCCAGGGAGGTGAATTGATATGCCTGGTTATCAAGGAAAAATTTTACGCATTAACCTTACCGCAGGCAGTTCTGTGGTTGAAAAGCTGAACCCAAAATGGGCAGGCTTGTTTCTAGGCGGCAAGGGCCTGGGCATCAAGTACCTGTACGAGGAACTGGCCCCGGGTATTGATGCGCTAGCTCCAGATAATAAACTAATCCTAATCACCGGCCCATTTACCGGCACGGTGGTACCCTGTTCGGGCAAACTTTCCATTGTCACCAAGTCACCGGGTACAGGCACCATTTTGGACTGCTCCATTGGCGGTACTGCCGCCGTCGAACTAAAACGCGCCGGTTATGACGCGGTTATCATTGAGGGCAAAGCTGCCGAGCCTGTCTACCTGTGGATAGAAGACAATCGGGTAGAGATAAAAAATGCCGGTGAATGTCGTGGATTAGGCTGTCATGCCACTGAAAATAAACTTAAAGAAGCGCATGGTGAAGACAGCAGTGTGCTATCCATCGGCCCCGCCGGGGAGAACATGGTATCCTTTGCCTGCATTTCATCAGAACTGTACCGTCAGGCCGGTCGAGGCGGTGTAGGTGCTGTTATGGGCAGCAAGAATTTAAAGGCCGTTGCGGTAAGGGGTACAGGCGGGGTGTTGGCCGCCGACGCAGCCAAACTAATGGATGTTGCTTATAATGCCTTTAAAAATGATCTTTTAACGGATACCAACCTGTGGGCATACACCGATGGAACCCCCATGCTCGTAGAGTTATCTCAGACTACCGGTATTTTACCGACCAATAATTTTCAGCAGGGCACTTTTGACGCGTTTAATCAAATTAAGTCTGAATCGGTGGCCGCGGTACGGACCGCTAAAAAAGGCTGTACCAGCTGCGGACTAGGCTGCGGCAACTTTGTAAGGGCCGGGCGTTCGGCTGTTGAGGGGCCTGAATATGAAACCCTATCCATTGCCGGTTCCAACTGCGGCATAGGTAGCCTGGAAGCCATTGTGGAATTCAACCGCCTATGCGATGATCTGGGGTTGGACACTATTTCCGCCGGCGGGGTAACTGCCTTTGCCATGGAACTCACCGAAAAAGGTATTCATGATTTCGGAATTCGCTTTGGGGATGTAGAAAAATATTTGCAGGTACCCGGCCTCATTGCCGCCGGCGATGGCCTTGGCAAAGAACTGGCCCGGGGTGTGCGGGCTCTGGCCCAAATTTACGGTGGTCAAGATTATGCCATGCAGGTTAAAGGATTGGAATTCCCGGGTTATGACCCCCGGGGGTCTTGGGGCATGGGCCTTGCTTTTGCCACAGCGCCGCGCGGTGCCTGTCACATGAGTGCCTGGCCGGCAGCAGACGAGGCTTACGGAGAACTTGACCCGTTTACCATTGAGGGTAAAGCCGGGCTGGTAAAGGATTTGCAACATTACAACGCCGCTAAATTTTCGCTCATCCTGTGCGATTTTTGGGCTCTATCCTTTGATGTGATGGCCGAAATGTTGGCCGCCCTGCTGGGCCGGGAAATCACTGCCGGAGACCTGGAACTGGCCGGAGAACGCATTTTTAACCTGGCTCGCCTGTTCAATATCCGCGAAGGGTTTTCCAGCCAAGATGACGTTTTGCCGCAGCGTATATACAGTCAACCACTGCCGTCCGGCGCCACTGCGGGCAAAACCCTGCCCGAGGCGGATTTCAAAAACATGCTGGCCCAATACTACAGCCTGCGGGGTTGGGATGAATCCGGCCAACCCGGTCAGGACAAGTTGAACCTGCTCGGGCTCCGTTAAGGGAGTCGTCGGGTCGAGGTTAAAAAAGTTCTTCACTAGGGACAAGGTTTTTAGGTATATTATTATTTATTGGCGATTAATCTTAGGGCAATATTTTAGGCTGCTTAAGGTGCATGCAATGTTTTTGAGTAGGCTGTGAATTTTGAACATCCTCTGTAAGGATAAGTAGGTGTATATATGAGGGTAGCAGTGGAGCTCAAAGGTCCCCTTGCGGTGAGCCGGGGCGAAAAGCACATTATCCTCGTGGTTCCTCCGCGTGCAACAGTGCGCGATGTATTAATTAAACTTGGCCTGGATGAAAAACATGTCGGCCTGCTGGCTATAAATAACGTTAAAGTAAACCTGGACAGCTGCCTGGGGGAAGATGTTAATTTAACCGTCTTTCCCGTGGTTGCTGGTGGGTAGCGGCAATGGCGCCGCCGGGCACAACAATGTCCTGGACATTGTGTGCCGGTGGCGCCATTGTGTTATTTAAATGCCTGTATGTACCATAAAAGCAAATTTAAGGTGGTGGTGTAATTCGATAATTATAAGCAGGGATTAGCGTATAAAAACTGTCAGTGTGTGTGCAATTTGGTGTTAATAGAATGAGGCTTTTTAAGAGGAGGCAGCGATGTGGAATTAGGAACATATAAATACACCAACATTGTGGCTATTGTTTTTTGTATTTACATGGTGATCATGCTCTTTATCGGGTGGTACTCTTCCAAAAAAATAACCGGGGCCGCCGATTACATTGTGGCCGGCAGGCGCCTAAACTTGTTTTTTGCCACCGGTACTTTGTTTGCCACCTGGTTTTGTGCCGGCACCATGATGGGCGGCGCGGCCAATGCTTACCTGTTTGGTAATCAGGGGGTTATTTTCGACCCCTGGGGAGCGGCGCTGTGCTTGCTGCTAACCGGTCTTTTCTTCGCTCGGTTGATGCGCCGGGGTGGATACATGACCCTGGTGGACTTTTTTGAAATCCGTTACGGCCGGGAAATGGGCATGCTGTCCACTGCCGTAATAGTTATAGCCGAATCGGGCTGGGTGGGAGCTCAGCTAGTGGCCTTTGGTGCCATTCTGCAAATGTTCCTGGGTTTACCCCTGTGGGTAGGTATTTTGGTGTCCTGCGTGGTACTGGTCGCCTATACTTATATGGGCGGCATGTGGTCGGTTACTCTGACCGACGTAGTTCAAATGATTATCTTATCAGCTGGTTTGCTAATCCTGCTGCCGGCGGTGATATCTCATGTCGGCGGGTGGAGCAATTTCATTGCTAATGCTAGCAACTGGGCGGAATTGCCCGCCTTTGCCATGGGACCCGCCGGTGAATCCGGTTACCTTGGTTACATTGGATTGCCGGGCTGGTTCTACTACGCTGGTGCTTGGCTGGCCATTGGTCTGGGCAGCATCCCGGCCCAGGACCTGATGCAGCGGGTATTATCTTCCAAGGATGAAAAAACCGCTGTCCGGGCTTCTTATCTTGCGGCCCTGCTTTATGTTACCATTGGCATGATCCCGGTTATCGCCGGTATCGCCATGTTTGAACTGATGCCCGAATTAGGTGTCCCCGACACGGAAATGATTTTACCCTGGCTGGCTATTAACTTCTTGCCGCCAATATTAACCGCCATATTTGTGGCCGGTCTGGTGGCGGCGCTGATGTCCAGTTCGGATAGCGCATTGCTGGCGGCTTCTGCGGTTATCGGCTACAACGGGCTGCGTTACTTTAAACCAGACGCCAGCGAGAAGGACACCCTGCGCCTGACTCGGATGATGGTGCCGGTGGTGGCCATTGCTTCTCTGCTTCTGGCCTTGTACGCCGAAACAATCTATCGGCTGATGGTCATTGCTTGGAGCGTGATCCTGGTGGGCTTGGTAGCGCCTTATGTAGGGGGTTACTTTTGGAAGAAATCCAATAAACCCGGCGCTTTGGCGGCGATGGCCGGCGGTTTCCTGTCCTGGATCGCCTTTATATTCTACTACCTGCCTGCCACCAGTGAAGCCAATGTCGGCATTATTGAAGAAGGCGTGGTTTACACCGAGTGGGCCATCTGGGACGCAGTGTATATCGGTTCGGTACCGGCTTTTATTGTATCCATCATCATGTTGGTGGTGGTATCGCTATTGACACAAAAGAGCAGTCCGCCCATGCCCCTAAAAGACATGGACGGTAACGTTATGCCGGTTAAAAACTGGTTTGGCGGTATTTAATAGTTACGCGAGGTGAACTGACATGATTGACACCCACCCGTGGGGTGAGCTCCTTACGAATAAACGCGATGAAGCGCGGGTCTGCATCATGGGGGTTCCCTTCGATCTGGCGGTGAGCTGCGGTAAGGGAGCCTACCAGGCTCCAGAAAAAATCAGGTATCTTTCTCGATACCTGCCAGCCACCACTGAAGATGGCGTCTATCTGAACCAGGTTAAGGTTTTTGATGCCGGTGATGTCCAAGTGGATCTGAACTGGGAGCGTTACTTCAAGACCGTGGAGGATAGGGCCTATGCCCTGCTAACCACCGGTAAGTTCTGCCTGTTTCTGGGCGGGGATCACTCGGTGACTATCCCACTGCAAAAGGCTTTTGGCCGCTATAATATTGCGGAAAGAGGCGGTAAGCGGGAAAGCGGTAAAATCGGCGTCATCCACTTCGATGCCCACTGTGACCTTTGTAATTCATATGACGGTCATCACTGGTCTCACGCCTGCACCGAACGCAGAAGTTTGGACGAGGTGATTAATCCCGGGGATCTTACCTTGCTGGGTATCCGATCTTACGAAAAGGAAGAGCTGGATTTCTTGCGCCAGCATCCCGAAATCACTGTCATACAGGCCCGCGACGTATACAGTCGGGGTATCGCGGCTCTGTATCGGGATATGGAAGCGCATTATCGTAATTATGAAGCTATTTACTTTACGCTGGACATTGATGTGCTGGATCCTGCTTTTGCGCCGGGCACCGGCACCCCCGAAGCCGGCGGCCTAACCAGCAGAGAACTCTTGGAACTGGTCAAACTAATCGTGGCTAATCTACCGGTAAAGGCCATGGATATAGTAGAAGTGTCCCCCGGCATGGATCGCTCAGATATTACCTGCTGGGCAGCGCTAAAGATAATATACGAAGTGTTTGGCTGTTTAAGCGGCCGGTAAAATAAATTAGTTAGATGTTATTTACTTTAATACCGTACTGCTTGATTTTGCGGTATAATGTGGCCCGGCTGATGCCCATCAGGCGGGCTATTTCTTTTTTGCTCAGGTTGTGTCCGGAAAGTTCCACGATTTTTTGGGCCAACAGGTCTCTTTCGGCGTCCTCTAGATGGTGTTTCAGGTGGATGTTCTCCGGGTCGTGTCCCAGCCAGTGGTTTCTAATTTTACCTGGGATGCTGTTTAGGGAAATGATTTTACCGGACTCCATATTTACAGCGTACTCCACTGCGTTTTCAAGTTCCCTTACATTGCCCGGCCAGTGGTACCGGGTAAAGGCCTGGACAACGTTATCGCTGCAATGTTCAATGCCCTTATCCAGAAGCCCGCAGTATTTTTTAAGGAAACATTCCATCAGCACGATTATATCCTCCCGGCGGCTGCGCAGCGGCGGTATCAACATGGGAATCACGTTTAGCCGGTAATAAAGATCCTCGCGAAATTCCCCTGCGGCACACATTGCTTCCAGGTTGCGGTTGGTAGCGGCAATGATGCGTACGTCCACCGGGATGGGGGTATTGCCTCCCACCCGCTCGACAATGCGCCGCTGTAAAATGTGCAGAATCTTTACCTGCAGATGCAGCGGTAAATCCCCAATTTCATCTAAAAAAATAGTGCCACCGCCGGCCAGCTCGAATTTTCCCGGGCGTCCGCCCCGGCTGGCCCCGGTAAAGGCCCCTTCTTCGTAGCCGAAAAGCTCACTTTCCAATAATGTTTCCGGGATAGCCCCGCAATTAACTATGACCAGCGGTTTTTTGCGCCGGGGGCTGGCGTAGTGTATGGCCCGGGCAAATAGTTCTTTGCCGGTGCCGCTTTCGCCGGTGATTAATATGGTGGAATTGCTCCGGGCCACCCGCAGGGCCTGGTATTTCACCTCTACAATATTTTTGCTATTGCCCACGATATGATCCAGTTCCAGCGCGACCTTATTATCAGTCAGATCATAGGCCAGTTGGCGGACGACGGACATGTTGCGGAACGAAATGACCGCTCCCACAGTTGCGCCGCCGCTGCAGATAGGGGTGACAGTAACCAAGAAATGCATTTGGTATGGAGGTGTGCCGTAGATTTCTTCTTTTTCTTCGTAACCTTGACCCGTTTTAAGTACCTCGGAAATCGGGGAACGGGGCCATATTTCAGTGATAAGGCGCCCCAGCATATATTTTTTCTCAATCCCGATAATCGACTCGGCATAGCTATTGCAATGAGTTATCGCGCCGCACCGGTCTACCGAAATTAAACCCTGGTTAATGGATTCCACTATGATTTGCATTTTGTTGGAGTCTATCTCCAGCCTTTTGTAAGCTTCGGTTTCAGATACCCGGGATGCCAGCAGGAAAGCCATGCGGTGCAGAAAATTTTTAAGTTGTTCCTTTTTGTCCTGGAGTTTGTCTTTCTGGCTTTTGTCAAATGCCACCAGTGACATGGCCCCGATGACCTTTCCGTTTAACTTGATGGGGCAGCAAATCTCCCCAACCTCACCAATTAAAATGGGGCCGTACATACTGTCCTGCGGGTCATCGATAACAAAGGACATGCCGGTGCGAAACACCCGTGTATACAGGAATTCTTCATCAGGGTGGTAGGCTTCGGCGTCCTTAGTGCCCACTAGTTCCCTGTATTTGCCGGTAGCGGCGACAATGGTGTATTCATCGTCCAAAATTTGGGTTTCCACGTCCAGCACTGCAGAAATTGCCTCAGCTACCTGCTGGGCAGTATTGGCTATGACGGATAACAGCGACATGTGTTCCACTTCCTTGGTCGGCCGGATTGCCAGGGGCCTGTTTTGGTATTAAATTCTGTGCTGCGGCAAAGAAGTCCTTTCGGGGTCAGGGCCGAATTAGGTATCAATATCAGAATGAGATACGAAAATGAGACGAATATTTAATGCGATATTGCATTATGGTTAGTTTGCTTATGCATTTATTCTTCTTGTATTCCTTGAGTAAGTTAGTGTCCATTGTATACAGCATCACTTTAGAGTTAATCATGTCATTTAGCATTAATAAGAGCAAGTTTTTGAAGGTTATACTGGTTGCACTAGACTAAAGCCTTGTATGGTGCGGGTTTTATTTTTTTGATGTTTGTCATATATCTGGCATCCTTTTTGCTTAATTTAATAGGTAAGTAGCGGGAAAGCTGTAACAAAGAAAAGGGGTGCCGTAAATGAACAAAGAAATCAATAGCTTTGAAATTGTTAACGGCCTAATCGATTCATCGGTAAAGAAACTGAATTTGGGCAGGGCGGTTTATGACCTACTCAGCCAACCGCAGCGTGTGCTGACCGTAACCATCCCGGTACAAATGGATGACGGCTCGGTAAAAATGTATACTGCTTACCGCTCCCAGCATAACAATGCTCTGGGTCCATATAAAGGCGGCATCCGGTTCCACCAAGATGTCGACCTGGATGAAGTAAAAGCTCTTTCCTCCTGGATGACCCTGAAGTGTGCCGTGCTGAACGTCCCGTATGGCGGCGGCAAGGGCGGCGTGATTGTAAACCCCAAGGAGCTTTCCTTCGGCGAAATGGAGAGGTTGTGCCGTGGTTACGTGCGTGCCATAGCGCCGGTGTTGGGAAGCGAAGTTGACGTGCCTGCTCCCGACGTAGGTACCAACGGCCAGGTCATGGCCTGGATGATGGATGAATTTTCGCGGTTCAAAAACCACAATGAATTTGGTGTCATTACGGGTAAGCCGGTTATCCTGGGCGGTTCGCGGGGTCGGATAGAAGCCACCTCCCGCGGCTGTGTGTTTACCATTCGTGAGGCTGCCAGAGCCATTGGCCTGAAACTTAAAGATGCCACCGTGGTGGTGCAGGGATTCGGTAACGTGGGCGCTATTGCGGCCAGGTTGCTAAAGGATGACGGCTGTCGGATTTTAGCGGTCAGTGATACCAGCGGAGCTATTTATAACCCGCGCGGATTGGATATTTCGACCTTGGAAGAACACAAGGCCTGCACCGGCAGTGTAAAGGATTTCCCGGGCAGTCAAAGCATTACCAATGAAGAACTGCTGGCATTAAGCTGTGACATTCTGGTGCCGGCCGCCCTGGAGAACCAGATTACCGGGGCGAACGCCGCCCAGATTAAAGCCAAAATTGTGGCGGAAGGGGCCAACGGTCCCACCACCCCGGAGGCCGACCGCATCCTGGCTGCCAGAAACATCATGGTGTTGCCTGACGTACTGGCTAACGCCGGCGGCGTGACGGTATCCTACTTCGAGTGGGTGCAGAACAACAGCGGGTATTACTGGTGCGAGGACGAAGTAAACGAGCGCCTGGAAAGAAAGATGGTTGAGGCCTTTAACGAAGTTTACTGCCTCTACAAGAAACGCAAGGATGTCGACATGAGAGGCGCCGCATACATGGTGGCCATCTCCCACCTGGCTGAAGCAATGCGCATCCGCGGTTGGCTTGGTACCCAAATGTACTCCGATGCCAAGTGTGAATTCAAATTAGCTTAGCGGTAGGCTTTGGTGCCAGGTGTTGCAAGTTGGATTTGTTGCAAGTTTCAAAAAACATCGTGCCGTTGTTCCGGCCGTTGATATAAACTGTCCTCCTTTTAAAAGGCCTGCTCTAGGGCCTTTTCTTTTTCACTATGCTATAATGGTGCTTGAAAGGGAGTGGGGTAATGCAGCAGCCGAGCGCCGGTATACCGGGGATTATTACAACTGACTCTGCGGGGCGAATTGACATTATGAATGAAGCCGCCGGGACGATTTTGGGCACTGGTTACCGCATGGCGGTGGGGAGACAAGTTAAGGAAATCATGCCCGACAGCAGGCTAACCGACGTGCTGTGGACAGATAGGGCCGACCGGGTGGAAAATTTAACCGTACATGGCCGCTCTCTCGTGGTGAGTCGCACACCGGTATACGAGGGTAACAGGCTGTCAGGTTCGATATTTGTTTTGCAGGATGTTACGGGTTTGGACGTTATTCACGATGAGCTAAAAAAAATGAGGGATGACAAAAATGAGCTTGAAGCCATTTTTGACGCTTCCTTTGATGAGATATTTGTCATAGACGGTAAAGGGGTGACCCAAAAGATTAATCGGGCCGGGGAGTCCTATTACGGCGTTAGTACCGAAGAGTTGATTGGCCGAAATGTGTTGGAACTGGAAGAACAGGGCTTTTTCTCGCCCTCGGTGACCAAGATGGTCTTTGATAAAAAGGAACGGGTAACTATTTCTCAACAAACCCGCAGCGGCAAAGAGTTGATAGTTACCGGCAACCCGGTTTTTGATGACCAGGGAAATATTGTGCGCGTGGTAATTAATTCTCGGGACGTGTCTGAGTTGACTGAACTGCGCAGACGCTTGTTGGAAACCGAGCGGCTGGCCGAGGCTTACCGCCGACAGGTAATGGAACTGGAAAGCGATAAGTCCACGCGCAAGGAAATTGTAGCCCGTAGCGCCGATATGTTGCGGTTACTGGGTATGGTTGACCGGGTGGCGGGGGTGGACAGTACGGTACTGATTACCGGTGAGTCCGGCGTAGGCAAGGGTATTATTGCCAGCCGCATTCACCGGCTGAGCCCGCGAGGCGAAGGCCCCTTTGTATCCATTAACTGTGGCGCGATACCGGAAAATCTGCTAGAGTCCGAGCTATTCGGTTACGCCCCGGGAGCATTTACCGGAGCCCAGAAGGCAGGGAAAAAGGGTTTGATTCAAATGGGTGAGGGAGGCACCGTTTTTCTGGACGAGGTGGCCGAATTACCCCTTAGCATGCAGGTTAAATTGCTTCATGTAAGCCAGCAAAAAAGCGTCACCCCGGTGGGTGGCACGACCCCCCAGCAGGTGGATGTACGGTTTATAGCCGCCACAAACCGGGACATTAAACAGATGGTTCGGGAAGGAGAATTTCGCGAAGACTTGTATTACCGTCTAAATGTAATACCGCTGGAAGTTTCACCTTTGCGTCAACGCCATGAGGATATTGTCCCTCTGGCCGAACACTGTCTGGACGCCATAAATAAAAGATACGGCATGAGCAAGAAGCTGGTTCCCGAAACTAGGGAGATGCTGCTGCGCTATAACTGGCCGGGCAACGTGCGGGAGTTGGAAAACATTATCGAGCGGGTGGCCGTTACCGCCGATGCGGTAGAAATTATGCCTGCCCACCTGCCGGGTTATATACTAAACCACCTGAGCAAACAAAACAATAAAATATATATATCAGACCTATGTCCATTGGATGACGCCGTGCAGGATGTGGAAAAACAGCTCCTGGAAAAGGCTTACGAGCGTTACGGTAACACCTACCAGATGGCCGAGGCGCTGGGCATTAACCAGTCTACCGTGGTCAGGAAAATGAAACGGTACATGTCGGGCTCCCAGCGGAAACCGGGCCCCCGCCGCGGCTAACAGGGGGTCAGGGAAGCAAGGGGACGGTTCTCCTGCTTCCCTGCCCCCCCTTCTGCAGAAAAAAAATAAGTTTAGGGGTGTGTGGAGCAGGAAAAACGGTTTGCCGCAGAGAAGTCTAACCTTTGAAAACCTAAGTGGGCATTTAGTGTTGCTCCAGTTAGTACATCTTGTCACAATTAAATAATATCAACCGGGATTGTAAATAATTATGATTGATGCGCAGTTAAAAAAATAAAATCCACTGAAGGAATACCATCTTTTTTGTAGAAATCTATTGCGTGATGAATTGTAAGCTACACGACAATTTTCATGCAATTCCCGGGGCGAGGTAATCTTGGAGGAACCCAAAAGCAAAAAAAGCGGTGTTTTTACAGCGTTAGCAGTAACAACCACCATCGGTACCGAACTGGCCATAACTGTGCTGCTGGGCTTCTACGGCGGCCGGGCGCTGGACAATTGGCTGGGCACCGAGCCAGGGTTTTTGGTGGTCGGGGTATTGGCCGGGGTGGGCCTTGGCATATTGGGCATTGTGCAAACGCTGCAGCGGTTTTTTAAAGATTAAAAACCGGGGCGCGTAATACAGGAATAATTTTCACTTGGTAGAGTATTTATCATTTATTGAGCTTTTTAAAAGAATTGCTAGTTAGTAAAGATTTTCCGTAACTGCCTTGAAAATAGACATAAGGGAGTGTCACCCTAAGCTTTAGCGAAGGATCTTAAGATTCTTCACTGCGTTCAGAATGACATACCCTGTACTGACTTACTTACGTACTAACTACTGAATTTCGAGTACCTAAATATATACATAGAGAGAGAAAGAAAAAGCTTGGAACCGGGTGAGGAGAGCGATTAGGTTGGAGAGGCCGGCACCCATACGTGATATAAACCAACAGTTTTCGCGCACGACCAGGATCATGGGCCTTATTGGTGCCCTAACGTTACCGGGAACGATCCTGTATCCCGGGGATCCGTTGATCCTGGGTTTTCTCGTGGGCGCTATTTTTGGTCTTCTAAACGTTTTTTTCCTGGTGCGCCGGGTGAATACCCTGGCTGACCTGATGCTCAACAAAAAGGCTAACAATAAAAAAGCCAAGGTTTTTATGCAAGCGGGTGTATGGCCCCGCTTTGGAATGGTAGTAGCAATTTGCGCCTTTGCCAGTCAGGTTAGCTTCCTGAGCGTGGCCGGTGTCGGAGCCGGGCTGCTGATGCCCACGGTAATCACGGTGGTTGACGCCAACCTGGCGTTGTACCGGTATTACGCGGCCCGTGATGCCGTTGATAAAATATAGAGATAAAAATCCATTAAGAGAAAGGGGTGAGAAAAGTTGTCTGCTGCTGCTGAAGGACACGAAGCTCAAAGTCAGGATATCCTGGCCAAAGTGCACCACGATTTAAACGTCTGGGGGTTCCCCGACGAACCGATTGATTTAGGTTTTGGTCCAGTGTTTCTTAAGACCATTGTTATGACCTGGATCGTCATGGTTCTGGTGATTATTTTTACTGTCTCGGCTACCAGGAACATGCAACTTAAACGGCCGGGCAAGCTCCAGTTGATGGTGGAGGAGATGTTCCTATTTTTACGGGGATTGGCTGTAGAAAACCTGGGTACCAAAAAGGCTAATTCCTTGATGTTTCTTGTTTTCAGCCTTTTCATTTACTTGTTATTTAGCAACCTCTTGGGCCTGGTGCCCACCATGATGTCCCCCACCGCAGACGTCAATACCACGCTGGGCATGTCCCTATCGGTGTTTATCCTGGCGCAGGTGCTTGGCCTGTACTACAAAGGCCCCAGTTATTTCAAGCACTTCGTGCAACCGTTCGTCTTTTTCCTGCCGATTAATATTGTTGAAGAACTGTCCAAGCCGCTCACGCACGGCTTCCGGATATTCGGCAATATTTATGCCGGTGAAGTCCTAATCGCGGTGCTACTGGGGTTAATCCCAATAACCGCCACTATTTTCGGCGGGTTCATCGCATCAGTGGTGTGGCTGTCATTTAGTATTTTTGTCGGCTTCGTTCAAGCATTTATCTTTACCATGCTTACTATCGTTTATATATCCATGTCATCTGCCGAAAGCCACTAGTGCATTAACGTTAACGGTAAGTCGTTAGCAATTTAGTAAAGTACTTATTGGACTACAAGAATTTCGGTATCACAGCATTACTTACACTAGCCTATCACTCACTATATAAATGTGATATGCCACCACAATTTAATGTGTCAAAATTTTAGACTGAAGGGAGGGGAAAAGTATGGAGGTAGGAGCTGCTGCTGCTTTAGGTACTGCTTTGGCCGTGGGTCTGGCTTCAATCGGCGCCGGTATTGGTAACGGTCTAGTAACCGGCCGGACTGTTGAGTCTATCGCCCGCCAGCCCGAGATGAGGGGTAACCTGATGACCATGATGTTTATTTCTGTAGGTTTGATCGAGGCGCTGCCCATTATCGCTGTGGTTATCGCATTCATTCTAATGGGCCGTATTGGTTAATTCTGTCCTTTACGGACGTTGTGGTGAAAGGCGGCATAGCGGGTTTGGCGCCTAGAAGCTAAAAACCTGCTATCGCCTTCCTTTTGTCACAAGGCAAAAGAAAGGCCAAAGGAAGGAGGGTAAGTTGTGGGAGGAATTTTAGATTCCCTAAACATTAACCAAACACTGGTGGCACAGGTTTTTAACTTTGTTATATTGCTCATCTTCCTGCGTATCGTCGTTTATCCGCATATCGTTCGCGTGCTGGATGAAAGGCAAAACTATATTGAAAACAGCGTAACTGCAGCCGAAGAAGAGCGTAAACAGGCCGAGGATCTACGCCAACAATACCTGGCTGAAATGCAAAAATCCAAGGACGAGGCGCGTGACATCATTCAGAAAGCGTCCAAAGCCGGTGAGGAACAGGCCCGCGAAATTATAGAGGCTGCCAAAGCCGAGTCCAACCGCATTAAGGAATCCGCCTTGGAGGATATAAACCGGGAGAAAGAGAAGGCTGTTGCAGAATTGCGCGAGCAGGTGGCTACTCTGTCCATCCTGGTTGCCAGCAAGATAGTTAGTGAAAAAATCACAGCCGATATCCAGCGCGGCATGATTGATGAGTTTATTAAAGAGGCAGGCGATCTGCCATGTTAAAGGGGGCCGTGGCCGGGCGTTACGCCGAGGCCCTTTATGAAATTGCGGTCGAAAATAAACTAATTGACCAATTGGAAGAGGAACTCCAGGCAGTTGTACGTGTCTTTGAGGAAACGACCCAGCTGAAAAAAATCCTTTTCCACCCCCGGATCACCGCCGCGCAGAAAAAGGAAGTACTGGCAGGCCTATTTGGGGGCCGCATTTCCGAGGTTGCAATTAATTTTTTGAATATGCTGGTGGATCGTCAGCGGGAAATTTACCTGGCGGACATTATCGATTATTTTACCGATATGGCCAACAAGGGCCGCAACATCAGCGACGTCAAGGCAACTTCGGCAGTGGAGCTAAGCGGTGAGGAAAAGAAAAAGCTTGCCGCTGCCATGGCCAAATGTACCGGCAAGCAGGTTAGGCTCAGTTATGATGTCGACCCGAAATTGCTGGGTGGCGTGGTTGTTCGCGTCGGTGACAAAGTTATCGACGGCAGCGTGATTGCGCGCCTGCAAACCCTGCGCGAGCACCTCAGGCAAATAAGTTAAGTGGATAGGGGTGAAACAGTAGATGAAATTGCGACCTGAAGAAATAAGTTCTATTATTCGGCAGCAAATTGAGCAATATAAAGCCGAAATTGAAGTCAGCGATGTCGGTACAGTCATCCAGGTCGGTGACGGTATCGCCAGGGTTTACGGTCTGGAAGAGTGCATGTCCATGGAACTATTGGAGTTCCCCGGCGGCACCATGGGCCTGGCGCTGAACCTGGAAGAAGACAACATCGGCTGCGTGCTTTTGGGTCCCTTCACCCACATTAAAGAGGGCGACACTGTTAAGCGCACCGGTCGAATCATCTCCGTTCCCGTTGGTGATCCGATGATCGGGCGGGTGGTAAACCCGCTGGGCCAGCCCATTGACGGCCTGGGCCCCATCAATACCGACAAATTCCGTCCAGTGGAAAGGATTGCCCCCGGTGTTATCCAGCGTAAGTCGGTGCACCAGCCGCTACAAACCGGCTTAAAGGCTATCGACTCCATGATTCCCATCGGCCGCGGCCAGCGGGAATTAATCCTGGGCGACCGCCAAACCGGTAAAACCGCTGTTGCGGTTGACGCCATCATTAACCAAAAAGGGAAAGATGTTATCTGCGTATACGTTGCGGTGGGCCAGAAAAACTCCACCGTGGCCAACGTGGTGCAAAGGCTGAAAGACACCGGTGCCATGGATTACACCATCGTGGTGTCCGCCACCGCATCCGAACCCGCACCGCTCTTGTACATTGCTCCCTTTGCCGGCGTTGCCATGGCTGAGGAGTATATGGATCAAGGCAAACACGTGTTAATCGTTTACGATGATCTGTCCAAGCAGGCATCTGCATACCGTGAAATGTCGCTGCTACTGCGCCGTCCTCCCGGACGTGAAGCATACCCGGGCGACGTGTTCAACCTGCACTCCCGCCTGTTGGAGCGGGCCTGCAAGCTGAGCGATGAACTGGGCGCCGGTTCCATTACCGCGCTGCCGATTATTGAAACCCAGGCCGGCGACGTTTCGGCCTACATTCCCACTAACGTGATTTCCATTACCGACGGCCAGATTTACCTGGAGCCCGACCTGTTCTATGCCGGTATCCGACCTGCTGTTAACGTGGGTATCTCGGTATCCCGGGTGGGTGGCGCGGCCCAAATTAAAGCCATGAAGCAGGTTGGCGGCACCTTGCGCCTGGACTTGGCGCAGTACCGCGAGCTGGCTGCTTTTGCCCAGTTTGGTTCCGACCTGGACAAGGCTACTCAAGCCCGCCTGACCCGTGGTGAGCGCATGGTGGAACTGCTTAAGCAGAACCAGTATGTGCCCATGGATATTGAAGACCAAGTAATCTCCATTTTTGCCGGTGCCAATGGTTTCCTGGACAGCCTGCCGGTGGATCAGGTGCTGCCTTTCGAGGCCGGCCTGCTCAAGTTCATTAAGGCCAGTAAGCCGGAAGTGCGCCAGGAACTGACCGACAAGCATGAGCTCGACGAGAGTCTGAAAGAAAAGCTTAAAGCGGCTATCAAGGAGTTTAAAGATAGCTTCGTACAGTAAGCACCCGGCAGAGTATACAGCGAGGTGGTGAAATAGCAGATGGCAAATATACGCGACCTCCGACGCCGCATTAAAAGTATTAAAAATATCCAGCAGATTACCAAGGCCATGAAGGCGGTATCTGCGGGCAGAATGCGGCGTGCCCAGGAAAGTGTGCTGGCTGCCAGGCCTTTCGCGAAGCGGGTGCGCGACGTGTTGGGCCGGGTAGGGTCCGCCTCAGCGGGCATGAAGCACCCTCTGCTGGCCGTACGCGAGCCGAAGAAGGTGGCTTTCATCGTGGTCACAGCAGACCGCGGGCTGTGCGGGGGCTTTAATGCCAATGTAATTAAAAAAGCAGTTTTAGAGATGAAAAATTTCTCAGACGTTGAAGTTGTGACCATAGGCCGTAAAGTACGCGATTATTGCAAACGCCGTGATTATATCATTGCCAAGGAGTATGTAGGCATTGGTGAATCGGCGGACGCAGGACTGGCCCGTCAGATGGCCGGGTTCGTGATGGATAAATACAAGGCTGAGGAATATGACGCGGTTTACCTGGTATATAGCCAGTTTATTAATGTGATGGTGCAGCAGCCGGTAATTCATAAACTGCTGCCCGCCGAGCCCCCTGAAGGCAAAGGCGATGGCGACAAACTGGTTAATTATATCTTTGAACCGGAAGCGGAAGACATCATGGACAAATTGCTGCCGATGTACGTGGAAAACACCCTGTTCCAAGCCATGCTGGAAGCCAAGGCCGGCGAGCATAGCGCCCGCATGACGGCCATGGATAACGCTACCAGCAGCGCCTCGGACATGATCGAAAGTTTAACGTTGTCCATGAACCGTGCCCGCCAGGCCGCCATCACCAAGGAAATCTCCGAGATCGTCGGCGGTGCCGCCGCTCTGGAATAAAAGCGGCTGGCTCATCATGAGCGGGTCATATTGAAGGCAAAGGAGGTACGGAGAAGCTAATGGCTAATGTTGGTGAAGTGGTACAAGTCATTGGCGTGGTGGTGGACATCCGCTTCCCGCCTGGACAGGTACCCGAAATTTATAACGCAGTTAAAATAACTAGCGATAAAGAAGACATGTTTGGCAAGAAATTTAACCTCACCCTGGAGGTTGCTCAGCACATGGGCAACAATATCGTACGCACCGTGGCCATGTCTGCAACAGACGGCCTGGTACGGGGGATGAAGGCAGTGGACCTGGAAAAACCAATCAGTGTGCCGGTGGGCAAACCCGCCCTGGGCCGCTTGGTGGACGTGCTGGGTCAGCCCGTTGACGGTAAAGGCCCCATCGTAAGTGAACATGAATATCCCATTCACCGCCCGGCCCCCCCGCTGGTGGATCAGTCCACCCAGGAGGAACAGCTGGAAACCGGCATCAAGGTTGTTGACCTGCTGGTACCGTTCCTTAAAGGTGGTAAGGTTGGCATGTTTGGTGGCGCCGGCGTGGGCAAAACCGTTATCGTGCAGGAATTGATTAACAACATCGCTACGCAGCACGGTGGTATTTCGGTATTCGCCGGTGTGGGCGAGCGGACTCGTGAAGGTAACGACCTATTGCATGAAATGACTGAATCAGGTGTTATCGATAAAATGTCCATGGTGTTCGGCCAGATGAACGAGCCCCCGGGTGTGCGCCTGCGGGTGGCCCTGACCGGTTTGTGCATGGCCGAGTTCTTCCGGGATGAACTGGGTGCCGACACCCTGCTGTTCATCGACAACATTTTCCGTTTCACCCAGGCGGGCTCCGAGGTTTCGGCGCTGTTAGGCCGGATGCCCTCCGCCGTGGGTTATCAGCCCACACTGGCCACTGAAATGGGCCAGATGCAGGAGCGGATCACCTCAACCAGGAAAGGTTCGGTTACTTCCGTGCAGGCCGTATATGTGCCCGCCGATGACTTGACCGACCCCGCCCCGGCAACAACATTTGCTCACCTGGACGCCACCGTGGTGCTGTCCCGGGCCATCTCCGAGCTGGGTATTTACCCCGCCGTGGACCCGCTGGACTCCACATCGCGGATTTTGGACCCCAACATCATCGGGGAAGAACACTACATGACCGCCCGTGGCGTGCAGACAGTACTGCAGCGTTATAAGGAACTGCAGGACATCATCGCCATTCTGGGTATGGAAGAACTGTCCGATGAGGACAAAATCATGGTGGCCCGGGCTCGGAAACTGCAGCGTTTTCTGTCTCAGCCTTTCCACGTTGCTGAAACTTTCACCGGCCGGGCTGGTAAATATGTATCATTGAAGGACAACATTCGCAGCTTCCAGGAAATCCTGGAGGGTAAGCACGACGCTCTGCCCGAGGATGCCTTCTATATGGTGGGAACGATTGAGGAGGCCGTTGAGAAGGCGAAACAGCTGGCTGAAGGAAGTGCGTAATTATGGCGGACGAAAAACTGCAACGCCTGGAAATCGTCACACCCGTTCGTAAAGTGTATACCGAGGATGTGCGGATGGTGGTGTTGCCCGGCAGCGAAGGCGAGTTTGGCGTACTGCCCGACCACGCAGCGCTGGTTAGTGCTTTGAAAATTGGCGTTATCAGGGTACACCACGAAGGTAAAGTAACCAAAATCGCCGTCAGCGGTGGCTTCGTAGAAGTGCGCGACAGCAAAGTAACTGTTCTGGCCAACTCCGCAGAGCGCCAGGATCAGATCGATGTAGATCGCGCAACTGCTGCCAAAGAGCGGGCCGAACAGCGCCTGGCTACACAAGGAGCGGACATCGACGTTATCCGGGCCGAAATGGCACTCAAACGCGCAATGAACCGCCTGAAGAGCGCAGGCTAGGTTTAAGTTAAAAGCAAAAAAGACCGGCTAATTTTCGTTAAGAAAAGACGCCGGTCTTTTTTTGTAGGGGTCAGGCACCTTAACTTAACTAACTTATGGCACGAATTTCGCAATAAGTTAGTTAAGTTAAGGTGCCTGACCCCCTCTTTTGACTTTACCTTGTGTATGTCCAAGGAATAACCTGGCAACAATTAGTAATAGAATTTATAAAAACTATATTTATTTTGCATTGTTAGTTCACGAAAGGGGGATACGGTGGAACATCTAGTTATACGCGGCGGCAAGCCATTATCGGGCACGGTGCGGGTTAGCGGTTCTAAAAACGCTGTGCTGCCCATTATTGCCGCCTCATTACTCCCTAATTCCCCCTGCACCCTTGTCGACATTCCGGATCTGGCGGATGTACAGACCATTTGCCAAGTGCTGATTCATCTGGGCGCGGAAATTGAGCGCAGCGGCAGCAACCTGGTAATACATCCGCCGGAAAAACCTGCTGCCGAAGCACCCTATGATTTTGTGCGCCAAATGCGGGCATCATTCCTGGTTATGGGCCCCCTGCTGGCCCGCACTGGTCAAGCCACGGTTTCCCTGCCCGGTGGCTGCGCCATCGGCACTCGTCCCATTGACCTGCACTTAAAGGGTATGCACATGCTGGGCGCGGACATTGAGTACGGTTACGGATGCGTGCGTACAATTGCCGGCCCCAAAGGATTGCAGGGGGAACGAATTTACCTGGACTTTCCCAGCGTAGGGGCAACTGAAAACATCATGATGGCCGCGTCACTGGCCAGCGGGGTAACCGTAATAGAAAATGCTGCCGAAGAACCCGAGGTTGTAGATCTGGCCAATTTCTTAAGTGCCATGGGCGCTAAAATTAAAGGCGCCGGCACCAAAGTGATTAAGATTACCGGTGTAACAAAACTAAAAGGGGTTAAATATTCCGTTATCCCGGATCGTATTGAAGCCGGCACATTTATGGTAGCAGCAGCCATTACCGGCGGTGACGTTCTGGTGGAGAATGTAATAATAGACCATGTCAAGCCTTTAATTGCCAAATTGGGCGAGATGGGTGTAATAGTTAATGAAGAAAACGGTGGTATCCGCGTGGTGGGTTGTACTGAATGCCGGTCCGTGGATTTAAAAACCATGCCCTATCCCGGTTTTCCCACCGATCTGCAGCCTCAAATAATGGCTCTGCTGGCAGTCTCCCGGGGTACCGGTATCGTTACCGAAACCGTTTTCGAAAACCGGTTTATGCACGTGAGTGAACTTAAACGCATGGGCGCCCGGATAAAAGTGGTCGGCGCCGGACGCAGTGCCGTTATTCAGGGTCCAGTAAACTTAAGCGGTGCTTATGTAAAAGCCACCGATTTGCGTGCCGGGGCGGCCCTGGTTTTAGCCGGACTCAAGGCCAGCGGCGAAACCACGGTGGGCAACGTGCATCACATTCTGCGGGGCTACGAACACCTGGTGGAGAAATTGCGTGGACTTGGTGCCGATATAAATTAAGAAACAAAAAAATAAAGGAAATATTGCTGCCTTATGCAATATAAGTATAGATAAATAAACTTAGGAGGCGGCGATTATATGCGAGTTACAAAACGTTCCAGATCCTTTATGCTAGTTTTGTTTGTTCTTATATTTACCTTTGTGGCCCTATCCACCAGCCAGGCCGAGAGTATTTTTAAAAGCATCCAGGTTAATTATTCCACAGTCAAAAAAATTGTTATTAACAACCAGGACAAAACGCCACCTGCAAGCCAGCAGCCTTTTGTGTATGAAGGTACCACATATGTGCCACTGCGCTATATATCCGACTCACTGAACAAGGAAGTGCGCTGGGATGACGCTACCGGCACCATATATATAAATGACCAAGCTGAAATTGCCCAGAACAATGGCTGGGCGATAGCCGACGATTTTACGGGCTCATTAGATACAAACTGGAATGTTAATAAGCAAACCGGCAATTGGACGTTTAACAAACTGCACGATGCAATCTTCACCAATGACCAAACAGCGTATCTACCTTTAAAACAAAAGGGCAAATTACCCAATAAATTTACTGTGGATATGCAGGTTGCCGTAAACAGGGACACCGGTAAAGCCGGGATTTATCTGTCAGAGGTAGATGGTGAAAAGCCCACCCGCATTTCTCTCAGCAGCAACGGTGTGTCTTCTGAATTTAACGATATGCATAAGAGCTATAACAAGGACATTAAAGAAGCAAAATTTTATAACCTGCAAATACGTGTAGATGGGCATGATGTTGATGTTTACCTGGACGGCAATAAAGCTTTCTCGGTAGAGGCGCCGGCCTGGTACGACCTAAACTATATGGGTCTTTATACTTCTTACGACGGTGTTATTAATAGTTTTAAATTAACAGTAGACCAATAGATTAAAGCTTAGAAGGGGTCAGGCCCTTAACTGTTAACTTATTTTCAATAAGTTAACAGTTAAGGGCCTGACCCTTTTAGGGAACAAAAAAATGTTTATAACGTCAAATATATGAAGTAGTGTTTATAACAACGATCGGAGTGAGCTATTTGAAACGTATGGTACTAGTTTTCATTGCACTGTCATTTTTTTTATTAAGCCATGGTAACGCATTTGCACTGAACCAAAATGAAACCCTGGTGTTAACACTTGGGAGCAACCAGGCCCTAGTAAATGGCAATACATTAGAGCTGGCTACGCCCCCTGTGGTAGATAAAGACACCACTATTGTTCCGCTGCGTTTTATCTCTGAAACATTTGGCGCAAGTGTCGAGTGGTTGCCGGAAACCCGGGAAATTACCGTGCAGCACGATGAAATGCTGGTAACAATGCAACCGGATAATACCAATGCAGTTGTAAACGGTGATGCCCAGACCCTGCAAATTGCCCCGTCCATAATTGACGGTGTAACTATGGTGCCGCTACGCTTTCTAGCTGAAAACATGAGATACGGTGTGAATTTTAATCCAGAGAGTAAAGAGATACACATCAAGCAGTTACCCCCTCCCAACAACCCGCCTGTGGCAGATTTTACGATTAGTAAAATAACCGTGGCTCAGGGAGAAACAGTAACTTATCAGGATAAGAGTTTTGACCCGGACGGGGACGCAATAATGGAAGCCAAGTGGGCAGGTAATGAAAAAGTCTTCTTTGCGCCCGGGGTACATGAGATTTCACTGGCTGTTAAGGATCATAACGGCGACTGGAGTAAGCCTTGCGTAAAAACAATTACTGTCACTGAAGAAGTTTTAATGGACCGGTTGACTTACACGTTTTTAAACTCGAGCCGTGGAGAACCCATGGACATAACAGAATTTGACATACTGGAAATGAAAGTCTCGGAACCTTTTTTAACCAGGCAGAGCAGAAAAATCTTAATTAGCAACAGCCCAGAAAAAATCTTGGGCGAAGGGGTTTTATACCAAGATACCCTTAGCGGTGAAAACCGACTGTTTTATCACCACATTAACGGCACCAATGAAGCCAAAAAGCTTTATCTTGTCGCGACCAACCAAGGGGCAAATGATGTTAAGCTAAGAATGGAAAAATGGGGCGCGGCAGGCCCGGCGGATCCCATGGCTGTGGGAAGGTCCGCTGCCTACAGGTACCTGGACTTTGACCCGGCCAACGAAAAAGTAATCTATGTTAAGCCAGGGGAAAAAGTTATCCTCAACGAGGGGATCAATAACACCATAAACCCGGGTCAAACTATCCACGGTATATTCGATGTGCAGTCTTTCGGCTCGCTGCAATTTTCGGTCGTAGCCGTCAGCAGCTCGAAACAACTTGCGGATATGAGCAGCATGGAAGTTTTACCCCCGGATGGCACACACATCAGGGGCACTTTCTCAACGACTCAGCGTTTCATGTATACCCAAATAGAAGGTGATAAGCCTGAACGTCTGGTCATAGCTGACGGCAAGGATGATGCATTCTTTTACGGTTGGGACAAAAGCAGTGACTCCCAAGGGCTCCACAACAGGGGCAATTACGGCATAGTATACAAGCTTTCAATTACCTCTAAGCAGCGGGTCGGGGTCTTCTTTTCACCCCGCGGCGGTGTCTTTGCCGGTGCCGCCAGTTGGGGTAACAATACATTCTATCTCCCCAACCAGGGGGTACTGCAGCCTAAAGATGGCTCTTTCATTGGCGTCATCAATGCGGGAGAAAAAGAGTATTTCACCTTCATCCCCCCCGCAGGCTCTTCGCTGCCGGTTAACCTGATGTTTATACCTTTCTAAGAGAGATCAAACAAGGGGTCAGGCCTTAACTAATTAACTTATTGCGAACTACATGCAATAAGTTAATTAGTTAAGGCCTGACCCCCTTTTTACGCAAAAATACCAAAATTTAGTTAATTATTACTGCAACAATCTAAGCTAATTAATCGTCTATTCTTTTAATTGACTATATCAAACGAAAAAATTGATACAAGGAGGTTTAAAATGCTAGGACAGCTAACAGCCAGACGCAGTAGACTATTGGCAGTTCTCCTCGGCCTATTTCTAATCCTGGGAATATTTCAAATGCCCGCTGCCGGTGCCGAGGGTTCTATCACCATTGACCAGATATCTGTAAACAAGCAAAACGTCTATCCCGGTGAAACATTAAGGGCAACCATCACCTGGACCAACGAAACAGATTACGTTGTGGCCGTGACGGTCAAATGTACCGGGGGTTCCACCAACTACAGCCAGCCGGTGAATCTGGGGCCTTCCGGGTCTGCTCAGGTTGATTTTAACATCGGTTACGCAGCTTCCCCGGGCAATTATAGCGTAACGGTGGCCACCGGTGGCAGCTTGCTGCAAAGCTTGACCAATGCTTTTACAGTTCATGAAAATGTCGTTACTGTTAAAGACGTAACACCATCCGGGACAGCACCGGTTGAGGTGTACGCCGGTGATACCGTTAACGTTAACTTTAAATACTCTTCCCCGGCGGACACCAAGGCTAAAATAGTCATCGGCAGTCTGGTATCCAAGACCATAAACCTAAACCGGACGGGCAGTTTTGCCACTGCAGGCACTAGCTTGGTTATACCTGCCGGAGCGGCAGCCGGGGACTATAACCTGGGGCTCAGTTTTGACGGCAGCGGCACAGCGCTAACAGAGCCCAAAGCCGTGCGGGTTAAAAACAAGCCTACCGTTGAGTTAAGCATAACTTCCCCCACCAAGAGCAACCCGGCTACGGTAAGCCCCGGCAGCAGTGTAACGGTAAAGTATAATTACAAGGCAACCAACGACACCCCGGTTTACGTACGCCTGGCCCAGGGTAGCAGCACCTCGCTGGTATCCAAAGAAGTATTACTTGATCAAGATAAAACATCAGGTAGTACGGTGCTGGCCGTTCCTGCCGGCGCGCCGTTAGGTAAGTATAACCTTACCGTAATACCCAAAGCCGGCGGCGGCGCCCTGGATGCCGAGCAGGAAGCGGTTGTTGTTGAATACGATGTTAAGGCCAATATTGCTTCCCCTACCGATTCAAAGCCGGTATCAGTCACAGCGGGTGAAAAAGTGACAATCACCTTTTACTATACCGCCGCAAGTAAAACCACTGTTGATTTAAGACTCCAAGAACATAACAGTGACTCTTCACTTACAGCTACCGTTTCCCTTGACCGGGCCACTAGCAGCAAGTCAAAGTCAGTAACTTTAATTATACCGTCCAGTGCAGTCGGCGGTGTTTACGACTTAGTCATTAAAAGGCCAGTCAGCGGCAAAAACCTTGATACCGAAGAAGAGGCTGTTATTATCGACGCCAAGGCAACGGCTGAACTAGTTTCCCCTACCAGATCTAAAAGTGATACGGTTAAATGCGGATCTACCCTGCCAGTAAAGTTTAACTACACCTCTAACGCCGAATCCGATTTGGAAGTTAGGGTAATAAATACTAGCGGTAAAGTCCTGGCCTCGGCCAGTGCGTCCATTGGTAAGACCACCACCAAGAAAAGCAGGTCTGTAACGGTGCGGATTCCCTCCGATGCGGAACCCGGTAAATACAACTTATCTATTCTCACCAAGTATAGCCGGAAAGTCCTGGACACCGAAACCCAGGCGGTAATTATTGAGGATCCAGTTGCCATAAAGCTCAAGTCCCCCACCACTGACAACCCGGTGCGCTTTAACGCTACCGGCCAGGTTGAAATAAAATTCAGTTATACCGCCGACTCACCGGGCAGCGTGCAATTAAGGTTGCTTAAACCGAACGGTAGAACCCTGGTGTCGGACAACGAGTTTCTTTCCAGGGCCAATACATGGCAATCAAAGACTGTTACTTTGAAACTGCCCTCGGCAACCGCGCTGGAAGTGTATGATTTGGAAATTGTCAACAAAGAAACCGGCAACCGGGTTGCTCTGGAGCCCAAGGCCGTGCAAATGGTAACCTACCCGCTGAATGTCGCTGTAAAATTCGTTATAGGACAGAGCGGCCGCTGGGTTAACGGTGCCTATCAGGCAACCGACTTGGACGCCCGGATTACGCAAAACCGCACTCTGTTGCCCATCCGGCACGTGGGTGACCCCCTGGGTTGGGAATTCAAGTGGGACGGCACCAAAAAGATGGCCACCGTTATCAAGGGTGAAAGACAGGTTCGGGTCTGGGCCAACAACAGGAACGGAAGTGTGAGTACTGACAACGGGAGGAACTGGAAAACAGTAAGAATCGATCCCGACAATGCTTCGGTGCAGCCCTTGCTTGTTTCGGGCCGCGTGCTGCTGCCGCTGCGTTTCGTCAGCGAAGCTCTGGACACCAAGGTGAACTGGGAACCAGCCAGCAAAACGGTTACGGTTGTTCAGGAATAAACACAGTTTCTAAGTAAAAAACAGGAGACCGGTTCCTTACCAGGAACCGGTCTTTTTTAAGGAAAGTATACGCGAAAAAGGGGACTGGCTCCTTTTTCGCTTTTTGAAAATGGTGCCAGTCCCCTTTTTTTATCTACAGTGTTAAATTGTGTGAAACGCCATATAAATCTAGTTATTTTAATAAACGGTTTTATCAACAAGTTTAAGTCTGACCCCGGCACCTAGTGGGAATAATAGGTAATAATTGCCCAAAGTAGCGCATATATAAAGCGTGAAGGACAGGCATATTCCTAGAAGGTGAGTTTATGCGCAAGATTTTTTTACTTACTTTAATCCTGGTGCTGCTGCTGATTTTTGGCTTGCCGTACGTGATAAACCGCAGCACCGAACCGCCGGTTCGTGAAGAGGAAACCCTGGTGCGGCTGTACCGGCACGACACCGATGAAGTTGAGGTCATCCCGCTGGACGATTATGTCACGAGTGTGGTAGCCGCCGAAATGCCGGCTGAGTTTCATACCGAGGCTTTAAAGGCCCAGGCTGTGGCCGCTCGCACCTATATAGTTAAGCGTATACTAGCCGGCGGCGTCAGCAACACCTGCCACCCCGGGGCGGATACCTGTGATAACCCATCCCACAGCCAGGCGTGGCTGCCCCGCAACGTCCTCAAAGAACGGTGGGGCGCCCTGCAATACTACCAATATTACTATAAAGTGCGGATGGCTGTGGACGACACCGCAGGTGAAATAATTACCTATAGCGGACAGCCCATTGACCCGGTCTTTCATTCCGCATGCGGCGGCCACACCGAAAATTCAGAAGACGTTTGGAAATATGAGGTATCCTACTTACGGGGTGTGGATTGTCCTTATGAAAACGTACCACAGCCTGAACAGAGTGTTACCATGCCCCTGGATAAGGTAGAAAAAGCGCTGGGGGTCAATCTAAACACCGTAGCGGTGGCGGCGACCGGCGGCAATGCGGAACCCTTTCAGGTGGTGGAACGAACAGCCGCCGGCAAGCCAAAAATAGTTTTAGTGGACGGTAAAAACCTGGCGGCTGTAGATGTACGCCAAAAGCTGGGCCTGCGTTCCACGGATTTTAAGTGGACCATAAATGGTGGCCAGATAACCATAAAGACCAGGGGTTACGGCCACGGTGTGGGTATGTGCCAATATGGCGCCGCCGGCATGGCCGAAAACGGGGACGACTACCGTAAGATTCTAAACCATTACTACACTGGTATCAGCATCAGCAAAATAAATTAGCCTAATTTCATCCGTGCGCATGGGAAAAACAAAATCTGGCCACATTAAGAACACCAATTCACTTGTTTATACTTTTACATTGAGCGGAGGTGTTCTTTGTGTGGCCCTTTGACGAAAAGCCCAAAGACCAGAACGCTATTGAAAAGTACCGACGCTGGTTAAAACGCTGGCTGCTGAATGGCAGGCAGAGCAGGCAAGATGCCCCCGAGATTTATATAACCCGGGGGTTGTTTTTTGGCTGTTTACCATGGAAAAACACATTTGGGGTCTAAAGTGGTATATTACCCGATTTAGCAGGCCCCGGTTTTAAATTATTGATAATTTTTAAAAGTTCCTAATTACCATATAAACTGCATTTTTTAAGAATAGTCTGAAAGCATTTCTCCCGGTCCCCCGCATATAATGTTATATGTTTTTCCTAAATGCCCGGGGAGGTAAAGAGATGCAGGAGTACATTCAAAAGCGGGTGCTGGAAATATGCACCTACATTTTAGAAACCCAGGCCACCGTACGCCAGGCAGCCCAACTATTTGACGTTAGCAAAAGCACCGTGCACAAGGACATGACCGAAAGGCTGCCTTCATTGAACAAAGAACTTGCCAACCAGGTCCGTAAGGTTCTGGAATATAATAAGTCTGAAAGACACCTGCGCGGCGGGGAAGCCACCAGAAAGAAGTACCGCCATAAATAATGATAAATATTTAAAAAAAGTGGAGGATTTTGTCCAACTAGGTAGAAATTAATACCATAATTATATGCACTAGTAAATTATCTAAAAGGGGACAAGTTCTCATGTTCCACATGAATACCGATATTGGCATCGATTTGGGTACGGCGAATATTCTGGTGTTCGTCAAGGGTAGGGGTATCGTACTTAAAGAACCATCCGTGGTGGCGATGGACAAAACTTCGGGCAAGGTGATAGCAGTGGGGGTCGAGGCCAGGCGCATGCTGGGCCGCACTCCAGGAAATATTGTGGCAACACGCCCCTTAAGGGACGGAGTAATTGCCGATTACGACGTAACCGAAAAGATGTTACGTTATTTTATTACCAAGGCAACCGGCAAGCGATTATTATTTAAACCCAGGGTTATGGTTTGCATCCCCTCGGGCGTAACGGGAGTGGAAGAAAGGGCTGTAAGGCAGGCGGCGGTACAGGCCGGTGCACGCCAGGTGCATGTAATCGAGGAGCCACTGGCCGCGGCGCTTGGTGCGGGTTTGGATATCTCCCAGCCCGGCGGCACCATGGTGGTGGACATCGGTGGGGGAACTACCGACGTGGCTGTGCTATCTTTAGGTGGTATAGTACACAGCACCTCCCTTAGAGTAGGCGGCGACAAGTTTGACGAGGCCATTATAAAATATGTCCGGCGGGAATTCAGCCTGGCCATTGGTGAACGCACCGCGGAGGAAATAAAAATTGAAGTAGCCAACGCCTATCCCAACGGCAACCGGCCGCTTTCCTTGCGGGTGCGCGGCAGGGATTTAATAAACGGCCTGCCCAAGGAAATCTCGGTTACCAGTGACCATATATATGAGGCCATTAAGGAGAACTTGATATCTGTAGTTGATGCGGTAAAAGAAGTATTGGAACAAACACCTCCGGAACTTTCCGCTGATATTGTGGACAAGGGTATTGTGCTTACAGGTGGTGGTGCCATGCTCAGGGGGTTAGACACCTTAATTGGTAATGAAACCGGTTTAAACGCTTTCCTGGCCGAAGACCCGCTCTCCTGCGTGGCCGTAGGCACCGGCCGGGCGTTGACCATGCTGAATGTGCTGAACGCCCAGCACAAGCGCAGGCTGATCAGGAAGGCGATCAGGCAGAAAATATATGCGGGCTGATAAAACACAACAGCCGCCCTAAAAGGGACAGACTGCTTTTTCGTTTTTGAAAAAGATGTCTGTCCCTTTTTTATGGTACTAATAACAATCCATGTTAAGCGAGCTCGGAGTTTGGATGGCAATGAAAAAGTCTAGATCCGTGTCATTCTGAGCGCAGCGAAGAATCTTAAAGCAGCTTAAAAGAAAGATTCTTCGCTGCGCTCAGAATGACAAATTAGCTGTCTTTTGTTATAATAATTGACTTTTTCAGCAGCCTTGAAGCTTGTCTGCTGTCCCTTTTTACCGGGGCCAGCTGTACACTATATTGGCGGTGCTATCGTATAGGTTTGCTTGATCTTCATCATTATTCCACATGTAGTCTTTAGTCCAGAACAAGTGAGCCGGCAGGGACTCTGTTGCCATAGGGCCGCTGTGAATAAAAGCCGTTGAACCTGCTTTCAGAGTATATCCGTCAGGAAATTGATAAGGTTCCTTGGCAGTTTTGCTTCTTAAGTACCAACCGGTCAAATCGAAATTTTTTACCGAGTTATTCCGTATCGCTACTGTTTCCTTAATCAGGTCGACATCTGCAATGGTGATAGCCGATGTAATGACAATGGTTTCAGTTTTATTATCCCAGTCCACTTTATCTCCAAATGATTCACCAATAAACCTTATTGGCACCATGGTGCGGTTGTTAACCACCCTGGCCGGTACATCCAGCTTAATTGGGACTCCGTTTCTATAAGCGGTTATCGAACCCACTTCCAGCTTAATTTCCGTAGCGCCCTTGTTAGCGAGTACTGCCGGTTTGGTCTCCCCGCCAACCCATTTTACTTTAGCATTTAAAGCCTCGAAAATAGCTCTAACGGGTACCAGGGTGCGCCCGTTTTCGACACCTAGTTCAACGTCAAAGTTTACTTTTTTGCCGTCTACCATTACGGACGGGGCCCCAAAAGCTAACGGGACAGCCATAGTTAAAGCTAACACCAGCGTTAACAAAAGAATCGGCAATTTGGTTTTCAAAGCAGCACTCCCCCCAAAAAGAATATTTTATATTATTAATTAACTACCTATCCAAATAAAACCTTTTATAAATGCGTATTATTTACAAAGACACACATTGGAAATATATTACTGACCTACGCAATTCCAAATAATTTTAAAAACGAGGAACAAATCTCAATCTTAAACCGTCATTTATTAAATGCAAAAATATAAACATTCTAAGAATAGTCAGATAGCGAACTATTTACCACTTTAACTATAAAGGATAAGTACAGCCATTCATAGAAAATTGCTAGACATAGTAATTTTGAACAGATTTAACAGCTTACTGTATGCAGCCCTGGTCCTTCATGCGCTTTATAGCGCACTGGAAGGTTTTCTTTTGTCAAATAAGAGGTGATTAATGAATGATTAATAAAAAGCCGCTAATATTGCTGGCAGGCCTACTATTTATTACCGCATTCTTTGGGGTCTGGTGGTTGTTTGCCGAAAACAAAATGCCGGTGGAGCAAGACGCCGGTAACGGCACACCGGGCTATAAAAACAGCGGCAACGACAGTAACAACCAGGTACCGGAGACCAGCGACCACAATCTTTATACTGTTGAATTAACACACTTATTAAATGATCAAGAACGAACCGCGCTGCTGAAACTAGTGGACTGGGCGGGGGAATATGACGGCAATACTCTGCCCGTAAGAGCCGATTCGGAGCAGGCCGCGGCACTGGAGAACCTACCTTTTGTAAAAAGCATCGGTACATACGCACCTGCAACAAAAATTGCCGGAGATATTAGTGCCAAAAATAACAAAGACGGTGATGATACCTCGTCCCGGGTGGAAATCGTTGTGACCCTGGTATCACCGGGGGACAATATTGAATTTGTTCATTTAGTTGACAGCCTGGGCGGGTCAGTAGCGGGCGATATTACGGAACAAGGCCGCTATCTAAAGGCGGAGGTGCCCGCCGACGCGGTTGATAAACTAGCGGCATCGCCACTGGTGCTGCACCTGGAAAAATATCACCAGCCCGAGTTATTAAATGACCGGGCCAAGGATATTACCGGGGCATCCCCCCTGGCCATACCCAGTTTCTTTACCCAAACCGGGTTGACCGGTCGGGGCGTGATGGTGGGCATTGCCGACAGCGGGCTTGATACCGGGGAAATAGGCGATTTGCACCCCGACCTGCGCAACCAAACCGGAAAAACTCCCCGTGTAGTAATGCTGCAATCATGGGCCGGGGTGGATGAACCCGCAGATACCATAGGGCACGGCACCCACATGGCTGGTACCATCGCCGGCAGCGGTGCGGCATCCGATGGCAAGTATGCTGGCGTGGCCCCGGAATCCATGCTTTATTTCCAGGGTATAGTTGATCAAAACAATAATCCCGCCCCGCCTCTGGATCTTTCCCGCCTGTACCTGCCGGCCTATGAAGCCGGTGTACGGGTGCATGTTAACGGCTGGGGCAGAAACAACAACCTTTATTCCAGCGCCTCCGCCCAGATAGACGAATTTGTCCGCCGCCACCCCGACTTTTTGCCAATATTCGGAGCCGGCAACTCGGGGCCCCAGGATGGTACCCTTACCGCAGAAGCCAACAGTAAAAACGCCCTAGTGGTGGGTGCCTCCCTCAGTCCCAGGCCGGCATTTGACAACGACGGGGGCAACACACGGCAGGCAGCGGAGTTTTCCAGCCGTGGTCCGGCGGCCGACGGCAGAATAAAGCCCGACCTTATAGCACCGGGCACCTCCATAATATCCACCAGCTCCAGCCTGGTGGACGGTAGCCTGCCCGGACGTCCCGAGTACAATAGAATGCAGGGTACCAGTATGGCGTCGGCAATTACCGGCGGGGCTGCGGCTCTCCTTAAAGAATACCTGGAAAAGCATACCGAGTACGGTACTGCGTCAGCGGCGCTGCTAAAGGCGGCGCTTATTAATGGCGCCCGGGCTCCCCAAGACGAACCGCATCAAGCCGGTTTCGGTGTATTGGACATCGGTAGTACCGTGCTGGCTCTGGAAAAAGGTATGTTCAACATTAAGGAAGAAAAAACCGGTTTAAGAAATGGCGAAAGCAGTTCCCTTACATTTGAAGTTACAGAGCCGGAAGCTCCGGTCAAAATTACCCTGGTCTGGACGGACCCGGCTGCAGCACCGGGCAGTGGCCGCACCCTGGTTAACAACCTGGATCTGGCAGTGGTGGATCCCAACGGTGAACGCCTCCTAGGCAATGACTTTAGCAACAGCGGGCAGCCCGATACTATAAACAACGTGGAACAAATTGTGATACCCGAACCGGTTGCCGGTACATACCGGGTGGAAGTATACGGCAGGTCTATAAAAGGGCTTGGCTCTGCCTCCCGCAGCGTAGCCAGGCAGGATTTTGCCCTGGTGTACGGCCAGCAGCCTTCCAGACAAGTGCTCGAAGCGGTGGAAGATGATATTTTCGTACTAAACAACGGTAATCTGCTCAACAAACCCCAGAACTTATTAACTGCCCGGGACGGTGCACTCACCGATGAGGAACCGCAGCCCGGTGCGGATTTATATTTTGCCTATCCCCCGGATGGCCCGGCAGAGGCGCTGGCGGTGGGCAATAGTTGGCAGGCTTCGGGCATTAAAGTGCTCATGGCGGAAGATGGCCCACTGCTGGTTAGAATTAACAGGCAGTACCGCGAGGGCGGCTATTTTGTGGACAACAACAAGGGCAACAAGGTGGAATTCAACGGTGACATAATCGACAATGCGGCGGGTATTTTGCCCGGCTCCAGCGTTACCGCCGCGGTAAACCCGCAAACCCAAACCCTGTGGCAGGTAAAAGCAACCAGCCGGGAAGAAACAGGCGTAGTGGGCAAATATGATGTTGATAAAAGAGAAATTTTGCTGCTGGGAACAGACGAGCCTTACGAAATTGCCCCCGAGGCAGCCCTGGCATTCAATGATTCAGTAACCGGGGATCCGGGAGACCTGCCCTTTGGCGCACCGGTAAATGCCGGTTTCGAACATATTCTGCCGGGAATGCCTGTAAAGCTGACGCTGGGCCCGGACGGCTCGGCATACCACGTGTCGGTTGAGCGGCAGGTTCTTGTGGGCACCGTAGCCTCGGTGGACGCACTGCACACTAAGATTACGCTGTCCTCAGGTAAAAGTTACACCTTGCTGGCCGATAGCATTAAAATAGATGGACGGGAATCGACCCTGCGTCAACTGCAAACCGGGGAATTTGTTATGGGCGTGCTGGTACCGGGCAGCCAAAATGTGTTAAACCTAAACGTGTACAGCAACACCTTTTACGGGCGGGTAGACTTTGCCGGCCAGGACGACTTATATCTGGTTAACCACCAGAATACCAACCACATTTTTGCAATGAACCCGGAAACGGAAATATACCGCTGGGGCATATCCGCGGATACCAGCATCCTGGCCCCGGGGCAGTGGGTCAGGGTTGTGCTTGACCCTTCTGCGGAAGTAATTCAAAGAGTGGATATTGCCGAAGTGGCCCGCGAAGGACAAGAAAGAATTAAGTCTATCGATAAGGCCCGCGGTAAACTGTACACCTCTTCCGGCGAGGAGTATGCTCTTCCAGGCCATTGCCTGGTAACCAAAAACGGTTACCCCGTTTCAGCGGACGATTTACAAGCTGGCGATAGAATCGATATTACAGTTTTACGCGGCGCTGAAGGATCCCGCGTGCTGGCCAGAGTAAAAGCTTATAACAATGCGACGGCCGAAGCAGTTGCCCTAAACGTTCATTCCACCATACCCTTTGACGATTTCTACCTGCTCAGTGGCCGAACTTCGGCCGACAAGCTTTACGCCTGGCACGGGGACGGCAGTTATAACTGGGTAGAGTTGACCGATGATGGGGAGTTCTTTTACCCGGCTTACTTCGTAAACGGCGAAGACATCCAACTGGTGGGAGTGGGCGGCGCAGACAAAGTGGTAACCGGTTTGCCGATTAAGCTTCCCGGCCGGGGTGGTTCTATATTTTCGGATATTGATGGCCACTGGGCTGAAGCCGACATTACAAACCTTGCGTCCAAGGGGTTGTTATCCGGCTACGGGGACCGCACTTTCAGGCCGGGGCGCGACGTGTCCCGGGTGGAGTTCGCGGTCATGGTGGCCCGCTTGCTTGGTAAACAAGCTGATGGAGGGCCCGGCCTTAAATTTAAAGATGCCGGACAGATTCCGGATTGGGCGGTGCAGCCATTACGCGTGGTGGCCGGTTACGGCTTGGTATCTGGTTACGACGATGATACCTTCAGACCGCATGAACCCATTTCCAGGGTGGAAGCGGCGGCTATGCTGGTACGCACCGCAGGGATATTAAACATACCCGCAGACGGCAGTGAAAACAAGGCGGCCTACCGGGATAATAATAATATCCCCCTGTGGGCGCGGCAGGACGTTATATTGGCCGGCCGATCCGGCCTGCTGGTGGGCAAGCCCAACAACCTGTTTAAACCCGCAGACAACATAACTCGAGCCGAAACTGCTGTAGTTATGCAAAGACTACTGGATTTGGCCGTACAATACAACAAACAAGCCCTAACCGCAAACTAAACTTTAACAACAAAAAAAACGTTAGGCTGGCAAGAAAAGGGGACAGGCAACTTTTTCGCTTTTTGAAAAAGTTGCCTGTCCCCTTTTCTTGCTCTTTTTTCAATTCACCAAATCTATTTCTCCAGCCATACCACAATTTTATGGGTAACAATATCTTTTTCCCAGGCTTCTAGATTTTTTACAATACTATTCATTTCGGCCTCAATGGCTTGCTTTTCTTCCGTTTCACTCGCATCCATCAACTGCGCTCGTAGAGACTGATACCTTTCCACCTGCTGGTTATACTGCCCGCTAATGTCCTTGTCGGAACCGTCCATTGCGGTTACCTGTCCCAGAACACCAAGCTCATTCATTAACGGTTCAGCGTCATCCTGGTTGGTCAGTAGTTCAAACACTTCTCTGCTGCCGTTTACCGCAACTATGGAATCTCTTTGCCCCAGCTGCACCGTATACTTGCTGGTTATGCTGGACAAGTTGTCTTGGGCAACAACGGTTTCCGCAACATTTATCCTAACCAAGGTACTGTGGATAACTCGTTCTTTATCGGTATTTAGCAGGGCGACCATGGTGGCGTCCGTCTCCGCAGCGTTGTTATCTTTGGTTGAATTGTCTTGCTCCGAATGGTTATTGCCGTCGGTACCCGGCTCAGCTTTGGGGAAATCCGTATCCGGTTCGGCATTGGGTTCCTCATTCCCTGTTGCCCCCGGACTGCCCGTACCTTGTGCAGGGTCATTATTGTCCGGTAAAGGAACGGCTACTTCATGGCCATTATTAGCTGGTTCAAAGGCGGGATTTTTGTCGTTACCCGCTAAATTCGTCTTGTTTAGAATATCGGTTTGCATAACCGCTGCAATACTGCCGCATGCTATTAGGATTATAGCTGCGGCTGCAACTATGCCGCGCCTCCAAGCCATAGGAAACATCAGTACCCGCGGTTTTTCATTCCGGGTTATTTGTTCCATTACACCCGCTGTCAAACCGGGCGGTGCATTAATAGCTACCGCTTCATCGCGCAGTGAAATGCGCACCTCTTCCCAAAGGGCCAATTCTTCCCTACAGCGAGGACACGTTTGTACATGCCTTTCCATTTCGGCGGCCTCTGCGGGGCCCAGTTCGCCGTCAAGCCAGGCGTACAGGGTATTCATCCTGTTGTCACAGTTCATATGGTTCACCACCAGGGTTAATTTCTGTTGCCGTAAGGAAGATTGATGCTTCCGGCCCGGGCCTGCAGGGTAATCTTTTCTTTCAGCTGCTGGCGCGCCCGGTTAATTCTAGATTTAACGGTGCCCAGGGAACAATTCATAATGCCGGCAATCTCGTCATAGTTGTAACCCTGCATTTCTCTTAACACCAGCACCGTTCTGTGCTCTTGAGATAATTCTTTGAAAGCGGTTTTGACCAGGCTGTTGAACTCCCAGCGCTCCACCGCCTCTTCCGGTGTCTCGTTATCCGAGGCCACCTCCATGGTTAACTCGCCGCCGTCATTGGTTTTAATGTTGGCATCCAGGGATATTTCGTTTTTTCTGCGGCGTTTGATATTGATCCATTGATTAACCGTTATGCGGTGTAGCCAGGTTCCGAAGTCGGCCTCTTTGCGAAAGCCGTGCATCGACTTATATGCCCTTACAAAAGCTTCCTGAGCCAGATCCTGGGCGTCGTAATGGCTGTTGGTAAGCTGGTAGCACAGGGCGTATACCCTGTTTTGGTATATTTCCACCAACTGCCCAAAAGCAGTGGTATCTCCATGTTGTGATTTTTCAACCAGCAACCTAGTGTCTGCGTCCAAGGGAAGACATTCCTTCCATGCCTCCGCTCCGGTTATGTATTAGACAACAATTAATAAACGAAAGTTCCGGAGTGTGGCAGAATTTTTCTTTTTTTTCTTTTCTATTGAAATAGAAATATTTTATATGGTTAACTAATCGGCTCCTTATAATTTACTTCAAATCAGTCCCAGTTTCAAATGGATATATATTATAGAAGCAAAAAAAAATTTCTTAAGCAAGGAACTTTTGCCGGAACTGTTGTGTCTAATTAACCAGGTGGAACATGATGGTTCATTTGCCCGAAACGAAAAAGTGTGCATTTTAAAACCAAATAGCAGGACATTTGGCGCTAAATGTAGAAACTACACTTTTTACCGGGTGTTGAGCCAATCGGGTTTTACTGGTACGACACCTAAGAAACCAATATAGCAACTAATTAATTAAAGGGGGGATGTGTAACCGGAGGTACTTACTGGTTCCACTAATCTTCACAAACAGGGCACAAGCCCAAAAAACTCAAGGAGGAAAAGGATTTGAGAAAAGCACGCAATAAGAAACTATCTCTTTTAATCGCTCTCGTATTTGCCTTTACCGTAATTTTCCCGGTAGGCGCAGTATTCGCGGCCAGTGAGCCAACTGTTTCGTATACTACTACGACAGTTACGGATGGCCCTGATCAGACTTTGGGTTATATCAAGATTGACAACGACGACATGAGCACAATCGACGTAGTTTATATGGATATAACTTTACCCAGTGATGTAGACTTTGACGCTGGTTTTGATCCCGTTAACTTGTTTGCATCTGCCGTAGCTGATGGTTTCGTTGTTACTAAAACAGATGGCGACGCAGATGAAGTTTCAGTCGAAATTGCTAACCCGAGTAAACTAAATAAAGACTTATTTATTAGTTTCCAAAACTGCATAACTATTGACAAGTCTGCCGACGATGACATTCTAGTTAAAATCGATGCAGCCGCAACTAGCACTTACGGTGGAACCGCTTGGGAGATCGACAACAAGGAATACAAGCTAGCTTCTCAGGCAACTGGTGACATCACTGCAAGTGCCGGTTCACCTGAAAGCATTAAGTTTGGTGACGATAAGGAAATTGCTAAGATTACCATTGAAGAAGCATATGCCGGACAATTAAAGAAAGCTGTTGGCGAAGCGAAAGCAGATACTATCACCCTTGAGTTACCTTCTGACGATTTTGCGTGGATTGACCCTGCGGAACTAGACGATGAAGGTGATACAAAAATAGCAATCACTACTAAGTGGGGGTTAGAAGTTAGTGCCACTTACGGCGGTGATAAAGCTGATGATAAGCAACAGTTAGTGCTGACAATTGACCAGTCTTCATCTCAATTTGCCGGTGAGATTGAAATCGAAGGTTTAATTATGGTTTATCCCAGCGCTCCTGAAGGGGATGTTGATGTAAGTGTTACATCCTCTAACAAAAAATTCGAAGACGTTGACCTTACTGTAGCCGTTATTGGTGATAGTGACGTAACCGTTACTGCCGATGAAGATACCAACATGGAAGAATACATGCGTAAACTGAACACTGGTGTACTTTGGGAAATTACTTTGGAGTCTAGCGGGACATTTGCCGAGGGTGATGATCTTGTCCTGACTCTGCCCAACGGATTTGAGTTTACAAATACCATGGACGACATAAGCGAAGACTTTGGTGGCGATGTAACAAATAGGGGCCTGTATGATAGCAATAAGAGTATCTGGCTCCTGGTTGGAGACGTAGATGATGAAATCGTCATTGATGGCCTGGAAGTTGCTGCCCTTCCTGACGCAGAATACGGTGACATTGAAGTTGAAATCAGCGGTGATGTGGTAGAAACTACCGTTATAGCTGGTTATGTTAAGCCTGCTGTGACCATCGAAGTTGATAAAGCTTCTGTGGAAGTTGGTCTGGCTGAAGTTGCTGGTGACATAGTGCTCACCGAAACTGATAAAGATGCTCTTTCCAACAAAATGGTTATCTTCGCCGATTTACCTTCCGGTGTGGAGTTTGCCAGCACCCCGACTGTTTTTGTAAACGACGATGAGGTCGATGAAGTAAAAGTTGGACCTAAGAAATCAGATTCTGATGATAGTTGGGATGATGATGTTCTTAGGATACAACTTAGCGAATTGAGCAATTCTAGGATTGATACAATTACAATCACCGATATCGAGTACGCAATTGACAATCGTTATACTGATGGCGACGAGATTGCAATTTCCATCGGTGGTGTGGACGAAGAAGATAATATTAACATGTTGAAAAAGGATGATTTCAAAGACGAGTACAACGATGCTCTGGTTAAGGTAGTCAACGCTGCTGTCGGTGACAAAGACGTTATTACCGCTACCTTCACCGTTGGTAACGAGGGCGTAGCCATCATGAACGGCCGCACCCTGGTACAAGTTAACACCCTGTGCGACGTACTTGGCCTGCAGAAGAGCTGGGATGCTGCCAGCAAGACCGCGTACTTCGTGAAGGACGGCAAAGTAGTGGCCTTCCCGATGGGCGAAAACGCCATCTACATCAACGGCGTTAAGCTTCCGGTTGACCAAGGCGGCGTAATCATCAACGATTACACCTACGCAACCCTGCGCGGCATTCAAGCTGCGTTCGGCGGCGAGCTGACTTGGGACGCTGAAACCAAGACTGCTAGCTTCAAGTTCGAAAAGTAATCAACTGCAAGTAAAAAAACCCGGGTTTTCGAACCCGGGTTTTTTTCTACCCTTTAGGCCAATCTACTTTGTATTATTTATCCTTTTTGCAGAGAAATAAATAATGGTATTGACTGCAGGTTGGGACCAAATTATACTTTACTTGGTAAACAATTAAGCAGTTTAAGGAGATGTTTTTAATGCGCAAGCTGTTAAGTGGAATATTAATTATGCTTCTAGTTATCTGCTTTGCTCCCGCAGCAGCCCTGGCCGAGGATCAGGCACAGGAAGAACAAATGGAGCTGTCTCTTGAAGATGCCGTCAAACGAGCGCTTGGCTTTAGCAACGCTGTTGAAAAAGCCTGGCTCGACATTGATAAGGCAGATGATAGCCGTATCCCATTGGCGGAGGGTTATTACTCTACACCAGGCTTTGAGTCGGTGATACTGGCTGGCGAAAGCGCCAGCTTTGACTATGACAAGGCCAATAAGAACCTTGGCCTAACCCGGGATCAGGTAACCTTAAACACTTATGATAAATACTTCGATTCTCTGCGCAAACAAAAAGAACTGGAAATAAAAGAGTTGGCCTTGGGATACTCCGGTAAAGAATTGGAAGCCGCCAAGGCCTTGCACAGCGTTGGTATGCTAAACCGGATTGGGTTGGACGGCATGGAAACCAAGGTACTAGCGGCTCAAAACGAATATAATGCTGCCGGGGCTGAATTGGAAAACGCTTTTGTGTCGTTTAACCAAATGCTGGGATTTAAAGAGGACACCCGTCCGCTGCTGATTACAGTACCGGAATTTGCACCCTGGGAAAAAGACCTGCAGATGCATATAAGCACTGTTTTGCACGAAAGCCCCATGCTGTGGACCGCCAGTGAAGCCGCCGACTTTATGGAAAGCATTGCCAACATTGGCGCCATTGATTCGATAACCGAAGAAGATGCCAAGAAGGCCAAACTGGACGCTACTGATGCCCGGGATGCCACCCGTTTAATGGTTCGCTCCTTGCACAGTGCAGTTAAAAAAATGGAAGACGGCTATGCAGCTGCCGAGCAGGGCGTAAAGATGGCTCAAGAAACCCTGCGGATTACGGAACTTAAAAACGAGCTTGGCATGGCCACAAAAACTGAGGTTTTAGAAGCGCAGTTGGCACTGGCCTCGGCCGAACAGGGTTTATTTGATCTGGTATGCCAGCATGAATTTATGAAGAAAGTTTTGGAGACACCGTGGGCTTACAGTGGAAACTAGTAACGTATACTAACGAATTAAGTTATTGATAATTAGATTGCAATTTTGGATTTAGGCACAGCTCGGGCCGGTATAACTTTGCCTGGCTGTGTTTTTTGCTTCGCATGGTTGACAATTTTTACCGAGCACAATAAACTTAACGTGATTAACATTTAACCATATGAAGCAATACATATTATGTTTGCATAGCTACCTCGTATAACTTTACCCTGTACATAAAGGAGAGATTCTGTTGAACCAGGACCTGCTAACCCTCTACCTGGATAAACTAGACGAAATGATGCCTCACATGGTGCGCCGGATGCACCAGGAAATGACCCAGGCCCTGGCGGACGGAATTACCGGCAACCAGTTTTTTGTCATGAAAATGATGGCTGACCGTGGTCGGATGACCGTAAGCGAAGTGGCGGAAGGTTTTAATGTCTCGCTAAGTGCGGTTACATCCCTGGTGGATCGCTTGTGCAAAGTGGAGATGATTCAGCGCCGCCGTTCCGAGGATGACCGCCGGGTGGTGTGGCTTGAACTGACGGAACAGGGCCGGGACATGGTTTTTACTTGTCAGGCTAGCCGTAGACGCGTTATGCAACGCTATCTGGGGCAATTGGAGGAAGGTGAGTTAAAATTTATGATTGCGATATATGAAAAAATAATTTCGATGATGCTTCGTGAGGAGCAAGGGCAGGTGAGCGAAGAAAGGTAATTTTTGGAGTAAAAATAACATAGTAATACTTTGAAACTTAAAGGTTGCGGCTTTAAATGGTACCGGCAGCACTCAAGCGTGTGTAATAAAAAAGCCGGCGTTTTAAAAGGGGGAGATTACAATTATCAAAACATTAAATATTAAGACATTACATATTAAGCAGTCCAATAAGCAAAGCAATACACCAGTTAACCTATCAGTAACACTATTGGTGATCATGTTAGCGGTACTGCTTTTGACCGGTTGCGGCGGAGAGCAGTCAGTCGAAGCCGAACAGCAGGAATCAGCCATACCCGTGCGGGTGGCCGCGGTGGAAAAAGGCGCGCTGGCTGATACCGTTATAATTACCGGTAAACTGGAAGCATTAGACATGGCCAACGTGGTACCCGGCGGCCAGGGGGGCAAGGTATATAGCGTCAACGTAAAAGTTGGCGATAAAGTAGCCAAGGGTCAGACGCTGGTAACCCTGGAACATACCTCGATGGCGGCGTCGGTGCAGCAGGCCGAACAAGGCGTAGTTCAGGCCCAAGCGGCCCTGGAAATAGCCGGTATCACCTATGAGCAAGTTGTTGCCAATTACAAACGCGGCAAACAGTTATTTGAATCCGGTGCCATTCCCGTCGCCGGGCCTTCGGGATTTGAATCTGCTTACGAAATCCCATATAAACAAGCAAAAATAGATTATGAACAGATTAAACCCGCCATGGTAGCCAATGCAAAGGCAGCCCTAGCCATGGTTCGGGAACAGTATAACAACGCGTTTATCAAGTCACCAATTAGCGGCGTGGTCACCGCCGTTAACGTTCATCCCGGAGAACTGGCCAGCGCGGGCTCGCCCACACCGGTGGTGTCGGTAGTTAACTTGGGCAAAGTGGTGGTCAAGGCCACCGTCACCGAGGAGCAGATAAACAAGCTGCAGCAAGGACAGGAAGTGCCGGTGTTGGTGGGCGCTGTTTCAACTGAACCACTTACCGGGGTTATCACCACCATTGCCCTAGCTGCTGATGCCAACAGCAAAGCTTACCCCATTAAAGTGCAACTAGACAATCCGGAGCAGCTCTTAAAACCTGGTATGTTCGCTGAAGTGCAAATAAAGAGCAATCAGCAGGAAACACTGCTGATGCCCAGGGAAGCCGTTGTCAAAACAGGTGATAAGGATACTGTATGGGTGGTTAATGATAACCAGGTAACTACCCGCGAGGTTACCGTCGGCAATAATGATGGAGAAAACATTCAAATTATTGAGGGACTCCAGGAAAGTGAACAAGTGGTTGTGTCCGGTCAGAACATGTTGCAAGAAAACGACACAGTGGAAATAAAGAGCTAGGTGAAGCGAATATATGAAAATTACTGATGTTTCGATTAAGCGGCCGATGTTGGTTACCGTAATTGTTATCATTGTACTCTTGCTGGGCGTGGTATCCTTTTCCCGGCTGAGCATTGACTTGTTCCCCGAAATGGAATTACCGATAGCGGTAGTAATGACCAGTTATCCCGGGGTAGGCCCGGAAGAAATGGAACAGCAGATTACCAAACCCATGGAATCTGTGCTTAGCTCGGTAAACAATTTGGATACCATTTCTTCAACAAGCAGTACGGGTAGTTCCACCGTCATGCTTATGTTGAACTGGGGAGCGGATATGGACTTCGCTTCACTGGATATCCGGGAGAAAATTGATATCATTCGCGATGCTCTCCCGGATGGAGCGGGTGCACCGACCATTTTTAAAGCCGACCTGGATATGATGCCCATAGTGCAGGTAGCCGCACATAGTACAGACCCCATGCGGCTTAAGCAGGTCATGGATGACGTAATCCAGCCCCGACTGGAACGAGTAAACGGTGTGGCCAGCGTCTGGTATGTTGGAGGTTGGGAAAGAGAAATCCAGGTGCAGGTAAGTCCCGCCAAACTTAACGGTTATGGCCTTAGTTTAAATGGTCTTACCGCTGCCCTGGGCGGCGAAAATATGAATTTTTCCGCCGGCACTGTACGAGAAGGCCGGGAGGATTTCCTCTTGCGGGTTACCGGTGAATTTAAAAACCTCGCTCAGGTACGCCGGGTAGTAGTGGGTAATTTCGGGGGTTCCCCGGTATACCTGGGGGACGTTGCCGAAGTAGTGGACGGGCAGAAAAAATCTACTCAGATTAGTCGGGTTAACGGACAACCGGGCTTGTCGCTGATGATAAATAAGCAAAGTGGTGCCAATACGGTATCTGTGGCCCAAGGGGTTAGAGCCGAAATGGAGAAGCTGGAGCTGGAACTGCCTTCTACCAAATTTGAAATTATCATGGATCAGTCGGAATACATTCAGCAATCAATTAGCAATCTGATAAAGTTAGCCATCGAAGGTGGCATACTGGCTATATTTATTATCCTGATTTTCCTGCGCAATTTCCGCAGTACCATGATTATTTCGACATCTATACCCATCGCCATCATTGGCGCTTTTGTCCTGTTATATTTTAATGACATGACCCTTAATATGATTACCCTGGGCGGTTTGGCCCTGGGGATTGGCTTAATTGTTGACGACTCTATTGTAGTATTGGAAAACATCTACCGGCATCGCGCAGAAGGGATGGACCGGATTACTGCCGCCCGGGAGGCCACGAGCGAGGTGGGCTCGGCAGTTATTGCCTCGTCCTTAACTCTGGTAGCGGTATTCCTACCCATTATTTTCGTGGAAGGCTTGGCCGCCCAGCTTTTTACACCGATGGCGCTAAGCATTACTTTCTGCATATTAGCTTCGCTGGCGGTGGCAATTACCTTGGTGCCCCTGCTGGCTTCCCGCTGGTTAAGAGTACCTAAACAAGACGAGGAACATCCGGTTAACCACGCAAACCCCCGGGGTTGGCAGCGCTTATACAGCGCCTCCGAACGGTGGTTTAACAAGCTGGATGTGCGTTACCGCGCGCTCTTGCAAACGGCCTTAAAACGGCGTAAGTTGACGATGCTAGTGGTGACGGTGATATTTGTCCTATCCTTGTTTGCCATACCGTTATTGGGGATGGAGTTTATGCCCGGCACGGACCAGGGCTATGTGAATATTGCTGTGGAAATGCCCAAGGGAACTGCGCTTGACGAAACCGACCTGGTGGTCACTGACATTGAAGGCATCCTGGAAAATATGCCGGGTATCCAAAGTATTTCCACCGATGTTGGCAGCGGAGGCTCAATGTTTGGTGGAGGGGATGCGAACCAGGCCCAAATTATCTTGAAGCTGGTGGAGCAATCCCAAAGGGATATGTCGTCTGAAGAACTGGCCAGTCAGTTAAGCACCAAACTGCCAAACATTCCGGGCGTCGACATTAATGTTACGGCGATGGAACAAGGCATGGGTGGCGGCGGCGCGCCGGTACAAATCCAAATTAGTGGCGATGATCTAGATGTACTGGCTCAACTGGGTGATGAGGTGGCCGCCATGGTACGGCAGGTACCCGGCACCCGCGAAGTAGCCAGCAGCCTGGAAGAGGGACGCCCCGAACTGCACGTGGTGGTAAACAGGGATCGAGCCGCCATGTACGGATTGAGCCTGGCAGAGGTAGCTTCCACAGTGCGTACGGCCGTTGATGGCACCGTGGCCACCCGCTACCGGGTAGACGGTGAAGAAGTGGATATGCGGGTGCAATTACATGGTAACGCCGATGAGTTTACCTCGACCGACCTATCCGGTTTGCATATTGCTTCGGTAACGGGGGCCCAAATTCCGCTAAACCAGGTGGCGGAACTCAAGCAGGATCAAGGCCCCAGTTCCATTAGCCGTAATAACCAGGCCCGTATTGTCACCATTACGTCGCAGTTGGCCGAACGCGACCTGGGTAGTGTAGTGCGGGATATCGAGCAGGGAGTAGCTGATTTAGACCTGCCTTCCGGATACCTGGTGGAATTTGGCGGCGAGCAGGAACAGATGGCCGAATCCTTTGGCTCCCTGGCCTTGGCCCTTATTCTGGCCATCATTCTAGTGTATTTGGTCATGGTGGCGCAGTTTGAATCCTTGCTATACCCCTTCGTAATTATGTTCTCGGTACCGGTAACTTTAACCGGGGTGGTGTTTGCTTTGTTGCTCACCGGCCGTTCCATTAGTGTAGTGGCTTTTATCGGCATGATTATGTTGGTTGGTATTGTAGTTAAAAATGGTATTGTGCTGGTGGATTATATTAATATTCTGCGGCGGCGCGGCCTGGAGCGGAATGAGGCCATCTTAAAAGCCGGCCCCAGACGTCTGCGACCGATTTTAATGACGGCTCTAACCACTGTCATGGCCATGTTTCCAATGGCCCTGGGTATCGGTGAAGGGGGCGAAGCGCAGGCACCGCTGGCCACAGTGGTGGTGGGCGGATTGCTGTTTTCCACACTAATCACCCTTGTCCTGGTTCCGGTGGGATATACCCTAATGGATGATTTCGGCAATAAACTCAGCGCAAAAATATTTAGAAGAAACAAGTAGGACAAACGGGAAACACGAAAAAAGCAGCTAAGAAAAAGGGGACAGGCTACTTTTTTCGCAGTTTAAAAAAGTTGCCTGTCCCCTTTTTCTACTTCGGGGGGTACGCCTGTGAAAAAGAAAAAACCCATTATTATAGTCCTGGCTTTAATGCTCCTTTCCCTGACCGGCATCACCGGTTACTACTGGTATAACAACAACCATTTCGTTAAAACCGAAGACGCCAGGGTAGACGGCGAAATATACAAAGTAAGCCCGCAAATAGCCGGGGAAATCATCGCCATGAATATTGAAGAGGGAGATATCGTCCAGGCCGGCCAGACTATCGCCAGAATAGACGATGCCGCGCTTCCAGAGGGTGACAGATTGGATCGCACCCTGGTTAAAACCCCCATCAGCGGACTGGTCATAAACAAACTGGCTCGCACCGGTGAAATCGGTGCCCCGGGGCAGCCCGTAGCCATGGTGGTACAGCCGGATAATCTCTACATTACCGCAAATATTGAAGAAAGCTACCTGCTGCGGGTAAATGTGGGCCAGGTAGTAGACATCACCTTGGATAGTGACCCCGGTAAAAAACTAACCGGCCGGGTGGATTACATCGGCAAAGCCAGCCTGTCCACCTTCTCCCTGCTATCCCAGGCCAACGCCGGCAGCAACTTCACCAAGGTGGTGCAGCGCATCCCCGTCCGCATTACCCTGGCTAACGCCGACAGCAACCGTTTGCTCTTTGGCACCAACGCCGTGGTGAGAATCCATGTCAGCTAGCAGTGCTATCCCCTGGGCTTCCTTATTCATCCTCATCGCCGGCGGCTTCATGGCCATCCTGGACAGCAGCATTGTGAACGTAGCCCTGCCCAAGCTGATGGCCATTTTCGGCGTAGGCCCAGAAAGCATCCAATGGGTGATGACATCCTACCTACTGGTGTCCGGCGTGGTGATCCCGGTGACCGGTTTTTTGGGTGACCGGTTTGGTTACAAACGGCTGTACATCTACAGCCTGGTGGCCTTCACCATCGGCTCGGCCCTGTGCGCCGTGGCCTGGAGCAACTCCTCACTGGTAGCCTTTCGAGTCATCCAGGCCATCGGCGGCGGCATGATGATCCCCGTCAGCATGGCCATGATCTTTCGGATCGTACCCCGGGAGAAACTGGGTATGGCTATGGGGGTATGGGGAATTACCGCCATGCTGGCCCCGGCCATCGGCCCCACCACCGGGGGGTACCTGGTGGATAATTTCTCGTGGCACACCATCTTCACTATCAACATACCCATCGGCATTATGGCCAGTGTCCTGGCCGGGCTAATTCTAAAAGAAAGCGACATCCGGCACGACCTGAAGTTCGACTTGCCCGGGTTTTTGCTCAGCGGCGTGGGCTGCTTCTTCCTGCTGCTGGCCCTCAGTGAAGGCCAGGACAGGGGTTGGACTTCCCAGTACATCGTCACCCTGCTTACAACAGCAGGCTTTTTGCTGCTCCTGTTTGTACTGTGGGAGCTGCAAACGCCCCAGCCCATGCTGGATATCCGACTGCTGTTAAATCCCGTGTTCAGTGCCAGCCTGGCCATAACAGCCATTCTAACCATTGGCATGTTTGCCGCCATATTTTTGATTCCCATTTACGCTCAAAACCTGATGGGGCTTACACCCTTGCAGACCGGCCTGCTGCTAATGCCTATGGCGCTGATGAGCGGTCTAATGATGCCCATTAGCGGCAAACTATATGATAAAATCGGTGCCTTACCCTTGGGCGTAGTGGGAGTGACCATCTTAATTGTTACCACTTACATGTTACGCGTAATCAGCCTGGACACCGATTACCACTGGCTGCAAACCGTTCTGGTGATTCGGGCTGCCGGTATGGGCTTAATGATGATGCCCATATCTACCGCGGGTCTTAACACCATCCCGCAGTTCTTAACCGGCCGGGCCACCGCTATGAATAACTTAGTGCGCCAAATATCCGCCTCACTGGGCATTGCTTTCTTAACCTGGGTAATGGTGCGGCAGCAGGCCCAGCACGCCGCTATAATGGCCGACGGAGTAAGCTGGTCCAATCCGGTGGCCCCCGCCGCCGTAGACCAATTGGCCAACCAACTGGCCGCCGCCGGTATCCCGGCAGGGTTCGACGGTGCTTCCGGGCTAATCTACGCCTCGGTGCAACAGCAATCTATGGCTACTGCGATGGGGGACACCTTTCTGGTGGGCACCGCCATCATCCTATTCGCCGTTCCGCTGATCTTCCTACTCAGTAAACAGCGGGTTGAAGCCCAACGCCAAATGGAACTAAAACGCTATTCCAACCAGTTTGGTAACATGAAAGCATAGGAAAAGGGACAGGCATCTTTTTTAAAAAATGAAGATGCCTGTCCCTTTTTACGACTTCCCCCTCAATTTTTCCAACCAAAATGGGCAGGAACATGTAATATAATGTAGAACTTATAGAATGGTTATACAAAAAAGTAGAATTAATACTAGTTTTACCAGGGGAGCCTTAAATACATGGTGGCCAAAAAGAAAAAGCCCGACTTACATAAGGACCATCAACAAAACCAAACCAAACCAAAAGACCAATTCGAAGCCCTGCACCAAGTAGCCTTCTGGGGCCTCGCGGCGCTACTTTTTTTCCCGCCCTACTTCCGCGGCCTGTTTTTTGCCCCGGAGCAAGAAAAAGCGCTTATATTCACCACCCTGGTATTCTGGCTGGCCTTCCTGTGGCGCTGGCTGCAGAACGACCACAAATTCCTGCGTGGCCCGCTGGATTGGTTCGCCCTAGCTTTGCCGGTGGTATACATAATCTCATCTTTCACTGCAGTCAACAAGGGTCTGGCCATAGACGAGGTGGTCAAGAACATACTGTACTTTCTTACTTACTGGTCCGCATCAAGGCTTATCCGTAACCAGGAAGACATACATAAACTGCTACACGTTATCTACATTAGCGCCATCGGCGTAGCCCTGGCCGGGATGGCCACAGCTATGGAAATTATACATATTAAAGATGGGTTTAATGTTTCGCATGTAGGTGGTTTTATTTCCTCAACTTTCCAGTATCATAATGCGTTGGCCGCATATCTTGGTGCTGTAGTTTTAATAGGGTTTTATTTATGGAATTATTCTATGCAAAGACAGCATAATGAACTGGCCGGTTTGACGAACCTTACGGGGCAAAAAGCTTATACAACTATGTCCCGAATAAACCCCTTAGGCTACCTTTATGCTTGCGGTAACTTTTTATTGCTGGCGGTACTACTTGGATCTAAGTCCAGGGGTGGTTTGCTTGTATTTGGGCTGGTTTTTGTCATTTACCTTTTGGGAACCGAGAATAAAAGAAAGATTGTTACTTTACTGTTAATAGGGTTTTTAGGTGTTATATCTAATATTGTTATTAATAAGTTCATTACACTTGCTCAGGATAAACAATATGATATCGCTTGGCTTTGGGTTCTAGGTGGGCTATTAATTGCCATTAGCGGCCAAATATTTATCACTATGCTGGAGAGACATGTCATAAGCCGGTGGTCAGGGAACCCTAGAAAATATATAATATCTTTTACTGCCATAATAATTGTCACGTTACTAGTGGCCGGGGTATGGTTAACCGGCAAACCACAAGTTTTAGAAAAAGCAACAAGCTTTGAATACCTCTGGACAGCGTATCAACGTTTGTATTATATGGAAAGCTCTATCGATATGATCCAGGAACGCCCCCTAATCGGCTGGGGAGGGGGTGGTTGGAAAGAGGCTTATGAGTCATACCTTAGTTATCGCTATACTACGCGTGAAGCTCATAGTTACCCTTTCCAGGTAGGTGTTGAAACGGGCATTGTCGGAATGATTACGGTAATCGGTATTTGGTTGTCATTTTTATTATTGGTTATTAGACAATATCGTGAAAGTAAAGATAACCCATTGCGACGCCAGTTGGTATGGCTATTTGGAGTTACATTTTTAATGATTGGCGGACACGCATTAATTGACTTTGACCTATCCCTGTCGGCATTGGCTCTTGTGTTATGGAGTATATTCGGCATCGCTGCCGCACTCGCATATCCAGCTGGGATTGTTGAGAGAAAAAAACAGATGAACTTGAATTATGCTCCACTTGGTGTATCTACAATTGTAATGCTCTTAATTATGATTTGTTCCGCCTTTCTCGCACAAGCTGCCAGCTTTGCCAACCAGGCATCAACCTATTTCAGGACTAATAAACCCGTCGCGGGTGTTGAGTACTTGGAAAAGGCTAAAGCATATAACCCATTTAACAGCAATCATAGAATCTCCCTATCTCAGGCATACATGGGGCAGGGGGAAAAAACTAAGGCGCTTGAAGAAGCCAAATCTGCAGCAAATCTTAGTAGATATAATTTTGGGCCAAGGATTAATTACGTTCAAATTGCCTTTGCGGCAGGTAATAATGAGCTTGCAACCAGTGAACTGGAAAAAACCTTGGAATTAGCTCCAAATAACATAGAGACATATGAACAATACGCTATTAATTACTTAAACTTCGGTATTAACGAATTAACTGCAGGGAATAAGGATATTGCAAGAGCTTATTTAAACAAAGCAGTTGCTGTTACGGGATTAATAACCAGGCAGGCAAATTCATTAAATGACATAGACAAAAAAATGTGGAGCGGCCCTTTATTAGAGGTAAATGATAAAATACGACTGATAACTGGTCAGGCCAATTATTGCCTGGGTAATTTTAATGAATCCCAAGAACGTTTGCAGCAAGCACACCAGACTAATAACAATTATGTGAAGACTCAGGCCTTGTTATGGCTAGCTTTAATAGAAGAGAAAAACGGGAATTTGACGGAACATAAAAATTTAATTGATCAAGCAAACAGCTTAAATCCCGAACTAACTAACAATTTTTCAGCATTAAAAAACATACCGGTTTTGTAACAAGTTGAATAGCTTTTGGTACCCTAAAGAAGGGCTAGTGGTAATATGGGTTACGATAATGGTTTGGGAGTGGTGAAAACAACTGCTTCCAGCACAATAAACGGGCCATTCACAAGTGCCGGGGGAAAGTCTAATTTACACATACCAGTCGTTAATTACGTTAAACGGCAAATGCTTGCATATCCGCTGCTAATCATCACAGATTTATTTTCCCTGTCGTTAAGCATCTTGGTGGCTTATATCATGCGCGCTTTTCTATTGCCTGCTGCAATAAAAGTATTGCCAGAAACCTCAATGGCCTACGTATATGCTTTATGGTGGGTGCCGGTTCTCGGATGCGTTTTCTTCATCTTTGAAAAATCATATTCTAAGCGCATACCGTTTTGGCAGGAGTCCGGCCAAATAGTTAAAACCACCACCCTGGCTTTCCTGGTGACTATATGTATAGTTTTTTTAACCAAGCAAGGCGACATGACGTCCCGAACCCTGGTATTGTTTGCCTGGGTGATGAGCCTTTTCCTAGTGCCGGTTTTGCGTTATTTGAGTAAACTATTTCTACTAAGATTACATATCTGGGAAAAACCTGTTATTATCCTTGGTGCAGGCGAAACGGGCAAGCTTTTGCTTAACACGCTATACCGTGAACTCAGTATAGGTTATAAACCGGTTGGTTTTTTGGATGATGATATAGATAAACAATTACATCCCCCAGAACTTCCTGACGGGCAAAAAATACCAGTGTTGGGCAACTTTGATGAAGCCGAAACCATCATTGAACAAAGTGGCATTCGCGATGTAATTGTTGCCGCTCCCGGTCTCCCCGGGAAAAAGCTGGTTCAGCTTGTGAACAAGCTGCAGCGAAAAACGTATAACCTTTTGGTGGTGCCCGACCTTTTTGGTATGGCTATGGAGGGTGCTGAGGTTCAGCATTTATTCAACGAAAGAGCCCTGGTCTTAAAAATAAAGAATAACCTGAACGACCGCTTTAATTTAATTATCAAGACGGTTTTTGACCTGATATTATCTTTCTTGCTTTCAACGGTGCTAATCCCGTTCATGTTGTTGCTGGCCATAGCTATAAAAATAGATTCTAAGGGACCAATAATTTACAAGGATATACGTATCGGTAAACATGGCACAGAATTTATGTGTTATAAGTTCAGGACTATGTATTCCGAAGCCGATAATATTTTAGAGCAATACTTATCGAAGCATTCCCATGCCAGGAAACAATGGGATAAGTATGCTAAACTCAAGGATTACGACCCGCGGGTTACCAGGGTGGGCTTGGTTTTAAGAAGGCTAAGCCTAGACGAGTTGCCGCAAATATTCAATGTATTAAAGGGCGAGATGAGCCTGGTAGGACCACGACCTTACCTCCCCCGAGAAAGAGAAAAGATGCAAGACCGTGAAGACATTCTTTTAGCCCACCCCGGTATTACCGGGCTCTGGCAGGTAAGCGGCAGAAACGATATTGAATTTGATGAACGATTAAGGTTGGATTCGTGGTATGTACGAAACTGGTCTTTATGGCTGGATATTAGTATATTGATTCGGACCGTGGCTGTAGTACTAATGGGTAAGGGTGCTTATTAAAGAGTATGCCCTAGTAATAGGAGTACAATATGAAGATAGCGTTGGTACATGATTGGCTAACAAATTATGGCGGGGCAGAAAAGGTTATAGAAAGCTTTCACAGCGTGTTTCCCGCAGCGCCGGTGTACACGCTTTTTTATGACCAGAACCGTTTACCCGATAGCTTCAAGGTTATGGACATTAGAACTTCCTTTCTGCAAAAGGTTCCCTTCGGGCATAAAAAACACCAGTGGTTTTTGCAATTCATGCCTCTTGCAGTTGAACAGTTCAATTTATCTGAATACGACCTGGTGCTTAGTTCATCATCCTGCTGCGCCAAAGGTGTCATTACCGGCACAGGTACTTGCCATATTTGTTACTGCAATACTCCCATGCGATACGCCTGGGATTTCTACCATGAATATACCGATAAAAAGGGAATGCTGATGCGGAGCTATATTGCCTTGCAGATGAATCGTATAAGACAGTGGGACCGTGTAAGCGCGGATCGGGTGGATTATTTCCTGGCTAATTCTTGCCATATTGCCGGCAGGATTAAGAAGCATTATCGGCGTGATTCCAATGTCATATATCCACCGGTAAACACGAATTTTTACCACCTGAATGGCGACGAAAAAAAGTTCTTCCTATGCGGCGGCAGGCTTGTGGGATATAAAAGAATAGATTTGGCCGTGGAAGCTTTTTCGAGGCTCAAGCTACCTCTTTGGGTGGTGGGTGACGGCGAGGAATACAAGAACCTGAAAAAGATGGCGGGTGCCTGTGTTAAGTTTTTAGGTAAAGTTGAAGATACAGAATTGCGTAGCCTTTACCAACAATGCCGCGCCTTTATTTTTTCCGGGTTGGAGGATTTCGGTATTATGCCCCTGGAAGCACAGTCATGCGGCCGCCCGGTAATTGCCTTCGGCGGGGGAGGTGCCCTTGAGACGGTGATAGAAGGTCAAACGGGGTTATTCTTCGAGGAACAGACAGTTGATTCGCTAATGAATGCGGTAAAAAATTTTATTAAATTGGAAGCTGGTTTCTCGCCAAAGGTAATAGTTGCTCATGCCAATCATTATAGCGAAAAACGATTTGTGTTAGAAATAAAAGAGTTTGTAACACAAAAGTATCAAGAATACTTTATGAAAAATGGTTTCGCAGGTAGGACGAGCAAGCCAAGTTAAAGAACTGAGCGGAGTATATACTGGGGCGGCGTTATGAACTATTGAATTCCGTACTAAGAGGTGAAAAAGAATTGAAAACAATGTTGCTTGCTCTGTGGCATTACCGTTACTTTATACTTTCATCAATACGCGGCGAGCTTAAATCCCGTATTGCCCGCTCACGTTTGGGCGCGCTCTGGTTTATTCTTCACCCAATGGCACAGGCCACCATCTTTGCTTTAGTGTTGGCCGAAGTTCTGGGCGCCAAGTTGCCCAACATCGAAAACAAGGCCGCCTACCCTATTTACCTGATGGCTGGAATTGCTGCTTGGGGCCTTTTTAGCGAAATACTAAACCGTTGTCTAAGCATTTTTACTGAATATGGCACAATGCTCAAGAAAATCTCATTTCCCCGCCTGTGTCTGCCCATAATTGTCTGGGGCAGCGCGTTGCTCAACCATGTCCTGTTGTTGCTGGCCATCACTGTCGTGTTTCTCTTTTTTGGACATTACCCGGGAATTGCCTGGCTAATTATTCCACTGGGTATTTTGCTTGTTTCCCTATTTGCTTTTGGCCTGGGTGTAATGCTGGGAATATTTAATGTTTTTACCCGTGATGTCGGTCAGGTTATGAGTGTAATTATGCAGATGTGGTTTTGGCTAACCCCTATAGTATACCCATATGAAATCATACCGCAAAAACTACGGTGGCTTGCTGACATCAACCCAATGGTTCCGCTGGTGGGTATATACCAGGACGCTTTACTCTACAATCGTTGGCCTGATTTGACCGTGTTGTGGTTACCGGCTGTTATCTCGATATCGCTGTTTGTACTTTCCTTTGTACTGTTTCGCAAGGCAAGTCCGGAACTGGTGGATGTGCTATGAGTAATGTTGTTCTTAACGTACATAATGTTGGTAAATGTTTTGCCACTTACCGCACCAACATGTTACGGTTCCTTAAGTGGTTTGGCCTACCTGTTCACCCCGAACAGGAATATTGGGCGGTCAGTGACGTTACTTTTACATTACAGGCCGGCCAAGCCCTTGCACTGATAGGGCAAAATGGAGCGGGTAAGAGTACTTTGCTGAAGCTTATCACCGGCACATTGCGCCCGACCACTGGCAACATTGCCGTAAATGGGCGCGTCAGCGCTATTCTTGAACTAGGTCTAGGTTTCAACCCGGAATTTACCGGTCGCCAAAATGTCTATCTGGCCGGCGGCCTAATGGGTTTGTCCAACCGCCAGATTGAAGGCATTATTCCGGTCATTGAAGACTTCTCCGAATTGAGGGAATTCTTCGATCAGCCGCTGCGTGTTTATTCCAGCGGCATGCAGGCGCGTTTGGCTTTTTCCGTAACGACGGCCGTACGGCCGGATGTTCTGATTGTTGATGAAGTGTTGTCGGTGGGGGACAGTTACTTCCAGCACAAAAGCTTTGATAAAATTCGGCAATTCAAGGAAGAAGGCACTTCCATTTTATTAGTCAGTCACAGCATGGGTGATGTAAGGGCGTTGTGTGACCGAGTCATTTTGCTTGACGAAGGTAAAATTTTAAAAGACAGCCAACCGGACGAGGTCGTTGATTACTACAACGCTTTGATTGCAGAAAAAGAAAATGCCAGATTGAGTGTGGAACAAAAGCGGCAAAAGAATGGTTGGGTATTGACCCGTTCAGGTAATTTTGAAGCAACCGTTAAGAACCTGGTTTTACTGGACGAAACTACACAGGTGCCTTTGGAAACGGCCAAAGTTGGGCAAAAGCTGGTGCTTAAGCTGGTTACCGCTATTAACGAGGACATCCCCCGGCTGGTATTGGGTTATATGCTTAGGGACAGGACAGGCCATGTCGTTTGGGGTACAAATACATGGCATACACGACAAGTTATCAAGGATCTAAAACAGGGTGATGAAATTGAGTTTAGTCTTCCTTTTACTTGCACATTGGGTCCAGGTTCGTATTCTTTTTCTCCCGCCCTTACAAGTTCAGACACACATTTTGAGAACAATTACGAATGGGTTGATAATGCGCTGGTTTTTGACGTAATAAATGCAGACAAGGAATACTTTATTGGCACAAGCTGGCTTGACGCTGTATTTCAAATCAGCCGGAGGTAGGGGAAATGTTTGTTTCATATGCACAAAACTTTGAAGATGTCATGCTTTGGCGCGCCCTCAAGCATGTCGAAAAAGGTTTTTATATTGACATTGGCGCCCAAGACCCTGTCATCGACTCGGTGAGCTTGGCGTTTTACGAGCACGGCTGGCGTGGAGTTCATGTAGAGCCGTCATCTTATTACGCGGATAAACTTCGCCTTGCACGCCCTGATGAAACCGTCATACAATCCGCCATAGGAAGCAAGAGCGGTGTGCTCAGTTTTTATGAAATTGACGCTACGGGCTTAAGCACCGGTGATGCACAAATTGCCGAAAAACACCGGACAGCCGGTTTTACTACTAAGGAAACAGCAGTATCTTGCCTACCGTTAGCAGACATTCTAGATTGCTACCATGATTACGACATTCACTGGATTAAAATAGATGTGGAGGGCATGGAAAGCGAAGTTATCCAAGGCTGGCTGCCGTCAGAGGTTCGGCCATGGATAGTTGTGGTTGAGAGCACCTTGCCTTTGTCACAGGTAGAAACACATGGGGAGTGGGAACCGCTGCTCATTAAACTCGGCTACGAATTTGTTTATTTTGACGGGTTGAACATGTTTTATGTTTCCAACACCCACCAGGGGCTCAAGGAATACTTTCGTTGTCCACCTAATGTCTTTGATAGTTTTGCTTTAAGTGGGACGAACAGTAGCGTTTTTTGTGTCTTGCTAAACAATAAACTAACTCAGCGTGAGCAAGAGTTTATCATTCAAATACAACGTAGCCGGGAAGAAACCCAGAGCCTGATGTACACCCTTTCAGAAAGGGACCGACAGGTAGGTGAATTGCAAACTAGGGCTGAATGGCTAAATAATAAGTGGGAAGCTGCAAGGGGCAGTCTGGATACGGCAAATATGAGTATTAATGAATTGGAACTAAGCCTGGAGCGACAAGAAGCTGTCCTGAAGGAGTTGCAAGCACAGGCCGAATGGCTAAACAAAGAGTGTAACGCCTCTAAAGTCAAAATTAACGAACTCAATGACCATGCCCACCACTGGTGGAGGGTGGCAGATGGACTTAGCCGGGAAATACAGGCGGTGTATGCCAGCCGGACCTGGCGCTTGACCAAGCCTTTGCGGTGGGTGAACAGGCATTTTAAAAGGATTCTCGAGGGCATTAAATCCATGCTGTTATGTGCACCCTGTTTACATCGGAAGCTTGTCCGGCGAATTCTTGAAATAGGCCTGACCCATGTGCGCCGGCACCCCAAACACAAAGCCTACTTTAAAGGTCTCCTGGCTCGCTGGCCGTGGTTACAGGCGCGCCTGTATACTTTTGCAGTAGCTCGACACGAGCCTACAGCAATAGCAGCACCCCCGTTTTCCGTTGCCCCTGCCGATAGCGCTAACCTTAGCGATTGCCCAGTATCAGTTAGAACTACCTACCTACAGCTTGCAGCAGCTCGTGCCCGGGCTGACCAAAGCCGGGTAAAGGAGGGGCTTAAGTGAGAATCGTGTTAGATTTACAGGGTGCGCAAACCACAGGTAGCCGTCACCGCGGCATTGGCCGCTACTCTCTTTCTCTAGCACAAGCCATGGTACGCCTAGCTGGAGAACATGAGTTCATACTTGCTTTCAACAGCAATTTTCCCAAAACTATCGAGCCCATCCGGGCGGCTTTTAACGGGCTAGTTCCCCAGGAGAACATCCGGGTCTGGCAGGCGCCAGGACCGGTACGGGAAATGGAACCCGCCAATACCTGGCGGCGCCGGGCGGGTGAGCGTCTGCGCGAGGCATTCCTAGCCAGCCTTCACCCGGATGTGGTTTTTGTATCCAGCCTATTTGAAGGCTTGGTAGATGATGCAATTACTAGTATCGGCGCCTTTATTAATACACTGCCCACCGCGCTTACTCTTTATGATTTGATTCCCCTGATCCACCGGGAACATTACCTGCAAAACCCGGCAATGGAAACCTGGTACCAGCACAAGCTGGATCATTTACGCCGGTCGCATTTGTGGCTGGCCATCTCCGAATCGTCACGGCGGGAAGGGATTGACTATCTGGGTTTGTCGGATGAGTGGGTGGTCAATATATCCACTGCCGCTGATGATTGCTTTCGGCCGGTTGATCTGTCTAGTGCCAGGGTTGGGGCTCTTCGCAGGCGTTACGGGTTGGCGCAGCCCTTTGTAATGTATACCGGAGGTATTGATTACCGCAAAAACATTGAAGGTTTGATCCGTGCATATGCCAGGCTTCCGGAGCCCACAAGGCAGGCTTATCAACTGGCCATTGTTTGCTCCATACAGCCCAGTGATAAACAAACCCTTGAACAACTTGCTACCTCTCAGGGATTGGCAGCTAATAAAATCGTTTTTACCGGTTTTGTGCCGGACGAGGACTTGATCTCCCTCTATAACTTCTGCCGGGCTTTTGTTTTTCCTTCCTGGCACGAAGGTTTCGGTTTGCCTGCGCTTGAGGCCATGGCTTGCGGTGCACCGGTGATCGGCGCCAATACATCCAGCTTACCGGAAGTAATTGGCTGGTCAGATGCTTTATTTGACCCTTTTGATGACGCTGACATTTCCGCCAAATTGGCTCAGGTACTCACGGACGAATCTTTTAATGCTGTACTCCGGCGGCATGGCCTTGAGCAGGCGAAAAAGTTCTCCTGGGAGCAAAGCGCCCGCCGTGCCCTGGATGCCCTTGTCAGTTTGCACCAATACAGACAAAAAATGGACAGGCCACAAGTGCATTGCATTAAACCTTACAGACCACGTCTGGCATATATTTCGCCTCTTCCGCCGGAGAAGAGCGGTATTGCTGACTACAGTGCCGAGTTATTACCCGAATTGGCGCGCCACTATGAGATTGATGTCATTGTTAATCAACGAGAAGTCACAGACCCCTGGGTCAAGGCCAACTGCCATGTACGCAACACCGAATGGTTTACTGCTAATTACTGTAAGTATGACCGGGTGCTTTATCACTTCGGCAACTCTCCTTTCCATCAGCATATGTTCGGCTTGCTTGAGTGCTACCCCGGCGTGGTAGTGCTGCACGATTTTTTCCTGAGCAGTGTTATTTCCCATATGGATGTGCAAGGCCTTTACCCTAAAGCCTTAACGCGGGCTCTTTACCTGTCCCATGGTTACCAGGCAGTGCACAAGCGTACCAAAGAAGCTGATATAGAAGATGTAATCTGGAAATACCCCTGTAACCAGGCCGTTTTGCAACAGGCTATGGGTATCATTGTACATTCCAATTTTCCCCGTTGTCTAGCGACCCGGTGGTATGACACAGAGATTGTGCGGGATTGGCGTGTGATTCCCCTTCTTAGGGTTTCGTCACGGGCATTGAACCGTATCGCTGCCAGGAAAATGCTAGGGTTGGGGCAATCAGATTATATTGTCTGCAGTTTCGGCCTATTGGGTCCTACCAAGCTAAATCATCGGTTGCTAGAGGCCTGGTTAACTACACCTATGGTCAAAGAAAAAAACTGCCAACTAGTTTTTGTGGGCGAAAACCACGGCGGGGAGTACGGCGTCGGGTTACTTGAGGCCATACGGAACAGCGGGTGCACTAAACAGATTCGTATTACTGGCTATGTGCCCGCTGAGCAATACCGGTTGTACTTAGCGGCGGCAGATACGGCCGTTCAATTGCGTACCCTTTCCCGGGGCGAAACGTCTGCAGCGGTATTGGATTGCATGAATTACGGTCTACCTACTCTGGTGAATGCACACGGTTCACTTGCGGAACTTCCTGAAGAATGCGTCGTCATGCTACAAGATAATTTTACGGACAGTCAGTTGGCGAAAGCGTTAGAATCACTTTGGTCAGATCCCCAACTACGACAAACATTGGGCGAACGGGCCCGTGCGCATATACGTACTCAGCATGCACCTCGCCAGATGGCCGACCGGTATGCCCAAATAATTGAAAGCTTTTACAACAGTTCAACGGCGGTCCGCCAACACCTAATGGATTCCATTGTTTCCCTCGAGGGCGGTCCCAGCGAGGAAGCACCGTGGCTTAACCTCGCACAGGCGGTGGCAGCTAATTTTCCGCAGCCTCAAACACAAAAACAAATGCTGGTGGATGTATCAGTCTTGGTACAAGAGGACGCCAGGAGTGGGATTCAAAGGGTAGTTCGCAGTATATTACAGGAATTGTTGAAGAATCCTCCGCCGGGAGTTCGTATTGAACCCGTTTATGCTGCATTTGAATTTTCTTACCGTTATGCCCGACGCTTCACCATGAAATTATTGGACTGTCAAGAAGATGCGCTTGTTGACGAACCCGTCGAAATTTATCCTGGCGATATTTTTCTTGGCCTTGATTTGGGTTCAGGAATTGTTCCACAACAAGCTGAATTTTTTACAAAAATGCGTAGCTTGGGTGGATATACGTTTTACGTTATATATGATTTATTACCTATTTTTTACCCGGATTATTTTCAAGACTCAGTATGTAATGCGCATGCAAAATGGTTGAGCACTATAACCAAGGGCGATGGTGCCCTGTGCATTTCCCGTGCGGTAGCGGATGAACTTGTCGATTGGCTAGAAGATTCACAACCGCAGCGCCATCGCACTTATAAAATTGGTTGGTTCCACTTAGGGGCTGACATTGAATCCAGCCTGCCCACCACCGGTTTGCCTAATGGGTTTGAGGAACAGCTTACTTGTCTTCGAATCCGGCCCAGCGTGTTGATGGTGGGCACGATGGAACCGCGTAAAGGGCATGCCCAGACTCTGGATGCCTTTGAACAGCTTTGGGTTCAGGGTATGGAAGTAAGCCTGGTAATTGTCGGCAAACAGGGTTGGTCGGTAGATTCGCTGGCCGAACGATTGCATAATCATCCGGAACTGGGCAAACGCCTTCTCTGGTACCAGGGCATCAGTGATGAAGCCCTACTCAAACTCTATCAAACGGCAACCGGCGTGTTGATAGCTTCTGAAAGTGAGGGCTTCGGTCTTCCGCTGATTGAGGCTGCCCGTCACAACCGCCCCATTCTGGCTCGGGATATTCCCGTATTCCGTGAGGTTTCTGGAGATTATGCCAGCTATTTTTCCGGCAATACTCCGGAATCGTTAGCGGAAGCCTTAAAGGAATGGCTGGTGGCCTTGGAGACGGGAACAGCACCTACTTCGAAAGAAGGTATGCCCTGGCAAACTTGGGCGGAAAGCACCCGGCAAATAGTGGAGTTGCTGACGGATACAGAACATCCCAATTGGATACACCACTGGCTGCCCCGTTCCAATGCTAATAATTAATTAACTAATCTATAATGAAAAGGAGCGAGGTATTAACATATGAAAATAGCCATTATCACTGGTATCACAGGCCAGGACGGTGCTTACCTGGCCGAGCTTTTGTTAGATAAAGGATACACCGTCTATGGCACCTACCGCCGCACCAGTTCGGTAAATTTCTGGCGCATTGAGGAATTGGGGATTGCCAATCACCCGGCCCTTCATTTAGTGGAGTACGACCTGACCGATTTGGGCGCCGGCATTCGTTTACTACAAAAAACAGGTGCTGAGGAAGTGTACAATCTAGCTGCGCAAAGTTTTGTGGCGCTGTCCTTTGACCAGCCAGTCACCACCGCCGAGATTACCGGCATGGGGGTACTAAATCTACTAGAGGCCGTTCGTATTGTGAATCCGCAGATTCGTTTTTATCAGGCTTCTACTTCTGAAATGTTCGGCAAAGTGCAGGCTATACCGCAGAATGAGGAAACACCGTTTTACCCTCGCAGTCCCTATGGTGTGGCTAAACTCTTCGCCCACTGGATGACTCTGAACTACAGTGAAAGTTATGACATTTTCGCGTGCAGCGGTATTCTCTTCAACCACGAATCCCCCCTACGGGGTCTTGAGTTTGTGACACGAAAAATAACCGATGCGGTAGCCAAAATCAAGCTTGGCAGGCTGGATTGCTTGGAACTGGGCAACCTTAATGCGAAACGCGACTGGGGTTATGCCAGGGAATATGTGCAGGGTATGTGGCTAATGCTTCAGGTGCCAAAGCCTAATACCTATGTCCTGGCGACTAACCGCACTGCCATGGTAAGAGATTTTGTCCGCATGGCTTTCCGGGCTGCCGGTATGGAATTGGATTTCCGAGGGGAAGGTGTCAATGAAACGGCGGTTGATACCGTCACCGGTAACACATTGGTGCGCGTTAACCCCAAGTTTTACCGCCCGACCGAAGTGGACATGCTGCTGGGCGACCCGTCCAAAGCCAGACGCGAGTTGGGCTGGGAACCTAAAACCACTGTGGAAGAACTCTGCCGCATGATGGTGGAAGCCGATCTTCGTCGAAATGAAAGGGGGTACTGTTTCTGAGCGGGAAAAGGCGTGCTTTTATCACCGGTCTGAGGGGGTTTACCGGCCGTTATGTTGCCGAAGAACTGCGCGCCAACGGGTACGAGGTTTTTGGCCTGGTGCGCCGGGAAACCAGTGTTCACCGAGCTGAGGGCTATGTGTGCGATATCAACGACCGTGGAAAATTGACATCGCTGCTGGCCCATTTAAACCCTGATTATATCATCCACCTGGCCGGGGTATCCTTTGCAGCCCATGGTTGTGCCAGCGAAATTTATCAGGTTAATCTGCTGGGGACGCTTTCGCTTTTGGAGGCAGTTGCCGCCAGCCGGTGCCAGCCGCGCAAGGTTCTATTGGCCGGAAGCGCCCATGTTTATGGCAACCAGACACTATCACCCATCCAGGAGTCATGTGTTCCAACTCCCGTGAGTGATTACGCAATCAGTAAACTGGCCTTGGAACACTTGGCACGGCTTTGGTTTAAACGTTTCCCCATTATGGTGACACGTCCGTTCAACTACACTGGCGTAGGCCAGGATCCGGTGTTTTTGCCACCTAAAATTGTCCAGCATTTTGCTCGGCGGGCGCCGGAAATTGAGCTGGGGAATCTTGATGTGGCGCGGGACTGGTCAGATGTGCGGGACGTGGCGCATATATACAGGCGCTTGCTGGAATGCCCGGCAAATAGCGTTTTGGTGAATATTTGCTCGGGCGTATCACATAGCTTGCAATACGTTTTGGAAACGATGACCGGGATTTCGGGACACTCCCCTGCGGTTCGCGTCAATCCAGCCTTTGTGCGTAGCAATGAAGTTAAGGAACTGCGGGGGGACGAAAGCCTGCTTCAGTCGCTTCTTATTGGTAAGGTGCCCCGGCGTTCCTTGAGGGAAACCCTGGCGTGGATGTATCAAGCTGAATTGGGCTTGATTCACAGTGCTACGGTTAAAAACGAGCGATGAAGGTCGTGCTGGCTACGGAGGCAATCAAGTCGCCGCTAACGGGTATAGGCAGATACGCCTGGGAGTTGGCCTCTGGCCTACCTAATCATCCGGCGGTTTTGTCCACCCGGTACCTGGCATATGGTCAATGGAAAACGCTGGAGCAGATGGCGGGGAATTTGACCAAGGAAAACAATAACGGAACGGATGAAGCTATAAAGGATGACGGGCTTGCTCGTCGTTTGACCCGGACCCGACTTGTGAGCTATGTATATGAACGATTGGCACCTAAACTTACCAGGGCGCGGTTGAAGACCGATGAAATTAACCTTTATCACGGGCCGAACTACTTTGTACCCAAGGTGGATGTGCCATGCGTGGTAACGGTGCATGATCTTTCCACCTTTGCTAACTCTCAATGGCATCCGTTACCTCGGGCAGCGCGAATGAACAGGATAATTGTAAAGTCCATAGCCAATTCAAAATATATCATTACCGATTCCCGGGCAATCAGGACGGAGTTATTAGATTACTTTAACCTCTCGGAGGAACGGGTGGTTGCCGTACCCCTAGGCGTGGATGGTGTTTTTAAACCGAGAATTGCGGATGAACTACGGGCACCCCTCGGGAAACTTGGCTTGCAGCCCGGCGGTTATTGTCTTTGCGTTGCCACCATGGAACCGCGTAAAAACTTGATGCGCTTGATTAATGCCTATCGGATGCTGCCTGCGCGGATGCGTAACTACTGGCCGCTTGTGCTGGCGGGTGGGTCGGGGTGGAACAGTCAGGCCATTCATCAGGCCACCATAGAGGCAGCCCAAGAAGGATGGTTGAAATATCTGGGCTATGTTCCGCAAAATCTTCTGCCCTTACTTTATGCGGGCTGCCGCCTTTTCGCTTATCCTTCGCTATACGAAGGTTTTGGTTTACCCATTGCCGAGGCTATGGCCAGCGGTGTTCCCGTGTTGACATCCAACCGTTCATCAATGCCGGAAGTGGCGGGCGGGGCAGCCTGGCTTGTTGAACCTGAAGATGAAATTGACATATACAATGGGTTGCAGGAAGCCATGGAAGATGAGTTGTGGCGATCCGGGGCTGTTAAGGCAGGGCGTCGCCGGTCGGCTGAACTGACCTGGGAAGCCTGTATTGACCGAACGGTAGGGGTATACTGCTCAGCGCTGGAAGGTGGAGAACATTTATAAGGTTTATGAGAATGTTCTTGCCTAAGGACAAAGTTTATGCGTTCTATATTGAGAAACCACGTTTATTTAAAACTTTAAGCATTTAAACAAGTATTTCTAAAAAGCATTGATTGGAGGACTGGATTTTGAAAGCTATCATTTTGGCCGGTGGCAGCGGCACCAGGCTATGGCCTTTAAGTAGAAATCAATTTCCTAAACAATTTCTAAAACTAAAAAATATGGCAAAGTCCATTTTTCAGTTAACATTTGAACGATGCTTAATGCTTACCGGCATTAAGGACGTGTACATAGTAACAAATAGTAACTATAAATTCCTCGTATTGGGGCAGATTGAAGAACTGGGTTACAAGTTTAACGAAAACAATATTTTAATTGAGCCTTTCGGACGAAACACTTTGCCAGCTATTTATTTTAGCGTGCGAGAGATACAAAAGCAAGGTGACGATATTGTGACGGTATTTCCTTCGGACCATCTTATCGTGAAGGAAGAAGAATTTATTCAAACTATTAGAAAGGGCGAATGGTTGGCTAACCAATACTTAATTACTTTTGGTGTAAATCCAACCAAGCCGCACACCGGTTACGGGTATATCATGTCCGATGAACCCCTTGACTTTGGTTATCTAGTCAAAGAGTTTAAGGAAAAACCTGATTATGAAACAGCGTTGGTTTACCTAGAAAATGGTTACCTGTGGAACAGCGGCATGTTTATGTTCAGGACAAATCTATTTGTGGAAGAAATAAAGCGTTATAGTCCTGAAGTTTATGAAGCTTTTCAGCTTGAGAATATTAATCAGTCATTTGAAAAGACACCTGCTATATCCATTGATTATGGAATCATGGAAAAATCCGAACGGGTGGCGGTAATACCTCTAAATATAAAATGGACGGATTTGGGCAGTTTTGATGCCTTTTATGATGAATTTGAGAAAGATGAAAACGGAAACATCACATTTGACGGGGAGATACTAATTGAGTCTTATGATAACATAGTTTATACCAGCAAGGCTAAAACTGTGGCATTGATTGGTGTAAATGATTTAATTGTAGTTGAAGAAGAAGATGCCTTACTTATATGCAAGAAAAACGAATCACAAAAAGTTAAAAATGTAGTTAATTATTTAAAAGAAAAGAACAACTCCATTGTGGATTTTCATTTAACAACTTACAGACCATGGGGTTCATATACCATTTTGGAAGAAGGTTTTTTCTATAAAATAAAACGCCTTACAGTGTTACCGGGCAAAAAGCTGAGCTACCAACTGCACCACCACCGCAGCGAACACTGGATAGTAGTTAAAGGAACGGCCAGAGTTACCGTTGAAGATGAGGAGACATTCGTTAGGAGCGGAGAAAGCACTTATGTCAAGTCAGGGTATAAACATAGGCTAGAGAATCCCGGTAATGTCTTATTAGAGGTTATAGAGGTGCAGCTTGGCGAGTACTTGGAAGAAGATGATATAGTCAGGTTTGATGATGATTTCGGCAGGGTTTCAGGTAACTCTTGATTTGATATTTTACTGGAGCTTTCTTATGAACAACGTTTTACAGGGAGGGTTGGTGATAAATTACACGGAATCTAATCGGTACCACTTGTAAAGTGTGCTGCGGTATATCAAGCGTAATAATGTATTGTTATCTGCTGATGAGAACGCAAAAAGAAGAAGTGGAAAATTTCCGAACCATATCATGTCAACAAGCAGACCGAACACTCCATTCGAAAACAGTATTCTGAAAAAGACTGGACGCTGCGATTTCAAGAGAAAAGCGAGAAACACCGCCGGTTGAACCAAAGTCTACCGGAGAAGGTGAAGCTAAAGCCCTCAGTTGTAGTAAATCACCAGGACGTGCTAAGTGAACCTTAAGCTATGGTAGATAAAGCAGTTGAACTACAATACTTGACAGCATCAACCACGAGGTTTTAGGACGCCATTAAAAAGCGAGCTTAAGCCTCACACTTGTAAATCTATCCAGTCACATCAGAATGCTGCCTTTGTGTCCTGTATGGAAGATATTTTAGACTAGACCTGTATCAGCTACCGTTTGAAGTATCGCTTCCGCATATGTATATGAAAAACTCTATCAACTGCTGGTTAAAATTATAAAATTCTATACCCATGGCCAGGTAAACCAAACCATAATATAGGGAGTATGTTCTGAAGCTTACTTTAATATTTGATAAAATGTAATGAATTTAAAAAAATTATTGTGAAAAGGTGAGTAGCTAATGCTAAAAAAGCAAATAAAACCATTAATTGTTTTTGTCATTTTTCTGATTTCGTTCCCGCAAGTTGCCTATGCTTATATTGATCCTGGCACGGGTAGTTACATTATGCAAACAATACTAGCTGCAGTACTTGGTTTTGCTTTTATAATTAAGACATATTGGAATAAGATAAAGCTTGTGTTTAAAAATTTTAAACATAAATAATTAGTTAGGCTTGCTATACGGTAACCTTATTTCAATTAACACACCATAATGACGGTCTAAAAAAGCCGGTCTGTTTCACGGTCAATGTGGCCGCATTTTTGTTAAATGAATATGGCACCGAGGGCCATTCGAACGGGTTTGGCCATCTGCCCGTGGTCACTGGTAAAAAGACTTGCATAGCGTTTTTCGGTGCTTTCCCAGGGGATTATTTTAGCTATTTTTACCCAGCGGTTATCAGCTCGCAATTTGCCTTCGAAAGGCAGAATGAATTCTTCAAGATAAAATTGGTTTTCGTTTTTACGGAACATATTTTGTCCTCCAGGTGCACGGTTTTTGCAATCTCTGCTGCGTTTTCCATGCATCTTATTTGGACAAATATGCTCCTAAATCCTTGATTTTATTGGGTTTTTGTTCCGTTCAGCAAGCCCAGTTAAATAAATATAATTGGTATATTTATTGGTATGGAGGTTTTTATTATTAATACTTTTAAGGGTAGTTTTACACTGTCTTCATTTAGGGATCCAAGCGGTTTTATTTTTATTCGTGGTGGTAAAATATACAGACAAGTAAATATAAGTTACAAGGAACATTATGACCATTTAATGTCTGGTCTCTATGGTGCTCTAGCGAAAGCTAAATTACTTGTTTCTCATGATGAAGTTGATGTTCAAGAAGGTAATGATACTGTATACAAAATAATTAAGCCAGAGATTATACCTTTTATTTCTTACCCATATGAATGGTGTTTTAGTCAGCTTAAACATGCAGCCTTAGTTACATTGCAAATTCAAAAAACAGCACTTAATTTTGGTATGTCTTTAAAAGATAGCAGTGCATATAATATACAATTTAATAATGGAAAACCAATTTTTATTGATACCTTATCATTTGAAAAGTACAATGAGGGAGAACCTTGGGTAGCCTATAGACAATTTTGCCAACATTTCTTGGCTCCGCTTTCCCTGATGAGTTTAAATCACATTAGTTTGAATCAATTACTAAGAATCTATATAGATGGAATTCCTCTTGACTTGACTAGTCGTTTGCTTCCAAACAAAACGTGGATGAATTTTAACTTATTATCTAACATCCATTTACATGCCTCAACTCAGAAAAGATATCAGAATAAACTTGTAAATATATCAAATAAAAAGATTAGCCTAACGGGCCTATTAGCAATAATTGATAACCTAGAATCAACAATTAAGCGATTAACTTGGAAACCGCAAGGCACAGAATGGGCCGAATATTACAAAGATATCAATTATACGGAAGATGGTATTGAGCACAAAAAGCACCTCTTGGCTAAATATTTGGAAGTAATTGACCCCGAATCAGTATGGGATATCGGTGCGAATAAAGGAATATTTAGCCGTATCGCTTCTAATAGGGGTATACAAACACTATCCTTTGATATTGATCCAGCCGCAGTAGAAAAGAATTATCTTATAAGCTTAAAAAACAAGGAAACAAATATTCTCCCACTCCTTATTGATTTGACAAATCCAAGCCCTAGTATTGGGTGGGAAAATACAGAAAGACTGTCACTTTTAGAACGTGGACCGGCGGATACAGTTTTTGCTCTCGCGATTATTCATCACTTGGCAATATCCAACAACCTTCCGTTATCTAAAATTGCAAATTTTTTTGGTAAACTTTGTAAAAATTTAATTATAGAGTTTGTACCTAAAGAAGATTCTCAAGTGCAAAAACTCTTGGCAACAAGGGAAGATGTTTTTCCTAATTATGAAAAAAATTGTTTTGAAAATGAATTTAAAAAACATTTTGTAGTTTTACGTTTAGACCAGATTACAGATTCAAAAAGAACTTTATATTTACTTTCGAGAAGGTAATTCAAAAAAGAGGATTAATAAATGATTAGTAAAAAAGCATTTAATACAATTTGTGTGGTATTATTCTTTTCATTAACAACTTTACTATTTGGGCCACTATGCATTTACTTAAACAATGTTAATGAGTTTTCTTTTTTACTATCTGATGTTTGGTTTATTTTATTAGGCATTGCGTTGGTGTGTATTATTTTTTTAACGCTTATTATATTTCTTATAAAAAATTCATTCCATAAGTCAATTATTTCATTATTATTTTCTATAGCACTTATGTTATGGCTTCAAGGAAATATTTTAGTTTGGGATTATGGGGTATTAGATGGTAAAGAGATTAATTGGGATAATTACAAGATTTACGGCTTTATCGATTCAGTGGCGTGGGTATTGTTTTTAAGTGTTGCATTTAAGAAGCGAGTATATATTTATAAAGTAGCTGCAAAATTAAGCATAGCGTTAATATTAATTCAAACTTTTACTCTATTTTTAACATGGTTTCAGAATCCTGATCAGCCTGACTGGAAGAAATATTCTATAAACGGTGAACAGATATATAATTTTTCTTCAAAAAAGAATGTTATTATTCTCGTCCTAGATACTTATCAGTCAGATATTTTTCAAGAATTGATTAATGAACACCACGATTATTTAGATATCTTCAAAGGTTTTACATATTACCGTAATTCTATTGGGGGATTCCCGACTACATATCCATCTGTACCTTTGATATTAACAGGAAGCTACTATGATAATTCAATAACCATGCAAGAATATATTAAAAAGTCGTATTTAAATCAATCCGTTCCCCTTGTTTTAAAGCAGAACGGCTTTCTAGTTGATTTATTTCCTAATGTTAAACAAACAATTTATTATAATGATGAAATTGCATCCAATTTTATAATGGCAAATGGTAGTAATAATAAAAAGCAGTCTTTGAAAAAAATATACTACATTACATTATACAGATTTTCCCCCCAATATATAAAAGAGCATATCTTTTTTAAATTTAACTATTACATAAATAATGAGATAAAAGAAGTTGATTTTATATTAGATGATTTAGATTTTGCCAATAATATAGAATGCAATTCCGAGGTTAATATTGAAAAAAGTGTATTTAAATTTTATCACCTAAGGGGCACACATCCACCATTTAATCTTAATGAACGGTTAGAAAAAGTGAATTTAAATTATAATCGTGATGGCTATAAAGTTCAAGCAAGGGCCTCTTTAGAGATAATTAATAGATTTTTAAATGCGTTGAGAAATAACGGAGTTTATGATAACTCCATGATTTTTATAGTAGGAGACCATGGTTTAGGTTCGTTTGGTGTTAATGTTCAAGTTAGTGGTTACTTCCAAGATAACATTGATAAGGGGTTAAAGGGGTTAACCTCCAATAATATTATAGCTTCTGGAATCCCACTTATCTTAGTAAAGCCTTTTAATTCGATACAGTCTATGAGAATTTCGGATGCACCTGTATGCCTAGCTGATATACCAAAAACAATATTTACCGAACTTAAAATAGTGAATGACTTTCCAGGAATTTCGATGTTTGATATTAGTGAGTCAGAAGTTCGTGAGCGTCGTTATCTGTCATACAACTGGGAACACGAGTATTGGGATAAACAATTCCTACCGGCAATGCAGGAATATATCATTAATGGTTTTAGTTGGTTGCCTCAATCTTGGAGTCCAACCTATCGCAAGTTTACTTTCGAGGGAGCCTCAAACATCGAACCGCCCACCTACCAATATGAATCACAAATTAAATTCGGTATTGGAGGAAATGCCGAGCAGTATCAAGGCGATGGATGGAGTACTCCCGAAAAAGATTTCACCTGGACAGTTGAGGAAAATGCTTCCCTTGATATTTCAATTAACCAACCGCAGTCAGACCTTGTTTTAAAAGCTTCTCTCTCCCCTTTTATATCAGATAAAAGGGATAGACAAAGAGTTAATATTTATATTAATGGTAATAAATTGGGAGAATGGGTTATGACAGATAGCGGGGAGTACAGTTTTACGTTGCCTAAGGATTTTATCACTGATTCATCATTGAAGATAACTTTTGAGTTACCAGATGCAATTTCACCGCTTGAATTAAAGATCAGTGAAGATTCACGTGTTCTGGGAATTGCAATGCATAGTATTATCATATCAGAAAAAAAACAATTATAGCAAAGTTGATAATTATCATAGACGAACCGAAAGTAAGGATTCTTTGTGCTAAGTGAAGTATACCACACTTGAGCCTGGATTTATCTGGGAGCGAACGTAATATGTGTCGTTCTGATCCGTGTTATCTTTGCTTTGCGCATAACTTATTTTGCCATACTGCTAATTCATTAATCAGGAAATACAGGAGCCAAACAGGAAAACCGATTTGCAAAATTCATGGCTCAGCTTCAGAATATTAAATTTGATGCTGGACGACATCGGCTCAAATCATACACTCTTGAGTAAAGCAGGGATATCCCTAAAAGAGCTGAAAGCAGGTATAACAAAGCCTCTAGCGTTCTGTCCGGTTAGATTGCCAATACCAGGTGAATTGTTTCCTAACCCCACGATAGCAGATGCCATCATGAACCGGGTTATTCATGATGCGTACATTCTGGCCCTCGACACGAATAAGTCAATTTAGAGGTTATGGCAAAAAACATTAAGACCGAGCCTTAGGATTTTTTATTGCTTTCAACATGTAGAGCCTCATCATCTTTTGGCCCCCTTTACGCATTCTGAACTGCACCCTGTCTAATTGGCAGGGTGCAGTTCACACTAACGGCGTGGATTATACTTAGGGCTTGCTGAACGAAACAAAAACCCAATAAAATCAAGGATTTAGGAGCATATTTGTCGAAATAAGATGCATGGAAAACGCGGTAAATAATGCAAAAACCGTGCACCTGGAGGGACAAACATGTT
>Ga0209643_1000109_pt1 | contig 199998 bp, 179 predicted proteins | sample AutmiccBRH37_all_FD_187383 | JGI IMG/M metagenome (GOLD analysis project Ga0209643, IMG submission 187383) | Deep subsurface microbial communities from Mt. Terri, Switzerland - Autotrophic microbial communities BRH/37_all (SPAdes) (version 2) | ecosystem: Environmental > Aquatic > Deep... | reverse complement strand
GTCGGCGGGCTGGTCGGTCGCCGGCACCGGGCGGACCGCGCGTGCGGAGGCCGACCGCACCGTGCATCGATTCGAACGCGGCGCACCGCTCGACGATCCGGCCTCCTCGCTGGCCGGCGCGACGCACCTGCTCGCCTCCATTCCGCCCGACGCGGAAGACGACCCCGCCCTCGGCGTGCATGGGCGCGACATCGCGGCGGCGGCTTCGATGCTCGGCTGGATCGGCTATCTGTCGACCACCGGCGTCTATGGCGACCATGGCGGTGCCTGGGTCGACGAGGACACGCCGCCCACGCCCACCGGCGACCGTTCGCGGCGGCGCCTCGACGCCGAAAACGCCTGGATGGCCTTCGGCCGCGAGCACGGTGTCGCGGTCCAGATCTTCCGGCTGCCCGGCATCTACGGGCCCGGCCGCAGCCAGCTCGACGCCGTGCGGAGCGGCCGCGCGCATCGGATCGACAAGCCGGGGCAGGTCTTCTCGCGCATCCACGTCGACGACATCGTCGCCACGCTGCGCGCCTCGATGGAGCGTCCGCGGGCCGGCGCGATCTACAACGTGGCGGACGACCTTCCGGCGCCCTCGCACGAAGTCACCGCCTTCGCCTGCGATCTGCTGGGCGTCGAACCGCCGCCGCTCATCCCCTTCGCGCAGGCCGAACTGTCGCCGATGGCCCGCATCTTCTATGCCGACAACCGCCGCGTCCGGAACGAGCGCATCAAGACCGAACTCGGCGTGACGCTACGCCACCCGGACTACCGTGCCGGACTGCGGGCGATCCTGGCCGCCGAGACCGCCGGCTGAGCAGCCGGCTCAGGCTATGCGGCGGCCGACTTCGTCGACCGTTTCGCACAGCAGGTCGAGCTCCGGCTCCTCCGACAGCCTGTGATCGCCGTTCTTGACATACACGACCCGCACATCGTCCGAGGTAAGCGTCTCGCAGAGCTTCAGCGAGAGCTGCCAGGGCACCGCGTCGTCGCGCATGCCGTGCAGGATGCGCACGGGCAGGTCGAGCGGGATCGGGGCGTCCATCAGCAGGTGGCGCTTGCCGTCCTCGATGAGCGCCCGGGTGATGACGTAGGGGTCGTCCGAGTAGGCCGATGGCCGCTCAAAGCGCCCCTCGCGCGCCAGCGTCGCGCGCTGGTCGGCCGACAGCTCGCCCTCCATGCGCACGACGAAATCCGGCGCCGGTGCGACGCCGACGATGCCGGCGACCCTGTCCGTCCGACGCAGCGCTGCGAGCAGAGCGATCCAGCCGCCCATGCTGGATCCGACCAGGATCTGCGGGCCGCGCGTCACCTCGTCCAGCACGGCCAGCGCGTCGGCCAGCCACAGCCCGATCGTTCCGTCCTCGAACCTGCCGCTCGAGAGGCCGTGCCCGCGATAGTCGAAGCGCGTGAACTGCTGACCGCGTCCACGGCAGAACGCCTCCAGCCGCAGCGCCTTGCCGCCCTCCATGTCGGACTTGAAGCCGCCGAGGAAGACGACACCGGGCATGCCGTTTCCGGTGGCGGCCGGCGTATGGTGATGGGCGATGCGCGTGCCGTCGGGGCGGACGAGGATCGCGGGGTCTTGCGGCATCATGGCCTCGGTCAACGGTGGCGGCGCATGGCCGCATCGTTCGAGACTGACCATTCCGGCCGCCGTCTGCAATAAAGGCGGATGAACGACACGCGCGGCAGCGGAGGGCGGACATGAGCACAGATGCCGAGAGATCCGGCGCGGCCGACCGGCAGCTTCCCCGGGACGACGAAGTCTTCCTCGACCATGTCGGCTTCTTCGTCGCCGACATGGACCGCGCCACGCAGCGGTTCGAGCGGCTCGGCTTCGCCGTGCAGCCGCAGAACACCCACTACAATGCCGGACCGGACGGCGCACTGGTGCCGGCGGGGACGGTCAACCGGCTGATCACGCTGCGGATCGGCTATCTCGAGATCCTCGCCGCCAATCTCGATACGCCGCTCGCCGCCCAGCTGCGCCGGAGCCTCGACCGCTACGAGGGCCTGCACCTCGTCGCACTCGGCCATGCCGACGTACCGGCGCAGGAAGCGCGCCTGCGCGCCGCGGGCATGCCGACGCAGCCGGCGGTGCGCCTGCGCCGGCCGCTCGATTCGATGCCCGAGAAACCGCTGGTCGGCTTCCACGTGCTGCGCACCGAACCTGGCGTCATGCCCGAGGGCCGGGTGCAGTATTGCGGCCACGAGACACCGGAGCTCGTCTGGCTGCCCGGCTGGGCGGAACATCCCAACGGCGCCGAGGCGCTCACCGACTTCCTGATCGTCGAGGCAGACCCGGCGGAAGCGGCCGGCCGGTTCGCCACCTTCTCCGGACGGCCGCCTGTCGCGGAAGGCCCGGGGCAGTATGCGATCGCACTCGATCGGGGGCGTCTCACGATCTGCGACACGGATGTGGCGGCGCGCATGCTTCCGGGCTTCAAGGCGGCCGCGCTGCCCTTCGAGGCGGCGGTGGCACTGCGGGTGAACGATCCGGTGCGCACCCTCTCGCTCCTGCGGGACCGCGGCGTCGCCGCCGACCTGCTGGCGCCCGACCTGGTGCAGGTCGTTCCGGCGGACGGCATGGGTGCCCATATCCTGTTCCACGGCCCGGAGGTGGCGCCGGTCTGGCGGAGGCTGCCGCGCCGCTGAGGCCGCCGGTACCGCTTCCCTTAACGAGCCGGGGATCGCATGGGAGACAAGTTCCGCTTCAACCCGTGGCACATCGTGATCGCGCTGTTCGCGGTGATGATCGTCAACACCTTCCTGCATCAGAGCCGGACGGTCGAAACGATCCCCTACAGCACCTTCCGCAGCTATCTCGATCGAGGGCTGATCAAGGAGGTACAGGTCGGCGAGACCTATATCGAGGGTGCGTTCCGCGAGCCGCAGGAGGGGAAGCCCCGCTTCGTCACGACCCGGGTGGATCCACGCATCGCCGACGAACTGGCGGAGAAGGGCGTCACGGTCACCGGCGCCGTCGAGAGCAGCCTGCTGCGCGACATCCTGTCGTGGATCATGCCCGTCCTGCTGATCTTCGGCCTCTGGATGTTCATCATCCGCAAGATGTCCGACCGCCAGGGGCTCGGCGGCTTCATGTCGGTCGGCAAGAGCCGCGCCAAGATCTACGTGGAGACGGATACCAAGGTGAGCTTCGACGACGTCGCCGGGGTCGACGAAGCGAAGGAGGAACTGCACGAGATCATCGACTTCCTGAAGGACCCCGAACGCTACGGCCGGCTGGGCGCGCACATTCCGAAGGGCGTCCTGCTCGTCGGTCCTCCCGGCACCGGTAAGACGCTCCTGGCGCGGGCGGTCGCCGGCGAGGCGGGCGTGCCGTTCTTCTCGATCAGCGGCTCCGAGTTCGTCGAAATGTTCGTCGGCGTTGGCGCCGCCCGGGTGCGCGACCTGTTCGAACAGGCGCGGCAGAAGGCGCCGGCCATCATCTTCATCGACGAACTCGACGCGCTGGGCCGGGCACGCGGCGCGATGGGGGCCGTCGGCGGACATGACGAGCGCGAGCAGACCCTGAACCAGCTCCTCACCGAACTGGACGGATTCGATCCGACCGTCGGGCTGGTCCTGATCGCGGCGACCAACCGGCCGGAGATCCTCGACCCGGCGCTGCTACGGGCGGGACGCTTTGACCGGCAGGTCCTGGTCGACAGGCCGGATCGGGGCGGGCGCCTTCAGATCCTGCGCGTGCATATCGGCAAGGTTAAGCTCGACGCCGATGTCGACCTGGAAAAGGTGGCAGCCATGACCACCGGCTTCAGCGGGGCGGACCTCGCCAACCTGGTCAACGAAGCGGCGCTGCTCGCGACGCGGCGCAGCGCGGAGACGGTGGGCGCGCGGGACTTCGATGCGGCGCTGGAGCGGATCGTAGCCGGGCTGGAGAAGCGGAACCGCCTGCTGAACCCGGTCGAGCGGAGGATCGTGGCCTATCACGAGATGGGCCACGCGCTCGTCGCCCGCGCGGTTCCGGGCGTCGACACCGTGCACAAGGTATCGATCATTCCGCGCGGCGTCGGTGCCCTCGGCTATACGATCCAGCGGCCCACGGAGGATCGCTACCTGATGACCGAGGCGGAACTCCGGAACAAGATCGCGGTGCTGCTGGGCGGCCGTGCGGCGGAGAAAGTGGTGTTCGGCCACCTCTCCACCGGGGCCGCCGACGATCTGGCCCGGGTCACCGATATCGCCCGCAGCATGGCGACCCGCTACGGCATGGACGAAGCCCTCGGCTCCGTCGCCTACGACAGGGAGCACGGCTTCCTCGGGCAGCCGGCATCGCCGCTGTTTCCCGAGCATGATTACAGTGAGGAGACGGCCCGCCGCATCGACGAGGCGGTGCGGCAGATCGTGAACGAGTCGTTCGAACGCGCGGCCGCGATCCTGACACGCAACCGCGCGGTACTCGACCGCTGCGCGGCGGCGCTGCTGGAGCGGGAGACCCTCGAGGAGCGGGACCTGCTGGAGCTTACCCACGACCTGCAGGCGGAGCAGGCCACACCGGGCGCGGCATGAAAAAGGCCTCGCCGGGAGCCGGCGAGGCCTTCGTTCGATCCGGACGAGCCGCGGTCAGACGACCGATTCGACCCACTGGAACAGCTGGCTCTTCGGCATGTTGCCGATCTTCGTCGCCGCCACCTGGCCGTTCTTGAACAGCATCAGCGTCGGGATGCCGCGCACGCCGTAGCGGTTCGGCGTCTGCGGGTTCTCGTCGATGTTCAGCTTCACCACTTCGACCTGGGCGGCCATCTCGGAGGACAGCTCCTCCAGATGCGGCGCGATCGCCTTGCAGGGGCCGCACCATTCGGCCCAGAAGTCGACGAGCACCGGCTTTGTCGCCTTCAGCACGTCCTGCTCGAAGCTCGCGTCGCTCACCGGCTTCGTCATCTGCGCACTCTCCTTCGTCGTCGCCTGCGGCGCTCTGCACCGAGGCCACCGTTGAAGCCAAAGCTAGGCACGCCCCATGACAGCGTCAAGCCGAGCCGCCCCCGCCCGGCCCTAAGCCGGCTCGTACCGGTCGAGCAGTGTGTCCGGCAGCGGCATCAGCCGCGGCGTCTCCGTCCAGAGCAGGGCGCAACGAACCGGCATTCCGGGATAGATGCTGCGCAGCAGCGCGCGATAGGCCGCCATCTGGCGCAGATAGACCGGCGACACCCGTTCTGCGGTCGCCGGCGGCGGACGGTTGCTCTTGTAGTCGACGATCAGCACACCGCCGGCCGTCACCGCCAGCCGGTCGATCTGACCGGAGAAGGAGACGTTGCCCACCGTACCCGCCACCGCGACCTCGGCACGCGAGCCGGCGGCGAAGACCGGTGCGAAATCCGGATGGTCGAGCACAGCCAGCGCCTCGCCGACAATCTCGTCGCGGCCCGGCGACGGGATGTCCCGGCCGGCACGGGCGACATAGCGTTCCGCCGCGGCGGCGCGGGCCGACGAATCGAGATCGGGCAGGGTCTGCAGCAGCCGGTGGATGAGCAGGCCGCGGCGGAACCGCATACCGTCGTCGGTGCCGAGCGGCGACTGCGCCGGCGGCCCGCTCTCCTGGTCCTCGCCGTGCGACGGGGCCAGCGGCCGCGCCGAGGGTTCGACGATGGCGGCGGCGGATGCCCAGGCCGGCAGCGGCTCCTCTGCGGCGGGCGCGGCCCGAACCGCCGCGGAGGTCGGCTGCGGGGCCTCCTGGAGACCCCGCAGCCGCAGCCCCCGGCCGGACCAGCCGCCCTCGATCGTCTCGGAAAAGTCGAAGTCGACGGCCTCGGCGATCCCGCTCAGGCCGGCGGCGACTAGGCCGTACCAGCTGTCCGCGGCCACTTTGTCCGGATCCGGGCACCAGCCGCAGACATAGAGCCTGTCCTCGGCGCGGGTCAGGGCGACGTAGAGCAGGCGGCGATATTCCTCGCGGTCGCGTATCGCCGCCGCCTCGCGCACCGCGCGGCTGACGGGGTCGTCCATGTCCTTGCGCGGCGGCCAGAGGACGATGTCCTCGCCATCCTCGCGCGCCACCCAGAAGGGCGGCTTGCGCGCCACCGGCAGCCGGGCGGTGTCCGGCATGATCACGATCGGCGCCTGGAGGCCCTTGGCGCCGTGCACCGTGATGATGCGGACCTGGTCGCGCTCGCCCTGCTCCATGTCGCGCTTCACCTCGTCCTGACCCACCTCCATCCACTGGACGAAGCCCTGCAGGGACGGCGGGTGCAGCCGCTCGTAGGCGAGCGCCTGGGCGAGGAAGACGTCGATGGGGTCGTTCGCCTCGCCGCCGAGCCGGGCGAGCAGGCGCTCGCGGCCGCGCCGCGGCCCGAGCAGGTCGGCGAACAGTTCGTAGGGCCGCAGGACGTCTGCCTGCGCCAGCATCGCCGCGAGGACCGCATGCGCCGCCTCGTAAGCCGAGCCGGGCGACGCCGCCGCGACCTCGCCCAGCCGCCGCCACAGCGTACCCTGCCGTTCGGCGGCGAGCGCGAAGAGCTGGTCCTCGTCCAGGCCGCCGAGCGGGCTCTTCAGCACGACCGCGAGGGTGAGGTCGTCTTCCGGCATCAGCAGAAAGCGCGCCAGCGCCATCAGGTCGGCGACGGCCAGCTGCTCCGCCAGCCGCATCCGGTCGACGCCGGCGACCGGCACGTCGCGCCGCTTCAGCTCGCGGACCAGGGCGTCGATGAAGCCGGTCCGGCGGCGCACCAGGACCATGACGTCGCCCGCACGGATCGGGCGGCCCCGTGCCTCCAGCGTCTCGCCACGCGCGATCCAGCCGGCGATGGTGGCGGCGATCAGTTCGGCGAGACGCGACTCCGGCGCGGGCGAGGAGACGTAGCGGGTCGGCGCATCCCAGGGAGAGGCCGGCTCGCCGGGCAGATCGCCGACCAGCGGCCAGACTTCGACCAGGCCGGCCTGACCGGCGCGATGCGGATGGTGGCGCAGCGGCGCGCCGGGCGGCACGACGCCCGCGGCGACCGTCTCGTCGGCGAACACCGCGTCCACCGCCTGCAGCACGGCCGGCACCGAGCGGAAGGAGACGTCGAGTCCGACATCCTCCCAGATCTTCTCCGCTCCCCGGCTGCGGTCGCGGAACATCGCCTGCATGGCCGCGAACCGGGCCGGGTCGGCGCGCTGGAAACTGAAGATCGACTGTTTCGGGTCGCCGACCGCGAAGATCGTGCGCTCGCCCTCGCGCGCCCCGGCACCGGCGAAGAACTCGCCGGCCAGCGCTTCGACCACGGCCCATTGGTCCGGATTGGTGTCCTGGCCCTCGTCGATCAGGACATGGTCGACGCCGCCGTCGAGCTTGTACTGCACCCAGCCGGCGGCACCGCTCTCCAGAAGATGGCGGCTGCGCAGCACCAGATCGTCGAAGTCGAGTATGCCGCGTCGTCGCTTGCGCTCGTCGTAGACGTCGAGCTGCGCCATCGCGAGCGTCGCCAGCGCCACCGTCGCATCGGCCACCGCCGCCGCATTGCACATTCCGCACAGCGCCTGCAGGCGCTCGGCCTCGGCCCGCAGGATGGCGTCGGCGTCGGGGAAGTGCTTCAGGACGGGCTTCGTGGCGAGCGTCTTGCGGATGTCGCCCGTGCCCGTGAAGAAGAGCGACCGGTAGGCGTCGAAGCCGGCCACGCGGCCGTCGGGCGCCGCCAGCCAGGCGCGCAGCGCCTCCGCGCGCTTCGCGTCCGCCTCGCCGCCGCGTTCGAGGGCGGCGCAGACGCTCCGCAGCCCTTCACCGTCCAGAGCATCGTCGGAGCAGCCCTCGGCCATCATCTCGGCGAGCGTCGCGTCGCGCGGCAGGCCGAGTGCGGCGCGGATCTCCGCAGCCATTCCGTCGACACCGCCCGCGGTCTCGGCGAGCCGCAGCAGCCGCCCGCGCTCGGCGATCAGCGCGCGCATCAGATCGTCGAACGCCAATTCGCCGACCCGGCCGGTCACCCGCTGCAGCAGGTCGGCGAGCGCCCCTTCCGGCTCGGCTCCCGCCCGGCGCAGCACCGTGTCGCGCGCCGCGCGCAGCTCGTCCTGCGCAGTGCGGTCGTCCGACACGTCGAAATGCGGCGCCACGCCCGCCTCGATCGGGAAGCGCCGCAGCATGCTCTGGCAGAAGGCGTGCACCGTTTCGATCGTCGGGCCCCCGCGCGCATCCAGCACGGCCGCGAACAGGCGGCGCGCGCGCGTCGTCACGGCCTCGTCGGGCGGCGCGCCCAGCAGGTCGGCCAGCGCCGCGCTCAGCGCCGGTTCCGACGCGGTTGCCCACTCGCCCAGGCGGCGGCGCAGGCGCACGTCCATTTCCGCGGCTGCCGCCTTGGTGAAGGTCAGGCACAGGATGCGCTCCGGGGCCGTGCCCTGCAGCAGCAGGCGCAGCACGCGGTCGGTCAGCACCTTGGTCTTGCCCGACCCGGCCGACGCCGTCACCCAGACGGACCGGTCCGGTGCGGCCGCCGTGCGCTGTGCCAGGTTGGGGTCGATCCGGATCGGCGGCGTGTTCATTCGCCGCCCCCGCCGCCGCGGCCCCACTCGGCGACCCGTGCCAGGTGCGCATAGTCGCTGAAGCGCGGCACCAGGTCCGGACGCGGCTGCGACAGGTAGGGCGTCTCCTCGCGGTCGAAGGCGGCGACATAGGCCGCCAGTCCCGTCTCGGCCGCATCGGTCAGCTCAGCCGGCACGGCTTTCCTGCCTCCCGCCGGCTGGACCTCGCCGGCCGGATCGCCGCCGCTAAGGCGCCAGTAGGCGAGTTCGGCGACGGCGCCCGCCGCGATGTCCTGGAAGCCGCCCTGCCGGGCGATCACCGCCTCGAGTGCCAGCTGCGGCGCAGCCCCCACCGCGACCAGCGCCGCCCGCGGCAGGCTGCCCGTCTTGTAGTCGACGATCGCCAAACTACCGTCGGGCAGGCGGTCGATACGGTCGGCCTTGCCGTGCAGTTCGAACGGACCGCCGGGGGCTGCTATGGTGATGCTGCCCCGCCGCTCGGTGCCGATCTTCAGCGGCACCTGCCGGCGCAGCCGCTCCTGCTCGACGAACCATGCGGCGATGCGCTCGAAGCGCGGCCACCAGAATGCCTGGATACCGGGCCGTCCCATCGCTGGCTCGAAGACCGCCCGGCCGATGGCGATCAGCCGGTCGACGGCGTCGGGCGGCAGCCGCTCCGGCCAGTCGCGCACGAAACGGTCGAGCGCCTCGTGGATGAACTCGCCGCGCTCCGGCGCCCCCGGCTCGGCATCGAGCGGATCGAGCACCCGCAGGCCCAGGACATGGCGCGCATAGACCGCGTAGGGATCGCGGATCCACGTCTCGATCTGGGTCACCGACAGGCGGCGCGGACGCAGGCGCAGCGGCGGACAGGGCCGCGGCGGTTCGATCGGCATCGGGCGACCCACCGGCCGGTCGAGCGCCTCGGCCCAGGCGAGCCAGCGCTGGCCGTCGCCGATCGGCCCCTCGCTGCCGGCCGCGCGCAGCACCGCGTCCAGCCGCATCAGCCAGCGCGACGGCACCGTCGGCGTGCCCTCGACACGCATCGCCCGGGTCAGCGTGACGCGCGGCGCGCCGAAGGCCTGGACGAAGTCGTGCGCCGACAGGCCCGCCTTGCGTTCGGCCGGCGGCAGGCCGAACGCCGCGCGCATCGGCCGGCTCATCCACGGGTCGGCCGGCACCTCCGGCGGCCAGGTGCCTTCGTTCAGTCCGCCGAGGATCATGTGGTCGGCGTGCTGGATGCGCGCCTCCAGCGTGCCCCAGATGGCGAGCCGCGGGTGCCGGCCCCAGCGCGGCCGCACCGCGGTGCCCGCGAGCAGCGCCTCGAACAGGCCGGGATAGTCGCGCCCGGCGATCCGGTCGAAGCCGCGCGCCGCCGACATCAGTTCGGCGACGAAGTTCGCCGCCGTCTCCCCCGCCTCGCCGGCCCAGAGCGCCCGTCCGTCCTCGGCGTCCGCCGCCCGCGCGAGCGCTTCGGCACAGCCGATATGCGCGCGGACCAGGTCCTCGACCGGGACGTAGCGTGCACCGGCCAGGCTCATGAAGGGTTGCAGCAGGTCGCGCAGCCGGCGCACGAAGCCGGCGCTGGCGAGCAGGCGGCGCCGCTGCCGTTCGTCGGGCCTCTCCCCGCTGCGCGCCAGCTTCGCCTCGGACGCCAACGTCGCGAGCAGGCCGTGCAGGCCCGGCTCCGGCCGCGGCCCGCGCAGGACCACGCGCTCCAGCTCCCGCGTGCGGCGCCGGAACAGCGCCGGGTCCATGCCGCCCGCCGCCAGAGGATGCTTCAGCAGCGCCAGCAGCGGCACCGGTGCCGCATCCTCTGCCGCCATGCGCGCCAGCAGCCGGAGGAAAGTGCCCGGCGGCGTGCCGCCCAGGTCGACGCCGGCGGAATCGTCGACCTCGATGTTCCAGCGCCGCAGTTCGGCCGACACGCGACGCGCGAGGCCGCGGTCCGGCGTCACCAGCACCGCATTGCCTTCCGGCCGCTCCAACTCGGCCCGCAGCAGCAGCGCGATCGTCCGCGCCTCCTCCTCGGTGCCCGGCGCGTCGATCCGCATGACGCCGTCGAGCGCCGCGCTCACCTCGTCCGGCGGTATCGGTGCGGTGCGCCACCCGGCCGTGGTCGCCGCCGGCTCCATCGTCCGCGACAGCAGGCGCGCGCGCGCCTGCGCCCCCGCCGCGCGCCCGTCGTCCCAGGCCAGCACGTCCCGCCGCGCGACACCCAGCTTGGCCAGAAGCTGCTTCATCGCGTGCTGCGGATGCCCCGCTTCAGGCTGCTCCCCGTCCAGCGCCTCCCACGCGTCGTCGGCGAGATGGGGGTCGAGCCCCGGTAGCACGACGCAGCCCTGCGGCAGGCTTGCCACCACCCCCAGCAGGTCCGCCGTCGCCGGCATCGTGCCGGTGGTGCCCGCCGCGACCACCGCATCCCCCGGCGGATCGTGCCGCCAGAGTTCGGCCTGTGCCGCGATCAGCCGGTTGCGCCGGTCGGCCGGGTCGAGCGCCTGTTCGTCGGCGAGGATGTCCGGCCAGTGCCGCGTCAGCACCTGGAGAAAGCGCAGCGTCAGCTGCCAGTGGCTCGCATAGCGGTCGGGTACCAGCCCGGCGAGCCCGTCGAACGACAGCCGCTCAATCTGCACCGAGTCGAGCAGCCGCGCCAGTTCCTCGGCCAACCGCGCCGCCTGGTCGGGACTCGTCTCCTCCACCCGCATGATGGCGCGCGTCAGCAGCAGGCGGCGGCGCAGCGAGCCGATCGCCGGCGGCAGGTCGAGCGCGCCGATACCCGGCGGCTCGTCCTCGGCACGCAGTTCGAGTTCGTCCTCGTCGAGGTCGCCCAGCGGGCGCATCGCCGGAAGGGCCAGCGGCCGGCCGCCGGTGGCGCGCAGGAAGGCGCCGGCGAGCGCCCGGCAGGCGCGGCGGTTCGGCAGCAGCACCGTCGTCCGCGCCAGCGCCAATGGGTCGCCGCCGCCGCGCCGCAGGAGCCCTTCCGCCAGGGAGTCGACGAAGGATCGCCCCGGCGGGATGTTGTAGACCGTGGCGCCTCGCGCGGCTTCGATCAGAACAGCCTCCCCTGGCCCGCCTCCCCCATCTCGGCGCGGGCGCGCTCCAGCCGCGCCGGTGTGCCGGCATCGAGCCAGATGCCGTCGTGGACGATACCGTAGAGGCGTTCGGCCTCCTGCACCGCGTCCCAGATGCAGTTGAACGAGAAGGCGCCGTCGGGCGTGCCCTCGAAAACCCGGGGATGGATCAGCTGGACGCCGGTATAGAGGAACGGCGCCACCGCCCATTCCGGCCGCCGCGTCAGCCGGCCGGCGGGGTCGCACAGGAAGTCGCCCTGGCCGGCATAGCCGAAGGTCCGCACCGTCGGATAGAGCAGGAGCAGCGCGTCCATGCGCTCCGGATCCCACGCCGCCGCCATCCGCTCCAGCGCGCGCTCGGCGCCGACCTCCCAGATGAGATCGGAATTGGTGACGAAGAACGGCTCCTCGCCCAGCAGCGGCAGGGCGTTCTTCACGCCGCCGCCCGTGTCCAGCAGGTCCGCCTCGCGCGAGATCGCGATCTCCGGCGCCGACCGCCGGGCCAGATGCGCCTCGATCAGTTCCGCGCGGTGATGCGTGTTCACCACCACCCGCTCGACGCCGGCCGACGCCAGGAGATCGATCGCGTGGTCGATCAGCGGCTTGCCGCCGACCGCGACCAGCGGCTTCGGCGGCAGGTCCGGGATGGCGGCGAGACGGGTGCCGCGGCCGGCCGCCAGGACCATGCCGGTGCGGACCCGGTCGGAACGCGGCATCGTGCCCTCGCGCGGGGCTGGGCTCGGTGTTTCGTCCATGGCGGCAGTCTACCCGATTTCCGGAATGCGGCGCTGTTCCGCCGGCACATGCTTCGCGAGCCAGGCCGCGACCGGCGCCAGCGCCGGCTCGGACAGGTTCTGCTCCAGCAGACGCCATAGCCGCGGGATATGGCCGAGATAGGCAGGCATCAGGTCTCGCACCGCCTTGCGAGCGAAGATGCCCAGGACCTTGGTATGGCGCTGCGCGCCGAGCACACGATAGGCGGTCTTGAATGCGCCGCGGTCGAGGTCGCGCCGCGCCGCGAAATAGCGCTGCTGCATTGCCGCCTGCAGGTCGGGCGCCATGTCGCGCCGCGCATCCTCCAGCAGCGACACCAGATCGTAGGCCGGATGACCGATCACCGCGTCCTGAAAGTCGAGCAGGCCGCACGACGCGATGCCCGTCCGGTCGCGCAGCAGCATCAGGTTGTCGACGTGGAAGTCGCGCAGCACGAGGGTGTCGGGCGCCCCCGCGACGGCGGCCAGCGCGGACGCCCAGGCATCGACGAAGTCGATCCGCGCGATGGGATCGACCGCGTGCCCCGTGACCGACGGCAGGTACCAGTCTGTGAACAGCACCGCCTCGTCGAGCAGCTTGTCCGTGTCGTAGCGCGGCACGTCGACATCGACCGCCGCCGGCCGCACTTGCAGCGCCGCCAGAACGTCGACGGCCACGGCGTAGAGCGCCGTCTCGTCGGCGCCGCGCGCCAGCAGCCGCGTGTAGGTGTCGTCGCCGAAATCCTCGATGACGAGGAAGCCCTCCTCCTCGTCGGCCGCCATCACCTCCGGCACGCTAATGCCCAGCCGGCGCAGGTGCCGCGCCAGCTTCACGAACGGCCGCACATCCTCCATCGGCGGCGGCGCGTCCATGAGCATCGCGTGGCGGCCGTCGTCGCAGGTCAGCCGCTCGTAGCGCCGGAACGAGCAGTCGACCGGCAGCGGGTCGCGGCCGCAGCCGCCCCATCCATTGTCATCGAGGAAGCGGTCGATGAGCAGTCCGCGGCTCATGCCGGCACCGCCTCGACCAGCCGGCGCCCGCGCTCGCCGAAGCCGATCATCGCCGCCACCCGCGCATCCTCGCCCGCGCCGAAGCGCAGCGCGAGGTCGAGCCGGTCGGCCGGCAGCAAGCTGCCGAGCCGCTCCGGCCACTCGATCAGGACGATGCCCTCGGCCATCGCCTCGTCCAGGCCGAGTTCATAGGCGTCGGCCGACCGGTCGAGCCGGTACAGGTCGAAGTGCCAGACGTCGCCGATCGGCATTTGATAGGTCTGCACCAGGGTAAAGGTCGGACTCGGCACCTCGGTGGCGCCGGCGCCGCCGGACATCACTTCGCGGGCCCGGATAAAAGCCCGCGCGAAGGCGGTCTTGCCGGCGCCCAGGTCGCCGCGCAGCGCGATCACGTCGCCGGGCCGCGACGCCTTGGCCAGGGTCGCGGCGAGCGCGGCCGTCGCCTGCGGTCCCGCCAGGGCCACGTCGCGCCGCACCGAATCGTCAGGGATTTCCATCGATCCTCGCCGCCAGCAGGGTGGTTGCCCCACCGGACAGGTTGCCAGAGATCGGCCCGGCGGCCATCTTACGCGCCTCGTCACGATGCCGGTTTTCCGGTCCGGGAGTCGCCATGTCAAGCACAGTCATCAGCACGGACGTCGTCATCGTCGGCGCCGGTCCGGTCGGGCTGTTCGCGATCTTCGAGTGCGGCATGCTGAAGATGCGCTGCCATGTCGTGGACTCGCTCGACGTCGCCGGCGGCCAGTGCGCGGCACTCTATCCGGAGAAGCCGATCTACGACATTCCGGGATATCCGCAGATCGACGCCCTCGATCTGGTCGACCGGCTGCGCGAGCAGGCGGAGCCGTTCCATCCGGTCTACCATCTCGGCCAGCAGGTCGAGAAGCTGACGCCGCAGGACGGCGGCCGCTGGCTGGTCGAGACGTCGTCCGGCACCAGCATCGACTGCCGCGCCGTCATTGTCGCCGCCGGCGTCGGCGCCTTCGGGCCCAACCGCCCGCCGCTCGCCGGCATCGAGGCGTATGAGGGCAAGAGCGTCTTCTACATGGTCACCCGCCGCGAGGACTTCCGCGGCAAGCGCGTGGTGATCGCCGGCGGCGGCGATTCCGCCGTCGACTGGGTGCTGTCGCTGGCAGACGTCGCCGAGAAGATCATGGTCGTGCACCGCCGGCCGAAGTTCCGCGCCGCACCCGAGAGCGTCGCGCGGATGGAGGCCCTGGCCGCCGCGGGGAAGATAGAGATGGTCATCCCCTACCAGCTGGAAGGCCTCGACGGCGCCGACGGCCGGCTCGACGCCGTCATCGTCAAGACGCTGAAGGGCGAGGAGCGCCGGCTGGAGGCGGACGTGCTGCTGCCCTTCTACGGCCTCGCCATGAACTTGGGGCCGATCGCCGACTGGGGCCTGCACCTGGACCGCAACCACATCCACGTCGACCACGGCACCTGCGCCACGAACGCCCCGGGCATCTTCGCGATCGGCGACATCGCGACCTATCGCAACAAGCTGAAGCTGATCCTGACGGGCTTCGCCGAGGCGGCGACCGCGGCCCACGCCATCCATCCCCTGGTGCGTCCGGACGAGGAACTCCACTGGGAGTATTCGACCACGAAGGGCGTTCCGGGGAGCTGATCGCCACTCCCCGAGTCGGGGGCTGGCGCCGCCGCCCGTCCGGCGCGAGACTGTCGGTATTCTCGGGAGGAACATCCGATGAAGCTGACGGACGCGGCCCAAGTCATCCGCAGCAAGAATGCCGGCCCGGTGCAGGTGACACTCGATATTCTGTTCCCGACGCCGCAGGCCTACGCGCTGGCGGTGCAGTCGCCTTCCCTGACGCCGGCGGCACTGGCGCCCCTCTACGGCCTCGACGCCGATGCCGTGACGGTGATCCCCTTCGCCGCGGCGCAGGCGATCAAGATCGTCATGGACCGGCCGGTCGTCGCCGGCACGCCGGGCGATGCGGACGTCTACGGCGCACAGCAGCACCGCCCGCTGCTGGAGATCGAGCTGTGAGCGCCGCGGCGCGGCTGCTCGACCGCGGGCTGGGCCCACGCACGCCGCTGCGTGCCCTCTCGGCCTCCGGACAGCTGGGCTACGGCGTGCCGGAAGCCGCGCTGCGCGCCGGCATCGCGCGCGACCCGCACTTCATCGGCTGCGACATGGGGTCGATCGACCCCGGTCCCTACTATCTGGGCTCCGGCCGCATGGCGACGGCGGAGACGATCACCCGCCGCGACCTGCGGCTCGTGCTGCGGGCCGCCCTGGACGCGAAGATCCCGCTGCTGATCGGCACGGCGGGCACGGCCGGTGCGGCACCGCATCTGGCCGCGACGCGCGCCCTGATCGAGGACATCGCGCGCACGGACGGGCTGCGCTTCCGGATGGCCGTCATCCATGCCGACATGCCACGCGACGCACTGAAGGCGATGGCGGCCGCCGGGCGGACGCGCCCGCTCGGCCGCATCCCGGCGCTCGACGACGCGACGATCGACGGTGCCGCACACATCGTCGGGCAGATGGGGACCGAGCCCTTCATCCGCGCGCTCGCCGAGGGGCCGGACGTCATCCTCGCCGGCCGGGCCTGCGATACCGCCATCTTCGCGGCTATTCCGCAGATGCTCGGCTACGATCCGGGCCTGTTCACGCACATGGCGAAGATCATCGAGTGCACCTCGCTGTGCTGCGTGCCCGGTGGGCGCGACGCCATGCTCGGCACGCTGGACGGCGACGGCTTCGTGCTGGAGAGCATGAACCCGGAGCGCGCCGCGACACCGCTCTCGGTCGCCGCCCACAGCCTGTACGAGCAGGCCGACCCGATCCTGGTGCACGAGCCGGACGGCATCCTGGACGTGTCCGCCGCGCGGTTCGAGGCGGTGGACGCACGGCGCACCCGCGTCCGCGGCGGCATCTGGCGGGAGGCGGCGCAGATCACCATCAAGGTCGAGGGCGCCACCTGGGTCGGCGAGCGGGCGGTGCTGATCGCAGGCTCGTGCGATCCCCGCGTCATCGAGAACAGTGACGCGATCGTGTCGGGCGTGCGCGCCAACGTCGCGAGCATCATCCCGCCCGAGGGCGACACGGCGTACGACCTGCACTTCAAGGTGTACGGCAAAGGCGGGACCAGCCTGTTTCCGATCGCGGCGGGCACAGCGCCGCCGGAGATCTGCTTCCTCGCCGAAGCCGTCGCGCCGACCATGGACCTGGCGCATTCGGTCATCGTCGTGGCGAAGCAGTTCCTGCTGCACCACGGCTTCGCCGGGCGCCTGTCGACGGCCGGCAACGTCGCCTTCCCGTTCACGCCGCCGGAGATGTCGCTGGGGTCGGCGTACCGCTTCTCGATCTACCACGTCGCCGACTGCGACGACCTGAAGGGCACGTTCCCGGTGGAGATCGTGAACCTGTGACGCGCGCGTTCAGCCCGCGAGGCTGAGGGTAGACGCCGTGCCGGGGACACCGAGCAGCCTGCCGAGAAAGCGGCGCGTCCAGGATTCCAGCGGCGGGTCGTATCTGGGGTGGTTGTCGATATGCGCCTCGGCCGGCTGCGCGCCGGGCAGGACCAAGCGATGCGGGGCGCCCGACGTCCAGCGCTTCTTCATGTCCAGCGTGACTTCGGGGTGGAACTGGACCCCGTAGGCGTTGGCGCCGTAGCGGAAGGCCTGCTGCTGGAAGACCGTGCTGCGGGCCAGGACGGTACAGGATTCGGGCAGCAGGAAGCCCTCGCGGTGCCATTGGTAGACGGTCATGGGGCCGTCGAAATAGGCGCGGCCGGCGTCCGTCGGCTCGATGTCGACATAGCCGATCTCGACCATGCCTTCCGGATGCTCGGCCACGGATCCGCCGAGGACGCGTGCCAGCATCTGCGCTCCGAGGCATATGCCGACATAGGGTTTCCCTGAGTCCAGAACCTTGGGGATCCAATCGAGCTCTGCCCGGATGCCGCCCATGTGGCAGTCGTTGGCGCTCATCGGGCCGCCGAACACGAAGACGGCGTCATAGGCGTCCATCGACTCCGGCAGCCGATGCCCCATGCAGGGGCACCGGACGTCGATGACGTAGCCCATTTCCATGAGCAGGCAGCCGACCCGACCAGGATCGGAGCCCTTCTGATGAACGATGCAGAGGATTTTGCCGCGCATTTCGGTACCGGCATATGGCACGCGGTCCGGCACCGAGCAAGATCCGGGCCGCATGCCTGCCATGCGCGGGTCGTCGATGCCCGCCCCCGTCATGGGCGTGCCAGCCAGACGATGCCGACCCCCAGCACGCAGGCGGCCACCCCGCCCGTGCGCAGGAGCTGGGGCGCCCGCTGCAGCATCTCCAGCATCATCCGCTGCATGCCGGCGGGAAAGAGCGCGTAGAGCGCTCCTTCCACGGCGAGGGCCAGCCCGAGTGCGGCGAGGAGATCCCTCACGTGCGGCAGTCCCTCAACGCGGCGTCGCCGGCGCCTCCGCCGGCGAGGTCCTGTTCTGCGGGGACGCGATGCCCGGCAGCGTCGGTGCACGGGCGGTCTGGCCGCCGCCGGCGGGATCGCCGAAGTAACGGAAGAAGTCGCTCTCCGGGCTCAGCACGAACGTGGTGCCGTCGGCGCCGAGCGCCTCGCGATAGGCCTGCATCGACCGGTAGAAGGTGAAGAAGGACGGATCCCGACCGAACGCATCGGCGTAGATCTTGATCGCGTCTCCGTCGCCCTGACCGCGCAGCGTCTGGGCCGTACGCTCGGCCTCGGCGATCAGCACCGTCCGCTCCCGGTCGGCACGCGACCGGATGCGCTGGGCCAATTCGGCACCCTGCGCCCGGAATTCGCGCGCCTCGCGCTCACGTTCGGACTTCATGCGCTGGAAGATGGCCTCGGCGTTCGCCTGCGGCAGGTCGGCGCGTCGGATCCGCACGTCGATGATCTCGACGCCCAGCGCCTGGGCCGCCTTATTGGTATCCGCCTGGATCTGCCGCATGATCTCCGTGCGCTCTTCCGAGAGCACCGCCGAGAGCGTGCGGTTGCCGATGACGCTCCGAAGGCTCGAGCTGAGATAGCTGCGCAGCTGGCCGCGCGCCGCCGCTTCCGTCTGTACCGCCTGATAGAAGCGCAGGGGCTCGGTGATGCGGAACCGGGCGAAGGCGTCGACGACGAACCGCTTCTGGTCCGACGTGATGACCTCTTCCGCCGGCGGGGCGAAGTCGAGCACGCGGTTGTCGTAGTAGACGACGTTCTGGATGAACGGCATCTTCACGTGCAGGCCCGGCTCCCGGACTTCCTCGATGGGAGCGCCGAACTGGAAGACGATCGCCTGCTCGGTCTGGTGAACCGTGTAGAGCGCGCTCCAGGCGAGAATGGCGGCGACGATGACGACGACGCCGGCGACGAGGGCGAGGATCCGGCTCATCGACGGGCCTCCCCCTGCTGCGGCGCGGCCGGCGAACGTCGCTGCAGTTCGTTCAGCGGCAGATAGGGCACGACGCCCTGACCGCCGCCGGCGTCCTTGTCGATGATCACCTTGTTGGCGTTGCGCAGGACTTCCTCCAGGGTCTCCAGATAGATCCGCTGCCTCGTGACGTCCTGGGCGGAACTGTACGCGGCGTAGACGCTGTCGAAGCGCTCCGCGTCACCCTGCGCCCTCGCGACCACCTCCTGTTTGTAGGCCTCGGCCTCCTGGGTCAGACGCTCGGCATCGCCGCGGGCGCGCGGGATGATGTCGTTGCGATAGGCTTCCGCCTCGTTCCGCAGGCGCTCCTGGTCGGCACGCGCCCGCTGGACGTCGCGGAATGCGTCGATGACCTCGGCCGGCGGATCGACCTTCAGCAGCTGGACCTCGGTGACCTGAACGCCCGCGCCGTAATCGTCCAGCGTTCGCTGGATACGCTCCTGGACGGTCGCCTGAATGCGCGCGCGGCCTTCGGCGAGCGCCAGCGCGATCGGCGTCTGACCGATGATCTCGCGCATCGTGCTCTCGGAAACGCCTTTGATCGTCGTCTCCGGCGCACGCACGTTGAAGAGGAACCGGCCCGCGTCCGCGATCCGCCAGAAGACCGCGAAATTGATGTCGACGATGTTCTCGTCGCCGGTGAGCATCAGCGCCTCTTCCGGCACCTGACGGCCGATCTCGGGACGGCCGACCGTGGTGTCGCCGACGGCACGGAAGCCGACCTCGATGCGGTTGATGCGGGTGACCTTCGGCGTGTCGACCGTCTCGATCGGATAGGGCCAGGCGAAATGCAGGCCAGGCGGCGTCGTGCGGTTCCACTCACCGAAGCGCAGGACGACACCCTGCTCGTCACTCTGGACGCGGTAGATGCCCGTGGCGACCCAGACGACGAGCGCCAGCGCGATCAGGATGAAGATCCCCGCTCCACCAAGTCCGCCGGGCATCATGCCGCGCAACTTCTCCTGGCCGCGCCGCAGCATCTCCTCGAGGTTGGGCTGCTGACCGCTCCCACCGCCGCCGCCGGGACCACGCTGGCCGCCGCCGCCCCAGGGGCCGCCACCCCAAGGGCCGCCGCCGCCCCCGCCGCCCCAGGGGCCGCCGCCCCCGCCTTGGTTCTGCCATGGCATGGTGCAACCCTACTCCCTTACCTTCCGGATGGCTGCCATTCTACGGCCGCAGCCCTGTCATGTCCTGGCCGCATATTTGAAGGGAAGCCGCGCGAATCAAGCGCCGGCTGGCCGCCCCGACGCCTAGCGTGGGCCGGCGACGACCTTGGCGTCGTGCAGTTCGCCGATCTCCCGCTCCGGCAGGCCGAGTATGCTCGCCAGGATCTCGTCCGTGTGCTGGCCGAGCGCCGGCGCCGGCGCCTGCGGCCGCCGGTCGAGGCCGACGAAGTCGAGCGGCGTCCCCGGCGTGAGATACGTCCCGGCGCCGGGATGCGCGACCCGCGAGAACATCGGGTTGTCCGTCGTCGACACCGGATCCTCGGCGAGCAGCTGCTTGAACGTCTGATACGGTCCCCAGAGCACGCCGGCCTTGTCGAAGATCGGTCGGATCTCCGCCAGCGTGTGACGCGCCACCCACGGCGCGATCGCCTCGGTCAGGGCCTCGCGCGCCCGGAAACGGTCGCCCTCGTCCTCCAGGTTCACGCCCATGCGGGATTCGATCGCGGCGAAGGCCTCGCCCAGGCCGGCCGAATCCTTCAGCGCGTGCAACTGCCGCGTGGTGAAGATGCAGATCATCACGTGGCGGCCGTCCGCCGTCGGGAAGTCCTGTCCGAACGTGCCGAAGATGTGGTTGCCGTAGCGCGCCCGCTCGTCGCCGTTCACCTCGGCCTCGGCCAGATAGCCGAGGTTGCCCGCGGTCGCGAGTGCGACGTCCTGGAGCGGCAGTTTGATCAGGCGGCCTTCGCCGGTGGTCCGGCGATGCCGGTCGGCGGCGAGGATGCCCGTCGCCGCCATCATGCCCGTGGCGATGTCCCAGGCGGGAATGACCTGGTTCACCGGCCGCGGATGGCCTTCCGGGCCGCTGATCAGCGGGAAACCCACCCCCGCATTGACGGTGTAGTCCACCTGCGGCGCGCCGGTCCGCGTGCCGAGAATCGTCAGCATGATCAGGTCGGCCCGCCGCTTGGCGAACTCTTCGTAGGCGAGCCAGCCGCGCGCCGGCAGGTTCGTCATGAAGATGCCCGCGTCCGGGCCGGGGGCTGTGATCAGCGCCGTCAGCAGTTCGCGGCCGCGCGGCGAACGCAGGTCGACCGCGATCGAGCGCTTGCCCTTGTTCAGCCCCTGCCAATAGAGGCTGACGCCGTCGCGGGTGACCGGCCAGCGGTCGGAATCGAGCCCGCCTTCCAGCGCGTCGAAGCGGATCACGTCGGCGCCCAGCTGGGCGAGGGTCATCCCGCCCAGCGGTGCGGCGACGAAGGCGGAGCCTTCGACGACCCGAAGGCCCTTCAGAAGATCGTACATGCGGCCCTCACGCCACCGCGCCGGCGGCGCGCAGCTTCGCGATTTCGTCCTGCGAGAAGCCCCATGCCGCGAGCGCCTCGTCGGTATGCTCGCCCGCCTTCGCCGGCGGCCGCTGAATCTCCGCCGCGGTGCGGCTGAAGCGGGGCGCCGGGCCCGGCTGCGGCACGCCGTCGACGGTCACGAAGCTGCCGCGCGCGACGTTCTGCGGATGCTTCATCGCCTCGGACATGCTGAGGATCGGCGCGAAGCAGATGTCGGTGTTCTCCATGATCGCGCACCATTCGTCGCGCGTCTTCGTCTTGAAGATCGCGGCGAAGCGCTCGGTCATCTCCGGCCACTTGTCGCGGTCGGACTGCGGCGGCAGCGGCTGGCCCTCCAGCCCGGTCAGCTGCAGCAGCAGCTTGTAGAACTGCGGCTCGATCGAGCCGATCGAGACGTGCTTGCCGTCCTTCGTCTCGTAGACGTTGTAATAGTGGGCGCCCTTGTCGAGCCGGTTCTTACCGCGCTCCTCGATCCAGGTGCCGGCGGCGAGCGCGCCGTACATCGCGGTCATCAGCGACGCCGAGCCTTCGACCATCGAGCAGTCAACGACCTGCCCCTTGCCCGAGGTGCGCGCCTCGATCACCGCGGCCAGGACGCCGACCGCCATGTAGAGCGCGCCACCGCCGAAATCGCCGACCAGGTTCAGCGGCGGCGTCGGCGGGCCATTCCGTTCGCCGATGGCATGCAAGGCACCGGAGAGCGAGATGTAGTTGATGTCGTGCCCGGCGGCCCCGGCGATCGGTCCATCCTGGCCCCATCCGGTCATCCGGCCGTAGACCAGCTTTTCGTTCCGCTTCATGCAGACGTCGGGCCCGAGGCCCAGCCGTTCGGTGACGCCGGGCCGGAAGCCCTCGATCACCGCATCCGCCTGCTCGATCAGCTTCAACACCGTCTCGACGCCCTCGGGCGTCTTGAGGTCAACGGCGATGTTGCGGCGGCCGCGCGTGAGCAGGTTCCACTTCGCCGTGTCGCCGTCCTTGCCGACGTTGGCGGTCCGGTCGACCCGGACGACTTCGGCGCCCATGTCCGCCAGGAGCATGCAGCAGAACGGTCCCGGCCCGATCCCGGCCAGTTCGACGACCTTCACTCCCGTCAGCGGACCCATGTCACTTTCCTCACGCGGTTATCTGGACAATTGGCCGGCAGTCTATCCCATCCGGCCGCGCCCGAAACCCCGTTCCCGCGCAGCGCCGAACGAGCTGCCGGCCTTGCCCGCGTCACGGCGCGCAGAGGCCTTACGCCCATGCGCCTAGGTCGGATGAATCGTTAAAATTTTCGGAAGTTTCGCTTCAAATGCCGGCAGGCCACTGGAGGCGATATGATGCTCGGCACCCTGAACGCAGCTTTCCCCCGCAATGTGCTCGCCCGGTTCCGGCGCGACCGTCGCGGCGTGGCGGCGATCGAGTTCGCGATCATGCTGCCGCTCATGCTGGTCCTGCTGCTGGGCACATGGGAGATCGGCCGGGCCATCCTGGTGCAGATGCGCATCGGCGCTTCGGCGGCACAGCTCGGCGGGCTGGTCACCCGTGAGGCGACCCTGACGAGGGCCACCCTCCAGGACCTGTTCGCGGCAGCGCCGGTGATGACCGGCGGCACCGACCTGGGCGCCGACGGCGTGATGGTGGTGACCGCCGTCACGGGCGATGATCAGGGGCGCGGCCGGGTCGCCTGGCAGGAGTATGGTGCCGGCAGCCTGAAGACCGGCAGCCGCATCGGCAGGCCCGGCGCGTACGCGACGCTGCCCGACGGCATGACGATCACCGCCGGCGAGACGCTGGTCGTCGTCGAGGTCTTCTTCAACGACGCCTCGTCGATGAACATGCTGCTCGGCCAGCGAAGCGTCTACCGCGCCACCGTGCAGCGCGGCCGCGCCGGCGACCTCGCCACCCTGGGCTGAACCGCTCTCAACGCCCCATGCCCTGGTACTCGGCGTTGGGGGCGATTCCCAGCCCGATCGCGAACCGGTTGGTGAAATTGTAGAAGGCCGCGACCTCGGTGAGGTCGAAGATGTCGGCATCGCTCAGCCCTTCGGCACGCAGAGCGGCCCGGTCGGCCTCCCCCACCTCGTTCGGCTCGAGCGTCAGCTTCCAGGCGAAGTCGAGCATCGCTCGCTGTCGCGGCGTGAGGTCGGCCGCGCGGTAGTTGACGGCGATCGTGTCGCCGAAGCGGGCATCGCCCGACAGTTGCCGCAGCACCGCCCCGTGAGCCACGATGCAGTAGTGGCAGCGGTTGGCGCTCGATACCGTCACGGCCACCATCTCGCGCTCCAGCTCCGACAGGCCCGAGGGCGCCCCCATCAGGTCGTTGCGGAACGCCTGATATTTTCGAAATCGTTCGGTGCGCATCGTGTAGGCCCGGAAGACGTTCGGCACGAAGCCGATCTTCTCCCGGCAGCGCGCGAAGAAGCCGCGCGTCCCATCGTCCAGACCCGCTTCGTCCGGCAGTTCGACCGCCGCCACGCGCTCGCCCATCTCTTGCCTCGCCCATTCTGACTATCCCAGTGCTACCGGCCTAGCCGAACGATCGGCCCGGGCGCAAGAGACGACCCATGCCGGACACCGGTGGCCGATGTCGTTAACGCACCATTAGCCCCGCCGCCGGTACGATCCAGCTTCGCTACCGCCATCATAAGCCGGACCCCGCATTGCCGTGCTGGAAGCCCAGACCCGCCTGAGCCGATTTCTGCCCGCCACGGATCACATCCGTGAACGCGTGCGGGCATGGTGGGATGGCCGCGCCCCGGCGGTCGGCGGCGATGCGGCCACGGTGGATGCCCCAGCGCACGAGGAGGGCACGCCGCACGCCCCCCTGCCACCCGAACAATCGGTGTTGTGGTCTCCCGCGCGCATCGACCTTTCTCAACGGATTTGGGGCCCGGAGCATGTGGCGCCCGGCGGCGAGGAGCAGGTCGCGACGCTGCTGAAGCCGCTCAGCCTCAACCCCTCGATGAGCGTCATCGAGATTGGCGCCGGGCTGGGTGCCGCCACCCGGATGATGCACAAGCGCTTCGGCGTGTGGCCGAAGGCATTCGAGGCGGATGAAAACCTCGCGTCCGCCGCCTCCCTGCTCTCGAAGGCGGCAGGGCTCGCCAAGAAGGCTCCGGTCATCCATTCGCCGCTCGACAAGCTGGAGATCAAGGCCAACGGCTTCGACCGCGTCATTCTGCGCGATGTCGGGTATGTCGCGCCCGACAAGACGGATCTGCTGCGCGCCGCCGCCGCGGGCCTGCGCCGCCGCGGTCTGATGCTGATCACCGATTTCGTCCTGTCGCGGCCCGGCGCCGAAACCGACCCTCTGGTCGCGGCCTGGCGCGCCGGCGAGCCGGGGGACTCTGTACCCTGGTCGGAAGACGAACTGCTCGCCGCCCTCCGCACCTTGGGCCTCGACGTGCGAGTCACCGAGGACGAGTCGTCCATCCTGCGCCACCATGTCCTGGAGGGCTGGAAAGCGTTCCAGCCGACCCTCCTCACCTCGGCACCGCCCATGCCCCTGATCATGCTCGCCCTGCAGGAAGGAGAGCGCTGGCGCCGGTGCGTCGCCGCCCTCGACGGCGGCTCCCTGCGCTACAATCGCATCATCGCCTCGAAACCGTGAGGCCGGCCACTCTGCCGCTTGCAAACAGCGAAGCCGCCGGATATTCCCGGATGGTCGCCCAGACCGTGTTCCGGAAGTCTTTGCCGGCGGCGAGGACCGACCAAGAACAGCGCGCAGAGGGACGACGGCCCCTTTCCACATGACGGTTACTACCCTCTGAAGGGTTCTCGGCGGTCGCCACTGGGCCGGCGGCAGTCGACGTGCGCCAACTGACCCTGGCGCGATTGGTCGGACGGGCGCGTTTCGTCCTGATTGTGAGGCAGCCATGCTGGTCAAGGAAGAGCTCGAGCGGGCAGAGGCGGAGGAGATCGCCCGCTACCGCAAGCTCAAAGGGTTTTGGGGAACCGTCTTCGCCGTGTTCACCGGCATCGCCGTCGTCCTGGGCATCAACCAGATGTTCAACCTCGGCTTCGGCATCGGCCTGGTGCTCATAGAGCCGCGCTACTTCTACCTGTTGACGGCGCTGCTGCTGCCGCTCGTCTTCGTCGCCTTCCCGGCGACGAAGTCCGGCAGCAAGGAGTTCGTACCCTGGTACGACGCGCTCCTCGCGCTGATCACCTTCGTCGTGCTCCTCTACTTCGTCTGGGAAGCCAACCGCATCCTCGAAGAGGCGTGGGAATACAGCGCTCCCAACGTCGCGATCGCCCTCAGCTGTCTGCTCTGGCTGCTGCTCATCGAGATCGGCCGGCGCACCGGCGGGCCGTCGATCCTGGTCGTGACGATCGTCTTCTCGCTCTTCCCGGTCTACGCCCATCTGGTGCCCGAGGTGATCTCCGGCGTGAACCAGTCGATCTGGGACACGGCCGCCTTCCACATCATGAGCGTCGAGAGTTTCCTCGGCATCCCGATGCGCGCCTTCGGCACGCTGGTCTTCGGCTTCCTGATCTTCGGCGTCGCCATGCAGTACACCGGCGCGGGCGCCTTCTTCATCAACTTCGCCTTCGCTCTGCTCGGGAAGGTGCGCGGCGGCCCCGCGAAGGTCGCCATCTTCTCGTCCGGTCTCTTCGGCTCGATGAGCGGCAGCGTCGTCTCCAACGTGCTGACCACCGGCTGCATGACCATTCCCGCGATGAAGAAGATCGGCTTCAAGCCGGCCTATGCCGGCGGCGTCGAAGCCTGCGCCTCGACCGGCGGCGTGCTGATGCCGCCGATCATGGGCGCCACGGCCTTCGTGATGGCCTCGTTCCTCAACGTGCCCTATGTCGAGGTGGTGATCGCCGCGACGATCCCGTCGCTGCTCTACTATTTCGGCCTGTTCATGCAGATCGACGCCTATGCGGCGCGGCGCGGCATGAAGGGCCTGCCGGCTTCCGAACTGCCCAGCCTGTGGCAGACCGTCAAGGAAGGCTGGTACTACATCTTCGCCTTCCTCGCCCTGATCTACATGCTGCTGATCCTGCAGCAGGAGGCGACGGCGCCGTTCTACGCCACCGCGCTGCTGCTCGGCATCAACCAGATCTCCGCGAAGCACCGGATGAACTGGGCGAAGTTCAAGGCCTTCTTCTTCGGCACCGGCATCCTGTTCGCGGAGCTGTGCGGCATCCTGGCGGCGATCGGGCTGATCGTCGGGTCGCTGTCGCTCACCGGCATGGCAGGCACGCTGACCAACGACCTGGTCTTCATCGCCGGCGGCAACGTGCTGATGCTGCTGGTCATGGGCGCCCTCACCAGCTTCATCCTCGGGATGGGGATGACGGTCACCGCCTGCTACATCTTCCTGGCGGTCATCCTGGCGCCGGCCCTGATCAAGGCGGGCCTCAACCCCATGGGCGTCCACCTGTTCCTGATGTACTGGGGCATGATCTCGTTCATCACGCCGCCCGTGGCCATCGGCGCGTTCGTCGCGGCGGGCCTCGCCAAGGCGCCGCCGATGCAGACGGGCATGGAGGCGATGCGGCTCGGCATCGTCATCTACATCGTCCCGTTCTTCTTCGTGTTCAATCCAGCCCTGCTGTTCCAGGGGGAGGCGACCGAGATCGCCATCGTCGTCGGCACGGCGATCCTGGGTATCATCGTGATATCCGGTGCCCTGCAGGGCTATCTGCTGCAGGTCGGCGACCTGGGCAGTGGCCCGGTCTCTCTGTTCGCCCGCCTGCTGATCTTCGCCGGCGGCCTGTTCCTCGCAGCCCCTGGCGGCACCTTCGGGCTCGGTCACCTCGAGCTTCTGGCACTGTCGGCGGCGGCGATCCTGCCCGGCCTGCTTCTCGTCTTGCTGACGCGGCGCTTCCGCGGCACCGGCCGGATCGGCCTCAATCCCACCTGACGGGACGCGGCTGTCGGGGCAATGCGATTTGCCTGCCCCGGCAGCCGTCACGGCGGTTGCGGCCCCTGAGCCACCGCGCTATATGTCCGCGGCCCTGACGGAGTGTAGCTCAGCCTGGTAGAGCACTGCCTTCGGGAGGCAGGGGCCGGAGGTTCGAATCCTCTCACTCCGACCAAAGGTCCGGCAGGCTTCCCGAGCCGCCGGCGAACGCGAGGCCCCGGAGAAATCCGGGGCCTCGCGTCGTTTCGGACAGAGGCCGTCGGGGCAGCCCGCGTCAGCAGCGGTAGAAGATCCGCACTTCGTCAATGTGCCGGTATTTCGTCGGGTCGAAGCGCCAGCTCCGCTCCTGCCAGTCGTAGTCGGTGCGCGGCGCCGGCATGCGCAGCGTGTAGACCTCCGGCTTCTCGCCGCTTCGGTCCGGCGGCAGGGTGAAGAGCGGCCAACCGTTGGAGGCGGCCACCTCGACCCACATGTCCCACCTGTCGCTCTCGCCGGTCGTCCAGGCCTTGGCATCCCACCGGCTGGTGCCGACCTCCGTCAGCACGAGCGTTGCGCCGGGACGCATCGTGCAGCGGCCGGAACGCAGTTCGGGAAAGACGAAGGTCTTTTCGCCGCGCGCCAGTGCGACCGGATCATTGGGATGGATTCGGACGGCGACGTTGTCCAATTCACCGCGGCTCTGGCATCCGCCGGCCAGCAGCGCGAGAGCGAGACCGGCCACGGCGGCCGCGACAGACTGACGCATTTCTTTCCCCCCATCGATCTCGGCCGAGTCGCCGGCCATGCGCGGCGAAGCCGCCGCTTTGGGTAGCACGGACGGTCGCCGCCGCCATAGCCGGCACGCCACGGCAGCCTGGGAAACGTGACAATTCCGCGGCACCTCGCGTGCGACCGGCCTCACACGCGGCACTTTTTTCCACGTTCACCATTCCTAAGCATGTTCGGACTGATAGAATCATCTCCATTGACGGTGTCGAGGCCGCATTGATCGGTCAGCGACCGGCGCCGCGGGGGAGCGGAGCGAAGCCTCCGCCAGAGACCGAACCGGTTGCGACAGCGCTGACGATGGGGCCCCAGGGCACAGCGCGAATATTTGATCAGTCACATGTTGATTCTTTGAGCAGTTTTGCGTTCCTGCTGCGTTAACGCTACGTGGGGATGCAGTACGGCTGAAATGAGCGGCAACACGCACTCGATGGGCGTAGCGGCACGTTAGGTGCAAGATACGTCATCAACTGGAAATGCCGGCCGGGCGATCAACACGCGGCCGGAGCGAAAGACCTGAGGGGGACGGAAGGGCACGGTGCCGCGTCTGGCGCCGGCCAAGGATCGAGGACCGGAGCAACAGAGGTTACGGGGTAGCGCCATGCTGGATGTGTTCGACGCATTCTCTTCGGCCTATGCACGCGAGCGGCACGAGGAGACGAGCCTGCAAGCCTATCTGATGGCTTGCAGGGACGATCCGGGACTGTACGCGAGCGCTCCCGAACGCATGATGAAGGCGATCGGCGAGCCCGAGATCTTCGACACGAGCAGCGACTCCCGGCTCGGCCGCATCTTCATGAACCGCACGATCAAGCGGTACCCGGCATTCGCGGAATTCTACGGCATGGAGCAGACGATCGAACGGATCGTCAGCTACTTCCGGCATGCCGCCCAGGGGTTGGAGGAACGAAAGCAGATCCTCTACCTCCTCGGCCCGGTCGGCGGCGGCAAGTCGACCCTGGCCGAGCGGCTGAAGATCCTCATGGAGAAGGAGCCGATCTACGTCCTGAAGGCCGGCGACGAAGTCAGCCCCGTGTTCGAATCGCCGCTCGGCCTGTTCGACCCGGTACGCTTCGGCGACCTGCTCGAGGACAAGTACGGCATCGCCCGGCGCCGCCTGACCGGACTGATGTCGCCCTGGGCGGTGAAGCGCCTCGACGAGTTCGGCGGCGACATCTCGAAGTTCAGCGTCGTCAAGCTCTACCCGTCGAAGCTGCGCCAGGTGTGCGTGGCGAAGACCGAGCCGGGCGACGAGAACAACCAGGACATCTCCGCGCTCGTCGGCAAGGTCGACATCCGCAAGCTGGAGCACTACAGCCAGAGCGACCCCGACGCATACAGCTTCTCCGGCGGCCTGAACCGCACCACCCAGGGGCTGCTCGAGTTCGTCGAGATGTTCAAGGCGCCGATCAAGGTGCTGCACCCGCTGCTCACCGCCACCCAGGAGGGCAACTATATCGGCACCGAATCCTTCGGCGCCTTCCCCTTCCAGGGCATCATCCTGGCGCACTCGAACGAGGCCGAGTGGCAGCAGTTCAAGAGCAACAAGAACAATGAGGCCTTCCTCGACCGCATCTGCGTCGTGAAGGTGCCCTACTGCCTGCGGCCGACGGAAGAGACGATGATCTACCGCAAGCTCGTCCGCACCAGTGAACTCGACGGCGCCTCCTGCGCCCCCGAGACGCTTGAGATGCTGGCGAAGTTCTCCGTCCTGACCCGCCTGCACGAGCACGAGAACTCCAACCTCGTCACCAAGATGCGGGTCTATGACGGCGAGAACCTGAAGGACACCGGCCCCAAGGCCAAATCCATGCAGGAGTATCGCGACGCGGCGGGCGTCGACGAGGGCATGACCGGCACCTCGACCCGCTTCGCCTTCAAGATCCTGTCGGAGACCTTCAATTTCGACAGCGACGAGGTGGCGGCCGACCCGGTCCACCTGATGTACGTGCTGGAGCATGCGATCAAGCGGGAGCAGTTCCCGAAGGAGCAGGAAAAGAAGTACCTCGACTTCATCAAGTCGGAACTGGCACCGCGCTACGCCGAGTTCATCGGCAACGAGATCCAGAAGGCCTATCTCGAATCCTACAACGACTACGGCCAGAACCTCTTCGACCGCTACATCTCCTACGCCGACGCCTGGATCGAGGAACAGGACTTCAAGGATCCGGACACCGGTCAGATCTTCGACCGCGAGATCCTCGACCAGGAGCTGTCGAAGATCGAGAAGCCGGCCGGCGTGGCGAACCCGAAGGACTTCCGCAACGAGGTGGTGAAGTTCGCCCTGCGCGCCCGCGCCCAGAACGACGGCCGCAACCCCTCGTGGACCAGCTACGAGAAGCTGCGCGAGGTGATCGAGCGGCGCATGTTCTCGCAGATCGAGGATCTGCTGCCGGTGATCAGCTTCGGCAGCAAGAAGGACGGCGAGACGGACCGCAAGCACCACGAGTTCGTCAGCCGCTTGGTGAAGCGCGGCTACACCGAACGCCAGGTCCGGCGCCTGGTCGAATGGTACATGCGGGTCAACAAGGCCGGCTGATCGAAGCACACGGGACGAGGCACGGGACATGGCCCATTTCATCGACCGACGGCCGAACCCGAAGGATAAGAACCTGGGCAATCGCCAGCGCTTCATGCGGCGCGCCCGGGGACAGATCAAGGAGGTCGTCAGCCGCTCCGTCCGCGAGCGCAAGATCACCGATGCGGCGAGCGGCGAAACCATATCCATCCCGACCAAGGGCATTGGCGAGCCGCGCCTGCGGCACGCCGATGCCGGCGGTCAGCGCACCAGGGTGCTCGGCGGCAACCGGGAGTTCGAGACCGGCGACCGGATCAAGAAGCCGCCCCAGGGCGGTGGCGGCGGGGCCGGCGGCGATCCCGCGAACCAGGGCGGCGGCCAGGACGACTTCCAGTTCACCCTGACCGGGGAGGAGTTCCTCGACATCTTCTTCGAGGACCTGGAACTGCCGGACCTGGTGAAGACAAACCTGCGCGAGATCACCGCCTTCACGCGGCGGCGCGCCGGCTACACGAACGCCGGAAACCCGGCCAATCTCGACGTGCTCCGCACGATGCGGAACAGCTTCGCCCGCCGCATTTCGCTGAAGCGGCCGGAGGAGGACCAGTTGGAAGGCCTCCGCCGCCAGATCGTCGATCTCGAGCGAGGCAACCAGCCGGGCTCCGACAACGCGGCGCGCCTGAAGCTGCTGCATGAGGAACTGGCGGCCTTGGAACGGCGGCGGCGCTGGGTGCCCTATATCGACCCGCTCGACATCCGCTACCGCGACTACCACAAGCACCCGGAGCCGAACACGCGGGCGGTGATGTTCTGCCTGATGGACGTTTCCGGCTCGATGGGCGAGCGCGAGAAGGATCTCGCGAAGCGCTTCTTCATGCTCCTGCACCTGTTCCTGCAGCGCCGCTACGATCGGATCGAGGTCGTCTTCATCCGGCACACCCACGAGGCGCAGGAAGTCGACGAGGAAACCTTCTTCTACAGCCGGGAGACGGGCGGCACCGTTGTCAGCTCGGCGCTGACCGAGATGCTCAAGGTCGTGCGCGACCGGTATCCCGCGGACCAGTGGAACATCTATGCCGCCCAGGCGTCGGACGGCGACAACTATCCGGGCGACGGCGCGGCCTGCGTGGCGCTCCTCGAACAGTTCCTGATGCCGATGTGCCAGTACTACGCCTATGTCGAGATTCTCGACGAGCGCGAGATCGACGTCTTCCGCAACGCGGCGCACGGCGCCGCCCTGTGGAACGCCTATGCCACCGTCGAAGAGCGCTTCGCCAATTTCGACATGAAGCGGATCGCCCGGCCCGGCGACATCTACCCGGTCTTCCGGGAGCTCTTCGCCAAGGAAAAACACTGAGTTCGTAAGTCGTCGAGACCGCAGCACGCAGAGCCGCCTCCACGGTCGAGCGCGGCGCCGGGGAAGAGCCCATGAGCAGCACGATGACCGCAGTCAGGCCGCTGTTCGAGAGTTCCGACTGGAACTTCGATACCCTGCGGCGCACCTACGACGCCATCGAGCAGGTGGCGCTCCATGATCTCGGCCTCGACGTCTATCCCAACCAGGTCGAGATCATCTCGTCCGAACAGATGCTGGACGCCTACGCGTCGATCGGCCTGCCGCTGATGTACCGGCACTGGTCCTTCGGCAAGCATTTCGTCCAGCAGGAGAAGATGTACCGGAAAGGCTACTCGGGTCTGGCCTACGAGATCGTCATCAACTCGAGCCCCTGCATCAGCTACAACATGGAAGAGAATTCCATGGCGATGCAGGCGCTGGTCATGGCGCACGCCGCCTTCGGCCACAACCACTTCTTCAAGAACAACTACATGTTCCGGCAGTGGACCGACGCCGAGGGGATCCTGGAATATCTCTCCTGGATCAAGGGCTACGTCGCACACTGTGAGGAGCAGCACGGGCTGGAGGCGGTGGAACGCATCCTCGACGCCGCCCATGCGCTGATGGATCAGGCGGTGTTCCGTTATCACCGGCCGCCGGAGCCGACGGCCCGCATGCGCAACCAACGCGAGCAGGATCGGCGCGATTACGAGGAGCGCACCTTCAACGATCTGTGGCGGACGGTGCCCCAGGGGAGCGCCGATCACGAACCGTCGGAGACCGAGACCCGCATGAGCGAACGGCGCCGGCGGCTGAAACTGCCCGAGGAGAACCTCCTCTACTTCATCGAACGCAACAGCCCGATCCTGGAACCCTGGCAGCGCGACCTGCTGCACATCGTCCGCGACATCGCCCAGTATTTCTACCCGCAGAAGCAGACCAAGGTGATGAACGAGGGCTGTGCCACCTTCGTCCATCACTACATCACCAACGCGCTCTACGAGCAGGGTCTGCTGACCGAAGGCGCGATGCTGGAGATCCTGCACAACCACGCCAACGTCGTGTTCCAGCCGGGCTTCGACGATCCGCGCTACAGCGGGATAAACCCCTATGCCCTCGGTTACGCCATGATGGAGGACATCAGGCGGATCTGCACGCAGCCGACGCCCGAGGATCGCGAGTGGTTCCCGGATCTCGCCGGTTCGGGCGACTGGCGCGGCACGCTGCGCTACGCCTGGGCGAACTATCGGGACGAGTCCTTCATCCGCCAGTATCTCAGCCCAGCGCTGATCCGGAAGATGAAGCTGTTCGCACTGACCGACGACGGCGAGTCCCCCTACTACACCGTGAGCGGCATCCATGACGAGCGCGGCTACCGCTATGTCCGCGACGCCCTAGCCAAGTCCTACGACCTCGCCACGCACGAGCCCGACATCCAAGTGGTCGACGTCGACCTCCGCGGCGACCGGAAGCTGGAACTGCGGCACACGATGCGGGAGGGCGTTCCCCTGGCCCAGCCGGCGCGCGACCAGGTGCTGCAGCACGTCCGCCTCCTCTGGGGCTACGACGTCAGCCTCGTGTCGGTCGAAGCCTGAGGCTGATTCCGCGCGTGTCACCGTCGTAATACGGCGCGGAACATCGTCGGGTGGGTGCGTGTTCTCCCTTCGGAACCACGAGGAGAGGACGAATGCCGCTCTGGAAGATCGTGCCGGCCGCCGATCTCGACGACCCGCGTTGGCTCGATCGCCGACCGTGGCGGGAGGTCGTGGTCCGGGCGGAGTCGGCGGCGATGGCGCGTGTCGCCGCATCGGGGCTGGACCGTCCGCCCGAGCCCGAGGTCGGCGTGGGCAACGAGACAGTCGGCTTCAGCAGTGCGTTCGATGACGAGAAGCTGTATTGGGTTATCCAGGTCGACGCGGCGGCTTCCGGTCCGACGGAGATCGTCAGCGCGACCCCCGCCGGAAACGGCTGATGCACGATTGCCGCCCCTTCATCGTCGAGAGACCATGCAACCTGCCGCCGCTCCCGACATGGGTACATTCGCGCTCTACATCCTGCTGCCCATGCTGGTCGGCGCGGTGGGCGGCGCGATCGGCGACCGCGAGAACATGATGCAGGGCGTCTTCGTCGGCGGCATCAGCGGGGCGGTCTTCGGCCTGATCGCGATGATCGCGCTCGGCCACCTCAGCGAATAGCGGCGCCGGAACGCAGGCCGCCGGCCCCCTCGCGGAGGCCGGCGGTCTGTCGTGCAGCCATGCTCCGGCGCGCGACGGCGCCGGAGGGCCGGAACAGGCGGATCAGGCGGCCCGGATGGCGGAGGCCATGACCTCGGGCGTCACCGCTTCGGCGAACTGCGCGAAGTTCTTCTCGAACCGCGCCGCCAGCGCGCGGGCGGTGCTGTCGTAGGCGCTCTTGTCCGCCCAGGTGTTGCGGGGATTCAGCACCTCGGGCGGCACGCCCGGGCACTCGACCGGCAGATGGAGACCGAAGAAGGGATCCGCCTTGGTCTCGATGGTCGCGAGGCGGCCGTCGAGCGCGGCGCGGATCATCGCGCGCGTGTGCGCGATCTTCATCCGCTCGCCCACGCCGTATGCGCCGCCGCTCCAGCCGGTATTGACCAGCCAGCAGTCCACGCCGCCGCGCGCCAGGCGCTCGCCCAGCATCTTGGCGTAGACGGTCGGGTGCCGCGGCATGAAGGGAGCCCCGAAGCAAGTCGAGAAGGTCGCCTGCGGCTCGTTCCCCAGCCCCTTCTCCGTGCCGGCGACGCGCGCTGTGTAGCCGGAGAGGAAATGGTACATCGCCTGCTCGGTCGTCAGCTTGGCGATCGGCGGCAGAACGCCGAAGGCGTCCGCCGTCAGCATGATCACGTTCTTGGCGTAGGGGCCGATGCCGGTCGCGCTGGCGTTCGGAATGAAGTCCAGCGGGTACGAGCTGCGCGTGTTCTCGGTCATGCTGTTGTCGTCGAGATCGAGCCGGTGCGTCACCGGGTCCATCACGACGTTCTCCAGCACCGTGCCGAAGCGGTTGGACGCGGCGTAGATCTCGGGCTCCGCCTCTTCCGAAAGACGGATGACTTTGGCGTAGCAGCCGCCTTCGAAGTTGAAGACGCCGTCCGGCGTCCAGCCGTGCTCGTCGTCGCCGATCAGGGTGCGGGTGCTGTCGGCGGACAGCGTCGTCTTGCCGGTGCCGGACAAGCCGAAGAACAGCGCGGTATCGCCGTCGGGCCCGATGTTCGCCGAACAGTGCATCGGCATCACGCCGCGCGCCGGCAGGATGTAGTTCAGGACGGTGAAGATGGACTTCTTGATCTCGCCGGCATAGCTCGACCCGGCGATCAGGACGATGCGGTGCGTGAAGTCGACGGCGATGACGGTTTCGGAGCGGGTACCGTCGAGTTCGGGCACGGCCCGAAAGCCGGGCGCCTGGATGACCGTAAAGTCGGGCTCGAACCGCGCGAGACTGCGCGCGTCGGGCCGGATGAACATGTTGCGCGCGAACAGGTTGTGCCACGCGTGCTCCGTGACGACCCGCACCGACAGGCGGTGGTCGGGGTCGGCGCCGGCGAACAGGTCCTGTACGAACAGTTCGCGGCCCTGCAGATAGGCCAGCATCCGCTGGCGCAGGCGGCCGAACGTCTCGGGCTTCATCGGCTTGTTGACCGTGCCCCACCAGACGGTCTTCGCGGTGTTCTCGTCCTCGACGACGAACTTGTCGTTGGGCGACCGGCCCGTGTGCTGCCCCGTGGTGCACACCAGCGCTCCACCTTCGGCAAGCTGGCCCTCGCCCCGCGTCACGGCCGCCTGCGTGAGCGCCGCCACTCCCAGATTCCAGTGCACGGCTCCGGGATTCGTGAGCCCGTGTTTCTCCAGCTCGCTGATCTTCGACACTACCGTCACCCGCTCCAGGCGTTTCGGAAACAGAACGATTGGGGGCGTTGCCGCGGGAACGGTGTCCCGTTGCCATCACGCCCCCGCCATCCCTTTTGCATGCAGGATAAGTGCCCCGCGAGATCGATACAAGAAAACCGCCGCGGCGGATCGTCACGCTCGTCCGGCGCGATCGGGTGCCTCGACGCGGATCTCACGGCGCGCGCCGGGCTTCGCGGACGAGTCTGACCAGCTCGGCCCGCGCCGCGCCGGCGTCCTCGATACGGGCGCCGAAACGCAGCCGGGCCGCCCGCGCGTCCGTGGCTAGGTCGATGCCCTCGGGGTCGATCCCGGTCATCCGCCAGGGCCCCGGCGGCAACCCCAACAGCCGCGTCGCGTAGAGTTCTATCGCGTCCGCATGGTCTTCGTTCATGTGATCCACGATGCCGGCCTCGCTCTCGGCGAGCGCCGGGGCCGGCGGCACGAGGACCGCGTCCCGGTCCAGCCAGCGTATCCGGCCGAAGCCGGCCACCAGGTGCGCCCGCTCCACCGCCATGCGGTAGAGGCGGAAATCCTTGAAGTCCACGTAGCCGCTAGCCGAGGGCTGGCGCGCCAGGTAGCGCCGGCGCGACGCCGCCGATGCGTCGGGCGCGATCCGGCCGAGGACGGCCACGCGCGCCTCGGCGAGGGCATCCTCGCCCGGCGACGCCGCGAACAGCAGGGACGCGCGCGGATCGGCCGCGATATTGCGGCTGTGCTCCGCCAGGTCGGACAGGAGCAGGAGCGGCTCCCCCTCCTGGGTGCAGGCCGTGGCCACCAGGGAGCCGAACGGCCAACCGTCGCCGACGGCCGCCGTCGACAGGGCGGCCCGCCCGGCGCTTCGGACGAGGTCCCGCGCCGTCCTCACGATATCCTCGGGCGGCGCGTCTGCGGCGGTTGGGGCGGCGCTCATTCCCGGTCCGTGCGGTTGACGATCGTACGACGGGCTACAACGTTACCAGGGACTTTCGGTTCGTCCATCGACGGCGCGGCGGAGCATTGCGGAGCGTCCGGCGCGGCGCCGGGATACCGCAAATCGGCCACAAATGCACCCCACGCTCGCGCCGGACACAGCCATGAGGATGCGAGACATGACCTCAACCGTCGCCCTGGTCGACGACGACCGAAACATCCTCACCTCCGTGACGATGGCGCTCGAAGCCGAAGGCTTCGCGGTCCACACCTACGGCGACGGCGAGCAGGCGTTGCGCGGCATGCGTGCGCAGCCGGTCGACCTGGCGGTGCTCGACATCAAGATGCCTCGCATGGACGGCATGGAGCTGCTGCAGCGCCTGCGCCAGCAGAGCAAGCTGCCGGTCATCTTCCTGACGTCGAAGGACGACGAGGTCGACGAGGTCCTCGGCCTGCGGATGGGTGCCGACGACTATATCCGCAAGCCCTTCTCGCAGCGCCTGCTGATCGAGCGGATCCGAGCGCTGCTCCGGCGCACCGAGTTGGAGGAGCCGGGCACGGACGGCACACCCGACGATCTCATGGTGCGGGGCGATCTCGTACTGGACAGCGCGCGCCACATGTGTACCTGGAAGGGATTGCAGGTGACCCTCACCGTCACCGAGTTCCTGCTGCTCAAGTCCCTCGCATCGCGGCCGGGCTATGTGAAGAGCCGGGACCTGCTGATGGATGCGGCCTACGGCGAGCATGTCTATGTCGACGACCGGACGATCGACAGCCACATCAAGCGGGTTCGCCGCAAGTTCAAGGCGGTGGACCAGGAGTTCGCCGAAATCGAGACCCTCTACGGCGTCGGCTACCGCTATCGCCCGGTCTGAGCCCTCGGCCCGGGAAGCACAGCAGGGCAGGGTTGTGGTGGCGGCGCGGCGGCGCCGCCGTTTCCTCTCGCCCATCACCCTGCGCATCCTGGCGGTCAACCTCATCGCCATCGGCATCCTCGCCGCCGGCCTGCTGTGGCTCGGCCAGTACAAGCGCGGCCTGATCCAGAGCGAACTCGAGGTGCTGCGGGCCCAGGGCCGGCTGATCGCGATGGCGCTGGGCGAGGGGGCGGTCCTCGCCGATCCCGACCGCGACCCGGTGCTGGTCCCCGAAGTGGCCAACCGCCTGGTGCGCCGCCTGTCCGAGCCGGCGTCGGCGCGGGTGCGGCTCTACGCCGCCGACGGTCGCATGATGGCCGACAGCCGCCGGATGATCGGCCCCGGCGGTCTGGTCGAGATGGAGGAGCTGCCGCCGCTGGCGCCGGCCAACCCGCTGCACCGCGTCATCAACTACGTCTATGACGGCATCCTGCATCTCCTGACGCCGATCACGGCGAAGGAGCTCTATTCCGAGTCGTTCGGCCAGCCGACCGACGACTTCCCCGAACTGCGCGTCGCCCTCGGCGGCGACGTCGGACGCACCGCCCGCGCGACCGAGGACGGCGGCATCATGCTGACCGTCGCCGAGCCCGTGCAGCACTATAAGCGCGTCGTCGGCGCGCTGCTGCTGTCGGCGCGCGGCGACGCGATCGAGACCGCGGTCCGCTCGGTCCGCCTCAACATCCTGGCGCTGTTCGGCGTGGCGCTGGCGGTCACGGTCCTGCTGTCGATCTACCTGTCGGGCGCCATCGCCCGGCCGATCCTGCGCCTCGCCGTCGCCGCGGAGCGCGTGCGCCGCGGCCAGGGCCGCAAGGTGATGATCCCCGACATGACGGCGCGCGGCGACGAGATCGGCGAACTGTCCGCCGCCCTGCGCGCCATGACCGAGGCGCTGTGGCTGCGCATGGACGCCATCGAGCGCTTCGCCGCCGACGTGGCGCACGAGATCAAGAACCCGCTCACCTCGCTGCGCAGCGCCGTCGAGACCGCCGCACGGATCAAGGAGCCGTCGCAGCAGCAGCACCTGATGGCGATCATCGTCGACGACGTCCGCCGCCTCGACCGGCTGATCTCCGACATTTCCGATGCCTCGCGTCTCGACGCCGAGCTGTCCCGCGCCGAAAGCGAGACCGTCGATCTCGCGCGCATGCTGGAGACCCTGGTCGACATCTACAGCACCACCGGCGACGGCCGCGACGGCAAGCCGAGCCTGGGGCTGGAGAACAGCGACGGCAACCTGCGGGTGGCGGGCATGGAAGATCGCCTCGTCCAGGTCTTCCGCAACCTGCTCGGCAACGCCATCTCCTTCAGCCCGCCGGGCGGCCGCATCACGCTGCGCGGCCGACGCTCGGAGGGTATCGTGTCGGTGGCGATCGAGGACCAGGGGCCCGGCATTCCGCCTGGCAAGGAGGAGGCGATCTTCGAGCGCTTCTACAGCGAGCGGCCAGCGGGCGAGAAGTTCGGGACCCATTCCGGCCTCGGCCTCAGCATCTCGCGCCAGATCGTCGAGGCACACGGCGGCACCCTTTCCGCCGAGAACCGCCGCGGTCCCGACGGGGATATCGTCGGCGCCCGCTTCATCGTGCGCCTGCCGGCCATGCCGTCCGCACGATGATCCGGTCAGGCGCCGTCGCGGCCGGCCAGAGCATGCCGCACGACCTTCTTCATGACGCTGGGCAAAGCATGCTCGACCAGCCGGTCGATCGGCACCCAGAACGTCCCGTCGGGCGCCGGCGTCCCTGCCGGCACCTCCGCGGCGAGCACCGTCAGCTCGAGTTCGAAATGCGTGAACACGTGGCGCACCAGGCCGGGAAGCGACCGCCAGCCGCCTGGATCGAGCGGCGCATGCGCGGCGGCCTCCGGCAGCGCCCCGCCGTCCTCCTGCCAGGGAGAAGACGGAACCTCGGTCATCCCGCCGAGCAGGCCCTTCTCCACCCGGCGGCGCAGCAGGACCGCTCCGTCCGCCCGCACGATCCAGAAGGCGACGCCCAGGCGCCGCGGCCGCGCCGCCTTGGCCGTCCGGCGGGGCAGGGCCGCTGCGATGCCGGCGGCGCGCGCCGCGCAGCCCTCGGCCAGCGGGCAGACCATGCAGAGCGGGCTGCGCGGCGTGCAGACGGTGGCGCCCAGATCCATGCTCGCCTGGGCGAAGTCGCCGGGTCGGCCCTCGGGCGTCAGCCGCGCCGCCGCGATCCGCAGTTCCTGCTTGGCTGCGGGCAGCGGCGTGTCGATCGCGAACAGCCGCGCCACGACGCGCTCGACATTGCCGTCGACGGGCGTCGCCTTGCGGTCGAAGGCGATCGCCGCGATCGCTGCGGCGGTATAGGTGCCGATTCCCGGCAAGGCCAGCAGCGCCGCCTCGCTGTCGGGGAACCGCCCGCCGTGCCGCTCCACGACCGCCTGGGCGCATTTGTGCAGGTTGCGCGCCCGCGCGTAGTAGCCGAGGCCCGCCCAGGCGTGCAGCACGTCGTCGAGCGGCGCGGCGGCGAGGTCGCCCACCGTCGGCCAGCGTGCCAGGAACCGCCGGTAATAGGCATCGACCGCCGCGACGGTCGTCTGCTGCAGCATGATCTCGCTCAGCCAGACATGGTACGGATTGGCCCGCTGGCCCGGCAGCGCACGCCAGGGCAGGGTGCGCCGATGCCGGTCGTACCAGGCGAGCAGGCGCGGTGCCACGCTCTCAGGCGGTGGGCCGGGTGATGAAGCGGGTTTCGACAGGACGCGGCTCGAAAAAGACGGAAGGCGGCGCCGCCGAAGGGACCACGCGCGCCGGAACCGTACAAGAGCCGCGTGGCATCGAGGCCGGGGCGGAGCGGCGGACCGCGGCCGGGCCCCGCGCGATCGGCACCATGCTGGACCGCCTCGTAGGGAAGGCAGGCCATCGCCGCGGCTTCGGCGAGGCACGGATCCTCACGGAGTGGGCGGCCGTCGTCGGCGAGGAACTGGCGGGCTGCACCCTGCCGGAGCGGATCGCGCGCAGCCGCGGCGCGAAGGACGGCGGCGGCGTCCTGCACCTGAGGGTGCAAAGCGGCTGGGCACCGAGCGTACAGCATATGGGCCCCGTGATCGTCGAGCGTATCAACAGGTATCTCGGCTATGCCGCGATCGACAGTATCGCCATGCGACAGGGCATCGTCGCGCCGGCCCGCCGGCGCGGGCCGCCGCCGCGCCGGCCGTTGGCGGCGGACGAACGCGCCGATCTCGAAGCCGCCCTTCGCGGGGTCGACGATCCCGATCTGGCGGCGGCGCTGCGGGCTCTGGGCGAGGCCGTCCTCGCGCGTGAGGAGAACCGCACCACGACCCGCCGCGACGCCACCACCCCTCCCTCCCGTTGAGGACTTCGCCATGCGCCGCACACTTTCCAGCCTGCTGCTCGCCGCGGCGCTCTTCGCCTCCGGCTCCGCGTTCGCAGCCGCGCCACCGGCGCAGCCCGAAGCGCAGCCGCAGGCTGGCACCGCCGGGCCGAGCGTCGAGCCGTCGACCACGACGGAAATGCCCGCGCCCGCCGATCCGCCGTGGCGCACGATCGGCAGGCCCGACGCGCCGGTGACGATCATCGAGTACGCCTCGATGACCTGTCCGCACTGCGCGCACTTCCACGTCGAGGTGCTGCCCAAGCTGCGCAGCAGCTATATCGACAGCGGCAAGGTCCGGCTGGTGTTTCGCGACTATCCGCTCGACCGGCTCGCGCTCGCCGCCTCGATGGTCGCGCGCTGCGCGCCGGAGGAAAAGTCGATGGAGGTGACCTCCCGCCTGTTCCAGACGCAGCCGACCTGGGCCGCGTCCGAGGATCCGATCTCCGCCATCGCCGAGGTCGTCGCACCGTTCGGCCTGGACAAGGAAGCGGTCGAGGCCTGTGTGGAGAACGAGGACGTGGCCAAACCCGTGTTGGAACAGGCGATCTACGGGCAGGAGAAATTCCAGATCCGCTCGACGCCGAGCTTCCTCCTGAACGGTGAGGTCCTGGTCGGTAGCCAGTCGCCGGAAGCCTTCGCCGAGAAGATCGACGCCGCCCTGAAATGAGCGGGCACCGAGGCTTGCTCTAGCGGCTGTCAATCGCTAACCTACCATATCTAGTAAGCAGGAAGTGACGTGTCGAAGATCTGGATCGCACTGGGCGTTTTGCTGGTTGCCGTCGGCGTCGGGGCGGCCGCATTCCTCGGCGTCTTCGACCGCGCGCCGCCGGCCACCACGGCCGCCGGCCCGGCGGGAGCGCAGCGTGCGGCGGCGGTAGATCCAGAGATCGCGCCCGACGACCGCATCCTCGGCCAGCCGGACGCGCCGGTCACGATCATCGAATACGCGTCGCTCACCTGCCCGCACTGCGCATCCTTCCACAAGGAAACCCTGCCGCAGCTGAAGTCGGAGTTCATCGACACCGGCAAGGTCAAGATGGTCTTCCGCGACTTCCCGCTCGACAAGATGGCGCTCTCCGCTGCCGGCCTCGCGCGCTGCATGCCGGCGGAGCGCTACTTCCCCTTCCTGTCGGTCCTGTTCGGCGCCCAGACGAGCTGGGCGACGGCGGCCGATCCGATCGCGGCCCTCACCCGCATCGGCAAGACCGGCGGCCTGTCCGAAGAGGAGGTCGCCCGCTGCACGTCGGCCGACGCCCACCTCGACACGGTGGTCGCCCAGCGCCTGGAAGGCGAGAAGCGCTACCAGATCCGCTCGACGCCCAGCTTCGTCATCGGCGGCAAGACCTATGGCGGCGCCCTGACGATCGACGAGCTCCGGGAGATCCTGAAACCGCTCGTGCCATGATCAGCAACCGTCGACGGTGAGACAGTGCGCTTCCAGAAGCTGCGCCTCACGGGTTTCAAGTCCTTCGTCGAACCCACCGAACTCCTCATCGAGCCGGGGCTGACCGGCATCGTCGGCCCGAACGGCTGCGGCAAGTCCAACCTCGTCGAGGCGCTGCGCTGGGTGATGGGCGAAAGCTCCGCAAAGCAGATGCGCGGCAATGAGATGGACGACGTCATCTTCGGCGGCACGTCCCAGCGCCAGGCGCGCGGCTTCGCCGAGGTCGTGCTGCACATGGGCAACCACGAGCGCATCGCCCCGGCTGCCTTCAACGACGCCGACGAACTGGAAGTCAGCCGCCGCATCGCCCGCGGCGACGGCTCGACCTATCGCGTCAACGGCAAGGAGGTCCGCGCCCGCGACGTCCAGCTGCTGTTCGCCGATGCCTCCACCGGCGCGCGCTCGACCGCGATGGTCAGCCAGGGTCAGATCGGCGCCTTTATCGCCGCCAAGCCCGAGCAGCGGCGCAGCGTGCTGGAAGAGGCGGCCGGCATCGGCGGCCTCTATTCCCGCCGGCACGAGGCGGAGCTGCGGCTGCGCAGCGCCGAGTCCAACCTCGACCGGCTGGACGACGTGGTCGCGACCCTGGAGCGCCAGCTCGAAGGCCTGAAGAAGCAGGTCAGGCAGGCCAGCCGCTACCGCCGCCTCAGCGACCTTATCCGTAAGGCCGAGGCCGCACTGCTGCAGGCCCGCTGGCTGCGCGCCCGCGCCGTCCTGGTGCGCGCATCGTCCGGCCTGCGCGACGCCGAGGCGGCCGTGGCCGAGAGGCTGCGCGAGCAGGCGGCCGCCGCGAACGGGCACCGCGAGGCAACCGCCCGCGTCCCACCGCTGCGCACCGCCGAACATGAAAAGGCGTCGGCGCTGCAGAAGCTGACGGCGCAGCGCGACAGCCTTGCGGCGGAGGAGCGGCGCGCCGCGGCCGACCTGCGCGCCTCCGCTGCCCGTCTCGCCGAGATCGAGCGCGACCTGGGCCGCGAACAGGCCCGTGCCGCCGACGGTGCGGCCGCACTGTCGCGCCTCGCCGCGGAGCGCGACGCGCTGACGGCGGCGGAGGCAGCCCATTCCGGCGACCGCGACCTCGCCGCGACCGCCGTCCGCTCCGCCGAGGCCGGCGTGGCCGAACTCGAGGGCCAGGCGGCCGAGGCGACGACCGCCCTCGCCCGCGCCGATGCCGACCGCGCCGCCGCCGCCCGGACGCGGCGCGACGCCGAGGATCGCCTGGCCCGCGTCCGCCGGCAGCACGAGCAGGCGGCCCGCGACCATGCCGCGGCCGCAGCCGACGCACCCGATCCGGCGGTGATCGCCCGCCTCGAGGCGACGGTGACCGAGGCGGAAGCCGCCGTCGCCGCGGCATCCGCCGACGCCGATGCGGCGGCGCAGGCGGTCGCGGCGCAGCGCGGCGACGACCAGAAGGCGCGCGACGCCCTGCAGCGCGCCGAAACCGCCCTCGCCCGCAAGGCCGCCGAGGAGAAGGCGCTGGCCAGCGTGCTCGCTGCCGATGCCGGCAAGGGCATCCGCCCGGTGGTCGACGATCTCGACGTCGAACAGGGATGGGAGGCGGCACTCGGCGCCGCACTCGGCGACGACCTGACCGTCGGCACGGATCCCCAGCGGCCGACCCATTGGCGCGGGCTGGATCCTCTGGACGACGGCCCCTCCCTGCCGGCAGGCGCCGAGCCGCTGGCGGCGCATGTCCGCGATGCCGGACCGCTCGTGCGGCGCCTCGGCCAGGTGGGCATCGTCGGCGACGCCGAGACCGCCGCGGCACTGCAGGCCGGACTGCGGCCCGGGCAGCGCCTCGTCACCCGCGACGGCGGCATGTGGCGCTGGGACGGCCTGACGCTGCGCCCCGGCGCACCCACCGCCGCCGCCCGCCGGCTGGAGCAGCGCAACCAGCTGGCCGGGATCCGCGCCGACCTGCCGCCGCTCCGCACGGCGGTCGACGAGGCACGGGCCGGACTCAAGTCGGTCCAGGACGCCGCCCAGGCGGCAGCCCAGGCCGAGCGTACGGCGCGGGAGGCGGCGCGTGCCGCCCAGGCGTCGCTCGACCGCACGCGGCGCGAACTCGCCGAACTGCAGAAGCGCGCCGGCGCACACGCCGCCCGCGTCGCCGGGCTGGAGGCGAGCCTCGCCCGCGTCGCCGCGGAACTGGCCGAGGCCGAGCAGGCTGCAACCGCCGCGGCCGCCGCCGCCGAGGCGATACCGGACCCGGGCCCGCTGCGCGAGCAGGCCGACCGCGCACGGACGGCGCTCGCCACCGCGCGGGAACGACTGGTCCGCGCCCGCGGCGACCTCGACCGGATCGCGCGCGAAGCCGATACGCGCCGCCGCCGCCTGCAGGCGATCGCCGAGGAGGAGCGCGCCTGGCACGACCGCGGCAGCGACGCCGGCGCCCAGACGGAAGCCCTGGAGGCGCGGCGGACCGCCGAGGCCGAGGCGCACGCCGCCCTGCTCGGCCGTCCGGAGGCGCTCGCAGCGGAGCGCGAGGCCCTGTCCGAGAAGATCCTCTGGGCAGATTCGCTGAAGCGCACCGCGGCTGAGGAACTGAAGGCCGCCGAGGCCGCGCTCGCCGCGGCGGAGACGCGCCAGCGCGAGGCCGAGACCGCGCTGGCCTCGGGCCGCGAGGATCGCATTCGTGCCGAAGCCGCACTGGAGCAGGCTCGCGGCGGCCTCGAAGCGGTGGTCGAGCGGATCCGCGAACGGCTGGACGTCGATCCGGAGGCGCTGACCGAACTCTCCGGCGCGCCCGATGCCGACATCGTCGCCGGCGAACTGCCCGCCGAGGACGAAGGGCTGGAATCGCGCCTCGAGAAGCTGGTGCGCGAGCGCGAGACGATGGGACCGGTCAACCTGCGGGCCGAGGTCGAAACGGAGGAACTGACCGAACAGCTCTCGACCATCCGTACCGAACGCGAAGACGTGCTCGCCGCGATCGCCAAGCTGCGCCGCGGCATCGGCGACCTGAACCGCGAGGGACGCGACCGCCTGGTCGCTGCCTTCGAACAGGTCAATGCCCACTTCCAGGAACTGTTCGTGCGCATGTTCGGCGGCGGCCGAGCCCATCTGGCCCTCACCGGCTCGGAGGATCCGCTGGAGGCCGGGCTGGAGATCATGGCGAGCCCGCCCGGTAAGAAGCTGCAGTCCCTGTCGCTCCTGTCCGGTGGCGAGCGCGCGCTGACGGCCCTGTCCTTGCTGTTCGCGGTGTTCCTGACCAACCCGGCACCGGTCTGCGTTCTCGACGAGGTCGACGCACCGCTCGACGACGCCAACGTCGACCGCTTCTGCACGGTGATCGAGGAGATCGCCGGGGCCACGGCGACGCGCTTCCTGCTGATCACCCACCACCGCCTGACCATGGCGCGGATGCATCGCCTGTTCGGCGTCACCATGGCCGAGCGCGGCGTCTCGCAGCTCGTCTCCGTCGACCTTGGGCAGGCCCCTGCGCTGCAGGCGGCCGAGTAGACCGACAGCCGGCGATCGCACGGCCGGTCGACCGTACGGACGGCGCGCGAATCGCGGCGCCCGGAACGAAAGTCGGTCTGCATGGTTCCGATGCGAGATCCGTCCGATTCGCAAGGAGCCGCTCCATGACGACACCCGGGACCGACAAGCCCCACGCAGCCGACGCGGCGCACGCTGATGCGGCGCGCGCGAAAAGCACGCTTTCCCGGGAAGCGGAATCCGCCCGGGAGGAAGGCCGGCGCGCCGCCCGAACTGCCGGTGAGGAGGCTTCCCGCCTTACGGAAACGGCAAAGCAGCGGGCCGGCGAAGCCGTCGAGAACCAGAAGGAGACGATCGCGGACAGCATGGGCGACTTCGCCGCCGCCATCAGGAAAGCCTCCGATGAACTGGGCGGCCGCGACCAGTCGATGGCGGCCAGCATGGTGCGGGAGGTCGCCCATGGTCTCGAACAGGCGTCGCGGTCGATTCACGGCCAGAACGTCCAGGATCTGACCAGGTCCGTCGCGAGCTTCGCCCGACGCCAGCCGACGGCATTCCTCCTCGGCGCCACCCTCGCCGGCGTCGCGCTCGGCCGCTTCGTCCGGTCCTCCGGCGACCATCACCATGAAGGGCAGGGGCCAACCCGCGCCACACCGTCATCTGCGTCACCGACGACCCGTGAGGCTCACGAGGTTCACGGCACCGTTCCCGGCGCGGTGCCGAGCACCAGCCAGACCACCGTGGCGGGAGGCATCAATGGCGACTGAACCCCGTGAAAGCCGGTCCGTCCCGGAGCTGCTCGCGGACCTCATGCGCGAGACGACCGAGCTGTTCCGGACGGAAGGCCGCCTGATACGCGCGGAGATCTCCGACAAGATCATCCAGGTGCAGATCGGCGGCGGCTCCATCGCGGCGGGTGCCATGTGCCTGCTCGTCGCCCTGTTCGTCCTGTCGCAAGCCCTCGTCGTGGCCGTGGGTGAACTGATCGGTGACGCATGGGCGGCACTGCTGGTCGGTGTCGTCATCGCCGTTATCGGCGCTGCTCTGCTCATGAAGGGCCGCCGCGACCTGAGTCCCGACAACCTCACCCCCGACCGCACGTCCCACCAGCTGCGGCAGGACGGCAAGCTGGTCAAGGAGCAGACGCGATGAGCACCGATACCGAGCGCCTGGAACACGAGGCGGATACCCACCGAACCCGGGTGGACTCTACGCTGGACGAACTGCGCGCCCGCATGTCGGTCGGCCAGATAGTAGACGAGGCGTCGCGCTACCTCCGGGAGGGGCAGGGCAGCGACATGGTCCGCAACGTCGGCCGGCAGGTTCGCGACAATCCCCTCGCACTCGGCCTGATCGGCGCGGGGGTGGCGTGGCTGCTCGCCGGCGAGGGCGTTCGCGCCGAGGCCCGGCGCCTGACCCACCGGGACGACGATCTGCCGGACGACGACCTGCGGGGACATGACTGGGTGGAGGACGACTTCGCCCCCGGGACGGTCACGGACGGAACGTTCCCGCTCGACGATCCCGACGCGAGGCCTCACAGCTCTCCCGGCATCCATGGCGCGCGCATGGCCGGGTCGGCTTCCGCCTCCGCCACTGGCGGCTCGACCGGAGAGGGCATCAGCGACAAAGCCAAGTCCGCGGCATCGCGCGCCGGCTCGGCTTTGTCCGGCGCGGCATCCTCCACCGCCGACGCGGCGGAGCGCGTCGGTCGCTCCGCTTCCGGCGCGGTGAGTTCGGCCGGAGACGCGGTGCGCCGCTACGGGCACGACGCTACGGACGCTGCGGAGCGGGCCGGGAGCGGCGCCATGCGGGGGGCGCGCAGCGCCGGGCGCAGCGCCTATGGTGCCGGTCGGTACGCGCGCCGTTCGCTCGTCTCCTCGATCCAGGAAGAACCGTTGATTCTCGGCGGTGTCGCCCTGGCCATCGGTGCGGCCATCGGCGCATCCTTCCCCGCCACACGCCGGGAAGACGCGCTGATGGGCCCGGCCCGCGATCGTCTGCGCGACCAGGCCTATGACTACGGCCGGGACGCGGTCTCGCAAGGCGAGCGGGTCGCCGAACGCGCCTACGAGGCCGGCAGTGCCGAAGCCGACAGGAAGGGTCTCAAGCCTGGCGGCGATGGCGAGCAGGGGGAGACGCTGGCGCAGAAGGTGAGTGGCGTGGCGTCGACCGCCGCCGCTGCCGGCAGGGAGGAAGCCGGCAAGGAAGGCGGGCGCTGAAGCCTCCCGGCGGGCCGTTCAGACGGGATCGGTCCGCCAGTCCGGCAGGGGGATGACCCGGTAGGCTTCGCGGAGTGCCTCGGACCAGCTTTCGCGGATCATGCGAAAATACGGGTCGTCCTCGCCGATTCGGCGGCGGAGTTCGGCGTGGATGGCGCCGCGGCGCAGGACCATCAGGTCGATGGGCAGGCCCACCGTCAGGTTGCTGCGCAGGGTCGAGTCCATCGATATCAGCGCCAGCTTCACGCCGCCATAGAGCGGCGTGTCGAAGGTCACCGCCCGGTCAAGGATCGGCTTGCCGTATTTGTGCTCGCCGATCTGCAGGAACGGCGTGTCGGTCGTCGCCTCGATGAAGTTGCCGGCGGCGTAGATCTCGAACAGGCGAAGATTGCGCGTGGCGATCTGGCCGCCGAGCAGGAAGGAGACGTCGAAGCCGACGCCCTGCTCGCGCAGGGCGGCACCGTCCGTGTGATAGACCTGCCGCACGGCGGCCCCGACCAGCTGGGCGGCCTTGAACATGGTCGGCACGGTGTAGAGGGTGTCGGTACCGCCTGCGCCGTCGAGCCCTTCGCGCAGGAGCGTGGCGACCGACTGCGTGATCGCCAGGTTGCCCGCCGTCATCAGGCAGATCGACCGCTCGCCCGGCACCTCGAACTGGTGCATCTTGCCGAAGGTCGAGATGTGGTCGACGCCCGCATTGGTGCGGGTGTCGGACAGCATCACCAAGCCCTCGCTCAGTGCCAGCGCGACACAGTAGGTCATGATCGGTCTGGTGCCTCGGACGGTCTAACGGGAGCGCCTGTCTAGGCCCCCGCGGCCGGGCCGTCTATCGGAGATAGAAGGCGTCGATCTCCTCGCCGAGCGCCGCCATGCGCTCCACGAAGTCCGTGAGGAACTCATGCAGGCCGGTCTGGAACACGTCCTGCACCCTGCCGTAGCGCAGCCGGGCGTGCATGTCGCCCGCCATGCGATGGCATTCGCCGCGGCGGCCGCCATAGCTCTCCGACAGGAAATCCAGGCTGCGCGTGATCTGGCCGGTGCAGCTCACCAGGGAGCGCGGCATCTCCTGGCGCAGGATCAGCAGTTCGGCGATCAGCCAGGGCTTGAGCCGATCGTTGAACACCCAGTGATAGGCGCGCAGGGCGGAGACCGAGCGCAGGATCGCCTGCCAGTGCGCGTAGTCGAGCGCACCGCCGACATTCTCGTGCTGCGGCAGCAGCACGTGATACTTCACGTCGAGGATCCTGGCGGTGTTGTCGGCCCGCTCGGTATGGGTGCCGAGCTGCACGAAGGCGTGCGCATCGTTGCGCAGCATGGTGTTCGTATAGGCGCCGGCGAAGACCTGCGAGCGCTCCTTGATCCACTCCAGGAACGAGCCGACCTGGGCCGGCGACAGTTTCTCCGGCGCGATGTCGCGTGCCTGCAGCCACGTCTCGTTGAGCGCGTTCCACATGTCGACCGTCAGCGCCGTGCGCACGGCGCGGCCATTGCGCCGGGCGGTCTCGATGCAGGCCAGGATGCTCGACGGGTTGTCCCGGTCGCGCACCAGATAGTCGACGACGTTCTCGGCGGTCGCCTGCTGGTGCTTGGCGAAGAAGCCCGGCTCGCAGCCCGCCGCGATCAGGGTGGAGTGCCACTCGTTGCCCGGGTTGCCGAGCGACAGCGCCATGCTCGACATGCGGTGCCCGACCTGGACGATGCGGGCGATGTTTTCAGCACGTTCGATATAGCGTGCGATCCAGAACAGGCTGTCTGCGGTACGGCTGAGCATCATGCCTCCAGCACCCACGTGTCCTTGGTGCCGCCGCCCTGGCTGGAGTTGACCACCAGGGAGCCCTCGCGGAGGGCCACCCGCGTGAGGCCACCCGGCACGATCCGCACGTCCTTGCCGTAGAGGACGAAGGGCCGGAGATCGACGTGCCGCGGCGCCACGCCGCTGTCGACATAGGTCGGGCAGGTCGACAGCGCGAGCGTGGGCTGGGCGATGTAATCGTCCGGATTGGCCTTCAGCTTGGCTGCGAACTCCGCCCGCTGCTCGGCCGTCGACGCCGGCCCGACGAGCATGCCGTAGCCGCCGCTGCCGCGTGTCTCCTTCACCACCAGCTTGTCGAGATTGTCCAGGACGTAGGAGAGCTCGGAGGGGTCGTTGCAGACATGCGTCGGCACGTTCTTCAGCAGCGGTTCCTCGCCCAGATAGAAGCGGATCATGTCGGGCACGTAGGGATAGACCGACTTGTCGTCGGCGATGCCCGTGCCGATCGCGTTCGCCAGCGTCACGTTGCCGTTCCGGTAGGCCTGGAACAGGCCCGGCGTGCCGAGCGCGGAATCGGCCCGAAAGGCCTCCGGGTCGAGGAAGTCGTCGTCGACACGGCGGTAGATGACGTCCACCCGACGCGGGCCCTCGGTCGTGCGCATGTGCACGACGCCGTTCTGGATGAAGAGGTCGCGTCCCTCGACCAGTTCGACGCCCATCTCGTCGGCGAGGAAGGAGTGCTCGTAGTAGGCGCTGTTGTAGGAGCCGGGGGTCATCACAACGACCGTCGGCTCGCCCGGACAGTTGCGCGGCGCCACCGACTTCAGCGTCTCCAGCAGCTCCTCGGGATAGTGAGCGACGGGCGCGATGCGGTGGCGGGCGAACAGTTCGGGGAAGAGCTGCATCATCGCCTCGCGGTTCTCCAGCATATAGGAGACCCCGGAGGGCGTGCGGCAATTGTCTTCCAGGACGAAGAACTCCTCCGGTCCGACGCGCACGATGTCGATACCGGCGATGTGGGTGTAGACGTCCGCGGCGGGGGCGAAGCCCTGCATCTCGGGCCGGTAGCTCTCGTTGCCCAGGATCAGTTTCTCCGGCACCTTTCCGGCCCGGAAGATGTCGCGGTCGTGATAGACGTCGCGCAGGAACAGGTTGAGCGCCCGGACGCGCTGCTCGAGACCGCGGGACAGGAAACTCCACTCCGCCTGGTCGAGCATGCGCGGGATGATGTCGAAAGGGATCAGCCGCTCCGGATCGCCACCTTCGGTATACACGGCGAAGGTGATGCCGACCCGGCGGAACAGCAGTTCCGCCTCACGCCGTTTCAGATTCAACAGCTCCGGCGCCGAGCCGTCGAGCCATTCCCGCACGAGCCTGTATTGCGGCCTGAGCCCCTCTGGGCCCGTCATCTCGTCGAATGGCGTCGTCGTCATTCCAGGTCATCCGGCTGCGGATCGGTGTCAGGTTACAGCAAGCGGGGCCACCCGCAACGGCACCGGCGCTCAGGCATCGGCCGTCAGTGCCACGGGAGGATCCAGCCGCAACCCTTCTTCCGCGACCCGGATGCACCGGGTCGAATGGTGCGGCTCCACGGTCGCCAATGGAGGAACGCCCGCGGAGCAGCGCGGTTCGGCGTAACGGCAGCGCGGGGCGAAGGCGCAGGCGTCCGGAAGGGCGCGCAGATCGGGCGGCATGCCGGGGATCGCGTCGAGCCGGCGGCCGCGCATCGAGCCGTGGACCGTCGAAGAGAGCAGGCCCTCGGTGTAGGGGTGGCGCGGCCGCTCGATGACGTCGACGACGGGGCCGGTCTCGATGAAGCGGCCGCCATACATGACGGCGATGCGGTCGGAGATCTCGGCCGCGACGCCGACGTCGTGCGTCACGAAGATCACTGCCATGCCCATCTCGCGCTGCAGCTCGCGCAGCAGCAGGATGATCTGGATCTGCACCGTCACGTCGAGCGCCGTCGTCGGCTCGTCCGCGAGCAGCAGCTTTGGACTGCAGCAGAGGGCGAGCGCGATCATCGCACGCTGGCGCATGCCGCCGGACATCTCGTGCGGGTAGGCCTGCAGCCGGCGGGCCGCCGACGGGATCTGCACCAGTTCGAGCAGTTCCTTGGCACGCTTCATCCCGTCCGCGCGCGAGGTCCCCTGGTGGCGCATCACCGTCTCGGCGATCTGCTCGCCGATGGTGAAGACGGGGTCGAGCGCGATCATCGGCTCCTGGAAGATCATCGCGGCGCGGGCGCCGCGGACCTTCTCCATCTCCGAGCGCGACAGCCGGACGAGGTCCTTGCCTTCGAAGTCGACGCGGCCGGAGATGTCGGTCCGGCCCTCCGGCAGCAGCCCGATCAGGGCCCGCAGGGTGACGCTCTTGCCCGAGCCGGACTCGCCGAGGATGCCCAGCACCTGGCCTTCGGCAAGGTCGAAGCCGACGTCGCTGACGGCGGCGACCGTGCCCTCGCGGGTGCGGAAGCGGACGGTCAGGCCGTCGACGGAGAGGAGCGGGGGGGGCTGGTTCACGGTCTGGGTCATGGCCGCCTCACGCCGCCGCCGCGATGGCGCGGCTGTGGCCGGAGCCGGGCTCGCACATGTGGCAGGCGACCCGCTGCGGGATGCCGAGCGCGGGATGGCTCGCCAGGCGCGGCGGCGTCGATGCGCAGACGGCCTCGGCGAAGGCGCAGCGGGTGCGGAAGCGGCAGCCGGACGGCGGCTCGACCGGGTTCGGTGGGTCGCCGGTGAGCGGCGCCTCCATGGTCTTGTTCCGCGGGTTCATCGACGGCATCGCCGACAGCAGCGCCTTGGTGTACGGGTGTTTCGGCGCCTTGTAGATCGCCTCGGCCGGACCGATCTCGACGATCTTGCCGAGATACATGACCATCACCCGGTCGCTGATGTACTGCACGACGTTCAGGTCGTGGCTGATGAAGACGTAGGTGAGATCGAACTCCTCCTTCAGATCGAGCAGCAGGTTCAGGACCTGCGCCTCGACCGACTTGTCGAGCGCCGACACCGCCTCGTCGAGCACGACGATGCGCGGTTCCAGCGCCATCGCCCGGGCGATGTTCACCCGCTGGCGCTGACCGCCGGACAGTTCGTGGCTGTAGCGGCCGGCGAACATGTCCGGGTCGAGGCCGACCTGACCCAGCAGCTTCGTCGCCCGCAGCATCGCCTCGGTCTTTGACACGCCCTGCACCATCGGGCCGAAGGCGATCGAGAGGGCGATCGGCAGCCGCGGGTTCAGCGACGCGTAGGAATCCTGGAAGACCATCTGCATGTGCTTGTAGAGCTCGCGCACCGGGATCCCGTCGGCGCGCGCCACCGTGCGGCCGTCGTAGATCACCTCGCCCTGGTCGGGTTCGAGCAGGTGCATCAGCAGGCGCGCCGTCGTCGACTTGCCGCAGCCGGACTCGCCGACGATGCCCAGGGTCTCGCCCTTGATGACCTCGAAGCTGATGTCGTCCACGGCCTGCACCACCTGGCGGCGGCGGTCGAGCAGGCCCTTCTTGAGGGGGAAATGCTTGCGGAGGTCGTTGACGACCAGCAGGGGCTTGTCGGCACGGTCTCGCCGGGCCGCTGCGGCAGTCTTGGTGGCGCTGGCTTCCATGAGGTTGTTCCCGGGACCTAGAGGCGGACGTCCATGGCCTGTCGCAGGCCGTCGCTCATCAGGTTGAAGCACATCGAGGTGATGAAGATCGCGACACCCGGCAGGGCGGCGATGATCGGGTTCACCCAGAGCGCCTGGCGGAGATTGTTGAGCATCAGCCCCCATTCGGCATCGGGCGGCGTCACGCCGAGGCCGAGGAAACTGAGGCCGGCCGCCAGGATGATCGAGATCGAGATCAGGCTGGTGGCGTAGACGAGGATCGAGCCCAGCACGTTGTTGAGGACGTGGTAGCGCATGATCGTCAGCGGACCGGCGCCGCTCGTCCGCGCCGCATCGACGAAGTCCAGCGAGCGGACCTGGGTGGTCATCGTCTCGGAGATGCGCACGATCGGCGGAATGAACGTGATCGTGAGCGCGAGGATGGTGTTGAACAGCCCCGCACCCAGAATGCCGGTGATGGCGATCGCCAGCAGGATCGACGGAAAGGCGTAGAGCACGTCCATGCTGCGCATGATCAGCGTATTGACCCAGCCGCGGAAATAGCCGGCGACGATGCCGAGAAAGCCGCCGATCAGCAGGGCGAACAGCACGGGCAGCACGCCGGAGAGCAGCGTCAGCCGGGCGCCGTAGACGAGGCGGCTGAGGATGTCGCGGCCGGTCTCGTCGGTGCCGAGGATGTGCCCCTTGTAGCCGAAGTCCTTGAGCCGGCCGATGATCGAGCCCTTCAGCGGGTCGTGCGTGGCGACCCACGGCGCGAAGATCGCGACGAGGACGATCGACAGCAGGACGGCGGTCACCAGCAGGGTGATCTTGTCCTCGCGCAGGCGCTCCCACACGCGCTGCCAGTAGCCCTTGCCCTGCTTCGCCCGCTTCAGCGCGACGCTCGGGTCGATCGCGGTGGCGGCCGCATTTGCCTTGATGCTCATGGTCAGCGCCGCATCCGCGGATCGATCACCGCCTGCAGGATGTCGACGGCAATGTTGATGACGACGAAGATTGTCGCCAGGACGAGGATCGTCGCCGACAGGACGGCGACGTCCCGCCGGAAGATCGCGAGGTTCATCAGGTTGCCGGACCCAGGCCAGTTGAAGACGGTCTCGACCAGGATGGAGCCGCCGAGGAGGTAGCCGAACTGGAGGCCCATCAGCGCCAGCGCCGGAGGCGCTGCGTTCTTCATGACGTGGAAGAGGACGCGGCGGCTGCGCAGGCCCTTGGCGTGCAGCGTCGAGACGAACTCCTGGTTGATGATCTCCAGCACGGTGGCGCGGACCAGCCGGCTGATGACGCCCATCGGGATCAGCGAGAGGGTGACGACCGGCAGGATCAGGTGCTTCACCTGCTCCCAGCTCGCCGGGAAGCCGGGCGGCCCCATGCCCTGCGCCGGAAGCATGTTCCAGATCACCGCGAAGATTGCGACCAGGACGATGCCGACCCAGTAGTGCGGCAGGCTGACCCCGGTGATGGCGAGCGCGGAGAAGAAGCGGTCGAGCCAGGTGCCGTGGTTGAAGGCCGCCAGTCCGCCGAGGATCACGCCAAGGCTGCAGCCGAGGATCGCCGCGGGGACGGCCAGCTTCAGCGTGTTCCCCAGCGCGCCGAACAGTTCCGGCCCGACCGCGCGGTTGGTGAAGGCGGAAACGCCGAGGTCGCCCTGCAGGATGTTGCCGACCCAGAGCAGGTACTGGACGTGCACCGGCTTATCGAGGCCGAACTTGGCGCGCAGGATGTCCGCGACCTCCTTCGGCGCCTCGGGCGGGATCAGGATGTCGGCGACGTCGCCCGGCGCGAGCTGCATGAGGCCGAACACGACGATGGACACGCCGAGCAGGATGGGGATGGCGTAGAGAATGCGCCGGATGGCGAAGGTCAGCATTGGCGTCGGCTCGGCGGTTCCGGTCGGCCTTGCGGCCCGGATGGCTGGGCGGAACGTCGGGAAGCAGTCGGCGGGAGGGCGGTCGGAACCGCCCTCCCGGCGCGGCCGCTACTTCTTCATCGAGACCGTGGTCAGGTCCTGGAACCAGCTCTGGGCCGAGACGAAGCCCTGTACGTCCTTGGTCATGGCGCGCGGGTTGAGGTCATGGACGACCCAAAGCCAGGGCGCGTCGTCGACGAGGATCTCGTTCAGGCGCGGCAGGTTCTTCAGCATCACCGACTGGTCCGTCGACGTCTGGATCTCGCTCAGCAGCGTGTCGAACTCGTCGTTCTTCCAGTGCCCCCAGTTCGAGCCGTTCGGGGCGAAGTTGGCCGACCAGAACCAGCGCGCCATCTGCGCGATGTCGGACGAGACGAGGCTGATGTTGAGCGCGTCTGAACCGAGCGCCTGGCTGCCGGTCGGATCGTTGCGGAACGCGACCAGCACCGTGCCCCATTCGACGACCTCGAAGCTGACGTCGAACCAGCATTCCGCCAGGGTCTGCTGCAGGAACTCGTTCATCGGCAGCGGCTGCATCTGCCCGGAACCGCTGGTCGAGATCATGACCTTGACCTTGGCCGGCTTGTCCGCGCTGTAGCCCGCCTCCTTCATCAGGGCCTTCGCCTTGTCGGGCTCGAAGCCGTAGGCGTTCTTCGGCTTGCCGAAGTTGGGGTCGACCTTCTTGTAGAAGCCCACCGACGGCTCCGCCGTGCCGTTGAGGAGTTCCGACATGCCGTCACGGTCGACGCAGTAGTTCGCCGCCTGCCGCACCTTCAGATCCTTGAAGGGCGAATCGGCCTTGCCGATGTTCAGCACCCACGGCCAGACGTGCGGATAGCTGTTGGTGACGATGTCGAAGCCGGCGCCCTTCAGGCTGGGGATCGCGTCCGGCGGCGGCACCTCGATCCAGTCGACCTGCCCGGAGCGGAGGGCGGCGAGACGGGTCGTCGCCTCGGGCATCGGGTAGAGGATCAGCTTGTCCAGCTTCGCCTTGTGCGCCGCGTCCCAGTAGTCGTCGTTCCGCTCCATCGTGACGCTGACGCGGGGCTGAAAGTCGACGATCTTGAAGGCGCCGGTGCCGGCGGGCGCCGCCGCGAACTTCGCCCAGTCCTTGCCGACCTTGTCGAACTGCGTCGGGCTGGCGAACAGGATGTAGGGGGCGAGGTAGGGGAAATAGCTGAGCGGTTTGTCGGTGGTGATCTCCAGCGTGTGGGCGTCGACCTTCTTCCAGCTCTTCACGTTGGGCACGCGGCCGCGCACGATGGCGCCGCCCTGCGTCTCCGCCTGCGGCGACTTGGGATCGTAGAACCGTTCGAGGTTCCAGATCACCGCGTCGGCGTCGAAGGCGGAACCGTCGTGGAACTTGACCCCCTTGCGGAGATTAAAGGTCCACCTCGTCGGGTCGTCCTTGCTCTGCGACCAGCTCTCGGCGAGGCCGGGCTTGATGTCGGCGACCTTGTCGGCGCTCGACAGGTCCCACATCACGAGCGCCTCGAACACCGGATAGCCGAGGAAGCGCATGCCCTCGTAGCCGTTGTTCGGCATGCCCGTCGTGGTCGGCACGTCGGCCGCCGTCATCGCGATGCGCAGGGTGCCTGCGGCTTGGGCAGCACCTGCTCCGAAAGCCATCATCATCGCACCGAGTGCGACGCCGCGCGCGATCCTGAACCTCGTCTTCATTCCATGCTCCCGTTCGTGATGCCCGACGGGCTCAGGAGAGATCGCCCGGCCCGTTCTTGACGGCTCGTCTTCCTGAGCCCCTATGCCCGAAATCGATGCAAGGCCGGGGCCATGCCGATGCATCGGGCAGATGCGAGGCCTTCGGAGGGCCGCTCTGACCGATACTGGGCAGGGTGCTGTATTTTTGCGCACCCGTCAGCCGGAAAGCGCGCACGACCCAACTTCCCATGGCATCCGTCTTGCTTCTTGATTGGCGGTCGAAACCGTCCCGACGCGCAAGGGACCTCGGCCGAGGAGGATAGAGTGACGCAGTCCGACAGAACGAGCTTCGACGCCTTCGCCGCACGCATCCGGGCGCTGGGCTTCGATCCGCCGCCCGCCAACCTGGAGGAAATGTTCGCGGCGATGCCGCACCTCGAGGCCATGCGGGCGCGCCTGCGCCGTCCCTACACCTATGCCGACGAACCCGCGCACGTCTTCCGGCCCGAGGGGGGCGATCGATGAGCGCCCCCCTTCATCAACTCACGATCGCGGAAGCCGCGCCGCTCATCGAGCGCCGGGAACTGTCGCCCGTCGACTTGACCGAGGCGTTCCTCGCACGGATCGAGGCGGTCAATCCGAAGCTCGACGCTTTCGTCTGCGTGACGCCGGACCGTGCGCGGGCCGATGCCCGCCGCGCCGCCGACGAGATCGCCGCCGGCAACTATCGCGGACCGCTGCACGGCATCCCTGTCGGCATCAAGGACATCTACGACACGGCCGGCATCCTTACGACCTGCCATTCCCACGTCCATGCCGACCGCGTGCCCGAGCGCGACGCGCGCAGCGTCGAGATGCTGCGCGACGCGGGTGCCGTCATGCTGGGCAAGCTGGCGACGCACGAGTTCGCATTCGGCGGGCCGTCCTGGGACCTGCCGTTCCCGCCGGCGCGCAACCCGTGGGATCCGACCCGCTTCACCGGCGGCTCGTCGAGCGGTTCGGGCGCCGCCACCGCCGGCGGCCTCGCGATGGCGGCGATGGGCAGCGACACGGCGGGCTCGATCCGCATGCCGGCGCATTTCTGCGGCGTCGCCGGCATCAAGCCGACCTATGGCCGCGTGTCGCGCCGCGGCGTGGCGCCGCTCGCCTATTCGCTCGACCATTGCGGCCCGCTCGCCTGGACGGCGCACGACTGCGCGCTGGTCATGCAGGCGGTCGCCGGCTTCGACCCGGCCGACCCCGGCTCCGCCGACCGCCCCGTTCCGGACTATGCGGCTGCACTCGACGGCGACCTGAAGGGTATGAGGATCGGCGTGGTCCGGCACTTCTACGACGGCGATGACCACGCCGATGCCGACGTGAAGGGTGCCATGGACGGCGCTCTCGCGGCTTTCGCGGGCATGGGGGCCACGGTCGAGGATGTCCGCCTGTCGCCGCTGCAGGACTTCCACGCCTGCGGCATGACCATCATGCTGTCCGAGGCCTTCGCCATCCACGAGCCCGTCCTGAAGACGACGCCGGAGAAGTACGGCGAGATCTTCCGCGACCGCATGATGATCAGCGGCCTGCTGACCAGCGCCGACTATGTGCAGGCGCTGCGCATGCGCCGCCAGCTGACGGCGGAGGTCGACGCGATGCTGGCGCGCTACGACGTGCTCGTCACCGCCAGCGGCTGGACCCCGGCGCCGGAACTCGGCCACGTGCCGAAATTCTACCTGTTCGAGAGAGCACTGCTGACCATGCCGTTCGACGTCAGCGGACATCCGGCGATGACCGTCTGCAACGGCTTCTCGCCGGCCGGCCTGCCCGTCGGCATGCAGATCGTCGGCGCGGCCTTCGCCGACGCCACGGTGCTGCGGGTCGGCGACGCCTACGAGCGCGCGACCGCGTGGCGGTCGCGCCGCCCGCAGATCTGAAAACCCGGCCGGTCCCGCATGCCGGGGCCGGCCGCACACCACCGGGAGAGGCGCCCATGCATCCGTTCAGCCTGTCCGAGCACACGATCGCCCGCATGGTGGCCAAACAGGGCCGCGCCCACACGATCGAGCATGTCGTGCCGGCGCGGACGGCGCTGATCGTCGTCGACATGCAGAACTATTTCATGGCGCCGGGGCAGCAGTTCGAGACGCCGACGGCGCGGGCGATCGTGCCCAACGTGAACCGCCTCGCGCGGGCGCTGCGCGATGCCGGCGGCAGCGTCGTCTGGATCGAGAACGTCGCGACCACCGATCGCGACGGCGACGTCTGGCCGTCCTACGCCGAACGCTACGTGCCGGAGCAGTGGGCGCGCCGTCGCGACTCGCTGACCCCGGGGAACTTCGGCTTCGAGCTCTGGCCGGAGCTCGACGTGCGGCCCGGCGACATGCGCGTGCGGAAGAACCGCTTCAGCGCCTTCTCGCCCGGCGCGTCGGACCTCGCGGCGCGGCTGCGGGCCGCGTCGATCGACACGCTCCTGGTGACGGGCGTCGCCACCAACATCTGCTGCGAGACGACCGCGCGCGACGGCATGATGCTGGACTTCACCGTCGGCATGGTCTCCGACGGGTGCGCCGCGCCGGGCGACGACCTGCACGCGAACGCCCTGACGAACTTCTACCTCACCTTCGGCGACGTCCAGACGACGGCGGCGTACTGCGCCCTGCTGGCACAGGTCCGGCGCGGCGCGGCCTGACCGTCGACGTCCTTCGTGAACCGCCAGCAGGATCCGCGCCCATGCACCCCTACCGCCTCGCCGACGACCTGAAGGCGCGCGTCGCGGCCCGTCAGGGACGGCCGCACACGATCGACCGGCTGGACCCGGCGCGGACCGCCCTCGTCGTCGTGGACATGCAGAACTACTACATGGCGCCGGGCCAGCAGTCGGAGACGCCGGAGGCGCGCGCGATCGTGCCCAACATCAACCGCTTGGCCGCGGCTCTGCGCGAGGCCGGGGGGACGGTCGTCTGGATCGAGAACCTGGCACCCCTCGGCGACGACGTCTGGCCGTCCTACGCCGAACGCTGCACGGCCGAACGGTGGGAGAACCGCACGCGGTCCCTGACTCCCGGCGACGTCGGCTACGCCCTCTGGCCCGACCTCGACATCCGCGCAGACGACATGCGCGTCGTGAAGAAGCGCTTCAGCGCCTTCACCGAGGGCGCCTCGGATCTCGATGCGCGGTTGCGGCAGGCCCGCATCGACACGCTGCTGGTCACGGGCGTCGCCACCAACGTCTGCTGCGAGTCGACCGCCCGGGACGCGATGATGCTGGGCTTCCGCGTCGCCATGGTCTCCGACGGCTGCGCCGGCTTCAGCGACGCTCAGCACGCCGCCACCTGGACAACTTCTACCTCTTTTTCGGCGACGTGCAGACGACGGACGAACTGTGTGCGCTGCTTTGAGCTGCGGATCGGCGGCTGCGGCCGGAGCGCTACAGTAGCGCTCACTCCGCGGTTGCCGCCTGACGCACTGGAACCAACTGCGCTGGTTCCCGTTGGCCACGCGCTTCATCTTCATCCGCGAGGCTTTCCGTGAGCGCTCATCCTTCAGTGACGCCTTCTGCCGACCGTGTATCGAGGGCGCCGCGGCGGGCGCGGATCGAGAGCGGGAGGCCATTTCCCCTAGGCGCGACCTGGGACGGGCGCGGGGTGAACTTCGCGCTGTTCTCCGCCAACGCGACGAAGGTCGAACTCTGCCTGTTCGACCTGCTCGGCGAGCGCGAAATCGAGCGGATCGAACTGCCGGAATACACGAACGAGATCTATCACGGCTATCTGCCCGAGGCACGGCCCGGGCAGGTCTACGGCTATCGCGTGCACGGGCCGTACGAGCCCGAGGCCGGCCATCGGTTCAACCCGAACAAGCTGCTGCTCGACCCCTACGCCAAGCAGCATGTTGGCGCGGTGAAGTGGGACCCGGCGCTGTTCGGCTACACGATCGGCTCGCCGGACGGCGACCTGTCCTTCGACGAGCGCGACAGTGCGGCCTTCATGCCGAAGGCGCGCGTCGTCGACGAGGCCTTCACCTGGGGCGACGAGCGCCGGCCGGCGGTGCCGTGGGAGCGGACGATCTTCTACGAGACGCACGTCAAGGGCTTCACCCAACGTCACCCCTCGGTCGGCGAGTTCGAGCGCGGCAAGTTCGCGGGGCTGATGAACCCGGACGTGCTCGCCTACCTGCGCAGCCTTGGCGTCACATCCGTCGAGTTCCTGCCGGTGCATTCCTTCGTCGACGACAGCTATCTCGTCGAGAAGGGCCTTCGGAATTACTGGGGCTACAATACGCTGGGCTTCTTCGCACCCGACCCGCGCTATCTCGCCAGCCCCTTCGTCAACGAGTTCAAGGAGATGGTCGCCGCCTTCCACCATGCCGGCCTGGAGGTGATCCTCGACGTCGTCTACAACCACACCGCCGAAGGCAACGAGAACGGCCCGACCCTCTCGTTCAAGGGCATCGACAACGCGACCTACTACCGCCTGCTGCCCGACCAGAAGCGCTACTACATCAACGACACCGGCACCGGCAACACGGTGAACACCAGCCATCCGCGCGTCATGCAGATGGTCATGGACAGCCTGCGCTACTGGGCCGGAACCATGCGCGTCGACGGCTTCCGCTTCGACCTCGCGACCATCCTGGCGCGCGAGCCGGCCGGCTTCTCGGAGGAATCGAGCTTCCTGCACGCCTGCCAGCAGGACCCGCTGCTCAGCCAGGTGAAGCTGGTCGCCGAACCGTGGGACTGCGGTCCGGGGGGCTATCAGGTCGGTCGGTTCCCGCCGGGCTGGGCCGAATGGAACGACGGATATCGCGACACCATCCGCGCCTTCTGGCGCGGTGACGAAGGCCAGATCCCGGCGGTCGCCAGCAAGATCAGCGCCTCGGCCGACCTGTTCGACACGCGCGGTCGCAAGCCCTGGGCCTCGGTCAACTTCCTGACCGCGCACGACGGCTTCACCCTGCACGATCTCGTCTGCTTCAACGATAAGCACAACGAGGCCAACGGCGAGGACAATCGCGACGGCCACTCGCACAACCTGTCGTACAATTACGGCGTCGAGGGACCGTCCGACGACCCGGACCTGAATGCGCTACGCTTCCGGCAGCTGCGGAATTTCTTCGCCACGCTGATGTTCTCGCGCGGCACGCCGATGATCCTGGCGGGTGACGAGTTCGCACGCACCCAGGGCGGCAACAACAACGCCTATGCCCAGGACAACGAGATCGGCTGGATCGACTGGAACGTGACCGGCGAAGGGCGCGAACTCGCGCATTTCGTGCAGAAGCTGATAAAGCTGCGCCAGGCGCTGCCGATGCTGCGCCGCGGCCGGTTCCTGCGCGGCGCCTATGACGAGGCTCTGGGGGCCAAGGACGTGACATGGCTGTCGCCTTCCGGGACGGAGATGTCCGACGGCGACTGGTCCAGCGAGAGCGCGCGCTGCTTCGGCGTGCTGCTCGACGGGCGCGCGCCCTCGCACGGCATCCGCATCGTTGGCACCGATGCGACGATGCTGCTCGTACTGAACGCGCACGACGACGTGGTCAACTTCACGCTGCCCGCGGCACCAGGCGGGGCGCGCTGGCATCGCGTGGTCGACACCAACCTGCCGGCCGACGAGGACTTGGCGCCGTTCGACTTCGGCGCGGACTATATGGTGACCGGCCGTTCATTCCTGGCCTTCCTGCTGGAGCCCGACGCGAAGGACGCGACGGCCGCCGCCGCACAGCGGTCCTTCCTGCATGTCCGCGAGGCGTTCATGGAGGCGTCCGACGACCGCATCCATTTCGTCGGCGCGCCCGACCCCCGCGACGAGCCGGAATGAGGTCTGCGGCGGACGGGGTCAGTGCCGCTTCATCGGCACGACCCTGCGCGCCAGCGGCGCCTCGAAGCTGACGGGCGCCGATTCCATGTGCGTATCGACCAGGCAGTCGACGAAGCAGCGGGCGAGCTTGAAGCCGCTGGAGCGTGGCCCGGTCATCGCGGTGATGGAGTGGACGCGGGCGGTGAGATCGGGGCGCAGGGCGCGCAGGCGCCCGGCGGCGACGGTCTTCTGCGCCACGTGATCCGGCAGGTAGCCGATGTTACGGCCGGACATGATCAGCGTCAGCTGCGCGTGGGCGCCGAGGCCGATGTCGCCGCGGGTGGCGGCGTTGCGCGTGCGCTCCGGGTGGAAATACTCGAAGTGGCCGCGGTTGCAGTAGGCGGCGCTCTCGATCTGCTCGGCGGTCAGGTCAGCGTCGGGGATATCGAACAGCTGGTGACCGCGACCGCAGTAGATCGCCGCCGCCTCGTCGAACAGATGCTCGACGTTCAGCTGCGGGAAGCGGTCGTTGACGAGGCCGATGCCCACATGCATCAGCCCGTCCGCCACGCGGCCGGTCATCTGGAAGCCGGGCATGATCTCCACCCGGAAGCGCACACTCGGATAGTAATCCGAGAAGCGGCTGACCGCCTCGGCGATGCGTGAACTGGGATTGTCGACGATCTGGTCCTGGATCCCGACCGTGAGTTCGTGGCCGGCGCCCTCGTTCAGAGTCGAGGCCTGCTGCCTGAACTGCTCGACCGAGGCGAACAGCTCCTTCGCGGCCTGGTAGACGATCTCGCCTTCGTGGAAGAGCTTGAAGCCCTTGGGCCCGCGCTGGCACAGCTTGGTGCCGAGCCGGACCTCAAGCGACTTCAGATATTCGCTCAGCATCGACTGCGAGAGATTGAGGCTCGCCTGGGCGGCCGTGAAGCTGCCTTCCTCCACGATGGCGCAGAAGCAGCGCAGCAGTTTCAGATCGATGTCGTAGATCTGGGTGAGATTCGACACGGATCGTTGTCTCCCGTTCCGCGGGTCGACGAACGAATGACCGGTTAGCAACCTCCGTACCAATTTGTCGCAGGGCAGTTTTCCGAACTGCACGGGCCGTTGGCGGCTGATTTTTTGGACAGCTGCCCACCATCGGGTCCGCCCGTTCCTGATCGACGCTTCTTGCATTGCCGATGGTTCGGGCGGACCCGGGCCGTCTAGCTTCGGTGGCGCACGCAGGCGGAGCGATCCCGATGGCCAAGCCCTTCCACCTCGCCTGGTTCATGAACTTCTCGGTCGACGAGTGGAACGGCACCTTCTCGGCCGGCGGCAACCCGTGGTCGGGCGCGTTCTACGTCGACATGGCGCGGGCGATGGAGCGGGCCTTCTTCGACTACATCATGCTCGAAGACACGCTGATGATCTCCGACGCCTATGGCGGGACCATGGAGGCGTATCTGAAATACGCCCTGATGGGCCCGAAATGCGATCCGGCACCGCTGGCGGCGCTGATCGGCAGCCGGACGTCCCGCATGGGCGTCGTCGCGACGCTGTCGACGATGGCCTACCCGCCCTTCATGCTCGCCCGGCTGTGCGCGACGCTCGACACCATGTCGGGCGGCCGTTTCGGCTGGAACATCGTGACCAGCGGCGAGGATCTGGCGGCGCAGAATTTCGGCATGGACGAACTGCCGCCGCGCCAGCAGCGCTACGACATGGCCGACGAATATGTCGAGCTGTGCAAGCAGTTGTGGGCCAGCTGGGACAGCGATGCGGTCGTCCTGGACCGCGAGACCGACACCTATGCCGACTACCGCAAGGTTCGGCCGATCAACTTCAAGGGTCGCTTCTACAGCTGCCGCGGGCCGCTGAACTGCGTGCCGGGGCCGCAGGGCCGGCCGACCTTCGTGCAGGCCGGCGGTTCGCCGCGCGGCCGGCAGTTCGCAGCGGAGACGGCGGACTGCATCATCGCCGCCGCCACCGGCACCGCCGCCATGAAGGAATATCGCGACGACGTGCGCGCCAGAGCGGCCGCCGCCGGACGCAACCCCGACGACGTCAAGGTGCTGTTCATCGTGACACCGGTGCTGGCCGAGACCGAGGCCGCGGCCCAGGCGCGGCTCGACCGCTTCATCGCCACGCCCGCCTACTACGCCAGGATGCTGGCCTCGATCAGTTCGGTCACCGACATCGACTTCCAGCCCTTCGACCTCGACAGGGAGCTGCCGCACCTCACGACCAACGGCGAGCAGGGGTCGCTGGACGCCTTCGCCCAGTGGGGCAGGGGCAAGACCCTGCGCCAGCTCGTGATCGACCGGGCGACCCGCGGCCTGGGCGGCGTGGTGGGCACCCCGGACAGCGTCGCCGACCGGCTGGGCGAGGTGATGGAGGAGGTCGGCGGCGACGGCTTCCTGATCTCCTCGCCGTTCCAGAAGGTCAGCCGCGAATACGTCCTGCAGGTGTGCGAGGGCCTGGTGCCGGCGCTGCAGCGGCGCGGCCTGACCCGCACCGCCTACCAGGGCACCCAGCTGCGCGAGGTCCTGCGCGAGTTCTGAACCGCACCATCCCTTTCCTTCCGGAGGTCTCCAGCATGCCCAAGCGCTTCCATCTCGGCTGGTTCATGAACTTCGCCGTCGACGAGTGGAACAGGCCGTTCGCCGCCGGGGGCAAGCCCTGGGACGGCGGCTTCTACATCGACATGGCGAAGGCGATGGAGCGCGCCTGCTTCGACTACATCATGCTCGAAGACACGCTGATGATCTCCGAGACCTACAAGGGCACCGCTGAAGCCTACCTGAAGTACAACATCATGGGGCCGAAGGGCGATCCGTCGCCGATGGCGGCGCTGATCGGCAACCAGACGAAGAATCTCGGCGTGGTCGCCACCTTCTCCACCATGGCCTATCCGCCCTTCATGCTGGCGCGGCTCGCGGCGACGCTCGACAACATGTGCGGCGGGCGCTTCGGCTGGAACATCGTCACCAGCGGCGAGAACCTGGCGGCACAGAATTTCGGCCTCGACGAACTGCCGCCGCGGCAGAACCGCTACGACATGGCGGACGAGTATGTCGAACTCTGCCGGCAGCTCTGGGGCAGCTGGGACCAGGACGCGGTGGTGCTCGACCGCGAGACCGACACCTATGCCGACTATCGCAAGGTCCGGCCGATCAACTTCGTCGGCAAATACTACAAGTGCCGCGGGCCGCTGAACTGCGTGCCGCCGATCCAGGGCCGTCCCGCCTTCGTGCAGGCCGGCGGGTCGCCGCGCGGCCGGCAGTTCGCCGCGGAGACGGCCGACAGCATCATCGCACCCTCCTCCGGCGTCGCCGGCATCAAGGCCTATCGCGACGACGTGCGGGCACGCGCCGTGGCCGCCGGACGCGACCCGGACGAGATCAAGGTGCTCTTCGTCTGCGCGCCCGTGCTCGGCGTGACCGAGGCGGAGGCGCACGCCAAGCTCGCGGCGATCGCCGCCCACCCCAGCTACATCGACAGGGTGCTGGCCGGGATCAGCTCGATCACCGACATCGACTTCTCGGAGTTCGACCTGGACCAGGAACTGCCGCACCTCACGACCAACGGCGAGCAGGGGTCGCTCGACGCCTTCGCGCGCTTCGGCAACGGCCAGACGCTGCGCGAGCGCTGCATGGAGCAGGTCAACCGTGGCCTGGAGGGGCTGGTCGGCACGCCCGACCAGGTGGCGGACCGGATGGGCGAGATCATGGAGGAGGTCGGCGGCGACGGCTTCCTGATCACCCGCCCCTACACGACCAACATCAGCCGCCGCTACATCCTGGAGATCTGCGAGGGGCTGGTGCCGGCGCTGCAGCGGCGCGGCCTGACGCGCACGCAATACACCAAGTCCACCCTGCGCGAGACGCTGCGCGAATTCTGAGCGGCACGGCCTGGAAGCGGAGGGCGACCATGGACCTTTCGGTGCTCGACCAGTCGATGATCGTCGCGGGACGCAGCCCGGCCGAGGCTATCCGCGAGACCGTAGCATTGGCGCGGATCTGCGAGACGATGGGGTATCGCCGCTTCTGGGTGTCGGAACATCACGGCAGCCCCGGCATCGCCGGGTCGGCACCGGAGGTGCTGCTGGGTGCGATTGCCGTGGCGACGCGGCGCATCCGCATCGGCAGCGCCGGCGTGATGCTGCCGCACTACGCGCCGCTGAAGGTGGCGGAGCAGTTCCGGGTGCTCGACGCGCTGGCGCCGGGCCGCGTCGACCTGGGCCTCGGCCGCGGGCCGGGCGCCGACCGGCAGACCGCCTATGCGCTGAAACCCGCGGCACTCGACAATCCGATGGCGATGTTCGCCATGGACACCTTCCCGACCCACGTCGCCGATACGATCGCCTGGGCGACAGGCGAGGGGCCGGACGACGGCAGCCCCTTCGCCGGGGTCGTGGCACAGCCGCGCGGTATGCCGGGGGGGACGACCGCACCCGAGCCCTGGATCGTCGGCAGCACCGTCTATACGGCGCGGCTGGCGGGCGAGCTGGGCCTGCCCTACTGCATAGCGCACTTCTTCGACGACGGCGCCGGTACGGCCGAGGCGGTTGAGGCCTACCGCAGCGCCTTCTTGCCCAGCATCCGCCTGGACGCACCGCATCTGGCGCTCTGCGTCTGGGCACTGGCGGCACCGACCGAGACGGAAGCCGAGGCCCTGTTCGAACCCTATGCGCAGTGGCGGCTGGGGCGCGACCGCGGCCGCGCCATGCCCTTTCCGGACGGGCCGACGCCCGCGCGGGCCGGCGCCGGCGATGCGCAGGCAATCGCGGCCATCCGCGCCAAGGCGATGTTCGGCACGCCCGACCGGGTCGCCGCGGCGCTGGAGGCATTGCAGGCGCGTTTCGCGGCGCAGGAGATGGTGGTCCTGACCACCACCCATGATGCGTCGCTGCGCCGGCGGTCCTATGCTCTCATCGCCGAGGCCACCGGACTGGGATGGCCAGCGGCCGGCACGCCGACGCGGTCCCCGGATTGCATCGCGGCGGCACCCGGCGGCAAGCTGCCGGAACGCCCGACCGCAGACGCCCTACGGAGTTGAGTTGATGACAGAAGCGACAGCCGCAGCCCCAGCACCCGTCGATCCGGGCACCTTCTGGCGCACCCTGGGATCGCGCGTCACGGGCATGACCGTGGTGACGGCGGACAGCGACGAGGGGCCGGTCGGCTTCCTCGGCCTCTCGGCGGCGCACGTGACGGCCTCGCCGCCGACCATGCTGGTCTCGATCGACAGGAAGACGTCCGCCCTGGCCGGCGTGCTGGCCCGGCGGCACTTCGCCGTCAACTTCCTCGACGCCAGCGCCGCCCATGTCGCCGAGGCGTTCGGCGGCAAGGCCGGCGTCTCCGGCGCGGACCGTTTCGTCGCCGGCGAGTGGACGACCCTGGAGACCGGGGCGCCGGTCAACAAGGCGGCGCTCGGCGTCTTCGACTGCCGCGTCGACCAGATCGTGGCGCACGGCGACATTTCCATCGTCATCGGCACGGTCGTGGCGGCTACCGCGCGGCCGGACGGCGACCCGCTGGTCTTCTTCCGCGGCAAGGTCCTGAGCGGCCTCGGCGGCTGATCCACGCTCCACTCTCCGACGGTTCCAGACGGCGGCCGCAATGCATTGCGGCCGCCGTCGTCGTTTCGCCGCAGGCGATGGTGCGTTGCAGCGCTGAAAAAAGCGGCGATCGGGTGAACCGAAAGGCAGGATAGATTTAGGCCGGAGCGGACGATGCTTTGACTCTTGTCGATGTTTTTCCTGTCCGTCGCCCGTCTAATCTTCGCCATCACGGTCGTGCTGCGGTGCGACGACGGCGGGGGCGGATCGATGAGCCGCCTCCCCGAGTATGGCGGAGAGGTCCTGTATCGATGGCGGCGCGTCCGTTTCACCTCGCCTGGTTCCTCCAGGGGTCCAGCATCCAGGCCTGGGGTAGCCCCTGGACCGGCAACATCAGCGAAGAGTGGATGCACCCAAGCCTGTTCCTGGACCTCGTCCAGAACATGGAACGGGCCTGCTTCGACTACATCCTGATCGAAGACTCCATTTATATCGGCCAGAACTGGCAGGATTCGCGCGAGATCTTCCTGAAGAACGGCATGTCCGTGCCGCGCCAGGAACCGTCGATCGTGGCGGCGCTGATGGCGGCGGCGACCACGCGGCTCGGCATCGTGCCGACCCTCTCGACCTTCGCCTACCACCCCTACCTGACGGCGCGGATCGTCGGCACGCTCGACCAGGTGTCCCTGGGCCGCGGCGGCTGGAACATGGTGACGGGCAGTTCCGATCTGTCGGCGCAGAATTTCGGGATGCCGCGCCTGCCCGACCATGACGACCGCTACGTCATGGCCGAGGAGTACATGCAGATCTGCAAGGGGCTGTGGGGGTCGTGGGAGCCGGGCGCCATCGTCGCCGACCGCAAGAGCCGCACCCTGATCGACCACACCAAGGTCCACACGATCGACTTCGAGGGCAAATACTACAGTTCGCGCGGCCCGCTGAACTCCGGACCGCTGCCCAGCGGCCAGCCGGTGATCGCCCAGGCGGGCGGCTCGGTCAGCGGCAAGCGCTTCGCCGCGAAGTATGCCGATACGGTCGTGGCCGCACCGCGCGGCATCGCTGCGATGAAGGCCTATCGCGACGACGTCCGCGCCGAGGCCGTGGCGGCGGGCCGCAACCCGGACGACTGCAAGATCCTGTTCCTCTGCTCGCCGATCGTCGCGGAGACCATGGCGGAGGCCGAGACGCGTGCCGCGGGGCGGGCGACCACCGCCGCGGCGAACGTCGACATGCGGCTCGCCCAGATCGGCTGGAGTACGAACATCGATTTCTCCGGCCACGACCTGGACGCGCCGGTCGGCGAACTCACCACGAACGGCCATCAGTCGAGCCTCGCCATGTTCGTCGCCAAGTCGGGCGGCAAGACCCTGCGCGAGGCGGCCATCGCCTACAGCAGCCAGGGCTACTGCATCGATGCGGTCGGTACGCCGGACGCCGTCGCGAGCCAGATGGCGGAGGCGATGGAGGAGGTCGGCGGCGACGGCTTCCTGATCGTCCTGCCCGACGTCAGCCGCCGTTCGATCGCCACCATCGTCGACGGCCTCGTGCCGGAACTGCAGCAGCGCGGGCTGACGCGCCGCGCCTACTCGCACGCCCTGCTGCGCGACAACCTGCTGGAGTTCTGAAACGGGCGAACGGGCCGCGACCACCGCGATCGAGAGACCACCGCAATCAAAAAAGTCGAGCTGGGGAGCGCCCCGGAGATCGTCCAACCCCCAATCTCTGGAGACGCAAGACGATGGGTAAAGCCGGACGTTTTCGCGCGGTCGCCGCGGCGGTGGCCATGATCGGCGCCGGCTCGGCTCTCCTCGGCGCCGGTGCCGCGGCCGAGACGCTGAAGCTGGGCAACGAGGGCGTCTATCCGCCGTTCAGCATGGTCGACGCCAAGGGCGAACTGACCGGCTTCGAACCCGATCTCGCCCGCGAGATGTGCCGGCGCATGGGCGCCGAGTGCACCTTCATGGTGATGGACTTCAAGGCGCTGATCCCGTCGGTCCTGCAGGGCAAGTTCGACATCGTCGCCTCGCAGCTGGCGCCGACGCCCGAGCGCCTCGCGAAACTCTCCTACGGCAGGCCGATCGTCTACAACCCGATGACCTTCGCCATCGGCAAGGCGACAGACCACACCTTCACCAGGGAGGGGCTGGCCGGCAAGGGCATCAAGCTCGGCCTGCAGCGCGGGGCCGCCTCCATCCCCTATGTCGACAGGACCTGGGGCGACGTGTTCGAGCGCGTCTTCTACGACAATCCCGACCAGATGAAGCTCGACCTGCTGGCCGGCCGCATCGACGCCGTCTTCGACTCCAAGATCAACTGGACGATCGAGCTGATCGCGAAGCCCGAGGGCAAGGACTACAAGCTCGCGGGCGGCGACCACTGGATCGGCAAGCCCGAGATCCCGGTGGACGAGCGCGGCTACAGCTGGGCGGTGCCGAAGGGCAAGGAAGCCCTGCTCGAGAAGATGAACGCGGCCCTGTCCGCGATCATGGCGGACTGCACCTTCACGACCCTGCGCAAGAAATATCTCAGCGTTCCGATCCTCGCGGCCGATCAGGCCTGCGCCGAGAAGTCCGGCTGACCACCGCCGCCGCGCCCCACGCGCGCCGCCCGCATTCCATCTCCGCCTGACCGTTCCAGCCCGACCTTTCCAGGGAGCCACGAGACGATGACGCATCTCCAACACCTGTTCCTGCGCCGAGCGACAGGCGCCGCCGCCCTCGCCTTGGCCGTCACTCTGGGCGGATCGCTGCCGGGGCAGGCCGCGGCCGAGACGCTGAAGCTCGGCAACGAGGGCACTTATCCGCCGTTCAGCATGGTCGATGCCAAGGGCGAACTGACCGGGTTCGAGGTCGATCTGGCGCGGGCGATGTGCGCGCGCATGAAGGTGGAGTGCGAGTTCACCGTCATGGACTTCAAGGCGCTGATCCCGTCGATGCTCCAGGGCAAGTTCGACGTGCTGGTCTCGCAGGTGTCGCCGACGCCGGAGCGCATGGCGAAGCTCGAGTTCAGCATGCCCGTCGTCTACAACCCGCAGGCCTTCGTCATGCGCAAAGGGGTCGTCACGACCTTCAGCAAGGAGGCGATGACGGGCAAGGGCATCCGGCTCGCCATGCAGCGCGGCGGTGCCGGCATCCCCTACATCAACAAGCATTTCGACGGCGTCTTCGAGCACGTCTACTACGACAATCCCGACCAGATGCGGCTCGACATGCTCGCCGGCCGGCTCGAAGGCGTCTTCGGCGCGAAGATCAACTGGACGCGCGAGCTGATGGATACGCCGCAGGGCAAGGACTACGAGCTCGTCGGCGGCGACCACTGGATCGGCGACCCTGGCATTCCGCCCGAGAAGCGCGGGTCGAGCTGGGTGATGCGCAAGGGCGAGACGGCACTGCTCGGCCGCGTCGACACCGCGCTCAACGCGCTGATCGACGACTGCACCTTCACGGAACTGCGCAGGAAATACCTCAACGTCGCGATCCTGGTGCGCGAGGAGGCTTGCGCCGCCAAGACGAACTGAGCCCGCTACCCGCCGCCGCCTCGCCGACAAGCCGGAGCGCCGACGCATGAGCATCAGCTACGCAGACTTCTGGGGCTACATGGCCCAGCTCGGCCAGGGCACGCTGGTGACCGTCCAGCTGTTCCTGTCGGCCTTCGCCCTGTCGCTGCTGTGCGGTGTTGTGGTCGGGGTCGTGACCCTGTCGCGCAATCCGCTGATCCAGCTGGTGTGGCGCGTCTATTCCTCCTTCGTGTTCGGCGTGCCGGCGCTGCTGGTGATCTTCCTGCTCTATTACGGCGGCAGCGCGATCCTCGCCGGCATCTTCGGCATGTCGCGCTCGATCGACGTGACGCCGTTCGGTGCCGGCCTGGCGGCGCTGACGCTGGTCAACGCGGCCTATATCGCGGAACTGGTGCACGGCGCGGTGCGCAACCTGCCGCGCGGCCAGTTCGAGGCCTGCGCCGCGCTGTCGATCCGGCCGTGGGCCGCATGGTGGTACGTGCTGCTGCCCCAGGTGATCCGGCTGGCGCTGCCCGGCCTCGTGAACATCTGGCTGATCGTCCTGAAGGAGACGCCGCTCGTCTCGCTGGCGGGGCTCAACGACCTCGTCGGCAACGCCAAGATCGCGGCCGGCGCCACGAAGGAGCCCTTCATCTTCTTCATCGCCGCAGCCCTGTTCTTCATCGTGGTGAGCGCGCTGACCATGCCGCTGTCGCGGCGGCTCGAAACCCGCTTCGGCCGCGGCCAGGCACCGGGGCGGGCATGAGCGGGCTCCCCTTCGATCCCGCGCTGGCATGGGAGAACCTGCCGGCGATGCTGGACGGCCTGCTGACGACGATCCTGATCACGATCGCGGTGCTCGTGCCGGGGCTGTTCCTCGCGGTGCTGATCGCGCTTGCCCGCATGTCGCGCCGGCGGCTCCTCGCCTGGCCGGCGGCCGTCTTCGTCGTCTTCTTCCGCGGCACGCCGCTGCTGATCCTCCTCTATCTCGTCTATTACGGCTTCGGGCAGATCCAGGTGCTGCGCGACGGGCCGCTCTGGGTGATCTTCGGCAACGCCTTCGCCTGCGCGGTGATAGCACTGACGCTCAACCACGTCGCCTTCCTGGTCGACATCGTCCGCGGCGCCGTTCAGGCGGTGCCCGCCGGCCTGACCGAGGCGTCGGCCGCCCTCGGCATCTCCCGGCGTGACACCTTCCGCTGGATCCAGCTGCCGCTCGCCGCCCGCTACGGCATGAAGGCCTATCAGAACGAGGTCATCATGTTCACCAAGGCGACCGCGGTGATCAGCGTCGTCACCATCGTCGACCTCACCGCGGTCGCCAACGAGGTCTTCGAACTCACCTACGACCCGTTCACGCCGATGCTGACGGCGGCACTGCTCTACTGGCTGCTCGTCAACGTCATCCGCCAGGTCTTCCGCCTGATCGACCTCAGGCTCAACCGTCACATCGCCGTGCACGAGACGCCCGCCGCCGGCCGGGGCACGGCCGCCCGGGGTGCCGCTGCATCCGCCGTACCGCGCCCGGCGCGCTTCGCGGCGATCCGCGGCATCGGCCGCCGCGGCAAGGAGGCTGCATTTTGACCGCCAGCGCAGGCCACGCGATCGCCGTCACGATGACCGGCATCGAGAAATATTACGGCAGCTTCCGCGCCCTGAACGGCATCGACCTGGAGGTGCGGCGCGGCGAGAAGATCGTGATCTGCGGTCCCTCGGGTTCGGGCAAGTCGACGCTGATCCGCTGCATCAACCGGCTGGAGCCGCACGACCGCGGCCGGATCGTCGTGAACGGCATCGAGGCAGACGGCTCGCCCGGTTCGACCCAGGACATCCGCATCGAGTGCGGCATGGTCTTTCAGCAGTTCAACCTCTTCCCGCACCTGACCATCCTGCAGAACTGCATGCTGGCGCCGCAGTTGAGCCGCGGCGTGACCAAGCCGGTGGCCGAGGCCCTGGCGCGGCGCTATCTGGAGCGGGTGCAGGTTGGCGAGCAGGCCGACAAGTATCCGAACCAGCTCTCCGGCGGCCAGCAGCAGCGCGTCGCCATCGCCCGCGCGCTCTGCATGGAGCCGCCGATCATGCTGTTCGACGAGCCGACCTCGGCGCTCGACCCGGAGATGATCCACGAGGTGCTCGCGGTGATGGAGGAACTGGCCGGCGACGGCCGGACGATGATCGTCGTCACCCACGAAATGGGCTTCGCCCGCCGCGTGGTGAACCGCTGCATCTTCATGGACAAGGGCGAGATCGTCGAGGAGGCGCCCGCCCAGGCCTTCTTCGAGAACCCCCGCAGCGACCGCCTCAAGACCTTCCTCGCCCAGATCCTGCACTGAGCGGCGCAACTCCCCGCGCTGGCCGTCCGAGTGGTTCAGGATCGGGCGACGCTATGGGCGCCCTGTTCGCCGAGCGCCCTATGGACCTTGTCGGCGATGGCCTCGTCGATATCGGCTGAAACCTGCACCTGTCCGTGCAAAGGCGCGTCGCCGCGCGCCGGGGTTCCCGGCTGCTCCGCCGCCGCGTCCGCGCCGCCGATCGCCGCGCCCGACGTGTTCTCGTCCGATGCCGCCTCGATAAAGACATCGGTCCGCTCGATGCCGTATTCCTGCACGAGATGCTCGACCGCGAGATCTGCTGCACGCCGTGTCTCGAACCGGGCTTTGATCGTCTGTCCCATAACGCGTCCTTGCCGAAGGTGTGACGGGCGGGATCGCCGTCGTCCCCGAGACAACAAGGAGAGCGCTTCCGGGTTCATCCGCCGCGAAGGTCGGAACCCGTCGGTCCCGCGACCTCGACGCCGTAAACCTCAAGCGCCGCTTCCGGGGACACGATGCCGTCGCGCACGTCGCGGAGCACCGCGCCTCGGCTGCGTTTCCGCGGGTCGCCCCAGCCGCCGCCGCCGGGTGCGCGGACGGTGACGCGCTTCGGGCCGAGCGTCTGCATGCAGTACTGCGCCGTCTCGATCTCGACCCCGGAGGCGAGGTCGTAGACGTGCAGTTCGCCCTTCGCGCCGCTGCCGCCGCCGACCACGCCGTAGCCGGTCGGCTTGCGCGCGCCCTCGCCGCGCACCGAATGCTCGGTCACCGCGTCCACCTCGACCTCGTAGTCGACGCCGCAGCCGCCGCGATATTCGCCGGGGCCGGCGGCGTCGCGGCGGAATTCCTGGCGGTGGATGCGGCAGGGATAGGACTGCTCGTAGGTCTCGACGTTGGGGATGGTCATACCGCCCAGGGTGGCCTGGTGGCTGGTGCTGGGGAAGCCGTCGCGGCCCTTGACGGCACCGCCGCCGGACGAGGCGTGCCAGTGGTACATGACGAAGACGCGCCCCGCCCGCGCGGCCCCCGCCGAGATCGTGTAGGCCATCTTGCCCCAGCCGGCGCAGGCGCGGTCGGAATCGACCTGGGCCAGCGCCCGCCAGCAGGCGTTCATGATGTCGATGGCCGGATAGACGGTGTTCATGGTCATCGGCGCCGGGGGCCGGGCGTTCACCACCGTGCCTTCGGGCGCCAGCACCTTCACCGCGCGGTAGGTCCCCTCGTTGCGCGGGATCGACTTGTCGAAGAAGGCCGACAGCGCGACGTAGACGGCCGAGTGGGTGTTGGCGATGCCGCTGTTCTTGAAGCCCCGGATCTGCGGCGACGTGCCCGCGAAATCCACGGTCAGGGTGTCGCCGGCGATGGTGATCGTCGCCCGGGTCTCGACGTCGACGCTCCGGAAGCAGTCGGTGTCGCTGACGTCGCTGCCGGTCCAGGTACCGTCGGGCATGGCGGCGATCGCCTGGCGCATGCTGCGCTCGCCATAGGCCAGCACGGCGTCGAGATAGGCCGCGGCGCGGTCGGCGCCGAGCTGCGCGATGAGGGCGGCGAAGCGTTCGGCACCGATGCGGGTCGACCCCAGCATGGCGCCGAGGTCGCCCTCCATCAGGTCCGGGCAGCGCGAGTTCAGCAGCAGGAAGCGCCAGAGGTCGTCGCGCAGTTCGCCGCGGTCGACGAGCTTCAGCACCGGCAGGCGGATGCCCTCGTGGAAGATCTCGGTCGCCGCGGCGTTGTAGGTGCCGGCCGCGCCGCCGCCGATGTCCGACTGGTGCGCCCGGTTCGTGCAGAAGCCGGCGAGCGCGTCGCCGGCGAAGACCGGGCGGATGATCGTCCAGTCGGGCAGGTGATTGCCGCCGGCGACGTAGGGATCGCTGAGGATGAAGACGTCCTCGGGCGCGATATCCCGATCGAAGTCGCGCAGCACGGCGCGCACCGCGAAGCCGCCGCCGCCGGAATGGATCGGCAGGCCGTCCGCCTGGGCGACGGTCTCGCCGCGCGCGTTGCTGAGGAAGCAGGAGAAGTCGTGGCTCTGGCTGAAGATCGGGCTGCGCGCGGTGCGCGTCATGACCATGCCCATCTGCAGGCTGATATGGTCGAGCTGGCGCTGGACGATGGCCAGCAGGACCGGATCGTCGATCGGCGAAGCGGTGGTCGCCGTCTGGTCTGTCGGGGATGCGGTGGTCATGCGCGCAGCTCCTTGGTCGCCGCCACGTCGACGGATCGGCCGTCCGCGGCGATCGCCACACCGTAGATGTCCCGCGCGGCGGCGAGACTGACGAGGCCGCCGCGCACATCGCGCAGCACGGCCGAGGGCTCACGCAGCTTCGGGTCGCCGTAGCCGCCGCCGGCGGTCCCTTCGACGATCGCGCGCATCGGGCCGACATAGCGCACGTCGTAATGCGGCATCGGCTCGAACGGGCCGCCGTTCTCGGCGACGCGGAGAGACCCCTTGGCACCCTCCATGCCGCCGTTGGTGCCGAAGCCCGTGGGCTTGCCGATGCCCTCGGCGCGGATCGAATGCTGGGTCGGCACGAAGATCTCCGCCTCGTAGTCGACCGATGCGCCGCCGCGATACTGGCCGGGGCCGCCCGCGTCGCAGCGCAGTTCCTGCCTGTCGATGCGCACCGGATAGGTCTGCTCGTAGAGCTCGACGTTGGGCAGCGTCAGGCCGCCCAGCGTCGTGAACTGACCGGAACATTCGAAGCCGTCGCGGCCGAGCACCGCCCCGCCGCCGGGCGAGGCGTGCCAGTGATACATGACGAAGACGCGGCCGTCCGGCGCGTTGCCGGCCGAAACGCCGTAGGAGACCTTGCCCCAGCCGGCGCAGGCGCGCTGCGGCATCGCCTGGGCGAGCGCCTTCCAGCAGGCGTTGGCGATGTCCTGGGTCGGATAGACGGTGTTCATCGTCACCGGCGCCGGCGGCAGGGCGTTCACCACGGTGCCCGGCGGCGCCACGATCGAGACGGGACGATAGCTGCCCTCGTTGCGCGGCATGTCGCTGCGGAAGAAGGACGACACCGCCAGATAGACCGCGGAGTGCGTCTGCGGCATGCAGGAGTTCTTGAAGCCCTTGATCTGCGGCGAGGAGCCGGTGAAATCGAAGTGGAGCGTGTCGCCGGCGATGGTCAGCTTCACGGTGTGAACGACGTCGACGATCTCGAAACAGTCCGTGTCGCTGACGTCCTCGCCGTAATAGACGCCGTCGGGCAGCTTCGCGATCTCGGCGCGCATCGCCCGCTCGGCATAGTCGAGGACGGCGTCGAAATAGGCCGCCGCCCGCGCGCCGCCCAGGTCCTCGAGGATCGCCTGGACCCGTTCGGCGCCGATGCGCGTCGAGCCGATCATCGCCCCCAGGTCGCCCTCCATCAGGTCGGGGCAGCGCGAGTTCAGTAGCAGCAGGCGCCAATAGTCGGTGCGCATCCGGCCGCGATCGACCAGCTTCATCACCGGCAGGCGCACGCCCTCGTGGAAGATTTCCGTCGCCGCCGCGTTGTAGGTGCCGGCCGCGCCGCCGCCGATGTCGGACTGGTGCGCGCGGTTGCAGGCGAAGGCGGTCAGCACGCCGTCGAGGAAGACGGGCCGGATGATCGTCCAGTCGGGCAGGTGGTTGCCGCCGGCGACATAGGGATCGCTGAGGATGAAGACGTCCTCCTCGAAGATCCGGCCGGCGAAATCCTTCAGCACGGCTCGCGCCGCGAAAGCGCCGCCGCCGGTGTGCGCCGGGATGCCGTCCGCCTGGGCCAGAAGCTGGCCGGTCGACGAACAGAGGAAACAGGAGAAGTCGTGGCTCTGGCTGAAGATCGGGCTGCGCGCCGTCCGCGTCATCACCCGCCCCATGTGCAGGGTGATGTGGTCGAGCTGCTTCTGGACGATCGCGAAGAGGACCGGATCGAAAGCCGGTTCGCCGCTCCCGCTCATGCCGCGCCTCCCTGGGACAGGGTGACCAGATAGTTGTCGGCGCCGGTCACGGTCAGCCGGTCGCCGCTGCCGACCAGGATCGTCGTGGTCGCTTCCTCGACGATGGCGGGGCCCGTGAAGCTCTGGCCGGGCCGCAGGACGGTGCCGTCATAGATGGCGACGTCGGCGAAGCCGGTCGTCTCGTCGATCCACACGGCGCGGTGAGCCACGGGCTGCGGCGCCGCGGTCGAGCCGGCCGGCGGCTCCAGCGTCAGCGCCGGCAGGCGGCCGATGCCGGCGAGGCGCAGGTTCACGATCTCGATCTGGCCGCCCGGCTGCACATAGCCGTAGAGGCGGCGGTAGACCGTCTCGAAGGCGGCGCGGACGGCGGCCGGATCGCTCGATTCGCAGTCGACCGCGACCGTCCACTGCTGGCCGACATAGCGCAGGTCGTAACCGCGGACATAGGTGGCGGCCGCACCGGCGAAGCCCTCGCGGGCGAGTACCGCCGCCGCACCCGCCTCCAGTTCGCCGAACGCCGTATCGACGGCATAGCGGCCGGACGCCTCGGGGTCGTCGAGGTCGTGCAGCCAGGAGCGGAGATAGTCGTGCCGGATGTCGGCGTTGCACATGCCGAAGGCGCAGAAGACACCGGCCAGCCGCGGCACGTAGAGGCCGGCGCAGCCGAGCGCCTTCGCCGCCGGCGCGCCGTGCAGCGGTCCGGCGCCGCCCGCGGCGACCAGGGTGAAGAGGCGCGGATTGTAGCCGCGCTCGATGGAGACGCGCTCGACGGCGTGCAGGATGTTCTGCTCGACCAGCTTGATGATGCCGGCCGCGGCGTCGGGCACGGAGATGCCCAGCGGTTCGGCGACGTGGGTGCGGATCGCTGCCGTCGCCTTGTCGAGGTCGAGCGAGATGGCGCCGCCGGCATAGGGGCCGGGCTTCAGGCGGCCGAGCACGAGCTGGGCATCGGTGACCGTCGGCTTATCGCCGCCGAGGCCGTAGGCGGCGGGGCCGGGCCGGGCGCCCGCACCCTGGGGGCCGGCATGCATCAGCCCGGCGGCGTCGACGCGGGCGATGGTACCGCCGCCGGCGCCGACGGTGTGGATCTCCACCGCCGGAATGGCGAGGTGGTAGCCGTCCACCACGAGCTGGTCGGCCATGCCGACCGCATCGTCCTGCATCAGGGTGACGTCGCAGCTGGTACCGCCGACCTCGATCGCGACCAGGTTGGCCGAGCCGGTCTCGCGGCCGAAAAAGCGCAGCGAGCCGACGCCGGCGGCGGGGCCGGACAGGATCAGCTGGACCGGCGTATGGCCGATCTCCTTCACCGAGATGGCGCCGCCGTTCGATTGGACCAGCAGCAGGCCGTTCGGCAGGCCGAGGGCGGTCAGGCGCTCGTCGAGGGCATTGAGATACGGCACGACGCGCGGCGCCACATAGGCGTTCACGACGGCGGTCGAGGTACGCTCGTACTCGCCGATGACCGGCGCCACCTCGGACGAACAGGTGACCCAGACGCCGGGCAGCGACTGCTCGACCAGCCGTTTCACGGCCTGTTCGTGTGCCGGGTTGCGATAGGCGTGCAGCAGCGCGATCGCCACCGCCTCGACCTTTTCCTCGGCGAAGACGGCGACGGCCGCGGCGACCGTCGCCGGATCGAGCGGCGTCATGACGCTGCCGTCGGCTGCGATCCGCTCGCCGACCGGCAGGCGCAGATAGCGCGGCACCAGCACGTCCGGATAGGGCGCGCGATGATCCCACACGTCCTCGCGGATGCCGCGGCGGATCTCCAGGGAATCGCGGAAGCCGGCGGTGGTCAGCAGGCCGACCGAGGCACCCTTCTTCTCCAGCAGCGTGTTCGTGGCGATGGTCGAGCCGTGCACGAACAGGCTCGTGTCGGCGAGGAGGCCGGCGGCATCGCGACCCACCGCCTGTGCCGCCAGGGCGACGGCCGCGAGCACGCCCTCGGTGGGGTTGCCCGGCACCGAGGGCGCCTTGAAGGCCCGTACCGTCCCGACGGCGTCGACGAGGACCAGGTCGGTGAACGTGCCGCCGACGTCGACGCCGATCCGGAAAGGCGGTGTGAGCATCGTGCGCTCCGAACTGTTATATCAAATATCTGCCCATCATGCCGCGAAGCAAGAAGCGTGCAAGTCATTCGACGCCGGTGGTCCGGGCCAGCGCGTCGAGCAGGACGAGCCGATGTTCGATGAGGTCGCGCTGCATCGCGACGCGCACGCCGGGCGCATCGCCGGCACGCAGCGCCGATATCGCGTCGCGGTGACAGCGCACGCCGACCCGGGTCTCCCGCGACACCGGGTACATGAGGTGGATGTGCGGCGCGGTGCGCAGCCACAGGCCCTCGACCAGCTTCAGGGCGATCGGCAGGGCGGCCGACCGATAGATCATGAACTTGAACTCGAACACCATCCGCGTGCTGGTGGCATAGTCCTCGACGTCCAGGGCGGCATCGTGCCGGTCGGCGATCGCCGATAATTCGGGCAGCATTTCCGACGGAATGCGCCGCGATGCCGCCTCGGCCAGCATGCCTTCCAGCAGGATCCGGATCTCGTAGATCTCGCTCGCCTGCGCCGGCGTCAGTACCGGAACGTGCACCGTGCGGTTCGGCCCGAAGGCCAGCGCGCCCTCGGCGACCAGTCGGCCGAGCGCCTCGCGCACCGGCGTGGCACTGACGCCCATGGATGCCGCCAGCGCCCGTATGGTCATCCGCTGGCCGCTGCGCAGGGCACCCGTCAGAAGCGATCGGCGCAGCTGTTCGTAGACCTGTTCGGCCAGCGTGTCGGCCCGGTCGATGACCGAGAGCGGCCCGGCTTCCGCTGCGGGTGCCGGCGCGGTGTCGGTGAGCACGATGTCGTAGTCCTCCCTTCGGCGCTCCGCTTGACGATACCGTCGCGCCCGGTGTGTTATATCAGATATCGCGACAGGCCGTAGTGCGGCCCGGCGCAGCAGACGGAGCGACGATGGACATGCCGGCCCCCGAGCCCCTGCGACGCAATTCGACCGCAGGTTCCGACGCCCTCTTCGCGCGAGCGCTCAAGGTCATGCCGGGCGGCAGCACCCGCGCCGCGTCCTTCTTCGATCCGCATCCTCCCTACGCCGCGGGCGGCGCGGGGGCACGGATCACCGACGTCGACGGCAACGTCTATCTCGACTTCTCCAACAACTTCTTCTCCCAGATCCACGGCCATGCCCACCCTGAAATCGTCGCCGCCATTATCGGGCAGGTGAAGTCCGGCACCTCCTTTCCGCTGCCGACCGAGACCGAGGTGCTGCTGGCGGAGGAGATCTGCGGACGGTCGCCGGCCCTGGAGGCGATCCGCTTCGCCAACAGCGGCACCGAAGGTGTCATGGCGGCGATCAAGGCGGCGCGTGCCTTCACCGGCCGGCCGGCCATCGCCAAGATCGAAGGCGCCTATCACGGCTCCTACGACCATGTGGAGATCAGTCTCGACGGCGCACCGGCGAACTGGGGTACGGCCGGCGCGCCGGCGCGGATCGCCTATGCGCGCGGCACGCCCGATGCGGTCGTCGCCGATACCGTGGTCGTCCCCTTCGACGACGCCGAGGCGTGCCGGCGCATCCTCGAGGCGAATGCCGACCGGCTGGCCGCGGTGCTGCTGGACGTGCAGCCGTCGCGCGTCGGCATGATCCCGGCGTCGCAGGCCTTCGTCGACACGCTGCGCGCCGTGACGCGGGAACTGGGCATCCTGCTGATCGTCGACGAGGTGGTGACCTACCGGCTGAGCCATGGCGGGGCGCATCCCCTCTGGAACCTAACGCCCGATCTCGTCGCCTTGGGCAAGGTGATCGGCGGCGGCATGCCGATCGGCGCCGTCGCCGGCCGACGCGACGTGATGTCGGTCTTCGATTCGCGCGGCCGCAAGCCCGACGTGGCGCAGGGCGGAACGTTCACCGCCAATCCGCTGACCATGATCGCCGGGCTGACCGCGCTCCGCCTGCTCGATCGCGCGGCGATCACGCGGATCAACGCGCTCGGCGACCGCCTGCGGGCAGGCATCGTCGCCAAGGCCGCCGCCTGCGGCGTCCCCGTCCAGGTGACGGGCCTCGGTTCGTTCTTCCGCATACACCTGACGGACGCGCCGATCACCGGTTACCGATCCGCCTTCCCCTCGGACGAGACGAAGCGCCGCGTCGCGACACTGCACCGGACGCTCCTCGACCAGGGCTTCCTGGTCACGCCGAACGTGTCGGGCACGCTCTCCACACCGATGACCGACTCAGATATCGACTCCTTCGTTCAGGCCGTCGGCGAGATACTTCCGACGCTCTGATTGTATATTTTAGACATGCTCTAGTCGTGCGGCAGACTTTTGCCGCGCGACTTTTGTCGCGCCCGAACCACAACCTACGACCACAACTAATTGGTACGGCGATTGCTTTGACCATGCCCGAGAGGCTGCTTCAATTTGAGAAGCGGCGATCGGTTTAAACTTGGGCAGGCGGAGAGCGATAATGGTCAAGTGGCGGAAGTTGGGTCGCGCGGCGGGCGTGGCGATCGCCGGTTATCTCGCCCTGGGGGCGGCCTCGGGCACGGCGCTCGCCCAGAAGACCGTGAACTGGCGGATGCAGAGCAACCTGTCCGCGGGTGAGCCGGGTTACGAGGCGGCCAAGGCGATGTTCGTCGACCGGCTCTCGGTGATCAGCGGCGGCCGCATCAAGATCCAACTGCACCCGACCGGCGCGCTCTTCCCGATCGGCCAGTCGCTCGAGGCGATCGGCGGCGGCATCACCGAGATCGGCATGGCCGCGGGCGGATATTTCGTCGGCAAGATGGGCCCGATCGCGGCGCTCGAGATGGGCACGCCCGGCGCCGAGCGCACGCCGATCGAGCGCTACAACTTCTTCTACGAGAAGGGCTTCATCGACATCGTCCGCGAGGCCTACGCCAAGTACGGCATCTACTATCTCGGCCCGAACCTCGCCCCGCAGTGGGACATCATCGCGCGCAAGCCGATCCGGTCGATGAAGGATTTCGAGGGTCTGAAGATCCGCGCGACCGGCATCGAGGCGCCCTGGTACCAGGCGATGGGTGCGGCGCCGGTCAATCTGAGCGGTGCCGAGATCTACACCGCGCTCGCCACCAACGTCGTCGACGCCGTGCGCTGGGGCAGCCCGTCGGTGCATCTCGCCCTCGGCATGCCCGAGGTCGGCAAGTTCTACATCGAACCGTCGCCGATGCCCGCCGCCAACAACAACATCCTGATCAACAAGCGGGCATGGGACGCCCTGCCCGACGACCTGAAGGCGATGCTCGACTGGGCCTGCAAGATGGCCTCGCTCGACTATCTGGCACGCGGCGCCATGGCCGACGGTGCGGCGCGCGCGAAGATGAAGGACGAGATGGGCGTCGAGTTCGTCCGCATCCCGCCCGAAGAGTGGGCGGCGATGGAGAAGAAGGCCCAGGAGATCTGGTCCGGCTACGCCGATAAGGAGCCCCTATCCGGCAAGGCGGTGGCGCTGCTGAAGGCCTACCTCGCCGATCTCGGCCGCTGACCGCGCGGGGCTACGCCGGACGGCGGAGCCCCTAGTCCCTTTACCCGCCGTCCCGGAGACAGTTGCATGCTCGCCCTCGTCGGCTGGATCGACGCTCTCGGCGCGTGGCTCGGCCGCGCCGTGTCCTACCTGGTCTTCGGCATGATCGGAGTGATCATGTACGAGATCGTGGCCCGCTACTTCTTCAACGCGCCGACCTTCTGGGGCCAGGACGTCAGCGGCTGGCTGCAGGTGGCCTACGTCTTCCTCGGCGGCGCCTACGCCCTGCAGAAGGGCTATTTCGTCCGTGTCGACATGGTCTTCGAGCGGTTCTCGCCGAAGACGCAGGCGGTGATCGACCTGACGCTGTCGACCGTCCTGTTCTGCTGCTTCGCCACGGTGATGATCTGGCGCGGCTGGGATCTGGCGGTCCAGTCCTGGGACATGGCCGAAACGTCGGCCACGGGCGGCTGGAACGGCCGCGTCTGGCCAGCGAAGTTCCTGGTGCCTATCGGCGTCGCCCTGCTGGCGCTCGCCTGGTTCGCCCATCTCGTCCGTCGGGTCCAGACGGCCTTCGGTGCCGGAGATGCGTCATGAGCCCGGTCGAATTCACGGCGCTGTTCTTCGGCGCGATGTTCCTGTGTCTCGCGGCCGGCGTGCCCATCGCGATCGCCCTCGGCGGGCTGAGTTCCATCCTGGTCTTCTTCTTCTGGGGACCGCAGGCGCTGACCATGCTGGCGCTCAACGCCTTCGGCAGCACCGCCAGCTTCGAGTATCTGGCGATCCCACTGTTCGTCTTCATGGCGAACGTGCTGGAGCGGTCGGGCATCGCCGAGGACCTCTACACGACCATGTACCGCTTCTTCGGCTCGGTGCGCGGCGGCCTCGCGGCCGGCACGGTGGGCATCTGCACGATCTTCGCCGCCATGGCCGGGGTCAGCGGCGCGGCCACCGTCTCGATGGGCATTATCGCCCTGCCGGCCATGCTCAGCCGCGGCTACTCGAAGGGCATCGCCATCGGCAGCATCGCCGCCGGCGGCTCGCTCGGCATCCTGATCCCGCCCAGCGTCACCATGATCGTCTACGGGCTCGTGTCCAACACCTCGGTCGGCCGGCTCTACGCCGCGGGCCTCCTGCCCGGCCTGCTGCTCGCCTTCCTGTTCGTCGCCTACATCCTGATCCGCAGCCATCTGCAGCCGCATCACGCACCGCTGCCACCGAACGAGCGCAAGTTCACCTGGAGCGAGCGGCTTTCCTCTCTGAAAGGACTGATCTTCCCGATCCTGCTCGTCGTCGCCGTGCTGGGCTCGATCCTCTCCGGCATCGCCAGCGTCTCCGAGGCGGCGGCCGTCGGCGCCGCCGGCAGCATCGTCGCGGCGCTGCTCAACCGCGGCTTCGTCTGGCCGATGTTCCGCGAGGCGGCGGAGCGCACGCTGCTCCTCTCCTGCCTGATCTTCTGGATCGTCATCGGCGCCAGCGCCTTCTCGACCCTCTACACCGCCATGGGCGCCTCCAGCCTGATCCAGGGCATGGTGCTGGGCTGGGAGGTCGACCGCTACGTCGTCCTCGTGATGATGATGTTCATCCTGCTGCTGCTCGGCATGGTGATCGACACGGTCGGCATCATCATGATCACCGCCCCGATCTTCGTGCCCATCGTCGTGGCGCTCGGCTTCGATCCCGTCTGGTTCGGGATCCTCTTCATCATCAACATGGAGATCGGCTTCCTGACGCCGCCGTTCGGCTACAATCTCTTCTACCTGCGGGGCGTGGCACCGCCCGAGGTCACGATGGGCGACATCTACAAGTCGGTGTTCCCCTTCGTCCTGCTGATGCTGCTCGGGCTCGGCATCTGCGTCGTGTTTCCGGAGATCATCCTCGTCCTGCCCCGCATGCTGTTCTGACGCGAAAGGAGGCAAAGACCGTGACCCTCGCGACACCGCATCCCGCGGCGACCCGGCCGGATCCGGCCGGGCGGGCGCGTTATCTGACGCCGACCAACAGCTTCAAGGCCAAGCTGCCGCCGGTGACGGCCTCGGTCTCGACGGCAGCGCGGGACGACGCCTTCCACACCGACGCCGCGACGGGCGCCTACCCGGTCGACGCGGCGACCACGCTGGCGTCGCCGGTCGCGGCGACCACGCCGCTGCTGCTCGCGCGCTATCTGCGCATCCGCGCCGGCGATCGCCTGCCCATGGCGGTCCGCGCGACGGCCGGCATCCACTACGTCATCCGCGGATCGGGCGAGACGGCCAGCGGCGCCGAGCGGATCGCCTGGTCCGAGGGCGACGTCTTCTTGCTGCCGGGCGGCGACGCCGCCGAACATCGCTCCGCGACCGACGCCCTGCTCTGGCTGGTGACGAACGAGCCGGAGCTCGCCTTCCATCGGCTCGAGCCACCGGTCCCCGGCGCAGTCGAGGCGGTGCTTTATCCGGCCGCCGAGATCGCCCGCCAGCTCGAGGCCGTCCGCACGATGCCGGACAGCGGCGACGCCTCGGGCAAGGTCGTGGTCTTCGCCACTGAACGCTTCGAGCGGATGCTGAGCGTCACCCCGACCATGACGGTGGCGCTGAACTCGATGGAGCCGGGCAAGGCGCAGCGCGCCCACCGGCACAATTCGGTCGCGGTGAGCCTGCCGATCCTGGCTGACGGCTGCTTCTCCATGATCGACGGCGAACGGGTCGACTGGCAGCCCTTCGCCACCATGGTGACGCCGGCGGGCGCGGCTCATTCCCACCACAACGAGGGCGGCGGTCTCGCGACCTTCCTGATCGTGCAGGACGGCGGCCTCTTCTACCACTGCCGGGCGATCGGCTTCTCGTTCGCCTGAGTGCGGCGGGGGCGCCGATGCGCCGCAACAGCTTCGGGAGTACAGCGTGGCCGAGTGGCAAGTAGGTGTGGACGTCGGCGGGACGTTCACGGATCTGGTCCTGGTCGACCCGGCGAGCGGCGCCTTCCGGGTCAGCAAGGTGCCAAGCACGACCGACAATCAGGCACGCGGCGTGATCGACGGCGTGCGCGCCGCCGACGTGCCGCTGCCGGACGTGGCGGCCTTCGTGCACGGCACGACCGTCGGCACCAATGCGGTGCTGGAGCGCAAGGGTGTCGCCTGCGGCCTGATCACGACGCGCGGCTTCCGCGACGTGCTCGAACTCGGGCGGCGCACCCGGCCGAACGGCTACGGCATGACCGGCAGCTTCGAGGCGATCATCCCGCGCGACATGCGCCTGGAGGTGAGCGAGCGCCTCGACGCCGCGGGCCGGGTGCTGACGCCGCTCGACGAGCAGGAGGTACGCGACGCCGTCGCCACCCTCCTGGAACGCGGCGCCGAAGCCGTGGTCGTCCACTTCATCCACGCCTACGCCAACCCGGCGCACGAGTTGCGGGCAGCCGAGATCGTGCGCGAACTCTGGCCAAACGGCTATGTCAGCGTCGGCCACGACATCCTGAGCGAGGTGCGCGAGTTCGAGCGGGGATCGACGGCCGCCGTCAACGCCTACATCCAGCCGCTGATGTCGCGCTACCTGTCGCGCCTGACCGCGGAGCTGGAGCGCAGCGGCTATCCGCACGACCTGCTGGTCATGCAGGGCAACGCCGGGACGATGACGGCGCGCCTCGCCGGCGACCATGCGGCACAGACGGTGATGTCGGGACCGGCGGCGGGTGCGCTCGCCGCGGCGCGCATCGGCGCGGAGGCCGGCTTTCCCAACGTCGTCGGCTGCGACATGGGCGGCACCAGCTTCGACGTGACGCTGATCCGCGGCGGCAGGCCGTCGATCTCCGCCGAGAAGGACATCGCCTACGGCGTGCCGGTGCGCGTGCCGATGATTGACATCCACACGATCGGCGCCGGCGGCGGCTCGATCGCGCGGGTGAACAAGGCCGGGATCCTACAGGTCGGGCCCGAGAGCGCCGGATCGACCCCGGGACCCATCGTCTACGGCCGCGGCGGCACCCTGCCGACCGTCACCGACGCCAACCTGCTGCTCGGCCGGCTCGACCCGGTGTCGATCGCCGGCGTGAACACCGACGTGTCGGTCGAGGCGGTGCGCGCCGCCATCCTGGAGCAGATCGGCGCACCGCTCGGCATGGACGCGGTCGCAGCGGCCTCGGCGATCATCGCCGTGGCGACCAACCATCTGGCGAGCGCCATCCGACTCGTCTCGGTCGAGCGCGGCCAGGACCCGCGCGACTATGCGCTCTTCGCCTTCGGCGGCGCCGGACCGCTGCACTGCGCCGAACTCGCGGCGGAACTGGGCGTGCCGCGCGTGCTGGTACCGCGCTTTCCGGGCGCCACCTCGGCGCTCGGCTGCATCCTGGCCGACATCCGCCACGACTTCGTGCAGACGGTGGGCGCCCCGGTGCTCGGCGTCGACCCGGCCGAGATGGACGCGATCCTCGCCGCCCAGACGGCCGAGGGCCGCGCGCGCATCGTCGCCGAGGGCGTGCCGGTGACCGACATCGTGGCGATGCACAGCGCCGACATGCTGTTCGGCGGCCAGAGCCACGTCTTCCAGGTGCCGCTGGCCGACGGGTCGTTCGACCCGCGGCAGACGCTGGCGCGCTTCGCCGAACGCTACAAGGAGCGGTTCGACATCGAACTGGGCGAGATGCGCGCTATGCTGACCAACCTGCGCACGACCGTGCTGGGCCTACGGCCGAAGATCTCCATGTCGCTGTTCGCGCCGAAGCCGACCGAGGCCAAGGCGGAGCCGCGCACGGTGCGCCCGGTGTTCTTCGGTGACGTTTGGTTCGACACGCCGGTCTGGCGGCGCGAGACGCTGTCGCCGGGCACCGAACTGCCCGGTCCGGCGATCGTCGAGCAGATGGACGCGACGACCGTGGTGCCGCCGGCCGCACGCTTCCGCATCGACGATTTCGGCAACCTGATCATCGACGTCGGAACCTCCGACAAGGGAGCCAGCGCATGAGCTTCGATCCCGTCCTGCTCGCCGTCATCCAGAACGGTCTGAACCAGGTCGCCACCGAGATGGACCTGGTGCACGAGAAGACCTCCTTCTCGCCAGTCATTTCCGAGGGGTTCGACCGCTCGAACGGCATATACCATCGCGAGACGGGCGAGGTCATCGCCCAGGGCGAGATGGGCCTGCCGAGCTTCGTCGGGGTCATGCAGTTCACGACCCAGGAGGTGATCGCGCGCCGGCCGGACCTGGAGCCGGGCGACATCATCCTGATCAACGATCCCTATCTCGGCGGCACCCATCTGATGGACGTGAAGATGGTGACGCCCTTCTTCTACGACGGGCGGCTGTGGTGCTACCTGTCGAACACCGGCCACTGGCCGGACACCGGCGGCATGGTGCCCGGCGGCTTCAACAGCACGGCGACCGAGATCCAGCAGGAAGGCCTGCGCATCCCACCGGTCAAGCTGTTCCGGCGCGGCCGGATGGACCAGGACATCCTCGACATCGTGCTGAACAACGTGCGCGTGCCGGACGAGCGCATCGGCGACATCAAGGCCCAGGTCGGCGCGCTCAAGGTCGGCGCGCGGCGCCTGACCGAACTGCTCGACCGCTACGGCGCCGAAACCGTCGAGGCGGCGATCGTCGAACTGAAGCTGCGCTCCGAGCGCCAGATGCGCGCCCATATCGAGAGCATCCCGGACGGCACCTATGCCTTCACCGCCTGGCACGACAGCGACGGCGTGGTGTTCGAGAAGCTGGCCGTGCGCCTGAAGATGACGGTGACGGGGTCCGACATCCATTTCGACCTGTCCGAATCCAGCCCGCCCTGCCGCGGGCCGATGAACGCGCCCTGGGCGGCGGCGCATTCGGCCGTCTACGTGGCGATGAAGCACATCTTCCCGGACGTGCCGATCAACGCCGGCTGCTTCGCGCCGCTGCACGTGGCGCGCCCGGACGGCACCTTCCTGGTGGCGGAGTATCCGCGGCCCGTGGCGGGTGCGGCGGCCGAGGTCTGCCAGCGCGTCATGGAGGCGGTGTTCGGCGCCATGGGCCAGGCGATCCCGGAGCGGATGTTCGCCGCACCGGCCGGGACCAGCGGCAATTTCAGCGTCGGCGGCTACGACCCCGAGGCCGGTCGCCACTACATCATGTACATGTTCAGCGGCGGCGGTTACGGCGGCTGGTGGGAGACGGACGGCCTGACCAACGGCTGCTCGTCGGTCGGCATCTCGAAGACCCAGCCGATCGAGATCCTGGAGCAGCACTATCCCATCCTCTACGAGGAATACGCCCTGCGCGAAGGCTCGGCCGGTCCGGGACGGCATCGCGGCGGCTTCGGCGTCAACTACCGCGTCCGCCTGCTGCGCGGCGAAGGCAAGGCCTCCTTCGTCATGGACCACGGCGTCGTCGGCCCGCCCGGCATGATCGGCGGCGGCGAGGGCGGCCGCAACGAGATCGAGGTCTGCCAGAGCGGCACCGTCACGCGGCCCGAGCACGTCTCGAAGGGCGAGGGCTACCCCATGCGCCCCGGCGACTGGGTCCAGGTCCGCACTCCCGGCGGCGGCGGCTACGGCGACCCAGCCGACCGCGACCCGGCGTCGCTGGCCCGCGACCTGAAGCGCGGCTACTTCACCGCCGAGGAGGCGGCGAGGGACTATGGCAGCCTTCCGCCGGCTGCCTGACGCAGGCACCGGCGTCAGGCCGCCGCCCGATCTCCGGCCAGAGCCTGCGGCCGCAGCAGCGCGAAGGCGATGCGGCCGATGAGCATCGCCGCGGCGATGTGCAGGAACGCGAGGCCCCAGCCCAGGCGGGACATGCCGCCGGACAGGTCGAGGATCACCCCGATCACCAGAGGCCCGACGAAGCCGCCCGCATAGCCGAGCATCGAGTGGACGGCGAGGGTTGCGCCGCGCCGGCCGGGGGCGGCGCTGCCGGCGGCGCCCGCGGTGAGCGAGGACGAGTCGAGCCAGATGACGACGCCGTAGAGCAGGATCAGGGCGACCGCCAGTTCGTAGGAGAAGGGCCCGAGAAAGCCGATGCCCGCGGCGCAGACCGCCGAGGCGATCATCGCGACACGGACCAGCCGCTGCCGGCCGAGGCGGATCGACGCCTCGTTGCCGGCGACGCTCGCCCAGGTGCCGATCAGGCCCACCAGAGTGATCACCAGCGTCGCCGGCAGCCAGGGATCGCTGCCGCCCGTGGTCAGCGCCACCCATGCGAGGAACGCCACGCCCCAGCCGCGCAAGGCGTTCATCTCCCAGGTATGGACGCAGTAGGCGATGCCATAGGCCATCGCCGAGCGATTGCGGAACACCGGGCCGAAATCGAACAGCCGCCCCGCATGCTGCTCGGCTTTCGGCTCCTGTGCGGGGGCGAACAGGCCGACGATCAACCAAGCCGCCGCCGCACAGCCGGCCGACGCCCAGAACACGACCTGCCAGCCGAACAGATCGTCCAGCACGCCCGCGAACAGGAAGGAGGCGGCGCCCGATACGCCGATGCTGGCCGCGTGACCAGCCACCGCCCGCGACATCAGCGCCCCCTCGACCCGGTCGGCGAGCAGCTTCAGGCCCGTCATGTACGTGCCCGCCCAGCCGACGCCCGCCAGGACGCGTGCGAAGGCGGCGGTCCAGAAATCCTCGGCGAAGAGCGCGAAGCAGACGTGGCCGACGACCGTCAGCGCCACGCCCAGCAGATAGATCCGCTTGGGATCGATGCGATCGGTGAGCGTCACCAGGATCGGCACAGACACCGTGTAGGCGAGGTAGAACAGTCCGGTGATCCAGCCCGCCTGCGTATTGTCGAGGTCCCATTCGCCCATCAGGCGCGGAATCAGCGCCGGCCACGCATAAGCGCCGATCTGCGCCAGCACCTGGGCGGCGCAGACGAGGACGACGAGGCGGACGGGGGAGACGGAACGGGCGAACGGAGCGGGCATCGGCGGCCTCTGGTTATCGTACCAGCTTCACCCGTGCGCCGAACGTCCGCAAGCGGGCGGCTGCCCATTGGCCCCGACCCACGGTGCCGGTCTATTCTGGCGCCACCCGCTCCCCCGGGGAGCCCGTACCGGAGTTGTTCATGACCGATCGTGCCGAAGCCGTCGCCCGCGCCCAGCGCATGTGGGACGACGGCACCTTCCTCGCCGACCTGCGCCGCTACGTGGCGATCCCGACGGAGAGCCAGGAGCCGGAGCGCCATCCGGATCTGCGGCGCTACCTGACCGACGAGATGGTGCCGACCTTCGAGCGGATGGGCTACGCCACCGAGATCTTCGAGAACGAAGATCGCACCGGCGGCCCCTTCCTGCTGGCCGAGAAGATCGAGGATCCGGCGCTGCCGACGGTCCTGCTCTACGGCCACGGTGACGTGGTGCGCGGGCTCGCCGACCAGTGGCGCGAGGGCCTGGAGCCCTGGACCATCACCGTCGAGGGCGACCGCGTCTACGGCCGCGGCACCGTCGACAACAAGGGCCAGCACGCCATCGCCATGGCGGCTCTCGACGCGGTCGCCCAGGCGCGCGGCGGCCGGCTGGGCTTCAACGCGAAATTCTTCATCGAGACGGGCGAGGAAATCGGCTCGATCGGCCTCCACCCGTTCCTGAAGGCGCAGAAGGAACGGCTCGCCGCCGACGTGTTCATCGGCCTGGACGGCCCGCGCCAGACCATGCACCGCCCGGAGGTGAAGCTCGGCTGCCGCGGCGGCATCGGCTTCGACCTCGTCGTGAAGCTGCGCGAGGGTTCGCACCATTCCGGCCACTGGGGCGGCGTGCTCAGCGACCCGGGCTTCCTGCTGGGCCACGCGCTCGCCGCGATCGTGTCCCCCAAGGGCAAGATCCTGGTGCCCGGCTGGACGCCCGAGGTCATCCCGAACTCGGTGCGCGACGCCTGCGCCGGCATCGAGTTCGAGGACATCCCGAACCTGCCGGAGGCGGACCCGAACTGGGGCGAGCCGGGCCTCAGCAAGGCGGAGAAGATCTTCGCCTGGACCAGCGTCATCGTCCTCGCCTTCAAGACGGGAACGCCGGAACGCCCGGTCAACGCTGTCCAGGGCGAGGCGCGTGCGCGCCTGCAGATCCGGCACACGGTCGACGTGCCGGCCGAGCACTTCCTGCCGGCGCTGCGCAAGCACCTGGACGCCCAGGGCTTCGACTATGTCGCGATCGAGCCGATGGGCGACCGCGACGTGTTCCAGGCCTCGCGCTCGGACCCCGACCATCCGTGGGCGCAGTTCGTCATCGGCTCGATGGAGCGCACGACGGGGGCGAAGCCGAACGTCATCCCCAACTCCAGCGGCAGCAACCCCAGCGGCATGTTCGTCGAGGAACTCGGCGTGCCGACGATCTGGATTCCCAACTCCTATGCCGGCTGCGGCCAGCACGGCCCGAACGAGCACGGCCTGGCCGGCCTGTTCCGCGAAGGCCTGGGAATCATGGCCGGCATCTACTGGGACATCGGCGAGGGCTTGGCGCCGAAGAAGCGCTGACGGCCGGGCGGCGGCGGGCGCTGGAGCCCGCCGCCGCTCACGTCAGAGATGCTTTGAGATGCCCTTCGCCATGTCCTGCGGCGAGGTGCCGTGGCTGAAATGGGTCAGGAACTTCCCGTCCGGTCCCATCAGGTAGACGATGGAGCTGTGGTCCATCAGATAGTCGCTGGACCCCTCGACCTCCGCCTTGCGGTAGTAGACCCGGTAGGCTTTCGCGGCGGCCGCCACCTGCTCCGGCGTACCCGTGAGGCCTATCATCCGCGGGTGGAAGCTCTCCACATACTGGCCGACCATCTGCGGGGTGTCCCGCTCGGGATCGATCGTGATGAAGATCGGCTGCACCGACTCGGCCTTCTCCCCCAGGAGGTCGACGGCCTGCCCCATCGCCTGCAGTTCCGTCGGACAGACGTCGGGGCAGTAGGTGAAGCCGAAATAGACCAGCATCAGGCGCCCGCGGAAGTCGTCGTCCGTGCGGGTGGCACCGGTGCCGTCGACGAGCGTGAACGAACCGCCGATCAGCGGCTCGCCGAAGCTGCCGCCGGTCGCGGGATCGCTGGTGAGCATGCGCACCAGGGCGAAGCCCAGCACGCCGACGCCGAGTACCGCGATCGATATCAGCGTCACGAAGAGGATGCGGGTCGACCTGGGCATGGCGGCAACCGTATCTGCGTGGGCCTACAGGGTAGGCTGATCGGGGCGCGGCGGCATATGGCGCGGCGTCATCCGGGACGCTAGCCCGCGGGGCGCCGGCCGGGACTTCATGCCGCGCCCCCGATCAGGAGGCGGCCGAGCACGATCGTCACGGCGAGGATCTGCACGAAGTTCAGGAGCACGCTGCGGCCGTGGATCGTGCCGAACCGTTCGGCGGCGCCGGGAAGCCCGGCCTCGCGCTCCTCCTCCAGCCTGTGCGCCGCCGGCATCAGCCACTGCCGCGCCAGCACGAAGCCCACCAGGACGGCGGCGAGCGCGGCGGCATCGAGCGGCAGCGGCCATGCGAGGGCGAGGGCGGCCGCGCCGGCCAGCACGGCCATGATGATGTAGTAGGAGGAGAAGGCTGCACGCATGAACGACGCCGCCGTCGCCCGCGGCAGGTGTGCGAAGGCGATGCGGGCGAAGACCCCGGCGAACATCACCATCCCGCCGAACAGCAGCGCGCTGCAGAACCCGCCGATCACCGTGAGGACGATCGCGACGGGCTCTCCCGAGGCGTCAGGCATCACTCGACTCCCGATTACGAAGTGCCAATGCGGCGCGCCGGCTTGACCCGCCGGCCGTGTCGGCGCGAAATGCGGACCATGCGGCGTCGAATTGCAAGCATCTTCATCGCACTGACCGTCCTGTGGGCGACGCCGGGCGCCGCGGGGCTCGATATCGACCTCCTGGCGCGCAACCCGCTGCTGGCCGCCGTGCGGTCCGGCGACGTGGCGGAAGTTCGCAGCCTGTTGCTGACCGGACAGTCCCCCGACATCGCCGACCGTGAGGGTCGGACGGCACTGATGTATGCGGCGGCGGCGGGTCGCGCGGACCTGACATCGCTGCTGGTGGAGCATGGCGCCAGCTTGGACGCCCAGGACAGCCGTGGCTTTACCGCCCTGCACGAAGCCGCCGCCGCCGATCTCGACGAGGTGGCGGAGATCCTGCTCGCCGGCGGAGCCGATCCCGACGTCGCCGACCGGAACGGAGCGACGCCCCTGATGCGTGCGGCGGCGACGCGCGGCGGACGCGTCGTCCCACTGCTGCTGCAGGCCGGTGCCGACCCGAGCACCCAGGACTATACCGGCCGTACGGCACTCGACTGGGCGCGCGACCGGGGCAATCGCCGGGCCGAGCGCGCGCTGTCGGCGCATACCGGCGGCTGATCCGGACCGGATGCCCGCACTCTCCCTGGAGACGTTCGCGTTTCTCTGCCTCGCCGCCGTCGCCGGCGTGGTAACCGACGCCGTATGGAGCATCCTGCTCTATCGCCGGCCGTTCCAGCTCTCGCGCACCGTCTCGCAGAAGCGGCTCGCGGCCCTGGCACGCAGGCTCGACCGGCACCGGCGAAGCGAAAGCGTCCGGTTCTGGCGGGGCATGCTTCTGGCCGGCTTCGCCTTCACGGCCGGTGGCTGTGCCGGAACGCTCCTGGGATGGCTGTCCGCCATGACGCCGCATGGATGGCTGGTCGTTGCCGCAGCCGTCGCCTGGACGGCCGACCACCGGGCCGTGTTCCTGCCGGGCCGCGCCATCCTGTACGAAGCCGAGCATTCCGGGGCGATCGCTGCCGCAGACATCCTGCGGGCGATGGGTGCGCCGACGACCCCCGAGCGCCATGCGGTGTACCGGACCGCCGTCGGCCTGTGTGCCCGCGCTTTCGTGCGCCGGCTCGTCGCGCCGGTGCTGGCGGCAGCGCTCGGCGGGCTGCCGCTGCTGCTCGCCTGGATATGGCTGGACGCCCTGCTGCGGGGACTGGAGACCGACGAGGCGGCTCAAGGGGCGGTGCGCCGCGGCGTCGACCGTCTGCACGCCCTCGTCGCCTGGCTGCCCGTCCGCGTCGCGGGCCTGGCGATCGCCGTTGCGGCCATGCCGGTCCCGGGAGGTCGGCCGCTGGCGGCGCTCGCAGCGGCATTGCCGGCGCGGCTCGACGCCGGCCCGCTGCCCGCGACCGCCGCGGCCCTTGGCGTCACGCTGGGGAACGCCGGCCGCTGGATCGGCACCGGCCGGGTTCGTCTCGAGGTGAACGATCTGCGCCGGGCGATGGGACTCTTCATCGCCGGCGCCGTCGTCAACAGCCTGTCGCTCGGCGCGGCGGCCCTGGTCTTGTTCGCCGCCGCCGGCTGACGGCCGGCGTGCGCGTCAGCGCGGCCGGTCGACCTGAAGCGGCTGCGTCTCGATCTGGCCGCGATAGGTCGAGCCGCCGCCCTGCACGCTGTTGTCCTGCAACTGGACCGGGCCGCCCTGGGGCGCCTGGGCGGGCTGCATCGGGGTCCCGGATCCCATCCCGGATCCGGTGACCTCCGCCACGGCCTCGCGCAGCGGATCGGCCTTCCTGTTACCGAAGCGCCGCTCGTTCACGATGGCGTTCACCGTCGCACCGGGACCGTAGAAGGACTCGTTCCAGTCGTCCCGCCGGGCGATCACGGCGCCGTCGAGCGAGCCGCCGATGAACAGGCCCTGGGTCATCGAATAGGTGTAGATGTCGGCGCCGAACGCGGTCGTCGTCGCGGCGGAAGCCCCCATGCCCACCGGGCCGGCGGCTGCGCTGATGTCGGCGCCCAGCTTGACCTGATTGTCCATGACCGCCTGGAGGCCCTTCTCCGACATGATCACGAGGATCGCCTCCGACGACTGGCCGCCGATCTGCAGCCCGAAGCTCACGGAACCCATCGTGTAGAAGGCGGGATGGCTCCAGACGCCGTTCGCGTCGCGCGTCATCAGCACGCCGCTGCCGCCCTGGCCGCCGATGAAGAAGGCCCCCTTGAGCAGAGCCGGAAACACCACGATCGCCTTTGCCTGACGCATGAGGTTCGGCACCGTGTGGCGCATCTCCTCCTCGCGGGGAATGCGCATGACCGTCAGCCGCGCCTTCTCCACCAGTTCCTCGGCGGCAGTCATGCCGTCCTGGGCGCGCGCGACCGGCGCGGCAAACGTCACCGCCGCCGCGATCAGGCCGGCGAAAAGGCACGTGATCGTGTGTCTCATGGATATGCTTCCTCCGCAGAGAAACTCGGAACGTTGAACCTAGCCGCCGGTTAGGTCGAATTCATGGCAGCCGCGGCCGGAACGACAGACCCTGGCAGCGCTCGATCGCCCCGGTTCCGGCATGACCGGACCCGCGGCGGTTGCGGGGACGCCGGCTTGGTTATAGGAGAGCCCGACGACCGTCAACCGGACGGACGGCGGAGTGGCATGACCATGGACGAGAACGCTGCAGGCCTGGATCAGATCCGGGAAATTCTTCCGGAGCTGCCGGCACCGGACCTGGAGGCGGGGACCGCGGCGCTCACGGCGGAACGGCGCCATGCGGGCCGCGCCGGCGGTCTCGGCACGCTGGGCGAAGCCGCCGCCTGGCTGGCGACCTGGCAGGGGCGCTGTCCGCCGCGGCTGGGCCATCCGCGCATCGCGATCTTCGCCGGAGGGCACGGAGCCGCGGCGATGGCCTTCCCCGACCGCGCGCCGGGCGAGACCGCCCGCGCCGTGGAAGCGATGGTCGAAGGCCGGTCCCCTCTCAATCGCCTCTGCCGCCTCGCCGACACCGACCTGCGGGTCTACGAGATGGCGATCGAACAGCCGACCGCCGACTTCGCCGCCGGTCCCGCGATGGGCGAGGAGGAATGCGCCCGCGCCATCGCCTACGGCATGATGGCCGTCGAGCAGGGGGTCGACCTCATCGCCGTCGCCGCACCGGGCGACGGCGTCGAAGTGTCCGCGGCAGCGCTCTGCCGGGCGCTTGGCGGCGCCGGAGGCGCCCCGGCGTGGCGTGGCGACCTGCCCGCCACCGCCCGCGACGTGGTGGATGCCGGCGTCGCACGCCATAGCGACGGCGCGGCCGATCCGTTCGAACTCCTGCGCAGACTGGGCGGCGCCGACATCGCGGCCGCAGTCGGGGCGCTGATCGCCGCACGCATGGCGCGCGTCCCGGCACTGATCGAAGGACCGGGGGCGATCGCCGCGGCGGCGGTCCTCCAGGCTGCCGCGCCGAACGGCGTCGCCCATTGCGCCGTCGCCGACCGGCGCCACGGTGCGGAACTGCCCGCTGCCCTGCAACTGGGCCTCACCATCGGTGCGCCCGCGGGCCTGGCGCTCGCGACGGCCATCCCGTTCCTGCGCGGTGCCGCGCTGCTCTATGGCGAAGGCTAGGCCCGCTCACGCACAGTAGGAACGGCCCGCCGGCGCCGTCAGACCGCGCACTCCGAGGGCGCCGAGGAGCAGGACGGCACTGTTGAACATCACCCAGCATTCCGGACCGAAGGGAAAGAAGCCCAGGAACCCGACCAGCGGCATCTCGAAATATTGGTACGGTTCCAGCGGCCCCAGGAACGGCAGGTCGTAGGTCCACTTGGTCGTCGCGAACCAGTTCCACGACTCCCACCACAGGCCGCAGATGCCGCCGCCGGCCATCAATGCCAGGGTACGCCCCCAACGGCCCTCCGCCCAGTCGCCGATCAGGCTGGGCGCCCCGAAGCGGTGGTTGATCGGGTCCAGAAGCAGCCAGAAGGACAGCCACAGCGTCAGGGAACCGATCGGGTCGGCGACGGCGATGGGAAAGACGAGCGCCCCGACACCGAGCGCCACCATCGCCATCCTGCCGGTGCGGCCGATCCGGATCGGCCGCAGGCGGACCTCGGGAAAGCCGAGTGCGCGCAGGACCTCGGCGGACAGCAGCATCGCCGGGGTGATCGCCGCGAACGCCACGGCATAGCCCAGGTTGCGGTGCCAGAAGTTCTCGGCCAGGCCGTGATAGTCCCAGGCCATCATGTACTCGAAGTTCACCCAGTCGAAGACGACCCAGATCGGGATGCTGGCTAGGCAGCAGACCGCGAACCGCCCCGGGGTCTCGCGCGCCGGCGAGGTGCCGCGCAGCCGCACCAGCAACCCATCGAGCAGGAACAGGTAGGCCGTCCAGAAGATCGGCGTGATGTCGTCGGCGACGGCGCGCGTCAGGTGCTGGAACGAGCCCCGCGGCGGCGGCACCGGGTCGTACGGCATCACGGCCCAGCCGCGCATCGCCGCATCGGCGATCAGCAGCACCCCCGCCGCCGCAATGAGGCAGGCACCCGCCACCAGCGTCGCCGGGACGCGTCTGTGCCGTGCCGCTGCTCCGCCCGTCATGCCGTCCCCTTATGTCGCCGCGCGACCTGCGGGCGAACCTATCACGCGATCCCCTCTGCGAAACGAGATCCGACAGCCGCGACGCTGCGTATCGTCCGCATGATGAAGCCCGATCCAGTGCGCAGGCTGATCCTCGGCGCCCTCACGGCCTTCCCCGCGGCGTGCCTCCCGCGCCTCGGTGCCCAGGCGGTGCTGCCCCCGCTCCCGCGTACGGCGGGTCCGCTCGCGCCGATCCGCTTCGATGTGCGCCGCGGCGACGCGTCCATCGGCACCCACAGCGTCCGCTTCCGGCGGGACGGCGACGACCTGATCGTCGACATCGACATCGCGCTGGAGGTCAGGTTCGCGTTCGTGACCGTCTACCGCTATCGGCACACCAACCGCGAGACGTGGCGGAACGGCAGGCTGACCGCCATCGACGCGCGCACCGACGACGACGGGGATCGATTCTTCGTCCGCGCCGTTTCGAACGGTGACGGTCTCAGGATCGAGAGCAACGAAGGAACGGCGATGGCACCCCCCGAGACCCTCTCGACGAGCTACTGGAATGCCGGAACGGTACGGCAGTCCCGCCTCATCGACACTCAGTTCGGCCGTCTCGCCTCGGTGACCTCGACCCCGGTCGGCACCCGGTCCGTGATGACGGCAGCGGGCCCGGTGCGGGCCGAATGCTGGCGGGTCAGCGGCGATCTTCAACTGGAGGTCTGCTACGACGCGCAGGGCGCCTGGGTGGGCCTCGATTTCGAAGCACGCGGCTCCCGCATCACCTACGCCCACCTCGCCGCTGACGGGACCGCCGGTTGAAGCCCGGGGCGCGCATCTGGGTGACGGGCGCGAGCTCCGGTCTCGGCGAGGCGCTCGCGCGTGCCGCCGCGGCGGCGGGCCATCCCGTCGTCGCGTCGGCGAGAAGCGCCGACAAGCTCGAACGGCTGGCGGCAGAGGTGCCGGGCATCGCAGCCGAACCCGTGGACACGACCGATCGCGCGGCCGTGGCCGCTGCCGTCGCCGCCATCGAGACGGCGGGGCCGATCGACGTCGCCGTGCTGAACGCGGGCACGCACATCCCCGTGAACCCCGCAGCGTTCGACGCGGACGCGTTCCGGTCCCTGACCGACGTCAACCTGATGGGCACCGTCCACTGCCTGGAAGCCGTGCTGCCGGGGATGATCCGGCGCGGCGGCGGCCGCATCGCCATCGTCGCGTCGGTCGCCGGCTATGTCGGGCTGCCGACCGCGGCGGCCTACGGCATGACGAAGGCCGGGCTGATCAACATGGCGGAATCGCTGAAGCCCGAACTGGAACGGCACGGGATCGTGGTGCAGCTGGTCTGCCCGGGCTTCGTCGACACGCCGCTGACGCAGAAGAACCGGTTTCCGATGCCGTTCCTGATGCAGCCCGACGATGCGGCGCGCGCGCTGCTCGACGGCCTGCGCTCGGATCGGTTCGAGATCGTCTTTCCGCGCCGCATGGCCTGGGCGATGACGCTGATGCGCCACCTCCCCTACAAGGCACTGTTCGCGATCACCCGCAAGATCGCCTCGGACGCCGACAAGCGCGACTGACCGCGTCCCCCGCCCCCGCGGGGTCCTTCCGCGACCCGGTCGCCACCGCCTATAGTCCGGTCAAATAAACCGGACAGCGGAGGCAACGCCATGAGCGAGACCCAGCGGGAAGAGATCAGGATGCCCGGCGCGCAGGAGCTTAAGGACCTCGCGGCCAAGCTGCAGGACCTTCTCAAGATCCGCACCATGCCGATCGGCATGAAGCAGTACGAGACGATCGAGGAGATGGAGAAGGTGCCCGGCCTGCGCCGGCCAAAGGCGGGCCGCTTCCACACCACCTGCCAGCTGGTCACCCAGGCGCGCATCGCGGGCTTCACCTTGGGCATCACGAACGAGAACGTGCGGCCAAACTCCAACTGCGGCGGCGTCATGGGCATCGACCTGCCCGACGAGGCGACCCTGTCGGGCGAGCGCATGGACGGCGTGTGGTTCGAGAATCGCGAGGCGGCACATGCCCACCAGCAGCAGATGCCGCGCCAGACCTACGGCAAGTATGTGGCGACCGTGGTCGCACCGCTTCGGTCGGCCCGGCTCGACCCGCCCGACATCGTGCTGTTCTACGGCACGCCGGGGCAGATCATCCTGTTCGTCAACGGCCTGCAGTGGAAGCGCTACAAGCGCTACGACATGTCGATCACGGGCGAAAGCGCCTGCGCCGATTCCTGGGGCAAGGCCCTGCTGACACGCGAAACCAGCATCTCGATCCCCTGCTACGCGGAGCGTCGCTATGGCGGCGTCGCCGACGACGAGATGCTGATCGCCCTGCCGCCGGACGAGTTCGCCCGCGGCGTCCAGGGCCTGGAAGGCATCGGCAAGGTCGGCCTGCGCTACCCGATCCCGCCCTATGGCGCGCACATGGACCCGTCGGAGGGCATGTCGAAGAGCTATGCATGAGGCCGCGCCCGCCGCGGCGGGCGCCAACGAATAACCAATGAGATCCAGGGAGAGGGCGAGATGGCGGAAGCGCGATCGAACACGGTCCGGCTGCAGCGGCTGGTGCGGGCCTACCGGGAGTCGGCGGCCCTGATGGCGGCCGTCGAACTGGGGGTGTTTACCAAGCTCGCCCGCGGCGCGGACACCGAGGAGGCGCTGATCGCCGCGCTCGGGCTGGTGCCGCCGAACGGCGAGCGCATCGTCGTCGCCTGCATCGGCCTGGGGCTGATCGAACGCGACGGCGACCGGCTGCGGCTTGCACCGGACGTCGAACGGTTCCTGGTTGAGGGCGATGCCGCCTATGCCGGGCCCTGGATGCTCTTCACCAAGCCCGATTGGAACGAATGGGGCCGGCTGGCGGATCACCTCCGCCGGCCGGGGCCACCGGTCGTCGACAACAAGAGCGTCGCCGAGATGACGGTCGAGGAGGCGCGGCGCTACCATCGCGCCACCTACAGCATCGGCCTGGGCGCAGGACGGCTGTTCGCGCGGCAGGTGGACCTGTCGGCGGCGCGCCTGATGATCGACATCGGCGGCGGCTCCGGCGCCTACTGCATCGGCGCGTGCCGCGCAAACCCGGAACTGCGGGCAGTCGTGCTGGATCTGCCCCCGGTCGTCGAGGTGGCGCGCGGCTTCATCGCCGAGCACGGCCTCTCCGACCGCATCGATGCCGTCGCCTGCGATTTCAACAAGGATCCGTTCCCCGGCGGCGCAGATGTCGCCGTGATGGCCAGCAACCTGCCCATGTACGGCCGGGAGCAGATCGCCGCCGTGGTCGCCAAGGCCTTCGGGGCGCTGAAGCCGGGCGGGTCGTTCCACCTGGTGGGCGAGGCGCTGAACGCCGACCGCACGGGATCGGCGGATGCCGCCATGTGGGGCCTCGCCCAGACGCTGAACGCCTCCACGGGCATCGCGCACTCGGTTACGGAATGCGTCGGCTACCTTAACGCGGCCGGTTTCGAGGCGGTCGGCGTCGAGCCCTTCGTGCCGGGCGTGCTCGAGCGCATCCACGGGCACCGCCCTTCCTGACGTTCCGCGCGTTGCCTTTTTCGCTCGCGAAAACGGGGTTGTCGCCTTTCTCACACGAAATTGAACGGCGGGTGCAACCAGCCGCACCGCTTCGGCGTTCATCGCATTGATCGTGGGACTGGGCCGACGCCCGAGTTACCGGCGAGGATGCATGACCGACTGCGCCGACTTTCGCACCGAGACCGACAGCATGGGGCCCGTCCAGGTCCCGGCAGACCGTTACTGGGGGGCGCAGACGCAGCGCTCGCTTCAGAATTTCAGGATCGGCACCGAGCGGATGCCGGTGCCGCTCATCCGCGCGTTCGCGATTCAGAAGCTCGCGGCCGCCCGGGCGAATTTGGCGCTCGGCGACCTCGATCCGCGTGTCGCCGATGCGATCGGGCGGGCCGCCCAGGAGGTCGCCGACGGCCTGCTGGACGATCATTTCCCGCTGGTCGTGTGGCAGACCGGGTCGGGCACCCAGACCAACATGAACGTCAACGAGGTCATCGCCAACCGGGCGAACGAACTGCTGGGCGTCCCGCGCGGCAGCAAGGAACCGGTCCACCCGAACGACCACGTCAACCGCGGCCAGTCATCCAACGACAGCTTTCCGACGGCGATGCACATCGCCGCGGTCCAGGAGATCGAACGGCTGCTGCTGCCGGCCCTGACGCGCCTGTCCGCCGCACTGGCCGACAAGGCGGAGCGCTTCGCGGAAATCGTGAAGATCGGCCGGACCCATCTTCAGGACGCGACGCCGCTCACCCTCGGCCAGGAGTTCGGCGCCTGGGCGGCGCAGGTCGACAACGGCCGCGTGCGGGTCGAGGCCACCCTGGCCCACCTCTACGCCCTGGCGCAGGGCGGGACGGCGGTCGGCACGGGCCTGAACTCCCGGGCCGGCTTCGACGTGGCCTTCGCCAAGGAGGTGGCGGCGATCACCGGCCTGCCGTTCGTGCCGGCGCCGAACAAGTTCGAGGCGCTGGGATCGCACGATGCGATCGTCGAGACCTCGGGTGCGCTCAACGTGCTGGCGACCTCGCTCCTGAAGATCGCCAACGACATCCGGCTGCTGGGATCGGGTCCGCGCTGCGGGCTCGGCGAGCTGCTGCTGCCGGAGAACGAACCCGGCTCCTCCATCATGCCTGGAAAGGTCAATCCTACCCAGGCCGAGGCGATGACGATGGTCTGCGTCCAGGTCATGGGAAACAACACCGCCATATCGGTGGCGAACACGCACGGGCATCTGCAGCTGAACGTGTTCAAGCCCGTGATGATCAACAGTCTCCTTCAGTCGATCCGCCTCCTGGGCGACGCCGCCGTCAGCTTCACCGACAATTGCGTGGTGGGCATCGAACCGAACGAGGAGCGCATCGACCGCCTGTTGCGCGAATCATTGATGCTCGTCACCGCTCTCAACCCTCACATCGGATACGACAACGCAGCAAAGGTTGCCAAGAAGGCTCACGCCGAAGGCCTGACACTGGCCGAGGCGGCGGCGGCACTCGGCTTGGTCGAGCCGGCCGACTTCGCGCGCATGGTTCGTCCTGAAGACATGGTGGGACCGAAACAGTGAGCCCTTCCAACACGATCACGATCCGCCGCCGTTCCGTCACCATCGCCGGACACCGTACCAGCGTGTCGATAGAGGACGCGTTCTGGGATGTGTTGAAGGACGTGGCGGCCCGCCGCAACATATCCCTCAACCGGCTGGTCGGAGAGATCGACAAGTCGAGGTCGGGAAATCTCTCCAGCGCGTTGCGCGTCTACGTCGTCCAGCACCTGCTGTCCCGCGACAATACTTCGGCGCAGGAGACCGCCGCCTAACCCGGTCTTTCCGCAAGTCGGCGAGTGCACTATCCTGGAGAGTGGGCCAGTAAAGCCGAGGTGTCTGTGATGGGCGAAATCGTCAATCTCAATCGGTTTCGCAAGCAGCGCGACCGGGACGAGAAGGCGCGCACCGCTGCGACCAACCGCGCCAAGCACGGCCGGACCAAGGAAGAGAAGGCCCAGGAGGACGCCGAGGCCGAGCGGCGCGACAAGGATCTCGACAACAAGCAGATCGAGTGACGCCGCACCTGTCGCGGATCTCCGGCTATCCGGCCGCGAGCGCGATCAGGTCCCTCACTGTGGCGGCCGGATCCTCCGACCGCATCACCGGCCCCATCACGGCGGCGCCGGCAGCTCCCGCTGACAGGCAGGCGGCGATGGTCCCGGCATCGACGCCGCCCAGCGCCAGGACGGGTATCGTCAACGTCGTTCGCGCCCGCGACAGGATCTCCGGCCCCAGGGCCGGGCCGTAGCCGGGCTTGCTGGCGGTGATGAAGATGGGGCTGAGCGTCACATAGTCGGCCCCGGCGCATTCGGCCGCGACCGCGGCCTCCACCGAGTGCGCGGACTGTCCGATCAGCGCACCGGCACCGAGGAGCCGTCTCGCTTCGGTGGGATCGCTTCCGGCAGGCAGATGCACGCCGGCGCAGCGGCGGGCGGCAGCGAGGTCATCGTGCACGATGACCGTCGCGCCGTACGGCGCCGCCGCAGCCAGGATCCGGTCCAGGATCGCCCGGCGCTCGTCCGCCTGCAGATCCTTCTCGCGCAGGCTGAGCCAGCGGCAGCCTCCCGCGAACGCGGCGGCCGCGACCTCGTCCAGCGGCCGGCGCGCCTGCCGCCGGTCGGTAATGACCAGCAGCGGCGGTACCGGCAGCGGGTTCACGACCCGATCAGGCCGAGCTGCGGGCTGGAGGCCTCGGCATAGGTCCGCTTCGGAATCCGCCCGGCGCGGCGCGCGGCGCGGCCGGCATCCACACCGGCCCGCATCGCCCTGGCCATCAGTACCGGATCCGCCGCCTTCGACACGGCCGAGTTGAGCAGCACGGCGTCGCAGCCGAGTTCCATCGCCAGCGCGGCATCCGACGCGGTGCCGATGCCGGCATCGAGCACGACCGGCACGGGCGAGCGGCTGGCGATCAGCTCGATGTTGTAGGGATTGCAGATTCCCATGCCCGAGCCGATCAGCGAGCCGAGCGGCATCACCGCGGCGCAGCCCACGTCCGCCAGTTTGCGGCAGGTGATCGGATCGTCGTTGCAGTAGGGCAGCACGATGAAGCCGTCCTTCACGAGCTCGTCCGCCGCGGCGACCAGCTGCTCGACGTCGGGGTAGAGGGTCTCGCGGTCGCCGATCAGCTCCAGCTTCACCCAGTTGGTGTCGAGCGCTTCCCGGGCGAGCTGTGCCGTCAGGATGGCGTCGCGCTTCGTCTCGCAGCCGGCGGTGTTCGGCAGCAGGGCATACCGGTCGCCCAGCAGGTCGACGAGGCTCTCGGCATAGCCGTCCAGGCTGATCCGGCGAATCGATACGGTGACCAGTTCGGCACCGCTCGCCTCGACCGAATCCAGCATGATCTGCTGGTTCGGGTAGCCGGCCGTGCCGATGAGCAGGCGCGAGCCGAAGCTCTTGCCCGCGATGATGAGGCTGTCTTCGTCGGCCATGCTTCACCCGCCCGAGAACGGCCGGACGATCTCGATGTCGTCGTCGGCCGTAAGTTTCGTTTCGTCCCACTCGCGCCGCGGCACGACTGCGCCGTTCAGCGCCACCGCCGTGCCGCGGCCGTTGCGGTCGATGCCGCGGGCCTCCAGCAGGGCGGCGACGGTCGCCGCCTCCACCGCTTCCGGCTCGCCGTTGATACGCAGGGTGATGGTCATGTCGCTCTCCTCGCGCACCGCCTCACGCGGGCGCGGTCTCCGGGGCCGAGTTGAGGGCCGTGGCCGGAACCGTGCGGCGTCCGCCCTGGAACCGGTCCAGTCCGAAGGGCAGCAGCGGCTCCGGCGTCTCTCCGGTCAGGATCATCCGGCTGACCAGATCGATGGTCAGCGGCGCCAGCAGGATGCCATTGCGATGATGGCCGGTCGCGTAGACCAGCCCGTCGACCCCGGAGGGGCCGAGGATCGGCGCATCGTCGCGGCAGCCCGGCCGGAAGCCCGCCCACATCTCGACGACCGGAAGCTCCTCGATGCCCGGCACGGCCCGCCAGGCGGCCTCGAGCAGCGCGAGGAGGCCGCCGGCCGTCATGTTGGTGTCGAAGCCGCGCTCCTCCACGGTGGCGCCGACGATCAGCCGGCCGTCGTTGCGCGGCACCAGGTAGATCTTCGGTGCCCACAGCACGTGCCGGACCAGCGGCTCCGCCGGATCCATCTGCAGCGCCAGCATCTGTCCCTTGATCGGCCGCACGGGCGGCAGGATCTCCGGCGGCAGGCCGCCGATCTCGCGCGACCAGGGGCCGGCGGCGAGCAGCACGACATCCGCCGGCTGGAACGCCTCGCCGAGGTCGAGCCCGACGGCCCGGCCGCCCTCGATGACGATGCTGCGCACGGGCATGTGCTCGTGCACCCGCACGCCGGCACCGGCAGCGAGCTTCGCCAGCGCCTCGACCAGCGGCCGGTTGTCGACCTGATGATCCTCCGGACAGAAGATCCCGCCCGCGACGCTGCCGCGCAGATAGGGCTCCATGGTGCGCGCCTCGACGGCGCTGACCTGTCGGCTCTCGACCCCGAAGCGGCGCTGGACGTCGAAGGTGAACTGCAGCTGGCGCAGCTCGTCGCGGTTCGTCGCGACGACGAGCGTTCCCTCGGCGCGATAGCCGATCGGGATGCCGGCGCCATCCTCGACCTCGGCGGCGAAGTCGGGCCACATCAGCTGGCTGCGCCGGTTCAGCGCGAACAGCTTCTCCTCGCCCGGCTCGACCTCGGCACCGGCAGCGAGCATGCCCGCCGCTGCCCAGGTGGCGCCCCGGCCGGCCGCTCCCTTGTCGTAGATGTCGACGCTGCAGCCGGCCTGCGCCAGCCGCCAGCCGACGCCCAGGCCGATCACCCCGGCGCCGACGATGGCGACGCGCGGGCAGTCCGTGGGCGGCTTGTGGGTCAGACACGTCATGGCGCTCTCCCTGCGCTGGCATTACCCAGGTCAAGTTCGACGGGTATGTTCTCAGCCGGCCGTGGATCCCTTGGCCAGCACCCCGGTCGCAAACTGTCATAGAATTTCGGACCCGCCGTGGCACCTTGCAAGGGGCTTTCGGGGCAGGAGCCTTTCGGGATGTCGTCGTCCGGGGGCTCAGCCGGAGGGGGCGCGCGCCGCGGATGCCACCGCCGGATCGGGCACGTTCAGCTGGATGACCGTGAAGAACGTGCGTTCCGCGTTCTCCGCCGTCGGCGATCCCCGCAGCAGCCGGCCGTATCCGTCCGTCGGAAACCAGGACCGCGACACCGAGTCGGCGACGTTGCCGCCGATCGCGCCGACCCGGCCGGCCTCGACGACCGTCACGATGTCGCAGTGCATGCCGCGCGAACTGCCCATCTCGTCGGCACGATCGGCAACCGTCGTGATCCGTGCCTCGACGGGCCGCGAGCGGTCGGCGCAGATCAGGTCGCCGCGCCGTGGCGCATACTGCTCCAGGTCGTAGGGCTGGAACACCGCCGCGACACCGTAGCGCGCCTGCCGCTCGATCAGCGCGTCGATATAGTTGCGATGCCCGGCGTCCCACGGGAAATCGTCACGGTCGATGCCGGCGGTGCGCATGACGTATGAGACGAAGACGGCCGACCAGGCTTCCGCGGTCCAGGCCGGCTCACCGGCCTGATAGCGCGACTTCTCCTCGCGGATATAGCCCGCCCAGCGGCCGCGCACCGCGTTCCAGTAGGCGAGGACGTTGGGGAAGATGCGCCGATCGGTTTCGAGCAGGCCGGTGAATATCTCCTGCGCGGTCCCCGTGCTGAAGTCGATCTCGGTGCCGCCGAAGTCGCGCCATTCGCGCTCGGCGATCTCCGCGATCCGCTCGCGCATGGAGGCAGGATAGGAGATCGGCGGCCACTCCGGCTCGGCCTGCGCGGCCCCCGACGGGGGCCGGCCCGCACAGGCACTCAGGACGAACAGGCCGGCGGCGAGCAGAAGCCGTACCGGCCGCGACGCGGACGCGACCGTCAAACCGGCCCCACGACCTTCCCCGGATTGAGCAGTCCCTCAGGGTCGAGCGCGCGCTTTATCGTCCGCATCACGTCCATCGCCTCGCTGCCGTGCTCGGCTTCCAGATAGCCGATCTTGCCGTAACCAACGCCGTGCTCGCCGGTACAGGTCCCGCCCATGGCGAGCGCCCGGCGCACGAGGCGGTCGTTGATCTCGCCGGCGACGCGCAGCTCCTCCGGATCGCTCGGGTCGATGACGTAGACGAGGTGGAAGTTGCCGTCGCCGACATGCCCGACCAGCGGCACGGGAAAGGGTGCGTCGCGGGTGTCGGCCTGGGTCTCCAGGATGCACTCCGCCAGTCGCGAGATCGGCACGCAGACGTCGGTCGGCCAGCCCTGCGCGCCCGGCCGCAAGGCGATCGCGGCGTAGAAGGCGTCGTGCCGGGCCTGCCAAAGACGATTGCGTTCCTCGGGGGAGGCCGACCAGCGGAAGCCCGGCGCACCGTTGTCCGCGGCGAGCGCCTTGACCATCTCCGCCTGTTCCTCCACGCCGCGCGGCGTGCCGTGGAATTCGAAGAAGATCGTCGGCGCGACGTCGTAGTCGAGCTTCGAGTAGGCGTTGCACGCCGCCATCTGGCGCTCGTCGATCAGCTCCATGCGCGCCACGGGAATGCCGGACTGGGCGATCTGGATGACCGTGTCGACCGCAGCCGCCATGTCGGGAAACGGACAGACGCCGGACGAGATCGCCTCCGGGATGCCGTAGAGCTTCAGCGTCACCTCGGTGATGATGCCGAGCGTGCCCTCGGAACCGACGAGCAGCCGAGTGAGGTCGTAACCGGCGGACGACTTGCGCGCCCGGCCGCCCGTGCGGATGACGCTGCCGTCGGCCATGACGGCGGTCAGGCCGAGCACGTTCTCGCGCATCGTGCCGTAGCGCACGGCGTTCGTGCCGGAGGCGCGCGTCGCCGCCATGCCGCCGATGCTGGCATCGGCCCCCGGATCGATCGGAAAGAACAGGCCGGTGTCGCGCAGATGTTCGTTCAGCCGCTTGCGCGTGACGCCCGCCTGCACCGTCGCGTCGAGGTCCTCGGGGCTGACGCGCAGGATGGCGTCCATCTGCGACAGGTCGATGCAGACGCCGCCATGCAGGGCCGCCACATGCCCTTCGAGCGAGGTCCCCGTCCCGTAGGGAATGATCGGCACGCCGTGTGCCCGGCAGGCGACCACGATCTGGCGCACCTCTTCGGTACTCCGCGCGAACGCCACCGCATCCGGGGCGTGCGCGGCGTGGAACGACTCGTCCTTGCCGTGCCGCTCCCGCACGGCCGCGTTCGTCGTCACGCGATCGCCGATCAGCGCACGCAGTTCGTCGAGGAGAATATCGGGGAAGCTGTTTCGCGGATAGGATGCGCCGTGCATCGCGGGCCTTCGTGTCCGGGAGAAGGCGCGCAGAATACAGCGCGGGCCGCCCCATGGCGACCGCGCGCGTGAGACCGTTGGATCAGTTGATCGCGACCGGGTTGATGATCGCCTGGACCGCGCCCTTGTAGCGCGGCTGCCCCAGAACGAAGAGGAACTCCGTGACGCCGTCCTTGATGAGCGCGCGGGTGTCGAGCGTCTCCAGGATGTAGATGCCGTTCTTGGCGAGCAGGATCTGGTGGCCCTCCCAGATGCGGCTGCCCGCGAAGGGCACCGCCTCGATGCCCCATGTGTCGGCACCGACGGCTACCGGCTCCAGCGAGGCGAGATAGGTGGCGGCACCGGCGTCGATGCCGGGCTCGCCGGCGCCGAAGCGCTTCGGGTCCTGCGCCAGCATCGACAGCCAGCCGGTGTGGAAGACCACCACGTCGCCCTTGCCGACCGTCACCTTCTGGGCCTGCATCGCCGCCTTCACGTCGTCGGCGGTGATCGCATCGCCCTCCTTCATCGCCTCGACGCCCTTGTGCTTGGCCATGTCGATCAGGACGCCGCGCGTCACGATCGGCGGGATCTTGTCGATGCCGAGCTTCTCCAGGCCCGTGACCTTGACGAAATCCTTCGCCTGGTTGCCGTTGTAGTAGGTGTTGTCGATGCCGAGGTGGCCGAGGCCGTCGATCTGCGTGCCGACGCCGAGCCAGCCCGTGATCATGTCGTCGTTGTAGCTCATCTTGTTCTCGGCCAGGGTCGAGCCCTGATATTGGTTCGGCGACAGCACCGTGACCGCCAGCGAGCGCGGCGGAAAGGCCGGCGTGTCGCGGCCCACGACGATGCCGAGCGGATAGGCCTTGCCGGTCTTCACCAGCTTCGCCGCCTCGATCACCTTTGCCGGCGTCAGCAGGTTGGCCGCGCCGATCTCGTCGTCGGCGCCCCATTTCGACGGATGCCATTTGTCCTGCGCGAAGGCGGGCGTGACGGTGGACGCAGCGGCCAGCAGGCCGGCCGCACAGGCCAGCGCGATACGGGTCTTCGACATGGTTTCCTCCGGCTTGTTCTGCTTGGGCGGCTCATTGGTGGCCGCCGCCGGAGATCGTCCGCCGCCCGTTCCAGGTGGTCAAGTACGCCATTATTGGTGATGGAAAGCAGAAGAGCCGCCCACGGGGGCGGCTCTTCGGTCCGGTATTATCCGGTACGCTGAGCGGCGAAGACGCCGATCAGTTCTCGATCTTCTTCAGGCCGTTCGCCTCGATCACGACCTTGTCCAGGCCGACGCCGTCGACCGGCTTCATGCCCTCGACAGTGACCGTGCACATGGCGCAGACGTCCATCTTCGTCTCGCCGGCCTTGAGGACCAAGTTCGTCTTTCCGCCAGACTCGGTCAGCAGGACCTTCTGCTCCTTGCCCGAGGCGTTCTCGACGTCCACGGCGCCAGCGGCAGTCGCGAAGACAAGCGTGGTTGCGAAGGCGGCAACGGCAGCCCGGATCAGCATCTATCCATCCCCTTGGGGTTGTGTGTCGGTTCGGAACCCCGTCCGCACGGCGTCCCACTTCCCCTCACATAACCCTCTGCGGCAATGGCGAGAAACGCATTCTCGGCATGCGCGCCCTGCGCACTTTCGTTAACTACGGCAACGATTCCTTCATCCGGATCGGTATCAGCTGTTGCCGACCGCCTTCTGTCCGGCCGAGGCACCCGCGATCTTGCCGAAGACGGCGCCGGACATCAGGCCGGTGCCGCCCGGATAGTTGAAGTAGAACAGGCCGCCGACCAGCTCGCCCGCCGCATAGAGGCCCTTGATCGGCTTCTCCTCGGTGTCGAGGACGGCGCCGTCCTCGTCGATGCGAAGGCCGCCGAAGGTGAAGGTGATGCCGCAGGTCGTCTGGTAGGCCTCGAACGGTCCCTCGTCGAGGCGGTGCGCCCAGTTGGTCTTGTTGATCGCCAGCCCCTCGGTGCACCGGCCGTCCTTGACGTTCGGGTTGTAGGGGATGTCGGTGCGGACCGCGGCGTTGTACTTGGCGATCTCGTCGAGGAAGGCCTTGCCGTCGACGCCTTCCATCTTCTCCGCCAGCTCCTCGAGCGTGTCGGCGCGGACCTTCGTCACCTGGCGGATGCGATATTCGTCGCGCAGCTTCGGAATGATCTTCGAATCGAACACCTGCCAGGCCATCTGCCCGGGCTGGCCCAGGATGACCCGGCCGTACTTGGCATAGGTGTAGTTGCGGAAGTCCGCGCCCTCGTCGACGAAGCGGCGCCCGAGGGCGTTGATCATCACGCCCCACGGATAGGAGTGCTTCTGGAAATTGTCGCCGACGTCGAGGTCGCCGAACTCCGGCGCGTTGAAGTCCCAGCCGACCGCGTGGCAGCCGGACCAGTTGCCGAAGGAACGCGCACCGGCGTCCATCGCCATCTTGATGCCGTCGCCGACATTGTACCGGGTGCCGCGCACCTTCGCGAGGTCCCAGCCGGGGCCGAGATAGCGCGTGCGCCACTCCGGGTTCGCCTCGAAGCCGCCGCTGGCGATGACGACCGAACGGGCGCGGACCGACATGGTCTTGCCGTCCTTCTTCACCTTCACGCCGTGCACGCCGTCGTCGTCGGTGATCAGGCCGGTCGCGCGCGCCTCGTACATCACCTCGATGCCTTCGCGCTCGGCGGCTTCGTGCAGGGCGTCGACGAGGCCGGGCCCGCCGCCCCAGGCCTGGATCACCAGGCCGCCCCAGAACTTGAAGCGGCCGTCGATCTTGAAGGCCTGCTTGCCGTAGATCGGCAGGAAGCGCACGCCCTTCTCGCGCATCCACTTCATCGTCGGCAGCGAGCGCTTGATCAGCGTTTCGCAGAGGTCGGGATCCGTCCGGTATTCCGTGACGCGCCCCATGTCGTCGAAGAACTCGTCCTCGGTGTAGGTGCCGAAGTCGGTGGTCGCCAGTTCCTCCTCGGTCAGGTCGGGAACGAGCGCCTTGATGTCCTCGACACCGTTGAACACGGTACGGATGTTGCCGGCGGTGAACGCCGAGTTGCCGCCGCGGAGGTCCTTGGGCGCCGCTTCCAGCACCAGGACGCTGGCCCCCTGCTCACGCGCCGAAAGCGCCGCGCACATGGCCGCGTTTCCTGCACCAACGACGACGACGTCGACGCTTCGATCCGACATTCGATCCCTCCTGACGTGCTTCGCTTCTCCCGAGCGGATATACAACGGTGCGACAGCATCACAAAGCCGGCTCGCCGCAGCCGCACCGGCTTTGACCTGAAGCCGCCGATCCGGAGAAGGCCATGCGCTCGACGCGGGGCGACATCGTCATCGAGAACCTGACCCCCGACGCCGCAGCCGCCCATGTGGGCGAGTTGGCGCGGCTGCGGATGACCGTCTTCCGCGCCTATCCCTATCTCTACGACGGCAGCGCCGCCTACGAGGAGCGCTACCTCGCGACCTACCTGGAGGCGCCGCGCGCAGTGGTCGTCGCCGCCCGGCACGGCGATGCCTTCGTCGGCGCCGCCACGGCGCTGCCGATGGCGGAGGCGACCGCCGAGGAGCGCGCGCCGTTCGAGGCTGCAGGCCGGGCGATCGATCGCATCTGCTATTTCGGCGAGTCCGTGCTGCTCGATTCGTATCGCGGTCGCGGCATCGGCGTCGCCTTCTTCGAGCATCGCGAGGCGCATGCCCGCGCCCTCGGCCTCGACACGGCGGTCTTCTGCGCCGTTGACCGCGGCGAGCACCACCCGGCGAAGCCCGCGGGCTATGCCCCCCTCGACGGCTTCTGGCGCAACCGCGGCTACCGGCCTCTGCCCTTCGAGACGACGTTCCGCTGGAAGGACATCGGCGAGGACGACGAGTCCGCGAAGCGGATGCTGTTCTGGGCGAAGGATCTTTCGGGCGACGGGGCGGCGCCGTGAGCGGCCGCTGGCGCGTCGCCGCCGCGCAGTACGCCATCACCCGGCCGGCGGACTGGGCCGCCTATGCCGCGAAGCAGCACGCCGTCGCGGCGGACGCGGTGCGGTCCGGTGCGTCCCTGCTGGTGCTCCCAGAGTATGGCAGCATGGAGCTTGTCGGCCTGCTGGCGGAGGCGGACTCGGCCGACCTGCACCGGCAGATCGACGCGATGCAGGGCCTGCTGCCCGCCTATCTCGACCTCCAGCAGGAGATCGCCCGCCGGCACGCGCTCTACGTCCTTGCCTCCAGCTTCCCCGTGCGGGCCGAGGACGGCAGCTTCCGCAACCGTGCCTATCTGCACGGTCCCGATGGCGGGCACGGCAGCCAGGACAAGCTGCAGATGACCCGCTTCGAGGCCGAGCGGTGGGGCATCGCCGCCGGCAGCGGCATCCGCCTGTTCGACACGGCCCTCGGCCGCATCGCCGTCGCCGTCTGCTACGACGCCGAATTCCCGATGCTCGTGCGGGCGATGGCCGAGGGGGGTGCGGACGTCGTCCTGGTACCGAGCTGCACCGACACGCTCGCCGGCTACTGGCGCGTGCGCGTCGCGGCTCAGGCGCGGGCGCTGGAGAACCAGTGCTTCGTCGTGCAGTCGCCGACCGTCGGCGATGCGCCCTGGTCGGCCGCGGTGGACGAGAATCACGGTGCGGCCGGCATTTTCGGGCCGCCCGACCGGGAGGTCACGGGTGACGGAGTGATCGCCGTCGGCGGCATGAACCGGCCCGGCCTCGTCGTGGCGGAACTCGACCTCGAACTGCTTGCCCGCGCCCGCGCCTATGGCGAGGTGTTCGTCCGCCGGGACTGGGACCGGCAGCCGGACATCCTCGCCGCCGGCACCGAATCCGTAACGGTGGCGTAGCCCTGCGTCAGTAAACGAGACCCATGATGCCGATGACGATCAGGTAGATCGCGACGATGTAATTCAGCAGGCGCGGCATCACGAGGATCAGGATGCCGGCGACGAGGGCGACGAGGGGCTGGATTGCGACGAACGCCATTGCGGTTCTCCAGGGGTGCGCCGCGGACTGCGACCCTGCATGAACTGCCCTGGCCGGCCCTCGTTCCCCCGCCGTGGCGCCGTCCGGCTCAGCGCTGGACGATTGCCCCGTACCAGCCGAGCCCGGCATAGGTCTCGTAGCCGGGGGTGAGGTGGAAGGCGACGGTGCGCCCCTCGCGATCGCGATAGCTGCCCGAGCGCCGGCCGCCGGTATCGAGCGCCACGATCTCCTGCAGCTCGCCGCGTCCGTCGGACGCGGCGAGCACCCGCTTCTGCGCATCGAGCAGCAGGACGCGCGAGCGCGACGCCTCCTCCGCGCTCATGCGCACGCCGCGCACGACCGTATCGGCCTGCGGACCCCAGTCGAAATGGATGCCCAGCACGCCGAGGATCTTTCCCCTGGCGTCACCGCCTGCACGCACCGCCGCCGAATAGGTCGCGACCGCCGCGCCGTCGAGTGCCTTGCAGCGGTCGACGTCGGCGACGCAGTAGTCGTCGCCGCTGGCCGTCGCCATCGCCTGCCTGAACCAGGGCTCGGCCGAGACGTCGAGGCCGCGCACGCCCGGATACCGCTCCGGCCGGCCGTGCGCGATGACCCGGCCGCGCGTGTCGCAGAGCCAGAGGTCGAGATAGACCGTGTAGGCGCGCAGGATCACCGCCAGCCGGGCATCGGCATGCGACAGCCGCGCCGGCGCGGGGTCGGCCGCGGCGTCCACGACCGCGGCATCGGTCGCCCACCAGCGGACGTCGCAGGTCCGTTCGTAGAGGTTGCGGTCGACGATCTCTATGGCGTTGAGGCATAGGTCGACGAGACGCTCGCCGCGCGTCTCCTCGACCATCCGCTGCCCGACGCTGCGCAGGGTCGACAGCGTGCCGGACAGGCCCTGCTGCATCTCGGCCGCCAGGCGCTCGATCTCGGTCGACACCTTCCGCACCTCGGAGGCCACGACGGCGAAGCCGCGCCCCGCGTCGCCGGCACGCGCCGCCTCGATCGTCGCGTTCAGCGCCAGCATGCGCGTCTGGTTGGTGATCGCCTGGATCGCCCGGCTCTTGTCCCCGGCGATTCGTCCCGCCTGGTCGGCGAGGGCGAGGACGCGTTCGGGGGAGGCGTCGTCGTCGGCCCGCGTATGCACCGCACTCTGAGCCCAACCGGCCATGTCGCGACCTCGCAGGTCAACCCGGCCGCCCCAGCGACCGTCCTCCAGTGAAACAGTATCTCCGCATTGTTTAGCAAAGTTTTACCTGCCGCTTCACGGCCTGCGCAGGCCGGACGGGATGTCGCCGACATAGCGCGACCGCGGGCGAATCAGCGCGTGGGTCGCATACTGCTCCTGGGCATGGGCGATCCAGCCGGCGCAGCGGCCGACCGCGAAGATCCCGAGCGGCGCGTCCGGCGGCAGGTCGAGCGCGCGCCCCATGATCGCCAGCGCGAAATCGATGTTCGGGCGCGCGTCGGTAAGGTCGCGCGCCGCAGCCGCGAGGCGCCGGCCGAGCGCGACCGCCGGGTGGTCGGGCAGGATCGCCTCCAGGCGGCGCAGCAGGACCGCCGCCCTGGGATCGCCGCCGGGATAGAGCGGGTGGCCGAAACCGGACAGGCGCTCGCCGCGCCGCAGCCGGGCGGCGAGTGCGGAAGTGGGGTCGTCCGCGCCGACGGCTGCGAGCATCGCCGCGGCACGCGCCGTCTCGCCGCCGTGGCGCGGGCCCTGGAGCGCGCAGAGGCCCCCGGTGACCGCGGCATAGGGCGCCGCGCCGGTCGACGCGATGCACCTGACCGTGAACGCCGACGCGTTGAGTTCATGGTCGGCGAGCAGCACGAGGGCGGCGCGGATCAGGTCCGCCGCAGCCGGATGCGCGGCGCGCCAGCCGGCGGCTAGCCGGTCGTGGATCGCAGCCCCGGAGGGATGGACCCCGCCCATGCCGGCGGCCAGCAGCCGGACCAGACGGGCGCCGGTACGGGCCACCCCGGCCGGCTCCAGGTTGAACGCCTTGAGGTCGAGCGGCGCGGCCCGGGCCAGCAGCGCCAGACAGCGATCCATGCCCGCGGCGCCCTCGCCACCATGAGCGAGAACATCGGCCAGCGGCGGTTCGTTGCCGGCAAAGGGATCGTCGCCGCCGCAATCCCAGAGGATCGCCGCCACGGTCTCCAGCGACGCCGTCTCGGCCAGCACCGCGGCATCGCGGCCGCGATAGAACAGGCCGCCGTTTTCGATGAGGGTGATCGCCGAATCGAGCACCGGCGCACCCCACGCCAGGGCCTGCGCCCCGGCTTCCGGCGGCTCCCGTCCCGTGCCCTTGCGGTCGCGCAGCAGGCTCACGTCGTCGGCGCGATAGAGCCGCGCCCGCGGGCCGGCCGAAGCCTCCGATCGGATGAGGCCGCGGCTCACATAGGCGTAGAGCGTGGCGCGGCTGACGTTGAGTTCGGCTGCCGCCTCCTGCGCCGTCAGGTAGCGGACCTCGGTCATCTCATATTGATTCCGTCAATCAAGATTGACGACATTGAGTCACCTGCCGAACTCTCGGTCAACATCGACTTGAGAAGGAGTGGAAGAATGGACGCAGGCTTGGAAGGCATCGTCGCCGCGGAAACCGGCCTCAGCGACGTGCGCGGCGAGGAGGGCCGGCTGATCGTCCGCGGCCTAGACCTGGAAGACCTGGTGGCGCGCTGCGGCTTCGAGGCGACGGCGGCCCTGCTCTGGTCCGGTCTGGCGGAGCCGGAGATGGACGAGGCGCACGTCGCGCGCGCTCTGGGTGCGGCGCGTGTGGAGACGGGCAGGCTGATCCCGCGCTTCCTGGAGGTGTCCGGCGACATGCACCCCGTCGAGGCGCTGCGGCTTGGGCTCGCGATGCTGCCGGAGGAGGCGGCGGTGCCGACGCACATCCGCGCGACAGCCGCCATGCCGGTCTTCCTCGCGGCGCAGAAGCGCCGGCGCGACGGACTGGCGCCGGTCGCACCCGCAGCGGACGCCGGACAGGCGGAGGACTTCCTGCGCATGCTGCACGACGCCACGCCCGACGCCACGCGGGTGAAGGCGATCGAGACCTACCTCGTCACCGTCGCCGACCACGGGCTGAACGCCTCGACCTTCACCGCCCGCGTCGTCGCCTCGACCCGTCCGGGGATCCTCTCGGCGGTGATCGCCGGCCTCTGCGCCCTGAAGGGACCGCTGCACGGTGGTGCGCCCGGCCCGGTGCTCGACATGTTCGACGAGATCGGCAGCGAGGACCGGATCGCCGGCTGGGTGGCCGAGCGGCTGGCGGCGAAGGACCGCCTCATGGGCTTCGGCCATCGCGTCTATCGCGCCCGGGACCCGCGCGCCGACGTGCTGAAGACCGAGGTCGCACGTCTGCGCGGCACCGCCGACCGCATCGCCTTCGCCGAGAAGGTCGAGCGCGGCGTGCTGGAAGCCCTCGCCGCACGCTATCCGGGGCGGCGGCTGGAAACGAACGTCGAGTTCTACACGGCCCTGCTGCTCGACGCCGTCGGCATCCCGCGCGACATGTTTACCTCGATCTTCGCCATGGGACGCGTGCTCGGCTGGACGGCGCACGCCTTCGAGCAGCTCGCCACGGGCAGGCTGGTGCGTCCCGGGGCGCTCTATGTCGGCCCGCAGCCGGCGGCCGCGCGCCGGTCGGCCGCGGGCTGAACGGCTAGGGCAGTTCGGCCAGCTGCGGCGCATCGCGCGGCGCGGCGATCTCCCGCAGCAGCTTGCGGCGGATCGAGCTCGCGAAGGTATCGAGCGCCTCCACGACGATCATGAAGGCGCCCGGCCCGCCGATCACATGGTTGGCATAGAACCAGTCGACGTCGGCCGAGCGCGGCCAGCCGTGCCGGCTCAGGCGCTCGGTCGCGATCGGCAGGCCGTTGATGGTCACGCCCGCCGCGATCGCCTCCTGGCGTGCCGCCCCCAGGTCGCGACCGTGATTGTTGGCGCCATCGCCAGAGACGTCGATCACCTTGCGGGTGCCTTCGAAGCCGTTCGCGGCGAACTGCCTGACGCCGAAATCGAGCATGCCGCTGATCGACGTCCACTGATTGCGCTCGTAGGGCGCACTGGTCAAAGCGCGGGCGAATGCCTCCGCATCCGCCTGCCCTTCGATCACCCTCCAATCGACGATGACCCGCTGATGGGCACTCTGCGCCCACTCGATGTAGGTCATCGCGATCCGCCGGTGCGGCCCCGAGGCGATGGCGAACTGCACCTCCGGATCGGTGAGGGCCGCGATGTAGCCCTCGCGCTGCAGCCGGGCCTCGCGCTCGTCGATACTGTCGGAGACGTCGACCGCGAGGATCAGCTCCAGGTCGACGGGAAGATCGAGCGCCCGCGCAGGGCCGGTCCACGCGATGCCGGACCAGAGGGCGCCGGAACAGACGGTGAGGATCGCGAACAGCCGCATGGATCGGCCTCCACACTCGTGCTCCCCCTCTGCCCTCTATTCAACGGATCCGCCCGCCCTTGCGCAACCGCCACGTTGCGAACACGCTGGTCCTGGCGCGCTTCTTGCTCGCCTTTTCCGCTTTCCGACGCCCGCGAAGAGGTCAGCGACATGCCCAAGATCAATCCCGAGAGGCTGCTGGCGGATCTGCGCCGGCTGGCGGATTTCGGCCGCTACAAGACCGGCGTGCATCGCCCGACCTTCTCGCCCCAGGACGTGGAATCGCGCGCCTGGCTGCAGCAGCGCTTCGCCGAGGCCGGCCTGAACGCCTCGATCGACGGCGTTGGCAACGTCATCGGCAGCAGCCGGGTCAACGGCCCGCGCCTGCTGATGGGCTCGCACAGCGAGACGCAGCCGCACGCCGGCTGGCTCGACGGCGCGATGGGCGTGATCTACGCCCTCGAGGTCGCCCGTGCCTTCGCCGAGGATCCGGCATGCGCCGGCATGGGCATCGAGGTGGCATCCTGGGCCGACGAGGAGAGCCACTATGCCAGCATGCTGGGCAGCCACTCATTCGTCGGCGACCTGACCGACGCCGACCTCGACGCTGCGAAGAACCGCGACGACGGCACGCCCCTGCGCGAGGCGCTGGCCAAGGCCGGCTATGCCGATAAGCCGCGCGCGCTGATCGATCCGTCGCGCTATGTCGGCTATGTCGAGGCGCATATCGAGCAGGGCGACTCGCTGGAGGCGACCGGCAAGCGCATCGGCGTCGTCACCAGCATCGTCGGCATCTGGCAGTACCGCATCCACTTCACCGGCGTGCAGAATCATGCCGGAACGACGCGCATGGCGATCCGCAAGGACGCGGGCGTGGCGCTGGTTAATCTCGCGAGTGCGATCTACGAGGCGTTCCCCAAGGTGGCGGCGGAGCGGACGGTCTGGACGACGGGCAGGATCGACCTCGACCCGAACGCCCCCAGCATCGTGCCGGGCGGTGCGAAGATGATGTTCCAGTTCCGCGACGCCGACCCGGAGCGGCTTCTGCTGCTGGAGAAGACCCTGTTCGATCTCGTCGCGGCGGCCGATGCGGCGGGGCCGTGCGGCGTCACGATTGAGACGGTGTCGCGCAGCGAGCCGAAGGTCATGGAAGGTGCTTTTCAGGACGCGCTGGAAGAGGCCGCGAAGGAACATGCGCCGGGCATGCACGTGCGCATGCCGAGCGGTGCCGGCCACGACGCCCAGATCCTCGCCAAGAAGCTGCCGGCAGCGATGCTGTTCGTTCCCAGCATCGGCGGCATCAGCCACCACTATGCCGAGAACACCTCCGACGACGACCTCGTCCTCGGCTGCCAGGTGCTCGCCGATGCCGCGGAGAAGATCCTGAAGCGGGCGGCGAAGTAGCGCTCCGTCCCGTTGCCGGCCGACCCTTCGCCCCCCACCTCAGGGCGAAGGCGAGGAGGGTTTGCGGATGAAGGTCGACGGCACGCACTATCGCAGCATCTGGCTCAACGACGACGGCTGGTCGGTCGGCGTCATCGAGCAGACGAAACTGCCGCATACGTTCGAGACGATCCGCCTGGCGTCGCTGGAGGACGCGGCGCACGCGATCCGCGCCATGCTGATCCGCGGCGCGCCGCTGATCGGCGCCACCGCCGCCTACGGCATGGCGATGGCGATGCGGGCCGACCCGTCGGACGTGTCGCTGGCCGCCGCCTACGAAACCCTGCACCGCACGCGTCCGACCGCGATCAACCTGCGCTGGGCGCTGGATGGGATGCGGCAGGCCCTGCAGCCGCTGGCGCCCGCCGAGCGGGCCGCCGCGGCCTACGCAAAGGCGGCGGCGATCTGCGACGAGGACGTGGCGATCAACCATGCCATCGGCACGCATGGCCTGACGCTGATCCGGGGCATCGCGCAGGTCAAGCCGACGGGGCCTGTCAACATCCTGACCCACTGCAACGCGGGCTGGCTGGCCACGGTCGACTGGGGCACGGCGCTCGCCCCCATCTACATGGCGCACGACGCCGGCATTCCGGTGCACGTCTGGGTCGACGAGACGCGGCCGCGCAACCAGGGCGCCGGCCTGACGGCGTGGGAACTGGGCCGGCACGGCGTGCCGCACACGGTGATCGTTGACAATGCCGGCGGCCATCTGATGCAGCACGGCATGGTCGACATGTGCATCGTCGGAACCGACCGCACCACCGCGGACGGCGACGTGTGCAACAAGATCGGCACCTACCTGAAGGCGCTGGCGGCGCACGACAACGCCGTGCCCTTCTATGTGGCGCTGCCGGGCCCAACCATCGACTGGACCATCTCCGACGGCCTCACCGAGATCCCGATCGAGGAGCGCGACCCGACGGAGGTGACGCGGATCTGGGGCGCCACCGACGCGGGCGAGGTCGTGCCGGTGCGGGTGACGCCGGCCGGCAGCCCCGCCGCGAACTACGGCTTCGACGTCACGCCGGCCCGCCTCGTCACCGGCTTGGTCACCGAGCGCGGAGTCTGTCCGGCGTCGCGCGAGGGCCTGGTCAGTCTCTATCCGGAGATGCGGCGCGCGGCGGCGGAGTAGCCGCCGCGCGTTCGCGGGCCAGCTTCGTCTCGCGGCGGAGGATGTAGAGACCCGAGGCGATGACGATGGCGGCGCCGCTCACCACCCACGCCGTCGGCAGATGGTCCCAGATCACGAAGCCGAGGAGCGCCGCCCAGACCAGGGCGACATAGTCGAACGGCGCCACGATGGCCGCCGGCGCGAACCGGTAGCCCAGCGTCATCATCAGCTGCGCGCCGCCGCTGACCACGCCGATCAGGATCAGCACCACCCACTCGATTCCGACGGGCGTCTGCCAATAAAAGGGAAGCAATACCCCGCTGATCGCCGCGCTGACCGCCGTGAAGTAGAAGGTGGTCGTGGCGCTGCTGTCCGTGCTGCCGAGCCGGCGCATGCAGATCACGGCGATCGCGTAGCCGAAGGCCGAGAACAGCGCGAGCAGGATCATCGGGTCGAAGACGCCGGCGCCGGGCCGGGTCATCAGCAGCACGCCGCCGAAGCCGACCGCGACGGCCGTCCAGCGCCGCCATCCGACCTTCTCGCCCAGCAGCGGCACCGACAGCGCCGTGACGAACAGCGGCATGGTGAAGTTGATCGCCGTCAGGTCGGCCAGCGGCAGGAAGCCGAGGGCGTAGAAATAGGCGAACATCGAGGTGATGCCGGCCAGGCAGCGGCCGGCGTGCAGCCCCGGCCGCTGCGTCTTCAGCAGCCCGATGCCGCTGCGGAAGATGAAGGGCGCCAGCGGCACGAAGGCGAAGACGCTGCGGAAGAACACGAGTTGCACGACGTGGAAGCTCGACGCCTCGAGCTTGATCGCCGCGTGGCTGCTGGTGAACAGCAGCGCCGCGCCGATGATGCAGAGGATGCCGTTGCGGATGCCGCGCGCCTCGGCAGAAGCGCCGGTGCGTGTGCCGCCGACGGCGTCGCGGGTCGCGGACGCCGGGGCGCGGGCAGCATCCTGCAGCCGCCTCGAGGAGCTCATGACGGGATCAGCGCGCCTCGATCCGGCGGACGAAGTCGCGCAGCACCGTCCTGTAGAGCTCGTCCTTGAGCATGGCGTCCTCCACTCCCCGATCGATATTCGGGTTGTCGTTGATTTCGATGACGAACACGCCCGCGTCCGTCTGCTTCAGGTCGACGCCGTAGAGGCCGTCGCCGATCAGGTTGGCGGCTTTCAGGGCGATGTCCACCACCTCCCTCGGCGCAGCGGCCACGTCCCAGGTCTTGAACCCGCCCTCGGCGACCTTCCCATCGGCGCGGTGGTTCACGATCTGCCAGTGCTTGCGCGACATGAAGTACTGCGACACGAAGATCGGCTGGCGGTTGAGGATGCCGACGCGCCAGTCGAACGCGGTGTACATGAACTGCTGCGCCAGGATCAGCTCGGTCCGCTGCAGCAGCTTGCGCGCGCCGTCCATCAGTTCGGCGCGTGTGTTCGCCTTGATGACGCCGCGCGAGAAGGACCCGTCGGGGATCTTCAGGACCAGCGGATAGCCCAGTTGCTCCTCCGCCTGCAGGATGCTCTCGCGGTCGAGGATCAGCGTCCGCGGTGCCGGCAGCCTGTTCGCCTGGAGCAGTTCGGCCAGATAGACCTTGTTCGTGCAGCGCAGGATCGACACGGGGTCGTCGATCGCGACCAGCCCCTCGTGCACCGCCTTGCGCGCGAAGCGGAAGGTGTGGTTCTCGATGCTGGTCGTCTCGCGGATGAACAGCGCGTCGTATTCGGCTAGCTTCAGGAAATCCTTGCGCTGGATCATCTCCACCGCGATGCCGAGCGACGCCCCGACCGACACGAATTTCTTCAGCGTCTCCGGGCTCGACGGCGGCATCTTCTCCGCCGGATCGTGCAGCAGCGCCATCCAGTAGCGCGGCTGGGTCTTCGCCTTCGCCGGCCGCCAGTCGGCACGCGTGTAGCGCTCCAGGGTCGCGACGAAGAACTCGAACTCGTCCGGGCTGAGGGCGCTCGCTGCGACATGCTCGATCTGCCTGACCTGCCAGCGCTCGTCATGCACCACCTGGACGCGCAGCAGCGGCGAGCGAAAACGGTCGAACAGGCGGCGCGCGAAGTTCCTGAAACGGGAATCCGTCGGCTGGCCGAAGCAGACGGTCAGCGTGAAGGCGGCGCGCGGCGGGGCCGCCAGCTTGCCGATCTCCTCGCGCAGCGCCGCGTTCAGTTCCGGCAGGTCGACGGCGTAAAGCGTCTTGCGCGACAGGTTCAGCAGCGTCTCGACCGTCGGCACGACCTTCTGCCCGCGCGCCTCGGCGAGCAGCGAGCAGTAGTAGCCGAGGTCGAGATAGTCGAACGAGGCGCTCAGGTTGATGACCCGCGCCTGGCGGTTCTTGAAGCGCTCGGGATTGGTCGCGAACTCCCGCGCGGTCACCGCGGTGCCGGCCGACGCGGCCCATCCCTGGTCGGCCTTGTTCTCGACGATGACGATATGATCGGTCATGAAATGGCGGCGGTCCCGCGGGCGACGATGACGGCGGCGCGGACGCGCCGGGCTCCATAGCGGGCCATCCGGTCGAACTCGCCGTGCGACACCGGCACGTTGGTGCCGTCGCTCGGACTGCGATGCTCCTCGAAGTTCACATAGGGGTCGTGAATGTAGATGAACCGGTCGTCGTAGCCGGCGACGACCACCCAGTGCGGCTCCTTGGCGCCGTAGAGCCGCCAGGAACTGACCAGCACGATCGGCACCGCCCCGGCCTCGCGCGCCAGGATCAGGTCGCGGCTGCCGAGGCCGCGGTCGAACGAGGCGATGCCGGCCTCCGCGGCGGCGTCGCGAAAATCCTCCTGGACCAGCCGCATGACCTCGCGCTTCTCCTCGGAACGAACCGAATCGAGGAAGAGCAACCCACCGCCGGCGACGTAGACCTCGGCATGGAACCCGCGCTCATGCGCCGCCAGCGCCAGCCCGTAGGGATCGCAGCCGCCGTGGCCAGACGTCATGTAGACGGTCGTGCTCTCACGCCACAGGCGGATCTCCTCGCTGCGCACCATCGGCGGATCGCCGCCCAGCGCCTTCATCGCCATCATCAGCGCCGCCGGGCCACAGGTGAATTCGGTCGTCTGGGCATAGTAGGGCACGTCGGAGAGGCCGGGCCGATTGCCGCCGGCCAGCGCCTTCTCCATGCGCAGTGCGTCCGCGCCGTCCTCGTAATACTCCTCGATGCGCTCGAAGGCGACATAGCCGGCGCGGCGGTAGAGGCCGACGACGGCATCGTCCTCGGCCCGCACCTCCAGTCGCATGACGGCGCGCCCCTCGGCCACCGCCCGCGCCTCGGCGGCGGCCAGCAGGGCCGAGCCGATGCCTAGGCCCCGCGCCTCCGGTTCGACGGCGAACGAGTAGAGACGCGCCAGCGCCGTCGCACCGCCCACCAGCACGAGGGCGTAGCCGCACACGGCACCGCCGGATTCGGCGACGAGCGTGAAGGCGTGCGCCTTGGTCAGGAGATAGTTGAAGCTGCGCCGGGACAGGCGATCCCAGCGGAACGACCGTTCCTCGACGCGCAGCAGCGCCGCCAAGTCGGCCAGCCCGGCCGGCCTGATCGTCACGTCGCCTCCCGTATCGATCGGCGCTGCCGGGGCAGCGGGCTGCCGCAATGCGGCGCTCGTCTTCATTTTTCACTCTGTCCCACGCGGGCTGTCCACATCTTGGCGTCGGAGCGGATTTTTGAAAGGCCGCGTCGCGCGGCGGCGCAGATTGTCGCTCGGACGACGAGGCGCTACGGTGCCCCCGTGCCCACAGGAGGAAGATCATGGCCGACGAGGCTCCGGTAATCGTCGAGCGGGCAGGGCCCATCGCGACGGTGACGATCAACCGGCCGCAGGTGCTGAACGCGCTCGACCTCGGCATGGCGCAGGCGTTCCGCAATGCGATGCTCGATCTCGAGCAGGACACGGCGATACGGTGCGTGGTGATTCGCGGTGCGGGCCGCGGCTTCATGGCGGGCGGCGACGTCGCCGGCTTCCACCGCGATCTCGACCATATCGAGACGGTCGCCGGCGAACTGATCGAAGTCTTCCACGAGGCGGTGAAGGCCGTGGCGCGGATGCCGAAGCCGGTGATCGCGTCGCTGCACGGTGCCGTGGCGGGCGCTGGGCTCAGCCTCGCCCTCAACACCGACCTCGCGATCGCCGCCGACAATACCGTCTTCACCCTCGCCTACGCCGCGATCGGCGTCAGTCCCGACGGCGGGTCGACCTTCCACCTGCCGCGGATCGTCGGCATGCGCCGGGCGATGGAGATCGCGCTGCTCGCGGACCGCTTCGACGCGGCAAAGGCGCTCGACCTGGGCCTCGTGAACCGCGTCGTGCCGGAGGCCGACCTCGCCGGCGAGACCGACCGCCTCGCCGCCCGGCTCGCGGCCGGCCCGACGCGCGCCTACGCCGCGACGAAGACCCTGGTGCGGGCCTCGTTCGAGACGGACTTGGTGACGCAACTGGACGCCGAGCGCGCCGCCTTCGTTGCCTCCACCGCGACCAGCGACTTCGCTTCCGGCGTGGTGGCGTTCACGTCCAAGAAGAAACCGGAATTCCGAGGGGAGTGATGCCGAAACCTCAGCTCGTCGAGCCGGACACCGATGCCGGCCCCCGCCCCGCTCCCGACCTGCGCGGGCGCACCGTCCTGGTCACCGGATCGTCCCGCGGCGTCGGCGCCGCCATCGCGCTGCGCTGCGCCGAGGCCGGCGCCAACGTCGTCGTCACCGGCAAGACCTCGGAGCCGCACGGCAAGCTGCCCGGCACGATCCACTCCGTCGCCGAGGAGTGCGAGCGCCGCGGCGGCCGCGCCCTGGCCGTGCAGCTCGACCTGCGCGACGAGAAACAAATCTACGCGGCGGCGGAACAGGCGGCGGAGACGTTCGGTGGCATCGACGTCGTCGTAAACAACGCCAGCGCCCAGACCTTCACCAAGACGCCGGACACCACGCCCAAGCAATGGGACGTGATGTTCGACGTCAACGCCCGCGGCACCTTCTTCACCACCCAGGCCTGCCTTCCCTATCTGCAGAAGTCGCCGAACCCGCACATCCTGACGATCGCGGCGCCGATCAACCTGGATCCGCGCTGGTTCGCCGAGCGGCTGGCCCGGACCATGTCGAAATACTGCATGGCGATGTGCGTGCTCGGCTGGGCCGAGGAGTTCGCCGAAGCCGGCATCGCATCCAACGGCCTCTGGCCGCGGCATGCGGTGGCGACGATGGCGGTGAAGGTCTTCAGCCCCGACACCTACGATGCCTGCCGGCGGCCGGACATCATGGGCGATGCGGCGGTCGCCATCGTGACGCGGCCAAGCCGCGAGTGCACCGGCCGCTTTTTCCTGGACGACGACGTGCTGCGCGAGGAAGGGGCCAGCGAGGCCGAGATCGAGGCCTATTGGATGCACCCGACCAAGCGGTCGCGCCCGTCGAGCTTCCTCGACTATGACAGCCGCTACGAGAATTTCGGCCCCGTGCGCTGACACCTGCGCTGGAAGCCCGTACCGAGACCGAGAGAGCATCTTCATGCCGCACAACCCGACGATCGTCTCCGAGGGGACGAAGACGAGCACCGTCCGCGCCGCGCACCGGTTCGACGAGGATCGCCTGGGCGGCGTCGTGCGCGAGCACCTGCCGGACGCCACCGGGAAGCTGACCGTCGAGCAGTTCGGTTACGGCCAGTCCAATCCGACCTATCTTCTGCGCTGGCCGAACGCCGAATACGTCCTGCGCAAGCAGCCGCCGGGCGAACTGCTGCCCTCCGCCCATGCGGTCGACCGCGAGTTCAGGGTGCAGAAGGCGCTGGAAGGCACGGGCGTGCCCGTCGCGAAGATGCACTTCTTCAGCGACGACCGGTCGATCGTCGGAACACCGTTCTACGTGATGGAGCGCAAGGTCGGCCGGGTCTTCACCGACTGCGCCCTGCCGGGCACCGAACGGGACGAGCGTGCGCCGATGTATCGCGCGGTCGCCGAGACCCTGGCGAAGCTACACACCGTCGACCCCGCCGCCGTCGGCCTCGGCGATTTTGGCCGCCCGGGCAGCTATTACGAGCGGCAGTTCAACCGCTGGAGCCGCAACTACCTGCAGACCAAGACGCGCGAGATCCCGGAGATGGACCGGCTGATGGAGTGGCTGCCGCCGCATCTGCCGCCGGGCGACGAGACGACCATCGTCCACGGCGACTTCCGCATCGGCAACATCATGTTCCACCCGACCGAGCCGCGCGTCGTCGCGGTCTTCGACTGGGAGCTGGCGACGCTGGGCCACCCGCTCTCCGACCTCGGCTACTGCTGCATCCTCTACCACGCGACGCCCGCGGAATATTGGGGCCTGCGCGGGCTCGACATCGAGGGCCTGGGCTTTCCGAGCCAGGAAGAGTTCGTGCGCACCTATGTCGAGGCGTCCGGGCGCAGCGACTCGATGCGCGACGTCCACCTGGTCTTCTCGATGTTCCGCTTCGCCGCGATCCTGGATGGCGTGCGGGCGCGCGGCCTCGCCGGGAATGCGGCGGCCGACGATGCCGAGGAAGTCGGCCGGCTCGCCCTCACCATGGCAAAGCGCGGTTGGGAACTCGCCGAGAAGTCCTGAGCGTCACGGCGCCGGCAGCCGCCCCACGACGCCGACCGGCCTGCCGCCCGGCCCCTCCAGCACCACGCCTTCGCCCGAGGCCGGGAAGACCCCGGTCAAGGCGGTGATGTTCACCTGGTGCGTCACCAGGATCACCAGCGGCCCGTCGCCGGGAAGCCCTGCGACGAACGACCGGACGGCCTCGGTCGACGCCTCGCGCAGACCGGAGCGCTGGAAGAAGGAATCCAGCGCCGGCAGTTCCTCCGGCTCGCCGAAGCCGAGCAGCCGGGCCGTGTCCCGCGCCCGGCACCAGCGGCTGGTGAGCACGCGCGCGTGCCGGACGCCCGCCCTGCGCAATGCGTCCCCGATCGCCCGCGCCTGCGTCCGGCCGGCCTCGTTCAGATTGCGCTGGGTGCCGCAATCGCCGAGCGCGAAGTCCGACGGGTCGCCGGTACCCGGCGCCAGCGCGTGACGGTACATCACGACATGGCCGCCGTCGGCGAGGCGGGCCGGATCGAACGCGGACGAGTCCGCCGACGCCGGCGCCGCAGCGGCGACGGACACCAGCAGGGCTACCGACAGCCATCCTGCAGCGAATCTGCTCATGCCGCACCTACGCCCGCGGCGACGCTCCGGTTCACCCCTCCGGCGCGTCGAGATCCTCGTACAGCAAGCGTGCCTCGCTGGCCGGGCCCCGGCGGATGCCGATACCGAGCACGCGGACCACGCGGATGCGGTCGGCCTGCGGGAAGGTGAGGACGTCGCCGGGGCGGACCGCGTAATGCGCCTTCTCGACGACGATCCTGTTCACCCGCACCCGGCCTTTTCCGCAGACGGTGGCGGACAGGCTGCGCGTCTTGAAGAAGCGCGCGATCCAGAGCCACTTGTCGAGCCGCTGCGTTTCCGGCGCCTCGGTCACGACGCTGTCGGCTCCGCCGGGTGCCCGCGCTTCGGCCACGACCCTTTCCGATCAGGCGTCATCCGCTGTTTTCCTGCGATGGGTATTTCCTGCGATACATTCCCCGCTCGTCGTCACCGCGCGTGATCGGCGCGCGTCCAGCCTGTATGGTCCGCCGCATGCGCCCACCCGACCCTATCACGCTCTCGGCCGTGGCCGAGGCCCTCGCTGCTCCCGTGTGCGGGGACGGAAGCGTGCCGCTGCGCCGCCTGGTGCACCCGGCGGAGGCGACGGAGCCGACGGACTTGGTGATGGTGCTGGATCCGCGGCTGGCGGGCGCGATCGGCGGAAGCCCGATTCGGGCGGCGGTTCTCGCAAGCGGCATCGTGCCGCCCGCCGGGGCCTTGGCGGGCTGGATCGTCGTGCCGCGCCCGCGCCTGGCGCTCTCCGTGCTGCTCGAACTCTTCGCCCGCCCGCCGCATGCACCGCCCGGCGTGCATCCGACCGCCGCGGTGGATCCCGCGGCCCGCCTGGGTGACGGCGTCTCCATCGGACCGTTCGCCTACGTGGGACCGAATGCGGAAGTCGGTGCCGGCAGCCGGATCATGGCCCATGTGAGCATCGGTGCTGACGCCCGGATCGGCACCGACTGCCTGCTCCACCCCGGCGTGCGGGTCGGCGAGCGCGTGGTGGTGGGTGATCGGGTGATCCTGCACCACAACGTCAGCCTCGGCGCCGACGGCTTCAGCTTCGTCTCGGCCGAACCCGCCGGCTACGAGATCGCCCGCGGCGATACGGTCGATACGCCGATGCGGGACATCCGGCGGATCGGCTCGATCGGGACGGTCGTCATCGGCGACGACGTCGAGATCGGCGCCAACAGCGCGGTGGACCGCGCCAATATCGGCGCCACGGTCATCGGGCGCGGCACCAAGATCGACAATCAGGTGCAGGTCGGCCACAACGCCCGCATCGGCGAGGACTGCCTGATCTCCGGGCAGGCGGGCATTTCGGGCAGCGTGCGGATCGGCAACCGCGTGGTGATCGCCGGGCAGGCCGGCATAGCGGACCACGTCACGATCGGCGACGATGCCGTCGTCGGCGGCAGCAGCGGCGTCGGCCGCGACGTGCCGGCCGGCCGGATCGTCATGGGGACGCCCGCCGTCTCGCGCTCGCTGTGGCGGACCCGGCTGCTCGCGGTGGGGCGCGCGGGCCGACTGCTCCGCGAACTGGCGGCCCTTCGCCGCCGGACGAACGTGGAAAAATGAACACAGTCTTCGCCGCCGCTGTGGCACCGCGGTAACGGTCCCGCCCGCGACGCTCCGCCGCCCCCCGCCGGGCCGAACCCGCGCTTGCTCCCGCCATCCCGCGGCGCCAACTGAGGCCGGTTGCGCCTCTCGAAAGTATCTGCGAGCCGATGAAAGCCATCATTCTGAGCGCCGGGCAGGGTTCCCGCCTGCTGCCGCTGACCGAGGATTGCCCGAAGTGCCTACTGCCGCTCGGCGGCCGGACCATTCTGGAGCATCAGGTCGAGCAGCTCGCCGCCGCGGGCGTCAAGGAAGTCGTCGTCGTCACCGGCTTTCGCGCGGCCGCCGTCGAGGGCCGCCTGATCCGCCTGCGCAAGCTCGGCGTGAAGGTGCGGACCGTCTTCAACCCCTTCTACAACGTGGCCGACAACCTCGCGAGCTGCTGGATGGCGCGCGCCGAGATGGAAGGTGGCTTCCTGCTGCTCAACGGCGATACCCTGTTCGAGCCCGAGATCGCCCGCCGGCTCGTCGCCGCGCCGGCGGCGCCGATCACGCTGACCATCGACCGCAAGGACGGCTACGATTCCGACGACATGAAGGTGGTCGTCGACGGTACCCGCCTGCGCGAGGTCGGCAAGACGCTGCCGCTCGAGCGGGTGAACGGCGAGTCGATCGGTTTCTCGCGCTTCGACGCCGAGGGCGCGCAGTGGTTCACCGAGGTCCTCGACCAGGAGATGCGCACCCCGAACGGCCTCTCCTGGTGGTACCTGAAGGCGGTCGGCGTGCTCGCCGAGCGCGGCCTCGTCCAGACCTGCTCGATCGAGGGGTTGACCTGGGGCGAAGTCGACTTCCCCGACGATCTCGCCCGCGCGCAGATGATGTTCGGCACCGCTGCCGCGGCCGAGCCGACGCTACCCGGCGTCTGATCCGCCGGCTCGGCACGGCGGCCGGGTCTACAGCCCGCCGCCGCCAGCCGCTATGATCCCGTCCAGCCGGGGGAGAACCCGCTTGGACAGGGGAAACGCGTGGATTCCAGGAAGATACTGATCGTCGGCGCACTCGGCCTCGTCGGCCGGGCGGCGGTGGAGCATTTCACGGCGCAGGCCGACTGCGAGGTGATCGGCATCGCCCGACGCCGGCCCGACTTCGAGACCACGGCGCGTTTCATCAGCGTCGACCTGCGCGACGCCGAGGCCTGTCGCAGACATGCCGCCGACTTCGCCGGGGTCACCCACATCGTCTATGCCGCGCTGTACGAGAAGGCGAGCCTCGTCGCCGGCTGGCGCGATCCGGAGCAGATCGCGATCAACCTCGCCATGCTGCGCAACATCGTCGAGCCGGTCGAGGCGGCGTCGCCCGACCTGCGCCACGTGACGCTGCTGCAGGGCACCAAGGCCTATGGCAGCCATGTGGAGCCGATGCGCATCCCGGCGAAGGAGCGGTGGCCGCGGCATAATCACGAGAACTTCTATTGGGCCCAGGAGGACTGGCTGTCGGCCCGCGCCCAGGGCAAACCGTGGAGCTGGTCGATCCTGCGGCCGCAGGCGGTGCTGGGTCACGCGGTCGGCAGCCCGATGAACGTGATCATCGCCATCGGCGCCTACGCCGCCATCCTGCGCGAGCGCGGCGAGCCCCTGCACTGGCCGGGCGGGCGCAACGGCTTCCTGACCATGGCGACCGACGCCGCACTCCTCGCCTCGGCGATCGACTGGGTCGGCACGGAGCCGCAGTGCGCGCGCGAGACCTTCAACATCAATAACGGCGACGTGCTCTCCTGGCCCGACATCTGGCCCGCGGTCGCCGAACTTTTCGGCATGCAGCCGGGCGAGACACGGGTCGAGAAGCTCGCCGACACTATGCCGGGGCAGGAAGCGGTCTGGGCGGAGATCGTGCGCAAGCACGGCCTCGTCCCGACGACGCTGGAGCAGTTGGTCGGCGCGTCCTGGCAGTTCGCCGACTACTCCTTCCGCACCGGCGAGGACCGGCCCGCGCCGACGATGCTGAGCGGCATCAAGGCCCGCGAGTTCGGCTTCGCCGACTGCATCGACACGGAGGACTGCATCGTCGAGTGGCTGGAACGGCTTCAGGTCGCGAAGCTTCTGCCGCTCTGAACGGACGGTCCGGTGAATTGAATTCACCTGGGCTGCGCAAAAACTCGTTTGCCCCGGCCCGGCCTTGCCCATAGTTTCGACCGAGAAGTCCGGACAAGCGACCGCGCCTCGTGCCGGCCGCCGATACCGGTGACCAGATCGGGGAGCCCAGGCGGATGACGAAGGATGTAGGCGTTAGGTTCGGATTCCAGGCGGCCCCCGTCAGCCCGGGCATGCCGGACCACCTCTCCTACCGCGAGGCGGTCGACGACTGCGTCTACGGCTACGAGCTCGGCTATCACGGCGCCTGGTTCCTGGAGCATCACTTCACCGACTATTTCCCGACGCCCAGCCCCCTGCTGTTCATGGCGCACGTGGCCCGGGCCTGCCCGAAGCTGAGCCTCGGCACCTCCGTGCTGGTGCTGCCCTGGTACCAGCCGGTGCGCATCGCGGAGGAGATCCTGATGCTGGACGCCTTCACCGACGGCGAACTGCATCTCGGCCTCGGCCGCGGCACGGCGAAACTCGAATACGACGCGCACGGGGTTGACATGACCGAGGCGCGCAGCCGCTTCGAGGAGAGCTACCGCATCATCCGCCTCGCCCTGCGCGGCGAGCCGTTCTCGTTCAAGGGCAAGCATTTCAGCGTGCCCCGCGAGATATCGATCCGGCCCAGGCCCTATTCCGACAAGATCCACCTCTACGGCGCCATCGGCAGCCCGGCGAGTGCGGAAATCATGGGCGATCTCGGCCTGCCGCCCTTCTGCCTGTCGCAGTTCCCGGATCACCTGCTGACGCGCATCCTGAACCGCTGGCACGGCCGCTACGCGGCCGGCGGCAATCCCGACGGCGCCACTCTGCCGATCTCGATCAAGATGATCCTGGCCGACACGAACGAACAGGCCGAGGAGTTGGGCCGCAAGTACCTGCCGCACTTCTTCGACCTGCAGGCCAACCACTACGAGGTCGACGCCGACCACTGGGCCGGCGTGCCGGGCTACGAGGGGTTCTCGAAGATGCTCGGCAACATGCGCCAGCTCGCCAATCCCGACAATCTCGGCCCCTACATGACCACCAACCTGATCGGCACGCCCGACAAGGTGGCCGCGCGGCTCGAGCAGATCATCGCGATGGGTTTCAACTACTTCATGGTGTCGGCGGCGTTCCCCGGCGTGCCGCAATCCTTCCGGCGCAGCCAGTACAAGCGCTTCGCCGAAGAGGTGATGCCGCGCTTTGCCGGCCGTACGACCCGCTTCGAGCCGAGCGAGCCGCAGCGCGCGAGCGCCTGACACGCCGGACCGGGAGGGTCGGAGCCGGTACCGGAAGGGCCGGCACATGCCTTATGCTGAGCACGATTCAACCTCGCGCACGGTTCTGGCCCTGGCTCCCGATCGCCTTCCCTCGCTGCGCGGCATGCAGGCCTTCTGGATGGCCGCGCGCCTGTCCAGTTTCCGCGCCGCCGCGGAGGCGCTGCATCTGACGCCATCGGCGATCAGCCATGCGATCCGCACCCTGGAGCGGGATCTCGACGCCGTGCTGTTCGAGCGCACGCCCCAGGGGCCGCGCCTCACCGACACCGGCGCCGAATATTATGCGACGGTGGCGCGGGCCTTCGAGGCGCTGCAGGCCGGCTCCGGCGCCGTGCGCGCCCGCCGGCGGCGCCGCGGCCTGATGCTGAACGTGGTGCAGACGTTCGCCGCGAACTGGCTCGTCCCGCGGCTGCCGGACCTGCATGCACGGCACCCCGACTTCACGCTCGACATCCGCATCAAGGCCTCCGTCGACGAGATCGAGTTCGACCCCGGCCGCGTCGACGTCGCGATCCGGTTCGGCCTCGGCGACTGGCCCGGCTTCTGCGCCGCGCCGCTCCTGCCTTGCCGGCGGGCGCCCGTCTGCAGCCCCGCGGTCGCGGAGCACCTTGCCACGCCCTCCGACCTGGCGCGCCAGACATGGCTGCATCTGACGGCCAGCCCCGGGGCCTGGGACCATTGGACCGCCGCCAGTGGCTGCGCCGGCATGCGGGGTGCCGCCGATCTCGTCTTCGAGGACCCCGAGATCCGGAACCGCGCCGCAGCGAGCGGCCTGGGCATCAGCCTGGGCATCGACTGCATCATGGAAACCTATTTCGCCAGCCGCCAACTCGTGGCGCCATTCCCGCTCTGGGTGCCGATCCCGGAGCAGTACTGGTTCCTCTGCCGCCCCGAGGACGCCGCCGACCCGCGAGTGGTGCTCTTCCGCGACTGGCTGGTCGAGCTCGCCCGGCCGGGGTGAAGAGTCGGTGCCGCGGTCTGCAAGGTTGCCTCGAACGCTCCGTTGGCCGATCATAAGGCGGAAATAAGGCAACAGACCGCTGGGATTCACGTCATGAAGAAGTTCCTCGCCGCTGCTGCGGCCGCCGCCGTCCTCTCCATCGCGGGCGTCGCCCAGGCACAGGCCCCGACATTCTTCCGCATCGCCAGCGGCAGCGCCGGCGGCAACTACTTCCCGATGGCCGGCCTGCTGGCCAACGCGATCAGCAATCCGCCCGGCTCGCGCCCCTGCGACAAGGGCGGCAGCTGCGGCGTCGACGGCCTGATCGCCGTGGCGCAGGCCGCCAACGGCTCGGTCGCGAATGTCAACGCGATCCAGTCGGGCACGACGGAGTCCGGGCTCGTCCAGTCCGACGTCGCCTATTGGGGCTACAACGGCACCGGCGTGTTCGAGGGCAAGCCGAAACTCGACAAGCTGCGCTTCATCGCCACGCTCTATCCCGAGCATATCCACATCATCCTGCCGAAGAATTCCGGCGTGAAGACCCTGGAAGAGCTGAAGGGCAAGCGGGTCGGCGTCGGCCTTCCGGCATCCGGCGCACAGGTGGGCGCGCTCCTGATCCTGAATGCGGCCGGCCTGCAGAAGAACAAGGACTTCACCGCCGAGGAGCTGAACACCTCGCAGTCGGCGGAGCGCCTCCAGGACGGCCAGCTCGACGCCTTCCTCACCGTGACCGGCGCACCGTCTTCGGGCATCGCGCAGCTCGCCAGCACCGCCGGCATGCAGCTGCTGCCGCTCAAGGACAGCATCGCGGCGAAGGTCATCGAGGAGGCGCCGTTCTACTTCCGCTCGCCGATCCCGAAGAGCGCCTACGAAGGCATGACCGCCGACGTGCCGGCGCTCGCGGTCGCCGCCCAGTGGCTCGTCTCGGCCGACCAGCCCGAGGAGCTAGTCTACAACATCACCAAGGCCCTCTGGAACGACAACACCCGCAAGCTGCTCGACGGCGGCCACGCCAAGGGCAAGGAAGTGCAGAAGAAGAGCGCTCTCGACGCGGCCGGCATCCCGCTGCATCCGGGCGCCGAGCGCTTCTACCGCGAAGCCGGCATGCTGAAGCAGTAACGCTCCGCCGAACGAACCGTCGGCCCGGTGCCCACCAGGGTGCCGGGCCGTCCTCATTTCCGGGCGTGCCCGGGCCCGACAGCAAGTCCCGCACCGACCGGTCGCGGGCGTAGGAACAGCAGGCGATGGCCGACGCCGACCTGAAGCGCGCGGATGCGCTCGAAGCGCAGTACGATCCCGAGATGAACTTCCGTCCGGTGCAACCGGGCGTAAAGCGGTTGATCACGTTCCTGCTGATCGTCCTCGGGGTCTACCACTTCTACACGGCCGGCTTCGGCATCCCGCGCGAGCAGTGGCACAAGGGCATCCATCTCGGCGCCGTCCTGCTGCTGATCTTCCTCACCTTCGCGGCCTTCCGCGGCCGCGCCACGGACGAGGCCGTCCGCCGGTCGCGCTTCGGCGGCGTGCCGCTCCTCGACTGGGTCCTGGGCATCCTCGCCCTCGTCTCGGCGCTCTATATTCCAGCCACGTTCACCGGGCTCGACCTCACGGGCATCGGGATTCCCCTGGTCCTGGAAGAGATGAACTTCCGCATCGGCGCACCGGCGCCGACGGACCTGTTCTTCGGCACGATCCTGGTGGTCGTCATCCTGGAGGCGACGCGGCGCGCGATGGGGCTGGTGCTGCCGCTGGTGGTGCTGGTCTTCATGCTCTTCGCGCTGTTCGGACCATCCATTCCGGTCGCGGTGCTGCAGCATCCCGGCGCCACCTGGCCGCAGTTTCTCAACCACATCTACCTGACGACGGAAGGCATCTACGGCGTGCCCGTGAAGGTGATCTCGACGATCGTCTTCCACTTCGTGCTGTTCGGCGTCATCGCCCAGCGCATGGGCCTCGGCAAGTTCTTCATCGACATCGCCCAGGTCTTCGCCGGGCGTTTCTCCGGCGGCCCGGCAAAGGTCAGCGTCGTGTCGTCGTCGCTGTTCGGCACCATCTCCGGGTCGTCCATCGCCAACACCGTGACGACCGGCTCACTCACCATCCCGGCGATGAAGCGGGTCGGCTATCCCGCGCACTTCGCCGGCGCCGTCGAGGCCGCCAGTTCCACGGGCGGCCAGATCACGCCGCCGATCATGGGTGCGGCGGCCTTCCTGATGGTCGAGTTCCTGGAGATCCCCTACACCACCATCATCCTGGCGGCGATGACGCCGGCGATCATGCACTACGTGGCCGTCCTGGCGATGGTCCATTTCGAGGCCAAGAAGCTTGGCCTCAAGGGCATGGAGCCGTCGGAGATTCCGCGGATCGGCGACGTGCTGCGGCAGGGCTGGCACACGACGGTGCCGCTGGTGATCCTGATCTACGTCCTGTTCTCCGGCTACACGCCGTATCTCGCCGCCTTCTGGGGCATCTCCAGCTGCATCGCCATCGGCTGGCCGCTGGCCGGCACGGCGCTCGCCGTACTGGCCCTGGTGGGGCGCAGCTTCGACCTCGTGTCGCTCATCCTCGACCCCACGACCGTCAGCCTGTTCCTGATCTCGCTCGCCATCGGCTTCATGCGCTGGCGCACGCGCGAGCAGTTCGCCTCGCTCGCCGACGCCTTCGCCATCGGCTCGAAATACGCCCTCGCCGTCGGCGCCGCCGGTGCCGCCGTCGGCATCGTGGTCGGCGTCATCACGCTGACCGGCGTCACCTTCCGGCTCGGCTACATGGTGACCCAGGGCGCCCTGAGCGTCGTCGACAGCATTCAGCTCCTGACCGCCCTGCTCCCCTTCGACATCGTCGGTGACGGCACGGAGAAGCTCGCGTTCTTCGGCGTGCAGCCGGCGATGCTGTTCGTGTCGCTGCTGTTCATCGCGATCTCCTGCGTCCTGATGGGCGCCGGCCTGCCGACGACGGCGCTCTACATCATGCTCTCCGCCATCGCGACGCCGGCCCTGGCGCAGCTCGGTGTGCCGCCGCTCGCCGCGCACCTGTTCGTGCTCTACTACGGCGTGCTCGCCGACCTGACGCCGCCTGTCTGCGTCTCGGCCTATGCCGCCGGCGGCATCGCCGGGGCCAATCCCTTCAAGACGGGCGTGACCGCCTTCCGCCTCGGCAACGCGAAGGTTCTGGTACCCTTCGTGTTCGTCTACTCGCCGGCGATGCTGATCGTCATTCCGGAATATTTCAGCTGGCCGGAATATGCGTCGGTGACGATCACCTGCCTGATCGGCATCGTTCTGCTCGGCGCGGCGCTCACCGGCTATCTCATCGCCCCGATGGGCAAGCCGCTGCGCATCCTGCTGGCGGTCGGCGCGGTGCTGATCGTGGCGCCCAGCATGGAGACGAACCTCTGGGGCCTGGCGCTGGCGGCACCCGTCCTGGTGCAGCAGTGGCTCGGCTGGCGCCGGGCCGCAGCGTCCCCCCTCGCAGCGTAGGCGCGGCGCCGCAACGGGATTGTTGCCACGACCGGGCGTTGCGGCGAGCATGGGGCGACCTCCGGAACCATGGCAGCCATCCCGATGAGCGATCTCGAGCCCGTCCTCGACCATCTCCGCCGCGACTTCGACGGCGCGGTCGGGCGCCTCTGCGACCTTCTCCGCATCCCGAGCGTCAGCACGGACCCGGCCTACAAGGCCGACGTGCTGCGCGCCGCGCAGTGGATGGTCGACGACCTGAAGAGCATGGGCTTCGACGCCGGCCTGCGGCAGACGCCGGGCCACCCGATCGTCGTCGCCCACTATGCCGGGCCGGGCGACGCCACGGACGGAAATGTCCCGCACATCATGTATTACGGCCATTACGACGTGCAGCCGCCCGACCCGCTGGAGCTCTGGGAGACGGGCCCCTTCGAGCCGACCATCGTCGAGGCGGCACGCGGTCCGCGGGTGATCGCGCGCGGCGCGGTCGACGACAAGGGCCAGGTGATGACCTGGATGGAGGCCTTCCGCGCCTGGATCAAGGTGCACGGCACGCTTCCCGTCCGGGTCACCGTGCTGCTCGAGGGCGAGGAGGAGTGCGGCAGCCCCAGCCTGCCCGGGTTCCTGCGCGACAATCGCGAGGAGCTGCAGGCCGACATCTGCATGGTGTCCGACACCGGCAGCTGGGACCTGGAGACGCCGGGCGCCACCTACATGCTGCGCGGCATGATGTATGCTGAACTGACGCTGCACGGGCCGAGCCGCGACCTGCATTCCGGCATGTATGGCGGCGCGGTGCTCAATCCGATCAACGCGCTCACGCGCATCCTGGGCCAGTTGCACGATGCCGACGGCCGCATCCAGATCCCCGGCTTCTACGACGACGTGGAAGAGCCGTCGGCGGCGGAGCTGGAGGCCTGGAAGGGGCTCGGCTTCGACGAGGCCGCCTTCCTCGGCGAGATCGGCCTGAAGACGCCGACGGGCGAGAAGGGCCGTACCGCCCTGGAGCGGCTCTGGTCGCGCCCCACCTGCGACATCAACGGCATCCACGGCGGCTACACGGGCGCCGGCGCCAAGACCGTGATCGCCGCCCATGCGACCGCCAAGCTCAGCTGCCGCCTCGTGCCCGGCCAGGATCCGGACAAGGTGTTCGCCGGCCTGAAGGCCTTCCTCGACGCCCGCACGCCGGCCGACGGCCGCTGGGAGTTCAAGACCTTCAGCATGTCGCGCGCCATCCGCGTGCCCGCGGATTCGCCCTGGCTGCAGGCGGCGATGCGCGGTCTCGCCGCCGTCTACACGAAGAAGCCGGTGCTGATCGGCTGCGGCGGCTCGATTCCCGTGGTCGGCATGATCCAGGACACGCTCGGCTTCGATTCCCTGCTCGTCGGCTTCGGGCTGGAGGACGACCGGGTCCATTCGCCGAACGAGAAGTTCGACCTCGCCTGCTTCCGCAACGGCATGCTCTCCCACGCCGCGATCCTGCAGCAGCTGGCGGACGTCGCGCGGCGGCCGGGGGCCTGACCCGGCACCACAAGGCTAAGCGACGCGGTCGCGTGCGCTGCGCTTGACCCGGTCCGGGCCAAGCGGGAGAAACCATCAGGGCAATAGGGTTGGACCGAGCGGATGAGCCAGGAACTGGAGGCGCTGCGTGCGCGCGCCTTGGAGCAGATCGCGCGCGTCGAGGCGCAGTCGGTGCGGCTGGGGTCGCCATGCGGCAACGGGGAGATGCTGTGGCACCGTTGGGGTGACGACGGCAAGCCGCCGCTGGTGCTGTTCCACGGCGGCTACGGCTCGTGGCTCCACTGGTTCCGCAACGTGCTGCCGCTGTCACAGCACTACACGGTGTTCGCCGCCGACCTGCCGGGACTGGGCGAATCGGCTCCGCCGCCGGAGCCGCGGGATCCGCACGCCATGGGGAAGGTCGTCGCCGAGGGATTGGAGACGGTCCTGCCGCCGGGACCGTTCGATCTGGTCGGTTTCTCCTACGGCGCCGTCATGGCGGGCCACGCCGCGGCGCTGCTCGGCGAGCGCGTGCGCAGCCTCACCCTGGTCGGCGCCGGCGGCCTGGGGCTGAAGCGTGGCCACATGCAGGACCTCGTGACGTGGCGTCCCGACATGAGCGGCGAGAAGCTCGCCGAACTGCACCGGCGCAACCTGGAGATCCTGATGGTCGCCCACCCCGAGACGGTGGACGACGTCGCGCTCTACATGCAGATGACCAACACGATGCGCGCCGTCGTGAAGAGCCGCTACATCTCGCGCACCGCATCCCTGGCGCAGGTGCTGCCGAGCGTGAAGGCGAAGCTCGCCGGCATCTGGGGCGAACTCGACGGCACGACGCACCCCTACACCCAGGAGCGCTGCGACCTGCTGCGCTCGATACAGCCCGACGCGCCGTTCGAGGTGGTCCCAGACTCCGGCCATTGGGTGCAGTACGAGACGCCCGCAGCGTTCGACGCGACCCTGCTCGGGATCCTGCGCGGGCACGGCTGACCGCGTGCTCTACGCCGTCCCGCTGATCCGCGGCCGGCTGGTCCGGCGCTACAAGCGCTTCCTCGCCGACATCGAATTGGCGGACGGTGGCGTCGAGACGGTGCATTGCCCCAATCCCGGGGCGATGATGGGGCTGCTGGCGCCTGCCGCCCCGGTCTGGCTGCTGCCGGCGGTCAACCCGAAGGCGAAGCTGCGCCTCGGCTGGGAACTGGTCGAGGCCGACGGCACGCTGGTCGGGATCAACGCCAACCGGCCGAACCGCCTGGTGGAGGAGGCACTGGCAGCCGACCGCCTGCCGGTGCTGTCCGACTATACGGAGGTGCGGCGCGAGGTGCGTTACGGCCTGCGCTCACGGGTCGACCTGGTCCTGACCGCGCCGGACCGGCCGCCCTGCTATGTCGAGATCAAGAACGTCCACCTGCGCCGCGACGGCCACGGCGATGACCGGGAAGACCAGGGGGGCGGCGTCGGATGGGCCGAGTTTCCCGACTGCGTCACCGCCCGCGGCGCACGCCACCTGGACGAGCTCGGCCACATGGCCGAGCAGGGTTGCCGCGCCGTGGTGCTGTTCGTCGTCCAGCGCGCCGACTGCGACCGCCTGCGCCTCGCAACCGACCTCGACCCGGCTTTCGCCGCCGCCATGGCGCGCGCCCTGGCCCGTGGCGTCGAGGTGGCCTGCTGCGTCTGCGCCGTCACCCCGGCGGGCGTCGTCATTGAGCGCCCGATTCCGTTTGATCCCGCCAACCTGCCGCCGGTGACCACGTCACGCTGAGTCAGCCTTCGAGCAGCATCGCCGACCCGAGACCGCCCGCGGCGGCGATGGTGGCGAGGCCAAGGCTGCCGGGCGGCGTCGTCTGCAACTCATGCCAGAGCCGCACGGCGAGGATGGCGCCGGACGCGCCGATCGGGTGGCCGCGGGCGAGCGCGCCGCCGCCGCGGTTGACGCGGGCGGGATCGAGGCCGATGCCGTCGATGCAGGCGATGGCCTGGACGGCGAAGGCTTCCATCACTTCGGCGACGCTCACGTCGCCCGGCGCGATGCCGCAACGGTCGAGAAGCCGCCGGCTGGCGGCGATCGGCGCCAGGCCGGGCATGGCGGGGTCCCCCCCGGCGCTCGCCGTCCCTGCGATGCGAACCGTTCGGCCCTTCGGCTTCAGCCGGGCGGCGACCCGGTCGGACACCACCAGCACGACGGCGGCGGCGTCCGCCTCGACCGCAACGGTCGCCGCCGTGACGGCATGCCCGGCATCCCCGGCCAGCGCGGGCAGGCGGGCGCACAGGGCCGGCGTCAGCCGCCGGGCGAAGGCGTCCCGCGTCAGATCCGCCAGCGCCACGATCTCGCCGGGAGACGGCTGCGCCGCACGCGCCGCGGCATGGCTGGCGATCGCAAAATCCTCCTGCCGTGCCCGTGGCACGCCGCAGGCCCGGGCGAGGTCGGCGGCGGCCGGGATCATGTCGGGATCGCGCGCCGGCCAGGGCGAGAAGGGCGGCCGGTCGTATGGCACCGACGGCTCGCCCGGCGTCGGCGGCCGGTAGCGCCGTTCCGGCGCGCGGCTGAAGCTCTCGACCCCGCCGGCGACGACGACGTCCGCCTCGCCGGCGCGGATGCGCGCGGCGGCGAGGGCGATGGCATCGAGGCCGGCGCAGCACTGGCTGTCGACGGTCAGCGCCGGCTGGTCCTCGGGAATGCCCGCGGCGAGGAGCGCGAGGCGGGTCGGATTGCCGCCGCCGTAGAGCGCATTGCCGAGGATGACCGCGTCCACATCGCCGGCGGGCAAGCCCGTGTTGGCGAGCAGCGCGCGGATCGGCGCGGCGGCGAGGTCCCAGGCTTCGATCGCCCGGAACGCGCCGCCGCGCGGGGCCACCGCCGTCCGGCATGCGCCGGCGATGAAAGCGCCGTTCGGGACGGGGGTCACGGCAGCGGTTCGTACGCGCCGGCGGCCCAGCGGCGCTGCAGCGCGGCGAAGTCGGTCTTGCCGGATGGCGTCAGCGGCCAATCGCCCACGACGCCGTAGCGGCGGGGGACCTTGTAGGACGGCAGCAGCGCCCGCGCATGGGCGATCAGGCCGGCCGCGGTCGCCGCCTGTCCGGAGCGGAGCGACACGAGGGCCGCGAGCCGTTCGCCGCGCACCGCGTCGGCGACGCCGAAGACGCCGGCGGCGGCGACGGCCGGATGCTCTTCGAGCACCCGCTCGACCGCTTCGGGATGCACGTTCCGGCCGGCGGCGACGATCATCCGTCTGGCGCGTCCGACCAGATGGAGATAGCCGTCGGCGTCGAGATGGCCGACGTCGCCGACGGACATCGCCTGTCCCGCCCGCAGCACGTCGTCGCCGTCGGCGAGGACGTAGCCGGAGAAGACGAGCGGGCTGTCGACGAAGACGAGGCCCGTGCGTCCGCGCGGCAGACGCCGGCCGAGGCGGTCGCGGACGGTCAGGTCTACGCCGTGAAAGGCGCGCCCGACCGAGCCCGGCGGCACGGGCTCGCCGTCCTTCGCCACGGTCACGAAACTGAGCTCGGAGGCGCCGTAGAACTCGGCGAAGCGGGCGTTCGGGAAGGCACGGCGCAGCGCGGGAAGGGCGTCCGCGGCCCATTTGGCGCCGGAGGACAGGATCCAGCGCAGGCTGGGACACGGTGCGTGCCCCGCCGCCGCCTCGAGCACCAGCCGCAGGTGGGTGGGCACGCCGTAGAGGACCGTGGCCTCATGGGCGCGGACCCGGCGCAGCACCGAGGCGGGCCGAAAGCCGGTGGACAGGATGACGGTGGCGCCGGCGTGCAGGCCCTGCATCAGCGCATAGAGGAACAGCGAATGCGTCAGCGTGCCGGGCGCCACCACCACGTCCTGGGGCCCGATGCCGAATTCGATCGCGTCGCCGGCGAAACTCTCGGTCCACGAGCGATGGTCGCGGCCGTAGCCCTTCGGCCGGCCCGTCGAGCCCGAGGTGAAGCCGACATAGAAGCGCGACCGGTCGGCGGGCTCCGCCGGGCGTTGGTATCGAAGGGGCGCACCGACGGCGTCCGCCACGGCGGCGAACGGCAGGTGATCGTCGAGGCGGATCGCCTTCGGCCCGCCCCGATGCGGCGACGCGGTGACGAGCAGCGCCGGCGCCAGGGCGTCCAGCACCGCGTCGACGGTCGCCGCCGGCCAGTCCGGGTCGAGCACCTGCGCCTCGCGCCCGGCATGGGCGACGGCGAGCACGAGCAGCGCCAGCGCCGGGCCGGTCGGCAGGTGCAGCGCGACACCGCCGCCGGCCGGAACGCACGCGGCGAACTGCGCCGCCAGGCGGTCGAGCGCCGCAGCGAGTTCGCCCCAGGTCAAAACGTCGTCGCCGACCCGAAGCGCCGGCCGCTCGGGCCGCGCGTCGGCATGCGCCGGAATCCGGGACGTGACGCCCGCCATGGGACTAGGCTCGGCGGGGTGCGGGCATCGCCTTGCGGAGGCCGGCCGCGACGAGGCCCGTCGCGATCGCCTTCAGCATGTCGCCGGGCAGGAAGGTGCTGCTGGCGATGGCCGCCTGCACCAGCGTCATGCCGGCCTTCCACGCCAGGACCGGTATGCCGAAGGCATAGATGACGATGACGCCGCCGATGACGGCCGCCACAGCCGACCCGACGAAGACCGGCAGGCCGGCCAGCCGGCGCGCCACGAGGCCGCACACGAACGCGCCGGGGATGAAGCCGACCAGGAAGCCGGCGGACGGCCCGAAGAACACGCCGAGCCCGCCGCGGCCGCCGGCGAGGAAGGGAGCGCCCAGCGCCACGACGAAGACGAACAGCAGCACCGCGAGCGCCCCCTGACGGGCGCCGAGGACGACGCCGGCCAGCATCACGCCCAGCGTCTGGGCGGTGATCGGCACGCCGCCGGCGAGCGGCAGGTCGATGCGGGGGAGCAGGCCGAGAGCGGCGATGATCGCGGCGAAGAGCGCGATGCGGGCGATGGACCGTGTTTCCACGCGGGAACCTCTAACGTCTGGGGGTGGGCTGGCCGCGGTGCGCGTCGAAACCTCGGGCGTCGAGCGCGTCCGCCACCTGATCGGCCAGTCGTAGCGTCTCCGCCATGAAGGGCACAAGCAGCCGCCACGACGGCCGCCGCCCGGTGCGCGCCCGCCACGCCTCGCAGCGCAGGTCCCAGTTGGACAGAAGCACGGGCACGAAGCGCACCACGAGCGCCACCGCCAGCGCCAGCTTCTTCGGATTGAGCCCGACGACCCGGAGCGGCCGCAGCAGCGGCACAACGGCATCCATCAAGGCCTGCATCGTCGTCGTCATGGTGACGAGGTTCGCCAGCAGCACCATCGTGACGAGGCGAAGCACGGCGGTCAGCCCGTCGATCCACGCGCCGGTCAGTCCGTGCAGCAGCCCGATGACGGCGAGCAGCGGCAGCAGCGGCCGCAGGAGCGCGATGTGGCGAAGCGCCTGCCGTCCGGCGGAGGCATAGAGGGCGAGCGTGCCGGCGAAGGCGACTCCGAGCCATCCTGCCCCGTCCACGGGGAGCAGCGCCGTGCTGGCGACCGCCAGTGCGGCGAGCTTGGCACCGGCCGGGACGCGGTGAAGCCAAGTGCGCCGGGCCAGATAGGTCGAGATCACGACGGCAGTTCCGCCGCGGCGCGGCGACGGGCGTGGTCCCGGTAGGCGGCGATCACGTCTCCGGGCGGCCCGTCCGCGCGCACCGCACCCTGTTCCAGCCAGACGACCCGGTCGAACCCGGCGAGCAGGTCGAGGTCGTGGCTGGCCATGACCATGCGCTGCGGCAGCGCCGCGAGCCGGGCGCCGAGGGCGAAGCGCGTCGAGAGGTCGAGGCTCGCGAAAGGCTCGTCGAGCAGGAGGAAGCGCGGCTCCGGCGCGATGACGGCGAGAATGCAGACGAGCTGCTTCTGACCCTCCGACAGTTCGTGGATGGCGCGATCCTCCCAGCCGGCGCAGCCATGCGCGGCGAGCAGATCCGCGACCCTGGCGGCGACGGCGTCGCGACGCAAGCCGGCCTCGGAAAGACCGAACCCCACCTCCTCGGCCACCGTCGGAAACAGGATCTGGTGGTCGGGATTCTGGAAGACGAAGCCGACGTCCGCCGGCAGCGCGCGGCGGTGCGCGGCCGTATCGCGCCCGGCGACGAGGACACGCCCTTCGTCCGGCAGCAGCAGGCCGTTGGCCAGCCGCAGCAGCGAACTCTTGCCCGAGCCGTTGTCCCCGATCAGGCCGATCCGCCGCTCCGACAGGTCGAGGGTCAACCCCTCGAACACGGCGCGGTCGCCGCGCGCGAGCACGACCCCCTCGAAGCGGATTCCCCCCGCCGCGTCGACCGCCGCTCCCGTTGCCTCGGACATCATCGCTCCCGCACAGACCGCGCGTTCTCTAGCACTTGCGGGGAGGCCCTGTGCACCCGCGGCGCAGCAGTGCGACGATGCACGGCGAACATGACCGGCGGACACGACCGGCGACCTGCGACCGCGATGGCCGCGACAAGCGTTACGCAGGACACTATGTACGCGGCGAGACGAAACGGAGACACCGACATGACGCCACTGCCGAAGACCGTGCGCGAGGTTCGCCTGAAGAGCCGGCCGCAGGGCATGCCCCAGGCGACCGATTTCGAGATCGCGGAGGTGCCGATGCCCGTGCCGGGCGACGGCCAGATGCTGATCCGCACCGTCCACATGTCGGTCGACCCCTACATGCGCGGGCGGATGTCCGACCGTAAGAGCTACGCGCCGCCCTTCGAACTGGGCAAGGCGATGGACGGCCGCTTCGTCGGCGAGGTCATGGAGTCCAAGGGCGGCCGCTTCGAGAAGGGCGCCTATGTCGCCGGCTTCGGCGGCGGCTGGAAGGAGTATCACGTCGCCGACGGCAAGGGCCTGCTGCAGGTCGATCCCGACCTGGCGCCGCTGCCGGCCTGGATCGGCGTGCTCGGCATGCCGGGGATGACCGCCTATGTCGGCCTGCTCGACATCGGCCAGCCCAAGCCCGGCGAGACGGTGTTCGTCTCGGCCGCGTCCGGTGCCGTCGGCGCGCTCGTCTGCCAGATCGCCAAGATCAAGGGATGCCGCGTCGTGGGCTCGGCCGGGTCGGACGAGAAGTGTCGCTGGCTGCTGGACGAGGCCGGGGTGGACGCGGCGGTGAACTACAAGACCTGCGGCAACCTGGAAGCCGCGGTGGCGCAGCACTGCCCCGACGGCATCGACGTCTATTTCGAGAATGTCGGCGGCGAGCATCTGGTCGCGGCGCTCAACCTGATGAACATGCACGGCCGCATCGCCGCCTGCGGCATGATCAGCCGCTACAACGACGCGGACGGCAAACCGCAGCCCGGTCCGCACAACCTCTTCCTGGTGGTCGGCAAGCGGCTGCGCATGCAGGGGTTCATCGTGTCCGACCATGCCGAGCGCATCGGCGATTTCCAGCGCGACGTCGGCGGTTGGATCCGTGCGGGCAAGGTGAAGTGGAAGGAGACCGTCTATGACGGCCTCGACCGCTCGCCCGAGGCCTTCCTCGGCCTCTTCAAGGGCGACAATTTCGGCAAGATGGTCGTCCGGGTCGGACCCGAGCGGCTCGGCTGAGGCGACAGCGGCGCATGGCGAGACCGCAGGCGGACCCGGAGATCGATCTCGCCTTCCGGGCCGCGGAGGTGTGGGGCCTCAAGGTCGCGACGATAGCGCGGCTCGCCGCGCTGGCGGTCACCAGCGTATGGGCCCTGTTCGCGACGACCGGCATGGTCACCGTCTTCGTCATCGGGATCATGGGACTGGTCGCGCTCAACGGCATGGCGCACTACGCCCTGCGGCGGCGCTCGCGGTCCGTCGTCTTCGCCTATCTGACGGTCCTGATCGACGTCTGCCTGATGGCGGGCGCGATGTTCGGGTGGACCTATTTCGGTTCGCCCTACCTGCCGGCGCAGATGTCGCTGCGCGACGGCCTCTCGGTCTATTTCTACATCCTCATCGCCGTCACCGGCTTCAGCTACATGCCGTCGCTCACCCTCTGGGCGGGCGCCTGCGCCGCGGTCGCCTGGATGGTCGGCGGCGTCTATCTGGCGAACCTGCCGGATTCCCTTGTGGTAGTGGACGACCTGCTGCCGGACGTGAGCGCCTATCTCGCGGTGCGGCTCGATCCCTTCTATGTCGACCTCTACCGGGTCGGGCAGGACGCGGTCATCCTGATGCTGGTCGCCGCCATCGCGTCGGTGGCCGTCGCCCGCGGGCGGCGCCTGATCATCCGGCAGGCCGCCGCGGCGCGCGACCGGGCGGCCCTCGCCCGCTATTTCGCGCCGGGCACCGTCGCGCGGCTGACGGGCGGCCAGCAGATGCTGCACGAGTATGGTGCCAGCCGCGTGGCCGTACTGTTCGCCGACGTGGTCGGCTTCACGCGAATGACCGAAGGGGCGGCGCCGACCACGGTGATCGGCCTGCTGCGCGGCCTGCACGGGCGGCTGGAGACCGCCGTGTTCGAACACGAAGGAACGCTCGACAAGTTTCTCGGCGACGGCGTCATGGCGACGTTCGGAACGCCGGAGCCGGGGCCGCAGGACGCCGCGAACGCCCTGGCCGCGGGCCGGGCGATGCTCCGCGCCATCGACGCCTGGAACGACGAGCGGACCGCCGACGGCGAGGCGCCGATCCGTCTTTCGGTCGGAATCCACTATGGCGAGGCGGTGCTCGGCAACATCGGCTCCGACCGGCGCCTCGAATACGCCGTGCTGGGCGATGTCGTGAACGTCGCCAGCCGTCTGGAGACGCTGACCCGCGAACTCGGCTGCCGGCTCGTCATCAGCGAGGAACTCGCGGCCGCCGCGCGCGCCCAGGCCGGCGAGAGCGTGCTCGCGGGAATGACGGCCATCGGGCCGCGGCGCGTCTACGGACGCATGAGCGAGATCGACGTCTGGGTCGACCGCCCGCTGGACGAGATGCGTGCCGTTCCGACGCTCGCCGTGGGCGCGGCGCCGACTGCCGCGAGGCTGCCCGCCTGACGGAGCTGGAGCCGCCCTATCGGGCGGCATCCGCCCCCGTCAGCGGTTTGCGGCCATGAACTGCTCCAGCCTGTCCATGGCGATGGACAGCCGGTCGACGTCGCTCGCGAAGCAGAGCCGCAGCCAGCCTTCGCCCTCGGGTCCGAACGCCGCGCCCGGCGCGATCCCGACATTGGTCTCGCGGTAGAGCCGCTTGCAGTATTCGAGCGTGTCGTCGACGCCGGCGACGCGGAAGAAGGCGTAGAACGCCGCCCGCGGCTCGTCGATGGTCACCCCCGGTATGGTGCGCAGGCGCGGCACCACCGCGTCCTTGCCGCGCCGGAACTTCTCGCGCATCTCGTTGACGAAGGGCTCGCCCTGGGTGACCGCGGCCAGCCCGGCGATCTGGGTGAACTCCGAGACCGCCGCGGTCGTGTACTCGATCAGGCTCGTCAGATACTCGCCGATGCCGGCCGGGTGCGTCAGCCAACCCACCCGCCAGCCGGTCATCGCCCACGTCTTGGAGAAGCTGTTGATGACCAGCAGCGGGTCGTCGGGCTCGGCGATCTCCAGGAAGGAAGGTGCCACGTTGCCGTCGTAGACGATCCGCGCATACACCTCGTCGGCGATGATCCAGATGCCGTTGGCGCGCGCGAAGTCCAGGACGGCCTGCTGCTGGGCGCGGTCCATCGTCCAGCCGGTCGGATTGCCCGGCGAGTTGATGAAGATGATGCGGGTACGGTCGTCGCAGGTGGCGAACAGCCGGTCCAGGTCCAGGCGCCAGACGCCGTTCTCCAGGTCGAGCGGCACGCGGCGGGCTTCCGCTCCCCGCGATTCCGCCGCGCTGATGCAGTTCGGCCAGACCGGCGTGACGTTCACCGCGTTGTCGCCCGGATCGAGGATCGCGTTCATCGCCAGCGAGATCGCGGCCATCCCCGACATGGTCACGGTCACGCGCTCCATGTCGATCGCCGTACCGTAGAGGCCGCTCATGTAGCTGGCGAGCGCCGAACGCAGTTCCGGCAGGCCGCGCTTGTGCGTGTAGAAGGTCCGTCCCTCGCGCAGGGCCGCGGCGGCGGCGTCGCAGATGAAGGCGGGCGTCGGGATGTCCGACTCGCCGTACCAGAGGGGAATCGTCTCAGGCTTGCCCATGCCGAGGCGGGACACCTCGCCGATCTTCTGCCTGGGCATGTCGAGCACGATCCTGCGCAGGGTCGCCTCGTTGCGCGCCTTCGTCTGGGACTGCGGTATCATGGGCCTTGTTCTCCGGTGGCCGCGGAGACTGCCTCAAGCCCCGGCGGTTGTCACCTGCCGGTGACGTCGATCGACTGCGGAATCATCAGCGTGACGACGGGAAGGCCGTCGCGCCCCAGGTTCAGCACCGCCATCGGGAACGACTGCGCGGCATTTCCCTCCGAGGAGAAGGCGCACTCGACGGCGGCCGCATGCACGTAGATGCCGTTTTCGCGCATGCTGACCAGATAGCGGTTGATGCCGTCCAGGGCCGGCACGCGGCTTGCGACAGGCACGGTCTCCCAACTCTCGGCCAGTTCCGCGAAGATGGCGATGAAGCGCCGCATCGCATCATCCTGCGCGTCGCCCGACGGCGGGTCCCGGTTGACGATGCGTGCGAACTGCGCCGCCTCCAGGGCCGGCCAGAGGTCGCGGGACCGCTCCGCGAGCGACAGAGAGACGGGTGCATAACCGGTTTCTACGGCCGGGTCGGCTTCGGTTTCTGGCACGCTACAATTCCCCGTGGGCTGCATGTCGACGGGACGGGCGGGATATCGCGACGCCGCCCGCTTCCCCGAGGCGGCCGATTCCGAGCTAGCGAGTGCACGAACCGGACCACCGGTCACGAACCTGTCGTACGGCGGACACCCGCCTGTCGCACCACGCCGCTAGCTTCGCCTCGTCGAATGCTGGCGCATGGAAGCGACGCGATGCAGACGGGTCACCCGGGCACGGCGGACGGCTCGACCGCCGGATCGAGCCGCCACACCTATGAACGCATGGCGGGCGTTTACGATCTCCTCGACGGCATCTACGAGCTCACCTGGAAGCGGCGCCTGCGGCGCGAGGTGTTCGCCCGCGCCCGTGGCCGCCTGCTGGACGTCGGCGTCGGCACCGGCTGCAATATCCCGTTCTACCCGGAGGACAGCGAGGCGGTCGGGATCGACAACAGCCCGGCCATGCTGCGGCGCGCCGCAAAGCGGGCCGAGCGGCAGGGGCGCACGGTCACGCTCCTGGAGCGTGACGTGTTCGCCAACGGCCTGCCCGACGGCGCCTTCGATACCGTCACCGCCACCTATACGATGTGCTGCCTGCCGCGCGACCGGCAGGCCGAGGCGTTGCGCGAGTTGCGCCGGGTCTGCGCGCCGGGCGGGCGCATCCTGCTGCTCGACTACGGACTCTCCGAAAAGCCGCTGGTACGGCTCGGCATGCGGCTGCTCTCGCCCTGGCTTCACTGGGCCTTCGCCGCACGCTACGACGCCGGGACCGAGGAGGCCATCCCCGTGGCCGGGCTGCGCATCGTCCGGCGACAGCTGTTCTTCGGTGATACCGTGCGCCTTCTGGTGCTCGAGGCGGCCCCGCAGGACGGTCAGCGCGTCGGCTCCGCGAAGCCCTTGTAGAGGATCGGCCCCGTCGGCCGGCCGGTCGGCGAGCCGCCCGCCGGCTCCAGCGTGATCTCGTAGAGCTGGCGCGCCTGCGGCCGCGGCAGGTCGGGACCCAGCAGGCTCGTCAGCTGCGCCTGGGGCATCAGGCCGAGCGAGACGGGTCCCGTCTCGGCGTCGGGCAGGGTCCAGACCTGCAGGATGCGGCCTTCCGGAATCGGGATGTCCGCCAGCGGGACGATGCGCACCCGGTCGTCGGCGAACGCTTCCACGACCGCTCCGGGATTGTTGGTGTCCGGATCGAGCAGGACGGCGACGACGATGGGCGGCGGCGGCTCGCGCAGGGAGGGCAGCCCGACGACGACGGCCGTCGCAAGCATGACCATAGCGACGCCGGCTGCGAGGGCGCCCTGCCAGAGCCCACGGCGGCGGGCGGCCCGAACCGACGGGGGCGCGAAGGGAACGATCTCGGCTTCGGATCGGCCATCCAGCCCGGCGACGATGCGATCCCAGAGCGCCGGATCGACCGGCAACGGCGCCGCATGCAGGTCGAGTTCGAGAAAGCGGTCGCGTGCCGCGGCGACGTCGGCGCGCAGGTCGGCATCGTCGACGAGGCGCGCCTCCAACTCCGCCGCTTCGTGCGGCGTCAGCAGGCCCAGCACATATTCTTCGGCGCGCGTCGCCGTCTCGTTCCGTTCGGCGGGGCTCACGACATGCACTCCCGCAGGGCGGCCAGGCCGCGCCTGACCCAGGCCTTCGCCGTCCCGAGCGGTACGGCGAGGCGCCCCGCGATCTCACCGTGGGAATAGCCCGCGACATACGACATGAGGATGCTCGAACGCTTCTCCGCATCGAGGCCCTCGAGGCAGCGGCGCAGACGGCTTTCCAGCGGCAGCCGCTCGAAGGCGTCCCGCGTGGTGCTTTCGCCGTCGCGCCACGCAGCCAGATGCTCGTCACCGACCAGATCCTCGCGGGCGCCGTCGCGCAGCATGTTAAGCGCCCGGTTGCGGACGATCGCGTAGATCCAGCCGCGGCCCGACCCCAGCGCCGGATCGAAGGTGCCGGCCTTGCGCCAGATCTGGATGAACGCGTCCTGCACCGCCTCTTCGGCCAGATCGCGCCGGTGGAGGAACCGCTTCGCCACCGCGAGGAGCCGCCCCGCTTCCACGGCGAAGAGCGCTTCGAGCGCGGCACGGTCGCCCGAAGCGCAGCGTCCGATCGCACCGGCATAGTCGAACTGCCCGGTCGTCCCGTCTCTCACGCGACCCATCCCGTTGCGCGGCGCCCCGCCCGCAGAAAGCCAGCAGACGATCTACGCGCCGCGGCCGGTTCCGGACGCAGCGGCAAAGAAAAAAACGCGCAGAGCGCATCCACGGGACGCTGCCCGCGTGTAGCGGAAGGGTGGTTCGAAGCGGAGCCACCCTTCAGGAGACACGCATGAAATCGCTCAAGCTCGCCCTCGCCGCCGGCACGGTGCTGGGTTTCGCCGCCTCGGCGAACGCCGCCATGGTCGTCGGCCTGGTCGACGGCGGAACGCTCGTCATGTTCGACACCATGAAGCCGACCGTGGCGAAGACGATGAAGGTCACCGGAACCGGGCCGCTGCTCGGGATCGACGTGCGCCCCTCCAACGGCATGCTCTACGGGGTCGCCACAGACGGGACCGTCGTGACCATCGATCCCGCCACGGGAATGGCCAAGATGGTGTCGAAGCTGGACAAGATGCCGCCGGCCTCGCCCTCGGCCACAGCAATCGTCGACTTCAACCCTGCGGCGGACAAGCTGCGCTTCATGGGCATGGACGGCACCAACCTGCGCGCCGACGTCGACACCGGCAAGGTCACGACCGACGGCACCCTGGCCTTCCGGTCGGAAGACATGCATGCGGGCGAGAAGCCGGCCATCGCCGCGGCGGCCTATACCAACTCTTACGGCAATCCGGCGAAGACGGCGATGTACGACATCGACGCGACCATCGTGGCCCTGATCCAGCAGGTGTCGCCGAACGACGGCACGCTCGCCGCCGTCGGCAAGCTTGGCATCGAGGCGGCGCCGACCTATGCCTTCGATGTCCAGACCAACGCCCAGGGGCGCAACACGGCGTGGCTGGCGGCAGGCGACATGCTCTACACGGTCGACCTGGAAACCGGCAAGGCGACCGGCGTCGGCGTCATCGGCGGACTGCCGGGCGCGCTGACGGACATCGCCGTGATGCCGGACGCGTAAACCTACAGCGCCAGTACCACCCGGAGAGCACTCGTCTCCTCCGGGTGCGGCTGGCGCCGGAAGCCCAGCTCGTCGCACAGAGCGAGCATCCTGCGGTTCTCGCGCAGCACGGCGCCCCAGATCTCGCGGATGCCGCGCGCCCGTGCATAGGCGATGATCCGCAGCATCATCAGCCGCCCAAGTCCGTCGCCCTTGATCGCGCTGTCGACCAGGATGGCGTACTCGGCGCGCGCATTGTCCGGGTCGGAGATGATGCGCACGACCCCGAAGACGGCATCCTGCCCGTCGGAACCGGTTTCCACGGCGACCAGCGCCATCTCGCGGTCGTAGTCGATCTGCGTCAGCCGGGCCGCCGCCTCGTGGGTGAGCTGGCCCTTGGGGGCGAAGAAGCGCATCCGGATGTCCTGCGGGTCGAGGCGGCGGAACATCTCGTGGAAGCTCGGCTCGTCCTCGGCACGCACCGGGCGGAGCAGGAAGGTACGCCCGTTGGGCAGCGCCACATGCTGCTCCAGTTCGGTCGGGTACGGCCGGATCGCCAGCCGTGCCGACGGGTCGGCGGCGGTCGCGCGGACGCGCATGCGCGCGTCGACCGCGATGACGCCCTGGTCGTCGGCGAGCAGGGGATTGACGTCGATCTCGACGATCTCGGCGAAGTCCGCCGCCAGCTGCGACAGCTTCACCAGACAAAAGGCGATGGCGTCGATGTCGGCCGGCGGCCGCCCGCGGTAGCCGCCGAGCCATCGCGCCATGCGCGTCGCGGCGATCTGCTCGCGCGCCAGCTTCATGTTGAGTGGCGGCAGGGCGAGCGCGCGGTCGTTGGCGATCTCGACCATGGTGCCGCCGCGGCCGAACAGGATGACCGGGCCGAACTGCGGATCCTCGATCATGCCGAGGATCACCTCGTGCGCGGCGGCGCGGCGGATCATCGCCTGCACGGTGAAGCCTTCGATGCGCGCGTCCGGCCGGACTGCCGCCACCCGTTCGAGCATCCGCTGCGCCGCAGCCTCGACCTCGGCAGGTGTCTCCAGATCGAGCGCGACGCCCTGGACGTCGGTCTTGTGCGTGATGTCGGGCGACAGGATCTTCAGCGCGACGGCGCCGCCGATGCGCGCCGCCGCCGCGCGCGCCTCGGCCGGGGTCGCCGCCGTTTCCGTCGCCACGACGGGAATGCCGTAGGCGGCGAGGACGCGCTTGGCCTCCGGCTCGGTCAACCAGTCCCGCCCGTCCACGAGCGCCCGTTCGAGTTCGGCTCGCACCGCCCCGCGGTCCGGAACGAAGGATTCCGGCAGGGACGGCGGCGTCTCCATCAGCAGTTCGCGCCGCTGTCGCCGCCGGGCGAGATGCATGAAGGCGCGGACGGCGTCCTCCGGCGTGGCGAAAGTCGGAACGTCGCTGCGAATGAACAGCCGGCGACCGGCGGCCGCGGCGTGCTCGCCCACCCAGCTCGTCAGCACGACGGGGCGCCGGCCGCGCCCTTCCTTACGCGCCGCCAGCGTATCCACCACGGCCTGGGCCGCATCGCCGCTGGAGGCGACCGCCGTCGGGCAGTTGAGCACGAGAAGCGCGTCGAGCCCCGGATCGTCGAGAAGGATGTCGAGCGCGGCCGCATAGCGTTCGCCCGTCGCATCGCCGATGATGTCCACCGGGTTCGCCCGCGACCAGGTCGGCGGCAGCACCGTATCCAGGCGTTCGATCGTCTCGGCACCGAGCGTCGCCAGCGTTCCGCCGGCACCGATCAGGGCGTCGGTCGCCATCACGCCCATGCCGCCGCCGTTCGTCAGGATCCCGAGCCGGCTCCCCGCGATGTCGCGGACGCGGGCCAGCGTCTCCACCGCGCCGAACAGCTCCTCGATGCTGCGCACGCGCAGAATGCCGGCGCGCGCGAACGCCGCGTCGTAGACCGCATCGACGCCGGCCAGTGCGCCGGTGTGCGAGGAGGCCGCCCGCGCGCCCTCGGCGAAGCGGCCCGCCTTGATGGCGATCACCGGCTTCACCCGGGCCGCGGCGCGTGCGGCCGACATGAACTTCCGCGAGTGCGTGATGGCTTCGATGTAGAGCAGGATCGCCGTGGTCTCGCGGTCGGTCGCGAGCCAGTCGAGCATGTCGCCGAAGTCGACGTCGATCATGTCGCCCAGCGAGACGAGGTGCGAGAAGCCGATGCCGCGCGGCACCGCCCAGTCCAGGATCGAGGTCACCATGGCGCCCGACTGCGCGACGAAGGCGACGCCGCCGCGCTGCGGCCGGATGTGCGCGAAGCTGGCGTCCAGCCCGCTGCCCGGCACCAGGACGCCCAGGCAGTTCGGTCCCACGACGCGGAGCAGATGCGGCTTCGCGGCGTCGAGCACCGCCTGGCGCAGCCGGTGCCCATCTCCGCCACCGTCGCCCCCGCCTTCACCGAAGCCGGCGGTGATCACGATGGCGGCACGCGTGCCCCTGTCGCCGAGCTGCCGGATCAGTTCGGGGACAGACTCGGGCGGCGTCGCGATGACGGCGAGGTCGGGGACGTCCGGCAGCGCCTCGATCGACGGAAACGCCTCCAGCCCCTCGATCGACGTCTCGCGCGGGTGGACGGCGCGGATACTGCCGCGGAACCCGGCCTGGGCGAGGTTGCGGGCGAGCACCGCGCCGACGGAACCCTGTCGCGTCCCAGCGCCGACGACCACGATCGATTGCGGCCGGAACGCCGCGTCCAGGTTGCGTACGGTCATCGGTCGGTGAACTCCCCGGCGATCCGGCGGTAGTCCCGCTCCGCCTCGGCGCCGAAGCAGACGAGGAGGACGCGCTCGATCTGCGGCAGTTCGCGCAGCGTGTGCTCGACGGTCAGCAGCGCGATGCGCGCCGCCCGGTCGAACGGGAAGCGATAGACGCCGGTGCTGATCGACGGGAAGGCGATGCTGCGCACGTCATGTCGCGCGGCGAGCCGCAGGGCATTGCGATAACAGGACGCCAGCAGCGGATCGTCGTTCCGCCCGCCCGACCAGACGGGGCCCACGGTGTGGATGACGTGCCGTGCCGGCAACCGATAGCCGGCGGTGATGCGCGCTTCGCCGGTCGGGCAGCCGCCGAGGGTCCGGCATTCGGCGAGCAACTCCGGACCGGCGGCGCGGCGGATCGCACCGTCCACGCCACCGCCGCCCAGCAGGCTCTCGTTCGCCGCGTTGACGATCGCATCGACCTGCTGGCGCGTGATGTCGCCCTCGACGATGTCGATCCGCTCGAACATGAGCCGTAGTCGTCCTAGGCCGCCGCCTCCGCCGCCGAAGGTTCGAGCGCCGCGGCGAGCGCGTCGTCGACCTTCTCCAGCCAGACGAACTTCAGCGCGTTCCGCGTGCTTTCCGGGATCTCCTCATAGTCCTTGCGGTTGCGCGCCGGCAGCATGACGGTGCGGATGCCCGCCCGGTGCGCGGCGATGACCTTCTCTTTGATGCCGCCCACGGGCAGCACGAGGCCGCGCAGGCTGATCTCGCCGGTCATGGCCAGGTCGCTCTTCACGGTGCGGTCGGTCAGCAGCGAGGTGAGCGCCGTGAACATCGCGACACCGGCGGACGGCCCGTCCTTGGGAATGGCGCCCGCCGGCACGTGAACGTGGATGTCGCTCTTCTCGAAGATCGCCGGGTCGATACCGATCGAGGCGGCGCGCGCCTTCACCACCGTCAATGCGGCCTGGACGCTCTCGCGCATCACGTCGCCGAGCTGGCCGGTGAGGATCAGCTTGCCCGCGCCCGGGGTCCGCGTCGCCTCGATAAACAGAATGTCGCCGCCGACGGGGGTCCAGGCGAGCCCGGTCGCCACGCCCGGCACGCTGGTCCGCATCGCCAGCTCGCCCTCGTAGCGCTTCGGTCCCAGGATCGCGGCGAGATCGTCGACCGTCACCACGACCTTCGCGTCCTTGCCCTCGGCAATGCGCATGGCCGCATGGCGGAAGACGGTGCCGACTTCCCGCTCCAGATTGCGCACGCCGGATTCGCGCGTGTAGTCGGCGATGATCGCCGCCAGCACGTCGTCGCCGATCTCCACCTGTTCGGGCTTCAGGCCGTTCGCCTCCAGCTGCCGCTTCACCAGATAGCGCTTGGCGATCGCCAGCTTCTCTTCCTGCGTGTAGCCGGCCAGCTCGATGACCTCCATCCGGTCGCGCAGCGGGCCCGGAATCTGGTCGAGCACGTTCGCCGTCGCGATGAACATCACCTTCGACAGGTCGAAGGGCACCCCGAGATAGGTGTCGCGGAAGGTGGAGTTCTGCTCCGGGTCGAGCACTTCCAGCAGTGCGGAGGAGGGGTCGCCCTGATGGCTGCGGCCCAGCTTGTCCATCTCGTCCAGCATGAAGACGCCGTTGCGGGCGCCGACCTTGCGGATCGCCTGGATGATGTTGCCTGGCAGGGCGCCGATATAGGTGCGCCGGTGGCCGCGGATCTCGGACTCGTCGTGCACGCCGCCGAGCGCGATGCGCGTGAACTTGCGGCCCGTGGCCCGCGCGATCGACTGGCCGAGCGATGTCTTGCCGACGCCGGGCGGGCCGACGAAGCAGAGGATCGGGCTGCGGCCGTGCGGCGCCAGCTTGCGCACCGCCAGCCATTCCAGGATGCGCCGCTTGATCTTGTCGAGGCCGTAATGATCCTCGTCCAGGATGCGCCGCGCCTCCGCGATGTCGATTTCCGGCTCCGCCTCGATCTTCCACGGCAGGCCGATCAGCCAGTCGAGATAGGTGCGCGTCATGCCGTACTCGGCGGCCGCTTCCGGCATGCGCTCCAGGCGCCGCAGCTCCTTGTCGGTCTGCTGGCGCACCTCGTCGGGCATGCCGGCCTTCTCGATCGCCTCCTTCAGCTCGGCGATCTCGGCCGCGCGCTCGTCCTCCTCGCCCAGCTCCTTCTGGATCTGGCGGAGCTGTTCGCGCAGGAGGTGCTCGCGCTGGCGCGCTTCCAGCGTGTCCTTGGTCTGCTGGCCGATCTGCTGCGAGAGCTTCAGCACGCCGATGCGGTAGGACAGGCGCTCGAGCACCATGTCGAGGCGCGCCTGGACATCGAGCGTCTCGAGGACCTGCTGCTTCTCTTCCGGCTGCAGGTCGAGGAATGCGGCGACGAAGTCCGCCAGCGCCGAGGCGGACTGGATCGACTGGATCGCGCCCGCGAGTTCGCCGGGCGCCTGGGGCAGAAGCTGGACGGCCTCGACGGCGCGCTCCTTGAGGCGATGGACGCGCGCCTCGACTTCCGCCGTGCGGAGTTCGCTCTCGCCGATCTGCTCGACGCGCGCCACGAGAAAGGGATATCCGTCCAGGAACTCGATGACGCGGAAGCGGCGCTCGCCCTGGCAGACGACATGGTGCGAGCCGTCCGGCGCGGTGACGTAGCGCATCACTGCGGCCACGGTGCCGATTGTGTGCAGGTCGGCACTGGTTGGATCTTCGACGCTGGCGTCGCGCTGTACGAGCACGCCGAGAGGGCGTTCGGAGCGGGCGGCCTCCTGGGCGGCGGCGACGGAGCGCGGCCGCCCGATGACGAACGGCAGCACGATCCCCGGAAACAGGACCATGTTGCGCACCGGCAGGATGATCATGGCGTCCGCGGGAAGCTCGGCCGCGGGAGAGGTCTGCGTCTGGTCGCCGTTCATGATGTCAGCCCAGCTTGCGAAGACTCAGGATGAGGCAGCCGTCCTCGAGTTCGGGCCGCCCGGCCTCGTACCGCCCGGTGGGCAGGACGATGCGGCGTTCGAACCGGCCGTGCGGGATCTCGAGACGGTGGATGGCGGCGCGGCGCAGGCCGGGCGGCAGGCGGCGCTCCCCGCGCACGATCAGCACACCCGAATCGACGACCACCTCCAGGTGATCGGACGAGACACCCGGCAGCGCTGCGACGATCCACAGCGCCTCTTCGGTCTCCAGGATGTCGAGCGGCGGCTCCCAGGCGGGGCGGCGGGCCTGGGCGGGCGCGGGCATGAAGAACTGGCGGTGCAACCGCTCGGCGCGGTCGATCCTCTCGCAGGCTTCGTCCCACATCCAGACGCCGGGCGTGCGTGGCGGCATTGTCTTCCCTCGCGGATGCGATCAGGGAAAAGAGATGTGGCGCCTATGGTTCCCTTACAACCAGCGGCGACACCGGCGCCCCTACCTCAGTAGGTCACGCAGGCGGCGTTGAGGATTCCGATGACGATGGAGAAGGCGCCGACGACGATGGCCGGGCCCACCTCCGCGCCTTCGATCTGCCGGACGAGTTGCGGCAGCAGCAGGCGCGCAACGAGGAAGGCGAGAAGCTGGATGACCAGGGCCACGACACCCCACACCAGCATGTCCGCGATGCTGACGCTGTTCTCGATCACCCCGGCGAGCGGTATGGCGAAGCCGATCATCGCACCGGAGAAGCTGATCGCGGCGGCGCTGTTGCCGGCACGGATCAGCCGGAGCTCGTTGAACGGCGTCACGAAGGTGTAGATCAGCGCGAACACGGCGAGCAGCAGGCAGGCGGCCGCGAAGAAGAGCGCGAAGAAGGGAAGCGTGCCGAGATAGTCGGAGGTGGGGACGAACAAGGATGGTCTCCGAAGCGACGGGCGGGCGCGGACCAAGGTGCAGGGCGGCGCCCGGCGGCGCAAGCGCGATGCGGGATGCCGGCAACATCGCGTCCGCGGCGGCGTTGACGGGAGGCCGCTGCTGCAGGAGTGCCGGGTGCCGCTCGATCCCGTCGACCAGGTCGATCTCGTCTTTTCCGACTGGCGGCCGATCCGCCATATCGACGACCCGCTGAGCAAGGATCTGTCGGCCGTCGCCCGGGTCGGACGCTGCCTGTTCGTCGCATGCGACGAGACGGCGAGCGTCGAGCGCCTCGTCGAGAACGCCGCCGGCGACTTCGCGGCGCATACCAGCATCCGGCTCGGCGACTTCTTCGACCTCCCGGAGGGACAGTCCGGCGAGATGGACATCGAGGGCCTAGCCGCGGCGGACGGCTATCTCTGGATCGTCGGTTCGCACGCGCTGAAGCGCAAGAATGCCAAGCGGGACGGGCACGGCCATGAAGACGCTCTGGAGCGAATGGCCGAGATCGGCCGCGACCCCAACCGCTACTTTCTCGGACGGGTGCCGCTGCGCGACGAGGGCGCCGGCATGTTCGGTCTCTGCGACGACGTCGGAGGACGGAAGGCCGCCTGCCTGAAGCTGAGGAAGTCGCGCTCGACGCTGCATGAATGGCTCGAGGAGGATCCGCATCTGGCCGCCTTCCTCTCGATCCCGTCGAAGGAGAACGGCTTCGACATCGAGGGCATAGCGGTGCGCGGCGACCGCGTCTGGCTCGGACTGCGCGGGCCGGTGCTGCGCGGCCATGCCGTAGTGTTGGAACTCTCGCTTAAGGAGCCGTCCAGCGGCCGTCTCACGGCGCGGCGGATCGAGGGCAAGGCCCGGTACCGCAAGCACCTGCTCGACACCCAGGGCCTCGGCGTCCGCGACCTGCGGCTCTGCGGCGACGACCTGCTGCTGCTGGTCGGGCCGACGATGGCGTTGGACGGCACGGCCTTGGTCCTGCGCTGGCGCGACGCGGTCCGCGACATCCGCTCGGGCGTCGTGGCGCCGCAACGGGTCGGCGTCGTCGCCGAACTGCACTACGGCCTGGAAACCGATCATCCCGAAGGCCTGGAGCACGCCTCCGACGCGCGCGACGGCAGCCTCCTCGTGATCTACGACGCGCCGGGGCCCGATCGGGTGGATCCGGACTCCTTCACGGTCCGCGCGGACATCATCAAGCCGGATCTCGACGAACCGGCCTCCGGCCGGCCAAGGAACGTTCCGAGGCCAAAGCGCCGCTGACCGGGAACGCGTCTGCCGCTTCCGTGTCGGGTCAGGGCGTGGTTCGATCGGTCATCGATCCCGCCCAGCGGGACATCCGACCATGCGGGGTGCTCCATGACCGATCGTGCCTTCGACACAGCCACCAGCCTCGCCGCGGCCCTCCGCGACGGGAGCGTGGGCAGCCTGGAACTGCTGGATCACTATCTCGCCCGGGTCGAGAAATTCAACCCACGGTTGAATGCACTGATCTGGACGGATATTGACGGTGCCCGCGCACGGGCGAAAGCAGCGGACGATGCGCGTGTGCGGGGCGAAAGCTGGGGGCCGCTGCACGGCCTGCCGATGACGTTCAAGGAATCCTACGACATCGCCGGCGCCCCCACCACCTGGGGCCTGCCGGAATACAAGGATACCAAGGCGGAACGCCATTCGCTGCCCGTGCAGCGGTTCGTCGACGCCGGCGCCATCCCGTTCGGCAAGACTAACGTGCCGGTAATGCTCGCCGACTGGCAGAGCTTCAATCCCGTCTACGGCACGACGAACAACCCGTGGGACCTGTCGCGCACGCCGGGCGGGTCGTCGGGCGGTTCCGCGGCCGCCCTGGCGGCGGGCCTGACGGGTCTGGAAGCCGGCAGCGACATCGGCGCCTCCATCCGCAATCCCGCGCATTACTGCGGCGTCTTCGGCCACAAGCCGACCTGGGGCATCTGCCCGTCGCGCGGCCATGCGCTGCCCGGCGTCGTCGTGCCGTCGGATATCTCCGTCATCGGCCCGCTGGCCCGTGGCGCCGACGATCTCGATCTCGCGCTGTCGGTCATGGCCGGGCCGGACGAGATGGACGGGGCGGGCTGGAAACTGGACCTGCCGGGCCCGCGCGGCGAGACGCTGAAGGACCTGCGCGTCGCCGTGATGCTCGACCATCCCTGCGCGGAGAGCGACGGCGAGATGCTCGACGTCCTGCAGGCGCTGGTCGACCGCCTCGCGGCCGCGGGTGCCCGGGTGGACGACCGGGCAAGGCCGGCGATCGACCTCGCCCGGCAGCACGAGGTCTACATCACCCTGCTTCGCGCGGCCACCTCCGGCCGGCTGCCGCCGGCCGTGTTCGACCAGCATCTGCGCGACGCCGAACGACTCGCCGACGACAAGAGCTATTACGCGATGATGGCGCGCGCCAACACGATGCGGCACCGCGACTGGCACCGCTGGAACAATGAGCGGGGGCAGATGCGGCTCGCCTGGGCCGAGTTCTTTCGCGACTGGGACGTCCTGCTCTGCCCGGTGGGCGCCTCGGCTGCCTGGCCGCACGACCAGGCGGGCGATCGTGCGCAACGCACGATCCTGGTCAACGGGAAGAAGGTTCCGACGACCGACCAGATGTTCTGGGCCGGCATCGGCGGCGTGGTCTTCCTGCCCTCGACGGCGGCGCCGGCCGGCCTGACGAAATCGGGGCTGCCGGTGGGCATCCAGATCCTGGCGCCGCACCTGCACGACCGCACGGCCATCCACGTGGCGCGGCTGATCGAGCGGACCTGCGGCGGCTTCGTCCCGCCGCCCGGCTACGAATAGGCGATCCGCGCGGCGTTCAGCCCGTCTCGCGCGACTTCAGGCGGGAGAGCAGGCCGTCGAACTGGTCGAGGTCGGAGAAGCGCAGCGTCACCGACCCGGCCTTGCCGTCCCAGTTGATCTTGACCCGCAGCCCGAGCAGGTCCGCCAGGTCGCGCTCCAGGGCGACCGTATCGGCCGTCTTCGGCGGCGCGGTGCGGCGCCCGGCACCGTCCGCCTTGGCGCCCTGGACCAGCCGCTCCGTCGCCCGTACCGACAGGCCCCGCGCGACGATCTGTGCCGCCAGCACGGCCGGGTTCGCCGCCCCCACCAGGGCCCGCGCGTGGCCGGCGCTGATCGCGCCCTTGTCGAGCAGTTCGCGCACGCTGCCCGGCAGGCCGAGCAGGCGCAGCGTGTTCGCGATGTGGCTGCGGCTCTTGCCGACCGTCTGGGCCAGCTGTTCCTGGGTGTAGCTGAAATCGGCGATCAGGCGGTTGTAGCCCTCGGCCTCCTCGACCGGCGACAGGCTCTCGCGCTGGACGTTCTCGACGATCGCAATCTCGAGCGCGTCCTGGTCGGACAGGTCGCGCACGATGACCGGCACTTCGTGCAGCTGCGCGCGCTGGGCGGCGCGCCAGCGCCGCTCGCCCGCGACGATCTCGTACCCGTCGGACCCGTCGGCGGGACGCCGCACCAGGATCGGCTGCAGGATGCCCTTCTCGCGAATCGACTGCGACAGGGCCTCGATCGCATCCGCATCGAAGCGGCGCCGCGGCTGGAACTGGCCGGGGCGCAGGGCCTCGACCGGCACCGTGCGCGAGGGACGGGCGCGTTCGTCCGCCGCGGCGGCCTCCGTGGTACCGTTGCCCAACAGCGCGGAGAGGCCGCGTCCCAGCTGACGACGATTGCCGGTCATCGAATGGCCTCCTCACGGGCGATGAATTCTTCCGCCAGACGCACATAGGCGACGGCGCCGGCGGAACGCGGATCGTAGGACAGCACCGGCAGCCCGTGCGAGGGCGCCTCCGACAGGCGCACGTTGCGCGGGATCTCCGTGCTGTAGATCTTCTGGCCGAGATGCGCGCGGACGTCGTCGGCGACCTGGATGGACAGGTTGTTGCGCCGGTCGATCATGGTCAGCACGATGCCCTGCAGGCGCAGCCGCACGTTCAGGCTCTCGCGGACGCGGTCGATGGTGCGCATCAGCTGCGACAGGCCTTCCAGCGCCAGGAATTCCGCCTGCAGCGGGACGAGCACCGCATCGGCCGCCACGAAAGCGTTCAGCGTCAGCAGGCCCAGTGCCGGCGGACAGTCGATCAGCACGTAGTCGACGGCCGCGCGGCTCTCGCGCAACGCGTCGCGTAGCCGCTGCTCGCGCCGCGGCGCCTGCACCAGTTCGACCTCGGCGCCGGCGAGCTCGGGGGTGGACGGAATGAGCCAGAAGCCGGGAAAGGCCGTCTCGACCAGGGCCGCATCCAGGCTCGTCTCGTCGAGCAGGACCTCGTAGCTGCCGAGGCTCCGGTCGACGCGCGAGACGCCCAGGCCCGTCGATGCGTTCCCCTGGGGATCGAGATCGATCACCAGGACATCATGGTCCCTCGCCGCCAGCGCAGCGGCCAGATTGACCGCGGTCGTCGTCTTGCCGACGCCGCCCTTCTGGTTGGCGATCGCGATGACGCGTGGCGCGGCGCGGCGCTCAGCGGTGGCGTCGGGGTTTCGTGTCGACACGCCTGATGTCTTCCAATCGGAGTATGGTGCCCGTCGGGTCGGAGCGGCTCGGCAGGCGGGTGGCCCGCATGCGCCACCCCACCCGTGCATCCGCCAGTTCCTCGTCGGTTCGGGCACCTTTCAGGAGGAGGGCGCAGCCACCCGGCCGGATCACGGGGGCGATCCAGGGAAGGAGCCGCGTCAGCGGGCCCACGGCCCGCGCGGTGACGACGTCGGCGACGCCGGCCAGTGCGCCCTTGCCGAGCGTCTCGAGCCGCTCGGTCCAGATCTCCACCGGCGTATCCGTCGCCTCCGCCGCGGCGCGCAGGAACGCGCACTTTCCGTTGTTGCTCTCGACGAGACGGACGTTTTGCATGCCCATGATCGCCAGGATCAGGCCGGGAAAACCGGCACCCGAGCCCAGATCGACGATCTCGTCATCCTCGTCGAGCAGCGGAAACAGCTGCGCCGAATCGAAGATGTGCCGGCGCCAGACGTCGCCGAGGCTCGCGGCGCTCACCAGGTTCTTCCGTTCCTGCCATGTATTGAGCAGGTCGACGAACACGGTCAGCTTGTCGAGTGTTTCACGTGAAACGCCCGCCGTTTCGGCGAACCATTCGGGGCCATGATCGCCCGTAGCGGCCAAGCCGCCGGGAGCCGGGTCCGTGACCATCTCAGGCCGTCCGCCGCGGCGCGTCGCGCCGCACGAAACGCAGCAACGCGTTGACGGCAGCCGGCGTCACGCCGGGAATACGCGCGGCGGCGCCGATCGTTGCAGGGCGCGCCCGGTTCAGCTTCTCGCGGATCTCGTTGGACAGGCTGCCGACGCTGCGATAGTCCAGGTCCGGCGGCAGGCCCAGCGCTTCGTCGCGCCGGAAAGCCCGAATGTCGGCCGCCTGGCGCTCCACATAGCCGGCATACAGCGCCTCGATCTGCAGCTGCTCCAGGACGTCGGCCGGGATTTCCGCAAGTTCCGGCCACGCCGCCGCCATCCGCCCCGCGTCGCAGTCCGGCAGCGCCAGCAGGTCCAGGCCGGACCGGCGCCGGCCGTCCCGATTGATCGGAAACCCCAGGCGCGCCAGCGACTCGGGCGATCCGCCGACCGCCGACAATGCGGTCCTTGCCCCATCAAGTGCCGCCGAACGCGCCGCCCATGCCGCCTGCCGGGCCGCGCCCGCCAATCCCACCGCCACCGCCCGCGGCGTCAGGCGCTGGTCCGCGTTGTCGGCGCGCAGCAGCAGCCGGTATTCGGCCCGCGACGTAAACATGCGATACGGCTCGTCCGCGCCGCGCGTGATCAGGTCGTCCACCATGACGCCGAGATAGGCGTCCGCGCGGTCCAGCAGGAAGGGCCCGCTCCCGGCGGCAGCGAGCGCGGCATTGGCGCCGGCATACAAGCCCTGCGCCGCCGCTTCCTCATAGCCCGTCGTGCCGTTGATCTGCCCCGCGAGGAAAAGCCGCGGGATACGGCGCGTCTCCAGTGTCGGCATCAGTTCGCGCGCATCGACGCAGTCATATTCGATGGCATAGCCGGGCCGCAGGATCGTCGCCTGCTCCAGGCCGGGGATGCTCGCGACCAGCCGCGCCTGGACCTCGCGCGGCAGCGAGGTCGAGATGCCGTTGGGATAGACCGTATCGTCGTCGAGCCCTTCAGGCTCCAGGAAGATCTGGTGCCGCTGCTTGTCGGCGAACCGCACCACCTTGTCCTCGATCGAGGGACAGTAGCGCGGCCCCGTCGACTGGATCTGTCCCGAATAGATCGGCGCCCGGTGGATGTCGGCGCGGATGATCGCGTGGGTCGCTTCGGTCGTCTCCGTCACGTGGCAGACGGTCTGCGGCGTATCGATGCGCTCGGTCAGATAGGAGAAGGGCGTGGGCGGATCCTCGCCCTCCTGCACTTGGAGCGCCGCCTCGTCGATCGTTCGCCCGTCGAGCCGCGGCGGCGTTCCGGTCTTCAGCCGCGCAAGGGTGAACCCGGCGCGCGACAGGGTCTGCGAGAGGCCGTCGGACGGCTCGTCGCCGACCCGCCCGGCCGGGTAGCGCTCCTCGCCGATATGGATCAGGCCGCGCAGGAAGGTGCCGGTGGTCACCACGACGGCCCCAGCGCGAATTTCCATGCCGTCGCCGGTCACCACACCGCAGGCATTGCGCGCGGCGTCCAGCAGCAGGTCCTCGACCGCATCGGCGCGGATCTGGAGGTTCGCCTGTTCGGCCAGCAGCGCCTGGACCGCCGCACGGTAGAGCTTCCGGTCCGCCTGGGCTCGCGGGCCGCGGACCGCCGGCCCCTTGCTCCGGTTGAGCATGCGGAACTGTATTCCGGCCCGGTCGATGGCGCGCGCCATGATCCCGTCGAGGGCATCGATCTCGCGGACGAGATGGCCTTTCCCCAGGCCGCCGATGGCCGGGTTGCATGACATCTCGCCGATCGTTTCGATCTTGTGCGTGATCAGAAGCGTCCGCGCGCCCAGGCGCGCCGACGCCGCAGCCGCTTCGCAGCCGGCGTGCCCGCCGCCGACGACAATCACATCCCAGGCTTCGCTCATGGGCGGAATGTATGGGCGGGGCGCTACGCTGTCAAAGCGGCCCGGCATGTTTCACGTGAAACATTCACTTCCCGATGCAGAAATCGCGGAAGATCACGTCCAGCAGGTCCTCCACGTCCACACGCCCGGTGATCCGGCCCAGTTCCCGAACCGCCAGCCGGACGTCCTCCGCCGCGAGGTCCGGCTGCGTGACGCCGGCGAAGCGCGACAGATGGTCGACGCAGGCCTCGATCGCCAGCCGGTGCCGGAGCCGCGACAGCGCCGGCGCCTCGGTCTCCTTGCCCACATGGTCGGCGATGCGGTGCGCCAAAGCGGCCAGCAGTTCCGCCATGCCCGCGCCGGTGCGCACCGACAGCGGATGCGCCGCGTGATCGTCGATCGCCGACTTCCCCTCAAGGGCAACCAGATCGACCTTGTTGACGCAAACCATGACGTCCGCGACGTTCGCATCGCGAAGACGATCCCGGATCCCGGCAGCGGCTCCGGGGTCGGTCGCGTCGACCAGCACCAGCACCAGGTCCGCCTGCGACGCCCGGGCGAGCGCCCGGCGGATGCCTTCTTCCTCCACCGGGTCGGCGCCGGACCGCAGACCCGCGGTATCGGCCACCACAGCCGCGTAGCCGCCGATGTCGAGACGCACCTCCACCACGTCGCGCGTCGTACCGGCGGTCTCCGCGACGATCGCCGCATCGCGCCGCGCCAGGGCGTTGAGCAGGCTCGACTTGCCGGCGTTCGGCGGGCCGACGATGGCGATCGAGAAGCCTTCCCGCACGATCTCGCCGCGCCGCCCGTCCGCCAGGTGCACCGCCATCTCCGCGCGCACCGCATCCACGGCGGCACGGGTGGTCGCAGCGATCCCGTCCGGCAGATCCTCGTCAGCGAAATCGATCTCCGCCTCGATCCACGCCAAGGCACGGGTCAGGCGGCGGGTCCAGTCGTCATAGACGCCCGCCAGCCGCCCGGAGAGCTGACTCAAGGCTTGCCGGCGCTGCGCCGGTGTGTCGGCTGCCACGAGGTCCGCCAGGCCTTCCACCGCGGTCAGATCGAGCCGGCCGTTCTCGAAGGCCCGGCGGGTGAACTCGCCCGGCTCGGCCGGCCGCAGGCCCGGCATCCGTGCCAGTTCCTCCAGCATCGCCGACACCACGGCGCGGCCGCCATGCACGTGCAGCTCGACGACATCCTCGCCGGTGAAGCTGTTGTGCCGCGGGAACCAGAGGAAGAGGCCCTCGTCGATCACGTCTCCGGCACCGTCCCGGAACCTGCACAGGGTCGCCCGTCGCGCCTCCGGTGCCGCGCTGCCGCCGCGCAGTCGCTGCAGGGTGTGCAACGCCTCCCGGCCGGAGACGCGGAGGATGGCGATCCCCGCACGCCCGGGGGCCGTCGCCACGGCGAAGATCGTGTCGTCCGTCAGAACCTGACCTCGCCCGTGTCGCCGTAAATCCGCGTCAGGCACAGCAGGATGTCCACCGTGGCACCGTCCTCCGCCAGCGGCAGGACGATGTTCTCGAGGATCCGGAGCATCCGGCTGCGCTGGTCCAGGAATGGCGGCCCGCGCCGCCAGCTGGGCCGGTGCGTTTCGACAACATCTTGATATCGCTTATAATATCCTGCATCGAGGTTCGGGTGCGCCTCGTCGAACCACTGTCCCGTCAACTCGCGCCCGTGTGCGGCGACCACGGCGGTGCCCACCAGCCGGTAGCGCATCCTGAACGGGTCGCGGTGGATATCGAGCATCCAGATGTCGGGCAGCAGGCGCACGATCCGCGCGGGATCCACGTCTCGGCGCGCCGGAAGTAGCCCCGGCGCCGGGCGAAGGGCGTCCCAGTAGGCGTAGATGGCACCGATGTCCGGGTGCCAGCCCACCGCCGCCGCATCCGCCGCCGAGCCGACGGCAAGGGACGCCTCCTGCTCGGGAAACCTCATTCGGTACGCGGCTTGCCCTCCGCCGCCGTGCGGAACTGCGACCAGAAGCGCTGCATCTGGTCGAGGCCGGTGGCAGCGGCAGGCATCCATGCCTTCCACAGGGCTTCCGGATCCATCGAACGGAGGTTCGACAGCAGCCTGTCCTGCATTTCCTGCATCACCGCCTGCTGCATCGGCTGCACATCGGGCAGGCCGAGAAAGTGGCGCGCCTCTTCGGGCGTGCAGTCGATGTCGATGCTGACCTTCATCGGATACTCCTGCCGGCGGCTGGACACCTGTCTCATGTGGTTCATCGCGTGGCACCGAACAACTGTCGTCAATCCCGGCCGGTGCCTTGAGACGCTGCGCCCAAGGCCACAGCTTAACAGCTGAACCGACGCCTGCGAGGACCGGCGATGACCGAGAACCTGCTCCGCGACGAAACGAGCCCCTACCTGCTCCAGCACAGGGACAATCCCGTGCACTGGCGGCCGTGGGGCGAGGCCGCCCTGGCGGAGGCCGAAAGCGCGCGGAAGCCGATCCTCCTGTCGGTCGGCTATGCCGCCTGCCACTGGTGCCACGTCATGGCGCACGAGAGCTTCGAGGATCCGGCGATCGCCGCGGTGATGAACGACCTGTTCGTCTGCATCAAGGTCGACCGCGAGGAACGCCCGGACGTGGACGCCATCTATCAGCAATCCCTGGCGCTGCTCGGCCAGCAGGGCGGCTGGCCGCTGACCATGTTCCTCACCCCGGCCGGGGAGCCCTTCTGGGGCGGCACCTATTTCCCGCCCCAGTCCCGTTGGGGCCGGCCGGGCTTCGCCGACGTGCTGCGGACGATGGCCGAGGCGTGGCGCACCGATCCCGACAAGGTGCAGGCGAACGTCAAGGCGATCCGGGACGCGCTCGACAAGGCGACCGCGTCCAAGGCCGGCGACGCGACGCTGACGGTACCGCTGATCGACAGGATCGCGCGCCGGCTGGTCCGCGAGACGGATCCCTTCCACGGCGGCATCGGCGAGGCACCGAAGTTTCCCAGCCTCCCGGTATTCCTGCTGCTCTGGCGCGCCTGGAAGCGGACGGGACTGGAGCCCTTCCGCCGCGCCGTCCTGACGACCCTGACGCAGATGAGCCAGGGCGGCATCTGGGACCATCTCGGCGGCGGCTTCGCCCGCTATTCCGTCGACGAGCGCTGGCTCGTGCCGCACTTCGAGAAGATGCTCTACGACAATGCGCAGATGCTCGAGCTGCTGACGACGGTCTGGCAGGACGAGCGCGATCCTCTGCTGGAGGCGCGCATCCGCGAGACCGCCGCCTGGCTGCTCAGGGAGATGCGTGCCGGCGCCGCAGACGACGGCAGTGCCGGGTTCGCCGCCAGCGTCGATGCCGACAGCGAAGGCGAGGAGGGGCGCTTCTACGTCTGGACGGAGGCCGAGATCGACGCGCTGCTCGGCCCCGAGAGCGCATCGTTCAAGTCGATCTACGACGTGACGGCCACCGGCAACTGGGAAGGCCGCACCATCCTGAACCGCCTGGAGCGACCCGACCTCCTGTCCAACGCGGAGGAGACCCGGCTCGCCGCCGCCCGGGATACGCTGCTGCGGGCGCGCGCGAAACGCCCGGCACCGGAGCGCGACGACAAGGTTCTCGCCGACTGGAACGGCCTGACGATCGCGGCTCTGGCGCGGGCGGCCGTCGCCCTTGACGAACCGCCGTGGCTCGATGCCGCCCGGGACGCCTTCGCGTTCGTCGCACGCCATATGGTCGACGGCGACGGACGCCTGCGCCACTCCTGGCGGGACGGGCGCCTGCGCCATCCGGCGACGCTGGACGACCATGCCCAGATGGTGCGGGCCGCGCTCACCCTGTTCGAGATCGTCGGCGACCGGCGTTATCTGGATCATGCACGGAACTGGGCGGAGGCCGCGGAACGGCACTTCGCCGACCCCGCCGGCGGCTATTTCATGAGCGCCGACGATGCGGATGGCCTGATCGTGCGGCCGAAGAGCACCGCCGACAATGCCACCCCCGGCGGCAGCGGTACCATGGCCGAGGTCGAGGCGCGGCTCTGGCTGCTCACCGGCGAGATGGCATGGGCGGAGCGCGCCGGGCGGACCATTGCGTCGGTCTCCGGTGAGATCGAACGCAACTTCTATCCGCTCGCGACGCTGATCAACGCGGCGGAACTGCTCGAATCGGGCCTGCAGATCGTGATCGCGGGTGCCGACGGTGCCGATGCGATGCTGCGCACGGTATGGTCGCTGTCGCTGCCGAATGCGGTGGTGACCCTCTCGGACGACCGCGCGCCGCTGCCGGCGAATCATCCCGCGGCAGGCAAGGGTGCGGTCGGCGGCCGCGCGACCGCCTATGTCTGCGAGGGGCCGGTCTGCTCGCTGCCCCTGACGGAGCCGGACGCGCTGCGGGCCGACCTGCTGCGGCGCTATCGCGGAAGCCCGCAGAGGGCCGCATGAAGCGCACTCCCTTCGCGCGCTGTCGCCAAACCGCGCGGCCCTCGCCATATGCGGCGGAGTCCAGTCAGGGAGCATGATGTGCGGATCGATCTCATTGCGGCGGCGCTCGCCTGTGTCGCCCTCGGCGGCGCGGCGGCCACGTCGTCCTCCGCCCAGTCCTACGGCACCCGCGCTGGCAGCGGCTACGGCCCCGCCACCAATTTCGGGTCCTTCGCCTATCCGTCGCACAGCTGCGGCGGCGCGCCGGTGCTTCCGGTCCGGCCGTCCAGCATGACCTCGTCGCGCGCCGTCAACGACTACAACCGCGAGGTGGATGCCTACAATTCGCAGCTGCAGGTCTATTCCGAGTGCATCACGGCCTATGTCGAACGGGCCCGGAACGACGTCGAACTGATCCGCGAGAGGGCGGAAGACGCCAGCGCCACCCTCGGCCCACAGCCTAGGACGATGCGCTGAGCCGCGCCCGCAGCCGGCCGCCGGCGCCGCAGGCGGCGTCCAGCCCGGCCGTCCAGGCCCGCTCCAGCAGATCGGCTTCCAGCGCCCAGCGCCGTTTCACCGCCAGCCAGCCGTCCACATAGCGGCACCACGTCGAGAGCCGCGGCGGCATCCAGGAGAGCGGGTCGCCGTCGGCTTTCGACCGGTTCGTCCGCGCCGAGAGGACGATGAGCTGACCACCTGTCCGGTCGTTGGCGAAGGCTTCCCGGCGCGCCGGGCTCCAGGCGTGCGCACCGCTCCGGTGGGCTTCGCCGAGCGGCACCATGTGGTCGACGTCCACCGCTCCCGGATCCTGGGTCTCGCTGCCGGACCAGCGATCCAGCCACAGGCCGGCGGTCACGCGGCAGCCGTCCGCCGACCATCGCACCGGCACCAGGCTCTGTGCCGCCAGGGTCTCCTGGCGCGCGTCGCGGCAATCGCCGTCCGTGTCCGACCAGTGCGGATAGAGCCCGCGATCGTAGGGAACGGAAACCGGATAGAAGATCTCGTTCTGGCGCACGCCCAGGACGGCCGCGAGCAGCACGCCGGCGATGCCGACGCGCTTCACCCACCGCCGCGCCCAGGTCGTGGGCCGAAGGCCGCCGCCACGCCGGGCAGTTCCGCGCCTGATGAAACCGATACCGGGCCAACGGCCGGAGGCGGGCCGTCGGCCCCTCCTCCGAGCCATATATGCCAAGTCAGTTGCGGTAGGACGGGTCCTCGCGGTCCAGTTCGGCGAGGAAGGTCGGCCAGTGCCGTTCGCTCGTCGCGAGGCTCTCCCGGAACGCGTCGAACTGCTGCCCGGTGTGCTCGCACACCTCCTTCGACGGCAGCGACACCGTCTTTCCCTGGCCGTGTGCGGCGGCCATCGCCGCGAGCTGTGACGCGCAGCTCTTCTCCAGGTGATAGAGGATGTTCCAGGCCATGTTGACCGTCACGCCCAGCGCCAGCAGGCCGTGATTGCGCAGGATGCAGGCGAAGTGCGGGCCCAGGTCGCGCACCAGCCGCTCACGCTCGCTCAGGTCGGTCGCGATGCCCTCCCAGTCGTGATAGCCGATGCGGTCGTAGAACATCATCGACGACTGGCTGATCGGCAGCAGGCCGTCCTTGATCGACGCGATCGCCATGCCGGCCACCGTGTGGGTGTGCGCGACGCACACCACCTCCGGCCGCGCCATGTGCACGGCGGAGTGAATGGTGAAACCCGCCGGGTTCACCGGAAAGCCGGTATCCAGCACGATCTCGCCGTCCATGTCGACTTTCACGAGGCTGGAGGCCGTGACCTCCTCGTACATCAGCCCGTAGGGGTTGATGAGGAAGTGATGGTCGGGGCCTGGCACGCGCGCCGACAGATGCGTGGCGGCCAGATCGGTCATCCCGTACTTCGCCACCAGCCGATAGAGGGCCGCGAGATCGACGCGGATCTTCCACTCTTCCGGGCTCACCGTGTCGCGGAGCGACGGGGTCTCGAACGAGGGCGCGCTGCGGCGCAGGGCGATGGTCATCTGCGCCTCCCTCAGTGCCGCCAGCTCGGGTCGGCGCGGTCGAGCAGCCGCAGCTGCGATTCCCAGCCATCCTGGCGATAGGTGTTGTCGCCGCGGTCGAACTGGCCGAGCGCCTTCTCGCACAGTTCCTGCGACGGGGTCAGCAGTTCCGCGCCGGTCGCCATCGCGGCCAGCTGCACCTGGCAGACCTTTTCCAGCCGGTAGAGCAGCACCCAGGCGTTCCGGATCGTCTTGCCGCAGACCAGGATGCCGTGATTCTTCAGCATCATGACGCTGGCCTCGCCCAGGTCGGCGATCAGCCGCTCGCGCTCGTCCAGGTCGAGTGCCACGCCCTCGAAGTCGTGATAGGCCGTGCGGCCGTAGAAGCGCATCGAGGCCTGGGTCAGCGGCATCAGCCCGTCGGGCAGCGCGGCCACGGCCATCCCGGCCGGCGTGTGCGTATGCGCGACGCAGTCGATGTCGTGGCGCGCCGAGTGCACCGCGGAATGGATGGTAAAGCCCGCCGCGTTCACGCCGTACTCGCCGTCGATGACCTTGCCGTCCAGGTCGATCTTGACGAGGTTCGACGCCGTGACCTGGCTGAACAGCAGGCCGTGCGGGTTCAGCAGAAACTGGTCCTGCGTGCCGGGAACGCGGGCCGAGATGTGGGTGGCGGTCAGGTCGGTCATGCCGTGCTTGGCGACCAGCCGGTAAAGCGCCGCGAGATCGACCCGCGTCTGCCACTCCTCCGGGCTGACACGGTCGCGGATGGACTTACCCTCGGTGGAAACAGCTGCCAGGGCCATGGGAACCTCCTCGCGGAGCCTGATTGAGCCTCAGAGTATAACGGATCTCCATGCACGCGCTATGCCGGGCCGCGCGCCGTCCACGCCCGGGTTCCTCTCCGGTCACGGATGGCGCCGCGGGGCGCCGAGACCCGACCGCCGCCTGGGAACACGGCGCCGCACGCCGGCAGACGGACCCGCGATTGACGTGGCGCGGACGGCATAGGAACCTTCCGTCACGAACGCCGGCCGGGACCGCCCCACGAGGAAAAGACCGCGGTCCGAGAGAAGCCGGCCGTCCCGGGAGAACGCCGCCGATGAAGATCAAGTCCGTCACCGCCACTTGGCTGCACGTGCCGATCCCCAAGGAGAAGCAGCACGTCAGCGATTTCGGGCCGACCCTGTCCTTCGATTCGACCCTGGTGCGGATCGAGACGGAGAGCGGCCTCGTCGGCTGGGGCGAGTCCAAGGCGGCCGTCGGCAGCAGCGGCACGAACCACGCGCTCGTCGTCTGCATCGAGAAGGAGATGGCGCCGCTGCTGATCGGACAGGACGCGCGCGACATCTCGCGGCTGTGGGACGTCATGTACAACGGCACGCGCGCCCACTTCGCCATCGACCGCGGCCATGTCTTCCCCGTGCTCGGCCGGCGCGGCCTGACGGTGTCCGCCATCGCCGGCATCGACATGGCGCTCTGGGACATCCTCGGCAAGTCGCTGAATGCGCCGGTCTGGCGCCTGCTCGGCGGCCGGCGGCGGGAGAAGATGCCGGCCTACGCCTCCGGCGGCTGGGCGCCCGTCGACCGGATCGGCGCCGAACTGCAGAGCTTCATCGACCGCGGCAACTTCAAGGCGGTGAAGATGCGGGTCGGCTCCGGCGACGGCGAGCTGTCGCATTCGGTGGCGCGCGTCCATGCGGCGCGCAAGGCGCTCGGCCCCGACATCGACATCATGTGCGACGCGCACGGCACCTATACGGTGGTCGAGGCCAAGCGCTTCTGCCGCCAGGTCGCCGACTGCAACATCGCTTGGTTCGAGGAGCCGGTGACAGCCGACGACAAGCGCGGTCAGGCCGAGGTGCGCGCCTCGACCGACATCCCGATTTCGGCCGGCGAGAGCGAGTTCACCCGCTTCGACTTCCGCGACCTCATCGAGCTGCGCGCCGTCGACATCCTGCAGCCCGACCTGTCGATCGCCGGCGGCATCACCGAGGCGATGCGCATCGAGGCACTCGCCTCGGCGCACCAGCTCCGCTTCGCGCCGCATCTCTGGGGCGGCGCGCTCACCTTCGCCTCCGGCCTGCACGTCGCCGCCGTGGCGTCGACCGGCTTCATCCTGGAGTACAGCCTGGGCGCCAACCCGATGCTGCACGAGCTGGCGGTCGAGAAGTTCCCGGTGATCGACGGCTGGGTCGACATCCCGGACCGCCCCGGCCTGGGCGTCACCATCGACGAGGACTTCGTCGCCCGCCACCGCAAAACCTGACGCCCCCGCTTGCGGACCCCCGCGCCCTGACCTAGAACCTCGCCCATCGCCCCACGCGCGCCGGGTTAGCTCAGTTGGTAGAGCAACGGTTTTGTAAACCGAAGGTCGGGGGTTCGAGTCCCTCACCCGGCACCAACGGTCGGCTTGTCCGGCCCGGACACATAGGTAACGGCCCGTACCTATGACATGGGTGACAGCCTGGTCCGGAACGGGTTCTCGAGGGGCTGCAGGGTCTTATGCTCCGGGTCGCTCCACCCGGGATCGTCATGCATGAAGCTGACGATCAGATGCCTGGCCGGTATCCGCGACATGAGGCGGGACCGCATATGAAGATGGTCGTGTTGGTCGCTGTTGCCCTTGCGGTGGCATGCGGCTTCGGGCAGGTGACCGCGGCTGCGATTGCCGTGCCGAGCGGCGCATCGACCCGGGTCGAACATGGCGGCGGCTGCCGAAAGAGCTCACCTCCCGGCCAGTGCTGCCACATGGACAGGCGAACCGGCGTCGTTCACTGCCACTAGGCCCCCTCAAGCCTGCTTCGCCCGCGTCGCGTTCAGCGGTGTGGTCGCACGGTCCGGGCGGCCCTGGGCCCAGGCGAGGGCCGTGCCCAGGATGCCGCGCGGCAGGAAGATGATGAACAGCACGAGCAGGAAGCCGTAGATCGTCGCGTCCAATCCGACCATGTCGGTGCCGATCATCACGCGCAGCGACTCCGCGAGCAGGATCGTGAACACCGCGCCGACGGTCGGCCCGAGCAGGACGTAGAGGCCGCCGGCGACCACCGCGAAGACGATCTGCAGCGACACCGCGATGCCGGAGACGGTCTCCGGGTTGATGTACATCTGGTACTGGCCGTAGAGGATGCCGGCGAGCGCGGTCAGCACGGCACTGATCACGGTGATGCGGATCTTCTGCGCCATGACGTTCACGCCGACGGCCGCCGATGCGTCCTCGTTCTCGGCGATGGCCTCCATCGCATAGCGCGCCATGCTGCGGTCGACCTTCCACCAGACCCACAGGCCGAACGCCCAGCAGACGAGCGCCAGGACATAGAAATAGTCCTTGTCGGCGAACTGCAGCGCCCACCACGAGACGCCCTGCCCGTCCTGGCGGGGCGTCATGCCGAGCGAGCCGCCGGTGTAATCCCGCATCGCCACGATGGTCAGGCGCACCACCTCGGTCAGCGCCAGGGTCACCAGCGCGAAATAGTGGCCGACGATGCGGAAGCGGAAGCAGGGATAGCCGATCAGCACCGCTGCACCCGCCGCCAGTAGCAGCGCCACCGGTATCCCGAGCCAGGGCGTGACGCCCCAATGGTTCCAGAGCAGCGCCACCGCATAGGCGCCGATGCCCATGAAGGCGCCGTGGCCGAGCGACACCAGCCCGAACCGCCCCATGATCGACCAGGCCGTATAGGCGAGCGACCAGATCAGGATGAGGATCAGCATGTGCATGTAATAGTCGGGCACGCCCAGGAACGGCACGAGCAGGAGCCCGACGCCCAGGACGACGGCCGCCATCCCCTGGTTCATGATTTCTTCCCCAGCAGGCCCTCGGGCTTGATGATCATCATCACGATGAAGAAGGCGAAGGCGACGACGTAGCCCCACTCGATCGCGAAGTAGAAGCCGCCGATCGCGATGATCTCGCTGAAGATGAAGGCGGCGATGAAGCCGCCCACCATGTTGCCGAGCCCGCCCAGCACGCAGATCATGAAGGTGATCGGGCCGAACTGCAGGCCGATCGCCGGGTGCACGTCGTACTGCAGCACCAGCAGGCAGGCGGCGAGGCCGGCCAGCGCCCCGCCGATGGCCGAGGTGATCAGGTAGACCTTCCGCGAATTCACGCCCATCAGCACCATGATCTCGCGATCCTGGGCGATGGCGCGGATCGCCGTTCCCATGAAGGTGCGCGTCAGGAACAGGTAGAGTGCCGCCATGCCGAGCAGCGCCGCGCCGAAGGCGAGCAGGCGGGCGAAGCTGATGTACATATCGGCGAATTCGAGGATCGGCAGGCGCAGGCCCAGATTGCGGAAGTCGATGCCGAACAGGACGGTCGCCAGGTTCTGCAGCAGGAACAGCACGCCGCCGGTCGCCAGCAGCTGGTTGATCGGCGGCGTGCCGAGCAGCGGCGCGATGACCAGATAGTGCAGCGCTGCCCCCATCAGCGCCACGCCGGCGATCGCCAGCGGTCCCGCCAGCGCCAGCGGCAGGCCGTGGTCGGTGTAGAGGAAGAACACGGCGTACATGCCGAACATCACCAGTTCGGCGTAGCAGATCCACACCACGTCGATGACGCCGAAGACGAGGTTCAGGCCGAGCGCCAGCAGGGCGAGAACCCCGCCGAGCAGCAGCCCGTTCAGGATGGCCTCCAGCAGATAGATGTCGAAGATCGCGTCCATCTCAGCCCTGCCCCCTGTTCTCGAACGCGGCGTCTGCACGCCCCAGTTCTGACGCCTCGAATTCAGACGCCCCGATTCAGACCCCGATGTAGGCTTTGCGGACATGCTCGCTGTCGAGCAGTTCGGCCGCCGTCCCCTCGGCGCGGATCGAACCGGCCTCGAGCAGGTAGGCCCGGTCGCAGACCTGGAGCACCTGCCGGACGTTCTGTTCGACGATCAGCACGGTGAAGCCCTCCTGCCGGATGCGCCGGACGAGGTCGAACACCTGCTGGACGATCACCGGCGCCAGGCCCGCCGACGGCTCGTCCATCAGCAGCAGCTTCGGCGACGACATCAGCGCCCGGCCGATCGCGCACATCTGCTGCTCGCCGCCCGACATCGTGCCGGCCAGCTGCCTGCGGCGCTCGCGCATCCGCGGGAAGAGCTCGTAGACGAACTCCAGCTGCTGGCGGAACTTCGACCGGGCGGCCGAGGGAAAGGCGCCCATGCGCAGATTGTCCTCGACGGTCATGCCGGGAAACAGCCGCCGGTTCTCCGGCACGTGCGCGATGCCCAGATCGATGATCTGGTGCGGCGGCACGTCGGCCAGACGCCGCCCCTCCATCTCGATCGTGCCGGCGCGCGGCGGGATGAGGCCGGAGATGACGCGCATCAGCGTCGTCTTGCCCGCTCCGTTCGGGCCCAGCACGGCGACCGCTTCGCCCGCCCGCACGTCGAGCGAGACGTCGAACAGCGCCTGGAAGCTGGCATAGCCGGCGTCGACGTTGCGCAACTGCAGCATGCCCGCTCCGATCCTCCCTTGGCGGCCTCCGGTCGTCCCGGCGCGGCTTCTTCTCGTTCGGCCGGTGCCGCGGCTGCGGCGCCGGGTGGTTCAGGCCCGGTTAAGGCTGCGGTTCAGGCGCGGGCGGCGACGGTCGCCTGGGCGGCCGCGCTGTCGCGGCCCAGATAGACCTCGATCACGCGCGGATCGTGTGCCACCTCGGACGGCAGGCCCTCGGAGATCTTCTCGCCGTGGTCGAGCACCATCACCCGGTCGACGACCCGCATCAGCACGCCCATGATGTGTTCGACCCAGATGATCGTGATGCCCAGTTCGCGCCGGATGCGGTCGAGCATGTCTGCGGCCTGGTCCATCTCCGCCTCGTCCAGCCCGCCCAGGCTCTCGTCGGCGAGGAGGAGGGTCGGCTGGGTGGCGAGCGCCTTGGCGAGTTCGAGCTTCTTCAGGCCGGCCGCCCCCAGCAGCCCGACCTCCGCCTTCGGGTCGTTCGGCAGGCGCACCGCCTCGATCGCCCGCTCCGCCGCCTCCCAGGCCTTGGTGCGGCTGACGGTGCCGCCCTGGCCGAAATAGCCGGCCAGCGCGACGTTCTCCAGGATGGTCAGCCGGCGAAAGGGGCGCGGGATCTGGAAGGTGCGGCCGATGCCCATGTGGCAGATGCGGTCGGGCGACAGGCCGCCGATCTCGCGTCCGTCGAGCCGGATCGACCCCGCCGTCGGCTTCAGCGTGCCGGAGACCATGTTGAAAATGGTGCTCTTGCCCGACCCGTTCGGCCCGATGAGGCCCAGGATCTCGCCCTTCGCCACCTCGAAGGACACGTCGTTCACCGCCGTGAAGCCGCCGAAGCGCTTCGTCAGCCCCGCTACGGAGAGCATCGCGACCTCCTGCCTGGAAGGGTCCGTCGCCTCCGCGTCGGTCAGCGCGCCGCGTAGGCGTGCGCCGCCGGCAGCGGCAGCACCGGCTCGGCGGCCGCGATCGTCGCCGGCCAGACGATGCTGGGCTCACCCTTCACGAACTGGATCACCACCGGGAAGGAGCGCGCGTTCTGCCCGGCCATCGGGTCGCCCGGCGGATTGAACTTCACGCCGTAGCCCTGCATCGTCCCGCCCTCGGGGATGTCGGTGTCGAGTGCCGCCTTGCGCAGCGCCTCGGCATCCCAGCCGCCGTATGTCTTGATCGCGCGGGGCAGCACGTCGCTGAAGAAGATCCAGCTGTTGTTGTAGCCCATGCTGGTGTGCGGCGGGATCGCGTCGACCTTCTTCTCGCGCTTGTACCCCGCGACCATGTCGTCGATCAGCTCCGGGATGCCGGCCGCCAGCTTGGAGCGGTCCATCATCTGCGCCGGTGCCGGATCGACCGTGAAAAGCAGGTCGACGTCGTCGCCGAAGGTCGCCTTCAGCTTGTCGATCTGGCTGTGGCCGGCGCCGTGGCCGACCAGCGCCTTCCAGCGCAGGCCGAGTTCGCGCGCCTGGCGCATGAACAGCGTGATGTCGGGATTGTAGCCGGTGTGGAAGATCACGTCGGCCCGCGCCCGCTTCAGCTTGGTGACCAGCGAGGACAGGTCCGGCGACGTCGCCGCATAGCCCTCGTTCAGCACGACCTCCATGCCGTGCTTCTTCGCCTGCGCCTCGTTCGAACCGGCGACGCCGACGCCGTAGGGACCGTCCTCGTGGATGATCGCGACCTTCAGCCCCTTGGCGTCCTGGCCCAGCTTCGCCTTCGCGTAGTGCGCGATCATGTCGACCGAGACCTGGCCGAACTGGTCGCTGTGCGCCGTCGGCCGGAAGACGTAGGTCAGGTTCTTGTCTTTGAAGACGGCGGAGGAGATGCAGATGTTCGCCCACATGAACACCTTCGCCGCGTCCATCTTCTGCGCCAGCGGCACGCAGTGGGCGCTCGAATAGATGCCCATGATCAGGTCGACCTTCTCCTGGCTGACCAGCCGCTCCGCCTCGTTGATCGCGACGTCGGTCTTGCTCTGGGCGTCGGCGTAGATCGCCTCGATCTTGTGACCCTCGACGCCGCCGGCCGCATTGATGCGGTCGATCAGCAGCTTGGTGCCGACGGCCGCGGGCTCCGACCCGCCGCCGGCGAACGGTCCGGTATAGTCGTGGATGAGTCCGACCCGAATCGGCTTCTTGTCCTGGGAGAGAGCCGGACCGGCGATTACCGTCGCGGCGAGGGCGGCCAACAGGGCACGGCGCACGTTCGCATTGATGCGCATCTTCGGAGTTCCCTTCCCTGACCATTTTTTTATTGCGATCAGTGTCCGCACGCGCGGGAATTCTTGTCAAGCCGTTCCGGCGGCCATGCTCCGAAAGCGCAGTGCAGCTGGCAGACCGGCCACGCCGGACGCGGCGGTACGATCCTTGCTCCTGATCCTTGCCCTATCCTCGCCCTTGCCGGGTGCGTCGGCGCTCCGCTATCGCATGCCCATCGGGAACATCCAGCCGCCGGTGCACAGCTTGACCCCAGCCAGCCGACCGTCCGCCCATCCGGCCCGGCCATCCGCACGCGCCGCGGATCCGGCGTTCGGCGGCTGATGATGCGACGCTCCACGACCCGTCCGACCTGGTGGCCGATCGCCCTGCTCAGCATGGCCGCCTTCTGCGTCGCCGCGACCATGCGCGTCGCCGATCCGATGATCCCGCGCGTCGCCCTCGAATTCGGCACCACCGCCGGCGAGGCCGGAGTGATCGTGACGACCTTCACGATCGCCTACGGCCTCTGCCAGCTGATCTACGGCCCGCTCGGCGACCGCTACGGCAAGTTCCGCCTCATCACGCTGGCGATGACCGTCTCCGGCCTGATCGTCGGCGCCGGCGCGCTGGCCGGATCGATGGGGACCCTCGCATGGCTGCGGCTCGGCGCCGGGGCGATCACCGCCGCGGTCATCCCGCTCGCCATGGCGCATGTCGGCGACCTCGTGCCCTACGACCGGCGGCAGGCGGTCCTGGCACACTTTCTCTCCGGCCAGATCCTGGGCGTCGTCTTCGGCCAGGCCGCCGGCGGCGCGCTGATCGAGGCGACCGACTGGCGCACCGTCTTCGTCGTCCTGGGCTGCGCCTACGGGCTGGTCGCCCTGCTGCTCTGGTACGAACTGCTCTCCGGCCGGCCGCAGCCCCCGGCCGACCGGCGCAAGGGCGGCATCGGCCGGGCGATGCGGCAGTATACCGGCATGCTCGCCGCCCCGCGGCCGCGCGTCGTGCTGGCGGCCGTGTTCGTCGAGGGCTTCCTGTTCTTCGGCGCCCTCGCCTATGTCGGTGCCTTCGTGCACGACCGGTTCGAACTCGACTTCGCGACCATCGGCCTGCTGCTCGGCTGCTTCGGCATCGGCGGCCTGTGCTACACCTTCTCCGTGCGGCCCATCGTGCGGACGCTCGGCGAGAGCGGCATGGTCACCGCCGGCGGCGCCGTCCTCGCCGCCAGCTTCGCGGCACTGGCTTGGATGCCGGTCTGGCCGGGCGTGGCGGTCGTGATGGCCGGCGTCGGCTTCGGCTTCTACATGCTGCACAACACCCTGCAGACCAACGCCACCCAGATGGCGCCGGAGGCGCGCGGCGCCGGCGTCTCGCTGTTCGCGCTGGTCTTCTTCCTGGGCCAGGGCGCCGGCGTGCAGGTCTACGGCATGGTCGTCGACAGTCTCGGCTTCGCGCCGGTGTTCCTGACCGTCGGGCCGGGGTTGCTGATCCTCGGCATCGTCTTCGGCCGCAGCCGCAGCCGATCCTGAGCGGAGGTCTTGAAGACTCAGTCCCGCGGCGTCGGCAACGCGGGCATCGGCAGGGGACCAAAGGAGACCGCGAAGCCGTCCTGCGTGTGCCTGACGACGCTGCCGGTCGCCATCATGTCGGGTGCGACGCTGACCAGCATGCCGGTGCCGAGCGGCGGCCGGATGTCGGCCAGCAGGCGCGCGCCGCTGGTCGACAGGTCGTTCAGGGCGACCGTGGTCCAGGGCGAGACGGCCGCGCAGGCGGACGGCGCGGCGACCGGAAAGCGTTCGTGGCTGCGGCGGTCCGCGCTCCGCCGGGGGGAACTTCTGCGCGACATGATGCTGACTCCAGGGTCCGGATCCTATTCTGACCCGGAGTCGTTACCGAGCCGTCACGAAGCACGGTTTACCAATGGTATGCGTAGACGATCCGGCCGGCACGACTCTGGCAGGAACATGATTGGGCGGCGGCCCGGGCCGCGGGCCGCACGTCACGGGGTTGGTCTCGGAGGGCCTGAATGGAAGCGCGCGAATACGACCTGCTGGTCATCGGATCCGGTCCTGCCGGACAGCGGGCGGCCATCCAGGCGGCGAAACTGGACAAACACGTCGCCGTGGTCGAACGCCGGGCGGTCGTCGGCGGCGTCTGCATCAACACGGGCACCATACCCAGCAAGACGCTGCGCCAGGCGGCGATCGACCTGTCCGGCTATCACATGCGCAGCGTCTACGGCGCGTCCTACTCTGCCAAGCAGAAGATCACCATGCAGGATCTGCTGTTCCGCGCCGACCATGTGATCCGCAACGAGATCGACGTGACGCGCCACCAGCTCCTGCGCAACGGGGTGGAGCTGTTCCAGGCGGACGCATCCTTCGTCGATCCGCACACCGTCCGCCTGAAGAGCTTCGACCTGCACCAGGGCTACCGCGACGTCTCGGCGGACAAGATCGTCATCGCGGTCGGCACCAGCACCGCGCGGGATCCGCACATCCCGTTCGACGGCCAGCACATCTTCACCAGCGACGACGTCCTGGAACTGCGCGACCTGCCGCGCACGCTGGCGGTCGTCGGCGCCGGCGTGATCGGCATCGAGTATGCGACGATCTTCGCGGCCCTCGGCGTGCGCGTGACGCTGGTCGACAAGCGCAAGCGCCTGCTGCCCTTTCTCGACGCCGAGATCGCCGACGCGCTCGCCTACCAGATGCGCGACAACCGGATGACGCTGCGGCTGGGCGAGGAGGTGAGCGGCATCGAGCCGTTCCACGACGAGCGCGGCGACCATGTCCGCATCCTGCTCGCCAGCGGCAAGCAGATCGTCACGCACAAGGCCCTCTACAGCATCGGGCGCACCGGCGCGGTGGGGAGCCTGAACCTGGAGGCGGCGGGCGTCGCCACCGACGACCGCGGGCGCATCACCACGGACGAGCACTACCGCACCGCGGCCGGCCACATCTATGCGGTCGGCGACGTCATCGGCTTCCCCAGCCTCGCCTCGACCTCGATGGAGCAGGGCCGGCTGGCGGCGTGCCACGCGTTCGGCGTGGCCGCGGAGACCATGCCCGACCACTTCCCCTACGGCATCTACACGATCCCGGAAATCTCGACCGTCGGGCGGAACGAGGAGGAACTGACCCAGGCGGGCGTGCCCTACGAGGTCGGCAAGGCCTCCTACAAGGAGATCGCCCGCGGCCAGATCATCGGCGACGCCACCGGCCTGCTGAAGCTCCTCTTCCACCGCGAGACGCGCAAGCTGCTGGGCGTGATGATCATCGGCGCCGGCGCCTCCGAACTCGTCCATATCGGCCAGGCGGTGCTCGCCCTGGGCGGGACGATCGACTATTTCGTGCAGACGGTCTTCAACTACCCGACCCTCGCCGAGTGCTACAAGACGGCGGCGTTCGACGGCATCAACCGCATGGGCTGACCGTCGCCCCGCGGCCGGCACTTGCGCCTGCGGGCGTGTCGCGCGAAAACCCCGCTTTCCGCTATGTGAAACCGACGGGATCGAGCGATGTACATCAATGGCGCGTGGGAACCGGCCGAGAGCGGCGCGACGTTTGCGGTGACGAACCCGGCCACGGGCGAGAAGCTGGCCGACGTGCCGGACGGCGGCCGGGCGGAAACGGTGCGTGCCATCGACGCGGCGCACGCGGCGTTCCGCGGCTGGGCCGGCCTGACCGCCTATCAGCGCTCCGAGTTCCTCTACCGCGCCTGGACGCTGATGCTCGAGCGCAAGGAGCATCTGGCCCAGACGATGACGCGCGAGCAGGGCAAGCCCATCCGCGCCGCGCGCAACGAGGTGCAGTACGGCGCCGACTTCCTGCTCTGGTACGCCGAGGAGGCGAAGCGGGTCTATGGCGAGACCATTCCCGCGCCGCGCGGCGACCAGCGCTTCATCGTCCTGCGCCAGCCGGTCGGCGTGGTCGGGGCCGTCACGCCCTGGAACTACCCGGTCTCGATGCTGACCCGGAAGATCGCTCCGGCGCTCGCCGCGGGCTGCACGATCGTGCTGAAGCCGGCGGAAGCCACGCCGATGTGCGCCATCGAGATGTTCAAGGTCCTGCACGACGCCGGCATCCCGAAGGGCGTCGTCAACCTCGTCACCGCCAACGACCCGGCGCCGATCGGCGAGGAGTTCCTCTCCAACCGCAAGATCCGCAAGCTGACCTTCACCGGCTCGACCGAAGTCGGCAAGATGTTCGCCCGCGGTGCGGCCGACCAGATGAAGCGCGTCTCGCTCGAACTGGGCGGCCACGCGCCGTTCCTGGTGTTCGACGACGCCGACCCGGTGCACGCCGCCAAGGGTGCGGCGATGGTGAAGATGCTGAACACGGGCCAGGCCTGCATCAGCCCGAACCGGATGTTCGTGCAGCGCAGCGTCGTCGAGCCGTTCCTCGACGAACTGGTCTCGCGCGTCACGCGCATGCGTGCCGGCAACGGCATGGAAGACGGCGTCGCCGTCGGACCGCTGGTCGACGACGGCGCCATCGAGAAGGTGGACCGCCAGGTCAAGGACGCGGTCGCCAAGGGCGCCAAGCTGCTCTGCGGCGGCCATCGCCTGATGGACAACGGCCTCGACCGCGGCACCTTCTATGCCCCGACCGTGCTCGCCGACGTGCGGCCGGACATGCTGATCTACCGGGAGGAGACGTTCGGCCCGGTCGCTCCGGTCATCGCCTTCGACAAGGAGGAGGAGGCGCTGGAGATGGCCAACGACACCCATTACGGCCTCGCCTCCTACGTCTATACGCAGAACCTCGCCCGCGGCATGCGCATCTTCGAGGGCCTCGACTTCGGCATCGTCGGCATCAACGACATCAACCCGACCGCTGCGGCCGCACCCTTCGGCGGCTCCAAGCAGAGCGGCCTCGGCCGCGAGGGCGGCCACGAGGGCATCGGCGAATATCTCGAGACGAAGCTCGGCGGCTTCTCCGTCTGACGATCTTCCCGGCCGGCTCCCGCCGGCCGGGAATCGCCCCCTACGCGGCGAGCAGCGTGTGGGCCCGGTCGAGTCCCACGGGGTCCGTGCCGAGTAAGGCGTCGACCATCGCCGCGTCGCTCCCCCGCCCCGCCAGCGGGTCTTCCGGGCGGAGCCGGTGGTCGATGACCATCCTCGCGAGCAGCAGCCGCCGTGCGTCGCCGCCCTCGGCACCCAGCGCCGCGCCTTCCGACGCGAGGAGCGTGGCGGAGGCCACATTGTAGAGGGCGCTCGAGGCGGTCCGCATGAGCGGCTCGTCGCCGTCGCGGGCGGTCTTCTCGGCGAAGGCGACCGCCCTGTCGACCAGTCCGGAGAGTTCGCCGCAGAACTGCCCGGGGAGCGCCCGCGCGCCGTCCAGCGTCTCCTGCAGGGCGTCGCCGAGGTCCTCGTGGGCACCGGCCTTGCCCACGGCGCGGGTGACGATGTCGAGCGCGTTGATGTTGGACGTGCCCTCCCAGAGCACGCCGATATGCGCGTCCCGCACCAACCGTGCGGCGACCCAGTCCTCGATGTAGCCGTTGCCGCCGCGCACTTCCATCGCACCCGTGGCCACGGCGATGTTGTCCCGGGCGGTGCGGTACTTGAGCAGCGGCGTCAGGATCCGTGTGAGCCGTTCGGCGCGGGGATCGCCCGCTTCCGCCCGCTCGAGCTGGACCGCGATGTGGAGGATCACCGACAGCGCCTGCTCGGTCGGCACCATCAGCTTCATCAGCTGCCGGCGCAGCAGCGGCTTGTCGATGATCGCGCCGCCGAACGCGTGGCGGGCGCGGGCGACGACCATCGCCTCGTTCAGGCAGCGGCGCATCATGCCGGCGGCGCGCACCCCGTGCGACAGGCGCGACATGTTGACCTGATCCATCATCTGCTTGAGGCCGCGGTTGGCGTGCGGCCCGACCTCTCCGATCGGATAGGCCACGGCGCCTTCGAACACGATCTCGCCCGACGCCATGGAGCGCGTGCCGAGCTTCTCCTTCAGGCGGACGATCCGGTAGGCGTTGCGGGTGCCGTCGTCGAGCCGGCGCGGCAGCACGAACAGCCCGAGCCCGCCGCTGCCGGACGGCGCACCCTGCGGCCGTGCCAACAGCATCGCCACGTCGGCGTCGGCGCAGGAACAGAACCACTTGTCGCCGTAGAGGCGCCATTCGCCGTCTTCGAACCTGGCTTCCAGCTCCGCCTCGCCGACGTCCGAGCCGCCGCTCTTCTCGGTCATGAACTGGGCGCCCATGAGGATTTCGCCCTGGGTCTGGCTGGTCATCCCGGGAAGGAAGCGCCGCTTCAGCGCCTCGTCGCCGTGCCGCTCGATCAGCAGCGCCGAGGTCTCGGTGGCGGAGATCGGGCACATCAGGCCGAACTCCGACTGCACGAACAGATACTGGAAGATGTATTTGCCGACGGGCGGGACGCGATCGTTCCAGCCCAGCACGCCGGTCCGGCGCGACATGCAGTGGATGCCGAACTCGCTCAGCGCGATCCGCTCCATCTCGTGATAGGCCGGATGGAACTCCACCGCGTCCTCGTCGCGGCCGAAGGCGTCGCGGACCCGAAGGGTCGGCGCGTGCCGGTCGCAGATGCGCGCCAGTTCGTCGAGCCGCCCGCCGGCGATGCGGCCGAGGCGGCGATAATGCGGCAGCATGTGCGCATGGAGATCGGCCGGCATGTAGAGAGGCATCAGGCTCCGCAGGCTGGTGTCGATCTCGAAGAAGTCGAGGCCGTGGCAATCGGGAGCCAACCTGTCGCTGTTCGTCGGCCGGTGCGCGACCGGTCCGGGGGTGAGCCTGCGTGTGACGACCATGTCGACGGTCCCTCGGTTCGTTTCCGTACCAGGACGATCCCGCCGCGGCGTTGACGGCGCAAACGACTTTGCCGGATACAGTGTGTGAGTGTTGCGCAACCAAGGCGCCCCTGCATGCCGCGGATACCCTCGTCCATGTCACTCAGCGTGTTCGAGGCGGCCGCACGGAACCTGAGCTTCTCCAAGGCCGCCGAGGAGCTGAGCCTGACTCCGGGGGCGGTGAGCCGGCAGATCCAGTCGCTGGAGACGGCGCTGGATGTGAAGCTGTTCGAACGGAGCCATAAGCGCGTCTCCCTCACCGATGCCGGCCGGTCCTACCGCGACGCGATCCGCCTGCCGCTGGCGGAGCTGGCTGCCGCGACGGAGCGGATACGCGGGCGCGGCGACAACGCCGTCGTCTCGGTCGTCGCCTATCCGACCTTCGCGATCCGCTGGTTCATTCCGCGGTGGGGCCGCTTCTACGACCGGCACCCTCAGGTCGACCTGCAGCTGACCACTTCGCTCGACCCGGTGGATTTCCTGCGCGGCAGGCCGGATATCGCCATCTGCGTGCCGCCCCTCGGCGAAGCGCCGGCCGGGCTGGTGGGTGAGAAGCTGATCGAGGTGGACCTGATCCCGGTCGCGGCGCCGGACGTGGCCGCGCGCCTGCACAGACCCGACGATCTCGCCCAGGCCACCCTGCTGCACGGGGCTCCGCGACCGCGCGACTGGGAGCGGTGGCTGTCGACGGCAGGCTTGGGGGCGGCCGTGGCGTCGATCGATCCCACCCGGGGACTTCGCTTCGAGAGCCTGAACCTGGCGATCCAGGCAGCGATCGAAGGCTTGGGCGTGGCGATCGCGATCGAGGCCCTGGTGCGCGAAGACCTGGCCTCCGGCCGTCTGGTCGAACCTTTCGGGATCGTCCGCCGCTCTCGCCGGCCGATCCACATGATGTACCCCGAGGGCAACGCGGAGAAGCGCGCGTTCCGCATGGTCCGCGACTGGCTCCTGCGCGAAGCCGGCGCCGCGTCGACGAACTGAGAGCGCAAAAGAATCGGCCCCGGGACAGGATCCCGGGGCCGATCGTCGACCGATGGACTGTGCTCGCGGATCAGGCCGCGCGCACCCGCCCGATGAACTGCTCCACCTCGGTGCGGAGCTTTTCGCACTCGCCGGCGAGACTGCCGGCCGCGTCGACCACTTCGGAGGCCGCGGCACCCGTGCGCTCGGTGGCGCCGGTGACGCCGGTGATGTGCGACGACACCTCCTGCGTGCCCATCGCCGCCTGCTGCACGTTGCGGGCGATCTCCTGGGTCGCCGCGCCCTGCTCCTCGACCGCCGCCGCGATGCCGGACGCGATCTCGTCGACATTGGCGATCGTGCGGCCGATCGCGGCGATGGCGTCCACGGCCTTGGTGGTCGAGCCCTGGATCGCCGTGATCTGCGCCGCGATCTGCTCGGTCGCCTTGGCGGTCTGGTTCGCGAGGCCCTTGACCTCGCTCGCCACCACCGCGAAGCCCTTGCCGGCCTCTCCGGCCCGCGCCGCCTCGATCGTCGCGTTCAGCGCCAGCAGGTTGGTCTGGCCGGCGATGTTGTTGATGAAGTCGACGATCTCGCCGATCTTCTGCGCCGCCTCGGCGAGCGTGCGGATGATCGCGTCGGTGCGCTGTGCCTCTTCCACCGCCTGGCGGACGATGCGCGTCGACTGCGAGACCTGCGAGCCGATCTCCTCGATCGAGGTCGAGAGCTCTTCCGCCGCCGACGCCACCGTCTGCACGTTGCCGGAGGCGTTCGCCGACGCCGCGGCCACTGCGTTCGCCTGCCCGTTGGTCTCGTCGGCGAGGGACGCCATGCCCTCCGCCGTGCCGCGCATGCCGCGGGCGGCGGTCAGCACCGTCTCGACGACGCCCTGGACGCTCTCCTCGAAGGCGGTGGCGAGGCGGTGCAGTTCGGCCCGCCGCTGCGCCGACGCCTCGCGGCGCTCCTCCTCGGCACGGGCGCGGGTCTGTTCGACCTCGGCCGACGTGTCGCGGAACACGACCAGCGCCTGGGCCATGTCGGTGATCTCGTCGCTGCCGCCGCTCGGAATCGGCGCCTGCAGGTCGCCTGCCGCCACGGCCCGCATGCTGTCGGCGAGCGCGTTCAGGCGACGCGTCAGGTTGCGGCGGACGTACAGCCAGCCAATCAGGAACGCGGCGAGGATCGAGCCTGCCGCCATCGCGACCAGCCAGCTCTTGCCGGCGACGACCGCCTCCGCCGCGCTGGCGGAACCGTCGTCGGCCAGCGTGCGCGCGGCGGCCACGAGGCTCTGGACTTCCGCATCCAGTGCCGCCGCCGGCTCGCGCGTCGCCTGCAGCACGGCGGCCGCGTCGCTCGCCACCTGCAGTTCCTGGCCGCGCAGTGCGAACAGGCCGCCGCCGCCCTCGCCGAAGCCGACCAGCTGTTCGCCGACCTTGCGGGCGGCGTCCATGCCTTCCGCATCCTCGATCAGGACCATCCGATTGATGAAGGTGCGCTGTTCGGCATCGAAGCCGGCGGTCAGCCGCTTCAGCTCTTCCGGCGTCGCCGTGTGGGCTTCCATCAGATACTTGACCAGCGTGTCGGCTGCGGCGCGCAGCTCGTAGCTGGTCTGGTAGATCGGCAGCTGCAGATCGACGACGCTCGAAACCGCCGCCTGGATGCCCCCCGCGGCGCCGTCGTCGGCGCTGGTGCTGCTGGTGACGGCGCCGCCCAGGTCCATCGTGATGTTGTAGAAGGCGTCGTCCGCCACCTGGGTAATGGCGCTGCGGAACCGCTGCTGGATCTGGACGGCGGTGTTGGACACCTCCCGCCAGGCCTCGTTCAGCTGGATCTGCTTCGCCTGCAGCCGGTCGAGTTCCTTGATCTGTGTCTCGAGCGTGTCGAGATGCGTGCCGATGCGAGCGACCGCCTCGCCGTCGACGCCGGTCTCGGCCAGGCCCTCCAGTTCCGCACGGGCCTCGTTCACACCCTCCTGAACCGCCGCGACGGCGGCCTGGCGTTCTTCCTGCGTCGCCGTGGCCAGAACGCGCGGCGCGGCGCCGGTGATGGACGTCGCCTTCTCCGACAGCTGCAGCGAAGAGGTGATCGCCGGCAGGCTGTTGCGGGTCACGCTGTCGATCGTCGTCTCGATGCGGCCGAACGACCACCATGCGACACCCGACGCGACGACGGTGGTCGTCGCCACGCCGGCGAAGGCGAGCATGAGACGCGCGTTGATGCCGAATGCCCGCCTGCCCTGGCGCGCCGCGACGGCTCCCGTCGGGGCAACGTCATCCTTGGCCGGGGCTGACGACGCAGCCCCTTTCCTCTTCCTGAAGACCTTCAGCATCGTTCCGCCTCACGCTCGCATTGTCCGGCGTCCGGAGCCACCGAGCCTCGCGCTCGGGTGGGCGGCCGGGTCAAAATCTCGTGATACGGTATCGGAGAGGAGTAAAACGCGTCTTAAGCCTTCGCGGAACTTTCGACGCGGAAGTCGCTCAGCGCGATTCGCGCTGGCGGAAGGGATGCGCCGGGTAGACGCCGAGGATGCGCACCTCGCGCGAGAAGAAGTCCAGTTCCTCCAGTGCGAGCCGCACGTTCGGATGGTCCGGATGGCCCTCGACGTCGGCATAGAACTGCGTGGCGGAGAATTCGCCGCCGACCATGTAGCTCTCCAGCTTGGTCATGTTCACGCCGTTCGTCGCGAACCCGCCCATGGCCTTGTAGAGAGCGGCCGGCACGTTCCGCACGCGAAACACGAAGGTCGTGATCAGGCGCCCGCTCTTCGGATCCGGGACCCGCGGTTCGCGCGACAGCACGATCATACGGGTCGTGTTGTGCTTCTCGTCCTCGATATCCGGCTTCAGCACGTCGAGGTCGTAGATCTCGCCGGCGAGCGACGAGGCGATCGCGGCCTCCTCCGGATCGCCGCGCCGCGCCACGTAGGCGGCGGCACCCGCGGTGTCGGGATAGGTCACCGGCTGCAGCCCTAGCGCGCGCAACGACCGGCGGCATTGCGACAGCGCCTGGACATGGCTGTACACCCGCTTGACCGAGGACAGGGCGGTGCCGCGGGGCGCCAGCAGCTGATGCTGCACCCGCTGGAAATGCTCGCCGACGATATGCAGCCCGGTTTCCGGGAGGAGCTGGTGGATGTCCGCCACCCGACCGGCGACCGAATTCTCGATCGGGATCATGCCGATCGCCGCGCGACCCTCCTCGACGGCGGCGAACGCCTGCTCGAACGAGGCGCAGGGCAGGGTCGTCATGTCCGGATAGGCCGCCCGGCATGCGAGGTCGGAATACGCCCCGGGTTCGCCCTGGAAGGCGATCGTGCGCGCGGGGTCGACGTCTCGGGTCATGGGCCGCCTCGGTGTCGGTCGAACCGGTTATTGCCGCGATCCCGCGCGGCCGGTCAAGCATGGCGGGGTGAATGCGGGCGGGTCAGGGGGCGAGCAGGCTCCGCGCGCGCTCCAGGTCGGCCGGGGCATCGACGCCCAGCGGGACGGTCCGCACGACCGCGACGTCGATCCGCATGCCCGCCTCCAGGGCGCGAAGCTGCTCCAGCCGCTCGCGCTGTTCCAGGACGCCCGGCGGCAGGGCGACGAACCGTTCGAGCGCGGCGCGCCGGTAGGCGTAGATCCCGATATGGTGGAAGAGCGGCCCCTCGCCGCTCGGCGCCGTCGCCCGCGTGAAATAGAGGGCCCGCCCGGCGGCGATCCCCCGCCCGTCCATCGCGGCCGGGACGAACACCGCCTTGACGACGTTCGGATTGGTGCGTTCGTCGGGATCGACGATCTCGGCGGCGACCGTCGCGATGTCGACCGCCGGATCCGACAGCGGCAGCAGCACCGCGCGGATCACCGCCGGATCGATCGCCGGCAGGTCGCCCTGCACGTTGACGACCGCATCGTAGCGTCCCGCGGGATCGAAGGCCCGGAGCGCGGCCGCCACCCGATCCGACCCCGACGGCAGGTCGGGATCGGTCAGGACGGCCTCGCCGCCAGCCGCCCGCACCGCTTCGGCGATCGCCTCTTCGGCGCAGGCCACTAGGACCGGTCCGATCCCGGCGGCCACGGCGCGCTCCCACACCCGCACGATCATCGGCCGGCCGTGGATGTCGGCGAGCGGCTTGTTCGGCAGGCGGGTGGAGGCGAGGCGGGCGGGGATGACGACGATGGCTGTTGCTGACACGGGATTCCGGTCCTGTAGGGGCTAAAGATACGGCGCGACCCATCGCCGCATAGCGATGCCTGCGCGAGAGGAAATAGTTTCCGACGTGTGGGACCACATGCGCAAGTCGGCCGGCGGCTGTTGAACGACCCGCAGGCCGCGGGTAATCTCCCGCGGCTTCGCGCCGCCGCACCAGCAAGCTTAGAGTGACCGGATGAACGCCTTCGAGCTGAACAAAGTCGCCGCCGCCGTGTTGCTCGCCGGCGTCATCGCGATGACGACCGGACTGATCGCGAAGCTGCTCGTCAGCCAGCCGCATCACGTGGAGAGCATCATCAAGGCGACGGGCCAGGAGGCGGCACAGCCTGCCGGCGGTGGCGCCGAAGAAATGCCGCCGATCGCCAACCTGCTCGCCGACGCCTCCCCGGAGGCCGGCCAGAAGGTGGCGTCGAAGTGCACCGCCTGCCACGGCTTCGAGAAGGGCGGCGCGAACAAGGTCGGTCCGAACCTCTACGGAGTCGTCGGCGCGGACATCGCTCACCACGAGGGCTTCTCCTATTCCTCGACGCTCGCGAGCCTCGAAGGCACGTGGGACTACGACAAGCTGGACCACTTCCTGTACAAGCCGCGGGAGTTCGCGCCGGGCACCAAGATGAGCTTCGCCGGCCTGTCCAAGCCGCAGGACCGCGCCGACATCATCGCCTATCTGCGGACGCTGAACGACAACCCGCCGCCGCTGCCGGAGCCGGTCGCCGCGCCCGCGGCGGAAGCCGCGCCGGCCGCCGCACCCGCGGGCGACGCCGCCCCGGCCGGTGCCGCACCCGCAGGCCAGGACGCGAAGCCGGCCGACGCGGTCCCCGCGCAGCCGGGCGTGCAGCCCCAGGCGCCCGCGGCGGGCGACGCCTCGGGCGGCGGTTCCAGCACCGGCCTCGGCGCCCAGGGAACGGGCGCGCAGGGCCTCGGCGCCCACAGCCCGGGCGGCGCCGCTGCCGGCACGGGGGCCGAGAGCGCCGGGTCGCCCACCCCGGGCGCCTCGTCCGGCACCGCGACCGCACCCCAGGGTCAGGCCGCACCCCAGGGCGCTCAGGACACCGCCCCGGCGCCGCAGCAGCGCTGACGGACGCGCGAAGCCAGGGCGGGTACGCACCGATGACACTCGATGCACTCGCCGACTTCGCCGGCCGGCTCGTCGACGCCACCGGGCCGATCGCCCGGCGCTGGTTTCGCGCGCACCTCGACGTCGAGACGAAATCGGATCTCAGCCCCGTCACCCGCGCCGACCGCGATGCGGAGACGGCGATGCGCAGCCTCATCGCCGACGTCTTTCCCGACCACGGCATCATCGGCGAGGAGCACGGCTCGGACCGTCCCGACGCGGAGTATGTCTGGGTCCTCGACCCGATCGACGGCACCAAGGCCTTCATCACCGGCAAGCCGCTGTTCGGCACCCTGGTCGCCTTGCTCCACCGCGGCCGGCCGGTCATCGGCATCATCGACGCGCCGGCCCTCGCCGAGCGCTGGATCGGTATCGAGGGCCGCCCGACGACGTTCAACGGCCGCCCGGTCCGGACGCGCCCCGGCCCCATCGGATCGACGATCGTCAACAGCAGCAGCCCCGACATGTTCGCAGGCCCCGACGTGGCCGCCACGGCGCGGCTGCGCGCCGCCGTCGGCGGCTGGCACTATGGCGGCGACTGCTACGCCTACGGACTCCTCGCCAGCGGCTTCATGGGCCTGGTCGTCGAGGCCAAGATGAAGCCCTTCGACCACCTGCCGCTGGTCGCGGTGGTCGAGGGCGCCGGCGGGCGGATCACCGACTGGGCGGGGCGCCCGCTGCGCGCCGACAGCGACGGCCGTGTCCTCGCCGCAGCCGACGACACACTGCACACAGCGGCCCGCGACCTGCTGCAGGGCTGAGACGCCCCGCCGTCAAACCGGCGTTCAGCTGGGCGGGCGATGCTCCGGGTCTCATGCGCACGCGGGGGCGGGAATGAACGTATGGCGTCGGCGGCAGGCGCTGGTGTGGGCGCTCGGCTGGGCCTGTCTCGGAGCGGCCCTGGCCGCCGCCCTGTTCGGCTGACGGACCGCTACGGGCCCGGAAACAGCTCCGACGTGTAGCCGAACAGGCGGTAGGCGACCAATCCGGCCCATTCGTGCGCCGGACTTTCCAGGTTCCACAGCTCCTCGGTGAGATCCAGCCTGAAGAACGGCGGCCGCCGCGGATTGACCCGATAATCCACCTGGTAGGGCCGCAGGTCGAAACCGGCCTTGCGGAACACCCCCATCGACCGCGGCATGTGCTGGGCGCTGGTCACCAGCAGCCAGGTCTCGTCGGGACCGGGTTCGATCATCGCGGCGAGCGCCCGCGCGGACTCGTACGTCGTCCGCGACTTTCCCTCGAAAACCACCCGCGACAGGTCGACGCCGAGATCCGCCAGGAGAGGCTGCACCTCCACCGCGGCCGACCGCCCTCCGCCGAGCGATCCCGATCCTCCCGCGAAGACGAGCATCGCCTCCGGAAACCGGCGCGACAGCATCACGAACGTCACGATCCGCTCCGCCGATTCGCCCAGGCTCGACTGGCCGACCGCCGCGGTCATGTCGGGACGCGTGCCCCCGGCCAGCACGATGATGCCGTCGACCCGCTCCGGAAGCACCGAGGCGGCACGGAAGCGCTGCTCCAGGGGCGAGGCGATCCAGTCCGAGATCGGCAGCACCAGCCCGGCCGCGAGGATGAGCGCCGCGACCGTCACCAGGACGCGCCCGGTCCTGCGCCATCGCGTCCAGAGGAGAAGGGTGCCGACCGCAAGCAAAAGGAAGATCAGGTTGGCGGCGGACGCCAGCCACCCCAGGACTTTCGACAGAACGAACATGCGGCCCCGCGCCGGCTAGAGATGCTTCAGGAGGGTCGCCGCCTCGACCGCGTCGGCGGTCTCGTGCCCCTCCACGAGCGACGCGTACAGCGCCTGCAGATCGGCGAGGGCTTCGCCGCCGAACGCCTGCGCCCGGTCGATCGCGATGCGCAGGCGCAGGAGGCCCGCCGCCTGCTCGTCGGCGATGGCGCGCGCGCGGGCGAACAGCGCCTCCGCCGTCGCCGTGTCGCCGCTGCCGGCCGCCAGGACCGCGCGGCGGCGCACGACGTCGCCGTGACAGAAGGCCATGCCGTGCGTCTGGATGTCCGCCTCCGCCGCCGTGAGGGCGGTGACGGCCTCGTTCGCGGCGCCGCAGCGATTCAGCACCTCCGCCTTCAGCGCCAGGAAGTAGGGCCGCATGATCTCGGCGCCCGTCGCGGCATATTCGGTCAGCGCCGTGTCGAGCGCTTCCAGCCCGCCGCGCGGATTGCCGAGCATGGCGAGCGCCCAGCCCTGCAGTCCCTGCGCCCAGCTGCGCCAGTAGGTGTAGCCGCCACGACCGGCGAGCGACAGAATCTCCTCGGCGATCAGACGCACCTGCTTCGGTTCGCGGCGCATCTGCCTGACGGCGGCGGCGATGCTGAGCGCGTAGGCCAGGCTGTGCTGGTGCCGGACCAGCCGGGCGCGGGCGACCGCCTGCTCGCAATGCGCGAGCCCACTGTCGGGGCGGCCGAGAGCGCACTCCGCCCAGCCCAGGTTGCACTGCGCCAGCACGGCCGGATCGGAGATGAACACCACGGTCTCGCCGCCGGCGCCGTTGGTGCGGCACATGTCGAGGGCGCGGGAGAGATGATCGGCGGCGTCGGACAGTTCGCCGATGAAGAACCGGCAGAGGCCGAGCGCGCGATGCGCCTGGATCAGCAGGTTCACGTCGCCAAGATCCTCCGCCTGCTGCAGCATCTCCTCGCCGAACCGGCGGGCGACCCGCGGGCGGCCGCGCACCTGATAATAGGAGAGCAGGCCGCGCCGCGCCTGGAACAGCATCCCCGGCTCGGCCAGGACCTCGCTGAGCAGCAAGGCGCGCGCGAACGCCCGCTCGACCCGCGGGTCGGCGTTGCCCGCGGTGATGATCATCTGGCCGCCCAGCGCGATCTGCAGCCGCAGCTCCTGGCGCTGCCGGTCGGGGCTGTCGGGAAGCTCCGCCAGCGCGGACAGCGCGTTCGCGATCTGCGCAGCGGCCTCGACGTTGGCGGACCGTGCGGCCGAGCGCCTGCCCGCTGCCTCCCACAGGTCTGCCGCCTTCGCCGCGTCGCCGGCCAGCGCGTGGTGGCGCGCCAGGATCTCCGGCTGCTGGCGCGTCGTCTCGGGAAACGCCTGTTCGAGCGCCATGGCCGTGCGGCGGTGGTAGAGTTGGCGCGTCTGCCGCACGAGCGAATCGTAGGCCGCATCCTGCAGCAGCGCGTGGGTGAAGGCATAGGACGGCAGTTCCGGCTCGTCCTCGCGGCAGAAGAACTGCGATCCCACCAGGGTCCGGAGATGCTCCTCGAGCAGCGCCTGCTGGAGGTCCGCGACCAGACGCACCAGCAGTTCGGGGAAGGAGCGGCCGAGCACCGAGGCGATCTGGGCCACCTGCTTCGAGCCGCCGAGCGCGTCCAGGCGCGCCATCAGCGAGTCGCGCAGCGTCATCGGGATCGCCGGCGCGCCGGCTGCCCCCACTTCGAAGCGGTCGTTCCGCTCGATCAGCAGCGGCGAGGCGACGACCGCCCGGGTGAGTTCCTCGACGAACAGCGGGATCCCGTCGGCGCGCGCCAGGATCAGGCCGACGACGTCGTCGGGGAGTGGCTTGCCGGCGGTGCGGACGACGAGGTCGCGCGCCTGGTCGAGCGACAGCACGTGCAGCGGCAGGTGAAGCAGGCCCGGCAGGTCCGCCACGGAACTTCCGCCGCCGGGGCGGGTCGTCGCGACCACCATGAGCTGGCTGCCGGACAGGCTCTCGCCGAGCAGCCGAAGAAAGCTTCGGGTCGAGTCGTCGGCCCAGTGAAGGTCTTCGGCGACGAACAGCACCGGCCGCTCGCGCGACGCCGCCGACAGCCAGCCGACGAGGCCGTCCATCAGCTTCTGCCGACGCTGCTCCGGGTCCATGGCCGGATCCGAGGGCGCCTCGGCCAGCGCCGGGTCGAGAAGCGCCGGCAGGCCCGGATCGAGATGCTGCGCCAGCGGGCTGCCGCCCGACGCGAGATGGTCGACGAGTTCGGCGATCGGATGGAATGCCGTCGTCTCGTAGTATTCGGAGCAGTGGCAGCGCAACAGGGCGTCCGGCCCGATGCCCGCCTCCTCCTGCAGGGCCATCAGCAGTCGGGACTTGCCGATGCCGGCGGGGCCCTCGAGCAGCACGAACTGTCCGGCGCCGTGCCCCGCCCGCGCCCAGCGATCGCGCAGCAGCTCCAGCTCGCGCGTCCGGCCGAGCAGCATGCTGCGATGCGGGCGGGCGCCCAGCCGGTCCCGGGCACCCGTCTCGTTCAGCACCTCGTAGAGCGCCACCGGCTCGGCGATCCCGGCCAGGACGCGGGCGCCGAGCGCCCTGAACTCGAAGAAGCCCTCGACGATGTCGTGCGTCGCCGTGCTGATGACGATCGCGTTCGGCGCCGCCTGGGCCTGCAGGCGCGCGGCGACGTTGGGAGCGCTGCCGACCACGGCCATCGGCTCGTGCGTCATGGCGGTGCCCATATCGCCCGCGATCACCAGGCCGGTATGGATGCCGATGCGCAGTTCCAGCGGCGGCCAGTCGCGCGCCACGAAGGTGTCGTTCAGGCGCTGCATCCCCAGGCGGATATCCAGGGCGGCCAGGATCGCGCGCCGGGGATCGTCCTCGTGCGCCTTCGGGTAGCCGAAATAGACCAGGATGCCGTCGCCGAGATAGCGGGCCACGCTGCCGTCGTAGCGGGCCACGCTGGCGGCGCAGACGTCCCGATAGTCGAGAATCAGCTCGCGCAGGTCCTCCGGCTCCATCTGTTCGGAGAGCTGCGTCGACCCGACGAGGTCGCAGAACATCACGGTGACCTGCCGCCGCTCGGAGAGAGCGGCGGGGTTCTGCGCCAGACCCTCCCGGCCCGAGCCGGCCGTCGCGGTCAGGCGGGCGCCGCAATTCCCGCAGAAACGAAAGCCTGCGGGACTGACGGTGCCGCAACTGGCGCAGGATATTTCAACCGGCGATCGCTCGTTCACCCGACACTCCGTCCGCGGCGACGTCCGTTCCCCGAGGTGGAAAAAGGACGCATCCTGTACAATCGCCTTGCGCCGGGGATGGGCCCCTGCAAGGCTTGCAGTTACCGCGCCGTACCAACCGACATACCCCACGATCATGCCTGCGACGGACCGAAGCCGCTACCGCCTCGAAACGGTCGACACGCGCAGCCGCCTGCAGCTGGCGATCGAGCGTCTCGACCCGTTGCTGGAGATCGCCGCGCTGGACCAGGTCCGGGGCGGTCGCCCGGTCGCTGCCGGCGACGTGTTCGCGACGGCCTCCCGCTTTCCCTTCCTGGCCGAGGATGGCGCCGTCCGCACCGCGATCGACGGCCTGCAGCCCGGATTCGTCCTCCGCGACGACGGTCGCATATTCTCCCGCCGTAGCTTCCCGGACGACCCCGCGGAGCCGGGCCGCGCCTACCATTTCCAGGGCGCGGTCGACATCCCCGAGGGCGGCGGCCGGGTCGCTCTGGAGACGGCGGCCGGACTGCTGCAGAGCGGCGCGGTCGACGCGCTCTTCGTCGGCCCCCGCCTGAGGCCGCAGCTCGACCACTCGGTCAAGGATGCCTGCGGCCCGACCTTCGCGACCCTGCCGTCGGCGGCGGGACTCGACGGGCGCGGCGTCGTCGTCGGCATCGTCGACTATGGCTGCGACTTCGCCCACCGGAACTTTCGCCGCGCCGACGGAACGACGCGGCTGCTCCACCTCTGGGACCAGAACGGCGCCGGCGGCATTCCCGAGGCCGATTACGGCCGCGAATACGACCGCGCGGCCATCGACGCCGCCCTCGGCGAGGCGGATCCCTATGCGGCGCTGGGCTACGACCCGCACGCCAATTATTTCCGCGCCGGTAAGGTCGAGGCGGCGCACGGCACGCATGTGATGGACATTGCGGCGGGCAACGGCCGCGGCACCGGCTGTCGCGGCATGGCGCCGGAAGCCGACATCGTCTTCGTCCAGCTCCGGCGCTACGCCTGGGACGGCGACCCCGATCTCAACCGCACCGCCGCGGTGCTCGATGCGGTCGCCTACATCTTCGCGCGCGCCGGCGACCGCCCGGCGGTGGTCAATCTCAGCCTCGGCACCAACGGCGGCAGCCACGACGGGACGAGCGTCGTGGAACGCACGATGGACATCTTCCTGAAGGTCCCGGGCCGGGCGATCGTCGTGGCGGCGGGCAACGCCGGCGCCGCCGCGCTGCACGCCGCCGGCACCATCGCGCCGGACGGCGACCGCAGCCTCGGCTGGCAGTTTCCCGAGGGCGACGACGGTCCGAACCAGCTCGAAATATGGGCCGACGGCCCGCTCGCGCTGGAGCTGACCGATCCGGCCGGTACCGTGCTCGGCATCGTCGAACCCGGTACGACGGGGGCGGTCAG